>PPCM01000014.1_pt1 | contig 489804 bp, 441 predicted proteins | sample 1555541 | NCBI WGS metagenome assembly PPCM01 (sample SAMN05284479, study PRJNA326546) | Marine sediment metagenome, whole genome shotgun sequencing project. | isolation source: marine sediment | place: Germany: Wadden Sea | collected 2012-09-05
AGATAAGAATGGATATAAGAGGACACATGTTTTCTACTGTGATCCAATGGCTTCTCACCAAAAAGGACGCATAGAAAAGAATCATGAATACATACGATATGTCCTTCCGAAAGGCAAATCCTTTGAACCTCTGACACAAGAAAAGGTAACACTTATGATGAATCATATAAATAGTACAGCAAGAGCCAGTCTGAACGGTAATACCCCATTCCAACTGGCTCAGCTGCTACTTGATGATGCTTTACTGAAATCGTGCTCATTACAGCTCATTTCAGCAGACGATGTTCATCTAAAACCTATGCTACTAAAAGCATAAAATAACAAAATTACTCGGATAGATATCGCGGAACTTACCTGTGCAAAAGATAGATCAGCGGAAGTTACCTCTGCAATAACTATTCGATGGTCCCTTTTGCGTACGATAAATATGACGTTTTTTTGTTATTCGACACTGATTATATAGTTTTTCTTCTCGAATGAATAGCATTTTGAGATCGAAAAACGGATTTTACTCTTGCAGTTGCAAGGAGTTCAAGTAAACGGAACTTAGTTTTTCAATCAACGTTGTAATTTAGAAGTTATAGTAACTAGCGGACAAGTAATCAGAGAGTGACACATGTTCTAAATTTTAATAATTACTTATGTTACATGGCGTAAAATGAGTTTCTATTGTGAAAAAAAACACAGAAGAAGAGCAAAAGTAGAACAGAACTCAAAGTGGATTTTGCCATTAATGGTATGATCATCAAAGAAAACTAAGTTTCTAATTGGAATTTCCAGAAAGCCCTCAACCGAGGGCTTTTTTACTTTATTGAGGTGAAAAACAGGAAGACTAAAGTTGCATAAAAACTTCATTAAAAATATCATCAGTTGCATAATTAAGTTATAATGTACTAGAAAATTACAATATATTCTGGTAGAAAAAATTATTCAAACAAGCTAACAGAAGATTAGAGGCGGTTTAATTGGAATTTAATGAAAAACTTCAACAGCTACGAAAGCAGAAGAATCTTACTCAGGCTGAGTTGGCACAAAGTATATTTGTATCAAGAGCGGCTGTGTCTAAATGGGAATCGGGTCGTGGTTATCCGAGCATAGATTCTCTAAAAGGCATATCAAAAGCTTTCAATATTTCGATAGATGACTTACTCTCAGGTGAAGAACTTGTCATGATAGCAGAAGAAGATAAGAAAGAAAACATCATTGGTTTAAGGTGCATATTATATGGCCTATTAGATACGATGAGTTTTATTTTTTTCTTTATTCCATTGTTTGGGCAAAAAAATGGAGAAATAATTCAGTCAGTATCGTTAATAAAATTAAATATGATAGAAACGTATATGTTAAATGTTTATATTCTGGTTATTAGTATTAAAGTTATATATGGAATTGCTGAATTTGCATTAAAGAATTTTCAAAATCAAGTTTGGAAGAAATATGCGCCAATTGTTTCCATTGCAATTACAATCGTTGCTACGGTGACATTTATAGTTAGCCAACAGCCATACATAGCATTTTTTATGTTGTGGATACTGGTCATAAAGGGATATATTTATTTAAAACAACAGTGATACGGCGGGTAACACCCTGAAAATTGATATGATACGATTCATATCGCATATGTAACAGAGCGATTCTTATCTTATCAATCTCTCCATGCTAAGATTTTTGTGGATGAAGTAATCTACTAAAATTTGGAGGTATTAAGATGAAAAAAAATTGCACTAACTTTATTATTTCAGGCGTTCTATTTTTAATGTTTGCTGTATTCACTGTTCTCGTTATGAGGTTTGATGTTATGCCTATAGGTCCAGAGGAATCGAGTGTTGGTTTTGCAACAGCAAATGCGTTCTTGTTAAAAAAAATCAGTGTTAATTTGATGTGGTATGAATTAACGAACTGGTTAGGGTTTGTAGCTATTTTAACGGCAATTTGTTTTGGGATTATAGGATTGGTGCAATTGTATCGCAGAAGAAGTCTTTTTGAGGTTGATATTGATATATTAGCATTGGGCGTTTTGTATTTCATTATAGTGGCAGCATATGCACTTTTTGAATTATATATAGTCAATTATCGTCCGATTCTACTTCATGGAAGCTTAGAAGCATCTTTTCCATCATCTCATATAATGATAGTTCTCAGTGTTTTAGGTACGGCAATTATTCAGTTTCAAAAAAGAATTAATAATTACTTAAGTAGAAAGATACTAGAGTTTATTGCTGGAGGAATTATTATTTTAACCGTGGTCGGACGCTTGATTTCGGGTGTTCATTGGTTCACCGATATTGTTGCAGGTCTACTACTAGGAGCGACGTTGATTATGTTTTACAAGTCTGTGTTGCAATATATTGAATAACAAAAGTAGAGACCGCTGAAAAAATTCAGCGGTCTCTACTTTTTATACATACGACTCGTACTGGATATAAAGTTCTTCAAGTTCTTTTTGCATATGAGTGAGTGTAATGTAATCCTTAGATGAAATGTCAAAAGCTTTGCCAGTCGAATAGGATTCGGTTAGCCTTTGAGTCAAATAATGAATTTCTGATTCTAAAGTCATAATTTGATTTTCAACATCAGTAATAGTACTTCCATTTATATGATTGGTGTTCTTTTTTTGCTGAAGTTCTATTTTAGTTTTACTATTACCTTTACTATTACCTTTACTTTTCTTTCTATTTTTGATTGGATCTTGCTGGTTTAATCTAGTTTCTTCTGTAAGAATCTCAGCCCTGTGCTGGTCTTTATAAGCGTCATAATTGCCTTCGAAAGTACGGAAACCATCATCTGTGAAAGCCAGAATTTTATCAACACAGTGGTTCAAATAGTAACGGTCATGTGAGACGGCAATGACAGAACCGTTAAAGGCGTTGACTGCATGTTCAATGGACTCTCTAGAAGCTAAGTCTAAATGGTTTGTCGGTTCATCGAGTATCAAACAATGTGGTGATTTTAACATAATCTCTGAAAGATAAACACGGACACGCTCACCACCACTGAGCTTGGCGAGTTTTGTATCCACAACATCTCCATAAAACTGAAATTTTGCCAGATGGTTTCGAGCATCTGGTTCTTCAAGTCCAAAAGGTATCATGATTTCTTCTAAAATAGTCCTATTTTCCTCTTCAAATTCAACACTCTGACCCAGATAAGAAAAGTTGACCCATTCTCCCAGTTTTAACGCTCCTGAGTAGTTGTGATCTTGTCCCATAAGCATTTTCAATAGTGTTGACTTACCACATCCGTTGGGGCCAATAATTGCCACCCGTTCTCCACCAGCTATATGGAAGTTGATGTCTGAAAATAGGGGCTCAGGTCCAAAGGACTTTGTTACATGACTTCCCCATGCAATTTCTTTACTGACATGGCCATGTGCTTGAAACTTAAGGTGCGGGCCACTTTTGTGACCCAGATGTTCTGTTTCTTTAAACTCATTGTGGTGTATTTTTAATTCGCGCTCCATTTTTTCAATGTCATGCAGACGACTTTTGGCTTGTTTTATTTTATTGTTGCTAAGAAGTTTTTCGACCTGTGCTTTTTTGTCACGCAGTCGAATACGCATGTTTTTACCTTCTTTTAAATAAAAGGCTTTAATATGTTCTTTTTGCTGCATAAAACTTGAGTAGTTACAGCTCTTAATCAACAGTTTGCCATGACTGAGTTCAGCAGTACGTGAGGTGACTCGGTCAAGGAAATAACGGTCATGGGAAACAAGAAGCACACCGCCTTGGAATCTGAGTAAATAGTCTTCAAGCCATTCAATACCAGGAAGGTCCAAATGATTGGTTGGTTCATCTAGAATGAGTAAATCCGGAGATTCAATCAATATTCTTGCCATGGCGACACGCATTCTCTCCCCACCACTTAAACTTTCAAGGGGTCTTGTGAGTGCGTCTTTTTTAAGTCCCAGTCCGAGTAAGGTTTTACGAATGGTACTTTCAAGGGTATAACCATCCATGGCTTCGTAGGCATGTAGTGTTTTGTCATATAGTTTTATGACTTTATCATATAAATCTTGTGATGCAAGTGTGTCGGGGTGTGCAAGTTCACCTTCAAGTTGTCTAAGATGCATTTCTAATTGTTGGTGTTCATCAATATGCAGGGCGTTTTGTTGTCCGCCCATCAATTCGTCGCTGTTCTGCGATAAATAACCAACTTTAATGCCTTTTGCAAGGATCACACGGCCTGTGTCTGCGGTTTCTTTATGCATGGCAATACGTATTAAAGTACTTTTTCCTGAACCATTATCTCCAATAAGGGCTACACGCTCTCTTTTTTCTATACTTAGATCAATACCATCAAGAACATTACGGTTCCCATATTCTTTTGTAATGTTGTGAAAATGCAGTAAACTCATAAAATTACCTCCATAGTGTTAAGTGTCAGAACTTAATGCGGAGCGATCTATTTATGAAACGCTGTATAGTAACCAATAATCCTATTTTTATACATTAAAAAACTCCGCGACAAAAAGTCACGGAGCCTATATCTTTGAAGGGTATTTAAACAGTCGATCAAAGAACAATAATAGACAGATGTCAGAGTAGACCGGTATTGTCGACTGTGTTTTGAGAACGACAAATAAACGTTGAAGATATCCTTCAATCGCCCGCTAAAATATACCTAAATTCATTTATTGTATATTCAGCTCGGCTACTCACAACTATAAGCTCCGGATTAAGCTCACCGATTTTCGTTTTTTCTAACAAACGAAGCTCATAGCTGGACAGCCTGCAGCTGGTGTGTTCTGATGAATTCTAATCATTTTCTACACCTCGTCGCAGTCTACTTTGTTCCTTACGTTACACATAAATCATATCATTAAAATTATTTGAACGTCAACCATTACATATTGGATTGTCATGGACTTGTAAAAGAAAATATATAATAAGGATCCCTTTGGCTAAGGAAATGATCTGGCAATGTTAATTGACATTATAGAATTATATTTGATATTATCATGCTATACAACAGACTCTGGAGGTATAGAACATGGATAAAAGAGGTAAAGGTAAAGTTATACAATCTGTACAACGCGCCCTTGATATTATCGACTGCTTCAATGAAAATGATATTGAGCTTTCTCTTCAGGAAATATCCGGGAGGTTAGACCTGAATAAGAGTACAGTACATGGTCTACTAAATACGCTCCATATCAATCGCTTTATTCAGCAAAACGAAAATGGTAACTATATGCTTGGACAGGCTTTGTTTAATAAGAGCATTTATGCGATTCGTGCCACGAAAACGAAGCTTCGATCAATCAGTAAAGGTTATATGGCTAGACTTAGCAATAAATATAAGTGTTCCTCTCACGTTTTCACAGTTGAGAGTAATAAGCTTCACTTTCTTGATATGACGACACCTGTAAATTCCTACTACATCATTAGCACTGTTCTTAATGACTTAATGCACTTATATTGCACGGCATCAGGTAAGATTCTACTCAGTTATATGAGTGTTGGTGCAAGAAATGAATATCTTGAAAATACAGAACTTGAAAAATATACGGAATTCACGTTGACATCCAAAAAGAGAATTTTAGAGAATATTGATCATATAATTGAAAATGGTTACTCAACGGAGAATGAAGAAGTTGAAGAAGGTTGCATATCTATTGCTGTACCAATATTCACGAAGCATAATGACTTATTTGGAACTATAAGTGTTACGGGCTCTAAGGTTAAAATATCGGGTAAAGAAGATGAAATCGTTTCTGACTTAAAGGATATAAGTAGTAAGATAACATTTGAATTATTTTAGGACGGCATAGCCGTTCTTTTTTTATGCAGTAGTATCGATAATGCTGAATGGAATATAACAATGTCGAATGCGTGTTGCGATTGTCAAATGGCGAATTTGAAAAAAACAAGGTTTCGTTTGACAATGTCGTAAGAATGATCATAATACCGATTGTCTATTGATTGTGATTTCATTCAGACATATACTTTATCTAAAGAAATCGATCGATCGAAAATTCTGAAAATTAATTTAATAGATGGAGGGAATCGTATGATGGTTAATAAACCAGTTTGTTATGTTCCGGGAAGGGAAATCCCTGAAGTATACAGTGGGACACCAACTTTTCTTGGATTGCCAAAGGTAATGGGGCAAACAGATTTAATCAACCATGACATCGTTTTTATGGGTGTTCCATGGGAAGGGGTTTGCACATGGGGAAGTTACTCAGCATGTGAACTAGCAACAAAGACAATTAGAAATGCATCTGTAAGATACGGCGGTTATATGCTTGATTATGATCTGGATATTTTTGACTACTATAAAGGTGCCGACTATGGTGATACGTTGGTTCATAATGGGGATTATGACAAAACGTTTGATGGCATAAGGGATAAATATACAGATATTCTTGAAGCAAACAAATTTCCTGTTGTATTTGGTGGAGATCATTCGATTTCGTATCCACTTATTGAAGAATTTGCAAAGAAGTATGATGGCAAAATTGGTGTGATACACTTCGATGCTCACATGGATAATATGCCAAGTTTCGGAGAAGAAAAATATGCAAGATGCTCACCTCTATACAGATTGTATGAGACAGCAGAAGTAAGTAGTAAAAATATTGTCCATGTTGGACCAAGAGGACCAAGGAATAATCCTGCGGCACTGCAGCACGCGAAAGATAATAACGCAACAGTCATTACTGGTATGGATATCAAATTGAATGGTTGGCAACAGGCGATCAAGAAAGCCATTGAAATTGCAAGTGATGGAACCGAAGCGATTTATGTAACTGTGTGTTCTGATATTCTCGATATTGCCAACAATCCTGGTGGTCCACCAGATCCGTGTGGATTAACCTCATTTGAGCTTGCTATGATGCTTCATGAATGTGGTAAAGCGAATACAGAAGCTTTTGATTACGTTGAGATTTATCCAGTTGAAGATAAAACAAACGTGTCCTCACACACCGCAGTATGGATGACACTTCACTTGCTGGCAGGTGTTACAAAACGTAAGAACGGTTTGGAGTAGATTCAATGAAAAAGCGAATTGCACTGATTATTCCACATACGGATATCACACTTGAGACAGACCTTCAGAATTGCTTATCTGAAAACATGATTCTCCACACCCACCGAATTTGGCTGGATGAAGTAGGAGAAATAGCTGAAAAACGTATGATTGACAAAGCCTTGCCTGAAGGTATTAAGTTTCTAAAAGGGAATACTGAATACGATGGCGTTGTGTTTGGGTGTACATCAGCTTCAGTTGTATATGGTCAAGAGGGACTTGTACGACTGGAAAACATGCTGAAATCAGAGTTTTCTTGCCCAAGTATCAGTGCATTTGGTGCCGTTTTGGAATGTCTTAATGAGACATCGGAAAAGAATAAAGTTGAAATCGAAGATTTACGCCTTGGCCTTATAACGCCTTATACAGAAGACGTAAATGCATTTATGATCAAAAGTATGAGGGAATTTGGACTGAATGTGAGTTTCTCTTTAGGAATTGGATTATCAGATGATAGAGATATTTCGAAAGTGAAACCAAGTCAAATAATAGACTATGTATCAGAAAATGCTGTCATGTTAAAGCAGAATTGCGACATCATTTTCATATCTTGTACAAATCTTAGGGCAATGGAAATAAAAGCAGATGTTGAGAGGCTATTGGGGATACAAACGATAACGAGCAACTATAGTATAGTCAGTTGGTTGACATCTGAAATGGTTCTTTAGGTTTAAAAAGGGGGAGAAACCTTGGAAAATATTCAAGCATCAGTTTCAACTAAAAAGTATACATTTAAAGACAAATTGAAAGCGATGGGTCCTGGCATTATAATTGTAGGTTCATTTTTAGGTCCTGGTACTGTAACCACTGCAACAAGGACAGGTGCTACATTTGGCTATGGACTACTCTGGACAGTGGTATTCTCAGTTATTGCAACAATTGTACTCCAGGAAATGTCTTCAAGACTGGGAATCATCTCACAAAAGGGACTTGCAGAACACATTACTGAGATTTTTGAAGGCAATAAGATATTAAAAAGTATAGCTATTTGGTTTGTTGGGGGTGCAATCACTTTAGGTGGTATTGCATATATGTCAGGCGACTTATTGGGGACTTCGCTTGGAATTTCCAATCTAACAGGCCTTCCATCTAGAATTGTTGCGCCAATGATCGGTATTGTTATATTAATCATTCTGAATGTGGGCACTGTGAAGTGGCTTGAGAAGATTTTGGGTGTACTCGTAGTCGCAATGGTGACTGTATTTTTAATTACAATGGCTATAGTAAAACCAGATATGGCCGCAATGGCAGCGGGTTTGGTGCCAAGAGTTCCTGAGGGTGCACTAATGAATTGTGTTGCACTCATTGGTACGACTATTGTTCCATACAATCTGTTTATTCACTGTACAAATGCTAAAGATCGATGGAATTCACCAGATGATCTGGTTCTATCTAAGTGGGATACATCAGTGTCTATTCTAATTGGTGGATTAATCACTGCTTCTGTTATGATCACTGCTGCAACGGTTATGAGAGGCATGACTGTCAATTCAGCAGCAGATATGGCTGTTCAGTTAGAACCTACATTGGGTGCATTTTCGAATATCTTCATGAGTGTGGGATTATTCTCAGCAGGTTTTTCATCAGCAATTATTACACCACTAGGAGTTTCGTATGTTTTGGGTGGTTTGCTTGGGTGGAAGCTGGATAAAAGCGATAAGAGGTTCTTCTATACAAACATTGCAATCTTACTCCTTGGTATTTTCGGATCAGCAACAGGATTTAATCCACTTACAATCATAATTATGGCCCAAGCACTCAATGGTATTTTCCTGCCTGTCATAGTCGTTTTCTTAGTATTGATAACATCAATGAAGAAGGTGTTGGGAAACCATGCCAATAGCACTGTTTCAAAGGTTGTGGGTATTGTTATTAGTGCTATAACCATTGTTATTGGTGCAAGTAGTGTAATTTCAGTAATGAAATCACTATTTTAGTAGGTTGGAAGTGATATGGTGCGAACAATATTAAGTGAAGCTTTAAATGAAGGACTTGCAAAATGCCATCTGGGCAGTCTTCCAGACTATATTCCTGAGCTTGCCAAAGGTCATTCTATAGCAGCGGGTATATGTTTAGTTGATTCAGATGGAATGGAATACTTGTATGGTGACTATGGAACGCCATTCACGATGCAAAGTATATCCAAAGTAATGGCACTGATACTTGCAATGGAAGATCATTCACATGATTATATCTTTCAGCATGTGGGTTTGACTTCAAGCGCTGAAGCCTTCAATTCAATCAAGCAACTCGAAACTAAAAATGAAAACAAACCGCTGAATCCATTTATCAATGCGGGTGCAATTTTGACTTTGTCTTTGGTAAAAGGTGAAAGCTATGATGAAAAATTTGAACGTGTACGAAAGCTAACAGAACAGCTAAGCTATAGCGAAACTATAAAAATTGACCAAAGTGTATACAAATCAGAAAAAGAGACTGGAGACAGAAATAGATCATTGGCCTATTTCATGTGCAGTACAAAAGTTTTTAAGGGTGATGTAGAGGCTCTTTTAGACGCTTACTTTAAAATGTGCTCCATGTTGGTGACGTGTCGTGAATTAGCATATATAGGTGCAGTCCTAGCTAATGAAGGGCGTTGTATAAAAACAGGTGATCAACTTCTTCGACAAGATACAGTACATGCAGTAAATGCAATCATGGCATCGTGTGGAATGTATGATGGTTCGGGAGAATTCGCTGTTAAGGTTGGTATACCAAGTAAAAGTGGTGTCGGTGGTGGTATTATGTCAGTGGTTCCGAGAAAAATCGGGATTGGCGTTTTTGGACCAGCACTTGATGCGTATGGAAATAGTGTTGCTGGTGTGACAATTTTGGAGTATTTAAGCAGAAAAATGAGTTTAAATATTTACTAGGAAATATAGCACAAACGCTGTTACTGTGTGGCGTACACGCTTTTGTTAGCGTGTGCATCACGGTGAAAAAATCATAGAAATGAATAAGTTATAGTATTTATTTATAGCACCTGTCTCATGACAGGTGCTATTTAATTGCTAATAAGATAGAAAATATTATACTTATTAACTGGAGTTGTTTATCATCACCTTGAAGTGTACCAATTTCTTGGTGACTGACCATACTTAATAGAATTACCATCCATCCGGCTACTCTTGTACATTCTAGTGGAAATGATCTAGAAGTGTTATACAAAATTATATCAGGGTATATGAAATTATAGTGGGGTAAAATAAACCTAGGTGTGTCATGAACACCAAAGCAGCAGCTAATGCTGGTAAACGGTAATAATTCGAGAGGAGGAGAAATATGAGTGGGAACGGAAAATGTCCGGTAACAGGACATACAAGCAAGGCGTCAGCTTCGGGGACATCAAACAAGGATTGGTGGCCTAATCAGGTGAATTTGAAGGTCCTTCATCAGCATTCTCAGAAAGTTGATCCAATGGATGAGAAGTTTGACTATGCTGAGGCATTCGAAAAGCTAGACTACTTTGCACTGAAAGAAGATCTATATAAGCTAATGACAGATTCTCAGGACTGGTGGCCTGCTGACTGGGGCCATTATGGGGGACTTTTCATCCGCATGGCATGGCATAGCGCAGGGACATATAGAACCGGTGATGGTCGCGGTGGTGGCGGTACAGGCAACCAGCGTTTTGCACCGCTGAACTCCTGGCCGGATAATGCAAACTTAGACAAAGCGAGACGCCTTTTATGGCCTATTAAAAAGAAGTACGGAAAAGCTATTTCGTGGGCAGATTTAATGATTTTAGCAGGCAATTGTGCCCTTGAATCCATGGGTTTTAAGACCTTTGGATTTGCAGGTGGTCGTGTAGATATATGGGAACCAGAAGAAGATATTTACTGGGGAACAGAAATGGAATGGCTGGGAAATGAAAGATACACGGATGACAGCAAACTTGACAATCCACTTGCAGCCGTACAAATGGGACTGATCTATGTTAATCCTGAAGGTCCAAATGGCGAGCCAAGTGCAGTGGCTTCGGGCAAGGATATCCGTGATACATTTGCTAGAATGGCTATGAACGACGAAGAAACAGTAGCACTTGTTGCAGGCGGTCATACATTTGGTAAATGTCATGGTGCAGGAGATGCTGGACAAGTTGGACCAGAACCTGAAGGTGCTGGAATAGAAGACCAAGGCTTAGGCTGGAAAAATGATCAGGGCAGCGGTCATGGTGTGGATACAATTACAAGTGGTATTGAAGGTGCGTGGAACTCAACACCTACAAAATGGGACAATAATTACTTAGAGACATTGTTTGGTTATGACTGGGATTTAGTGAAGAGTCCTGCTGGCGCATGGCAGTGGGTTCCAACAGATCCAGAGGCGTTTAAAACAGTGGTAGATGCTCATGATCCAAATAAAACGAGTGCACCGATTATGACAACTGCTGATTTAGCTTTACGAATGGATCCAGTATACGGGCCGATTGCAAAACGTTTCCTGAATAATCCGGAAGAGTTTGCAGATGCATTTGCAAGGTCGTGGTTCAAACTGACTCATAGAGATATGGGCCCTAGATCAAGATATCTCGGTCCAGAAGTACCAGAAGAGGAGCTAATTTGGCAAGATCCAGTACCTAAGCTTGACCATGATTTGGTTGACGACCAGGATGTTGAAGCGTTGAAGGACAGAATATTAGCTTCTGGCCTATCCGTTGGAGAACTCGTTTCTACTGCTTGGGCTTCTGCATCCACTTTTAGGGGGTCAGATATGCGCGGTGGTGCAAATGGCGCGCGTGTTCGATTGAGTCCTCAAAAGGACTGGGATGTTAACAAACCAACACAGTTAAGCAAGGTTTTAAGCAAGTTAGAAGACATCCAAAACGAGTATAATCGTTTAAATCAGCCTAAAAAGGTATCACTTGCTGATTTGATAACGCTTGGCGGTAATGTAGCAATTGAAAAGGCTATCCAAAAAGCTGGACTAAATATTAAAGTTCCATTCTTACCAGGACGTACAGATGCTAGACAAGATCAAACGGACCTAACGTCCTTCTCTGTTCTCGAACCTGTAGCGGACGGATTTAGAAACTATCAAAAGAAAAAGTATTCAGTGGGTGCAGAAGGATTGTTGATTGATAAGGCGCAACTCCTAAGACTGACTGCACCAGAAATGACTGTTTTGGTGGGTGGTATGCGGATGCTGAAGACCAATTATCGAGATACAGAGCATGGTGTGTTTACAAAAACGCCGGAATCGCTAACCAACGATTTCTTCGTAAATCTTCTTGATATGAGCACAGCTTGGATGCCAAGCCCTGATGACGAAAGTATTTATGTTGGACGTGACAGAACAACAGGTGAAGTAAAGTGGACAGGTACACGTGTTGACCTCATGTTTGGCTCAAATTCTCAACTGAGGGCTATTGCTGAGGTATATGCATGTGATGACGGACACGAGAAGTTTGTAAACGATTTTGTATCAGCATGGAATAAGGTTATGAATGCAGATAGATTTGAAATCAAGTAAACAATTATAGAATTGAATGGGTTGTAGTGATTACTTGGAGCACCTGTCGTGAGACGGGTGCTTTTTATTGCTAAAACAATCAGAATGCATTATTACATCAGAGTTTTATCTTTAGACTACCACTTATGCACTTTATATACATCCCCATTAAATTTTGATATTGTAAATAAAGACCCCACCCCAAATTCTATGGAGGATATTATGAAAAGTGGCATAAGAACGTCTTTACTGACAATTCTCATATTGAGCTTAGCAATTGCACTCGGTTACTCCATGATGCTGAATTATAGCAGGTCGGTAGAAGCGATTATTGATAATGAAAAGGAACAGCTTCTTACCATTGCTGAAAGCTCAGCTAAGACAGTTGAGTCCCAAATGGAAAGTATAAAAAAATCGGCATTTATTATGTCTCAAGATACAGGTTTTATTGATTCATTTAAAGATTTAAGAGATAAAAAAGAAGCTTATTCGAACACCTCAATAAAAATATTTTATAAGATTGAGAGTCCAAGAATAGATAAAGTACAAGTCCTGAATGATTCAGGGGTAATTATGGATGAGTATCCTAAAAACATTGAAAACATAGGTGTGAGTTTGGCTAACCTAGACGAAGTGTCTAGAATCATGACATCTAGTAGTTCAACCTTCTCCAGTGTTTACTTTGAAAATGTGAGAACGCCTTATATTTATCTAAATTCACCTATTTTTATTGATCAAGAGTTTCAAGGAATCATTCGAACAAAAATTAGCATTAAATACATTTACGACACCTTTTTGTCAAGGATTCAGATACATGGTCGAGGTTATGTTTCACTGGTAGATAGAGACAATAAGGTGATCATGTTCCCAAGGTTTGACATGATAGGAAAATCAATTTATGAATATGCCACTGACTTGTATCCCAACGAGGATTGGGCCGACTTTGCACAGCTTCTTGGAAATATGAGACGTGGTGTTTCTGGAACAGATGAATACCAATCGCCGTGGTTGAGTGAAAGAGAGAAGCTTGTATCAAGGCAGCTTATAGGACATGCCCCTATTTATATTGATGGGGATTTTTGGACCATTTCTGTTGTGAGCGATTACGAGGCGGTGGTGGACACCTTGCGTGAAAACTACTATGCAACAGTATTTGCTTCAATTGTTGTAGCCATAGGATTCATAACTTTGACGTCTTATATTCTGGTCATCAACAACAAAAAGAGAAAACTAGAAGTGGAAGCCAAACATCTTGAAACAGTAACAAAACTTAATGAACAGCTTCAGTTTGATTTAGACGAGCGTGTTAAACTTCAAGATGAGATTGTAAAGAGTAAAGAAAAATATGAAGCCATCTTTGACAGTGGGTCAGATTGTATGTTTGTAATGTCCTATGATGGCAATAAAATAGGTCAAATCCTTGAGGTTAATAAAAGGGTTCTCGATAGGTTGGGGTACAGCAAAAATGAAATAATCGGAAAAGCCTATAAGGACATTGATTCGGGCATGCAGGAAGGTCTTGATCAAACCATACAAACGTCATTGAAGGAATCTTATACAGCCTTGTATGAGACCTTCTTAATGCATAAAACAGGCACGAAAGTTCCTGTTGAAATTAGTGCCACTGTTTTTGAACTGTTAGGTGAGTTTAGAATTGTTCTGATATCAAGAGATATTTCCAACCGGATTATTGCAGAGGAAGCTGTTAGAAGAAGCGAGTCGAGATTTTTAAATATTGTAAGCATGATCACCAAGGACCTTGGATCGATTCAGGAGAAATTACCATCAGTTGAGGGAATTGGCAGTTCCAATATGGCACTTGCTCTTAAACTAGAGAACATGAATCTTCAACTGGAAAAAATGTTTAAACATGAGATAGATGAGAGCCGGAAAATGGAAGCCCTCATGATCCATCAGTCTAGATATGTGGCCATGGGGGAAATGATAGGTAACATTGCACATCAGTGGCGACAACCGTTGAACACTTTGTCCATCATCATTTCTAATATTAATGAGATTGTGAATGAAGATGAAATTGAGTACGAAATGCTTGAGCGAATGATAGGAAAATCTAGGTCAATTATTGTTAGTATGTCTCAAACCATCGATGATTTCAGGTACTTCTTCAAACCACAGGAAAGCAAAGGGGCGTTTGATGTACAGGAAAGCATCGCTAAGACATTGTATTTGACAGAGGAACGACTCAGCCATAATGGTATAACCTTTATTGTTGAGGGAGAGCCGACTAAAATTTATGGATATTCCAATCAGTTTTCTCAGATCATGCTCAATCTAATTAATAATTCTGCTGATGCGCTTATGGAAAGTGACAAGAAAGAAAGATGGATCAAAGTAGAAACTAAAAATGACTCTGACAAGGCTCTTGTTCGAATTTGCGATAACGGTGGGGGTATAAATGAGAATGTGATCGATCAAATTTTTGAACCTTACGTGACCACAAAAGAAACTCAAAATGGTACTGGACTGGGTCTTTATATGACAAAAATGATCATTCATAAAAATTTTGAAGGAGATATTCACGTAAGCAACACCCCTGGTGGAGCGTGTTTTGAGATGATTTTCCAAAACACGGATATGACAAAAACGTAAAAACATGATTGACTGTGAAAACGTTTGGTGTTACCATTTAAACATCAAAGGTTCGGAGGAATACAAGTTGTAGGTCCTGCGAACACATGATACAACTCAATATAATTTTCTGGGAAATATTTAAGATAACAATGCGTTAAGCTTATGAAGACCAGTACAAAGTTTCTTTTGTACTGGTCTTTTTTTTGTTGTTTTTTATTTGGTCTTGAAGTGAATTGAGTGTGTATATCGTATTGGAGAGTACTTATAGGGAGGGCAAAATGAAGAAAAAATCGTTATTACTAGGGGTTCTGGCAGTTTTAATGTTCGTACTAACAGCCTGTTCGGGAGCAAGTGAACCTGCAACAGAGGATGGCAGCTTTGCGTTTGAAAGACCCATTGAAATCGTAGTGCCATTTGGTGCTGGTGGTGGTAGTGATACAACTTGGAGAGCAATTCAGCCAATGCTTGAAGATGAACTTGGTGTGGCAATTAAAATCAACAATGTATCTGGTGCGTCAGGTGTAAAGGGTGCAGAATATGCATACCAACAGCCTGCTGATGGTTACACATTCCTAGCGCTGACAAACTCACATGTGGTTGCAGCAGCAAAAGGGTCTGCAAACTACGATGTGAATGATGAAATAATTCCAATTGTAAAGATGGTTCATGATGCCAATGTACTTGTTGCAGGCAAAGATGTTCCATACAACAGTTTAGACGAACTCGTTGAATATGCAAAGGCAAACCCAGGCGCTGCAAAGATTGGTCTACAATCTATCGATGGTGTTGATGCTGCTTCTGTAATCCAACTTTTTAAACTACTGGAAATTGAAGTACCTCTAGTACCATTTGATGGGGGTGCAGAAGCCAATGCTGCAGTTCTTGGTGGTCACATTGACATGGTTCTAGCTGGTCCAGGTGAAATGGGCGAGTATATTCAATCAGGCGATTTTAAGCCTCTTGTACTCATGGCAGAGCAAAGAGCCACATCTTTACCTGAGTTAGAGTGTACAGGTGAACTTGGTATTGACGCATATATTGGTCCTTGGAGAGGTATTGGTGCTAAAAAAGGCACACCTGAAGAAGCAATTGAACTGGTTGAAGTAGCCCTATCTAAGATAAGTGAAATGAAAGAATGGAATGAATGGAAGGACTCTATGTCATTAAATGATAGACCATCTTTCTCAAACCATGAAGAATTCAAATCCATTTGGGCAGCAGATTTAGAAGTTATGAAAAGTATTGTTAATTAAGATTGCAATGTAATGTGTGGTCGTGTAACAGCGGCCACATATATAAAGGAGTTCAACAATTATGGCACTACAATTATTTTTGAATATCACTTTGACTTTGTTCTTTATGTATTGTTACGCATACATTGGAGCAACAACAATTGAATCTACGACCAGAGGTCTGAGTGATGCAGCTTGGCCTCAAGCACTGATTTCAATCGGAATACTATTTTTCCTCATCAATATATTTGTCATCATCAAAAAGATTCCGAAAGAAGAACGCAATTTAGGGTATTTCAAGCAAATTGATGTACAGTCCTTCTTAAAGGATAAACTATTTGTGGGCATGCTTTTCATGCTGGCTTACTCATTTGCGCTGGATTATTTCGGATTTATAATTTCTTCAGTGGCAATGTTCTCAGCATATGGTAGATTACTGGGTCAAAAGGATAAGAAAAAACTGATAATCAGTTCACTGATTGCAGTGGCAATATTCTATATCGTTTTCGGTATGGGTTTAGGTATTATGCTCCCTCGTGGTAAGGGCATATTTAGAACAATGGCGCTCTTTATTGAGACCTTATAGGGGGACATTATGAATTTTGATCTACTAACAATGGGATTTGAGATCGTCCTGCAACCTATGACGCTCTTATTTATAGCATTTGGTACGGTGTTGGGTGTTATCTTTGGATCTTTACCAGGTGTCAGCGCTTCAATGGCTGTAGTTCTGGCTATGACCTTTAGTTATTCTATGAGCCCAGTTGTGGCCATTGCTTTTCTAGCTGCGGTTTACTGTGCATCAATTACAGGTGGTGGTATTACAGCTATTTTGTTTAAAATACCTGGTACACCTGCCAGTGCAGTGACAACCTTTGACGGATATCCTATGACGGCAAGAGGTGAGTCTGATAAGGCACTGGGAATATCCCTAGTAACCTCAGCACTGGGTGGAATATTTGCAGCTTTTTCCATGGTGCTTTTAGCCCCTCAGCTTGCCAGTGTCGCTTTAAAGTTTGGTCCATCAGAGCTTTTTGCCATCTCTATACTGGGACTTAGCGTTTTAACAGCCCTTGATCACGGAAACATTCTACAGACAATTTTGTCTGCAGTTTTAGGTCTTTTACTTGCGACAGTAGGTATGGACCCGATTACAGGTAATGCACGTTTCACATGGGGAAACTCAACACTACTAAACGGTATTGAAATGGTGCCGGTTATGATAGGTATGTTCGCCATTGCAGAGGTTCTCAAACAAACTAAGAAACGTACAAAGCTGGAAGTTGTTGACAAGACAGGCGGAAAGCTTAAAGGTAAGTTGATAACAATAAAAGATCTAATGGCTATGAAAATGACGATTATTAGATCGGCCTTTATCGGTACTGCCGTGGGTATCCTCCCAGGTGCAGGTGCGACCATTGCTTCATTCTTGAGTTATACAACTGAGGTGAAGACATCAAAAACACCTGAGTTATACGGAAAAGGTGAGCCAAAGGGTGTTGCGGCTTCAGAAACTGCAAACAATGCAGCGACTGGTGGTTCAATGGTTCCATTACTGGCTCTGGGAATTCCAGGCGGTAATGCAGCAGCTGTTATGATGACAGCCCTTACACTGAAAGGTGTTCAAATGGGTCCAGCACTTATTAGAACTCAACCTGAGTTTTTATCAAGTGTGTTTGCATCACTTATTGTTTCGAATATTATCATGGTTGCAGTTGCAGTGGTTATTGCAAGGTTGTTCAGTAAGATTCTGAACTTCCCATATAGTGTTCTTGGCCCAAGTATTATTATTCTATCTGCTATTGGTAGTTTTGCCTTAGGCAGTAGTACGGGTGACGTAAAAATGATGATTATTGCAGGTATTGCAGGTTACTTGTTCAGCAAGTGTAAGTTCAACATTGCAGCAATTGTACTTGGCCTTGTATTAGGTGGTATGTGTGAGAGTAATTTACGACGTGGTGTAATCATTGCAGATGGCAGTATGTTGAATGTTATTTCTAAGCCGATCACAGGTACACTTTTGCTTCTTTGTTTGGCCATTTTGATCCTGCCGGTAATAATGCCATATTTTAAAAAGTCAGATGATGAAGCGATCATGAAGGCTTCTTAGTATATTTTGATCTAGAGATTGTGTTGAAGAGTCATTCAGCGCAATCTCTATTGGTCGTTCTGGCCATCATTATATTTACATTTGAACTAGGATGTAAATTGTGCACAGAGGTAGGATATAATAACACAAAGGGGGCGTGCAAATGAACCGAAGAATTTTAATTAGCATGGTGTTTATAGTCCTTGTCGCTTTGGTGGCAACGGCTTGTTTTCGAATTGGTGGTCATGAGGAAAAAGCATCTTTTCCAAGTAGCAATACAATAGAAATTATTGCTCCTGCTAACACTGGAGGCGGCTGGGACAGCACTGCCAGAGCCTTGGTGAAGGTTATATCTGATAATAATATTGCAGATGATGTGAATTTTGTTGTGACAAATAAACCAGGAAGCAAAGGATCAGTGGGATGGAACTATGTTATTGAACGAAAAGATAGCCATATTGTCGCTATGGATTCATCTTATATATACTTAAATCAACTATTAGGAGTTGAAGGTGCACAAAGTCTTGATGATTTTACGCCAATATACACGATAACAAATGAATGGATTGGTGTTTTTGTTAAAGCGGATTCCGAAATGGAGTCAATAAACACAGTGGTGGATTCACTAAGAAATGACCCCACATCCATACGTGTTGCAATAGCACCTGATAAGGGAAATGATGATCATATGTCAGTGATGAGCATTGTTAAAGCAGCGGGTGTAGATGTTGAAGCCTTTGATGAAAACATTATTGCAACAACAACCGGGGAGTTGATTCCTGGCCTGTTAGGGGGATTTTATGATGTTGTAGTGACTGGGGCTGTTGATGGGCTGGAGTTTATGAACTCTGGAGACTTAAGATGTATTGCAGTCACATCAGGGACTAGAATGCCCGGAAATTTTGCAGATGTTCCAACGGTCAAAGAATCAGGAATTGATGTGGTGTTTCCTCACTGGCGCGGTATTCTTGGACATTCAAATATGAGTGCTGAGGAAATTATATGGTGGGAGAACATTATTGAACAAGCTATTGAAACAGATCAGTGGCAAAGCATAATGCGGAACAACAGCTGGGAACCCTTTTATAAGGACAGCAAGGAAACACGTGAAATGTGGGAAGAAGAGTACGAGGTCTATAAGTCTCTTGTGAACAATCTGGGTTTGGTTGAATAGTAGAGTGACACTTAAATTAGGGAGTTTATATATGAAAAACAATGGTTTTCTAAACGACATTAAAGTCTTATATGTTGAAGATGATCCTGATGTAAGAGAGCAACTGGCATTTTTCCTGAGGAAAAAGGTTGGGAAGTTATTCATTGCCAATGATGGAGATCAAGGAATATCAATATTTAAAAATGAAAAACCTGATGTTGTGGTGACGGATTTAAAAATGCCAGTCATGGATGGCATCCAAATGAGTAAAGCCATTCGTCAATTAGACAACAATTGTTCTATAATTATCACAACTGCATTTTCAGATGTAGAGCAAATACTCATGGCTGTAGATGCAGGGATCAGCAAATATTTGATAAAACCTATTGATCCCTCTGATCTTATTGATGCAATGAAGGAACTGGCAAAAATTAATCATATAAGTGAGGGCAGGTTCACATTGGTTGGCGATCATATTTATAGAGAACGTGATGATATTAAAGAAATAGAAATGAAAATACAAAAAGAGGTGGCCCACTATGTTAAGACATCAACGGGTAAAGGCCCGCAATATGTGAAATCAATGATTCGGGGTCAGCTTATTGAGATTGATGCCAAAGGCGCTTTAACTCTAATGGAAAAGAAGCTGCTTGAGAAAAGAAAGAATGTTCAACTGGTTCAATTCGCACGAGAAGCCTTTTTTAGCGATTGTAAACATGAATTAGAAGCAGCTATATCAAAAGCTGTTGGTGCTGTTTGTATCATCCAAAGTATGGTTGTGGATTTAAAGAGTAATATGGATCATTTTATCGTTAAGATTGAGAACAACTGAGTAAATTGAACAAGACATAAGTAACTCATACGAGGTCTTTCATAAAGGCTGTAAAAGTTGAATTTTAATAGACCAACATGAAAATGAAACAGATCTATATCACCAAAGATATAGATCTGTTTTATTTTTTGTCTGTTACTTGAATGGGATTGTTTACCTATGAGAAATCCCGAGCTATATTAAGTCATAACATCCTTGAGCAGATCATCTTTTCCAACAGCATCCCCAATGAGTTCAATCATAAGCTGGGCGGCATTTGACAGATATCCGTCGAGACGTGTAGCCACACAGAAGGTCATATAGGGTTTATAGCTGGATTCAATGGAGTAGAGATCAAGGTGTTCTGTGTCGGATTCAAAATCCAGGTATAGGCTTGGAATAATCGAGACCCCTAAACCTTCACGAACCAGTGATTTAGCCGTTACATAATTACGCATGGTGAGGGTCTTTTGGGGTTTATATCCGGATTGGTTCAAAATATTATCAACAACCTGACGACTTCTCTGACTTTGAATACCAAGCATAAAAACCTCATTTTCAATGAGACTCAAGTCAATGTATGGGTGTGCAGATTCATTCTTCTTTTGAGCCTTCGTTTTTAGAGGATGGTGACGCCTTGTAACTAAATAGAAGGGATTTCTCTCAAAGGCTGTGAAGTTTAAGCCTTGATCAGATTGACGTTCGTCCTCGTCGTAAATTGACATGATTACAAAATCCATTGAACCCCTTCTGAGTTCATTCTCAAGTTCAATGGATGTCAGTTCAACAAATGAAAATTCTATATTTGGGGCAATTTCCTTGTATTTGGGAAGCACCTTAGGCAGAATATGCGTAGATAAATAAGAGGTGATCCCGATTTTAAGTCGTCCTTTTTTTAAGTTGTTGATATCTCCAATTTCATTTTCAAAATCTTCATATATGTGAATGAGTTTATTGGCAACCTCACAGTATCGTTCCCCTGCATAGGTGGGATGAAGCCCACGATTGGTTCTGGTAAAAAGTTTTGTGCCTAGAGATTCTTCAATTTTCTTTATGGCATTGCTCAATGAGGGCTGGGTGATGAAGAGTTTTTCAGCAGCGCGCGAAATACTTTTTTCCTGAGCCACAGTCAGAACATAGGTCAGTTCCTTTTTAGTCATGGTTGATCACTCCTTTGATATAGTTTGAAACTATACCCTTGTTATCGAAATAGGAATTTGCAATATACCTAACATGATTGTAGCATAAACATATAAGAAAAAACAATTTACGACTCATTTTGGAAACGTTGTCATATATTTAGGGTGAGTGGATGCTAAGTAGAGATTAAGTATAGACAGGAGTGTAGGAATGATTACATTATATGAGGGCGGCTCTTATATCCTTGCTGGTAAGGAAATTATTGCTGACAGTACGGATGCAATAATGCAAGTCGAGAAGAAAATTGGAAGAAAAATTACCAAGGACGAGGCAAAAGACGGCACCATAGCAAGCTCTATAATTGATGCACACAATACAACGGAAGACACAGAAAATCTTAAATTGAAATTTGACTCATTGACATCCCATGACATTACATATGTTGGTATTATACAAACGGCTAGAGCCAGTGGGCTTGAAAAATTCCCTATGCCATATGTTTTGACAAACTGTCACAATACTTTATGTGCTGTAGGTGGAACCATCAATGAAGATGATCATAAATTTGCATTATCAGCGGCTCAAAAGTATGGAGGCATTTATGTTCCACCACATATGGCTGTTATTCATTCGTATAACAGAGAGATGATGGCAGGCTGTGGCAGAATGATTCTTGGATCTGATTCACATACAAGATACGGTGCACTGGGGACATTATCTGTAGGCGAAGGCGGCGGTGAACTAGTAAAACAGCTTGTAGGTAGAACCTATGATGTTAAGAGGCCGGAAGTGGTTGCGGTCTACTTAACGGGTCAAGTGCCTGACAGTATTGGACCACAAGATGTGGCTCTACAGATTATTGGAAAAGTATTTAAGAATGGCTACGTAAAAAACAGAGTAATGGAGTTCATCGGCGATGGTGTTGCGGGTTTAGATGTTGAGTTTAGAAATGGCATTGATGTTATGACAACTGAAACGACTTGCTGGTCATCAATCTGGAAGACCGATGAAAAAGTTAAGGAATACTTTGAGATTCACGAACGTCCAGAAGCATATGAAGAACTAAACCCACAAGAAGTGGCATACTATGACGGTCTTGTAGTGGTTGATCTAAGTAAAATCAAGCCAACAATTGCACTGCCTTTCCACCCTAGTCATGTATATACAATTGAAGACTTTAAGAAGAATGCACCAGAGATCTTAAAGGGGATTGAAGAAGAAGCAAAGGTTCTAAGTGGTGGCAAGGCTAAACTAGATCTAATGAGTAAATGGAGAGATGGTGCGTTCTACGTTGATCAAGGGATTGTTGCTGGGTGTGCTGGTGGTACCTTTGACAATGTGGCCGCAGTGGCAGACATTTTAAATGGAAATTCTATCGGGAATAGTGCATTTTCAATGAGTGTGTACCCGGGTAGTCAACCAGCATACAAGGAACTCGTAGAGAACGGATCTGTGGGCAAGCTGATGGACTCTGGTGTCATAGTCAGATCTGCATTTTGTGGTCCCTGCTTTGGAGCTGGAGATACACCGGCCAACAACGAGTTCTCCATTCGACATACAACAAGAAACTTTCCGAGTCGAGAAGGCTCAAATCCTGGGGGCGGTCAAATATCAGCGGTTGCACTTATGGATGCCAAGTCTATTGCAGCTACTGCACTTAACGGAGGCAAGTTGACTGGTGCTGACGAAGTATCATTTACCTTATCGAATCCAGCTTACAAGTTCAACAGTGACATTTATAAGAAAAGAGCCTATGACGGAACTGTTCAAATAGATGCGAAAAAAGACCTGACTTTAGGCCCGAGCATAAAGAACTGGCCTGAAATGAGTCCTCTGAATGATCATTTACTAGTCCGAATTGTATCTTATATTGATGATCCAGTTACGACGACTGACGAACTGATTCCATCGGGCGAGACATCATCTTACAGATCAGATCCATATAAACTTGCAGAGTTTACACTTTCAAGACGTGACCCTGAGTATGTGGGCCGTGCCAAAGCAGTTCGTACGATAGGGGACGCATTTGTGAGTGGGGCAGTTTATGACCTAGACCCAGTACTCCATAAACTTGAGAGCTTGAACCTGACCTTAAGCTCAGACAATGTATCCTACGGGTCTACAATCTTTGCTAAGAAACCAGGAGATGGTTCTGCACGTGAACACGCTGCGTCTTGTCAGAAGGTGCTTGGCGCATGGGCCAATATTGCCAATGAGTATGCAACAAAACGTTATAGATCCAACCTGATCAACTGGGGTATGGTGCCATTTATCATTGATGGAGAGCCTGAGTTCTCGGTGCATGATTATATTTTCATACCAAACATCAAACAGGCCATTGTAAAAGGTGATGCAAGTTTGACTGCCTATATTGTTGGTGATGATATAAAAACATTTGAGTTAAAAATTGACCCCTTAACAGAAGATGAACGTGAGATTATCACTTCAGGCAGTCTGATTAATTTCCATAGAAATATATTTAAGTAAACTGATTTGATACGGGGAGGTATATATGCAAGCGACATGTGGCAAAGAAAAAAACTCTGATGCTGTGGTATCTGTAAAGCTGAGTGGGACGGGTCTTAAGGTAGAAATACAATCAAAAATTCAAGCTTTATTTGGAAAACAAATGGAAATAGCAGTGCGTGATGCTTGCGCCCAACTGGACGTTAAGGACGCTATAATTTTAGTTTCAGATTATGGAGCGCTGGACTTTATTATCAAAGCACGAACAAAGACAGCGATAAAAAAAGCTAGAAAGCAGGTGCAATCATGAAGAAACACCTAAGAAGAACAATGCTTTTTTGCCCAGCCAACAATCCCAAGCACCTGTTTACAGCAATGATTTATCGACCAGACTGTATCCTCTTTGATCTAGAGGATGCAGTACCCTTTAACGAAAAGGAAGCTGCAAGAGATTTACTAGTCGAAGCCCTTCAGTGCATTGATTACGGAAAATCTGAAGTATTTGTTCGCGTAAATGCGCTTTATACAGAGTTTGGTGTAAATGATGTAGAAGAACTTGTTCCAGCAGGTCTAAGACGTATTCGACTTCCAATGTGTGAAAGCGCAGAAGATGTAAAGCGTCTGGATACACTCTTAACTCAAATAGAAGAAACACATAAGATTGATAAAGGATCTGTAAAGATCCAGTGTGCTATAGAAACGCCGATGGGTGTCCATAATTCTCTTGAAATAGCCAAAGCTTCAGATCGAATTGTATCTATTTCATTTGGAGCAGAAGACTATACAAGAACACTTGGGACAGATAGAACAAAGGCAGGACATGAATTGTTTCTAGCGAGAAGTACGGTTGTTTTGAATGCTAAGATTGCCGGTGTAGATGCTATTGACACAGTGTTCTCAGATGTGAATGATAAAGACGGTTTTAGGGCTGAAGTTGAGAGTGCTAAAAACCTTGGTTTTGCAGGAAAGTCTTGCATTCACCCAAGTCAGGTTGATCTTGTTCATAATGTTTTTACACCGACGACTGAGGACGTGAAGTCATCATTAAAAATTATTGAAGCATCGCGAAATGCAGACATTGAAATGGGTGGTGTCATCCTTGTTGACGGGAAGATGATTGATGTTCCAGTCATTGCAAAAGCAGAGCGGATTATAGAGCTGGCTGTTGGTGCCGGTATGAAAATTGGAGGCTAACATGAACAATTTCGTAGAAACTAAAATGAAAAATCGGTTGCCTGAGTTCATACGGGGTTATGGCCAGGTTAAACCATACTGCGGTCCGTTTGAAACAAAACCCACAGCCCAGAAATACGGTGTGAAAATGTCTGCTTCAAAACCTGGTGATGTGAAGCTTATATCTAGCGTTCGTGAAGCCCTGGAAAAAGTCGAGATCAAAGATGGCATGACCATTTCTTTTCACCATCATCTAAGAAATGGTGACTATATTCTGAATAGGGTGATGGATGAAATCGCTGATATGGGCGTGCGGAATATCTCAATCTGTGCATCTTCACTAACCAATGCGCATGAGCCACTAATCACACATATTGAGAAGGGTGTGGTGACAGGCCTGCATACGTCTGGACTAAGAGGTGCCATTGGAAAAGCTCAAGCTGAGAGAAATATACTGGGTAAACCTGTTGTGTTTAGAACACATGGAGGTAGAGCTAGAGCCATTGAAGCTGGTGAGGTTAAGATTGATGTTGCATTTATAGCAGCGCCTGCTTGTGACGAAATGGGCAATATGAACGGTGCTGAAGGCAAGTCCGCATTTGGTGCTATGGGTTATCCACTTGTGGATGCCCAGTATGCAGAAAAAGTTGTGGCAATTACGGACAATCTACAGCCGTTTCCACTGCACAGGGTATCTATTCCAATGAATCTAATCGATCATGTTGTTGTTGTGGACAGCATTGGTGATCCTGACCTTATTGCTTCTGGGGCAACCCGTGTGACGAAGAATCCGACGGATCTTCTTATTGCTAAGAATGCTGCTGAAGCACTTATTGCATCAGGATATATAAAAGAAAACTTTGCCTTCCAAGCGGGTTCAGGTGGTGCGTCGTTAGCCGTTTGTAAGTTTCTACGCGCGTATATGGAGGAAAATGAAATAACTGGAAGTTTTGCAGCGGGTGGTGTAACAGGATATCTGGTGGACTTACTTCAAGATGGATTGTTTAAAGCCTTGCTCGATACGCAGACCTTTGATGCAAAGGCAGCAGATTCGATTAAGAGAAATCCAAATCATATAGAAATGTCCGCCTCCATGTATGCCAACCCCCATAATAAGTCATGTTCTGCACATCAATTAGATGTTATGGTGCTTTCGGCTACAGAAATTGATGAGAATTTTAATATCAACTCACTCACGGGCTCAACTGGAAGAATCATGGGTGCCTTGGGTGGTGCTCCAGATACAGCTGCTGGAGCAAAACTTACAGTTGTGGTTGCACCAACCATGCGCAAAAGAATTCCAATTGTTGTTGAGAAAGTAACAAACATTGTTACACCGGGTGACACTATAGATATTCTCGTAACTGAGCGTGGTATCTCAGTTAATCCTAATAGAAAAGACATTCAAGAGAAGTTAGACGCAGCAGGCATTGAAACAATGTCCATACGTTCGCTAAGGGAACATGTTGAGAACTTCACTGGTAAACCAGAACAAATAGCTTATTCAGATGACATTGTTGGTGTCATTGAATATAGAGATGGCACTGTGATGGATGTCATTTACAAAACAATGTAGACTTCTCCCTCTACAAGTCATAAGAGTCAGTGAAGTCTCATCACTTCACTGGCTCTTATGCTGTTTAACACCAAAAATAAGGCTATGAGGAAAGGATCGGATATGACTATTATACTTACCCTTATTGTTGCCATTGTGGGTGGGCTCTTGGGACTAAAATTGAAAATACCAGCAGGCGCACTTATTGGTGCAATGGTTGCTGTTGCAATTATGAAAATTGGTACTGGACGAGGGGATATTCCTTACTCTTATAAATTGCTTGCACAGATCGTAGTTGGGGGCATGCTTGGGCTGAACTTCACAATGGAAACGGTAAAAGGGTTGAAAAAATTGATTATTCCTGCCATGGTTGTTGTCATAGGACTGACTCTGTTCAGCATCATACTTGGGTTTGTTTTGTCACGGCTTACGGGTATGGATTTAACAACAGCTCTGTTTAGTGTATCACCAGGTGGCCTAACAGATATGACCTTGATTTCAGGAGAATATGGAGCCGACACTTCAACAGTAGCACTCCTACACCTGATGCGTCTGGTAACAGTTATTTCGGTGCTTCCAACAGTCATTGGAGCGCTTATGCGCTGGGTTCATGCATAAGTGAAATTAAATAATATCAAGTAATTCAAGTATTGAATCAAATTGAATAACCTAGTCTTATGTGCAAATAGATAATATATTGGGTAAATAAAACAGATAGAATCTAATATCATTAACTTGATAAGACTGCCACCACCAATGAGATTGTAAGTATCACAAGCAACATCCTTGGATTCATAAAGAATCTCAGTTTCATGGTTGAAGAAATGAGGTTATTAAATGAGAAAATCAACACCATTATACTGTTTAATTTTATTATTATTCTTAAGCACTGGCTGTAATAAAACACTTCAAGCGGATACAATAAAGCAACCTGAAGTTTTGAAAGAATATGTTAAGAATGATTATGCTATTACTGCAAGCGGTGATTTGCATATTAATTATGGTGACCAAACTTCTACTTTAGAAATTAATGCACTTCCTGATGGACAAATCCTACAAGACGAACACCAACGTCTACTTATTCTTTCAGATCCAACCGAGCGTTACCAACATGGCATATTGGGTGATGTTATAGAAGCAAGCTCAGTAACACTGGTGCAGTTGGCAGATCAACCTTCTGTTATTAGAAAATTTTCAGTTCCAGCGGGTTGGGTGATTGAAAGCATCCTTCCTTTATGGAGTGACTGGGATGGGGACGGGCAAAGAGAAATCGTTTTAACCCTGTCTAATAAAACAAGCGGGTCAAAACTGGTTTTGTATGATGAAGGTGGAAATGTTCTAGCTGAAAGTAACCCTATTGGCAAAGGCTTTCGCTGGAGGCATGCCTTTGCTATAGATGTGTTTGGAGAAAATGGTGAAAAACTTCTTGTTGATGTGCAAACACCGCATATTGGTGGTATTGTTGGCTTTTATACTTGGAACAAAGAAGAAAAAATGCTTAAATCGGAAGCCACACTTTCAGGCTATTCGACACACGACATCGGTTCTCGTGAAATGAACATGTATGCTTTAATGAAAGATGATGACCGTGAACAAATCTTATTGGTGTTACCCAATCAATCAAAAACAGAAATTGTTGGCCTAAGATTGAAAACTGAAACATTACCTGAAACGAATACTATTAAAGAAGAGTGGCGTTTAGCTTTAGGTGGAAAATTAAGTGGTAAACTAGAACTAATAGAAGAAAATGGCGTTCCCATGATTCGTGCTATAGTTGATGGCGGTCGTGAAGTCCTACTAAATATTCCGAAATAAATAAACGGATAAAAGTAAACCAACAAATTCCAAGCCACTTCAATCTTTCTTTAAGCTTGCTTCATTATAGTCAGTGTATAGTGTAAATGAAACACGCTTATTGTGAGACATAGCGTTTGATGGTGACACCAGTTAATTTTCAACTGGAAAGTCATTCTGTTATAAAATGAGAATCGTCATGGAGGTAATGAATGAGAATTTTGATTGTTGAAGATGAAGTGTCCTTATCAAATATTCTTGTAGAGCTATTGAAAAAGCAGAAGTACTCTGTTGATGCGGTTGACAATGGCGAAGATGGTTTAGATAGTGGTCTAAGTGGTATTTACGATCTTATACTTTTAGATATCATGTTGCCCAAAATGAATGGTATTGAAGTGTTAAAGGGGCTTAGAAAAAATGAGGTGTCCACACCCATTATTATGCTGACAGCAAAGTCTGAAGTTGAAGACAAAGTGAGTGGGCTTGATTATGGCGCAGATGATTACATAACAAAACCTTTTGAGTCCAGAGAGTTGTTGGCAAGAATCCGTTCTGCATTACGGCGTAAGGGACTAGTAACAAAGGATGAACTGTCCTTTGGCGACCTTACAGTGGATAGCAACACACTTAAAGCATCGTCAAAAGAACAAGAGATCAAGCTGAGTTTAAAGGAGTATCAAATCCTAGAATTGTTGATGAATAATTCAAAACAAATAGTTTCCAAAGAACAGATAGCGCAAAAAATATGGGGATACGATTTCGATGGAGAGTATAACTCCGTTGAAGTGTACATATCTTTTGTACGTAAAAAACTAAAATTCATTCACTCGAGTGTAAAAATTAAGGCAACAAGAGGTATTGGGTATTCACTGGAGGTTTAGCCATGTTAAGGCGGATGCGGGTTAAAATCATCATGGTGTCTATGACGGCACTTATTATTTTGTTGTCAGCTATATTTGCTGCAACAAATATATATATGAATCAAATAGCATTAAAAGATACCGATGGCTTCTTAAACAATGTCATAAATAACAACGGATATATGGAAAAAGCTCCTGATGATGGTGGCTTTAGACCACCTGGTTCTGGTTACAAAGTCCATGGTGTTTCTGTAAAAGTTTCAGAATCGGGACAAATAAGAGAAGTGCTGTTTAACAATCAGATTATACCTGATGCGCTTCTTCAGAAATATGTTTCTGAAATCACAGACACTATTCGTGGAACTGAACATATTCCAAACACCAGTTATAGAAATAATTATAGGTACAGCGGTAAAATTTTAGAAGATGGTTTTTTAATCGTCATAGCAGATGAATCAATTCAGGACAAACTGCTGAGCCAACTGATAGTTATATCAATAGGAATAAGTCTAGTGAGTTTAGCTATTCTATTCGTTTTTATTGTTATAGCGTCTAAATACATAACAAGACCAGTGGAAGAGGCGATGGACAAACAAAAACGGTTTATTTCAGATTCAAGCCATGAACTAAAAACCCCTCTTTCTATTATGTCAGCCAATCTTGACATGCTAGAAATGGAGATTGGGAGCAATCTTAGAATAACAGCCATTGCTCAAGGCATTAAAAGAATGAACAAACTTATTCAAGAACTTTTGGTGTTAGCAAGAACAGAGCAGAAAAGTATTACCTTTAGACCCTTTGACCTTAGTAATGTAATGCAAAGCACTATTTTACCTTTAGAGGTGATCGCTTATGAAGACGGTAAAGTGATAGAACTTGATATTGAAAACAAGGTCGTTTTAAATGGTGATGAAGAAGGCATTCGGAAAATGCTGGGCGCCTTGATGGAAAATGCTATAAAGTATTCTAGAGCAGACACAGTAATTAAAGCCGATCTCAGAACCAAAAATGACCATATTATAATTCAAGTTTTTAACCAAGGTATTGGTGTGACTAAAGAGCAAAAATCAATGTTATTCGATAAGTTTTATAGGGTAGACGATTCCAGGCATCGTGATACAGGCGGACACGGAATAGGTCTTTCAATTGTAAAGAATATTGTAAACATGCATGGGGGTAAAATCCATGTTGAAAGTGTTCCAAATGAATATATAACTTTTAAAATCACATTACACAAGTAATGTGATTTTTTCAATCTTTCTTTAAGCTTCACGCGATATATTTCAATCAAATAAAAAAATGGGAGAATGATTTTTAAAGGAGACCATGATGCGATCGATTAAAAGCAAGTTAATTATGCAATACTCACTACTAGTTCTTCTTATCGTTGTAGCTTTGTCATTTATCAGCATAACATATGCAACAAAAGCATTAGAAGAAGACAACAATGCTGCCATGCTGACCTTTTCAGTTGAAATAGGTAAGAGTATTGAAAATGAATTCCAAGCAACTTTAGGAGAATTGGAGTTTTTATCCTCGCATCCTACTTTGAGGGAAGATGTAATTAGTGACGAGGCCTTACTTGAATTGTTTCAAACTGAAGTAGATATAAGAGAAGTTGAAGGACTGGGCCTATTTGATTTAGAGGGTCAAGGTAGGATATATGATAAAAATCATGAGAACTTGATCTCAACATCTATTGCCAATGAATCAATATTTGAAATCGCTCAAAATGGAGAAGAGTCCATTGCTCTGTATGAATTTGAACATCTTGGTGAATCGAAATTGCTATATATGATTCCCAAAATTGATGATGACAGTGGAGAATTTTTGAGTGTATTTGTTGCTTGGCGTTCTACAAGTGTCTTAAACGAGATTGTAAAAAATACAGCTTATGGTGTAGACGGATTTGCATTTTTAGTTGGTGATGACGGCACTGTGTTTAACGGAAATGAAACACATACATTTGATTCAAACACTGCAACAGAGGATGTTGTTTCATCATTCATTGCAGAGAGCTCAGACGTAATCGAGTACGAGCAAAGTCGTACAGCCTATGTATCTACGAGTACACATATTGGGAACTCGCCACTTTTTGTAGTCATTTCTGTTGAGAAGAATGTGATTATGTCAGGGATGACCAATCTCAGAAGAATACTTATTGGAGCAGCTTTAGTACTTATGTTGATTGCAGCCGTGATCACTTACTTTATAAGCAGTTCGATCTCAAAACCGATTCTAAAAATTACCAGTAAAGGTCAGGAGCTTTCTGACTTAATCATTAAAATCAGTTCGAATGAAGGACAATTATCAAAAAATGAAATTGGCCAGCTTGAGAAGTCATTTAACAAGATAGCCATGAGTCTGGGTGAAATAATTGGGAACATTGATGATGCGTCAAATATGGTTGAGGAAAGAACCCAAAACTTGAACAACATTAGTGACCATATTTCAGAGAAGTCAGATCTGATAACCCTGTCTGTTGAAGAAATTAGTATGGGGGTTGGAGAACAAGCAGAGGATATCAACCGTATTATGGATGATGTCTCTGTTCTAAGTCAGAATATTGAAGAAGAGCAGAAGCTGATAGAAGGAATTGATACACTTTCTGGAAGTATGAATGACCTAAAGGAACTGGGACTAGCCAAAGTTCAGGTTCTACAAGATAAAACCGAGGACAACAAGAGGATTGTAAGTCATATTAATGAAGTCATCCAAAGCACAAATCAAGATGCCATTCGTATTTCTGAAGCGGTTAGTAAAATTGAAGACATTGCAAACCAAACAAGTTTGTTAGCTTTAAATGCGAATATAGAAGCAGCTAGAGCGGGTGAACATGGAAGAGGTTTCACAATAGTTGCAGATGAAGTTAGAAAATTGGCAGTTGAGTCAGACAAGTTTGCGGGTGAAATCAAGTTTATTACTTCAGGTTTAACAAGCAAAACAAAGGACTCTGTAAGTATCATTAATAATATGATCGATTTTCAAGGGATTCAAGAAATAAACGTCAATGAAACAGTAGACAGCTTCCATGGTATCGCAAGCGAAATTATAAATCTACAATCTGGATTAAAGTCCTTACTGGCATCTGGTGAAACCATGAAGGTGAAAAAAGTAAATATTGTAGAAGCAATAGAAAGCCTATCAGCAATTTCAGAAGAAAACGCAGCAGCATCTCAGAATATTTTGGCCATTGTTAATGAGCAATCAGAGGCCATAAATGGCATTTCAACAGATACAGAGTCGCTTGGGAACATGGTAAAAAACCTTAGAACAATTATTGATCGATTTGATATACAAGACATTTAAGAATGAGCCAATAAATAAAGGAGTGTAATCGGTTTAAGATTACACTCCTTTTTCTTATGCCATCAAAAGCATAACAATACAGATTGCATTTAAAACACCTAAAAAGATTTCTGAGTAGTAACCTGACATAAGCTCTTTACAAACCTTACCATCAAGCTTTAATGAAAGAGCTCTACCAAGTGCATAACCTAAGAAAGTTATTGCAGCAAACACAAATGACCAGAGCTTTATTTGGGGAAGGAAAATGCCAAGTAGTATAAATAGACCAATGAATAAGAGTTGTGCGCCTGCAGATCTCATTTCGTTGAATACATCAGACTTATATTCAATTTCAACGTCTGGGTTCTGAACATATCTTGTTAAACAAAGTGAAGAGATGGGCTTAAGCATTCTATTGAGGCCAGCATATGTGAGTAATAGTCCTGAAAGTGCAAGTACGATTGTAGTAAAAATAGTCATAAAACCCTCCTACAGATTTTGATTGTCTGTTAATAGACCTTTGAGATAAATTTCAACTGAAGACGTTAAATCTTCTTTGAAATTGGGTTTCATGAACTTGAATTCATCTTGTTCATATATATTTTTTAGGGATTCGTTCTGAAAATTGGAAGCCCAGAAGCTTGATGTTGTTGCAAAACTTGAGTTTATTAGTTTGAAAGCTCGATCAGGATCAAGGCTAGGATAAACTCTACCAACCTCAAGAGCTACTTGGAATAAAAGTTCTTTAGACATTCTTTTAAACTTTACAAGTTGATCATAAGAGCTGTTTTTTTCGAGTGATAAAAAAAGCAGCGGGATAAGGTCTAAAAAACGTGGGTATTTCAAATACGAATCAACCCATGTTTGGGCAAATACCGTATGAGATGCGTTCACATCGAGTTTTCTTAATTCAATGACATAGTCGTTCTGCCAAGTTCTAAACATCTCTCCAAATATGCCAAGGAAAATATCCTCTTTTGATTTGAAATATCTATACATATTAGATTTAGTAAAATTCGCTTCCTTTGCAATTCTATTAAAACTAACATTTTCATAACCGTGTTTTTCGAAAAGAGATAAGGTTGCTTCGAAAATTTCATTTTTCCTTACTTCTTTTTGTGTATCAGTGGTTGCTCTTTGCCAATCCATAATCATCCACCTCTTGACAAAAGACCAGTGGTCTCTTGTCAAGAGGTGGATTTTAATTTGTTGTATCCGAGTATGTTCTTAATGAAAAAAGACATAAAAAAAGGCATAAAAAAAAGTGGCACTAGGTGCCACAATAGGTTTCAATAACCCGTTCGTTGTTAGCTGGAGGCTGTGTATATTTTTTTTCGTGATTTTCAAAAGGTGTTCTAACAGCTTGAAGAAAGTCATATAAGGCATTGAACTGACCTGTTTTAGATGCTTTAAGAATTTTTTCAACCATGTGATTTCTAGGAATGACGGATGGATTGTGACTATTCATTAGTTGAAGGGCGTCTTCATATTGTAAATTTGAAAGTTTAAGCCTTTCTCTCCAAATGGATTTCCACTGATTTAATGCGTCAAGTTCTAGTGAAGGCAAGTCTCTAAATGTATTGGTAAAGTCTAATTTTTCGTTTTCCATAATGGAAAGAAGTTCTTCAATAAGGACGAAGTCCTCTTGTACAGGCTTATCTATGCCAATTTTTTTTGAGAAGTGGTTAAGATAGCTGATTTGATAGTAATATGAAAACTTATTTAAGATTGATTTAGCTATTTTTATGGATTCCTTTTCATCTTCAGAGAAGAGATGTAAAAGTGTTTCAGCAAATCTAGTAAGATTCCATAGTGCTATATGGGGTTGCTGATTGTAAGCGTAACGCCCGTTATCATCGATTGAACTGAACACCGTTTTTTCATCATAAATATCCATGAATGCGCAAGGTCCATAATCAATGGTTTCACCAGCAATGGACATATTGTCCGTATTCATAACGCCGTGAATAAATCCAACAGATTGCCATCTTGCAATAAGGTCAGCTTGTCCTTTAACGACTTCTTCAAGTAAGGCAGCATAGTCTTTTACATAAGGATAGAGCCGCTTAATTGTATAATCTGCGACTTCTTTAACTTTGCCTTTAAGCGAAGCGTACTGGAAAGTACCCACTCGAATATGCCCCTTCGATGTTCTCACAAGAATAGCACCATCCTCCAGCCTTTCTCTACGCACCTTTTCACCTGTGGTTAAGACAGCCAGACTTCTGGTGGTTGGAATGTTCATATGGTGCATGGCTTCTGAAATAATAAACTCACGTAACATGGAAGTCAAAGTTGCTTTTCCGTCACCCCCACGAGAATATTTTGTGGGACCAGAACCTTTTAGTTGAAGGTCTACGAGTCCGCTAGCGGTTTCTAACTCACCGAGTAGCAAGGCGCGACCATCACCCAACATAGTAAAGTGCCCAAATTGATGGCCTGCATAGGCTTGAGCAATGGGTTCGGTTACAGTTATATTGCTAGAAAGATATAAATGACCTTCTGAACGTAGTTTATTTAAATCTAAGTTTAAGTCCTTTGCAAGACTATCATTTAAAAGAAGTATTTTTGGATCATCAAACATATAGGGATCAACAAAATCATAAAATGTTCTGGGTAGGGTTTGATATGTGTTTTTGAAATTGAACATAAAACCTCCTTTGATAATTGTTCTCAATTAATTATACCATATTAGTATCCTTTAATGGCACCAGACATTGAAATATTGAAAGATACAGATGAGACTTACAAATGAAATCATAATGCAATGAGAGTTGGGTAAGTAAAGAAGATCCAAAACAAACCATAAAACAAAAACCTAAAACAAAAACCACAATTTGACAATAGAACACACGTTCTGTATAATTGTATAAGGTGGTTAGGCAAATTTCAGTCATATTACAAGGAGAATAAGATGAATAGGTATGAAGAAGGGTTAAAACTGATTGAGGAAAGTTGTGGTAATGGAAAAGATAACATTATCGCACTTTCAACAATTGCAGTAGATCTAAACGCTGATGGAAATCCTCATCCTTATGTCCGTGAAGTAGATGCATATTATGAGGATGGCGTATTTTATGTTACTACCTGGGGGAAATCCAATAAGATTATGCAAGTTGCTGAGAACAATGCTGTGGGATTCGTTGTACTCAAAGAAGGGATTTCTGGAAGTGGTATTGGCGAAAACCTTGGCTGGGTTTTAGATCCGAAAAACGCTGAAATAAGGAAAAAATTGCGTACTGCATTTAGTGATTGGTATGACCATGCCAACAATGAAAAGGATGAAAATTGCGTGATTTTAGCGATCCGCATGACAAGAGGGGCTATTTTCAGAGATGAAGGAGCCATTCGTTATAATTTGGATCTGCTTAACAAAAAAGAGATTTAGAGTGACATGCACTGAAGAAACATAATTAATGATTTTTAGACTTAGATTCATTTTGAATCTAAGTCTTTTTTATTACAAAATATGATCAGGTAAATCGCTAAAGTGTTTGACTGCCCATTGTTCTAATAAATCCAGTGCAGGGTATAAATCTTTGCCAAGGTCGGTCAATTCATAATCCACACGAGGTGGGACTTCTGCATAAGTAGTCTTAAATATGAGTCCATCTTTCTCAAGTTCTGTGAGTTTTTCGTTAAGAACCTTTTGACTTACACCTTTAGTAATCCGGTGAAGTTCTAAAAAACGTTTAGGACCATCGTTTAGGTGGCATAAAATGACAGACTTCCACTTACCACGAATAAGCTCCATCCCCAAATCTATATGGCATACAAATTTTTTTCCTCTATAATTAAGCATCTTTAGTCCTTTCGTGACTATTTTAAGTATGTTCATATTATATCCCCATCCTGAGTGACTATCAACAAGACCCTAATTCGCACAAAAATATAGTTGTGAAGAATACGAATTAGAGCAATTCAAACCAAAAGGTAAGTACTCTTACAAAAAAGTGCGTACTTGTTTACACGTTCAAAGTACCATACTCTCATATGTGATAAGAACAGAATATGCGAATATAATTTAGGAATGAAATGCGAATGGAGATAAGAAATGAAAAAATTATTTGATACAACGAAAATTAAGAATTTAGAACTTGGTAATAGATTTATTAAGGCGGCAGTCTGGGAAGCATTGGCCACTGAAGACGGTCATATGACACCAGAACTGTTTGATATTTATAGGGAACTTGCTGAAGGCGGGATAGGGACCATACTGACAGGATATGCTTATGTCAATAAAGATGAACACCCAAATCCCAATATGATGGGGATCTATGATGACACATTTATTGATGCCTATAAAGACCTGACACAAATGGTTCATAAAAATGACAGCAATATTATTATGCAGATGGTATACGGTGGGTCTATGACACATTTAAATCCACCCAGTGAAAATATATGGAGCCCATCAGGTGTAAAAGATGAAATGTCAGGTATATCCCCGGTGGCTATGACCTTAGCGGACATTAAGACTCTGGTGAGTCAATTTGCCCAAGCTGCAAAAAGAGCAGAATTGTCTGGATTTGACGGTGTAGAGGTTCATGCAGCCCACGGTTACTTATTAAGTCAGTTTTTAAGTCCACATTTTAACAGAAGAACTGATGCATATGGTGGATCATTAGAAAACAGGGCTAGAATCATTACCGAAATCATTGAGAAAATCAGAACAACTGTGAACAAGAATTTTTTGATCCTTGTAAAAATTAATTCTCAGGACTTCATAGAAAAGGGTCTTTCCAGCAAAGAAAGTATAGAAATATCAAAACGATTAGAAGCTTGTGGCGTGGACGCAATAGAAGTCAGTGGTGGCAATGAGTCAACCTTAAGTGTTGTTGAAAATAATCTGGGGCCAGCACGTAAAGTATATGGTTCAAAGTCTAATGAGTCTTACTTTAGTGAGCATGCATTGAAACTTGCTGAAGAGCTCTCTATTCCTGTGATTCTCACAGGTGGAAATCGACACTTTGATGTGATGGATCAAATTCTGAAGAACTCAAAAATTGAATACTTTGGCCTTGCGCGCCCAATGATTAGTGAACCTGATTTAATTAAACGGTGGGAAGAAGATAATACAAAACCACCAAAGTGTGTTTCATGTAACAAGTGTTATCACACCTATGGTAAGAGATGTATATTGAGACAAGGAAAAAACGATAAATAAGTAAACACAATTTTTAAAAAATCATATATTTGTAATACCAACATTGTTTGAAGCCGTGTATTAATTTATGAAAGCGGGTTTATATGCTAAAATAAGATAAATTAATCTAATGTAGAGGTGGATATAATGGCGACCTTAAGAGATATTCTAAAAATGGATAATATGAATCAATTGCGTTTGCTTGCTGGAGAAAATGGACTGGATCACTTGGTTGTTCGGGCGGGCATAATTGATTACGAAAGTATACAGATATTAAGGCATGAAAACCTAACAAATGAAATGCTGATTAGCAATCTCCCTATGATTCAAGGCAAATCTGAGATGATAAAAGACTATGTTCAAGTTTTAATTGAAGCGGGTTGTGCATGTTTTGCAATTAAAACGTCAGTTTTTAAAGAGATTCCTCAAGACGCAATAGATTTAGCCAATACACATGATTTTCCTTTATTTTTATTTGATGATTTGTATATAGATAAAATGGTTATTGGCATTGAAAACTATATCAACAATGAAAAAGAACTTCTAAGACATGTTGAGCTCATTAAAAATATACAGAAAAACGCTGAGGCCTCTGAGAAAGTCATGAAGTATGTTGCAGAGTTAAACCCTCACTATTATGAAAATTTAATGGTTTATAAAATTAGAAAAAAAGATTTAAATACCCTTAATTTTGATATAGAACTGGTAAGAAGATTACTTGGAATAAGTACTACTGTTTTGCCTATAGAGGAAGACTATTTGATCATTTATTCTAGTCAGCTGCACCCGATTGATAAAAAAACCATTGTTCAAAAACTAGGTATAAATGAAGGTCTATTTACAATAGGTGCCAGCACAAGTTCAGGGAATCATCATTCACTGGGGAAACTTATCAATGAATGTGACATTGCGTTAGAATTTGCGTGTTATAAGGACGTTTTTTTGGCAAGCTTTGAGGATGCTGGAATATATCAGGTATTGATCCCGATGCTAAATCAGCCAGTCACCAAACAGTTTTTCGGTGAGATAATCGAGAGATTAAAAAAATATGATGACGTTCATCAGAGTGACCTTTTAAAAACTGCCGCTGCTTATATTCATTCAGATGGAAACATTAAGAAGACAGCAGAAAATCTGTTCCAGCATGAAAACACCATCCGTTTTAGAATTAGAAAACTCAAAGAAGTCATTAACTATGAGTCTTTTACTGGCGTTCAATACGAAACACTAGCACTTGCCATCCATTTCTATGAACTTAAGAACAGCGTTTAAAAGTGCATTAATGCGTTTCACCAAACCTTCATACTTAGCGATGAAGGTTTTTTTGTTGTACAAGCAAACGTGTCATTGTAAAAACAGAAAAGCAAGGTCCTTTTAAATGTGATAAATGAAATAACAAGACATTCCAATGTATATATAGTTAAGTAAACAATAAAACGAGATTATCTGAGAAGGAGCTTATTTCATGAATAAATTTACGAAAAAAGATTTAATGGAACTCGAAGCATTTCCAAGAGTAAAAGTGGCACAACTTCCAACACCAATGCATGAACTGGATAACTTTTCTAGACATTTTGACGATCTTGAAATCTGGATGAAAAGAGACGACTTAAGCGGACTTGAGGGTGGTGGAAACAAAACCAGAAAACTAGAATTCTTAGTGGGAGATGCAATTGAAAAGGGTGCAGATACCCTTGTAACTATTGGGGCAATCCAGTCAAACCACACACGACAAACTGCAGCTATAGCAGCGAAAAAGAATCTAGACTGTGCACTACTTCACTTTGGTTGGACAAAAGATGCGGGCCCAAATTATAGAAAAGTTGGCAACATCTTATTAAGTAGTATTTTTGGTGCTGACCTATATGTTGATGACACACCAAGACCCATTGAAGATCAAGGACCTTTGGAAGCGTTTTGCAAATACTTAGAAGAAAAAGGGAAAAAACCATATTTAATTCCTGGCGGGGCATCAGAACATGCTCTTGGAAGTTTAGGCTATATGGTCTGTGCAGCTGAAATTTCTAAACAATGTGAGGAAAAAAATATCAAGTTTGATTATATCGTTCATTGTACGGGCAGCAGTAGTACTCAGGCGGGACTCGTTGCTGGATTTGCAGCACTTGGTGAAGACATGAAGGTCATTGGCATGGCGGATGATGATGAAACGGTAATAAAAAAAGCGCGTGTATTGCAACTTGCAAATGATTCGTTGAAAATGATAGGCTCTGATGCGGTTGTAACTGAAAATGAGATTGAAATTGTTGCTTGTGATGACAGTCATTATGGTACATCTGATGAGAAGACATTCGAAGGTATTAAAATGATGGCAAAATCTGAAGGGATTGTATGTGATCCGGTTTATGAAGGAAAAGCCATTAGAGGACTTAGAGAATTATATGAAAAGGGACGATTTGAAAAGGGAAGTAGAATTTTGCTTATGCACCTTGGTGGGAGTCCTGCTGTTCACGCATACGCAAATCAGTTCGATGAGGTGAACTTAATATCAGATTTTGAACTGAAATAGGATTGATAATGGAATAATTTTATTATACGAGGAGAATAAAATATGACTGTTTTAAAAGTGTTGTCTAAAAAAGAAACGACTAAAGTTTTAAATATGGAAGATGTTATTCGAGTTGTTGAATCTGCTTATGTTCAGAAGGCTTCAGATAATGCAAAAATATTTGACTGGGTCTTTAATGCATTTAACCCTGGTGTAGCTGATATGGATATTAAATCAGGATGGCTAAAAAATGACAATATATTCGGAATGAAAATGGTTTCATGGTTTAGCGAAAATGCACAGAAAAAGTTACCAGTAATACATGGCGTCATCATGGTCTTTGATGATGAAACTGGTGCACCCATAGGCCTCGTAGATGGCGATCATATAACCGGTATGAGAACCGGCGCATCAGGTGCAATAGGCGCAAAGTATTCAGCGCGAAAAGATGCATCAACTCTGTTAATGGTTGGTACAGGTCATATTGCAAAATTTGAAATTGCTGCTACTCTAACTGCATTAAAATCAATCGATAAAGTATTGATTGATGATCCTCGACATGAAGATAAGGCTGTAGAATTAGCTTCAACAATCAAAGACATCCTTAAAAATGAGTTCAAGATCACAAGACCGATAGAAGTCATTGCCATTTCTGATAGACAAAATGCGGTTTCACAAAGTGATGTAATCATAACGGCAACACCTTCTCAAGAGCCTCTTATAAAAAAGGAATGGCTAAAACAAGGAACACATATTTCTTGTGTTGGAGCAGACATGCCAGGTAAAGAAGAAATTGATCCTAATATATTCAAAGATGCCAGAGTGTTTGTTGATGATATAGAACAGTGTAAAAACATTGGTGAAATTGAAATCCCTATTAAACTAGGTGTATTAAAAGAAGATCAAATAGCTGGTGAGATTGGTGATATTATTAATGGTCAAGTCCCAGGCAGGTGTAACGATAAGGAAATTACCGTATTTGATGCAACGGGGACTGCTTTACTTGATCTAGTAACTGCACAGTTGGCATTTAAAGAAGCCGGTAAACTTGGCATTGGAGCAAGCGTGGAACTATAATAATAACTGAATAAATAATGAGTCAGAGTCAAATGTTAAAATGGCTGATATTAGGAAAACTAATGTCAGCCATTTTTTTTACTTGGCACATAAAGTCGAAAGCTTGGCGCAGAATGCAATGTTAGTCATTCGAAAATAGGTGTAGAATTATAATATAAACAAGAATGGAGTTGATTTTATGAATCGTACATACTGGATCGGAAGAGAATATAAATTGTATTTGGAGTCATATGGGATTTCATCAGAAAGGGTTTATAAAATTGCTGGATTACCCTACAACATGGAGAAGGATGGCATACACATTAGTAGAGACCAATACATTAAATTTATGGATGCCATTGAAGAAAGTATGGATGACGATTCCATGATTAGATATAGTGACATTTCTCAAGTATTTGCTTTTTCACCACCTATTTTTGCAGGATTATGTGCAAATAATGGGCTAGAGTGTTTTAAAAGAGTTGCTGAATATAAAAAACTCATCGGACCTTTCATCGTTATTATAGAAGTGAATGAAGAGGAACTAACTATAAGATTCACATTTGATGACGAAGACCAAACCAAGCTACCCAAACTGGTATCGCTCACGGAAACCATGAGTATGATCAACATGATTCGCACGGGTACAGGTCTAAATATAATTCCAACAAAAATTGAATTGGAAGACGCGTGTCCTAAAAAAATAATGGACTACTTTGGTGTGAAACCAGTCTTGTCTGACGTAAGCCGTCTTCACTTTAGTCTTAAAGATGTAAATGAACCCTATATAACAGAAAACAATGTCATGTGGAAGTACTTAGAACCAGAACTTAAGAAAAGAATCCAAGAATTAGAGATGGACGAAAGCTTTTCAGCGAAAGTTAGGACACTGTTAATGGAATTAATACCTGCTGGAAATGGGTCCATAGAAGTTGTTGCTAGAGATATGGCGTTATCAAAACGAACCCTACAGAGAAAATTGTCAGAAGAAAATACAACCTTTATTAAACAAGTGAACCATACGAGAGAACTCATGGCAAAAAACTTCTTAATGAATAGTGTACTTTCAACAGATGAAGTTGCTTACCTACTCGGATACAGTGACATGTATGTATTTATGCGGGCTTTTAGACAGTGGACCGGTTTAACCATTAAACAATTTAGACAAAAACATTGTGTGCATGAACAACATGTTGGCACATAATGCAATAAGAATGGCAGACGTTAACTTATTATATTAGAAAGGAAAAACAATGAAAATACTTTATTTAACAGCGACAGGAAATAGTCTTTATATAGCCAAATCAATTGGAGGTGATCTTTACTCCATTCCTCAAATGGATAAAGCGGGACTATATGAATTTACAGACGGAAAAATTGGTATCGTCTTTCCGCTACATGCATGGGGTGTACCATCTTATGTAGTGGAGTTCTTAAAAAAGGCAAAGTTTAACTGTGACTATCTGTTTGCAGTCACAACCTTTGGTATCTATTCTGGAGCAGTAGCCAAACACTTAACTGATATTGGAAATGAAGCTGGATTTAAATTTGATTACATTAATAGAATAAAAATGGTAGATAATTATGTACCAACCTTTGATATGAAAAAAGAGGCGGCCAATGAGGCAAAAAAAAATATTGAAAAACATTTGGAAGGCATAAAATCAGACATTTCAGCCTCAAAAAAATGGATACCTAGAGAGTCATTTTTAAGAAAAGCCTCTTTCAATTATATGAGTGGGAGAGAAAACAGACCATTTAACGAGAAAAGATTAAAGGTTCATGTTTATGGTGAAGCCATTGACAATTATTTAAAACTGGATGATACATGTACAGGGTGTGGGGTTTGTGCCAGTGTCTGTCCTGTAGACAATATTGAAGTGGACAAGGAAAATAAAAAAATAACTCTAAGTGATAAATGTTTTATGTGTTTCGCTTGTTTGCATCATTGCCCATCCAATACGATTCATATAAATGGTGAAGTGAGTAACCACAGATATATAAACCGTCATATTCAGTTACAGGAAATTGTTAAAGCCAATAAGTAAAGTTAGTGTTTTATATGACAACTAAACAAATGAAATTAAAGAGCTATACCGCCAACTTTAGTCATATAGATGAGTTTGGCAGTATAGCTCTTTCAAGTTTCATAATCTTTAATTAAAGGATCTCATATTATTTTTTCCTCAAATTCGGAATTTTTAACCCCTCTTCACTAGATGAAATCAATATGTTAAGGCGTTTAAGCTGAGTCTCTTTTCTCTTTGCACTCATGACCCACCATATAGAGTTCCGTTTATAGGAAGGGGCTAATTCATTAAAGAATGCCCATGCAGAGGCGTTTTCTTTTAATCGGTTTTCATATTCTTCGCTAAGTTGGATCTCTCTTTGAGCGGTGCTATAACCTTCTTTGTCTTTCCTTTTGTTATAAAGAGTTAAACCTTCAGGTCGCATTATGCCAAGGTCTATGAGAACCTTCACTTTTTTAACGTTTACAGCACTCCACACACTATTAACGTTGCGTGGTGTAAAACGAATTTTATAGCTTTGCTCATCAATAGATTTTCGTATACCATCTATCCAACCAAAACAGAGTGCCATATCAACAGATTCTGACCATGAAAGACTTTTGAGGTCAGTATGTTTTTTATAATAACCAACCCAAAGTTCACCAGCACTGTTATGGTGTTCTTCTAGCCACTTGTAAAAGTCTTCCTTGTTTTCGAAAAATATTATTTTGTTGTTTTTTTCAATCATTCTAAAAGTTCCTCATTGCTTTCTGTATGCATTTCATCTTGAATCCAGTGGTCACAATCGAGGTTAACAACGTCTACAAGTTTTTTGTCGATTTACTTTGTCTATTAAGTAAAATAACAATAATTGTTAACATTTAGTCTATTAGTCTATTCGCGTGTATACCTCTTACACATATGATCTGTGATTTATATAAACAACCTAGCAATTAATATGACCAAAGTCAAGTTGTGAACCGTGGAGAAAATGTGCTTGATTTAGAGTATTAGGAGTTCATCATTTCTTGACAAACAAGAAATAATGTTTTAAAATTCTACTAACTAGTAGGTAGAAAACGCATCAGAACGAAATCCTGATAAGTAAATAATAAAGGGGGAATGGGGAAAACGTTATCTCAAGGTATTTTTATTTTATCACCTGATGAACAATGGAAAGAGGTTCGATATGGCAATAATTAAAAGAGTTGATGGGGAAGAACAACCTCATATTAAATTAGGTATGTTCAAGTTAAGATTACCATTCTTGCATTTGAATATTGCTCCAAAATTTCTGATTCAAGGCATGTGTCTTGTTGCGATCCCTTTATTGTTGGTGGACGCAAGTATGTATTATCTTGGAGTTTCTCATGAGGTCGCCCTAGCAATAGCAATGGCTTTCCTATTTGGTTTGGGCACATACATGACATTTGGCGATGCTACTGTACCTGGCTTAGTCACCCCTGCTATACCATTGGTATTTGCATATCTTAATACTTATGAACCTGGAGTTGACGCAGTAAAAGCGTTGATGGCAGTTCAATTGACACTTGCAATCATTTTAATTGTAGTTTCTGTAACGGGTTTATCGGATCGAATAATGAAATATGTTCCCGTTTCACTTCGTGCTGGAATTTTACTCGGAGGTGGTATAGCATCTGTTATGAGCTGTATTCAAGTAGCCGGACGCATGGATTCGGTTATGATGAGTTCTCTTGCTGGAATTGGTGTAACAATTTTTCTGATTTATTCTACAACATCTAAATACTTGCAGAGTAAACAAGCTTGGTTTAAAAAATTAATAGGATATGGATTACTTCCAGGATTCGCAGTCGCAATACTTGTTGCATTTGGGTTTGGTGAGCTAAGTTTTCCAACGATTAAATTTGGTGTGACTAGTATTACCCCCTTTGTAGACAGCATTAAGCAAAATTCGATATTTGCCATTGGAGTGCCTGAGATAGAGTATTTTATTAAAGGATTCCCGCTCGCGATAAGCACGTATATAATTATATTTGGTGATATTGTTATGGGAAAGGCAATAATCAAAGATGCAGATCAACATAGAGATGATGAATTATTAGATAGTAATACATCGCGTTCAAATCTTATTTGTGGACTTGTTAATTTAACATTTGCAGTATTGACACCAACCCCTATTTTTAGTGGACCTATTTGGGCTGGTGGTGCTATAGCAGTTTCAGAAAGTTATAAACAGGGACGTGCAACATTAGATAGCTTTTTTGATGGCTGTGCAGGTCTATGGTGGGGAATGTTCATTGGACTTTGTTTGACACCTATCGTAAGCTTTTTTGCACCAACGATCGGAATTACAATGGTTCTAATTTTACTTTTACAAGGCTATGCTAGTGGATATATCGGTATGAGTATGATTAAAGAAAATAGTGATATGAGTATAGCGTTTATTACATCGCTAGTAATTGCTTTCAGAAGTCTGTCAGTTGGACTATTAGTCGGAATCGTATTGGTTCTTATTGTTAAAGTAAATGTCTTTAACTTAAAAGAGAAAGATGATTCAAAAATAGAAAACTCTAAACGATTAGAATCAAACTAAAACAAAGAAATCATCTCATTTAATAATGAGATGATTTCTTTTTGTTGTGTGTGTGTGAATGTTAAGAGAATATATCATAAAAGTAACTGCTCCTATTAACAGTAATTGGAGGCGATTACTTTTTTGATGAATTGATATAAACAAATATTAATTGAATATACAAGTAGTTCCTTTTGGATTAAAACATTTATTACAAGAAATGCATTTTGATTTTTCTTTGCTTCCAGAATGCCATTGGGCTACAAGGTTTGCATCTCTGATAAACGGTCTACAAAGTGATATCGAATGGATTTCAGTACTTCCAACAATCTCTTCAGCGGTGCTTAAACTACGAATACCTCCAACAAGTATGATAGGAGTTGACAATTCTTTAGCTAAGATTTCAGCGTAACGTTTATGGTAAGCTTCTTCTGATTCTGATTTAATATACTTTCGACTCACGCTAAGTTCACCCAAAGTAGAGCCACCACTCACTTCAATAGCATCAATACCTATTGCAGATACTAGAGCACAGACTTTTTGGCAATCTTCAAATGTAAAACCGTTCTCATATAGAAAATCAGAGGCATTTATCTTAATTAGGATAGGGAAGGATTCCCCGCATTTTGTCTTAATATTTTCAATAATCTCAGTTAGTATTCTTGCACGATTCTCAATATCACCACCGTATTTGTCTTTTCTTTTATTGAAGAAAGGGGTCAAGAATTGACTGACAAGATAACCGTGTGCTGCATGAACTTGGACACCATCAAAACCAGCTGCTTTTGCTCTTAAAGCTGCATTTCCAAATGCATTGACTACAAAACTTATGTCTTCAACTGTCATCGCTTTAGATTTGAATTTTGCTCCATCAACGTTTATTCCAGATGGAGTAAATGGTTTATAGTCAGGCATTCCAATGACTTGACTACCTATATGTACAAGTTGAGAAATAATTTTACCATTGTTATTATGCACAACAGAAGTCAGTTCCTTTTGACCTTCGATGTAAGAATCATCACAGATTTTCATAAATGTATACGAAGCAGTATCAGCAATAACTTCAGTTAATCCTGTAATTATAAGGCCTATATCTCCTTGAGAGAGTTGTGAGTATAAATTAAGTACTTTCTCTGTTACATATCCACTCATATCTGCTGTTAACTCAGCCGTAGCTGATCTCACAAATCTGTTATTAATCTCAATGCGACCAAGATTTGTCTTTTCAAAAACACTTTTCATATTTTTTTCACTATTTTTTTCATGTACAATCATTTAGTTCTCACTCCTTTAGTAGACAATAAGTTAATTACCCTTTATGACATGCTTCAGATACTACCGATACGACAAGCTTATTAATCTCAAGGAAGTAGACTATGGTCATATCGTATCAGTAGAGAAGCATCAAACACTACTTACCTATCAGTAGGTAGTTGAATGATATATTAAACGGCTGTTGTTGTCAAGCGGTTAATGACTGAGTGTTATTAAATTCTTAATTAATTTACCTAAATGTAAATGTTTTTCGGAGAGAAATTATAAATACACTTGTTTTCTTCTTTCTTAAAAAATGACTCATTTTGATTGAATAATAGTTCTATATGACCTAGGAGAATTGAATTCAAAATCTACAGTTGCAACAGTTAAGCTGAGTTATGCATGAATAGTGCATCTCAAACTGTGATAATGATTTTAAAAAGTTGAATTGGAAAGTTGAATGCGGATGTTTGTATGAAAAATACAATGTTAATTTAACATATTGACAGTGCATAGTTATAATAGTACACTCATCTTACCTACTAGTTGGTTGGTAAAAAAATGGATATCAATACTTCAAGGAATCGATGGGTTATATTTCTCAATCAAATGAGTAATAGGTCGCCTAAGTTTAACTAAGATGTAAACAACATCGAATAATGATCCTTGAGACCATTGATCATTAATATGTAATTTTGTTCAGTTATGAAAAGTTGAATAAGGAGGAACAAATGGAGTGGAATAAACAATACGCTAAGAAATTAATTTCTATAGAAGATGCAGTTGGGAAAATTAATTCTGGTGAAAACGTTTTCGTTGGTGGACTTCAGAGTACACCTATCAAAATTTGTCAAGAAATTTGTAAGAGATATATGGAGTTCGACGATGTAAATATATATTCTGCCTTACAATTGACAATGTTTCCATATATGACAGACAAAAACCTTAGAGGTCATTTGAACTACATTCCGATTTACTCTGGCCCAGTTGAGCGAATGACTATGAAAGCCGGAGTCATGGATCCAACAAGCGTTCAATTTCATACAGTTGATAAATTGATAGCTACATGGGATAAAGTGATTTGTGATGTTACACCACCAGATGAAAATGGTGACATGTATTTTGGACCAGGTGGTGTTTGTTTAAATGGGTTCGCAGCTGCAGAATCACAAACTGAAGTAATTGTATCTGTGAATAAGAATCAAATTAAGGTACATGGTTCTTACAATAAAATTAATATTAAGGATGTTGATTTTATTTGTGAATCAGATACGTTGCTACCAATTGTTCCAGATGGTGAACCTTCAGATATTGAAGTTAAAATTGCAAGTTTAATTGAACCATATATTGAAGATGGATCAACACTACAACTGGGAATTGGTGGAATTTCAAGTAGTTTAGGGTACGCACTAGAGCATAAAAAAGATATCAGTGTAAGATCGGAAATGATTTCAGACTCTATTGGATACGTAGCAAGTAAAGGTGCACTTAAAGATGTATATGGTTCATTCGCGCTAGGTGGACAGCCATTAATGGATTTTGTAAATGATAATAAGGATGTAAAGTTTGCACCGTTAAACATTGTAAATGATCCTTCAGCAGTAGCAGAAATTGACAATTTCATTTCTGTAAATTCTTGCTTAATGTCTGATTTGACAGGACAAGTTGCTTCAGAAGGTGCTGGGACAAGAGTTATTTCTGCAACGGGTGGACAAGTTGACTTTGTTAGAGGAGCAACACATTCAAACGGTGGAAAAAGTTTCATTTGTTTACCATCAGTAAGAAAAGATAGAGATGGAAATACTTTTTCAAATATCGTGCCAGCATTACCTTTGGGCACGCCAGTCACAACTTTACGTACAGATATTATGTATATTGTTACAGAGTACGGAGTTGCGGATTTATACAATAAATCGTTTGAGCAAAGAGCAAAAGCAATGATTGAAATTGCTCATCCAGATTTCCGTGAAGAGCTATCAAAGTTAGCAGTTAAATCTAAAATAATTCGTAAGTAGTTGTGTTGAGACGTATTAAGTGAAGTAAATGAAATATTCTCATGTAAACAGAATTCTAAAAGAGAAGGAGATAGTTATGGGATACAACATTAATAAAATTGCGATTGTTGGAATGGAATCGATTGGTGGTCAATTGGCGGCATTTCTGTCAGCAGTTTCAAGCCAAGTTGTACTACTTGGAAACAAATGTGAAGGATCTAATGCAAACAAAACTACAGAAGATGCAATTAAAATACTGAAGAAAAGAAAAGCTTTTTTTGATAGTAAATTAATTTCTAAAGTTACGATTGCTAATATTGAAGACGATTTTAACGTACTTTCAGATGTTGATTTAATTATTGAAAATATTGATGAAAGATTTAGCACTAAAGAGGAATTGCTTAAGAAAATCGAAGAGATAAAGAAACCTCAAACCATTGTGGCTACAACATCAGTTGGTTCTTCTGTGAATGACCTTTGCAACAATAGAACAGCAGCATTTAAAGAAAAATTTGTAGGTTTAGGTTTTCATCAACCACTGCGAACAAACTTAGGCGTTGAATTGGTTCCAAATGATCTGACATCGCAAGAAATTATCGAAGCAATGCAAGATTTCATTACAAAAAAAATGGGGAAAAATGTGGCTATATCTAAAGATACGCCAGGATTCATTGTTTATCGTTCAGCAATTGAAACAATGATAAAAGCCATTCAACTTATGGATCAATATAATTTATCGATTGATACTGTTGAGCAGTTAACAACAAACTTGATTGGTAGAACAAAAAAAATGGGCGTGTTTAGAACTATTGATGCAATTGGAATCAAAAAATTCTGTTTAAGTGCAAAGCAATACGCTGTAAAAATGCCAGCAGAAGATTTCAGATATGAACTTCCGACTTTTATTACTGAAATGGCAAGCAAAAATTTAAAGTTCTATACTAAGGCTGATCCAAAGAAGAAAGACAGCGCAGTTCTAATATGGGACCGTGAGTCTTCAGAATATGTAGAAATGAACAAAGTTCAGTATACAGAAGATGCCAGTCTTGTTTTAGGTAAAGAATTTGTAAATATTGTTGAGAAGTATAAAAACGAAAAAAATATTTCAAAGAAAGTTAACGCACTTGTTGATGATAAGAGCGTTCATGGTTTATTCGTATGGGAACTTGTTAAGGATTTCTTACTTTACTCGTCAACTGAAATGATGGAAGTTGTAGAAAACTATAAAGTGTTCGACAAAGTTCTCAAGAACTCAATGCACTGGCAAGTTGGACCTTTCGAGTTGTGGGACGCACTAGGTGTAAAGAAGGCAGCTAATCGAATGAAAGCAGAAGGCCACGAAATTCCTGAGTGGGTTGAGGCAATTGATTCTTTCTATTCATCAGAAGAAGAACTGCCATACATTGACTTAAAACAAAGCAAATATGAGGTAGTCTTTGAAAATAGTGATTGTAAAACCCGTGATATCGGTGATGGTGTGCTTTGTATCGAATTTATCGGTCAAGGAAATAGTCTTACAACAAATGTTACTGAAGTGATTTCAAAAACTTTGGATTTAGTGGAGCAAAATGGAATCTATTCAGGAATTGTCATTGCTAATCAAGGACAATTCTTCTCAGCAGGTGCAAACTTGTTTGAGGTTATGTCCAATGCTGGTTATGGAATGTATGACGATATTGATACTGAACTAAAAGAATTCCAACCGTTAATGAGCAGAATTCTAACATTTGGAAAGCCAATTGTAGCCGCTCCTTTCAATATGACTCTAGGTGGTGGTACGGAAATTTGTCTACATGCTCATAAAGTTGTTGCCCACTCTGAGACGTATATGGGTCTTGTAGAAGCATCAGTCGGTGTTATACCAGTTGCCGGTGGAACTAAAGAAATTCTTAAGAGATTCACAATGGAGATGCCAAATGTTAAATTAGTTGATAATTTAGCGTTTGTTCAAAAGGCTTGGGAATTAATTTCACTAGCTAAAATGTCATCGAGTGCTCATAATGCACAGGCTCTGGGTTATCTTCGTAGAACAGACAAAATTGTTATGCACAAGGATTACTTAATCTCTGAAGCTAAAAATGAAGTTGTAAAAATGGCTGAAGATTTCCAGCCGTATGTTGAAACAAAAATTCCTGTACTGGGTGTTGATGGTAAAGCGAGTCTTCAAATTATAGCAAGAACGATGTTAGATGGAAACATGATTACACCGTACGAATACGATCTATCCGTTAAAATTGCAAATGTACTTACTGGTAATGGTGTTGCTCAAGGAACATTAGTTGACGAAAAGACATTTTATGATAACGAAAGAAATGTCTTTATTGACCAATTATCTAACCAAAAGACACTGGACAGAATGAAATATAAATTGACAACAGGTGGTAAAACTTTAAGAAATTAAAAAGTACAGTATTGTCATTTAAGTTAAAAACGGTCAAAGAGTATTGAAAACATAAAGGAGAAGTAAATGAGAGAAGCAGTCGTTGTTGCTTATGGACGAACAGCAGTTGGAAAGTCATTCAAAGGTTCTTTAAAGCACACAAGTCCTGTAGATTTTACAGGTCAGCTAATAGAAGGCGTTCTTAAAAAAGTACCGGCACTAGATTTCAATGAAATCGATGATGTTATTTTAGGTTGCGCAATTCAGGAAGCATCACAAAGTATGAATATTGCAAGAAATTCAGCACAAAGAGCAGGGTTACCTGATTCGGTTCCTGGCCAAACTGTGAATAGATTCTGTGCTTCAGGTCTTCAAGCAATTGCAGCTGCAGCAAATAGCATTATTGCAGGACAGAGTGAGGTTGTTATTGCTGGTGGTGTTGAAACGATGACAAAAGTACCAATGCCTGGCTACACATGGTTCCCAGACCCTTGGTTAGCTGAAAACCGCCCAGGCGGATATACTGCAATGGGTGTAACAGCACAGAATATTGCTGAAAGATATAATATCTCAAGAGAAGATCAAGATTCATTTGCTGTTGAGAGTCATAGAAGAGCTGGAATTTCTGAAGACAAAGGGATTTTTGCAGAGGAAATTATTCCAGTGAAGGCAATTGACATGAATGGAAAAGAATTCATTTTTGAAAAAGACGAATTCATTCGTAGAGAAACCAATCAAGAGGTACTAGGTAATTTAAAGCCATTATTTAGAGTCAAAGGTAGTGTAACTGCAGGCAATTCTTCGCCATTGAGTGACGGTGCTTCTTGCATGGTACTTATGTCAAGAGAAAAAGCTGAAGAACTTGGTATTGAACCTTTGGCAAAGTTTATAACATATGCAGTTTCTGGTGTGGATCCTGAGTATATGGGGATTGGCCCGATTAAAGCCATCCCAAAAGCTTTAGATTTAGCAAAAGTGACAAAAGATGATTTCGATGTTATTGAGTTAAATGAAGCGTTTGCATCACAAGCGTTGGCATGTATAAGAACGCTTGGACTAGACGAGTCCAAAATTAATCCACATGGGGGTGCTTTATCTCTAGGACATCCACTTGGAAGTACAGGTTGTACACTTGCGATTAAAGCAATTAATGAACTAAAGAGAACGGATGGAAAACGTGCTCTAGTTTCGATGTGTGTTGGTGGTGGACAAGGTGCTGCCGGCATTTTTGAAAGGCTTTAAATAGCTGAGTAATAGAACAATCTAATCTGGTTTGTATTAAAAATGTAATTGGATATCTCTTGGCCTTGTCAGTATTTGCATAACACTTAATGCTGGCAGTCCAAGAGATTTATTTAATTTATCTATTAATACATATTCAAAGATTCCTAACGTGAATAAAAGAGGAGGTCGTTATGGCTCATAATATTACATCAAATTGCATTGGCTGTGGTATTTGTAAAAAATTGTGTCCAGTATCTGCAATAACTGGTGAGTTAAAAAGCTTACACACTATAAAAGCTACTCGTTGTATTGATTGTGGTGTTTGCGGGATGAGTTGCCCAAAAGAAGCAATTAATAATCAAGTAGGTGAAACCGTTAAGAGAAAACCTCGAGCTTTATGGGCAAAACCTGTAGTAAACCAAAAACTATGTACAGCATGTTCTATTTGTGTTGATATGTGTGGGAAGAATTCACTTGAGATTTCCATGCCAAAGACAAAAGGTGATTTTAAAGTTTATGCAGTACTTGCACATGATAAGACTTGTGTTAGTTGTGGTGTTTGTGAAAAAGAATGCCCTATGCAAGCGATTAATATGGAGGTGAAACAATGATTAACCCACGCTACATGACGATTGATTTGACTAAGGGAACTGTAGAAAAATATGAAATTAGTAAAGAAAAATTCAAGTTGTATATTGGTGGAAAAACTCTAGCTGCAAAAATTTTATATGATGAGCTTCAAAGTGGTGTAGATCCGCTTTCGCCAGAGAATATCTTTATAGTCAACACAGGCCCTTTGAATGGTACTGGAGCACCAGCCTCAAGTCGATTTAATATAACTACGAAGAATGTAATGACAGGTGGAATTGCATCATCAAATTGTGGTGGATTGTTCGGAGTCAAACTGAGAAGAGCTGGATTTGATGGATTAATTGTTAAGGGGAAAGCAGCGAAACCTTCTGTAATTGAAGTAGTCGACAAAGAAATCATAATTAAAGATGCAGGTGACTTATGGGGGCTTAATACTGAGGAAATTCAACACGAGTATGATAAAAACTTTGGTGCCTTAGTTATAGGTCCTGCAGGTGAAAATCTTGTGAAGTATGCATGTGCGGTCTCAGGTGAAAGAGTTGCAGGACGTTGTGGTGTTGGTGCAGTTATGGGTTCTAAGAACATCAAGGGGATTTTTGCATATGGTACTCAATCCATCCCTGTATACAACCAAAAAAAATTAAGAAAACATTCTCAAAATTGGGCTAGATTCTTGCAAGGACATCCAGTGACTGGCGATCATTTTCCACGTTATGGAACTGCAGGTTTAGTAAGTAAATGTAATGCTTCGGGCATACTACCAACTCGTAACTTTAAGGAAGGAACTTGGGATAAAGCTGATCAAATATCAGGTGAACGACTTGCAGAAGAATATCTAACAAGAAATGGTGGATGTGTAAGTTGCCCAATTAGATGCGAAAGAAGAGTAAAAGTAGAAGGTAAGGAAGTAAAAGGTCCTGAGTTTGAAACTATAGGACTTTTAGGGTCGAACTTAGATAATCCTGATTTAGGTCTTATTAACAAAATGAACTATCATGCTGATTTACTAGGGCTTGATACGATTTCTCTAGGAGGTACACTAGCATTTGCAATGGAACTCCAAGAAAAAGGAATCAAAGATTTTGGGCTGAGCTTTGAAGATAACTCAAATCTTTTAGATGTTATTCATAAAATATCTAATCGAGAAGGCATTTATAGTGATTTAGCGGAAGGCACCAAGACTCTAAGTGAAAAGTATGGTGGCGAGGAGTTTGCAATACACTCTAAAGGCTTGGAGTTAGCGGCATATGAACCTAGGAAGTCTGTTGGTATGGGACTAGGTTATGCAACATCAAATAGAGGTGCTTGTCATCTTAATGGTGGATACGTGGCACTCCTTGAAAATCTTGGAGCTATACCAGTAGATCCAACAACAACAAAAGGAAAAGCAGAACTTAATGTATTCTTCCAAAATATGATGGAAGCTGTTTCGGCAGCTGGTTTCTGTATACAGACTGCACAGACTGCTATTCCGAGTTTTACTTTTAAGCTTAATCCATCAGGAATTATGGTAGGGACAATGGGGAGATTCTTTGTGAGTGCAAGATCTGTTTTTGCAATAATGTGGAAATTTATGCCTCATTTAATTCCATTCAATTCAATGTATATAGCTCCACAAGCAGAAGCGTTGAAGTTGGCAACGGGAATTAATATTACTACAGGCAAATTTCTTCAGTTTGGTGAACGCGGATATAACATGGAAAGATTATTCAATGTTAGAGAAGGATTTACTGACAAAGAGGATACACTTGCAAAACGACTAACTGAAGAGCCTATTGATGCGAATCGACCTGAAACAATAGTTGATATAGATAAAATGTTACCTCAATACTATAAAGTTAGAAACTGGGATCAGAAAGGTGCACCCAAAAAGAAGAAGTTAAGGCAGCTAGGAATGGAGTAAATACTTATGGTCAAAGTGCAATTTTTTGGTCTTATGCGCCATTATACCGAAACAAGTGAGGTTGAGGTTGAGGCAAAAAAAATTAATGATCTATTAAAAATAATTGAACTGAAATACGGCAAAGATGCGCTTAAAGAAGCGAAACGAAGCTTTATATTGGTTAATGGTGATAACGTGGCACTATTAAAAGGACATAGAACAAAATTAAATGAATGTGATCTTGTCCAAATCATTACAATATCTGGCGGTGGCTAATAAAAAGATTAGATCACAATAAAACAATCAAATAATTGCCTTTATTGATGTAATTGTCTTGTTAAATGAAATTTAGAAAGTTTAAGGAGCGACTTAATATGAATGAGTTTATGAAAAAAATTAGTAAGTGGGCATTAATACTTGGTGGTTTAATGACACTTATCCCTGGAGCATTTGCTGTATCTCCAATATTCGGAATGAATACATTGTTACATCTGGATTTCATTAAAGAGTATACAATTTTGATACAGCATTGGGGATTTACGGTATGCCTATCAGGTATTTTCCTGATTTTAGTTGCATTTAAGAAAGAATGGCGTATGCCAATTGTATTATTTGCATTATTTGTAAAACTATACTTTGTAACATTATATGTAATTAATATTAATGAAGTATTTGCTAAAGGATTTATAATTCCCGTAACAAGTGATTTAGTGACAGGTGTATTCTGTTTCGCATATGTTATTAATGAAATTCGCCATGGGGAATCGTAAATATTGAATTAGATAGGTCAATTGATAAGACAATCAGCAAAGGTAATAATTGAAAATATCTCTGGAATGATTTTATTTCAGGGGACCCAATATTAAGGGGGAAAAGTTGAAGTTTATTGGTAATGGATATGTATGGAGGGGTTATGATGGGAGTATTTGAGTCATTAAAGAAGTTCACTTTTAAGAGAACGATTGCACTCGGATCAGCATTAGCAGTTTCTGCTACATTAACAGGGTGCTATGATGAAGTTGAGGCTAATGACATTTCAGACGACTTGCAAAATTCAACTGGAAGTAGTGATAACAAAGTTGAAGCAAATGGTGTATCTGAAAAACCAAATGTTGTTTACATTGTACTTGATGATGTAGGGTTTGGTGATTTGGGATGTTATGGTTCATCTATTAGCACTCCAAATATGGATGAGTTAGCAAAAAATGGTGTTTTATATTCAAACTTTAATGCTACGCCACTGAGTTCACCTAGTCGCGCATCTTTACTTACAGGTAATGATTCGAATCTTGTTGGAATGGGAGCAGTCTCTGATATTGACATGGGAGATGTTGTCTCAAATGTACATGCAAGAGTGTATCCTGAATATGGTACTATCGCACAAACACTACAAATCGAAGGTTATGACACTATTCAAGTTGGAAAGTGGCACTTAGGACCTTATGATGAGTTTGGACCTGATGGTGATAAAGCATTTTGGCCATCTGGAATGGGTTTTAACAAAAACTATTCATTCATTGGAAATCAGACCAATCAATTCGAGCCTGGTAGTATGTTTGAAGGTGACAAGTATACTGTAGCAGATACTTCAAAATCAGATTATCATTTAACAAATGATTTAGTAGACCATTCACTGAAGTATATTGACGAATCTGAGAAAGACAATTTCTTCTTGTATTTCAATCTTGGGGCGATGCATGGACCTCTACAAGTAAGTAAATCTTATATTGAAAAATATGAAGGAAAATTTGAGCATGGCTGGGATGTTGAAAGAGAAAAGATTTTCAACAAACAAAAATCACTGGGCATTTTCAATGAACAGGTAGAACTTCCTTCAAGAGATGAGAATATTCCTGCATGGGAATCATTAAATGATAAAGAAAAAGCAGTTTTCCAACGCCATATGGAAGTTTATGCTGGCTTCTTAGAACATACTGATGATCAACTTGGACGCTTGTTTGAAGAATTAAAAGAGCGGGATAAGTATGATAATACAATATTTGTATTGCTTTCAGATAATGGCGCAAATTCAAATGGTGGTAGAGACGGAAGTGTTATTGCTCATACTGTAGAAAATTTCTTTGTGTATGACATTGACAAGCAGTTTGAGGCTCTTGATGAATTTGGAAGCGTAAAGTATGGTACACAATACAATACAGGTTGGGCTATGACGTCTAATACACCATTTAAGGAATACAAACAAAAAGCATTTTATGGTGGAATTAGAGTACCTGCTGTTGTGTCTTGGAAAAATGGTGTTGAAAGCCCGGGTCGAATTGTGAATGAGCTAACAATGATTCAAGATATTACACCTACGATCTATGACGTACTAAATGTTGAACATCCAGAAGAAATAAACGGCGTTGTGCAAGCAGAAAAGCAAGGGCTAAGTATTAAAAAGTCACTTGATGCTGAAAAGCTTGATTTCAATAATCGAGAAGCTGGCTTCATGATGTTTCAAGAACGTGCTTATTCTGATGGTAGTGGTTACATGATTGCAGTTAATCCAAAGTCAACTGAATGGGAAATGTTTGATACTGAGAATGACCCAACTCAGATTTACGATATTAAAGAAGAACATCCTGAGAAGTTTAAAGAGTTACTTGCTAAGTGGGATGTTTATAAAAAAGAGCAAATGGATTCCGAAAATATAGTTTACGACTTGGCACATGGAGTTCCACCGAATGTAATAATTCAGCGACATGGAGATCTTGCCAAAGACGTGTTTAATACAATGAAAACCGGCACAGTTCCAAAATTAGAAGAAACTAAAGAAATTCTGAGAATACTAAAATTTGTTAATTATGTTCCCGAAAATGGACTTGGTTACAAAGGTGCTGGGATATTTATGTACATTCCAAAGACGTCTAAATTAAGTGCTAAAGAGTATATTTATAATAAGGAAGATGGATATTTTTCATCACTTTCTGCAGCTAGAACAAATTCTGTTTCGCACACTATCAACACAATGATAGAAGTTGATGAGCAATCAAAAGGAGTTATCCTTGCCAATGGTGGTGTAGATGGAGGATATGTTCTGTATGTAGATAATGATAGACATCTAGTGTATGAATATAACTATTCAGGCACGTTACAAAAAATTGTATCAAAAGAAAAATTGCAGGTAGGTAACGCTAAAATTGATTTTAATTATGAAAAGACTTCATTAAATGAAGGTGATATTATTCTTAAAGTTGATGAAGAAACTGTTGCATCTGGGAGTATAAAGACACTTCCAGTAATGCTGTCATTTGATTATTTCAGTATTGGTGAAGATGTAGCGGCAAATGTAAGTGAGTCTTATACTGGAAACTTTGAGTATACAGATGATATTCATGAAATTCAGATTAGTTTAGGAAATGACAAGATTGTGATTAGTAAATAGATTTTATTGGCATGTTCTATGTTATATAGGGCGTGCCAATTTAAACTCTTAAAAAAAGTTTCACTGGGTAGTTTCATTGTGGAAATACTTAATAGTGACCTGTTAACATCAGATTAAAGTGAGGCGTGTAAAATTAAAACTATAGACAGTGTTCATCTTATGGCAAAACCATCTGGTCCGGAATGTAATCTAAATTGCGACTACTGTTTCTATTTAGAAAAAAACAATTTTCTAGAAGAACTGCGTCCATTACACATGAGTGATGAGGTCTTAGAAGCATATGTATCGAAATATATAAGTTCTCAGAAATCTTCAGAGATACATTTCGTTTGGCAGGGTGGAGAGCCATTAGTATCTGGAATAGAATTCTATGAGCGTGTCATCGAGCTTCAACGCAAATATCGAGGGGATAAAACGATATTCAACTCTATTCAAACCAATGGTACTTTGCTTAACACAAAATGGTGTGAATTTTTAAAGAGCAACAATATATTAATCGGAATTAGCTTAGATGGCCCCTCATTTATTCATGATAAGTATCGGAAAAATAGAAATAATGAAGGAACACATTCAAAAGTTGTTAAAGCAATTGAATTACTAAATAAATACAAAATTGAGTTTAATGTGCTATGTTGTGTTACAAAATTCAGTTCAAAACACGGCAGAGAAATATATGAATACTTTAGAAACCTTGACGTAAAACATGTTCAATTTACACCGATTGTTGAAAGAATTCCTGGCATAAGTTCGGAAAAATTAAATTTGAAACACGCGATTCCTTCAGAGAGTGAACAGTTGGACTTTACTGAACATACTGTTATTCCAGAGTTGTATGGCCAGTTTTTAATAGATGTATTCGATGAATGGATCAGTAATGATGTTGGTAAGATTTTTATTTCTAATATCGAATCAATACTACCTTCTTGGTTAGGGCTTGAAAACACAATGTGCATTTATTCTGAGAAATGTGGGCGAAGTTTGGTTATTGAAAAAAATGGTGATGTGTACAGTTGTGATCATTTTGTTTATCCTGAATATCGATTAGGTAATATTCTAGATCATGAAATTAGTGACTTAATGAAGAAAAGCAAAAGTTGCGGTTTTGTGGATATGAAGCAAGGGAATTTGCCAGTAGTCTGCCTTACATGTAGATACCTAAACATATGCAATGGCGAATGTCCCAAGAATAGAATAACTCAAGGCAGCAATAACATTGAAAACCTAAACTATTTGTGTGCAGGTTATAAGATGTTCTATAAACATATTGGTAGGTATATGAAAGCAATGGCCAAGCTTATTGCTAATGGAATGCCTGCATCTAGAGTGATGGAGTTATCAGAAGGTCCAATTGTTGTTGTGAGTAGATGATAGATTTGGGTAGTACTTTTTAATTTTCGAAATGGGGCGGATAATGATGGAAAGCAATCGTGAAGAAAGTGTATTTAATTTGATCAGAAGGATTATCTCTACATTTTCTGTATTGGCGGTAATATTTGTATTTGTTGACTTTGTTATAAATGGATTTGACTTTAAAAGCAATTATATTTTTGCTGTTTTGGGCGTCTTATTCATTGAATGTTTTATATGGGCTATTGGAAGAAAAAAAAGTAATTTTGTCATTAAAAATATAGTAATCATACTAATTCTTCTGATTTATATTACACTAGTAGATTTCAAATTGCTTGGACCCTCTGTATTGTTTGGTTGGGCGTTATATTTTGTACCTGTGATGGTTTCAATTCTTTTTACCAATTTTGTACTATACTTAAGTACAAATTTTGCTACAATGGTGCTATTTTTAGCATTGCTGATCTTCAAACATGATATATTTCATCATGATCAGGAGGTCATGGTAACTATCTATCTAATGGTCACATTTACTTCATATATTATTAGAAGTACGAATGCTAAATTAACACATCAAATTAGGGAACAAATGGACTTGATATCAGATGAAAAAGATGCAAGCAAAAGATTAGCCACAAATATTGGAGACGGTGTTTCAAAGATTCATTTTGAGCTGAATCAGCTTAGTGAACAAGCCAATGTTTTTAATGAATCATCTCAAGTACTTAATTCGCTCGTTGAAAATATTTCGAATGGTGCAACTGATCAAGAAGAAAATGTAGGAGTATCAAAGACAAATTTGGTTGAGTTGGGACAAAATATTGATGAGATTCGTGATATTTTACTGTCTTTTAAAAATAATTTTCAAAATACAAATCAAGCAAATACAAATAATATTGAGTTGATGAGGAATTTAAATATCTCAAACAAAGAAATTGCAAGTAAAAACAACAGTGTAGTAGGTGCTATTGAAAAGTTGAAGATGGGTGTAGATGATATTGTGAGTGTTACAAATCAAATTCATTCTTTTGCACATCAAACAAACTTATTGGCATTGAATGCTACCATTGAAAGTGCAAGAGCTGGCGAAGCAGGCAAAGGTTTTAGTGTGGTTGCCTCAGAAATAAGAAAATTATCTGAGGATACAGCAATATCTGCCAAAAATATAGATTCAAGTGTAGAAGGAATCCGTGAATCTCTTATTAATTCCATAGAACTTGTTGAAAACGTTTCTGAACAAAGCGAAAATCTAGGTGACCTTAGCAATGAAGTTTTAAAAGCTTCATATGATTTAGATGAAATTATAACACAAAATGTTACAGAAATAGATGCAATGGCACATCGAATAAATCTTGTTACCACTACAAAAAATAACACGTTGGATTCTATTACTCATCTATTTGAATTGACAAAAAAATTCGCAGAATATTCTACTGAAGCCTCTGTGTCTATAGTCAATCAACTTGGAAAAGTCAAACTGATTACAAAGTCAATAGGTTCAATTCATAGCCTAACAGAAATTTTAACAAAGAGAGTATAAAACTTTCTTTTTAGACCATCATTATATTGAAAGGAATAATTACATGTTTAAATTAATAGACCTGAAAGTTTCATTTTTTACCAAATTTTGTACAGCTGCATTTTTATCAATTACACCTGAGTACTGGTCATTTAAGAATCTTCAGAAGAAAAGATTAAGTAAAAATAACACTGAAAAAAATATTGTTCAGATGCCGTTAAAAACTGTTGAAATTAAGGGATTGAATATTCGTTACGCACATGAAGGTGATAAAGACAAACCTACAATAATATTATTGAGTCCACTACCACAAAGCATATTAGTATATACACAAATATGGGGAAAGTTGGTTTCGAGATACAATGTTTATGCTATAGATTTACTTGGCTGTGGTATGAGTGATGGAAATAAGGAACATATGACATTCAAGCAACAAGGTGTTTTTCTAGAGAATTTTATTCATTATTTCAAAATAGAGAACCCACATATAGTTGGACCAGATGTGGGCATGTCGACGGCATTGTACTATGCATGTAGTCGTTCAAACGATATTGAAAGTCTTATTATAGGTGATGGACCTAGCATAAATCCATCAGAGAATAGTAGTGTTATTAAGAAGTTGGCTAAATCAAGATTCTGGAGATTTGTATTCGAAGTTTTAGGACCAGAAGTACTTGTATACGCATCTGCAAACATTGGATACATTAATCATTACCCGACACAAGCCGAAACGGATGATTTTATTGCTTCATATAAAAATCGAGTTCCAGTTGTCACAGAGTGGTTTAAGAACTATTCCAATTCAATTAATGACCTTGATCCTAAAGTAGACAGACTTGACAAACCAACCATGATTTTTTGGGGTGAAAATGACATATTCCTATTACCCAAGAATGCAATCAATCTCAATAACAGAATAAGAAACAGCAAAATGAAAATTTTCAAGGATTGTGGTCATTTTATTTATCAAGACAAAGATGAAGAATTTGCTGAAATGCTGATTGATTGGGTAGATGGTGGATATAAGCAGTTTGAGTCCAAATAAAAAAATGGATTAAAGTTGTAGAGAAATGTGAACATAAGTATACTATATAATGAGTATAAGTAAACACCCGACAAAATTTGACAAAAGAAATTTGACAAAAGAAAGTAATAAGATTATAATTTGCACAGTTTAACCGTGCCTCATTACGAGAGGTGTAAATATAGTCTTATTAAGAAAAGAGGATCTGTTATGTCTAGTAGGCGCGAGGAAATAATTAATGTTACCTTAGACTTGATTATAGATAAGGGTTTTGATAACTTGAGTTATCAAGATATTTCAAATATCGTTGGTATAAGGAAAGCAAGTATACACTATCATTTTCCACATAAAGTCGATTTAGGTATTGCTGTATGTGATTATATGGATGCTCTTTATGACGAGTTAATTGTGAAGGTGGACAACGTAAACTCGATAGAGAGAAAATTAGATATATATTTTGAGTTTTATAATCCTGGCAATAAAAAGAACACGTCACCTTATTTTTCATTACTGAGTTCATACAATACGTCAAGTGATTTAATGCAAGAGAAGCTTTCGATTATATGCGATAAGGAATATGCATTGCTGGAAGATATTCTAAAAAAAGGTATCAAAAATAATGAGTTTGAGTTGAGTGGACCTTTGGATTTACAAGTAATAACAATGCTGTCAGCGGTTAAAGGTGCATATAAGTATTTTCGCATTATGAATTATGATTATGTTGCAAATGTACGTAGATATTTTTTAGATCAGTTGATGACGAAACCTATGAATTAAATGATATATAGTTCACTTGCGTTAATACTATCCAACTGGATTAATATGTTTTAGCGTGCACTTCAGTGAAGTGCACGCTATTTTTGTAGGGAAATGCACAAGAAAATTCTACCTACCAGTTGATAGGATGGATAATATCTGATACAATGCATAGTGATAACAGTTAGGTGGTGAATTAATGCGTTATGAAAAAAATGGAATATTTTCAAGTGCTGATATGACCAAGTTAAAACAGGCAAACATTTGCATTATTGGTGCAGGTGGACTTGGTGGATATATTCTTGAAATGATTAGCCGAGCAGGCGTTGGCAATATTACTTTAATCGATGGTGATGTATTTGATGAGACAAATTTGAATCGTCAGCTACTTTCAAATGAGCTAAATTTAGGTGAAAACAAAGCAGAAGTCGGTAGTAAGAGAATTGCGACTATTAATTCAGAGACTAAGGTTTCTATAGTTGATGAATTTTTAAGTAAGGAGAATGTCCATGTGTTATTGAAGGGACATGATGTTGTAATTGATGGACTTGATTCAATTGATATGCGAAAGCTTGTTGAGAAAGAGTGTGAACTTCTTAATATCCCATTGGTTCATGGTGCTATCGGAGGATGGTTTGGACAGGTAGCAACAATTTTTCCAGGGGATAGGATGATGGAAAAAATATATGGCACAAGTACTGATAAAGGAATTGAGCAAGTATTGGGCAATCCTTCTTTTACTCCAGCATTAGTAGCTTCAATTCAGGTATCCGAAACCATCAAGGTACTACTGGGAAAAAGCGAAACAATACGCAATAAGGTATTCTATATTGATTTAATGAGTAATGAGTTTTATATGATTGACAAGTAAATAACTTATTCCGAGTTTGTATATCTACGGGGGACTATGATGTACAGACCTATGGGTAATTGAAGAAATTTGATTGCCTCCCGTATTTGGAAAGGAAGAAAAGCTGAGAAGGCATTCTTTCCTATGGGAGAATGTTTTTTTTGATGTCAATAATATCTGCTAGCTTCATTCAATAGAAAAGGAGAAAAAAATGAAAAAAATACTAGGACTAATACTGACGACAACTCTGTTAATGATCACGTTAGCAGGATGTACAACAAATAATGTAGAAGCAAAGGGACTTGATCAGGATAAGTCTCAAAGCATTATTCTCTCGACAACAACATCTACAGAAAACAGTGGTTTGCTATCATACATTTTACCTGACTTTACAGAAAAAACAGGTATTGAAGTGAAAGTTGTAGCAGTTGGTACAGGTAAAGCGCTTCAAATGGGTCGTGACGGTGAAGCAGATGTTTTACTGGTCCATGCAAAAACTGCTGAGGAGAAGTTTGTTGACGATGGTCATGGTATAGAGAGATTTGATGTTATGTACAATGATTTTGTTATTCTTGGACCGAGCAATGACCCAGCTAAACTTAGCGCTACTGCTACGGAAGTTATACCGTCTTTTGAAAAACTGTACTTAACCAAATCTAAGTTTGTGTCAAGAGGTGACGACTCTGGAACACATAAAAAGGAATTGAGTTTGTGGAAATCAGCAGATCTCACACCAGAAGGAGAACACTATGTTTCAGCTGGTAAAGGTATGGGAGATGTCATTCAAATGGCTGATGAGATGAATGCTTATACAATGGCTGATAGAGCAACATACTTGAGCATGTCTAAAAATGTAGATGTTGAAGTCATTGTAGAAGGAGATCCAATTCTCTTTAATCAATATGGCATTATGGCAGTTAATCCCACAAAGAACAAGGAAATTAACAACGAAGGTGCAAGTGCATTTATTGAGTGGATTCTCTCAGATGAAACACAGAAATCAATCAGTGGATTTGGTATTGAAGAGTTTGGTCAACCCTTGTTTGTACCGAATGCGAATTAGATAGAATAGATGGATAAGTCCCCGTATCCATCTATTTTATCAATAGCAGTTCGTGTAGAGTGAAGGATTTTGACAATGTATTTACTCACATGGGATAAATTGAATGGTGTTTTAATTGGGAGTAATTATGAGTTATATTCTAAATGGTTTTGTTGAAGCGCTAAAACTTCTTATAACGTTTGATCATGAAATATATTCAATAATTTTTTTATCGGTTTTTGTTTCATTAAGTTCCACAGTTATAGCATCAATTGTTGGAATTTTTAGTGGAATTCTTTTAGGGTTCAAAGAGTTTGCATTCAAAAAAGGAATAGTAAGCATTGTATACGCCTGCATGGCATTACCACCTGTGGTGGTAGGATTGTTAATCTCAATACTTATATCAAGAAGGGGACCATTAGGATCATATCAACTTATGTTCACATCCACTGCTATGATTATTGCACAATGCGTATTAATTACACCTATTGTCACGGGTTATATTTATGATGCAGTTAGAGACAAAGGTAGTGCAATTAAAGATATAGCAACTAGTTTGGGTGCATCGAGAGTAGATATGCTAAAACTTCTTATAAGTGAGTTAAGAAAGAGTATTGCTATTGCAGTTTCTGCAGGGTTTGGCAGAGGCATATCAGAAGTTGGGGCTGTCATGCTTGTTGGTGGAAACATTAAAGGCAGCACAAGGGTTATGACCACGTTTATTACAATGAACAATTCTATGGGGAATTATCCAAAATCTTTGGCGATGGGGATGGTCCTAATTGGAATTGCATTATTAACGAATGTCATAATTCACTGGAATAAAGGTGAATCGCAATGAATATAAGACTAAATCAAACAGAAAAGCATTTTGATGATTTATTGTTTTTTATAAAAAAATTCGAATTTGAAAAAAAGAGAATTCATGGAATCGTGGGACACAATGGTATAGGAAAATCTACTTTACTTAGAATGATCGGCGGGCTGGATTTTAAATACCAAGGTATCATCAAATACAATAATAATGTTTATTGTAAACAATTGAGTAGAGATATAACTTATATCAGTCAAAAGCCATATATGCTTCAAAAATCAGTATATGACAACATTGCTTATCCATTGAAAATTAGAGGATTCAAATCCCATAAAATAGATGAGGAAGTGCATAAGTGGCTTAGCAAACTGAATATCGATCATCTAAAGCACCGTAAAGCTATTGTTTTATCCGGTGGAGAACAGCAAAAAGTAGCTCTAGCTAGGGGGCTAATTTTTGCTCCAAGATTGGTCTTATTAGATGAACCTACAGCCAGTATTGCACCAAATACAGTAGACATTTTAGAACGTGCAATCTCTGAGTATCAGCGTGAGTATGGAGCGACCGTTATTTTAGTAACACATAATTTGTCCCAAGCCATTAGGTTATGTGATAGTATACATGTTTTTGATCACGATGGTATATCAAACATTTCGAAGAAGGATATGATTATGCGGTTTAATCAATACGTTTGCAGTGATGAACTGTTGACTTGAGATTACAGATTGTTTGAGGTGTAATGATGGATATGTTTAAAGTAACCAAAAGAAATTTAGCACTTAAAATGTTGAGTGAAGAGTTTAGAGGACAGAAACTTAAAACTGAAAGTGTGACCTTGTCAAAAGCAAAAAATAGAGTTCTTGCTTCTGATATTCTTTCTATGGAAAATGTACCTAGTTTTAATCGATCAACGGTTGATGGATATGCTGTTAAAGCGGAGAGTACAGTTGGTGCTTCCGATAGTATACCAGCGTTTATGACGTTGACAGGTGAGATAAAGATGGGAACGGGAACTGAGCTCAAAATAATTGAAAATGAAGTTATCTACGTTCCTACAGGTGGAATAATTCCAGAAGGTGCAGATGCCGTTGTAATGATTGAGTATACTGAATCATTTGGAGATGAAATTGCCATTTACAAGCCCATTAAAATACGTGACAACGTTGTAAAGATTGGTGATGACATAAAACTTAATGATGTCGTATTAGAAGAGAATACATGTATAAATGTGCAGCATATCGGTGTTTTAGCCGCATTGGGAATTGAAATGGTTGATGTTTATTGTAAACCCAATGTGTCAATTATTTCAACTGGAGATGAGCTTGTAGAAATTGGTGAAGAATTGCTTCAAGGGCAAATAAGAGATATTAACAGCCATAGTCTCAAATCAATGGTAGAGTCATCAGGGTGTGAAGTTATAAACATGTGGCGTTTTGAAGATGATTTTGACAAGATTCAGAATGCTCTAAAGAAAGCTGTAGTAGATAGTGATCTGATATTAATCTCTGGTGGAAGTTCGGTAGGAACTCAGGATATGACTCCAGAAATAATCAATGCTTTAGGAAAACCTGGTGTATTGGTGCATGGAATTGCAATAAAGCCTGGGAAGCCAACTATCCTTGCAAGAATAGATGATACGGCTATTTTTGGTTTGCCTGGACATCCTGCATCTTGTATGATCGCATATCAAACTATTGTTGACGAGTTCATTAGTAAAACCCTATTCAATAGAAAAGAGTTGAAGAAAAATATTTCTGCAAAAGCTACTTTTCAGCTACATGCATCATCTGGAAGAGATGTGTTTTATATGGTGAAGCTTGAAAATACAGAGTCTGGTTATATTGCTCATCCTGTACATGGAAAGTCAGGTATGATCACATTGTTGTCTCAATCAGATGGATACATTGAAATCCCTATGAATACTGAAGGTATTCAAGTAGGTAAACAAGTGAAAGTTCACTTATTTAATTAATTGAAGAGGTATATTATGAAGCGAAACATATATTTGAAAACAGTAGAGCTTGAAGAGGCTAAAGTAATATTGAAAAATGAGTTTCAGGAAACTTACAAAAATATGACAGAAGAGATTCCTGTGATTAATACTTTAAACAGGATTACCGCCGTACCTGTGATTGCTACAATATCAAACCCACATTATAATGCATCGGCAATGGATGGAATTTCATTGAATGCAAAAGTCACTTATGGAGTACATGAGAGAAAACCCAAAAAGTTAAAAGAAAATTTGGACTTTAAATATGTAAACACTGGTGATTGTATAGATGAAGAGCATAACGCTGTAATTATGATTGAAGATGTTTACCCAGTTGGAGACTGTATGGTAGAAATAATGAAACCATCTCATCCGTGGGAACACATTCGAGTTGTTGGCGAAGACATTTCAATTGGTGAAATGTTATTGCCATCACTGCATAAAATCACACCAGTTGATATTGGTGCAATAATTAGTGGAGGACTGGAAATGATTAAAGTCCTTAAAAAAATCAAGGTAGGTATCATACCAACTGGAAGTGAACTGGTTAACCCTGGTGAAAATATGGTACCTGGGAATATTATTGACTCGAACTCCAGGGTTTTCGAAAGTATGGTAATTGAATCTGGTGGTATACCAAACCGAATGAACCCTGTAAAGGATGATAGAGAGCTTTTAAAAGAAGCTATCAAAAAATCACTTGAGATGAATGATATTGTAGTGATTAATGCTGGTTCTTCTGCAGGGAGTAAAGATTACACTGAAAGTCTTATTAGTGAGCTTGGTGTAGTATTTGCCCATGGTATATCAATAAAACCTGGTAAACCAACGATACTAGGAAAAATAGATTCTAAAGCAGTGATTGGAATACCTGGATATCCTGTGTCAGCATTTATATCTTTTAGAGAATTTGTTCTTCCATTACTTGGATACTCCATGGATCAAGCGAATAACATTATTGATATTAAGTTATCAAAGAGGATCGTATCAGCACTGAATCATCAGGAATTTGTAAGACTAAAAATTGGAGAGGTAGATGACCAATTAATAGGGACTCCACTTTCTAGAGGTGCAGGAGCAACAATGTCTTTAGTTAAAGCAGATGCCATCTTGTCAGTTCCCCAAAATATAGAAGGGTATGAATCAGGACACCATTTGACAGCAAGTTTATTAAGACCGATAGAAAAAATTAAGAAATCAATAGTATCTATTGGATCTCATGATATTATCATGGATCATATTAATGAACTTATGATAAAAGATCAAACGGGTCATTCCTTATCATCGGCGCATGTTGGGAGTTTAGGTGGTATAATGGCCCTGAAAAAAAATGAGGCACATATTGCACCTATTCACCTGCTAGATAGTGAGAATGGTGAGTACAATATTTCGTTTCTCAAAAAATACCTGAGTGATGAACCTGTAGTACTTTTGAAAGGTATTAAGAGATGGCAAGGGCTTATCGTTAGAGATGGGAATCCGTTGAATATTAATAACTTTGATGATATTGCTGATGGGAAAACGATTTTTGCAAATAGACAAAAAGGTTCAGGAACACGTGCATTACTGGATTATCATATAAAGATAAATAATATTCTTAACCAAAATGTTGAGGGATATAAACGTGAATATACAACCCATACAGCTGTTGCACTTGCAGTCCAGTCTGGCAATGCAGACACTGGGCTTGGTATTAAATCGGTTGCTACTATGATGGGTTTGACATTTGTTCCTTTAGTTTTAGAGGATTATGATTTTGTGATTCCAGCAAAATACCTAGGAACCCAAAGTGTAGAGTCATTTATTAAAGTACTTGAGAGTGACGCATTTAGGGAGAAACTAATGTCATTAGGCGGATATGAGTACGATGTATTAGTAAAGCAGGTGATCAATCGTGATTGATCATCATAACAGGAAAATTAATTATGTTAGGCTTTCAGTGACAGATCGTTGTAACCTAAGGTGCAAGTACTGCATGCCTGAAGAAGGTGTTTACAAAAAAAATCATGAAGACATAATGGGATTAGAAGAGTACCTTACTGTTATAAGAGCACTCGTTCCTCTTGGCATTGATAAGGTGAGGATTACCGGCGGTGAACCATTGGTTAGGCAAGGAATAGTTGATCTAGTTCAGAACATTAGTGATTTAAAAGAAATTAAAGAAGTTGCGATGACAACTAATGGAATATTACTGAAAAGATTTGCCTTAAAACTAAAAAAAGCAGGTCTTAGTCGTGTAAATGTTAGTTTAGACACACTCAATCCGCAGAAATTCAATGAGATAACCAGAGGTGGGAATATTCAGGATGTTCTAGAAGGAATTAAAGAAGCTAAAAAAGTCGGTTTGTTACCTATTAAGATTAATGTTGTTGTGATTAAAGGATTTAATACGGATGAAATAGATGAGTTTATCAATATGGCAACTGACGACGTAATTGTTAGATTTATCGAGTTGATGCCAATAGGATTGATTGCAAGTAATGATAGTAAATTTGTATCCAATCAAGAAATTTATAATCAGAACAAACATTATTTTATGGACAATATCGAGCAATCGGTTTCTCCTGCCAAATATTATAATAAGAAAGAAAGTTCAGGAAAAGTGGGTTTTATTAATCCAATATCAAGTCATTTTTGTCAAAATTGTAATCGTGTAAGAGTGACTCCAGATGGGAAATTAAAATCCTGTTTACATTCTAACGACGAACTGGATTTAATGAAATATATTGAAAGTCCCATTGAACTGAAAAAGGTATTGGAAAATGGAATCAAAAGTAAACCAAAGATGCATGAAATTAATCGGGATTCATTTAAACCAATAGAACGCGATATGCACAGAATTGGAGGCTAATATGTCACTTACACATTTTAATGAATATGGTAAAGTCAGAATGGTTTCTGTAGAAGAAAAAAATGATACCAAGCGAGTTGCAATTGCATTAGCTACAATCACTATGAAACCGGATACTTTGGACATGATTGTAACGAATGGTCACAAAAAAGGTGATGTATTGGGAGTCGCTCAGGTAGCAGGCATTATGGCAGCAAAAAGGACAAGTGATCTGATCCCAATGTGTCACAATATTTTTCTGAGTGGCGCAGATATTTATTATGAAATTGATGTTTTAAATAGTTGCATATATGTGAAAGGTATTGTCAAAACTTTTGGCAAAACAGGTGTTGAAATGGAAGTGTTGACAGCGGTATCTATTACAGCATTGACGATTTATGATATGTGTAAAGCCGTAGATAAAGACATGGTTGTTTCAAATGTTAAGTTAATTGAAAAATCAGGCGGGAAAAGTGGAAAATATATCAGAAAAGGAGAATAAAGTGAAGGAAGGAAAAGTATTAGCCATAAATATCAGCGATAAAAAAGGCGTCGTTAAAGAACCAGTAAAAGAAGGGTATTTTATTAAAGAACATGGTTTACAAAATGATGCACATGCTGGTAGTTGGCACCGACAAGTAAGTTTGTTAGCAAATGAAAGCGTTGATACTATGAGAGCGAAGGGTGCAAACAATCTTAAGGTGGGAATATTCGCAGAAAATATCACAACTGAAGGCTTGAATTTATGGGAGTTACCAATAGGAACAACATTAAAAATTGGTGAGTCTATACAATCAGTTACCCAAATAGGAAAAGAGTGCCATCATGGTTGTGCAATCAAAGAGCAAGTTGGAGAATGTGTTATGCCTACCCAAGGGATTTTCACAAAAATTATTAAAAGTGGAAAAGTCATTGTTGGTGATAAAATCCAAATTATTTCAGATTATGGGTTGAGACATTATTTGGAATTGTAATAATATGATTTAATTCAGTAAATTACTTATTTTAGTTATTATAAACAATGAATATTATCGCCTATATCAATTTAAGATATAGGCATTTTTTATGCGAAATTCTGCATGACATAGTGCCAGTGGTTGTGAAACTAAAAACACATCAAAATAGTCTTGTATTCGATAAAATGGTGTGTTATTATGATTTCATTACCAATGGTAATTACCGGTGGTAATGAAGCGGCGAAAAAATAAGAATAAAACGAAATGTTAAATTTATTAGGGACTAATTTTTGGAATCGAGTTAATAAGGAGGGCATTATAATGACAGTTAAAAAGACAGCAAGACTAGCAGGTTTAAGCTATTTGTTCATTATCATATTTGGTATATTCAGTCACAAAATTGTTAGGGGAAACATAGTTGTCTCAGGAGACGCAAGCTCTACAGCAGCCAACATCTTAAGTCAGGAATCACTATTCAGAATGAGTATTGTAAGTGACCTTTTAATGGTACTCAGTTATTTATCACTAGGTCTGTTGCTATATTTCATGTTTAAACCAGTCCATAAAAAAGGGGCAACTGTACTTCTCGTATTAAATGTCATAGGGGTTTCAATGATGGCACTGAATATGACCAATCAGTTTGCAGCGCTTTACGTTTTAAATGGATCTCCATATATGGATGTGTTTAAAATCAATCAATTAGAAGCACTTTCCCTTTTCTTTATGAACTTGCACGGTATTGGGTATAGAATGGCAACCATTTCCTTTGGTGCATGGTTATTCCCAATGGGTTATTTGGGCCTTAAATCTAATTACTTTCCAAAAGTAATTTCGTATTTACTAATGGCTGGAGCAGTGGCATATATGGTGTTTTTCTTAGGTAGCTTACTCGGAATAGCGGTTCCATCCGATATTACTATTGCGGCTGATCTAGGTGAATTTTCTCTATGCCTGTGGTTACTCATAAAAGGTATAAAGGAGATCTAGACTATCATTCATTCAGTTATTTTGAGATAATAAGCATAAAAGATTAAAAGGTGCATATTATGAAAAATAAGAAGTCTGGTACAGACACATATAATAGATATATCGACGGCATGTTAGAACTCATATCAGAAAAGGGTGGCCTATCGGATGTTAATCTAAGAATGGTTTCAAAAAAAATTGGCTGTGCACATACCAACGCATACAACTATTTTGACGGCTATGAGGGGTTAATATTTGAAAGCTATGACAGGGCTCTCGATATTTATGGAAGTGCAGTGGTCAAAGATTTAGATCAGTTTTCAGATGGCCAAGAATGTTTTGAAAGATTTGTTCAAAATATTATTATGTTTGCATTAAACAACCCAGGTTATTACCGATTTATTGGATCAGATGACTTTAATATACAAGGTTTAAGTGAAAAAACAATAATGAAGGCAATTCAACTTAAACAGTTCTTTTTAGATATTTTTTATGCAGTGGTAAAAATCAATATCGAACGTGAAGAGTCAGATGTAAATGCAAATATTATAATGGCTTACCTCGATGGAGAGTTGTTTAACATCATCAATAAACGTGCTTTTCCTGAAGACCAAGTGGAAAAACGGATTATGGAATACACAAGAAAACTGATGAAAATGTTTGTTTCCCAGGCAATACCGAATGAAAGTAATGACACAAGAGATGAGTCATTTTCTTGCCCTGATTATCCGGAATATGTATTAGAGTATCTGGATTGAAAAATGAAAGTGAAGCGCGCTGAGCATTAAGTCAGTGCGCTTTTTTACGTGTTTGATTAAAACACACAAAGAAACCAGTTAATCATAATGATCAACTGGTTTCTTTTGAGGTATTAGTTTATAAAACACATGTCAAAATGCCTAGGTATACAAGTTTAACAAGCACTTATAAATGAAGTTGGGGGTGTACTAAATACTCTAATCCACCTGAGCTGCTGGTGCATCGGAACTGCCCGTGATACGGTTGATTATGATCGTTGCTGAGCCAAAATATATAGCTCCGACAATAAAACCTATGATTCCGTTATTGATTTGTGCCGGTGTTGCCAACTCATACATCGTAAAAATTGTAAGTGTTAAAGCAGTGGCTTGATTAAAAATAAGGGGATACTTTTCTGATATGAGGAGTGTAATGGTAGTTACGAAAATTAATAATGTAAGAACCAAGTTCATTGTACCTTCAACAGGTAGTTTGGTAAGTGCAAGTGCGATACCAAGGCCAACCAGCCCCCCCATAACAATTTCAACAATCTTTTTTGTATCTGTTTTCTGTGAACCAAAATACCAGAGAAATAAAATACCACTCCAGTAGCCCTCGATGTGAAGTGCGTGGGTTAAAAAAATAAATCCAATAATTAAGATAATAACGACTGTTGCCCAAATGCTACTTTGAAATACGGTGTTTTGATTTTTTTCCAACTGAATTCCCTCCCTTTGTTCCATATTTGAAAAAATTGTTATAACCATTATTTACTTTTTACATATAAATATGAATGTGATTTTCTAAACTGTTATGCCTAATTTATGAGGATTATAATAACTATAGATAGATACAGGGATAAGATCTTATGCATAATACAAACTATTAGGGTTAATATATGCACTGTGATTTGTCTTAATATTCTGTCAAAAAAACATATGTTTTTTTGAAGTGTCGAGAGTGAAATGCCCTTTGTTGACAGTAAAATTTTGCAGTGCTATCATGCAAGTAAATCTGTTGGAGAATGGGGTGGGTTATGTGAATGATATTTTAATCGTTTCAGAGAGAAGGCACCTTTTAAAAATGCTCTGTTCGAATTTAGAAAAGAACCATGGTTTGAGTATACATGCTGTACCATTTAGTGCTAACACAGTGAGTGAATTTTTAGAAATACGACCAGACTTATTAATTCTTGATAGCCATTTAGCAGTGCCTTATCAATCAATCATTCAAAAAATACAGCATATTGACCAGACGCAAATTACCATTGTCCTAACCGATGCTCAAAATGAGTGGGTCAACAGCAGAAATGTAGTGAGCTTAAAACATGAGTCACTCACATCAGAACACCTTCATCAAGCTGTATATACAATACTTAATGAAAAACAAATTGTAAGTGAAGCCCATGATTATATAGAACTGGATTGGCAAGAAAATCATATACGGTTAAATAGAATTGAAGATCATATGATTTTTACGATTACCAGCTCGGAAGTTATACCTATAAACTTAGAAATTATGAAGTGTATTGAAGATCATCTAAGAGCCACGAGCAAAAGTATTAAAATATATCCTGAAGGCAAAACGATGCTTTGTATTGTTTCAAGTTTAGAGACTAGAATAGATGTAAATATAAAAGAGTTATCACAGATATTGTTTAACAAATTTGGGCTGGATCATTCCATTATTTACTGGGATGATATGCACTGGAGTACACTGGAGTCATTAACATCAGAGATAAATTTATTAGAAGATTATCACTACTTTTTACGAGGGAGTGTCATTTCTAGTTATGACATATCAGACCTCCGAACAAAGGCTTCTTTTGACATTATAAATAATTTGTTGGTTGGAATGCTTTCATCCGTTTTGGAAGGACGTACATCAGAAGTCAGTAAGTATTTAAAAGAACTGTTTATTAAATTGTTAAAGCCGAGTAAAGATTTGTGTGGTCTCAGTTATGCGCGAACTTGGTTGAGCAGCATAGCGAGTGTTCTAGAATCTATTAGTAAGGAATCACACTATGAAATTAAAACATTTCCGGCAATAGAGTTGGAGTTAGAGTATACAGAGAAAACCTTTAAAAAGTATGCCACAAGATTTGAAAAGCAGGAAATATCAAAAACCGTTTATAAAGCGATTTTGTTCATCTATGAAAATTTTGATTGTGAAATTTCTTTGGACAATGCAGCACAGAGTTTATCTGTCAATAAAATTTATCTAAGTAGAGTATTTAAAAAAAATACTGGTACAACATTTATGGAAGTCCTCATTATGCACAGACTAAAAGTAGCAAATCATTTTCTAAGTCATACACATTTGAAAATATATGAGATTTCAAACCGTGTTGGATATAGTGATTCTCATTATTTCGGAAGACTGTATAAAAAAAGAATAGGTATGTCGCCAAATGAGTATAGAGTTCGTTCTGGTGATTATTCGAATGGAGGAAGAAGTTGAAAGCCCTTTGGAGAAATTCAGTCGGATACATGGAAATGATACAAGTCAGTGAACCTGAGATACACCAAGCTGATGATGTAAAAATCAAAGTTATATACAGTGGTCTAGGGATTGAAGATTTAAAATCCTTAAGAAAAGATGATATATTATATCGCTCTGGAATCGTTGGTTGGGAAATGGTTGGCGAAATAGTAGCGTTGGGAGACATAGCAAAAGCAAAAGGCTTTGAAGTAGGTCAACAGGTAACAGGAAATCCTTTCATTTACTGCGGTCTTTGTCACTCATGTCAGAATGGAAAATCCAACTGTTGTACTAACTCGGTTGCAAAAGTGGGGACTGTTTGTGAGTATGTTGTTTGGAAGGCAGAGCAACTTGTCATTGTAGATGAAAAAACGACAAACAAAGACGCTTGTTTGGTGGAATCTGTTGCACTGGCTGTTGAGATATCGGAATGTGTGCATTATGGGTTATGTGATTCAGTTGCTATTTACGGGTGTGGTCTAACAGCTCTTTTAGTTTCAAGACTGCTCAAACTTAAAGGTGTTGGAGAGGTTACAATAATTGGTGTTGGTAGTGGTAACAAAACTTTGGCATCCTCATTTGGAGCAGATTGCTATATTGATATCAGTGATCATAAACTCAAAGCTAAACTGTTGAAACGAACGGATTACAATGGTTATGATGTTGTGATAGATACCTCGGGTCAAACAAGAATTCTCAAAAGTGCAATAAACGTGCTGGCTAAAGGTGCTTCTCTTATATTCTCTACCTACTTTGAGCCTGGCAAAACAGTAGGTATGAGTACGGAGTTATTGTTCACGAGTGCAGTAACAATCAAAAATATTCTTCAGCATAATAATAAAATTCAAATAGCCAACAAACTTCTTCCGAGATTAAAACTTGATCTGTTGAAAACAAAAACATTTCCAGTTCAAAAATATGAAGAGGCTTTCGAATCGCTTCAAACGGAAGAATACCAAAGAATTTTCATTAATATGTAAATAAATATTAGACCTAATCAATGGACAGTGCGCCATTGATTAGGTCTTTTTTTCTTGTATGTGGTTTATATAAGCAAGTAAATAGTTTAAATTGTCCGACAAGTCAGACGATTCTATCAAAAATCAGATTTAAATCAATATTGTCCTCATGACTACCATGGAAATGTCAATAATAGCACGTTTTAGATATTCTCTAGCCAAATTATAATTTATTTATCGGAATAGTAATTCAAGTGAATCATATGGGAGGTAGTCAAGTGGCTGAGTTTGTGCATGTGAAAAACGACGAAATGTATGAAAGAGCATTAAAAAGTATCGCAGGGGGGATGTTATCCAACTATAAAAAAATTAAGGGTCATAAACCTCTTTACGTTGAGCGCGTAGAAGGTGCATATGTTTATGATTACGACGGTAACAAACATTATGATTTTTCGCTTAACTTTGGTCCAGCAATTTTAGGGCACAGCAATGAGAGATTAAAAGAAGCAATCAGAGCTGAGTTAGACAAACACTATACGCCAAATTTTGGTGAAATCCAAATAAAAGCAGCCGAGAAAATTAAAAGTGTTGTTAAAGGTATGGACGTTTTACGTTTTGGTCTATCTGGAACAGAAGTAGATATGATGGCCATTAGAACTGCTAGAGCATATACAAAGAAAAATATGATCGTTAAGTTCGCAGGCCATTACCACGGCGCAGCAGACTACATCATTGGTGGTGTGGCTGACACGAAGGAAAATCCTGTTGCAATAGACACAACTAGACCAGGTGATTTTTACAGTGAGATGGCAACAACATCAGGTCGTGCTAAAAATGCACTAGATGATATGTATGTACTGGAATGGAATAATCTTGATGGTGTAAAAGAACTCTTTGAGAAAAAGGGTGATGACATTGCCTGCATTATTATGGAGCCTTTCCCTGTTAACTTAGTAGGTTTCCCACCTCAAGCGGGCTTCTTAGAAGGTGTTCGAGAATTATGTACAAAACACAATGTCGTTCTAATATTTGATGAAGTTATTACTGGATTCAGAATCAATATTGGTGGTGCAGCTGCAGTAACCGGCGTTACACCTGACTTGTGGACATTCTCAAAGGCACTTGCAGGTGGAATTCCAGCAGGCGCATTTGGCGGTAGAGAAGAAGTTATGCAACCTATCATTGATTGTGAAGCGGTTTCGGCAGGTACGTTCCCTGGTTTTCCAATATCATGTGCTGCAATGATTAGCTTGATAGATCAGCTTCAAGAGAATGATTGTGCCATTTTAAAACATATTGAAAGACTGGGTACTATGCTTGGTGAAGGCTTCAAAAAGATGGCAGAAAAACATGGTCTGCCAATGATTATTCAGGGTTTCCCAGGTGCAATCGTTCCTGTCTTCACAATGAAGGACAAGATTGTCAGCAATGAAGATGCCATCGAAAATGCCATCATGGATGCCTACTGGTATTTCTCTGTTGAAATGAATAAGAGAGGGATCATGAACCTTCAAAGATACTCAGTGTGTGCGGCTCATACAGAAGAAGATATTCAACATGCAATTAATGTTGCAGATGAAGTTTTAGCGAATATGGCAGTGCTTCTTAGCCAAAGAGAAACAGCTTAAGCAGTATTAAAATACGAAAAGTATTCTAATAAATTTATAACGATATGATTATCATGCGGGTCCTACGTGTGTAAAGGAAATGTATTTAAACTCCCTTAGGTGATCGGTCATATCGTTATTATTTTAAGACAAGTGGGAGGAATATAATTTATGGCAGTTAAATATTTAGGTGATGATTGGCTATCAGAAGTTCAAACAAAACTCAAAGAAGAGTTTAGCTCTCGTGGAAAAGTATCTACGCGGTTTGCGTATATATTTAAAGATTGTCCAGATAGCGATCAAAAATGGACAATGATCCAACTGCAAAAAGGTGTATATGTTGACTTTACTTCAGGTAATGGTGAACCACCAGAACATGATTTTGCCCTAAATGCAACCTATGACACTTTTTCTAAAATTACTAAAGGTGATATGGATGGTGGCGTTGCGTTTGCAAAAGGTCAAATGAAGTTAACAGGTGGCAATCAACTTGCTGCCATGAAGCTTGTTGGCACGATGAATAGACTAACAGAAGTTCTTAGTACAGTAGATACTGAATACTAATTCGTTTGTTTGAGGTCTATAGTTTAGGAGGCGAAAATGACACTAGATAGTAAAGTTGTTGAATTGAAAGAAGAAAGTAAGATTCTTGAAATAAAAGAATTCGCAAAAAATATTCGAATCCAAACCCTAGAGCAGTTCGTAGCAAGAGGTTTTGGTCATTTGGGTGGCTCAATGTCTATAGCTGATCTAATGGCAGCTTTGTATGGCAGTATTATGAAAGTAGATCCAACAAATCCAAAGTGGGAAGACCGTGATTGGCTAGTTTGTTCTAAAGGACATGCTGGACCAGCGGTATACTCTGCACTTGCTTTAACAGATTTCTTTCCAATGGATTGGCTTCAGACTTTAAACCAACCGCATACCAACTTACCGAGTCATTGTGATCGAACGAAAACTCCAGGTATTGATATGACTACAGGTTCACTAGGACAAGGACTTTCAGTTGCAGCAGGTGCTGCACTTGCACATAAACTGGATGAAAAAGAAAACTATTTTTACTGTATTGTTGGTGATGGCGAGCTTCAAGAAGGTCAGAACTGGGAAGCAATGATGTTTGCTGCCCACCAAGAGCTTGATAATCTAATTCTATTTGTAGATTGCAATAAAATGCAACTGGATGGTGCTGTCTTCGAAGTGAATAACATGGAGAGCCTAGACAAAAAGTTCGATGGATTCAACTAGGACGTTCACCGCATTGATGGTCACGATGTTCATGCAATAGTGAATGCTGTCGACCAAGCCAAAACAGTTGAAGACAAGCCAAGTGTTATCATCATGGATACTCTAAAAGGTAAAGGGGTACCATGGGCTGAAAATAACTTTAACCACCATGTTGAAGTGAGTAGAGAACAAGCAGACATTGCAATAAAACATATTAAAGAACAATAAGTGAAGGAGTGATGACATGAGTTATATCTTATCAGAGAAGAATGAAATGCATGAAATAACTATGGGTAAAGCCTATTATCAATTTCTTCAAGAAAATATGAAATCCAATCCAGATCTTATGCATGTAGAGTGTGATTTGGGTCTATCTTTACTAAAAGGTGACTTAATGACAATCGTCGACAAATTCCCATTCCAATATATTGAAAGTGGAATTCAGGAAGCAAATGCAGTTGGAGTCGCGTGTGGTCTTTCAGCAGCAGGTAAGGTACCATTTGTTCATTCATTTGGTACATTTATGTCGAGACGTGTTGCAGATCAAGCCTTTGTAGCAGGAGCATACTCAAAAGCTAACGTTAAAATGATTGGTAGTGATCCAGGCGTTATGGCTGCATACAATGGTGGAACACATATGCCATTTGAAGACACAGCGATGATGCGGGCGATCCCTGAAATGAATATTGTAGAGCCATCTGATCCTGTTCTTGCAAAGGAAGTTTTTAAACTTGCTGCAGAACAAGATGGGATGTTTTATATTCGATTAGCACGTAAGAATGCAGTTGAATTGTATAAAGAAGGATCAACGTTTGCTATTGGAAAAGGTAATGTCATAAAGACAGGTAATGATGTCACAATTATTGCAGCGGGAATTATGGTAGAAGAAGGATTAAAAGCTGTTGAGCTACTGAAGAAAGAGGGTATTTCAGCAAAATTAATCGATATGTTCACCATTAAACCGATTGATAAAGATCTTATTATTAAGAGCGCCAACGAAACAGGTGCTATAGTAACGGCTGAAAATCATAATGTGATCAACGGCTTAGGGTCTGCAGTTGCTGAAGTTGTTATCGAAAACTGCCTTGTTCCAATGGAACGTGTTGGCGTCCAAGATCGTTTTGGGCAAGTTGGCGATGTAAACTTCTTAAAAGAAGAATACAAGTTAACAGGAGAAGAGATTGCTCGTAAAGCTAAGGTGGCAATTGAACGAAAGCGTTTATAATTCATAAATGATTTCGAGTTGGTAAATGCATTACTCACAACGAATTTTAACAGTATCAAATGATCTATATAACAGTAGCAGTTTTAACAGAGGAAAGAATACTGGCTCACATATTAGGGCAACGAACTGTGCAACTTGCAGGATCGTTGCTTTTTCTTACTCAATAAATTCAGTGTATCACGAAGAAGGAGGCAAATACATGGCAATCATAGATAAAGAAAAATGTATTGGATGTCAGTTATGTAAACGCGTTTGTCCTGTGGAAGCGATCGATGGAGAACTGAAAAAACTTCATAGAGTAAACACAAAACGGTGTCTGGACTGTAAGGCATGTGGGTTTGTTTGCCCTAAAGAGGCCATAACAGATAATAACGGAAATCTCATAAAACGAATAAAAAAAGAAGAACTAAAAAAGCCGGTTATTAACTCGGATGCATGTTCTGCATGTCAAATGTGTGTGGATATATGTTCATACGATTGTATTCAGATTTCTCCACCATTATATAAAGGGGATATACACGTATTCGCACAGTTCACAAATGCCAAAACCTGTGTAAGCTGTAGTCTTTGTGAAGATGTTTGTCCACTGAACATTATAAAAATGGAGGGAGTGTAAGTTATGAATTGTCCTAAGTACGTCATTATTGATTTGAGTTCTAATGAATCTGTTGAACATCCAATCACTGAAGAAATGTTCAAACAATATATTGGTGGAAAAATATTAGGTGCAAAACTATTATCTGATTTAACCCCACCTAAGCTGGACCCATTTTCACCAGAGAGTATGGTAATCATAAATACTGGGCCTATGAACGGAACAGGTGCACCATCATCTAGCAGATTTAATATGTCATTTAAGAATGTATTAACGGGTGGAATAGCTTCATCAAATTGCGGTGGTCGCTTTGGATTTATGTTAAAAAAAGCAGGTTATGATGGGATTATTTTAAAAGGTAAGGCAGAAAAACCTGTTTGTATTGAAATTGTAGATGGAGAAATTTCAATTGTTGATGCAACCGATTTATGGGGACTTGACACAGAAGCCACTCAGGAGAGATTACCTGAAAAATACGGAAAACTTGTCATAGGTCCAGCGGGTGAGAACTTAGTTAAGTATGCATGTGCAGCTTCGGGAGAGAGAGTCTTAGGTAGGTGCGGAAGCGGGGCTGTACTGGGCTCTAAAAACATTAAGGCAATCGTTGCATATGGTACACAATCAACTGAGGTCTACAATCAACCTAAATTTGATTCTTATATAAAAAAATGGATCAAAATGATGAAGGAACATCCTATTGTAGGTGAGTCACTGCCCAAATATGGCACAGCAGGACTGGTTAACAAAGCCAATGCATCGGGTGTGTTACCATCCTTTAATTTTAGAGAAGGCCAGTTTGATAAATCTGAAGATATTTCTGGAGAACGGTTGACTGAAGAACATCTTACTAAAAACAGCGGTTGCATCAGCTGTCCTATTCGGTGCGAAAGACGTGTAAAGGTAAAAGGTAAAGAAGTTAAAGGCCCAGAGTTTGAAACGGTTGGTCTATTTGGCTCCAATATTGGAAACGCTGACCTCGAAACCATAAATATTATAAACTATTATGCTGACATCCTTGGAATGGACACCATTTCATTAGGGGGAACAATTGCTTTTGCAATGGAACTTCAAGAAAAAGGAATGGCTGATTTTGGCTTATCCTTTGGTAGTTTAGATGACCTCGTAGAAGTCCTTCACAAAATTGCCAATCGAGAAGGTATATTTTCTGAGCTTGCTGATGGAAGCAAAATATTAAGTGAAAAATATGGGGGAAAGGACTTCGCCATCCATCCAAAGGTTTAGAACTGGCCAGTTATGAACCAAGACGATCGGTAGGTATGGGTCTTGGATACGCCACTTCTAATAGGGGTGGTTGTCATCTGAATGGGGGTTATCTTGTGCTTATGGAGGCAGTAGGCATTATGTCTATTGGAGCACAACGAACAAAGGGAAAAGCAGAGCTGACTGTTTACATGCAGAATATGACAGAAGCAGTTTCAGCAGCAGGATTCTGCCTATTTACAACGCAGACCATGATACCCAAAGATTTGTTCAAATTTGGTCCGAATAGCATTGTAACAAAAATGGCAGGCAAGTCTATGGCAGCATCGAGTGGCATGATTAACTGGGTTACAAAAAACACACCCAAGAGTATGCCTTTTAATAGTATGTCCATGTTACCGCATGTTGATGCAATTCAGTACGCGACGGGCTTAAGTATGACAACAGGAGAGTTTTTAGAAATTGGGGAGCGGGGTTATAACATAGAACGACTTTATAATCTCAGAGAAGGGTTAACCTCTAGCGATGACACACTTCCAGACAGATTAACTAAGACACCACAGATCAAAGGTGATCTTGATTCTGTTGTAAAAATAGATAAAATGATGCCTATTTATTATGAAGCACGTGGTTGGGATAATGAAGGTGTGCCAACAGATGAAATTTTGAAAAAACTGAAGGTGTTCTAATGGCACGCATTAGGTACATTGGTGATATAAGAAAATTTACAAATACACAGTCAGAAGAAATGAATGTTCATACCATATCAGAAATTCTAAAAACGATTCGACTAAAGTATGGAAATGAAGCATATCTTGTGGCTAAAAGGAGTCATATTCTCATGAATAATGAAAATATGACCAGTATATTGGGTTTATATCAGAAGCTTTCGTTGGAGGATGTCATCATTTTTGTTCCAGTTTGTGGAGGTGGTTAAATGGAAGCCAATATGAACAGATACTCGAGAAATTTGATTTTATCTGATGAAGACCACAAAATATTGACTCAGTGTCATGTTTGCATTATTGGCTGTGGCGGCGTGGGTGGTTATGTTTTTGAAATGCTTCTTAGACTAGGTGTTGGCGAAATTACCATCGTTGATGGTGATGTGTTTGATGAATCGAACCTGAATAGTCAAGTCCTGAGTCATGTAGATAACCTTGGGGATTCAAAAGTAGAAATGGCATACAAACGTTCAAGAAAAATAAACCCTGATGTCAAAGTGAACACAATTAACACTTTTTTTAACAAAAAAAACGGATGCCAGATTTTATCTGGAGCAGATATTGTAATTGATGCACTGGATGAAATTTCAATTAGAAAGGTGTTGCAGTTATGTTGTGAAGAGACGGATATTCCACTGATACATGGTGCCGTAGCGGGTTGGTATGGAGAGGTAACCACAATATATCCTGGTGAACGTACACTGAACTGGGTCTACCCAACAGATGACAAATCAGGAATTGAGGATAGACTTGGGAATCAGTCTTTTGCCCCTGCACTTATCGCTTCTATAGAAGTTTCAGAGGCAATTAAAATTATGACAGGCAAAGGGGATCAGCTCAGAGGCAAAATATTATATGTAAACCTTTTGAACAATGAGTTTAATATTGTGTCCATACAATGATTCTGAGCATATGGAAATTGTAAGTGGGAGGTTATTATGAAAAAAATTATCAGTTCTTTGATCATATTCACATTGTGTATAGGTATGACTGGGTGTAGCACACCAGAAAACACCTCAGATCATATTATTCTAGCTACAACGACTTCAACAGAAAATAGTGGACTATTGGATTATATTTTGCCGTATTTTACTGAACAAAGTGGTGTCGATGTAAAAGTTATTGCAGTGGGAACAGGAAAAGCGCTCCAAATGGGACGGGATGGAGAGGCCGATGTTTTGCTGGTGCATGCAAAACCTTCAGAAACCCTATTCGTTGAGGAAGGACATGGTCTCAAAAGATTTGACGTTATGTATAATGACTTCGTCGTTTTAGGGCCTGTCGAGAACCAATTTGAAGGGGATCGTTCGAGTATAAAAGTGAAAGACGCTTTTAAGAATATTAATGAAAGTAAAGCTGTCTTTGTGTCCCGTGGAGATGATTCTGGTACGCATAAGAAAGAAAAAAGCATTTGGGAATCGGTAAACATACAACCATCTGGGGATCAATATGTTTCTGCAGGTAAGGGCATGGGTGAAGTTATCACTATGGCTGATGAACTCAATGGATATACACTTTCTGACAGGGCAACATTCTTAAGCATGTCACAAAATATATCTTTAATGGTTTGTGTAGAAGGAGATCCAAATTTATTTAATCAGTACGGTGTAATTGCTGTTAACCCGGACAAAAATGAGCATATTAACTCTGTAGGTGCTGAGCAGTTTGTTACATGGTTACTAGATGAACAAGCTCAAAACTTGATTAATACTTTTGGAGAAGAGGAACATGGACAAGCCCTCTTTATTGCGAACGCTAAGGAATAGACTAAAGTCTATTGTTAGTAAAACTGAGCTGAGGGTGATATGGATGGTTACAAAATATGGGCAAAAAATTGATTACTTGAGACTATCAATTACTGATGCGTGCAATCTAGGCTGTAGATACTGTATGCCTGAGGATTGTTCTAAAAACATACATCAGGAAACATTGTCAAATGAAGAAATAGTATTGTTGGTGCGGACACTAACAGAATTAGGCATAAGAAAAGTAAGACTAACTGGAGGCGAGCCTCTTCTAAGAAAAAATATCATTAAACTCGTTGGTGAATTGTCTCAAATAAAAGAAATTGAAGATCTTTCACTCACTACAAACGGCATTTTACTTGCGGAGTATGCACAGCAGCTTCGGGATGCTGGACTGGATCGTGTGAATATTAGTATGGACACTTTAAATGCGGAAAAATATGCGTATTTAACACGAGGCGGCGACTTGTTAAAAGTACTTAATGGTATTCAAACCGCAAAGGCAGTTGGTTTTAATTCAGTAAAAATAAACGTTGTTGTTATAAAGGAACTTAATACAGATGAGATCGATGATTTTATTGATTTAGCAGCAGATGGAATTGAGGTTCGATTTATTGAATTAATGCCTAGCGGACAAACAAGAGCGTGGAGCCAGAATAATTTTGTATCAAATAAAGATTTAATAGAAAAATATGGTCATAGACTAATAAAAAAAATAGATTGTAAAAACAGCACAGCTCAATATTTTGAAAGTGAGTTTAAGGGTGTAAGAGTTGGTTTTATCAGTCCAGTAACCAACGCCTTTTGTGATTCATGTAACAAAATTAGAATAACATCAAGCGGTCATCTCAAAACCTGTCTTCAATTAGACAGCAAAATTAGTTTGAAAAACTACTTGAAAAAACCGTCGTTGTTAAAACTGGTTTTGCAGAAATCTATTGAGCGTAAACCTTTACTTAAAAAAGAGAATGAGGGTAAATATAATCGTTTTAATGATGATATGTACCGCATTGGTGGGTGAAATTAAAAGTAACTAAGAGTGGTTAGGAGGGTGTACATATGAAGATTGGTATTCTAACAAGTGGCGGAGATGCACCGGGTATGAATGCTGCAATAAGAGCGGTTGTAAAAGCTGCAGGAAATTTGGGCATAGAAGTCTATGGAATTAAACATGGCTTTAAAGGACTACTAAATGAAGACCTATTTCTTCTGGATAATTCTATGATAGACAGTATTTCTGAAATTGGTGGGACTGTATTAAAGACGGCTCGGTGCACCGATTTCATGAACGAGAAGAAGAGACAAGAAGTCCCTGCTATGTTAGAAAAATACGATATCAATAGCGTTATTGTGATTGGTGGTGATGGATCTTTAGCTGGCGCAGAAAAACTATCACAATTAGGCATAAATGTGATAGGTCTTCCTGCGACAATTGACAATGATATGTCTTTCACCGATTTTTCTATAGGTTTTGATACCACACTAAACACAGTTCTTGACTGTATAGGCAAAGTAAAACATACAAATGCATCACATGACAAGACAACCATTATTGAGGTAATGGGGCGGGCATGTGGTGACTTGGCTCTCTATTCTGCACTTGCAGGAGGTGGAGAAATTGTTTCAACACCTGAGAATATTCTCTCTGATACAGAGATTTGCAACAAGTTAGAAGTGAATATTAATAATGGAAAAAAGGACAATGTCATCATAATAACCGAAAAGTTGTATGATCTTGAATCACTTAAAGCAAAAATTGAGAAGAAATTAAAATTAGACATTCGAACGACAGTACTTGGTTTTGTTCAGCGCGGAGGTGTTCCGTCTGCATTTGACAGAGTCCTGTCCAACAAACTGGGCGCGGCAGCAGTTCGTTTACTTGCAAGCGGGAACTCAGGCAGTGCAGTAGGCATTAAGAATAACAAGGTAATTGAAATAAATTTGAAAGATATAAATAAGCTTAAGCCTGTAAAAAAAATGGAGTATGAATTGTTAGAAATGCTTCTTTAGTCGAAAGGATATTAACATGAACAAACTATATTGTAGATTACACCAGAATTTAACGAAGATGGTTTTACCTCTGATGCCATGGAGAAAACCAGAATTAATGAAAGGAACAGGGGTTCTAAAATCATTAGGGACAGTTATTAGCAGTAACGGTGTTAAAAGTGTTCTTATTGTCACAGATAAAGGCATATCCAAACTGGGTCTAATGAACAACTTAATTTCTGGCTTAGACAAAAACGACATTAAACACACCATTTATGATGGAACCGTTCCAAATCCAACGACAGAAAATATTGAAGAGGCACTAAACTGTTATTTAGAAGGAAATTGTGAAGCCATCATAGCATTCGGTGGGGGCTCGCCTATGGACTGTGCTAAAGGTGTTGGTGCTAGGGTTGCACGACCAGATAAAAATTTATCTCAGTTAAAAGGAAATGCAAAAGTAAGAAAGAGAATGCCTTTGTTTTTTGCTGTCCCTACAACAGCGGGTTCAGGAAGTGAAGCTACAATTGCAGCAGTCATCACAGACAACAGAAATCATACAAAATATGTTATGAGCGATTGGGCACTTATACCAGATTATGCTGTACTAGACCCAGAAGTTACCCTAAAATTACCTCCCCATATTACATCTACAACAGGTATGGATGCTCTGACGCACGCAGTAGAGGCATATATAGGAAACAGCAATACACCTGAAACAAAAGAAATGGCACGAAAAGCCGTTAAACTCATTTTTAATAACCTTTTAGATACATATCATGATGGATCTAACATCGAAGCCAGAAAAAACATGCAGCTTGCGGCTTATTATGCTGGAATCGCATTTACAAGAGCATTTGTTGGTTATGTTCATGCCATTGCACATACTTTAGGTGGCACTTACAATACGCCACACGGCTTGGCAAATGCCGTGGTATTACCTCAAGTACTCGATGCTTACGGTGATGCAGCTGTTCCAAAACTTGCAGAGCTTGCTGATGCAGCAGAAATTACAGAGGTAACAGATACCATGGAAGAAAAGGCTAGAAAATTTATAAAAGCTATCAGAGACTTTAATTTGAGTATGGACATCCCTAAACATATAGAAGGTTTAAAATATAAGGATTTAGATAGGATGGTTGAGCGTGCTGATAGAGAAGCAAACCCTGCATATCCTGTACCTAAACTCATGACAAAAGTCGAGTTAAAACAAATATTTAAATCCGTCATGATGAGTGCCTAATAAACGAAATTTAAATGGAGGATATGATGATATTTTATTTAGGTTTATATGATGTGTACTTAGCTTCATCAAACAGAAGTGAATTAGTCTGTGAGTCCATTCAAGCTGAAATTGAAAACAGAAAGCTGGGTCTTTGTTACCCAACAACCAGACACCAACTATTTAATGATTCGGTAACAGATACCAGAAGTAAAAAAACTGCCTTTTGTATTAAAGGCGTATTGCTCGACACAAATATTGAAAGCATAATTTCAATTATTAAAAGTGTTTTGGACAGTGCAATAGAAGGTGACTTAATACCCAATTTCTGTGTTGTTTGTACTGATAAATCCGTGACTGAAATGTCTTTAAAACTATTTGGAGATAATGCGCTGAATCAAAATACTGAGGGTTTTGAAGCAAGAAAAATTGCAAATTTGCCAGATGTCTACTTGTCTGGAAATTATGGTGCTAACTCTGGTTTTGAAGAGGCTTTGGCTGCAGTTGGTCTTAGAATATCAGGGAATCATGGATATTCTAACAAAATTCTATCGATTAACAAATCAATAAAAATGAGTGTTCTGGATCTCCTAAGCGTTGGGGGAATTCAGAAGGTTACTGATTATTTAGGTAATGAACTTGATGAAAGGGCCTTTGTTGAGTTAAAAAAGCCACCAGAACTATATATTAGGCACAATAAATATACTTTAATTGTTGAAGATGTAAACGGAAAAAATATTCCATTGAATCAATTGTCATTTAGAAATTCAGTAGATAATAATCACGGGTGAGCTGGGGGAATTGACTGATGAAAAAACTCAAAATGCGCAATCTGAAAATGAGAAACAAACTGGTAGTTATGACCCTTTTAACCGGAATAATTCCAATGCTCTTGATGGCTTATTTGATTATTGGCAGTTTGGTTTTAGAAATTGAAGAATCAGTAATGAACAGATTAGACTCCATACAAGTTTCAGCAATTGAAAAATTGGAAGATTACGTTTGGACCAGTGAGAAAATAGGTCACTTGCTTGCAACATCAGAAAATGTACAAAGGTCATTCGTAAATTCATATGAGGGGAAATTGTTAGAAGATGACGTGTTGCTTTTTAAAGAAACAACAAAAAAAATACTAGACGGTTTTGAGTATAAAAGAGTTGTATTCCAGGATCATAAAGGTGATACCATTTTTGATTCACTCACAGGATCAGAAAACATTTTAGATACATATGCACATTTACAATCTGACCTTAAGTCAGATGATGTTAATAGCAAATGGTTTTACTTAAAAAATACGAATGGTGACATTACTGACGTTCTACTTAAAATGCCGGTTATAGCAGCAACATCTAATCGAAACACTGGAACACAAGTCGGTACAGCCAACATCATTATTGACTATAACATTATAAAAGAGATTATTTCAAAGGATATAAACAGATTTAACAAATCAGGAAACGCAGTTCTAATCGGTGCATCTGGTGAAATAATTGCTGATACTTTTGTAGGAGATAAAGATTTGAGTAACACAATGAATAGTCTTTCCAACTCCTACGAGTCCAGCATGTTGAGAAGTCCGATTACAAGTAAAAACATGGACTTTAAAACGACAAGCTTATATGAAAATTTTCGAGGTGAAAAAGTATTTGGTTCTTTAAGAGTGTTGGAGTTTGCTGGTCAACATTCTGGTTTCATAGTCGAAATCCCTGAGGACGATGCCTACACAGATGTCAAAAAACTTGAATTTAATGTGTTGTTAAGTATTATAACTATATTGTTATTTTCAATAATTTTGGTCGTAATCATATCAAACGGAATTACGAAATCATTAACCCTTATAGTACATAGGATAAATGATATTGCGGAACTTAACATATCTGAAGTTATAGATGCTGACTTAGTTAAAAGGGATGATGAGATTGGTGTTATAGCATATTCAGTTCAACGCATAAACGAAAATCTTGGGGACTTGATTAGGACTGTACAAGGGCATGCAGAATTGGTTAAAAGTTCATCAGAAACACTTTCAACTGTGACGAGTGAATCCTCTGCAGCTGCAAATGGTGTGGCGCAGGCTGTTACTATGATTACCACCAGAGCAGAAGACCAAGTGAATCATACTGAAAACGGCGTTAATCAGCTGGATATTTTAAGAGGTTCAATCAGTTCAGCTAAAACCCAGTCAGAGAATGTGAATCAGGCTTCAATAGATGTAAAAGAACACGTGCTTGAAGGACTTGATGTGATAAACTCATTACTTAAAAAAACTGAGATTTCTAGACAAGCGGCAGTTGGGGTTGTTGAGAGTATTAATAAATCAAACGACAGTGCCCTGAAAATTAGCGAGTCAAGCAATATGATAGCAATGATTTCAGATCAGACCAATTTATTGGCACTTAATGCTGCTATTGAGGCAGCCAGAGCTGGAGAACACGGCAAGGGTTTTGCTGTGGTTGCAGACGAAATAAGAAAGCTTGCAGAACAGTCTTCTGAATCAACGAAAGTCATTGATGACATGGTTAATCGACTAGAAAATGATGTGAACACAGCTGTGAGTCAAATGAATGAAGCCGTTGTTGTGTCACGTGAACAGGCTGAGTATATAACAAAAACAGAAAAGAAGTTTATAGAAATATCTGAAGCAATAAATGAATCAAATAAGTCTATAGAAAAAGTACTACACGAAAATGAAAGATTATTTGATCAAAATGAAGAGGTTGTAGCTACATTTAATTACTTAGCCGATGCATCAAAAGAAAATGCATCTTCAACCAATGAAGCGTCAGCTGGTATTGAAGAGCAAATTGCATCCATAGAAGAAATAACGGAGGCAAGTGAAAGTTTATCGCAATTGGCTTCTGAGTTAAAAAGCCTTGTTGACAAGTTTACAGTTTAAAAAACATCATATTTAGCTTTTTGAATGATGAGTTATCGTGTAAAATCGGTAGCTCATTTTTAATTGAATCTATTTGACAACACTGGTTTGTCAACGAAGTTCATGTTATAGTTGTAAGAAAAATTCCAAGAGGGTGTAATTTCATGAGATCAAACAGTATCAAATTTAGAATACCTATGTATATGTCCATATTTGCACTTTTTTGTGTTATTATTACGGGTTTAATTTTCCAAGTCTTTTTTAGGTATAAGCTCGAAGCGGATATTGAGAATAAGAATATGATAATTTCCCAAATGATATCTGCAGAACTGGATTTATATATTCGAAATGCAAGAGATACTGTAGTCACTGCGGCAAATTTTTCTTCTCAAAGTAGTGGCGACCTAGATAAAATTGAGGATGAGATTTTCAGAATGTATGACAATTTCAACTATTTTGATCTTATTTTTTTTATGAGTGATGACGCAAAAATGGTTTTTTCTAAACCGCCAAATGATGTTGTACAGGGGAGATCGTATACAGATCGGGATTATTATTGGGACATAGTCAAGAATGGAAAAGAGTCCACGATAAGTTCACTTCTTGTGAGTAGTGTATTAAATGAACCTCATTTTATTATTGCTGCACCTGTTAAAGACAACAAAGGTCATATCATTGGACTTATAGGAGCAGGAGTGCCACTCGTTAATATTGAGTCCATACTTAAGGATACAGTAAAAGATTTCGACGGTAAAATATGGATAGTTGATAAAGCTAGAAGTATTGTTCTTCATCCTGATGTTGTAATGACCGATCGCTTGGTTTCGGTAGAAGAATTGGGACTTAATTTTTTCAGTGAAAACCTAACACTAGATCAAATATACGGTGATCAGATAAATAGAAATGAGCAATATATCGCTATGCAAGGTGAACAGTACGGGGCATTTTCTTTTGGAAATGAGACAGGGTGGCTTGTTGTTGTTGAGCAAAATAGGCAGGTTATCAATAATGAGATCAATCAATACCTGAAGCAACTATTTTTAGTAGAACTTGTGGTCCTGGTACTCGCAACCTTGCTAGGTTTTTTCATAGCACGTTGGATTACAAAACCTATTGATCATCTGGTAAAGATTGTACGAAAATTACCAATGGCCATTCAGACAGGTGAACCAATTGACCAAATTATTAATACCAAAAACTCAGATGAAGTTGCTGAGTTAAGTGAAGCATTTGTCGACATGGGTTATAAGTTGCAGGAGAATATACAAGAATTGGAGCATACCCTAAAGAGAGAAAATGAGATCAAACAATATCTCAATAATATTCTTCGAAGTGTTGTTAGTGGCATAATAGTTGCCAATGCAGCTGACACAGTGACAATCGTTAATAATCAAGCTTTGAGTATTACGGGTTATGGAAGTGTTGGAGAAACACCAAAGAATATTTTTAGACTTTTAGAATCGGTTAAGGTAGAAATCGAAGTTGATAAAGAAAATTTTTCAAGCTTGTTTGCGAATGATGAGATTCATGAAACCACACTAATTGATAAAACTGGATGTGAAGTTATGATCAATTATACATGTTCTCCAGTTAATGATTTGAATGGACAGTACTTAGGCTTTATATTCCAGTTTCGAGATATCACTCAACTAAAGAAAATTGAAAATGAGTTAAGAAGAGATGATAGAATACACACAATGGGTGAGTTGTCGGCTTCAATTATCCATGATATTGGCAACCCACTTGCAGGAATGTCGAATTTAATTGAGGTTCTAAGAGATGAAGAAATTGATGATTTATCGAAGACTCAAGTTCTAGATGTTTTAAACGAAGAAGTGAATGACTTAAATGTTCTGGTCATTAATTTCCTTGATTTTGTAAAAAGTGGATCAAGCAATCGAGAATATGTACAATTAGAAGAGCTTTTAAAAAGTGTATTTAAGTTATATAGAAGAGAACTGAAATCAAAGAATATAGCCTGGGACATAAGTATTGGAAATATGTCTAGTAGAATACATGTCAATTCAACGAGTATAAAACAGGTTCTTATTAATATTCTGAAGAATGCAATAGAAGCCATTGGCCATTCTGGTAATATTCACTGTTCTATATATGATGAAGGCAACACGATTATACTCGAAGTGAAGGATACAGGCTGTGGTATGGGGGATGAAACACTTGATAAACTGTTTAATCCATTCTATACGACAAAATCAGATGGCACCGGACTTGGATTATCTATCGCGTATACAACTTTAAAAGAACATGATGGACGTATAGATGTTGAGTCGGAAATTGATCAAGGTACATTATTTAAATTGACTTTTCAAAAGTGTTAATAAAAATGAGGGATTCTATGAGAGTTTTGGTAGTTGATGATGAGCGAAGTATTCGAATTTCACTTGCAATGGGCATACGGAAGTTAGGTGTTGAAGTTGATGAAGCTTCAGACGGATTAGAGGGGCTTAACACATTCAAAAGTAAGACCTATGATATGGTAATTTTGGATATAAAAATGCCTCATATGGATGGAATTGAAGTATTAAAGCATATCCGCCAAGTCAACAAGGCGTGTATTGTTATTATGATGACCCATTTGAGCGAGGTGAGATTAGCTGTAGAAGCTATGAAAGCAGGAGCTTCTGAGTACTTTACAAAACCTTTTTCGCTTGAGGAAATCACTGAAATAGTCAATGAGTCCATATCCCTTTATAAAGACAAGTTAAAAGTAGAACAGAATGAAAAATCAAATGAAGAGAGAATTTTGATTGGTCAGTCTAAAACTGTAGAATCCATTTATAGTACTGTTAAAAAGTTAAGCAAACTAAAGGCAAAAACATCGGTACTTTTGCATGGTGAAAGTGGTACTGGCAAGGAAGTGGTTGCACAGCTCATTTCAAATACTTGTGCAAAAGGGGAACCTTTTGTCGCAATTAACTGTGCTGCGATTCCTACCCACCTTCAAGAAAGTGAACTTTTCGGACACGAACAAGGCGCATTCTCAGATGCGAAAGAGAAAAGAGTGGGATTACTGGAACATGCCGAAGAAGGGGTTATGTTCCTAGATGAAATTGGTGAAATGTCCTTGGACATGCAGGCAAAGTTATTGCGTGTTTTGCAGGAAAGAAAATTTCGTCGAATTGGTGGCAATCAGTTAATTTCATTTAATGCATATGTTGTAGCAGCCAGTAATAAAAATCTTAAACTTGAAGTCGAACGAGGAAATTTCCGTAGTGATTTATACTACCGGTTGAATGTAATTCCACTCACCATTGCACCTTTGAGAGAAAGAAAAGAAGATATGGAAATCTTGATTGATCACTTTATCTGTCATTATAATAATATTTTTGATAAGACAGTTCAGGGTTTGTCTCAAGAACTCATAAAAAGTTTTATGGAGTATGATTGGCCTGGCAACGTACGAGAACTTAAGAATATTATTGAAAGACTAATGATACTATCAGAGGAAAATATACTGACTTCAGTTGAACTTCCCTATGAGTTGACCAGTAACGATAAAAGTGACAATGGATTCTCAGAGCTTGAACGTGCTGAGCAAGATGCAGTTTTAAGAGCATTATCTGCATATAATTGGAACATAACCAAAGCGGCCTCAAGTCTAAGTATTTCAAGATTAACCTTAAGAAGAAAAATTGATAAGTATGGATTGAACAAATAATCTGGACTTTTATAGAATCGGTAACATAATTATCAGCAAGTGATAATTATGTTACCGATTTTTTTTGATTTTTAGAAACTGAACGCTCTAAAAACTCTGATAGGCCTTATTTTCCCCTTGTTAAAAATATGGCACAGTAATTGCGTATTGATAGTAGTAGCTTAGTTAATGAGGAGGAAAATTATGAATTTATCGTTGAGTGGCCTAAAAGTACTTGATTTAACGCGTGTACTTGCAGGACCGTATTGCACTATGGTACTAGGTGATTTGGGTGCTGATGTCATCAAAATCGAAGCACCTAAAAAAGGGGATGACTCAAGACAGTTTGGGCCATATATTGAAGGGCAAAGTGCCTACTTCATGAGTATCAACAGAAATAAACGTTCTATGACCTTAAACCTTAAAAAGGAATCTGCTAAAAAGTTGTTTCTTGACATGGTTAAAGAGGCAGATGTGGTTGTAGAGAATTATCGACCAGGAACTATGGAAAAATTAGGAATTGGTTATGATGAACTTGCTAAAGTGAATCCACGTATTATTTATGCTGCAACATCTGGCTTTGGGCATAGCGGACCGTATAGCCGCAGACCTGCATATGATGGTGTGGTACAAGCAATGGGTGGAATCATGAGTATAACTGGCCAAAAAGGTGGACAGCCAACCCGGGTAGGCCCTTCAGTAGGTGATATCATTGCGGGGCTGTTCACTGCGATTGGCATATTGGCTTCAGTAAATCACAGAAATGAGACAGGTCAAGGGCAGAAAGTAGATGTTGCCATGTTGGATTGTCAGGTAGCGATTCTAGAGAATGCACTTGCAAGATACTTTGCAACAGGTGTATCTCCAGCGCCTGCTGGAAACAGACACTCTTCAATCGTTCCATTTGAGCCATTTGATACCGATGATGGTGAGATTATGATTGCTGTTGGCAATGACAATTTATGGAGAACCTTCTGTAATGAAATCGAACTGCCTGAACTTATTGAGGATGAGAGATTTAAAACCAACCCTGATCGTTCAAATAATTATGATGAACTTCGTCCAATCATTGCAGACCTAATGAAAAAAGAATCAACAATGAAGTGGTACGAAAAATTAACTGTAGCAGGGATTCCATGTGGTCCAATTAATAATATTGAGATGCTTACAAAGGATGAGCAAATTGCACATCGTGAAATGATTATTGATGTTGATCATCCAGTAGCGGGCGAAACTAAGATACCTGGGCTTCCTATCAAAATGAGTAAAACTATGGGATCTGTGAGAAAACCTGCACCACTTCTAGGTGAAGATACATTTGAAATTATCAGCGAAATGCTAGGTTACGATGAGGAAACAATCAATAAACTCAAAGATGATGAGATATTTTAGGAGGAGAATATGGAGATATTTGGTCTAGGGATAGTTGCAGCATGCATGTATCTGGGATCTTTACTTGGTTATTCTATAGGTAATGCACTTGGAATATCCGGCAATGTCGGGGGTGTTGGTTTTGCCATGCTTATACTGGTCTTGGTAAGTAACCATGTTGACGAGAAGTTTGGTGGATTTTCTGAAAGAACACAAAAGGGAATATTTCTTTTGAGCTCTCTTTACATCCCAATTGTCGTAGCCATGGCTGCACGTCAGAATGTAGTGGCAGCATTTAGTGGAGGTGCAGTAGCGTTTCTAGCAGGAGGGTTGGCTACAATAGGTGCAATGTTCCTTGTGCCTGTAATCGGAAAACTGGGCAAGAATGAAGAACTGGTGGCTGAGGAGGAAAGCGCATAATGGTTGAAATACTTACTAAAATATTTGCAAAATATGCTTTGGTTGGGGCATTTGGTAGTGTTGCACTTATCATGTTGTTTTCTTATTGGCTAGCAAAAGTTATTGGGCAAAAGAGAATGGGTTCTGCTATTGCTATCATCATTGCTTTAGGCTTAGCCTATATTTCTGGTAAAACAACAGGTGGCAAATCTGGGATAGCGGATATTACTTATTTCTCAGGTTTCGCTGTACTCGGTGGTTCCATGTTTAGAGATTATGCAATTGTATCAACAGCATTTGGTGTTAAACTGGAAAATCTGAAGAAAGCCGGTCTTCCAGGGGTTGTTGCACTCCTTGTAGGAGTCTTCTTCTCATTCTTTGTTGGTTCAGCGGTAGCCATTGCACTTGGTTATACGAACCCTGTGGATGTTGCAACTATTGGCGGTGGCGCAGTTACCTTTATTGTTGGCCCTGTAACTGGAACAGCTTTAGGTGCAAGCTCAGAAGTTATTGCACTATCTATAGCAGCTGGTGTTGTTAAATCAGTTCTTACAATGATTATTACACCGCTTATAGCCAAGAAAATTAAGTTAGACAATCCGACTGCAGCAATGGTTTATGGTGGTCTGATTGGAACGACAAGTGGTGTTGCTGGTGGTCTTGCGGCAACAGACCAGAAACTGATACCATACGGTGCAATGACAGCAACATTCTTTACTGGACTAGGCAGTCTATTATGCCCATCTGTTGGATTTATGCTCGTTAATGTATTTATGTAAAATACGACTGCACTTAGAACGTAGTCATTTCTCCCGGGTTGTCATAGTCATGTGACAGCCCGGGTTTTAAAGTGTTTATAGGAGGTTTAGATTTTGAGTGAAAAAATGGAAAAGTTGCAGAGAATGAAAGAAAATATCTATGCAGCAGGTGGAGAGAAACGGATCAATAGTCAGCATAAACGAGGTAAGCTAACAGCAAGAGAGCGCCTTGACATTCTTTTTGATAAAGGTTCATTTGTTGAACTGGATGCTTTTGTTAAACATAGAAGCACAAATTTTGGAATGGAGAAGACTCAAGCGGCTGCAGAAGGTGTTGTAACTGGATATGGTCAAGTGGATGGTCGTCTGGTTTATGCCTATGCACAAGACTTCACTGTTATTGGGGGTTCTCTAGGTGAAATGCATGCAAACAAAATTTGTAAGGTTCTTGACAATGCACTAAAAGTCGGAGCACCTGTTGTTGGCTTGAATGATTCAGGTGGCGCAAGGATTCAGGAAGGTGTAGATGCCCTATCTGGTTACGGAAAAATTTTCTACCGAAATACCATGGCATCTGGAGTCATCCCTCAAATCACTGCAATTATGGGACCCTGTGCAGGTGGTGCAGTGTATTCACCTGCCATCACAGACTTTGTGTTCATGGTAGATAAAACTTCACAGATGTTTATAACGGGCCCTCAGGTAATTAAGACTGTAACAGGTGAAGAGGTTACTGCAGAAGCCCTTGGGGGAGCAATGACACACAATAGCATTAGTGGCGTGTCCCATTTTATAGAAGCCAATGATGAGGCTTGTATATTTGAGATTAGAAGACTATTGAGTTTCTTACCATCAAACAATATGGAAACTGCCCCCTTACATGATACTACAGAGGATATTAACAAGATCATTGAGGATCTAAATTCAATCATTCCTGATAATCCCAACAAACCCTATGACATGCTTGGTCTAATTGGTCTACTTGTTGATCAAGGGGATCTTATGGAGTATTTGCCACATTATGCAAAGAATATTGTGACGTGTTTTGCACGAATTGGTGGAAAATCAGTCGGTATTATTGCCAATCAACCCAAGGTATTAGCAGGATGTCTAGATATAAATGCATCTGATAAGGCAGGTCGTTTTATTAGAACATGTGATGCATTTAATATTCCAATTCTAAATATTGTCGACGTACCTGGATTCCTTCCTGGTTCTATGCAAGAACACCAAGGTATTATCAGACATGGCGCTAAGATGTTGTTTGCATACTCTGAGGCAACAGTTCCAAAGATAACACTGATTGTTAGAAAAGCCTATGGGGGTGCTTATATTGGCATGTGCAATAAAGAACTAGGTGCAGATATTGTTCTGGCATGGCCTTCAGCGGAAATTGCAGTAATGGGACCCCAAGGTGCTGCTAATATTATTTTCCGTAAGGACATTGAAGATGCTGATAATCCAGCTGAGATGCGTCAAACCAAAGTTGATGCGTATACGGCTGAGTTCGCTACACCCTATAAGGCAGCAGAACGTGGCATGGTTGATGATATTATTGACCCAGCCAATACACGACCACGACTTGTAGATGCACTGGATATGTTAGCTGGTAAGCGAGAAAATAGACCAGGTAAGAAACACGGAAATATACCATTGTAATAATGGAACACCAGGGAAGAATATAATGTGAGGTGAGACCATGAATATCATGGAGTTAATAAATAATTTCAAGGACCCAATTCTAATAGAGCAGTTGTCACTGGGTGATAAAATTGCTGCTTCACTGTTTGTAACAGCGCTTGGTATGCTGATCACCTTCACAGCGCTGATCGTTTTATGGGGTTTGACTGCTACATATTCCAAAATGGTTCAAAATGCAGAAGCGAGAAGAAGGGCAAGTGCTGTTGTTGAGGTTAAAGCGACTAAAGCTACTAATGGTGCTACAGTGGCAGTTGTACCATCTATATCAGCTAAAGCTGAAGCAGCAGATGAAGAAGATGCAGAAGAAATCATTGCCGTAATTTCAGCCGCAATTGCGACTAAGTTGGGCACTGGCGTTCACAATATTTTTGTAAGAAATATTGTGCGTGTTTCCGATTCGACACCAGCTTGGGGTCAATCGGGTCGTATGGATCAAATGCGTTCGCGTATATAAGAAATTATTTGGGAAAAACGGAATTGTCGATAAATTTTGGAGGACGGATCATGAAAAAATTCAATGTTACAGTAAATGGTAAAACCTATGAAGTAGATGTGGAAGAAGTCGGTGGTGTGGGTTTGGCTGGTGCAAGTGCTCCTGTAGCTAGACCAGCTGCTGCTCCTAGAGCTGCTGCACCGACTCCGGCAGCAAAAGCTGCTCCAGCACAAAAGGCTGCTCCAGCTGCACCGGCTGCAGTTCCAGCAGGTGCGGCAACAGTCTCTGCTCCAATGCCTGGTACGGTTCTAGATATCAAAGTAGCTGCAGGAGATGTAGTTGTAGATGGTCAAGTGCTGATGATACTAGAAGCAATGAAGATGGAAAATGAAATCATGGCACCAGCAGGTGGCACAGTTTCATCTATTTCTGTAAACAAAGGCGCATCTGTTAACTCTGGTGACGTTATGATCGTTATCGGTTAGTATCTTATTTTATAAGAGCGAAAGGAGCGAAACAGATGATTCAAGCAATAATAGACTTTTGGGGGTCTACTGGTTTCTATGCTCTATTTGAGAATATGATGTGGGGAAATGTAATCATGATCACAGTATCATGTTTCCTACTCTATCTTGCAATCGTTAAGGAATTTGAGCCACTTCTTCTAGTGCCGATCGCATTCGGTATGCTACTGACGAACTTGCCACTTGCAGGTTTGATGGCTGAACCTTTAATGAAACTAGTGGAACTTACTCCAGATGTTCACGGATACCCGAACATTCATGTGGATCCATCGATTATGCAAAATGTGCCAGACATGGCATACAAGCTAGATCAACCAGGTGGTCTGCTGTTCTACCTATACCAAGGTAACAAACTGGGAATCTTCCCACCAATCATTTTCATGGGCGTAGGCGCTATGACAGACTTCGGTCCACTTATCGCCAACCCAAGAGCACTACTGCTGGGTGCAGCAGCACAGTTTGGTATCTTCTTTACATTCATTGGCGCGATCGCATCTGGTCTGTTCAATGCTCAAGAAGCAGCTTCTATCGGTATTATCGGTGGAGCGGATGGTCCTACAGCGATCTTCCTTACATCTAAACTTGCACCACACCTTCTGGGTCCTATTGCCGTTGCAGCTTATTCGTACATGGCACTTGTACCAGTTATCCAACCACCGATCATGAAGTTCCTTACAACAAAAGAAGAACGTATGATCAAAATGGACCAACTGCGTCCTGTTTCAAAGACAGAAAAGCTTCTGTTCCCAATCCTTGTTACAATCCTTGTATCATTGATTGTTCCACCAGCTGGTACACTTGTAGGTATGCTTATGCTGGGTAATGTATTTAAAGAATCTGGCGTAGTAGCACGTCTTGAAGACACAGCTAAGAATGCACTGATCAATATCATCACTATTTTCTTAGGTTTAACGGTGGGTGCAACTGCAACAGCTGAACAGTTCCTGAAAATAGAAACACTGGCCATCATTTCACTAGGTATTGTCGCTTTTGGAATTGGTACAGCAGCAGGTTTGCTTCTAGCCAAACTGATGAACAAGCTATCCGGTGGTAAGATTAATCCTTTGATTGGATCAGCAGGTGTATCAGCAGTCCCAATGGCTGCACGTGTATCTCAGGTTGTGGGTCAGAAAGAAAACCCTTCAAACTTCTTGCTTATGCATGCAATGGGACCTAATGTTGCCGGTGTTATCGGTTCTGCGGTTTCAGCAGGTGTGCTGTTATCCCTATTTGGTTAGGGTTTGAGTTTTGTTTCAAATCTTATTCAGATAAGATTCTATAAAAAAATCGACTCATTATGAGTCGATTTTTTAGTGCATTTGAACTGTTATACCATTTTCAGAACATGTCGACCTGTATGTGTACTTGCTTTAACGCTTTCAAAAACACGACTGAGTTCTTCCATTTCTATATCCTTAACAAGGGCGTCACTCATAATGTGCCATTCTCCTGCAAAACGTTCCCAAATCGCATCGCGGTCTTCAATAGGGAAGTTAACAGAATCAACGCCAAGAAGACTTACACCTCGTAAAATGAATGGCATTACAGTGCTATCAATTTTGATGCCACCTGCATTGCCACACATGCTCATACTACCTCCATAGTGGATCTGAGGCAATAGACCTGAAGCGACATGACCACCAACAACATCCAGTACATAATGGAACTTTTGTTTATCTAGAAGTTTAGGTTTCTCAGGAAGTATGTCGCTGGACAATATAACACTTGTTGCCCCAATTGAAAGAAGTTTTTCTTTTTCACTATCCTCTCGCGTGAGGGCGTGAACATTTTTGTATCCACTTTCTTTTAATAATTGAATGGCAACACTGCCAACACCACCTGAAGCACCTGTTACAAGTATATTCTGATTTTTCTCTGCGGACATCCCTTTTGATTCTAGGGTCATAATGGAAAGTGCAGCCGTAAAACCTGCAGTACCAATAACCATAGCATCGCGATGAGACAATCCTACAGGTAGAGAAACAACCCACTCTGACGGGACACGTACATACTCAGAAAAACCGCCAGTATGTGTCATGCCTGTTTGGAAACCAGTTACCAGAACATCTTGACCAGTTTTGAATTTTGAGTTGTCTGATGAAACAACGGTACCACTTAAATCTATGCCAGGGATCATAGGGTAGTTACGAATGACTCCACCTTTTGTTTGCACTGCTAACATATCTTTAAAGTTGACAGAAGAGTATGCAACTTTAATAAGTACATCACCTTCCGAAAGCATATCTGTTGCTATTTTTTCTATTGCGTGTGATACTTCACCGTTTTCTTCACGTACTACAAGGGCTCTGAACTCTCTATCCATTTGGGCACCATCCTTTTGTTTTGTTTTGAAATTTTATTACAACAAAATAGTTCTTAATAGGAACTATTGGTGATTCGAACTTTATCAAATATATGTTATACTGTCAATAGAAAAAAGAGGTGAAAGAATGGAAGTTAGAGAATGTATAAATTTTTTATTAGGCGCATCACAAAATGTAGTCTTTAAGTATTTTGCTCAAGAATTGTCGGAATATGGTGTTACACCCGCACAATATGGAGTTTTGAATTGTCTGTGGCAGTATGGTGATTTAAGCCCATCAAAAATTAGGGAACTACTCATTCTTGAAGCATCCTCTGTTTCAGGAATTCTTGATAGGATGCAAAAAAACGACTTGATCGACAGACAGATTGACCCGAATAATAGACGCGCAATCATTGTGTCACCAACTGAAAAGTCTATGGGTGTAAAAGAAGGTGTAGAGGCAGTGGTTCAAAATATGAATAGCAAGTATTTAGAACCATTTTCAGAAGAAGAGAGAAAAGTATTAAAAAAAGCACTGTTAAAGATAATTGAAATAGACTAATCAATTAATGCCTAGCACTGATTATTTCAGCTGCTAGGCATTTTGTTTATACTATTGAGAATTGTTGAATTTATAAATCTTAATAATGAAATTTATGTTTTGTGGAAATCCCAAAAATGGAGTTCCTGATTTGTGTGATATATAAATCATGACATGATACCATGTAGTTAACAGGAAAGCTAATAGGCTTTCTCATTAAAGAAATTGCGGCCGCAATGGATTTATTTAATGATATCTATCCAATGATACAAGGGGGAAAATCATGGAAAATTCGGTTCAATCCAATCAAAAAAATGTGGTCAAGAAACTACCTGAAAAGGTCAAACTCGGTTATGGAGCTACTGGATTTGGTGCAATTAATACTTTTTCTGTATTCATCATGTATGGCATGTTCTTTTTTACAGATTGTGTAGGTTTAGACCCTAGATTTGCGGGGGTAATACTTTCGATTGGTACGCTCTGGGATGCTATTACAGATCCATTAATAGGTATGATTTCTGATAGAAGAGATCCCAAAAAGGGTCGTCGAAGACCTTTTATGAAATATGTTGCACTTCCTTTTGGAGTAATCGGTTGGCTATTATTTACTAACTTTAATCTTGGTCCAACAGCAACAAAGGTATATTTCATTGTGATGGCCATTTTATTCTATACGGTTCAGACGGTATTAGATGTGCCTTATACATCTCTTGGTGCAGAAATGACGAAAGATTATGACGAGCGGAGTAGTCTTAATAGTAAAAGAAACCTATTCGCAACTATTTCAGGTATAGTAAGCTCAGTAACACTTTCGTTCGTATTTTTCTTCACGGATGTGTTTGGAAGTTTAAGCGCAGGGTGGTCAATTACAGGTGGTATATTTAGCTTTATAGCAATGATTTCTATTATTATTGGTTACAAAACCACTGAAGGTTACGAGCTAACAGACATAAAAGTGATAAAAGAAACACCTCATAAAAATATTGTCAGTGGGATCGTTCAGAACAAACCGTTTATGTACACATTGGGATTGTTTGGCGCATCTGTAATTTCTCTCGCTGTTCAGAATTCAGGGTTTATATATTACCTGTCTTATAACTTAGAACTTACAGAGAATCAGATTAGTCTTGCCTTTTTAATGTCATGGATCCCTGGTCTGCTTTGGGTTGGTGTCATTGATAGAATGTGCCAAAAATACTCTAAAAAATTAGCCTGGGTTGTAGCTATGATCGTGTGGTCTTTATCGTTGATCGTCTTCCCGCTGTTTGTATTCCCATACACTCAGAACATTTGGTTGATATATCTTATGCAAGTTATGGCAGGTTTTGGCCTTGTAGCACAGTATCAAATTGCATGGTCAATGATTCCAGATGCCATAGAAGTTGACGAGTTCAAAACAGGCCTACGACGTGAAGGCAGTTACTATGGTTTAATCACTTTCCTTCAAAAAGCTGCAACGGCTGTAGCGATTGTAATTAGCGGTAGTGTACTAACTATGATTGGTTATAACCCAAATGAAGTTCAGTCTGCCGAAACCTTGGAAGGAATCAAGTATCTTATATCACTGGGGGGGACAGCTTTCTTGGCTCTGAGTATTGTATTCGCCATTAAAAACCCAATGACCAGAGAACGCCATGCGGCTCTTAAAGAAGCCATTGAACTTAAAAAGCAAGGTCTCCCTGTAGATACATCTAGTTTTAGTGAACTTCTTTAAAGTGAGTGATTTGTCTAAAACTATATGTGTTTGAAAACTTTATAAAATAAAAACAAAAAAGAGCTGAGAAATCAGCTCTTAAATATTACCCTTTATTATTTTTTTAAAAGATTCTTGATCCTAAAACCAAGGCTTAGAAGTTCGATGAACTTAACGGTATCATTTTCTAATCCAAGAATGGATTTTGCCTTATTGATACGGTAACGGATTGTATTCTCGTGTTGGTGAAGTTCTTTACCAGCCTTTTTATAATCAGCATCATTGTTTAAGAAGGCTTGAAGTGTTGTGAGAAGCTCAGCATTATTGTTTGAATCATAGGCTTCTAAGACCCCCAAAACTTCAAAGTGAAAATCTGAAAGTACATCTGTATCTTTAAGCGGATACAGCAGTTTATAAACGTTTATATCTTGATATTGCATAAATCCATTGAACTCTAGGCTTGCGATTTCTAGGGCAGTAAATGCTTGGATAATAGCTTTATTAAACAATTTGATAGTGTTAAATAAATTACTGCTTCCAACAGAATATTTGGTAGTTATATTATCCAGAACTTTACGAATATCGTTTTGGATTGATGTCACATCATTTTCAGTACCATGATTCAAGATAAACATAAAGTTATTGTGGAATTTATAGACTTCCAGGCCTTTAATGTTTCTAAAATACATTTTAAATTCAGAGGTACTTGAAAATGAGTTATTTGGAAGGTCTAAGAAATAAATGTGATAATAATTTGAAAAAGCACCATTTAGATGACGTGCAAACTGCTGAACTTCTTGAGTGCTAATAGATTTATCCATGAGTTTATCTATCTTCATTTCAGCAATAATATCAGATTGCTCCATTAATATGAGCTCCATAATTGTTTGTGTGAGCTCTGCATAGGACACGTCATTACTAACAAAAATAATGGGGTAACTGGTCTCATTTGCTATTGTGAGTATTTCTTCTGGAAGTGATGTTAAGAACTCTTCAATAATAATGGCCCCAGCACTATGGGACTTGATGAAGTACTTAAAAGTGTTAAGAAGCTGAGACGGGTCGTCTTTTGCAATATATAGGCTGTTGATAAATAGATCTCCATTAGAAACAAGTGTTTCATCTATTTCGTCGTCCTCAATGGGACAATCGGAAAAATTGACTCTTTTAACAGGGATGTGTAGCCCTTTTTCACCCGCGACAATACGAGCAGATTGCATGATCTCAAGTTCTAAAATATCGAATAAGCTTACAGCCATAAAATCCCTCCCTTAAGAATAATTATAACTAAGTATAGTTCATTTATTGTTTTCAATGCAATAAAAATAAACACCAACAAGAAGGAGATGTTATAAATGACTAAATTAACGAAACAGGATCTTCATAACATATTATTAGGCGCAACAATTGTGAGTACAGGTGGTGGTGGTTCACTTGAAGAAGGGCTTGAAGTGATTGATAAAGCACTGGAAGATGGGTGTGAGTTTTTATTAGCCGAGGATAGCGAAATACCACATGACTCTCTGGTAGGAACACCTTACGGGTGTGGCTCAATTGCTCCTATGAGTACAGAACAACAAACTGAGTATGACAAATTGAATAAGATTTCAATGAACCAAGAGACTGCTGCAATGAGAGTTTTAGAAAAGTATTATGACAGGGAGTTTTATGGTGTTATTGCAACTGAACTCGGTGGACTAAATACGGCGGTTGCTCTTGAAGCAGGGGCAAGACTTAGAAAACCAATTATTGATGCTGATCCTGCTGGTCGAAGTGTTCCCTGTCTTCAACATACAACGTATTATTTGAAGGACATTCCAATTGCGCCGATGGGTCTGGCAAATGAGTTTGGTGATGAAATGGTGATCACCAAAGTCCCAAATGATCAGAGAGCGGAAGCCATTACAAGGGCAGCGGCCATGGCAAGTTTTAATGTTATTGGTGTTGTAGACCATCCAGGTGAATGGGGGGTTATTCGCGACGCTATTCATATTGGTACCCTTACGTGGTGTCTACATATTGGCCGTGCCGCACGAGAAGAAATGGATGTTGGAAATTGTTTCGTGAATAGAATTATAGAAGATTTTGCAGCCTATGATGTTTTTGAAGGGAAAATAACCAGTGCCAAATGGGCAGATGAAGACGGATTCACAGTGGGAGAAGTTCTAATTGAGGGTTCAAATGTATATGAAGGTAAAACACTTAAAATTTGGTATCAAAATGAAAATATTATGAGTTGGTTAGATGGTAAAGAGTACGTAATGGCACCTGATTTGATTAACGTTGTAAATCAAGATTCAAATATGCCACTGTTAAATCCAGATGCAGAAGTTGGTATGAATATTAAGGTGTTTGGAATGAAATGTAGACCTGAATGGAGAGAGGAAAAAGGTATTGATATACTTGGTCCTAGATTCTTTAACTTTGATATAGATTACAAACCTATCGAAGAGGTGGTTACACATGTCACAAAAGATGTCTAACCATTCAGTTATAAAAAATTTTAAGTGGGTCAGTAAAATACCTAGAAACTCAGGAAACGAAAAATTCGTGGCAAGGAGTTTATACAACAAAGCTATAGAACTAAGTCTCGATGCATATCTAGATGACAACAACAACGTAATTGTAAAAAAGGCTGCATCAAAAGGCTTTGAAGCAAAAGAAACAGTTATACTTCAGGCACATCTAGATATGGTATGTGTTAGAGCCGAAAAAAGTTTTCATAATTTTGACACAGATCCTATTCGGATCATTGAAAAAGATGGTCTGCTGTTGGCAGAGAACACAAGTCTTGGAGCAGATAATGGCATAGGGTTATCAATGATGCTCGGTATTTTAGAAGATACAAGTTTAAAACATCCAAAATTAGAGTGTCTTTTCACATCAGATGAGGAATATGGTATGACGGGTATTCTTGGACTTGATAAAAATAGATTAACTGGAAAAACTGTTATTAATCTTGATGGTGAAGAGGAAGGTGTCATCACAACAAGCTGTGCTGGTGGCTCGCGGCTTAAATTTATTCAATCATTAACGACCACAAAATCAAGCTTTAACCGTGTCGTCAAATTTAAAGTTCAGGGATTACCTGGTGGTCACTCCGGTGTGGATATCCACAAAAATATTCCGAGTGCAATCAAGTTTATTGGACAATTTATAAATATGGTCAGCAGTGAAATTGAGTTGGTATCTATAGATGGTGGTACAGCAGACAATGTAATTGCAGACTGGGCATCAGCATTGATAAAAGTATCAGAAAACTTAGAAGATAACAGGATTATTCATGAGGCAATTACTAAAATGAGGTTCTTGTATGATTTAGATGAGAATCAGCTGGTTTTGACTGAAGTAGTTGAAGCTATTCCAAGTAAGGACGTATTCACAAAAAAATCATTGGAGTACTTTATCAAAATGATCGAAGAGCTTCCACAAGGGGTCATAAGGAAGTCAGCTTGTAACAATCATGTTGTTAGTTCGATGAATATTGGTTTGATAAAAACGAATCAGAATGTAATAGAAATAATCTGCTCACCTCGAAGTTCATGTATGAAAGAACTTGCTCGTATTCAGAAAAAACTTGAAAAGGCAGTTATGTCATTAAAAGCAATATGTATCGTTGAAGACAGCTACCCAGGCTGGGACGGTGAACGTAATTCCAGACTATACAAGACATGGGCATCCACTTACAATGAGTTAACAGGTGATCAGGTTATTGAGGAGAAGGTACATGCTGGTCTGGAATGTGGTTATATTGCAGAGTCTATAGAAAATTTAGATATGATATCCGTAGGATCTGATATTAAGTATGCTCATTCTATTAAAGAAACAGCCGACATTAGATCTGCGATTAGAACATATGAAGTGCTTTTGAAGGTACTGGAGAGATTGTGATAAGGCGAAAACTGGTAAAACACACGCTTTTGCCACTTATAGGACTCCAAACAACCCCATACGAACAAAAAAGCAGTGGCCATTATGGTCACTGCTTTTTTTTAGACATCAAACACCTATTTTTGAAATGCCTGTTTAAAAATTCTAAAAATTCATGTTGACTTTTAAAAAAAACATATGGTAACATGTATATACAAGTTAACATGTATATACAAGTTGAGGTAGTCAAAATGAAAACAAAAAGCAAAAAACCGGTTTATTTGCAAGTAGAAGAAAATCTACGAAATGATATTTTATCAGGAAAGTACCAAAAAGGTGACTATATTCCTGGAGAGTCACAGTTATGCAAAGATTACGATACAACAAGAGCAACCGTTAGAAATGCTTTAACAAGGTTAATTAACGATGGTCTTATTCACGCTGTAAAAGGCAAAGGCTATTATGTAACCTTAAACAGAATCAAATATAGTATTTGGAACTTCTCAGGTTTCACCGACATGGTTTTATCGAAGAAGAAAACACCTAAATCTAAAGTGTTAACGAAGGAAATTGTCAAAATAGGCAATGAAGATTACTTGTGTCTGAAAAGAGTTCGTAGCATAGAAGAAGAGAAAAATGGTGCACTCACAATCGATACGTCTTACTTACCTATGAACCTTTATTCGGGGATTGAGTCCTATGATTTTGAAAATGAATCCTTATATAGGGTCATAAAAGAAGACTATAAAATCATCCCTTACGAAGTTGAATTCTCCGTGAAGCCTGTATTTGGTAACGAAGAAACAGATGCCTATTTTGAGTCTGAAGATAACGTTTTCTTACTGCTTGAAGGTATTGTTTACGACAAAGACAGGAATGAATTAGAACGAGTCCATGTAATTTACAGCGAATTAGTTGATTTTAAAATTGTTTCATCTGTCATGTAATCAGATAACTGGAGGGGGACAAAATGAAAAAAGTTTTATCCATAGTGTTGGCATGTATGCTTGTATTTTCTCTTGTAGGGTGTTCGTCAAATACGCAAGAAGAAGCAGCAGTCAGTGCTGAAGAAAATTTCAAAGTAATTTTAGTTGTCACAGGACAATTAGGCGATAAGTCTTTTAACGATTCTGCAGCAGCAGGTATCGAAATGATTAAAAATGATGAAGGTCTAGAAGTAGAGACTAAGGTCATTGAAATTGGTAGAGATCAAACACAGTGGGAACCAACATTTACGGACTTAGCTGAAGAAGGCGAGTACAACGTAATTGTTACAAATGGCTCAAATGCCAAAGAGACCGTTGTAAAAGTTGCTGAAATGTACCCTGACCAAAAGTTTGTTATGTATGATACAACGCTTAAAGACGAAGAAAAACTTCCAAATATCTATGCAATGAGCTACAAGCAAAACGAAGCATCTTACTTAGGTGGCGTACTTGCAGCAAGTGTTTCAGAAACAGGTAAGATCGGATTCCTTGGTGGTTCTGAACACCCAGTGATCAGTGATTTCCTTGTTGGTTACATTGAAGGCGCACTTTCAGTGAATCCAGACATTGAAGTATTTGTTGGTTATATCGGGTCATGGTCAGACACGGCTGCAGGTAAGACTGCTGCAAATGCTCAACTTGCAAATGGTGTTGACGTTGTCTTCCCAGCTGCTGAAACAGCAGGTCTTGGCTCAATCGAAGCAGCTAAAGATGCTGGAAAAATGGCACTGGGTGTTGATTCAGACCAAGCCATGCTTTACAAGGGTATAGACGAAGCAATGGCAAACACGATTCTTTCATCAGTACTTAAAAACGTTGGTGACTCAATCCATAGAGCAGTTGCCTTAGAAGTTAAAGGTGAACTAACATGGGCAGATTACGAAGTTATCGGTGTTGCTGAAGGTGGAACAGGACTTTCAGACAACGAATACTTCAGAGCCAATGTGTCTAAAGAAGTTATTGAAAATATTGAGAATGCTAAGAAGCAAATAACAGATGGAAATGTAACAGTAAGTACAGCACTGGGTGTTGAACAATCAGTTGTTGACGAAATAATTGCATCTGCTGCTCCGGGTAGATAAAGATGAGTGAAGGCAGTGAGTGATTACTGCCTTCTCTTTGTTTAAGAGAGGAATTACTATGTATTTGTCGATGAAGGGTATAACTAAAATTTATCCTAATGGTGTAATTGCCAATGAAAACGTTGATTTCGAAGTGGAAAAAGGCGAAATCCATGCTCTAATGGGCGAAAATGGAGCGGGCAAAAGTACATTGATGAAAACACTATTCGGGACACATAAAATAGATTCTGGAAAAGTTATGTTCAGTGGTAAAGACATAACCAATATCAGTTCAGGTGAAGCCATTGAGTTGGGGATTGGAATGGTTCATCAACATTTCATGCTTGTAGAATCTCTAAAAGTGTATGAGAATGTCGTAATTGGCATGGAACCAACAAAACACATTTTGATTGATAACGAAGCGGCCATTAAGTTGGTCAACGATATTTCAAACAAGTACAACTTGAAGGTTGATGCTGAAGCAAGAATTGAAGACCTAAGTGTTGGTATGAAACAGAAGGTTGAGATTATTAAAGTTTTAGCCAGAGGGGCAAAGTTACTCATATTAGACGAACCAACGGCTGTATTAACGCCTCAGGAAACAGATGAATTATTTGAAGAACTGCTTCTACTTAAAAATCAGGGGATTACCATTATATTTATTTCACACAAAATTAAAGAGGTTAAGTACATTTGTGATCGCCTTACAGTTCTTAGAGGTGGCAAATATGTGGGTGTTATGGATGTAAAAAGCTCAACAGCAAGTGAAATTTCTAACTACATGGTTGGTAGAGAAGTTATATTGAAAGTGAACAAGTCCACACCCAACTTTGGAGAGAAAATTCTCGATGTTCAGGCTTTAACCTATGAAGATGCCAATCATATTGAGCAGGTAAAAAACGTTTCGTTTTCTGTTCGAGAAGGTCAGATTCTTGGCATAGCAGGTGTTGAAGGTAATGGTCAAAATGAACTGGTAGAATGCCTATTTGGACTCTTAAATAAAAGTGGCGGCACAGTTATTTTTAATGGCGAAGACATCTCTGCTAAGTCAATTCGAAGTATTAGAGACAAAAACATGTCCTTTATTCCTGAAGACCGTCTTAAAACAGGTGTTGCCAGTGGTATGAGTATTTGGGGCAATATTGTTTCTGACCGTGTGGACAGTCAAGCATTTACAAAAAACAAATTGTTAGACATTAAAGGCATAAAAGAACTTGCATCAAAGCTAAGAAAAGAGTTTAACATTCTATCTAAAGACATAGAACAGCCCGTAGGTATGTTGTCTGGTGGCAACATGCAAAAGGTTGTTGTGGCGAGAGAGATGTCAAGTGACCCTAAACTGCTCATAGCAAATCAGCCAACAAGAGGTATTGATGTTGGTGCCAATGAGTTTATTTGGAAAAAAATAATTGAACTCAGAGATAAAGGTCAAGCCGTTATTCTTGTATCGGCAGATTTAAACGAAATCCTAGAATTGAGTGACAGTATTCTGGTGATGCACAAAGGCGAAGTTGCTGGATATTTTGAGAATGCAAACGATGTAGACGAAAAAGAGCTTGGCTTATATATGTTAGGAATCAAGAAACATAAGGGTGATAAAAATGTTTAAGAATGTATCAGGATTGCAAAAGTATGAGTTGTTTCGCATCCTATTCTCCATTGCAATTTCATTAGCAATCGTACTGGCGATCATTCTCTTAATAAGTGATATGCCTTTTGAAGCATTAGAAAATTTTATATTTGGACCTTTTAAGTCAATTAGACGAATGGGTAATGTGTTAGAAGCATCTATACCTGTTATGTTTACAGGATTAGCCGTTATTGTTTTATTCAGATCAGGATTATTTAACCTGTCTATGGAAGGTGGTTTCTTCATAGCGAGTGTTGCCGCTGTTGGATCAGCACTTGTTTTTAATTTCCCACCCGTTATCAATGTTATTGTTGCAACCATTGTTGCCATGATTGTAGGGGGTATTTCAACTGTTATTCCAGGTATTTTGAAGGAAAAAGCAGATGCCAATGAACTGGTAACCTCTCTTATGTTTAATTATGTTCTTATGTTTTTAGGACTCTACATCATTACAACGTACTTTTACGATCCTGAAATGAACGCAACCTATTCGTATAAGTTTGCTGAAGGCATGCAACTGCCTAAGCTAATAGCCAATACAAACGTACATTTTGGTCTGGTCGTTGCTATTATATCTTCAATTATTTTATGGGTCATTTTAAATAAAACATCGTTTGGATTTAAGATGACGCTTATTGGAAGCAATCGGGAAATGGCAAAATACTCAGGTATTAACATTTCAAAAGTGGTTATTTTATCACAGCTTTTAGGTGGTGTTTTTGCTGGTCTAGGTGCGTCCATGCAGCTGTTTGGGATGTACACCCGTTTCCAGTATACAGGTCTTACAAACTATGGTTGGGATGGTATCCTTGTCGCCATTATTGCAAAAAGGAATCCGCTTTATGTTCCGCTTGCAGCCATATTCTTTGGTTATTTGAGGACAGGTGCAAGTATCATGTCACGAAATACCGACATGCCATTTGAAATAATCTCTATTATACAGGCGATTGTTATCGTACTTATTAGTTCTGAAGTTATTCTAGCCAACTATAAAAAGAAGGTTATTGCAGATGAGTCGTTGAGCAAACAAGGAGGGAGCTAGTCATGAACGTATTTTTAACAACTGAGTTTTGGTATACAGTGATTGCTGTTACAACGCCAATATTATTCTCAGGCCTCGCTTGTTTGGTATTCTTTAAAGGTGGTGTAGACGCCATTGCAACAGAAGGCATCATGCTCTTTTCAGCACTTATGGGTGTGCTGGGCAGTTACTACAGTGACTCATGGTTTATTGGTGTTCTTGCAGGTATGTTAGCAGGCGCATTTTTAGCGGTTGTTTATGGTGTGATTACAATCAAATTAAAGAGTAATGACATCCTCGGTGGTGTTGCTATCAATACATTTTCAGTAGGTTTTACTGTCTTTTTAATGTATATCCTCACAGGACAAAAGGGATCAACTCAGACCCTAGCAAACCCTGTGGTCCCCGATATGCGACTGCCGATTATAGAAAAAATACCTTTCATTGGAGAGGTATTATCCATGCAAAACCTACTGACTTATGTGAGTTTTGTAACGGTACCCTTGCTGATTGTTTTTCTATATAGGAGCCGAGTGGGTCTTCGTATAAGAACCATTGGTGAAAGTGAAGATGCAGCTGTTTCAGTAGGTCTAAACATTTCAAAGTATAAGTTGATCACCTTGGTCCTTGCAGGCGCACTGGCAGGTCTTGGTGGTGTCTACTTGTCTATGGGCTATGTATCCGCATTTTCAAGAAACATGGTCGCAGGTCGTGGATTTATAGGTATGGCAGCAGAGTCAATGGGACGTGGTACGCCTGTGGGTGTCTTAATATCAGCAACGGTATTTGGAGCGGCAGATGCACTGGCAAAAAACTTACAGCTCTTTAATTTCCCATCACACTTAATCAATTTAATGCCTTATATGATCACGATCATTGCAACGTCTATTTACTCATATATCAAGAAGAAGCAACGTGAAAAAAGGTTGGGTGCATAATGAAAAATGTATTGATCTTAGGTGGCGTTATTATTGATAAATATAATATGGTTGACCGTTATCCAGCCCATGGAACGGATGCCTTTATAAATGAGACCTTTGATATTCCCGGAGGATGTTCCCTAAATGTGGCTGTAACGCTTAAAAACTTAGGGTGTTCACCATTTGTTTTCTCCAATATTGGTCAAGACAATGAAGGGGATCAAATTTTGAAGTATATGGCGTCTAAAGACATTGATCCAATATTCATCAATAAAGTAGATGGGCGTACGGATTATTGTCTAGTTGTCGTGGACAAAACGGGAGAAAGAACCTTCTTAACCTATGAAGTTTTGGACAGGAACATCAGTCCTGAATTACTGAACCAAATGCTGAGCATGGAACTTGAAAGTGTCTATATAACTGGATATTTCATGGTTCATACCAAGCTGAACTCAAATACAATTGACTTGCTAAAAGCCTTGTCAGTGAGAGGTGTTCAAATTCTATTTGACCCAGGGGCTATTGTGGGCGAAATTGATTTAGACGTATTAAAAACCTTGCTCAAACTTGCAGACATTGTGACCCCAAATAAGTTTGAGGCGTCCGTTATTTCAGAGAAATTAAATATTCCATTAAAAGATTTCGTCAAACCCGCATGTTATTTAATCAGTAAAGATGGGGGCAATGACATTAGCATATTTGAGGGTTCAAAAGAACTTGTCATGAAAGCTTATAATGCTGACGTAGTGGATTCAACAGGTGCAGGCGACAGCTTTGCTGCAGGTGTTCTGTATGGATTAAGCACTGGACTAGATATAAAAGAGTCTGTAAAAATTGGAATGGCATGTGGGGCTCTAACAACAACCTTCAAAGAACCACATGGCAACTTTGATAAGAGACAAATAGATGAAATCATTAGAAATGGAAGTGTAAGTTATGATAAATAGAGCTTTAGGCTGTTTATACGGCGGTGCAATTGGTGATGCAATGGGTATGCCAGCATCATTTATGTCACCAGAGCAAGTGAAGAAAGTTTACGGCAAAATTGAATCTTTCATGAAGCCAGAAAAATCAGAGCAAGAATACCATGGAGACCTTCTTGAAGGCGAAGTGACTGACGATACAGAAGAGACAATCATTATTTCTGAAGTATTAATGGAATGTGGTGGTTTTTCAGAGCAAGCTTTTGTTGCCAAAATGAAAAAGTGGTGTATAGACAATGACATGCTGGGCAGCACTGTTATTGGACCGAGCACAAGAAACTTTTTAACGGCTATTGTTGAAGGTACAGATTACTACGAAAAAGGTAAATTGGGTGACACAAATGGTGCCGCTATGCGTGTTGCACCCATTGGTATTTATAATCATGGCAATATTGAAGCAGCAACCAAAGATGCCATTGCATCAGCAAGACCCTCTCATGGGAGTCGTGCTGGACTGGCATCTGCATCAGCAGTATCTGTAGCTGTTGCCATGGGTGTTGAAGGTGGATACACACCCGCTGAAATTATGATAGAAGCAAGCGGTGCGGCTCAAAAAGCAGAAGCTGTAGGCTTTGACACACCTGCACCATATATTTCAACTCGAATTCGCCTTGCCAAAAGAATTGTTGATGAAAACAGAGATAAGTCTTTAGAGGACATTGCTTACTTACTTTATCAGCACATTGGAGCAAGCATGAAGTCTTATGAGTCGATTCCCCTGTCTTTAGGTGTCTTTTACGCTGCCGAAGGCAAGTTTATTGACGGTCTGATTACCATTATTAATATTGGTGATGATGCAGATACAAATGGTGCTATTTGCGGTGCAATCTGTGGTGCCTATAGCGGCATTGAACACATCAAGCCAGAATGGGTTGAAAAGATTAGAGATACAAACAAAATAGATTTTGAAGATATTGCTGCAGAACTAATTGCTTAAGGTGAACAAAGTACTGGAGTTTGATTATGCGCAATAAGAATAAAATTGAAAATAAGAATATGATAAAAACTTTTTTAGAAAGAAAAAATATAGAAGTATCGGTTAAAAGGTACCTTGTTGATACTCTAAGTTTTATGGCTTTAGGCTTATTTGGAACATTGATTATTGGTAGTATTCTTAATGTTATTGGGTCAAAACTTGGATTAACTTTTTTAACAGATGTGGTTTGGCCAGCGGCTAGAGCAATGACGGGCCCTGGAATTGCAGTGGCAGTTGCATACGGATTACAATCTCCTCCACTCGTAATATTCGCTTCTGCTGTCACTGGAATGGCTGCCACAACGGCTGGGGGCGGGCCTGTAGGCGCGCTCATTGCCGGACTTGTTGGTGCTGAATTTGGAAAACTTGTTTCTAAGGAAACAAAAGTAGACATAATTGTAACGCCTGCAACAACAATCGTTATGGGTATATTGGCAGGTGTCATGGTTGGCCCGGTTATCAATGTCTTTATGACGGGTTTTGGGAACATGATTAATGCTGCAACAGAGCTTCAACCTATACCCATGGGTATACTTGTATCTGTATCCATGGGCATTGCTTTAACGCTACCGATTAGTAGTGCAGCCCTAGGTATGATGCTTGGTCTTGGCGGTTTAGCGGCAGGTGCTTCCGCAGCGGGATGTTCTGCTCAAATGGTTGTATTTGCAATTATCAGCTATGAAGTCAATGGTGTGGGCGGACTGCTGTCACAAGGTCTTGGAACCCCAATGTTACAGGTTCCAAACATCGTTCGGAACTGGAAAATATGGATACCCGCCATTTTAACATCAGCTATTGTTGGCCCCATTTCTACAGTTGTATTTAAAATGGAGAACACAGCCATGGGCGCTGGAATGGGCACATCAGGTCTGGTGAGCCAGTTTGGTGCAATAGATGCCGGTACAGGTGTTTTAGCTATATTTATCGTGCATTTTGTACTGCCTATTGTTCTTGGGTTAGGGATTTACTTCCTTCTTAAGAAGATGCGGTGGGTTAGACCTGAAGATTTAAAATTAGATATTTAGAATAAATTATACCCACTCTTTTGAGTGGGTATTTTTATAGAATGAATACCTTTGATGACATTAGAAAGGTTAAAGGATCCAGTTTCAAAATAAGTATAAATTACGAGTAATAATAAGAATATATTATGAAGAGTCAAAACTACGTCTGCTACTTTAGTAGCAGGCAAATTTAAACTTTAGAGGGTATATTGCAAGATTAAAAGAAAGTAAGCTCTAATTAATAGGAGAAAAGAGGTACCTATGCAAGAGCTTAAGTTTAAAGAATTATTTGGAAAGAAAGACAGACGCTCAAGAAAATCTTTTTCTAAAAATTATAGGGAAAACAATGTTGTAGTAGGTTTTTATTCTGAGCTCATTACCCTTAAGACATTTACAGGTCATCCCGGTTTGTCGCCTTTATATCTGAATCATTTGAAAGATATTCTATATGAACCTAGTCACGATATGCCTTTAAAACTGAGCATCTGTATTTTAGATGAGCACGCGAACTTACAGATTGAGAAAAGTATAAAAGTTTTGATAATGGCTGAAGTAAGGAAAATACTTCATGAAAAGTTAAGGATAAAATTATACTTAATGAAAAAGTGTAGTCATTCACTTTTATTGGGGGTATTGCTTTTGTCAGCTTTAATATACACAGATACAACATGGATGAGAACAGCAAAAAATCTAATGTTGATCGAGGTTATAAAAGTAGGAGGATGGATGTATTTTTGGACGGGTCTTCATACATTTATATTCGAATTAAAAAATGTTACTGCAGAGGTTAAAATTTTACAAAAAACATTAGAACTAAATGAACATGAACTTTTTCATATTAAAACAGATTCTAAGCAGTTTAATAAGTAAAAACACATTATGTGATATTTAACATGACAAATCAATTAAAAATACAAATACAAAATTGATTTATTACAATCGTACCCGATGGAAGGTTACAAGGTTAAAACACTAGACCACTCACTGAACCTAAGAGGTAAAGGACTAACCTCAGCTATTATAGTTCCAACTGGATATCGATCAGAATTAAATTTTAATGCTAAAGCATCGAAATCGCGTCTTTCTATAAATGAGATTATTGAATATATAAAGATTATATTGTCAATAAAAGTCTGCCCAAATGCGTTCATTTTGGCAGACTTTTTTTATTTGTCTATTCCGAAGAATGATGTGTTTTAAACAAAGATGGCGTTACTTTCATATGTTTTTTGAAGAACTTTGAGAAATGACTGCTGTCAGTAAATCCAAGTTCATAGCTAATTTCAGTAACTGTTAAAGAGCTGCCTAGAAGCAGCTGTTGTGCCCTTTTTAGTTTCCTTTTAAGGATATATTGATGGGGTGTATAACCTGTATTCGTTTTAAACTCACTAAGAAATTTATAAGTTGTCATACCAGATAAGTCTGAAATATCTTTGTATGTGATTTCATTTGAAAGGTTTTGGTCTATGTAATGATCAATCCTAGCCAAACACCCTTTATTTAAAACATATTCATCTTCAGATGTTCGGTAATTACTATATTATCTCAATGCGTGGACTACGTGTATGAGTACGATGTTAAGGAACGTTTTGTAATCAAACACAATTTAACAGAACGTGAAATGGAGATTATTGAGTTGGCATTCAGAGGGGATGGTAATGCTGAGATTTCAGAAAAACTATTTATCAGCATTCATACAGTAAAGAAACATATGACCAACATATTCAGTAAATTGGATATTAAAAGAAGAAGTCAGCTTTCTTCAATATTAAAAGATAATGGTATTGATTAAACAGATTAGAATCACAGGAAACTGTGGTTCTTTTTAATGTACAGAGTTTCATATTAAATACATAGCTTCATAAACACACAATAACGACAATATACTACTTAAGTAGTAGTAGCAATATCATTCTTTGAGATGTTTCTAGATTTGTCCACAGATCATAAAATATAGACAAGATAAATCCAATTTATGCGAGTGGAGAAAATGAGAAAAGGATGGGTATTATGTTTGAAGAATCAAAACAACCAACAATAGTAGGGAATCCGGTTATCCTTGTAGTTGATATTTTTGAGAGTGATTTTGGGGAAAGAACATTCAGTGACGGAATACCAGCAATGGCGGACAATAGAGAACGAATGGAACGTGCTGCTGAGCTTGTAAAAAAGGGCAGATCTGCAGGTATTCCAATTGTTGTGATTCATGAAATTCATCGTCCAAATGGTGTTGATTTTGGACGCGAGCTTGACGGCTCAGAAACAGAACACTGCATTCAAGACTTCCATAAGCCTAATGCACAACTGCCATACAAAGGTCTTGAAATGACGGACAAGGATTATGTTACTTTTAAAAGAAGATACTCAGCTTTCTTTGGTACAGATTTAGAGATTCTACTAAAAGGGCTAAAAGCAGACACACTTATTTTAGTGGGTGGTCTTACAAATATTTGTGTACAGTTTACATTTGTTGATGGTCACCAACAAGATTACTACTGCCGTGTGGTTGAAGACTGTGTTTCTGGATCAAGCATGGACGCACATATTGCTGCACTAAAGCAAATGGAGTACTTACAAACAGGCTCGGTTATGACAAGTATGGACATGGAAAAAGTGTTTGATGCGTATAGTCAAACAGTTGAAACACAAACAAACTAGGGTCTAAGGAATGGGGAGAACTCAATGAAACAAAAAAAGGAAGCAAACATAGTTATTGCATTAATTCCTGTTGTGTTTCTAATGACATTCCTTTTTTTCGCCACAATGGTGAACAATGTATGGGAAATTGGTTGGATAGATGTTCAGATTCCACTCATTGCCTCAGCGTTTGTAGCCGCTGTCATTGGTATGTTTGTTTTAAATTATAAATGGAATGAACTTGAAGACGGCGTTGTTGAGCTTTTAAAATCTGCAATGGCAGCAACACTAATAATTATGGTCATTGGGATGTTAATCAGTACATGGCTCGTCTCAGGTATTGTTCCGACAATGATTTACTACGGTTTAAAAGTTTTATCACCATCGATTTTTCTTGTGGTTTCATTGCTTCTGTGTTCAGTGGTATCTGTTGCAACGGGTTCATCCTGTATTACTGCAGGAACCATTGGTATTGCACTCATGGGAATCGGTCAAGGTCTTGGAATCCCATCACCTATGACTGCAGGATGTATTATCTCAGGTGCTTATTTTGGTGATAAGATGTCGCCTTTATCGGACACAACAAATTTAGCAGCAGGAGTTACAGGTACAAATCTCTTTGATCATATACGGCATATGTTATATACTACAGGGCCGTCGTATCTTATTTCTCTAGTTGTATTTGGTCTTCTGGGCCTTAAATATGGAAATGGCGAAATTGATGCAGCAGGCGTCGAGAGTATGTTAAGTGCACTCGAGCAAACATTCACTATAAGCCCAGTTCTGCTCATCGCTCCGCTGTTCGTCATATTTATGGTTGTAAAGAAAATACCAGCAATACCAGGGCTCTTCTTAGGGGCATTAATGGGTGTTCTGTTTGCAGTTGTTATACAAGGAAGAGGTATCCTTGAGATCATTGATGCAATGCACTATGGTGTGCGTTTCGAGACAGGAAATTCAATTGTTAACAGACTGGTTTCTGGAGGCGGGCTTGATAAAATGATGTGGACAATATCATTATTATTTTGCTCAATGACTTTTGGTGGTATTATGGAAAAGACAAATATGCTGGCTACAATAGCAAAAAGTGTATTGAAGTTCGCCAACAATACGGGAGACTTGATCTTAACGACTCTTCTTACGTCTTTAGCGATTAACTTCATCACTGGAGATCAGTACCTTGCAATCGTCATTCCTGGTAGAATGTATAAAGAAGAATATGAAAACAGAGATTTAATGACAAAGAACTTATCAAGGACACTCGAAGATGCTGCGACATTAACATCTCCGCTGATACCTTGGAATTCGTGTGGTGCATATATGATCGCAACTTTGGGCTTAACACCTTGGACATACGTTCCATACTGTGTGCTAAACCTAGTGAACCCATTTGTATCTGTATTTTTAGGTTACACAGGTATATCCATTGCAAAGTCAGACAAACTCAAAAAAGTAAGTTAAGTAAAAACCGTCAGTGCTAATAGCGCTGGCGTTTTTTTATGTGAATCTAAGCATAAACAGGTGTCAATTTTACAAGAATGGAGACTCTTTTTACATTCTTTTAATAAGAAAACCTTGTTATGATATCTTTAGAGGAAATGTAAAGTATCCAAGATATAACGAAAGGAGCCAATCATGAATATCAAAGAAATCTACGAGAAACTCAATGATGTCGGTGTAATGACTTTTTCAACAATCCACGAAGGTGAGGTACATTCCAGAATTGCACATTTAAATGGATACGATGAAACTGGTATTTATTTTAGAACCATGTGGAACAAACCCTTTGCTAGACAGCTAAATGAATCAGGCAAAGTAACCCTATGTGGTGTTTCTGACCAGAGAGTACTTGACCATGATGACAATGGCGTTCCTGAGTTTCCACCTGGTTACACAATCCGTTTAGTGGGCGAAGTGGAAAACTTGAAAGAAGAGACGGTACGTGAACTGGCTAAAACGAATGATGATCTAAAATTTGCAGAGTTTGACATGGATAAGTATACCGCAATGCGTAAAGGAAATTTTAAAATCTATAAGGCAAAAGGAGAAATATTTGACTTTGATTTTGAATGTGTGAATCGAGACCATAAAGTTGAAAGACTCCGGTTTGAGTTCGGTGGAATGCCATATAATGAAGCGGGTCCAACAATTACGGATGCCTGTATTGAGTGTGGCGCTTGTTCAAATGCCTGTTCATTTAAGGCGATTGAAAAAGGGACACCATTTAAAGTTAAGTCAAGTATGTGTGATGATTGTGGAGATTGTATTATGGTTTGTCCTGTGGATGCAATTGAAGTTTCAAAAGCACTGTAAAGTATTAACCTTTTCTCTTTAAGATGTTAACTATAGTTAACGCAGTGTTTCGAAAAGAGAACGTACAATTAAATTTAAGTTTAAAAAAACCGCTAAAATGTCCATTTTTAGCGGTTTTACTTTTTGGCATCATATTTGCAGTATATATTGGCGGCAATAAAAATAACTTTTAAATATGTATAGATCATTTTGCAGATGGGATGCGTTAGGAGTGAGAATTTGAAATCGATTGAGAAAATGCTCAGTGCTGGTAATAAGAATTTTGCATTCGTTGGTGAAGCGGGCAGTGGCAAAAGCGAAATTGCCCTGAATTTTGCCCATTACTTAAAGGAAAACACAGACAAAACAGTTCACTTCTTTGATATGGATATGACAAAACCCCTATTTAGATCAAGAGAAGTTAGCGATAAGCTTGAAGATTTAGGTATTGTTATGCACTACCAAGAACAGTTTATGGATACCCCAACACTTGTAGGCGGTGTTCGTAAACTGCTTAGAGATGAAGATTCGCTTGTTGTTCTAGATGTAGGCGGTGACCATATTGGTGCCCGTGCCATCGGTGGGTTTGCAGCAGAACTGAATAAAGAAAACGCAGTTGTTTATTATGTCCTTAATGCATTTAGACCATGGTCTTATGACATTGAACATGTGGACAGCACTCTTCTAGGGATTCTAAGTGCATCGAGTGTGCAAATCAAGAATTTGAAGCTCATTAACAATCCCAATGTGGGCCTTAACACAACACAAGATGAATTTGTTGAAGGTTGTAGAATCATGGAGAACATTGTGAATCCATTTATGTCTGTTGATTTTGCATGTGTAAACGAACCGCTATATGGTGACGTGGAATCTAAAGTAGATGTTGAAGTGATGCCAATACACTTGTACTTGACTTACCCTTGGCTACAAGTGAGCTAAGTAAGATATTTTAAATTGAATAATAACCTGAGAATGATCATGAGAAAGGAGTATGAAATGGCTGATGTAAAAATCATTTCAGAACGTTGTAAAAGCTGTGGCTACTGTGTAAAAGTATGTCCAAAATCAGTTCTTGAAATTGGAACAGACGTAAACTCAAAGGGTTACGAGTTCGTAGCAGTTCCACGTATGGAAGATTGTATTGCATGTCTAATGTGTGCGCGCATGTGTCCTGATGGCGCGATCGAAATTTATAAATAGGAGGAAGCTCATGTCGAGAATTTTTATGAAAGGCTGTGAGGCAATCGCAGAAGCAGCTGTTAGAGCTGGATGTCGATTCTTTGCAGGTTATCCAATTACACCACAAAACGAAATCCCAGAATATTTTGCTAGAAGAATGCCAGAAGTTGACGGTGTATTCCTTCAAGCTGAGTCAGAAGTTGCAGCAATCAGTATGGTATATGGAGCGGCATCTGGTGGTACACGTGCAATGACGTCGTCATCGAGCCCAGGAATCTCACTTAAAAGTGAAGGTATTTCTTACTGTGCATCTGCGAGAATCCCAATGGTATATGCAAATATTTCAAGGGGCGGCCCAGGTGTTGGATCAATTCAACCAGCACAAATGGATTATAAGCAAGCGACTAAAGCATCAGGTAACGGTGGTTTTGAAATGATTGTACTTGCACCTGCATCTGTTCAAGAAGCGGTTGACTTAACATATAAAGCATTTGAACTTGCAGATCGTGACAGAAACCCTGTTCTGATTCTGTCAGATGGAGTTGTAGGTGCAATGATGGAGCCTGTTGAGCTACCTGAACTTGTATCTGCTGAAAAACTAAGTGAAATCAAAGAATCTAAACGCCCTTGGGCATGTGTGGGTCACTCTTTAGATGAAGAGAGGGCATGGATTGAACCTGGTCAGTGGCAAACATCTGAACAAGAACGCATGAACTTAGAAGCTGAAGAACTATATAAATCATGGGACAAAGATGTCATGGTTGAAAACTACATGATGGATGACGCTGAAGTTGTTTTGGCTGCATACGGCATTTCTGCACGTATTGCTAAATCCTCTGTAGACGCTCTAAGAAAACAAGGTATTAAAGCAGGCCTTATCCGGCCCATTACAGTACACCCATTCCCAAATACAGCTTTCGAAGCGCTAGATTATGACAAAGTAAAATATATCCTTAACGTTGAAATGTCTATTCCGGCTCAAATGATTCATGATGTGAAAGCAGCGGTAAAAGAGCGCACTCCAATCAGAACATGCTTGCGTTCAGGCGGTAATATTATGACAAGAGACTTGATTGTTGAAACAGTCAAAGGCTTTGAATAGGAGTGATTTAAATTGAAACAAATGTATGCAAGAACTAAGGCGATTCAAGAAGATAAAGTATCTGGTTTTTGTCCAGGATGTTTCCACGGTACCATCACAAAGCTTATTGGTGAAGTGCTTGAAGAAATGGAAATGGTTGATAAAACAGCATGTGTACTAGGTATTGGTTGTTGTGGTCTAAGCATGAATTATATTGCTTATGACAACATTACTGCACCACACGGACGTGCAGGTGCTGTTGCATCTGGTCTTAAGAGAAATAACCCAGATACACTGGTTTACACCTACCAAGGTGATGGTGACTTCGCTTCAATTGGACTAGCAGAATCTATTTCTGCTGCTAACCGTGGTGAAAGCATTACGACAATTCATGTGAATAACGGTATTTACGGCATGACAGGTGGCCAAATGTCTCCAACTACATTGCTGGGTATGCGTGCTTCAACTGCACCAGCAGGTCGTAATGAAGAGGAACATGGTCATCCTATGGACATGTGCGAAATTATTGATAAATTAATTGCACCTGCTTATATCGAAAGAACAAGCTGTGATACACCTCAAAACGTTATTAAGACTAAAAAAGCTATCAAAAAAGCATTCCAAAATCAAATTGATGGCAAAGGATTCTCACTTGTAGAGATCGTGTCGAATTGTCCAACGAACTGGGGCGTGGATGCACTGCAATCACTGGAATTTATTAAGGATAAAATGATTCCACAGTACCCACTTGGTGTGTATAGAGACAAATAGGAGGCCTTAATATGGAAACAAATTTATGTATCGCAGGTTTTGGCGGACAGGGCATCATGTCCGTTGGCAAATTCCTTGCACAAGCAACATGTGATTCTACAGATAAAAATGTTACTTTCTTCCCATCTTATGGTGCGGAACAACGTGGCGGAACTGCAAACTGTTTTGTAGTTATTTCAGATGATATTATTGGTGCGCCGCTTATGGATGAAATGGATGATCTCATTGTTATGAATGGTCCATCACTTGCAAAGTTTGTCGGGTCACTAAAATCAGGCGGAACTCTATTCATTAACAGTTCCATAGTTGATGAAAATGTTGGTCGCGATGACATTACACTGGTAAAAGCGCCAGTTACAGAACTTGCACTTCAGCTAGGGAACTTAAAGGTTCTTAACGTGATCATGTTGGGTGTTTATGTTGGTTTCACCAACATTGTTTCACCAGAAATTGTATGGGACACAATTGAAAAGAAGCTGGCAAGTAAAGTGAAACTGCTTCCAATGAACAGAGAGGCCTTTGAAATGGGTCTTGAACTTGGAAAAATGCAAAAGGCATAAATTTACATACTCATTCGGTAACGACATATTGTTGTTGCCTTATGGGTTTATTAAAAGTTATTAAGGAGCGCTAAAAATGAAAAAAGGCGATTTTATATGGGGCGGCATTATGGCGATAATTATTGCCGGACTTGCTATTGAGGGTACACGTGAAGCATTTATTACATTTACATCAGCACACGGATTATTAGGCGGATTTATAAAATTTAGTATTCTTGCAACAATGGGGGAACTTCTGGCAGGTCGTGCTGGAACTGGTCAATGGAAGTTTTCGAGCTTCTTCTTACTAAGAGCGTTTATTTGGGGTCTATTTGGTGTTCTTATTACCATGATCTTTACGGTATACGCAACAGGAACAACAGCCCTCCTTGCAAAAGGTTACCTGCCTGGTGGAGACGCCCAAATTGCATTTGCATTCTTCACGTCATTCCTAATGAATACAACGTTTGCACCAACATTTATGTATGCACACAGAATTTCAGACATGTATCTTGATTTAAAAGCGACTGGTGAGAAAGACTTATCTCTAAATAACGTTGTGAATAATATTGATACTTCAAGCTTCTGGACATTTGTTGTTAAGAAAACACTGGTATTTTTCTGGATTCCAGCGCATACATTTACATTCATGCTGCCAGGCGAGTACAGAGTTCTTGTAGCAGCCATGTTATCTATTGCACTGGGTCTTATTCTAACAATTGCAAAGGGACGTCAATCGTCTCAGGCTAAAGCAGCATAATATTGAACGTGTTTAGAAATGACATATACAAGGTTTTATTAACGGGAGGTAAATATGAAAGTGTTAGCGATTAACCCTGGTTCAACATCTACGAAAGTAGCACTTTATGAAGGTGAAAAAGAAGTATTTGTTGAAACGCTGGATCATCCAGTTGATGAAATTCAGAAATTTGAGAGAGTACAAGACCAGTTTGACTTCAGAAAAGATGTTATTGTTGAATGTCTTAAGTCAAATAGTGTTGATGTAAAAGAACTTTCAGCAGTTGTAGGACGTGGCGGAATTCTGCCTCCTGTTCAGTCTGGTGCATACAGAGTTAATGAAGTGATGGTTGAAAGACTGAGTGAAAACCCAGTTGTGGAACACGCTTCAAATCTAGGAGCACTTATTGCATTTGAAATGGTTAAACCCCTTGGAATTCCTGCTTATATCTATGACTCAGTAGCCGTTGATGAACTTGCAGACATTGCACGTATTTCAGGTATGCCTGCCATTGCTAGAGCGAGTATGTCACATGCCCTCAACTCTAGAGCGATGGCACATAGGGTTGCAACGAGTAAAGGTAAGTCTTATGAAGAAATGAACTTTATCGTTGCTCACCTTGGGGGTGGGATTTCTTTATCTGCACACCAGCAAGGGAAAATGATTGACATTGTCTCAGATGATGAAGGTCCATTCTCACCAGAACGTGCAGGTAGAGTCCCTTGTAACAAGCTAATTGACCTATGTTACTCTGGTAAGTACGATAAAAAGACAATGAAAAAAATGTTACGTGGAAAAGGGGGTATGGGTGCCTACCTTGGAACGCTTGATGCACGTGAAGTTGAAAAAATGATTGAAGCGGGCAATGAAGAAGCGGCACAAGTATATGAAGCCATGGCTTACCAGATTTCTAAAGGTGTTGGAGAAATGGCAACAGTCCTAAAAGGTAAGGTTGATGCGGTTATTATTACAGGTGGAATTGCGTATTCTAAAATGATCACGGGTTGGATAACAGAACGTGTAGACTTTATTGCCCCTGTTGAAATTATGGCGGGCGAAAATGAAATGGAATCTCTTGCATTTGGTGCAATGCGTGTACTAAAAAATGAAGAAAAAGCACAAACTTACGCAGAGTAAAGTATATTTTAGTGAAAGAGGATGCAAATGGTCTTAAAAAATTTCGATCAACTTATTGATCAGGTTAAACGATTTGACACGGTTCGTAAGGTTGCAGTTGTGTGTGCTGAAGATGCACATACGCTTGAAGCAGTTCAAGAAGCTGAGAAGGATGGACTGATTGAGTCTACTCTAATTGGTGACCGTGCAAAAATTAATGCAATTTTAGATAAATTGCATTTTGATAAAGCAGACTCTATTATTCATGTTGAAGGCGATGCTGAATCGGCTGTACGTGCTGTAGAACTTGTCCATAGTGGAGACGTTGACTTTCTTATGAAAGGTAAAATCCAAACAGCTGACCTACTGGGTGCTGTTGTAGACAAGGAAAAAGGTCTACGTACTGGCCGCGTGATGTCTCATGTTGTATTTAATGAAGTACCAACGTATCATAAACTACTTGTCCTAACGGATGGTGGAATGATGATGTACCCAGATGTAGACAAGAAAAAGCAGATTTGTGAAAACGCTGTAGATACACTGATTTCTTTAGGTTACAAAATGCCTAAAGTTGCTGTTCTAGCGGCAGTTGAAAAGGTAAACCCCAAAATGCAGGAAACTGTAGATGCAGATGTGCTTAAACAAATGAACCAAAAGGGTGAACTAAAAAAATGCATCGTTGAAGGCCCAATTTCTTACGACTTAACAATGAGTAAAGAATCAGCCAGTATCAAAGGTTTTGACTCACCAGTTACAGGTGACGCTGATGTACTTTTAGTGCCTAACATTACAGTAGGTAATATTCTGGGTAAAGCACTGGTGTATTCAGCTGGGGCAAAAATGGCTGGTTTTATTGTTGGCGCCAAAGTTCCAATTGTTCTGACTTCAAGAGGGTCAACTTCTGAGGAAAAATATCTGTCACTGGTGCTTTCAGCAGCTGCGACAAAGTAATGTACTATCGTTAGCTTTTTTAAGCTTTGATATATGTGTATATCTCCAAATGTTAATCACACAGAAAAACCACGTTTGAAGTAGTTGAAAACGTGGTTTTTTATTGCACAAGTACAATTTGGCATATGCTGTGATGATAAGTAATAAGCTTCCATTTATCTGATATAATAAGGGGAAATGATACGCATTGATTACATTAAACAGGGGTGAAAACTATGGATTTTAAGATTGGTGTCATTGCATCTGAAATAGAAATGATGAAAACGCTGAGTGAGATGTTTCCAAGTGAAGTTCTATCTGGGAACTACATGATTCGTTTACTCGACAGAGAGAACATCGATAAATTAGGTGTTGAACTTATGCAAGAAGGTGCAGATCTTGTAATTGCAAGAAGTGGTGGATACCAACGTAATGTAGACAAAGTATCAATTCCCGTTCTTAGGCTAAAAGTCTCCACTGGAGATATTATGAACGCGCTCAGAAAAGCCATGAAAAAAGGAAATAAGATTGATCTAGTTATTTGGGATCAAATAGATATTGAAACAGAACTGTTTGAACTTATAGATGCAGAAGTTAGAGTCCACACATTCCCATTTGGAGATAAACTTGAGACTATTTTTGAAGAACTCTCAAGCGAAGATTACGACGGTGTCATGGTGGGAGGTGGCATCATCTGTAGACTTGCAAACGAAAAAAATATAAAAAATGTATTTATCTCTCCTTCCGAATCATCAATACGAGATATATTTAATTATGCCAAACAAATTCTAACAAATATTCATGAAGTCAAATATAAAAATGAATTGTTATCAACTGTTGTAAAAGGTGGTTATGATTCAGTAATAGCCATAGATGAAAAAGGAAAAATTATTCTTTATAACGACCAAGCAAGAGATATTCTAAAAATGAGCCCTATACATGCTCTAGGATATGATTTAACTCAAGTGCTGCCTGAGTTTTCCTTTATAAAAAGGTACTTAGATGATCAAATAGAAGTAGACGGCATGTTGATGGAATATGAAGATATGACCCTTACCTACAATTCATCCATGATAAAACTGGATGGAATAGTCAAGGGGTGTTTGTTTTCTTTCCAAAACATAACCAAACTCCAACGTCTTGAGCGGAAAATTAGACTGGAAATGAGCGATAAAGGGCTCATTGCCAAATATGGATTTAATGATATTATTTATTCCAGTCCTCTCATGAAAGATACCATTGAACGCGCGAAAAAAGTTGGTCAAAGCGACTCAACAGTTATCATATACGGTGAGAGTGGTACGGGTAAGGAACTGATGGCCTCAAGCCTGCACCAGACAAGCAAAAGGTCTAAAGCTCCATTTGTTGCAGTTAACTGTGCAGCACTTTCTGAATCTTTACTTGAAAGTGAACTTTTTGGATATGAAGAGGGGGCGTTTACAGGGGCTCGAAAAGGTGGGAAAATTGGACTTTTCGAACTTGCCCATAGCGGGACTGTATTCCTTGATGAGATCAATTCAATGTCTATGGCCCTTCAAGCTAAACTCCTTAGAGTTGTAGAAGCCAGGGAAGTTATGAGAATAGGTTCAGACAGAGTTATTCCACTGGATGTACGCATTATTTGTGCTTCCAACGAGCAACTTGTAAAGCTTGTGACCGAAAACCGATTTAGAACAGATTTATTCTATAGACTGAGCAGCCTTCAAATGAATATCCCTTCATTAAGAGAACGTAGAGAAGACATCATACCTTTATTTGAGCACTTCCTGTATTTGGGTAAACCAGATGCTGAGATTCGGTGGCCAACTGAATCTGAGAAGGCAAGGCTTAAGGCTTATGCGTGGCCCGGTAATATTAGAGAACTCAAAAACGTGAGTGAAAGTTATTTACTCTTTGACGAGATTGTTCTTTTATCAGAAGATCAAAACACGGGTCAAAACCTAACTGATCTAGATGATGAAACATCTGCAACTCTTAATAATTATAATATTGATCTAAAAGATATTCATAAAATAGTCGACAAACGTATTATAAATCAGCTTTTGGAAACAGGTATGAATAAGACTCAAATTGCAGAAATATTAGGTATTAGCAGAACAGCACTCTGGAAGAAAATTAATGATTAAACCCGTTGAGTACGTATCTAAATATGCTTAAAATGAATATAAAAAAGGTTTCGATTTTATAAGAATCGAAGCCTTTTTTATATTCATTTTAAAAGGGCTAATTGATAAACTTTGATCATAGTAAAGGTGGAAAAAACACCTAAGAATCGATTGAAGAGGAGAGACTTATAATGAAAAAAATTATGACGTTAGCATTAGCCGGTCTAATGTTACTTGGATCAGCAGTTGCAGTAAGTGCAGAATCATATCTTGTACAAGAAGGGGATATGTTATGGGAAATTGCTGAAAAGAACAATACAACAGTTGAAGCACTTGTAAAGACGAATAGTATTGAGAATGCTGATAAAATTTATGTGAATCAAAGTTTAGAACTGACTTCAAATGTAGTTGCTGAACGCACAAATGCTGAAAAAGCAGTTGCAGTCATAGAAAGTTTAGGAACAGACAACTTAGAACCCGTAGCTTATATCAACCCCAACAAATATATACAACATAATCTTGCTGTTGCAGATGGATTAGATGGATTCGGGGCACTGGTCGCTATTCTACCAGAAGGCACAAGGGCTAAAAACATCCGGGTCTTCCAGGACGGTGACTATGTATTTATGCACAATGAGTACAATTTCTTTGGGCCAAAGGTTGGATTTGATATTTTTAGATTTGAAGAAGGTTTAATTGTTGAGCACTGGGACAACTTAGCTGAGATTGCTACAAATGTAAACCCATCTGGTAGAGGCCAATTGGACGGTACAACTTTAATAACTGACTTAGATAAAACAGATGCAAACAGATCCTTAGTGTCAAACATGATTAAAGATGTATTTTTAGGTGAAGCCCCTGAGAAGATTACGGACTATATTAGCACAGAAAAATACTTCCAACATAACACTGGGGTAAAAGATGGTCTTGGTGGATTAGGAGAAGCATTAACAGCACTTGATGAAGCAGGAATGCCAATGATTTATACTGAAAATCATTTTGTACTTGCTCAAGGTAACTTTGTTTTAGCCGTGAGTGAAGGTGCGTTTCTTGGAGAGCGTGTTTCATTCTATGACTTATTTAGAGTTGAAGAAGGAAAAGTCGTAGAACATTGGGACGTTATTGAAACGATTCCAGCTGAGTCAGAATGGATGAATGACAACGGTAAATTCTAGTTGTCATAAATGTGTTTAGTGAGGAGGATTATAATGTCTATAAAAAAAGAGCAAGTCTATTATAATCAGATAAAGGAGGTCATTAAATCGCTAAAGAGTGCGGATAAAATTGTTATTGGAGGCGGAGCGGGGCTGAGCGCTGCTGCAGGCCTTAATTATGATGACCCTCATTTTTTTAAAAGCCACTATGAAGCCTTTTACAAAAAGGGACTGACGACCATTGCTGATGGCATTGCACGAAATTGGTACCTGACAAAAGAGAATGCTGTTTCATATTGGGGATTTTGGGCCAACCATATTAGGAACATTTACTATAGTCAAAGTCAGCTAGAAATTTATAAAAATCTGTATGATATAATTGGTGACAAGGATTATTTTGTCATTACCACAAATGCAGACGACCAGTTTTACAAAGGTTTGTTTGATAAAGAGCGTTTGTTTTCAATGCAGGGGAGCTACAGTCATTTTCAGTGCAGGCGTGGATGTCACCCAACACTTTACGACAACAAAGAGATGATTGATAATATGTTAAGGCACTTCGATCCAGAATCTTTAACAATAAGAGAATCTGATCTTCCTATTTGTCCTGTATGTGGTGACCTATTATGTCCAAACTTAAGAATAGATCATTTTTTTGTTGAATCAGAGAAAGTAACTCAAAGAGACAATTATGTGAAATTTTTAGATGTTTCATCTGAAAAAATAGTATTTCTGGAACTCGGAGTGGGTTATAACACACCTGTAATCATCAGATACCCCTTTGAAGAAATGACCAAGAATTTTAAAAATGCTAAGTTGATCAGAGTGAATCTAGAGTATTCAAAAGTAACTGCAAATATTGAGGACAAGGCATTGGCTATAGATGTTGATATTGGGCAATTACTTGAGGATGTTATTGAATATACGAAAAGGTAAGGACATGAATTCACCTATAAAGCGTATTAATTATAAGAACCTGAAAAAGAATCTAGATTTTGAAATTGTAGATATGCAGTTGTTTTTTAGCACAAGAGCACAGTATTCATTGCAAATAGATTTCAGATTGAACTTCTGGACAATCATATACGTAACTGAAGGTTCGGGTATACACCATATAGACTTCAAACCTTATTCATATAAAAAAGGTGATATTATCTTTGTGCAAAAAAATCAGGTGCACAAGTACATTGTTAATAAAGACGTCAAAGGTTATATTATCAATATAAATGAAACTTTCTTTTATCGTGTGGAGGGCTTCACAGGAGATATATTCCTCGAGTTTATAGATAAATCCTTTGGGTCGCCAGTATTATCTATAGGAACATCATCCGACATGACCAACAGAAAATTGATAGATCTCATATACACCGAATACAACAAGACAAAAGAATATATAGGAGTCGAACTTATTGCGACTCTGTTTCAAGCTTTTGTTTTGTCACTTCAGTCACTTACTCAGAATCCGGATAAAGTCTTGCTTTCCAAAGACTATGAACATTTTAAGAATTATAGAAGTCTTGTTGAAGAGAATTATTGTAAAACAAGAAATGTCGAAGAATATGCTGAGTTGATGCATTTATCAAAAAAAACAATCAACCAAGCCACAAGAAAAGTGGTGGGTTTATCAGCTAAACAATATATAACGAACAGAGTGATCCTAGAAATTAAACGTTACCTAAGCCAAGGTGAGTTAATGAATTATGAAATTGCTGATGTTTTAGGATTCGAAGAAGCTGCGAATATGACCAAGTTCTTCAAACATTATGAGGGTATTTCGCCTAAACAGTTTAAGGAACAAGTTAGAAGTTCAACAGAATCATTATAAACTTATGTAACTAAGTTAATAGAAATTTAACTAGGTATAGGAGAACATGTTACGCCACATGGCGTGGTTTTTGAAAACACGTCTGCTATATTATTCTTAGGTGGTGCTGAATATTACATAAGTTTAAATGTTTTTCTGAAAGGATGGTTGACATGGGGCGCAAGCAAAAAAAAACAAATATTGTATTCATTTTATCTGATGATCATGGTGCCTGGGCAACAGGCTGTTATGGAAATAAAGAAGTCATAACACCCACATTAGATAGTTTGGCAGATGAAGGTATTAGATTTGATAACTTTTACTGTACATCCCCCGTCTGTTCACCTGCTAGAGCATCAATACTGACTGGAAGAATGCCTTCACAACATGGTGTTCACGACTGGATTGGTGGCGGAAATATCAATTTAGAGGACTACAAAAATATAGAATTGAAGCTCAAAAGAGTGTATCCATATTTGAAAGAAGAAGAACGAAAAAAATATGCAGGCGATAGAACTATTGATGAAATTGGTGAATTAGAAACAGTACCATTTACAGAATCAAGAGACTACAAGTTTTTCATGAGAAATGAAAATACCCCTTTCGGGTATTTAGATGAAGCGATTTCCTATACCGAGCTCCTCTCAAACAATGGATATGCGTGTGGCCTAAGTGGAAAATGGCATTTAGGTGACAGTGGACGTCCACAAGTGGGGTTTGACTACTGGAATGTTCTGGCACGAGGTGGAACAAGCTACATGTACCCTGAATGTATTGAAGATGGAAAACCCGTCTATAAAGAAGAATACGTTACGGATATGATCACCGACAATGCGATTGATTTTATAAAATCAGTTGATTCTGAAAAACCATTTTATGTTGGCGTACATTACACTGCGCCACATTCTCCTTGGGCAAAAGATGATCAACCTGAAGACATATGGGACCTCTATGAGGACTGTGCTTTTAACTCAGCACCCATTGTAGATCTCCATCCATGGCAAAGAAAAACGGGTCTGGTTGGTGATAAAGATACAAGAAAAACATACTTGCAAGGGTATTACAGTGCTCTCACAGGAATGGATAACAACATTCAAAGAATACTAGATACACTGGACGAACTTGGTATTCGGGAAAATACACTCATTATTTATACCTCAGACAACGGAATGAATATGGGCCATCATGGTGTATGGGGAAAAGGAAATGGAACGTTTCCAATGAATATGTACGATTCATCTGTTAAAGTGCCTATGATAATGTCTTTACCATCTGAATTGCCAACCCACACAGTCTGCAGTGCTATGCTGAGTCATTATGACCTAATGCCTACTTTGCTTGAGTTCACAGAGACAGAGTATGAACAAGCCAATGACACACCAGGGTCTAGCTTCTCTAAATTTTTAAGAGGAAGTGAGTCCTTAGAAGATAGGGATGTTGTTATATATGATGAATATGGACCTGTTCGAATGATAAGGGGCGAAAAGTACAAATATATTCATAGATACCCCTATGGGCCACATGAATTGTACGATATGGAAAATGACAGCAACGAAGAAGAGAATCTAATAGAAGACAAGTCTTATATAGAAATCATTCAAGACATGAGAAATCGGTTAGAAAAATGGTTTATTGCCCATTCTGATCCGAATAAAGACGGTATCAGAGAAAATGTTACCGGTAAAGGGCAATTCAATTTGGTTGGAAATGGACTGACTGCTTTTAGTTAAATACAATTTAAAATGACCTCTTCCAGGTATTCATATAAAATAGTTCTATGCCTTAGCGCATAGGGCTATTTTTTATGGAATTGATTTAATTTAGTGAATATAGAATTATCACCTGTATTACGCCACTTGGCGTGTTCTGAATATTCTAATGCGTCTATAATTGGATTATAAGCGGTGATAAATAAAAATTGGAGGGGAAAAATGAAAAAGTTAACAGCAATTTTATTGATTATTGTAATGGCAATTGGACTGGTAGGATGTACTTCTAATGGTGGCAATGAGGATGATGTTAATGTTAAGACACAAACAGATGGGGCAGAAACTGTGACAGAATCTTCACTAGCTGACACATACCCTGCTGAGACCTTCAGAGTAATTGTACCTTATGCTGCAGGTGGTGGTGCGGACGTATTTAATAGAGTGTTTGCCAAGTACCTTTCAGAGGAACTCGACGCAAATGTAGTCGTTGAAAACATGCCAGGTGCTGGAGGTGTGGTGGCAACGACAAATTACTTAAAAGAAGAAGCCAATACAACAACGGTTTTATACAGCAACAGTTCGATTATGAGTTTTGTTCCTAAAGCTCAGGAAGTTGCATATAAGCGAGCCGATTTTATTCCGTTCTTTAGTGCACAGGTATTAAAATTTGGACTCTATGCATGTCCAGAAAAGACAGGTATTGAAACGCTTGAAGACCTAACAGAATATGCAAAAGACAACAAAATTATATTTGGGAGCCCAGGCGTGGGTAAACCAATCTATGCCACACAAAAGATCCTATACTCTCAATTAGGCGCAGAAAGTGATACAGTAACGCATAATAATGGGAACCAGGGTATGATCAATGTGATGGCTGGTACTGTAGCAGTCACAATAAATAGTGTGACGGCAGCTGAATCACATGTAGCTGAAGGGAATGTTGTTCCACTGGCTGTATTATCAAAGGAAGGCGTTGAGATGGAGTCTGGTTACATTCCAAGCATAAGTGAGCTTGGCTATGACCTTTCAAATGACATCCTAACCATGTACTTAATCAGAACAGGTACTGATCAAGCTGTTGTAGATAAGTTAAACACTGCATTTAATAATGTTGTGAATAATGATACGTTCATGGAAGAAGTAACTAAAATTCAAGATTCACTTTGGAAAGTTATGGAGATTGATGAGATTAATACTTTCTTAGACAATGTTGAACTACAGTCTGAAGAATTAATCAGTGCGCGTTAAAGAATGGGGCGTATAAGGATGAAGCTTGCAATACGTAAAGAGCTTACGAGTGGTATAAGTTTGATGGTTATAAGTGCAATGCTCTGGTTTATGGTACCTTTTCATATTCCCGATACAGGTGGCGTTAATAATGCTCAGCTGTTTCCAAGAATGGTTATAGTGGCAATGTTTGTGCTTGCTTCTATCATGACGGTTTCGGTTTTGATCAAGAAAAATGATGAAATCTTGGAGCTGGATTTAAAAAAAGAGTTAAAAATTATTATTTTCATACTGGGATTATTTGTGTATGTTTTTCTTCTAGATAAGATTGGGTTCATACCATCGGCAGTACTCATTGGATTTATGACGCTCTTCTACTATAAGACGAGCAGAAAACTATACATTTACATGACTGGTTTTATCATATGTGTCTATGTACTATTTACCTATGCGCTTGGAGTACAACTTCCAAGTGCTTGGTAGGTATTTTTAAGGGGGCAATTTTAGGAATGGAACACATTTTTGAGAGTCTATTCACGGTTTTTAGTGTGAGCAATATTATTCTTATAAATGTTGGATTAATTCTGGGATTTGTATTCGGTGCCATACCGGGTCTAACTCCAGTTCTTGGTATGACATTGTGTTTGCCTTTGTCTTTCTCAATGAGTCCGATAACGGCCATGCTTTTTTTATTAGGTATTTACTGTGGTGGAAGTTTTGGTGGTTCTATCACAGCAATTCTGATTGGTACACCTGGAACGGCTCAAGCTGCGGCGACACTGCTTGATGGTTATCCACTTGCTAAACAAGGAAAAGCATACAAAGCACTCAGTATGGCACTTGTTGCATCTACAATAGGTGGCCTTTTAAGTGCATTATCTCTTTTAATATTCGCACCAAGCATTGCTAAAATTGCAATGTCGTTTGGTCCACCAGAGTATTTTGTACTCGCCATATTCGGACTTACAATCATTGGCGCTGTAAGTGGTGACAAAATTCTAAAAGGAATATTTGTGGGTTGCGTTGGTATTTTAATAGCAATGGTGGGGTTAGACAACATCACAGGTGTGTTCAGATTTACCTTTGGCTCAATGCATTTATATAGTGGCTTCTCGTATGTGAGTATACTCATGGGTGTATTTGCCCTAAGTAAAGTTGTTAAAGCGATTAACGACCATGTCTATACTGATAAATTGAAAAAACAAAATAGCATTGATGTTATGGACTTAGATTATAACGAGAAACTTAACTCTAGTGATATTAAAAAAAGTTTTAAAACAATTCTAAAATCATCTGCAATAGGCGTTGTTATTGGTGCCATACCAGCAGCGGGTGCTGCCATTGCATCATATATGGGCTATAACGAAGCCAAACGCACCTCAAAACATCCTGAAACATTTGGCACAGGTGAAATAGAAGGCGTTGCAGCTTCTGAAGCTGCCAACAATGCTGTTACAGGTTCTGCCTTAATTCCAATGCTAACAGTGGGTATTCCAGGTACTGGTGGTGCAGCTGCGTTAATGGCAGCTTTGACCATTCATGGTCTTGCACCAGGGCCAGCTTTATTTAGAAATTATGCAACTGAAATGTACGCTATCATGATAGGGCTAATCGTTATTAACCTGTTTATGTATGTGCAAGGAAGAGCATTAACCAAGTATTTTGCAATGGTAACTAAGATTCCAAAACCATTTATAACAGCAGCACTTATTACTTTGTGTACAGCAGGAACGTACTCAGTAAACAGAAATGTGTTTGATATTTATATTCTCGTAGGTGCAGGTGTGTTGTTTTACTTATTTCAAAAGTTTGATTTTCCAACGGCTCCGATTGTACTGGGACTCATCCTGGGCTCTGTTGCAGAGGACAACTTTAGAAGGTCAATTGTGATGTCACAAGGGGACTTTTTTATATTTTTTAAAAGGCCGATTTGTTTAATATTCATTGCACTTACAGTGTTGGTCTTATGGGGTGTAAAAAAACAAATTGATAAGAAAATTGAACCGAAAAGTTCTACGAAAACTATAAGCCATGGAACAGCGTGTTAATTTAGGTGATTAGATAAGGAGCATGGTTATGCAACAACCCAATATATTATTTATAACTGTCGATGATATGAACTATGATTCGATAGGAAAATACCAGTCATCATCCTTCACGCCAAATATTGATCAGTTGGCTTCCAGTGGTGTTCATATTGAAAATGCCCATGTAACAGTTGCCGTTTGTCAGCCTTCAAGACAGTGTATAATGACAGGCAAATATCCCCATAACAATGGATCTCATGGGTTTTCACCTATTTCACATAATGTGACAACACTACAAGAAATTTTATCTGACAAAGGATACTTTAACGGTATTATTAGCAAAGTGGGTCATTTGGCGCCTATTCACAAGTATGCATGGGACTACATTAAGGAATTCAATTCAAAACGTTACATGTGGGGACGTAAACCTGAATTATACTACGAGAAAATGAAAGATTTTATTGGTGAGACTAAAAAAGAAAATAAACCGTTCTTTTTAATGGTCAATTGTAATGATCCCCATAGACCTTTTGCGGGCAGCCAACAGGAGTTTGATAAATATGGTGAAAACATGCCTGTTAGAAAACAGTTTAAGCCTGAAGAGGTTACGATTCCAGGTTTTTTACCTGATATTCCCGAAGTCAGGTTAGAGGTGTCAGAATATGTAAGTTCAGCACATAGAGCAGACGCTTCAGTAGGCATGATGTTAAAGGCGATTGATGAAGCTGGACTCAGGGAAAATACCATAGTTGTGTTTCTAAGTGATAATGGGATGGCATTTCCTTATGCTAAGACCAACTGCTACTTAAATAGCACAAAAACCCCTTTAATTGTGAGTTGGCCTAAGAACATAAAAACTGGACATGATAAAGATACCTTTGTATCTGGAATTGATTTGATGCCAACCTTGCTTGAGCTCATTAACATAAAATGCCCTGTTAACATTGATGGAAAATCCTTTGCAAACAATCTTATAAGAAATAATACAGATCATAACTTTGACCAGAACCTAGCTGAGAATCGAGAATATGTATTTACTCTGTTTAACGCCAATTACAAGAAAATGAATTATGAAATGCGGTGCGTTCAGTCAAAAAACTATGGTTTTATATTTAATGCATGGTCAGATGGAAAGTACGCATTTATGAATGAGTCTATGACGGGCAGGACATTTAATGCCATGAAAAAAGCGGCTCTTGATCGTCCTGATATTGGAGAACGTGTTAAATTTTATCTACATAGAGTTCCAGAGGAATTTTATGATTTCAAGAATGATCCAGATGGGCTAAACAACCTGATAGATGATCCTCAGTATAGTGAGATGATTGATACGCATAGACTTGCTCTTATTGAAGAAATGAGAAAAAGTCATGACCCAATACTTGTAGACTTTATAAAATATATTGAAGGAAGCAGTAACTAAAATGGAGAAAAAAATGAAAAAACCAAATATAGTATTTATATTAAATGACCATCAAATACACTATAGACACGGTTGGGATGGTGGACAAAAGCCGATAACCAAAAACTTTGATGCCCTTGCTGCAGAAGGGGTAACGTTTGACAATGCATACTGTGCAACGCCTCTTTGTGGACCAGTTAGAAGAACCATGTTAAATGGTCTTTATGCCCATAAACACGGACAACATTATAATGACTCAGCAGTACCTTATGATGAGGAAAGTTATTTAAGACTCTTAAGTGGTGCTGGGTATAACAATTATTATTTTGGAAAGTGGCATGCAGGGCCTGGAACACCTCAAGAAGACCACAATTGTGGCGGTTTTTCTTGTGAACATTACGGTAACCCATATATTACAGACACCTACAAAGAGTACTTAGAAAAAAGAGGGTTAGAAACCGCTGTCCATAAAATAGAGTACGATTTTTCACCAAGTTCACATCACATGTTCTTCGACGGACTTGAAGAGGGGACTGAGTATAGGTGTAAGGACACTTGGTGTGGTGAACATGCTGTTGGTGTTACGATCACCCCAAAAGAAACTCATGAAGCATTCTTTTTGGCGAATTTGGCATGTGACCAATTAGAGCAGTTGGCAAATTCAGAAGACAATGAACCCTTCCATTTAAGAGTCGATTTCTGGGGTCCACATCAGCCATTCTTCCCAACGCAAGAATATATTGATATGTATGATCCTGAAAAAATAGAAGTCTATGGTAACCTTTATGATGATCTTGAAAATAGAGCGCAGGTTCATAAAACTGATGTAAACAAGAATATATCAAAAGACAAACAAATCATTCTACCAAGTGCACTGCCTTGGAAGGAATGGCAAACAATCTTAGCACGTGCTTACGCCCACCAGACAATGGTTGATGATGCAGGCGGTTTGATTTTGAAAAAATTAGAAGAACTGGGACTTTCAGAAGATACACTGGTCATTTGGAGTACTGATCATGGAGATGCACTTGCCAGTCATGGAGGACACTTTGATAAATGTTCTTACATGTCAGAGGAAGTTATGCGTATTCCTATGGCTATGCGTTGGCCTAAGGTGCTAAACAAAAAAGAAAAATCAAGCGAGCTGGTTTCCAACATCGATATACCAGTCACAATTTTAGATGCAGCAGGATTAAAGTTTTCTGAAAAGGTTCATGGTCAGAGTATACTGAGCGGCCTACTTTCAAAAGAGCATACATGGAGAAAAGGGCTTATGTGTGAAACTGCTGGACACGGTTATTCTGAACGTGTTCACGGAAGAATGTACGTAGAGGGAGACTTCAAATACGTAAACTTTGTGGGACAACTAGAAGAACTGTATAACCTAAAAGATGATCCCTACGAGTTGAATAATTTAGCTTATGACAAAAATCATTTAGATAAAAGACAGTATATGTTTGATGCACTGCGTAAAATTCAATCTGAAACAGAGGATCGTGTAGAAATCTCAACACAGTGTGTCCATGTTACAGAAGAAAAAACAATGTAGATTCGACAGCCTGGATTCCGTCGACTTTGTTGACGACCTGTATGGAGTGACTTTGTCACTCCTTTTTTAATATGTATAGGAATATGATAATATTGAGGTATCACATTGCAAAAGTATCTGAAGTTTAGAGGTTTTTTAGAAATGAATGAGCTTAGGAGAAATTCAAAAGAACTCAAAGATTTAATAGACCGTATGCCTAGAGAAATTAAAGAAAGATGTCTTGTTCAAAAGAAAAGTGAAAACAATATTTTATTCTACAAGGGTGACCCACTGGAGTATATTTACATACTTTGTGAAGGCGAAGTACGTGTCATGAATATTTTTAAAAAAGGGTCAGTTTATATAGTTTCAGATGGAGGATTGGCTCAGTTTATAGGCGAACAAGGTGTTTTGGCGGGTGAGGAATATGCTGCTGTGACAGTTATAACTGTCTCAGACTGTACATTTATGAAAATCCATCGTGAGGACTTTTTAAGATGGATTGATCAAGACCATGAATTTACAAAATATTTGTTGAATAAGCTGTCAGAACGTTTGTATGCAACTTCAAAAGAACATGGTATTCGGAGCAATTACCCCAGTCAGTATCTTCTACAGAGATATTTTGTGAAAACCTATGAAAAGTACAATACGAATGAAGTTTGTATTCAAGCGAAACGACAGGAAATGGCAGACGAAGTCGGAATAAGCTTAAGAAGTGTTGAAAGAAGTATTGAGAACTTGAAGAAAGAAAATAAAATTGCGGTTCGAAAAAAGAAAATATATATAAGTAAAGACCAATATGTAATCTTGAAAGATTCGCTTGATGATTAATGAACTACAGCCTGAAACCAGTTTTTATAAGCTGGTTTTTTTATGTATTTTACACTGTCATGCCATGTGGCGTAGTCTCTAATTATTGCTGATGTTAAGCTTAAAATAACTTAAAAACAGTAAAATAATTGGAGGCGTTACTATGGAAAATTTATTCGAGAAAGTGGAAGAGTCAGCGGCGTTTATTAAAAGAAAGGTTGATGCAGACTGTGGTATTGGACTAATCTTGGGTTCGGGTTTAGGCGGACTCGTAGACATGATGGAGGAAAAATCTACAATTTCATACGCTGATATTCCCAATTTCCCACAGTCTACAGTTGAAGGGCATGCGGGTCAATTGGTGTTTGGTAAGATCAACAATAAAACTGTTCTGGCCATGCAAGGACGTTTTCATTTTTATGAAGGTTATAGCATGAAAGAAGTTGTTTACCCTGTTTATGTTATGAAACAACTTGGTATCAACACTGTTTTCGTTACCAACTCATGTGGTGGAATTAATACAGAGTTTGAACCAGGCACACTTATGATTATTAATGATTTTATCAACCTTATGGGGGCAAATCCTTTATTTGGCACAAATGACAAACGTTTTGGACCAAGATTCCCTGATATGACTGAACCATTTTCACACAGCCTGATAAACCACGCAAAGACGACTGCAAATGATATGGAAATTGTGTATAAAGAAGGCGTATATGCAGGATTTATGGGACCTTACTATGAAACAGCTGCAGAAATTAGAGCTTACGGTAACATGGGTGCGGATGCTATCGGCATGTCGACGGTTCCGGAAACAATCACAGCCAATTATTTAGGAATGGACGTTCTAGGTATATCATGTATTACAAATATGGCGACTGGAATACAAGAAATGAAACATTCGCACGAAAATGTGGTCGACATTGCCCAAAAAACATCAGTGACATTCTGTAACTGGTTAGAACAAATTATTTGTAGGATGGATTAGTGGGATGAATAGAGAAACATCTAACTATAAAAGAATTATTTTAGTAGTAATTGATTCAGTAGGGATTGGTGCCCTACCAGATGCCGGCCTTTATGGTGACAATAATGCCAATACACTTGGCAACATTGCAAAGACCATGGGTGGTATTAAACTGGAAAATTTGCAGGATTTAGGTCTTGGAAATCTAACTGAAATTGAAGGTGTGAGTCCAATCCTAACACCAAGCGGCTACTGCACAAAAGCAAAAGAAAAAAGTATTGGAAAAGATACATTAACAGGCCACTGGGAAATGATGGGTCTTGAAATCACTAGCCCCTTTCAAACATTTACAAATACAGGATTCCCAGAGGAACTGATTAAAGCTATTGAGGCGATAACATCAAGAAAAGTTATTGGTAATAAGTCTTCAAGTGGAACCGTCATTCTAGATGAACTTGGTGAACAACACCTGAAAACAGGTGACCTTATTGTGTATACATCGGCAGATTCCGTTCTTCAAATTGCTGCACATGAAGATATAATACCTGCAAAGGAGCTTCATCGTATTTGTGAGTCTGTACGTGAGCTGACAATGAAAGAAGAATGGAAGGTAGCACGCATTATTGCCAGGCCTTTTATAGGCAGCGGAAAAGGAAAGTTTATTAGAACTTCTAACCGACATGATTACAGCATAGAACCTTTTGGAAAGACAGTATTAGACTCCATGATAGATCAAAATATTAATGTGGTGAGTATCGGAAAAATTAATGATATCTTCTGTGGTAGAGGTATTAGTCATCACTATGGTTCGATTTCCAATTCAGATGGGATGGATCAGTTAATTGTTGCTATGGAAAAATTTGAAGATGGACTGTTATTCCTTAATCTTGTTGATTTTGATGCAAAATATGGTCACAGAAGAGATCCAGTGGGGTATGGCAAATGTCTTGAAGCGTTTGATTTAAGGCTAAAGGAAGTTCTTGAAAACCTGAATGCAGAGGATTTGTTGGTTATAACCGCAGACCATGGCAATGACCCAACTTTCAAGGGTTCAGATCATACGAGAGAGTTTGTACCTGTACTTTTATATAATGAGGCTTTTAAAGAACCATCAGTTTTGCAAGCCCTAGAAACATTTGCAGACATTGGTGCAACGATTGCTGATAATTTCGGTGTTGAGAATCCGAAACTCGGAATGTCTTTGTTAGACATTTTGAAATAAGATAGATTACTCTTGTTTTCTAAAGTAATAAGCAGATGATGTCATAGACACCATCTGCTTTTCTTTTATAAATAATTAAGTTTAACAAGGCTTCATTCCTATTGTCTAATATAATGAAGTACCTCTTTTAGTTTTGGTATTGCATACGGATAGAAGGACTTGTAAGCTTCACAGAAATGATTTAAATCATCATTAACACGTAGCCTTCTACACCCGCCACGACATAAAAATGCAACATTACAAGTGGTGCATTCGGGGTGATTATTCTTAGAAGACTCTATAAAAGACTGTGCTTTATCAGATTGTATAAGTTCCATAAAAGAGTGATTCTCGAGTGAACCAAGACGCCATTCGTCAAGAACAAAGAAATCACAGGGGTATACAGAACCATCTGCTTCAATGGTTGGAATTATTGAACAAATCCCCTTCATATCACAGCTTTCTGGTGCATTGCCCGAAAGAATAGATAAGAGGTTTTCAAACTGCCTAATGCTAACAAACTGTCCGGATAGTACGTCTTTATGCCAAAGATCAAAGATTCTTTTCATAAAGTACTCATACTCTTTGGGTTCTAATGAATACAGACTGTCTTTCGATTGATCAAATGGATCCAGACAAGGAATAAACTGTAGGTAATCAAATTTATTTTTTCTTAGGAATTTGTATATTTGATCAGGGTGTTTAGCAACTTGTTTATTAATAACCGTCAAAATGTTAAACGAAACATCATGTTTTCTTAGTATTTGAATTGCTTGCATAACTTTGTTAAAAGTGCCTTTGTTATTGTGGTCAGTTCTAAATTTATTGTGTAGAGAAGCGGGTCCGTCTAGAGACACGCCTACTAAAAAATTATTGTCTTTGAGTAGTTTAGCCCACGTATTATCAATTGCATAACCATTAGTTTGTAGCGTATAGTGTACAGGAATATTTTCAGTATTAAAACTTGAAACCGCTTTAATAAATTTCTCAAAATAGCCGATGCCTGCTAAAGTAGGTTCCCCACCCTGAAAAGCAAATGTTGCTGTCGTTGGTCTCATTTCAAAGGATCTTTTCACAATGTTTATCATGGTTTCTTCACGCATTATGCCGTAATTGCTTATATCGCGATTTTCAGAAACGTCATGGTAGAAACAGTAAGTACAGTTCATATTACAGTTGTTAGATGCGGGTTTTATCATCGTAAAGAAGTTCATCAAGTTTCCTTTCTGTATTGAGTGAATCAATTGCAAAATCTATTGTGTGGATAGTTACTTAGTCTACCTATAGTGTATGTCATTATAACCATTTGGGCAATAAGTATGGACATGAAATAGATGATTATACTATAAAAAACAACATATGTAGTTGATGAAAGAACAATACCTTACAACTTAAGACCAAAATGGTCATAAGTTGTAAGGTAAGATGATTTCGAGTGTATTTATTCTGTTAATAGTCGAATTGAAATATGAATCAAATGCACAAAAACTTTAGTAGCGTACATACCATAATATATTCAGGAATAGGATTTTTACGAGAAGATATAAGTAAAACGCCCTTATCAAGTGTCGAAGTTGGGGTTACTTGACACTTGATAAGGGCGTTTCGTATGCCTATATTAAATTGGAAATAGGGTCTAATATAATTGGGCTTTAACTCCAGTTCATTAATGTTGCAATTCCAAGGAAAACCCATCCTAAAACAAACAGTTTTACTGTGATTGATACAATAAATTTGAACCATTTGTCGAAAGGAATCCTTGCCAGTGCCAACATAGCCAGTAAACCGCCAAGTGTTGGAACCAACATGTTTATGAAACCATCTCCGATTTGGAAAGCAAGAATTGCAATTTGTCTGTTTACACCGATAATGTCACTTAAGGGGATCATTATAGGAAGTGTTGCCATGGCCTGTCCACTCCCTATAAAGTTAAAACGGTTATCATTATTGGTCAAGACGCGCGTTTTAACAGGAAATTTATTGAAAGAATGCTTACATATTTTACAGACCATATTGAGACATCACCAATGAGCATCAGATACGAAACAATAGCTGGTATAAGTGATATATTTATGGGGACGAATAGCTTCAATGCTGCATATACAAAAGTCAACCGTTTATTAGACCAGCTCTTGAGTAATGAACAAAGAATGAAATGGATTTTTATGGAGGACTCTAAAATCCATAGACTTATACTTAATAATCCAACAAAGGAGTTAGAAGAGTTTGTTCATATGGTGTTAGACCCTATTTTAGATAAAACAGGAAAACAAAACTTGTTGAAAACTTTAGATGTGTATATTAGAAGCAACTGTAACTGGACTTACACAAAGGATCAACTGTTTATCCATGGTAATACGTTGACCTATAGATTAAACCGAATTCAAGAAATACTGAATATAGATTTAAAAAAGTATAAAGATATTCTCCATATTCAATTAGCACTTGAGATCATCGATTGTTATCCTGAGATGAAAAGAGTATAAAAGATAGAGCATGTAAAATAGACCTGATGTTTTCAGGTCTATTTTTACATGCTCTATTACTTTAAGTTATATACGAACCACTTCTCTTTTAAGTGTTTTATGTTGTGAGAAACACGGTTGGAGAATACTACTGAGAATCATTTGCAATTACAAACGAAACATGATATACTTTCATTATCAATCAATCGATTGATTGATAAGTGGAGGTTAAAATGAACACAATAAATAAAATTGAAAAGAACGATAAGATTAATCAAAATGCTAAAGATAACAAAATTGATAAAAAATTAAAGTTGCTCCTATCCGCAAAACACCTATTCGCAACAAAAGGGTTCGAAAAAACGTCTATACGTGATATTGCAAACCATGCACAGGTGAACAGCTCCATGATTTCATATTATTTTGGTGGTAAATCAGGACTTATACCGGCCATATTTGATGCATTTTTTCCTAAAAAGAGTGGCCAGTTAAAAATAGTAAATCCAGAAGACCAGTTAGAAAATATTATTAGAACCATAATATTGCTGAGAAAACAAGATTCAGAGTTAGTGGACTTTCTACACCGCGAAATTACTTCAAATGAGAATATGGCAATTATTTTACCCTATATTGAGCCTTTCTGGATTGATGTACGAGCGCTTCTTGTAGAAGGTAAAAAAGTAGGAGTCTTTAAGTTTAACTCAATTGAAGTAGCATTCAAATATATCCAGGCATCTATGAGCTATCCATATCATCTCAATTTACTCAACACAGATTCTAAAACACAGGCGTTAAGCCATGAATTTGTAGACGAATTGGTTCAGTTGGTCATGAAAGGAATGAGATAAGATGAAATATAGAGTTGAAAAGAAAATAATTATAAACGCACCCATCAAAGAAGTCTGGCAAACATTTATGGACTTTGAAAACCATCATCAGTGGAATCATTTTTTAAAGATTCCAGAGGGAAGTAAACAAGTTGGCGATGTGTTAAGTGTTGGTTTTTTAGAGGATGGTAGAGTAAAAATGACTATGAAACCAACTATTGTTGTTTTGAATGATGAAGAAGCTTTTGAATGGGTTGGTCATTTAGGCATCAAAGGCATATTCGATGGGCATCATCAGTTTAGATTTAGTGCTCTTGGTCATAATCAAACAGAATTTACACATGCCGAAGACTTTAGTGGGCTCTTAATACGTTTCCTAAAAAAATCTGTTATTGAACCGACTGCTATCCAGTTTGAAGAAATGAACGAGAATTTTAAAAAATATGTTGAGAATAATTAGGTTCTGAGTGATCATCACTCAGAACTTTTTTTGTTATTCAATATACTTAATGCTACAATAGGCACAATAATAAGGGTTCGTGTTGAAGCTATAAAGGGGTGTTGGTCTTGAATAAAATTGCTGTGATTAGTCTTGGTCGAGAGACAAGCCTGAGTATCTGTAATCAAATTAGAAAAATTACTGAAGATAGGGTGACTGTTGAAACCTATAGTATTACAGATGATATTTCAAAAGAGTTTAAGAATACACTAGTAATTTTAACGGGTGATTTAGTCCTTAGAGACTTGGCAATATCTAAGCTTGATCCAAATGTCGAATATATTGTTGCAAGACGTGTTATAAACTATAAATTTCTAAAAGAACTCATTTCACTCCCGGCAGGGACAGATGTATTGCTTGTTAATGATCACGAAAAGACCTGCTCTGCAACAATTAACCAGCTTAAAGAGCACGGCATTGATCATATTAATTACGAGTCGTACTACCCTGGTATTAAGGAATTCAAAAGACTAAAGGTTGCTGTAACCCCTGGGGAACCACAATTGGTTCCTGCCTGTGCAGAAAAAGTCATAGATATTGGCACCCGCCAGTTAGATGTAATTAGCATCGTTGAAATTCTGAATAAAATGGATTTAATCAGCACAGCAAGTAGCAACGCGCCTGAGATCAATGTATCTGCACAAATTACCCACGATATGATAGAACTTCTAAAAGAATTTAACCAAGTCGCTGAACATTCGATTGAACTAAAGAATATGTTCCGAACAATTATTGATCATTCAAGTAGAGGCATTATCTATCTAGACAACAAAGGTGTTATTACCGTTACAAATGATGTTATGACTACCATTGCAGGTAATAATAGAAAACTTGAATAGGGTATAGAAATAAACACAGTTTTTCCTGAAATAGGTGACTGGAATATTGATTGTGTCAGTCGAAATTTACTTAAGTTTAGTGGGAAGGAATATGTTGTTAACAAAGTTCCTGTGCGCAAACACAACAGTATTGTAGGCTTCATAATATCATTTGAAGAAACATCAGAAATTCAAGAGAATGAATATGAACTTAGAAGGCAGATGAGAAAATCAGAGCACAATGCCAGCTACTCATTTGAAGATATAATCTATAAAAGTAATGTGATGGAAACCAATATACTGTTAGCTAAAAAACTTGCCAAAAGCGACTCGACGATTATGATCCAAGGTGAGAGTGGAACTGGAAAGGAATTTCTAGCACAAGCCATACACAATCATTCACCCCGCTCAAAAGAGCCGTTTGTACCTGTCAATTTTGCAGCTCTCTCAGGCAATCTTCTTGAAAGCGAATTGTTTGGATATGAAGAAGGTGCTTTTACTGGAGCCAGCAAAGGTGGTAAGGCAGGTTTATTCGAGTTGGCCCATGGCGGCACAATATTTTTAGACGAAATTGGAGATGCCCCATTAGAGTTTCAATCAAGACTCCTAAGGGTCTTGCAGGAAAAACAAATACGCCGGGTGGGTGGATCAAAACTAATCCCTATAAACGTTAGAACAATTACAGCCACAAACAAATCGTTAAGAGATGAAGTGGCAAAAGGCAATTTTAGAGAGGATTTATATTACAGACTAAATGTACTTCCTCTTAATTCACCCAATCTAAAATCTAGAGAAGAGGATATTCTACTTCTAATCGAATATTATCTTTGTAAGTTTTTAAGTTTAAACGGATGTGCCTTAGAAACATGTTTTACAGAGGAAGCACTGTCATATCTGAGACATTACCCATGGCCTGGGAATGTTAGAGAGCTTGTAAATGTTGTAGAGTATCTTGTTAATATTCGATCTGAGGATAAGAAAATAGACATATGCGACTAACCATCCTATTTGTTTGAAGATGATTCACGTGTTGAACCGACTTCAAATGATGGATTAATCAATGATGATATGCTGTGGATTCTAAAAATGATACGAGACAACGATGGAATTGGAAGAAGAGGTCTCTGTCAAATTGCTGAGAGAGCTGAGCTTGGTTTTGGTGAAAGTAAGATTCGACGTTTACTAAAAACAATGTCAGAGCTGGATCTTATTCAAATCAACAAAGGGGCAAAGGGAAGTACACTTACTGATAAAGGTAAAGACATAATTGGAATGGGATAGTACTTAAAAAGTGGGATAACATTTCGGGGTATCGGGATAGTGTATTGGGATGAAGTTTTATCCCAATACACTTTTGTTTTTTTTGAAAGCTGTAAATAAGCCATTTTCACTCTTTTTCCTAACTTGGCACGTTACTTGCTCTAACTATATATACGACGTCGTAACAAAATTATATTAGGAGGATCTAACATGCGAAGAAAGCCTACGTTTATGGAGGCCATACTACCTATAATTGCAATGTTCATATTACTGGGGGTTGGTAAAGGATACATGCAATTGCGGTATGAACCACTTCTTATTTTATCAGCAGCCATTGCAGCACTCGTTGCGAAAAGAGTGGGTGTAAGCTGGGATGAAATGCTTAAAGGAATCAGTGAGAAAATATCTACTGCGACACCTTCAATACTCATACTAATTTCAGTGGGTATACTGGTCGGTTCTTGGATGATTTCAGGAACAATACCAATGATGATTTACTATGGTATGAAAATTGTGAGTCCACGGTTTATTATCGTACTGGCATTTGTCATATCAGCTATTATATCTACATTTACTGGTACATCGTGGGGATCAGCGGGAACTGTTGGGGTTGCTTTAATGGGCATCGCAACTGGTCTTGGCGTTTCACTTCCTGCAACAGCAGGTGCAGTTGTAGCGGGTGCGTACTTTGGAGATAAGATTTCTCCATTATCTGATACAACCAATCTGGCTCCAATAGCTGCAGGCAGTGAGCTTTATGAACATATCCAGCATATGTTATACACAACAGTACCAGCAGCATTAATTTCAATGACGGTTTATGCAATTGTAGGATTTAACTCATCTGCAACTACCATTACAAACCCAGAAACAATGGTAACAATGTTCAAAACACTGGATATTATTTTTGACTGGAATCTACTCTTGTTGTTACCGCCTATTATAGTTGTATATGGCTCGGTGAAAAAACTTCCAACACTTCCTGTCATGCTTTTCTCAGCTTTTGTTGCTGGAACCATGGGTGTTGCAATTCAGAATTTCACACTCAGCAATGTATTTACGGCTGTTGTTAAAGGTTTTAATGTGTCTATGGTGAATATTGATGGATTTGATACAAGCACAGTCATTTGGGAAGTTACACGACTCATTAATAGAGGTGGTATGAACTCTATGACAAGCGTTATTCTGATTACCTTCTGTGGATTTGCCTTTGCAGGCATTGTAAGTAAAGCAGGATGTCTTGAAGTCATCCTTGAAAAACTTCTCAAAGCAGTAAAATCAACCGGTGGGTTAATTGCTGCAACATCGTTATCATCAATGGTTATGGGTTCTGTAACTGGGAGTTCGTACCTATCGATTCTAATTCCGGGTGAACTCTTCAGAGAGGCTTATAAAGAAAGAGGTCTACATCCAAAGAATCTTTCTAGAACACTTGAAGACTCTGGGACTGTTTTCGTGCCCCTTGTTCCATGGACAAAAGCGGGTGTTTATATGACCGGTACACTTGGTGTTGCAACACTTGACTATGCGCCTTGGGCAATCATGTGTTATCTAGGTTTTGTATTCGCGTGGATCTATGGTTTTACTGGTTTTGGTATTGCAAAACTTGATGATGAAGAGAAAACAAAAAAAGCAGAAATAGTATAAAGGTCATAACTGGTTAAGTCATGCTTTGCATCCTAAAATATGTGGTGCAAAGCATGATGTTATTTTAAATGTTGGGAGTTAACAATGTTAAAACTAATAAAAAATGCAGAGGTATACAGCCCTGAGTATTTAGGAAAAAAAGATATACTAATTTCTGCAAATAAAATACTGAATATTGCGGATCATATTGATGCTTCGTCATCTATAGCACCAATTGAAATCATAGATTTAGATGGAAAAATTGTAACACCAGGCTTTTTAGATCAACATGTTCATATACTTGGCGGCGGGGGAGAAGCGGGTTTTCACAGTAGAACCCCTGAAGTCAACTTGTCGAGCATTGTTGAAGCAGGTATTACTACTGTTGTCGGCCTACTGGGTACAGACGGGAGTACAAGAAGTATTGAAGCACTTGTTGCTAAAGCAAATGCCCTTGAGAATGAAGGCATTACAGCTTATGCCTTAACAGGTTCTTACGAGCTACCAACAGTAACTCTGACAGGTAGTGTAAGAAAAGACATTGTGTATATTGATAAAGTCCTTGGTGTAAAAATTGCACTTGCTGACACCAGGTCATCCTATCCATCTGAGAAAGACCTAATACGTTTGGTTTCTGATGTACGGGTTGCGGGTCTAATGAGTGGAAAGGTGGGCGTTGCGCATATTCATATGGGTGACTTAGAAGAAAAGTTAGATAAGATCATGAATATCGTAAAGACTACTGAACTGCCAATAAAACACTTTAGACCCACACATGTAACTAAGAACAGAGATCTTTTTGAATCGGCAATAGAGTTCACAAAACTGGGAAGTGTGATTGATATTACTGCATATGGCCAGGATGGCATGAATAGTAAAAAAATCAAACCCAATGATGCAATTGTGGAGTGTATGAAGAGAAATGTTCCCCTTGAGTTAATTACGTTAAGTTCTGATGGAAACGGCAGTATGCCAAGATTTAATGAGAGTGGAGAAGTCGAAAGTATTGGTATTGGTAGTTTAAAAACACTTCATGATGCTTTTGTAAAACTCGTTCAAGTCAATAATATTGATATTGCAACCGCACTTTGTTTCATTACATCTAATGTAGCAGCGAACTTAAATCTATATCCAAACAAAGGATGTATTCAGGTTGGAAGTGATGCAGACTTGCTTGTTATGGATGAGAACTTAAGTATTGAGACTGTCATAGCTAGAGGTCGCATTATGATGAAAAATCGTGAAGTGCTTGTTAGAGGGACATTTGAAGTCTAAAAATCACAAATTCAGTTTTCCGATAAAGGGAGGTATATCATCAAATTTGATGATATACCTCCCTTACATTCTTGATTATGGAAATCAGTTTACTTCTTAATTGGAACAAGCGTAAAGCCTATTACATCTGCTGCATGAAGAGCAAATGAATTGAGCGTTAGATAAGGTGGTTGTTCAAGGCTTTGATAGAACCTAACGTTATTTAACACAATTAGACTGCCATCACCAATGAGATTGTAGGTATCGCCTGCAACTTCATCTCTCGATTTTAAACGTTCAATAATTTCATGTTTTAAATAGTTAACGGCATTCAAATTGAATTGGTCACCAGATGTATCTTGTACGTAATCGTCGATGGTGGCTTTGCCCTCAATTGGATATTCGATTTCGGCAATAATAGTCCCTGCAGAAGTAAGGAAAAGAATCTCAAAATCGTTGTCGTTATTATGATCCTTCAAAGCATTAGCAAAGTCTGACAAGCAAGTGATGTTTAAATTTTTCATAGATTGTTTCATGATAATCCTCACTTTCATAATTAAATTGTAATATGAGAGTATGATACCCATCTTTCTAAGTTGTATTTAGAAACTTATTGAATATATGAATTAATTTAGATCAGAAGTATCAACTTTTATAATCGTGTTTGATTATGAATAGTATTACTCCGAGACTGACATTAAAAATTATGGATTCAGACATTATAATTTAGCTACTGAGATTTTTAATACGTGAGTGATTTGAAAAGGAGTAAAAATATGAACTTAAATGATATGAAAGATGCTATTGAAACAAATGTGTATCGTGTGCCTTCTGACCTGGTTGTTCCTCTACATGAACACCCAGCCCATGATGAGGTATTCTATTGTATAAAAGGGTCAGGTTTTGGAATTCTTGAGGACAAAGAAGTTAAATTAGAGGTTGGAGATGCTTTTATAGCACCCGCTGCGGCACTACATTCCATTCGTAGTGAAGATGAGATCATTGTTACGGCATTTCTTATTCCGGTTAATCGGATTATTTCTCATTGTAAACAAGTAAGCTACGGTGATATAAGAAAAGCAATGGTTGGTGGAGCACGTAGTGTAGAAGACATTCAGACAATAACTGGTGCGGGGACTGGCTGTGGAAACTGCATTAAGGATATTGAAAAAATATTAGCAGTAGCCTGTGGTTGTCATGATGTATCAATGAAGACTGTAATTGATGCTGTAAAAAATGGAGCAGACTCTGTTGAGGCAATAGAAGAAATAACTGGAGCTGGTGGGAGCTGCGGGAAATGCAAATACCTGTTCCAGAATATTATTGATACCAATACTGTTTGAAATTGAATGTTTTATGTAGCAAATAGACCTTTAAACTTATCAAAATGCATCTTATACTAGTTAGTAAAGGATGTGTTATAGATGATTGAAACAATGAAAACTGAGAATAGAATGAGAAGTTCAGGGTTTGAGATCATAAAACTAAAAACATTTTTTGAATCTCTAGACACTTCAGCTATGCATAAACAACTTCGAACGAATTATTATAGTCTGATCTTCCTTACAGAAGGTCAGTACAATCATGAAATTGATTTTATAGATTATAGTGTCCATGAAGGTGAAACCTTTATTGTTTCTAATAACCGAGTGAGTAAGTACAAGGCGTTTGAAGATGCAGACGGTTACTTGATCATGTTCACTGAGGGTTTTTTATGCGAGTTTTTAAGCAATCATACATCTGAAGTAAAAGATTTGTTTAAGTATAGCCATCTACATCCTCATATTAAGACAACAGATCTACATGCTTCTAGAATAGCGTCATTGTTAGATGTAATCAATGACATGTATGCAAATGCAAATGAAGCCTTAAATGAAGAAGTTATTGCATCTGCCTTTAAAACACTGGCGGTTCTAATAAAGAACTGCTCTAAAGAAAGTCGAACTGATACAGCGCTAAAAAATGAAATGTTTGTCCAGTTTGCAGAATTGGTAGAGAGAAATATAGAGACCACTAAGAGTGTTGAAGCTTATTCAAAAATGATGCACGTATCCGAGAAAACAGTGAATCTGACGACTCGAAATGCTATAGATAAGTCGGCAAAACAGTATATAGATCAACAGCTATTGCAGCGTTTGAGACTAAAATTGAGTTTTGAACAGAAGAGTATTAATGAGATTTCAAACGACCTGGGATTCTCTGAATCATCAAATATGACAAGATTTTTTAAAAGACATACCGGAATAAGTCCAAAAGAATTCAGACTTAAAGTAAGAACGGGAAAAAGTGATGTTTGGACGGATGAAACAATTGATTTAAAGTTCATTAAGGATTCAATTGAAGTAAAAATCTATCATATAAGTTCAGATATTCTGGTCCCATTTCATAAACACGCAGGTCATGATGAAATATTCTACTGCATAAAAGGAGCAGGGTTTGGAGTCTTAGAAGATCAGGTAGTTAAACTTAGTGTTGGGAAGACATTTGTTGCACAAGTAGATGTAATGCATTCAATAAGAAGTGAGGGAGACCTGTATGTTGCAGCGGTTCTTGTTCCTGTTATTGATAAAAGAGTATAGTATGTAGATAATATAGTTAGAAAAGAACTATCCTTAATCAGGGTAGTTCTTTTGTTATAATATCCCCTAGCAATATATTTATAGAAGGAACTTGTAGAAGGGAAAAATTATGAAAATTTATAGAGTATTATCAATTTTAATAACACTACTCAATAATGATCTTGTGTCTGCAAAAGCGTTAGCTGAAAAAAATGAAGTTTCGGTTAAGACCATTCAAAGAGATATAGAAACCTTAAATATGGCGGGAATTCCTGTCTATTCAGAAAAAGGCATGAAGGGTGGATACGGAATACTAGATTCATATAAACTAGATACCAAGCTGTTATCAAATTTTGAAGTAGGTATTCTGAACTCAATGTTAGATGGACTAAGAGCAATTTATGACAATAAAGAGTTAGAAAACTTATGGGAGAAGTTTGAATATGCACTAGATTCAAGTTCTGATATTGATCAGTCTAAGTTAACAGTGGATCTTTCTCCATGGAATCAGGACGAAACGGTAGCAAAGAAAGTAAACATCATATCTGATGCAATTAAAGACAAATCAATTGTGAAAATTGAGTACTATAATTTAGAGGGCGTATCATCTGTTAGAAATATTGAACCCTATGAGATGAAAATGAAGAATGGCAGATGGTATGTTAAGGCTTATTGCCTGAATAAAAGTGATTTTAGAAATTTCAAAGTGAACCGGATAAAAGAAATAGAAAAAACAGGCCAACATTTTCTTAAAAGAGACTATAGCATTGTTGAGGATGAGGAGAGACTCAATCAAGACAACATGAAAAAGGTACTGCGATTTAATAAAGTAACCTATTCTAGGGTCATAGACATTTTTAATGCGGATGATATAAGTGAAATGAATGAAGATTATATACTTGTAACCACATACGTCAGTTCTGATTCTTGGCTCTTATCAATAATTCTTTCTTTTGGTAATCAAGTAGAAGTCCTTGAACCTACATCGCTCATAAATTTAGTAAAAGAAAATATAAATAGAATGAATGAATTATATAAATAGGACATACTAGATGTCCTTTTTTCTATTCTAAAATAGGTGTATAAGTGACTTGAGAAAGGTCAATGTATACCTATGAAGGAGACGAAAAAAATGGAAAACAACAAATCGATTTTAGAGAATAATGGACTTAAATTACACTATAAAGTTACTGGTCAAGGAAAACCTGTTATTTTGTTAAATTCTGCATTTGCTGATATGAGAGTTTGGAGCAAGGTTGAAGAAAGACTTGCACAGACATATAAAGTAATTCAGCTTGACTACAGGTACTCAGGTGAAACGGAGAATGACGATGCAGAATATAGTTTGTTCGAAGATATAAATGGCCTAGTTAATGCACTTGAACTGGACAAGGTAAACCTCGTTGGATTATCTGCTGGAGGGCACACAGCACTAGAATATGCTATTCAGTACCCTTCAAAAGTGGATAAGATTTTTCTTATGTCTACTGGCTTATTTGGTGTAGAGGAAGATCCAAAAAAAGTTGAGCGCATGAATAGCTTTCAGACAGTACTTTATGCAGGTGACGTAGATGAAGCCTCAAGAATATGGGCTAAAATGTGGCTTCTCGGTGAAAGTAGAGAAGAGGAAAGTTTTTCTACTGACACGGTGAACCTATTTAAAGAGATTACCAAGTATAATCTGATGAAAGGTATAAATTTCAAAATGCCAAAGCTGATGGACCCTCCTGTTAACGTATCTCTTGGAAAACTTGAAAATGATGTTTTTAACATGATTGGAGCACTCGATTACAGTGATATGTTTAAGACAAGTGAAGTGTTTAAATCGAATATCAAAAATTATCAAGAGGAGAAAGTAAAGTCTGCTCATATCATGCCTTTAGAGTTCCCAGAGCTGGTGGTTGAAAAAATTATAAGTTTTATTAAGTAAGAGGGTAAATAAAAGAGTAAATTTAAAAAAAGGAGCGGGTTCATAAAAAGAATCCGCTCCTTGATTTTTGCGTATATAACCCACCAATTACACTTTTATTTTTTAAGCCATCCTAGGATCAGTTGATTGGTTTCTTCTGGTTTTTCTTCTTGAATCCAGTGACCACAATCTAGGCTTGCGACTTCAACATTAGGAACATAATCAGCAAGTCTATCGAACTGTGGGATTGCATCTTGGTCGCCGTAGACCATAAGAGTAGGGTGACTAATAATCGGGTCCACATCAGCGAGTAAGTGCCAGTTGCGATCAAGGTTTCTATACCAGTTTATACCACCGGTAAATCCTGATGACTTGAAGGCCGTAATATAGACGGAGAGATCACTATCACTCATGATGGGCTCGCCATATGCTCTTTCTTCCCTTGCAAGGTTGATAAATCCCATACCAGGTCCAGGTTCTCTAGAAGGAACGTTTTTTCGGTACATATTTCGTAGGAATTGGGCTGTGTTTTCGTTAAATACAGCATCGGCAACACCAGGTTTACGGTTGAAATGAACAAAGTAGTTATCTGCACCAAAGATGGCTTCCATAAAATCGATCCAAGGCGTTGGACTACGTTCCATGTAAGGTAGGCTCATGTTAATAATTTTATTTACACGAGTTGGGTGTAGCATAGCCAGTCCCCATACAACAAAGGCACCCCAATCATGACCGACAAAGACCGCATTGTCATATCCATAATGGTCAAGTAGAGCAACTAAGTCTCCTGTTAAATGTTCAAGGTCATAAGCAGTGACTTCACTTGGACAAGAAGAGTTACCATATCCTCTTTGGTTAGGGACTATAACATGGTAACCAGCTTGAACTAGAGCTGGAACCTGATGGCGCCATGAATAGGCATGTTCTGGCCAACCATGGCAGAGTACGATGGGTTTGCCTGCATTTTCTTTGCCAGCTTCAAAAACCTCAAGCTCTACATTGTTAACTTTAATTAGCTTTGCTTTGGGAAAATTTATTGGTTTTGACATTGTATGTCCTCCTATACTTTGAATAAGAAATACCTCTTAACATAAGTATAGTCCTGTGCGTTGACACCAGTATGTCAGGTTTGAAAAAAAAGTTTTACTTATACTTCTCATACATAGCTTTTGCTCTAGAAGCGACGTTTTGACGTATATCTTCCGGTCCCAGTACTTCAACAAACTCACCAAAACTAAGGATTAGTGAAAGGTACCATTCTTGGTCAGGAAACTGTGCAGTTACAATCATTTCTCCAGTGTTCAGAAATTGAATGCTGTCCCTTGTGAATATATCCTCAACCTTTGATCGAACCTGGGGGTCAAACTTAAAAGTTATACTGGTGCTCAACTCTTCTTTCTTTGATTCATCCTCGAACGCTAGGTAAGATTTTTCCCTTCGTTCAAATAATATATCCTCGATCTGCATATTTAAAATACGGGAAATTCTAAATACACGGAAATCATTTTTTAGCTGACAATAAGCGAAAAGATGCCAAGTGTACCCCTTAAAAATGATAGACATGGGTTCTATTTGTCTTGTGCTGACTTCATTCATATAGTTTCTATATTCAATGCTAATGACTTTAGAAAAATTCATGGCACTTCGAATGTCTTTAACAAGTTTTTTCTGTTTAGAGGTGTCTGCCCATGAGGGCATACTGATGATGATTTGCTCCATGTTTAAGTCAAGGTGATGGGTTTCATCTTTCGGGATCAGATTACGTAGTTTTTCAATAGATGAATCCAGTTCAATGTCTTCAAAAGAATAATTGATCCCTTGAAGTGCGGTTAACAGGGAAATTAAGTTGCTTGGTGTTAACAGTTGGTGGTTGAGCTTGTAGTTATCCATTATTCCAAAACCACCATTATTCCCAGAATAAGAGATGATGGGTATACCAGCCAAATCAATGGCATCTATATCCCTGTAAATGGTTCTCACAGAGACTTCAAACTTCTCAGCCAGTTCTTTTGCTGTAACCCGTTTTCTATTAAGTAACATAACAATGATGGTCATCATGCGATCTATTTTCATATTCTTCTCCAATGTAAAAATTCTATTCTACTAAGTGCCTGTATCATATAAACATCTTATATGATATTTATCCTTTATTTGTCCTTTTATTTAAGAAAGGTAAATAGAAGTTATTTTGGGGAAGTCATGTATGTTTATGAATTTCCTTTTTTATTTAAATTGAGGCAAAAATACAATCACCGCAAGAAATGAAAATTCATCTTAACACGGATGCTATAAGATTGGCTTATCCCAAGAAAGAAGTTCTGTTTACAGGAGGATTAAAAAATGCGTGCAATTGTTTTTCAAGAATATGGTGACCCAAAAGAAGTTATGAAGCTAAAAGAAAATATAGAAATACCAAAACCAAAAGAAAATGAAATTCTAGTAAAAGTTGAGAGTTCATCAATAAATGCAGCTGATAAATATATGGTTCGAGCAAACTATTTTATCATTCGACTCATCTTTGGACTGTTTAGGCCCACTAAGAAGAGAAGAATTTTAGGTGTAGATATTGCTGGGACGGTTCAAGAATTAGGAGCAAATGTTGATGGCTTTCAAATAGGTGACGCAGTTGTTGCTGATATTCGCAAATCATATGGGGGTGGTTTTGCTGAGTTCGTTGTAGTTAATGTTAATGCACTGGTAAAGAAACCTGGAAATATATCATTTGAGCAGGCTGCAAGCGTCCCCATCTCTGGTCAGGCCGCAATGATGGGTTTGACTCATTGCAACATTAAATCTGGAGATAGAGTTCTAATTAATGGTGCTTCAGGTGGCGTTGGATCTTTTGGTGTTCAAATAGCCAAAGCAAAAGGAGCTCACGTCACTGCAATTTGCTCAGGTTCAAAGGCTGATGCTGTTAAGGCATGGGGAGCAGATGAAATTATAGATTATGAGAAAACTTCAGTTACCGATTTGAAGATGAAGTCATTTGATGCTGTTTTTGATACAGCTTGCTTTGGGAGTCCAAGCAAATATTCAAAGATACTAAAAGATGATGGGCGTTATGTATTGGTTGGAGGGAGTTATTATGAAATGCTTCGTGTTAAGAATTTCGGGAGATTTTATGCTCAGGGCCGACAAGAATTTAAAGCTGTAACGCAAGATGTAGCGGTAACTACAAATATAAAAGAAGTCTTGCGAATGATATCTCAAAATAAAATTAAACCAGCAATTCAAAAGGTTGTTTTACTAGAAGATGTACCGAATGCAATTCATAGTCTCGAACAACGTGTTGTTGTTGGCAAAATTGTTGTAAACAACCAACGGTAAGGAACTAGCGTGTATGTATAAAAAGGAGAAGTCTATGAAAACAATGATAGTTTATGAATCTAAAAGAGGATATACAGAGAATTATGCAAAAATGATTAGTGACCAATTAGGTGCAGATATTTATAAATTTGAAGATGTTAGTTTAGAAACAATAAGTCGTTATGAAACTATAATTTTTGGTGGTGGTATATATTCGGACCAAATTAATGGGATTGATAGATTCATTGATTTGATTAGAAATGAGTCAGACAAAAAAGTGGTTATCTTTGGTGTGGGGATGTCACCCATCTTCAACGAGTATATTGATAAGCTGTATAAAGTGAATATTGAAGACAAACTGCAGCAAGAAATAAAGTTCTTCTTTTTCCGTGGCGGTGTACACTTGGATAGACTTTCAAGCATAGAACGCAAAGTTCTTGTCGCATTTTTGAAGATCACCGAGATTTTTCAGGAGTCATATACAGCTGTAACAACAAATTCCAAGCATTCAGATGATGTTATAGATTTCTCATCACCTGATTTTATTACCGCGCTTATTCAGCATATTGAAGAAACTAAATGAGACCCAACTGGAGTGTAATCAGAGTAGATTACACTCCAGTTGATTTATGATATATGAGTTACTCTATTTAATGATTTGATGTTCCTTAGTATAAATGTTAAGTTTAAATTGTAATGAAAGGGGAATCAGATGGATTATATAGAGCTTATAGAAAGAGTCATTAAATATATTGAGTCACATTTAGAAGACGAAATTAGTTTAGATAAAATTGCGATGCGTGAAAACTTTTCGAGTTATTATTTTCATAGAATTTTTAGTGCAATAGTGGGTGAAACATTCGCATCTTACATTAGAAATAGACGTTTAAATGCAACTTTGAAACAAATGAGAGATACATCAAAGACCTTGACAGAGATTGCTATGACTTACGACTTTGGTAGTCAATCCTCATTTATTAGAAGCTTTAAAAGAAAATATTCAGTAACACCTAACATGGTGCGAAATGGAGATGTAGAAGTAAATGAAACCATGCCACCAGATATTGTGAAACGGTCAATGATGAATTTAAATAGTGATTTGGTGACTAAGTTTAAGTTGATCGATATGAATCAAGATACACTCTATGGTTTTTATATAAAAGTTGATTTGATGGAAGAGAATTATAAGGAAATTATACGAAGTAAAACAAATTCGTTTTTTATCAGACATAATGACGAGCTTATTAATGATGCATTTCAGGTTATTTTTGATTGTCAGAACAACAAAGATGGATTTGATATGTTCATAGGCTTTTCAACAGATGATGTCATAGATAATAATATTTATGACGTTTATGTATTGCCAAGTATGCTTGTAGCAGAATTTAACTATGAGGGAGAGTTATTAGATGTTGGTGATATGATCGGGAAAGACTTATCACGTTGGTCCAAAATTGCAAAAAAGGACCTGCATAATATAGGTATTTCGGCAATTCATAAGTTTGATTTGACGGACTTTGATAGGATGTTCAAAATAATTATACCGATTGAAAAGTCTTAAGATGAAATTGTTTGACAAATCAGAGTGTTTTTAAATGATCTGAATTTACAAATGAAGAGTAAATATGCCTAAGCAGGTTTGATAGATTATATCAGGCTTGTTTTTTATGATTAGAAACTAGCCATTTATGGCTATTATCAACAGCTGATAGAGACAGGGGCAATCGTATTAATAAAATAATAGAACTGAAAAGATATAACAAGATAGAATAGAGTTAAATGGTAAAAAATTGACCTATTACTGAAATGCCATTTGGGGTAAACAGTACAATATAAAGGAAAAGAATTAGGAAGGAGGCAACTATGACTCATTTTAAGGTTACAGACTATAATAAAAAAATAATTGCCTCTGTTGTTTCAATAAGTGTTCTTATTGTCCTATTTTCAATAACAACTATGAGTATTTACAACTATTCAAGACAACTAGAAGAGGACAATGCGTACGAAATATCTCTTAAATATCACAACTTGATTGATGAAGTCCAAGACTTCACAAACGAAAATAAGAGTTTACTATCAGGCTTCTCAGCATATATTCAAATGAATGATACCTACGCAGATGAAGAAGTCTACATGTATTTGGATTTTTTACTTAGGGATCATCTGGATGATATCAGAAACATTGCCATTTTTAGAGACACAACCATGATATGGGTTTATCCTCTTGAGGGCAATGAATCGGCAATTGGTATTGATCTATCAAAAGTGGCTGGCCAAGCAGAGGATATTTTAAAAGTAAAATCAAATCTAGAAACATTATTTGTAGGACCAGTAAATCTGATTCAAGGCGGTGTGGGTTTTATCATTCGTATGCCTCTTATCAAAAATGATAATTACTGGGGTATGGTGAGTATTGTTTTAAAAGCAGAACGCGCTTTCGATTTTGTAGAAAACTACTCTGATCGTAATGATGTTGGTTATTTAATAACCCATGCCGATAATACAGAGAATATAATTTTTGGTAACTCAGAAATTCTTACTATGTCACCACTCAAGTTTAGAACAGAAAAGACTCTTGGTGGGTGGGACGTTTATACTGTGCCGACGGGTGGTTGGAAAAACAACAGTGTCCTATTGGGAGGTTTGTTTATGTTGGCTGCGTTCAGCAGTACAATAATAAGCAGATACACATACAAATGGATTATCAGTTACAGCTTAATACTCAAAGATAAAGTAGAACTTGAAAGAAAATATACTTTAGACCGATTTACAGGTATTTATAACAGAGAGTATTTTAACCTAAGAGTTTTAGAAGAATTTAGTCAAGCAACAAGATATGAGACCCCTATTGCAATGATCTATTTTGATCTGGACCATTTTAAAAATGTAAATGACACATATGGTCACTCTACAGGAGATAAAGTTCTAATCAGTGTCGTAGAAACTGTTAATGGCATCATAAGAGAAGAAGATGTTTTTGCTCGTTGGGGTGGTGACGAGTTTATTATAATGTTACCGCGTGCAGATATTAATGGCGTTTTGCAAATAGCTGAACGGGTTCGAAATGAAATTGAAGAACTTGAAATTAGCCAGTCACTGGGCGTTACTGTAAGTGTTGGTTGTTCTCAGTGGATACAGTATGAGTACCTGGAATCATGGTTTAGAAGAACGGATAAAGCACTATATGTTTCTAAGAATAATGGAAGGAATAAAGTGACCGTTAGTAATCATGAAGAAGAGAATAATATATTTAGGCGAATTAAATGGGACTTAGCCTGGGAAAGTGGCAATAAAATCATAGACGAAGAACATATCGATATACTCAATAGATGTAATATGGTGATTGAAAGTTCTTTAGGTAAAAACATGTTAGAGGAGACATTACGCGATATTGACTCCCTGCTAAAAGCAATTGAGTCTCATTTTGAGAGTGAAATAGAAGTATTAAAAAATCTAAATTATCCGCAAGTAGAAGAACATGAGGATATCCACAATGAAATATTAGTGCAATCCCGTGAAGTATATGCAAAAACAATGCAAAATAACATTGACACAGCGGAACTTTTTCAGTTTTTGATTGTACAAATTGTTGAGGGACACCTTAAAAATGATGATGTTAAGTATTTTGATTATTTATAGTGTCAATAAGTAACTATAACATTTCACCAACATTGGGTACTACCACAGGCTGGGATCATTACTGTGATCCTTGTAACAAAGAAATTCCCAGATTTAAATTGAAATCTGGGAATTTTTAATTGGCTTTTATTAAATTGATTACTTCAGAATTGCTTACTTGGAATTTATGTGTAATACTCAATTCTATTTTTTCCTGTATTTTTCACTTTATATAACATCTTGTCTGCACATTCTACATAGTGGTCAACCGTAGAGTTTTTATCCACTTCACTTGAGTAGACCCCCATACTTAGGGTCGTATGAACAGGAACTGTTATTTGATTCGTATGGACTTGGATATTTGAGATGTTATCAAAGATTCTCTCGGCAACGACACGCGCTCCATCTAAATCTGTGTCATAAAGCACAACAGCAAACTCATCGCCACCAAATCTTGCTACAAAGTCTGTAGACCGAGGTAGTGATGACACAATAATTTCTGACAATGTATTCAAGAAGTGATCTCCGAATACATGTCCGTGCGTATCATTAACATCTTTGAAGTTGTCAACATCCATCATCATAAGTGTGATAGACTCCTGACTCCTCTTGGCAATTTGAATGTACTCCTTTAATGTGGTATCAAAGTATCTTCTATTGAACCCTCCTGTAATAGGATCTCTAATTGAGATTGATTCAAGTTCAGAAACAACTTCATTCAGCTGATGATTGAGTGAGGATAACTCAGAGTTTCTTTGGGAAATAAGTTGTCCTTCCCTGATTTTTAATACAACATACATAAAGCTGGCAGCAATCAAGAGATAAACCGCGTATGCTATTTCAGTTTTATACCATGGTACAGCAATAGCGAAATTAAGAGACACTGGTTCTGAATAGGCACCTTGAATGTTTTTTACCCTTACTAGAAATTCATATTGTCCTGGGGGAATATTAGAATAACTGGCAAAGTTTCTTTGGGCACCTTCAACCCAATCTGAATCAACGCCATCTAGTTTGTAGCTATAGTAAGTGCTTGATATAGCCCTGTAATCAATTGCTTCAAACTCAAAGCTTAAATAGTTTTCTTTTGCATCAAAAGAAAAGTGTTTTCCATTAAGTATTCTTTCTTTGCTATCAATAGACTCATGATACACCGAGACGCCTGTAATATAGACTGGAGGAAAATCCTCACCAATCTCAGTTTCAAATTTAGGTATAAAATCTACACCATGTGTACCACCAAAATAGATAGATCCATTTTCATCTTTGAACCCTCTACTTGTAAAATCGCTTCCGCCTAAACCATTCTCTTCAGACAAATTTACGATATTTAATGTCTGGGAATCAATTATTGAAATACCACTCCGAGTAGCTACCCATATGTTTTCATCATCAGATTCTATAATACTAATGATCGTGTTATCAATGAGACCGTTTTTTTCAGTTAAAGTTGTGAAATTATCAGACTCAGAATTGTAAACGGACAGACCGCCACCGGTTGTGCCAATCCAAATTTTTCCATTGCGATCTTTGAGTAAAGACCTAGTATTGTTACTTGATAGGGCGGTTCGGTCGACGCCTTGTTTAAAGTAACTTTTTAAATGGTCTACTGACTTATCATACTTATATAGCCCATTATTCGACGCTATCCATACGTTACCAAGATCATCAATAGTAAGGTCATAGACTAAGTTCTCTTCTAAATTTTCTTCTGGACTTTTACTATTAATAACCTTTAGTAAGTTCATTTCTTTATCAAAATTATAAACTCCATCAAAATAGGTCCCTATCCAAAGGGTATCATCGCTGTCTACAGCTAAAGTATAAACCGTTGTGTTCTCGGGCAAAACGTTCAGTTTTGTAAAACTATCTGTTCTTTCATCGTATTTTGATATGCCATTGCCAGTTGCACATAAAAGCATATTGTTATACTCAATCATGTCCATTATTTGATCGTGATGAATTCTTTGAGTATCTTCATTTAATGATGAGTACTTAATAAGCTTCTTAGATTTTGAATCCACTCTATTTAAACCCATGTTATATATTGCAATCCACAGTCGATCTTTTGAATCTTGATAAATTGTGTTTATTTTGCCTTGATCTAGGGAACTGGGGTCATCCGGATTGTGTTTAAGGAAGAGTAAGGAATTTTTGTTCCTATCCAACCTGAAAATGCCACCACCATTTGTACCAATCCAAAGCATGCCTTCGGAATCCTCCAGTAATGAGTAAACAACAGGGTGACCAATATCACCTTCTTTATCAGTTCCAGGAAAATGAAGGGTTGTGCCTTCATGGTTGGCAAACAATCCACCACCCCATGTACCCACCCATAAAACGTCATCACTTGTTTTTAATATTGTATATATACGATTGTCTTCAAAGGAGAGTCTTCTTATCTCATTAAAGTCCATGTCTAATTCTAGTAAGCCACCATCCCACATGCCAATAGTAATTATTCCGTCGTCAAGTTCATTAACAGTCATAACATAGAGCGATGGATATTCTATGTCTATTTTTTTCAGGTCTTGAGTGGGTTCATCGAATATAAATAAACCTGAATAGGTACCTACAAGTAGCCTTTCATGAGAATCCACCAATAAACTTCTAACGACATTACCTTCAACTGGATATGTAATAATTTCATTTGTTATAGGATCAAGTTTGTTTAGGCCATCCATTGTCCCAAACCACAAATCACCAGAAGCATCTTTTGTAATGGTGATTATAACGTTATTGGATAAATTGCTATTGTCACTGGAATAATTGATGAATTGTTGTGTATCTATATCAAATTTAGAAACACCGTAGTATGTGCCCAACCAGAGTATGTTCTTATTCTCGTCATAGTAGGTTGTTTGTACTAAGTTGTTTGGAAGACTATCTTCATCAAATGGATTGTTTCTATAGCTTTTAGACCGTTCCCCATTAAACTGGAGTAAGCCGCCCTGAGAACCAAACCACATATAGCCATCCTCGTCCTGGACGATAGAAGAAATGGACATGTCAATAAGACCATCTTCTTTTTGGAAGTGATCAAAGTAGAGCTCTTTGTCCTTGTCTAAAAGTGGGTGGGCAAACCCAACGCTAACACTGAGCACAATCATACATACTAGGGTAGGAAATATTCTAAATTTCATACAAACTCCTAAACTCTTTACGTGTGAAAAGGGATCTTTTATGTTTGAAAACGATAAATATAAAGATAATAGTAAAATATACCCCTTTAATAGCACTCAGAATCAGACTATTAGACTTGTCTGCCTAAAAAAATGAAAACGAGGTTAACCAATCTAATTTGGTTAACCTCGTTTTTCTTACTCTATACAGGTTAGGGGGATCATAGCAAAGATATGTTAACCTGTTTTTTCTTGTTTTACAGCATTACGATCATTAATCGTATACCATAAATCTGCATTTTCGATTCCAAGTTTTTTCGGGTCAAATGTAAATGTATCTTTGTCTCGACCCATTTTCTTTTGGTCTTCGTAATCTTTAAGTACCTTGAGGCCAATATTGCCCATGATTAGAATAGCAACAATATTTAACCAAGCCATAATACCAACACCAACGTCTGCGAGACCCCATGCAAGGGTTGCAGTTTTAACAGCGCCATAGTATGCAGAACCTAGGAAAACCACACGAAGTCCATTTTTTAGAAGAACATCGTTTTTTCGGCTCTTAACTAAATACTCAAGATTTGTTTCAGCAATATAGTAGTAAGCTAAGAAAGTTGTAAAGACAAAGAAGAATAGGGCAATTGTAATAAATGGTGCACCAAATGAACCTAAAACAGTTGCTGCTGCATTCTGAGCATAACCAGGTCCAATCTCGACACCTGGCAGATTCTCAACAATGAAGCCACCATCTGGATTATATACATTGTATTTGCCAGTAGAAAGAATCATAACAGCTGTTGCAAGACATACGAAAAGTGTATCTACATAGACTGCAAAAGCTTGTACAAGTCCTTGAATCGCAGGGTGACTTACTTCTGCAGCGGCAGCAGATTGAGGCCCTGTACCTTGGCCAGCTTCGTTAGAGTAAACACCACGTTTAACCCCCCAAGTAACTGCCATACCCAAGATACCACCAAACATAGGCTCCATGCCAAATGCACTTTTAAAGATGAGGGCAAGCATAGCAGGAATTTCACTCGCATTAACTGCAAGAATAAATAATGCAACTAGGATGTAGCCCAGTGCCATAAAAGGTACAACGATTTCGGCAACTTTACCAATACGCTTTGTACCACCAAAGATAACAACGCCAACAACAGCAAGAACTGCGGCTACCGATATAGCAGGATTAATACCAAATGAATTTTCAATGGCAGCGCCGATTGTATTAGATTGTGTGCCTGGTAATAGAATACCAATACCGATCAATGTTGCAACGGCAAAGACTTTTGCGAACACCTTATTACCCATGCCTTTTTCAATATAGTAAGCTGGACCACCACGGTACTCACCATGAAGTTCTTCTTTATAAACTTGTGCCAGTGAACACTCAATAAAGGATGTTCCCGAACCTAAAAATGCAATGGCCATCATCCAGAAAATCGCACCAGGACCACCAAAAGCAATAGCTGTAGCTACCCCAGCTACATTACCTGTTCCAACACGACCAGCAACTGACATTGCAAATGCTTGAAGTGATGAAACCCCTTTATCGGAACTGTCTCCACTCAGTAGAAGTTTGATCATATCTTTGAAATGACGAATCTGCAGGAATCTTGTCCTAATAGAAAAATAAATACCTGCGCCTAAGCAAAGATAAATAAGTGCTTTACTCCAAATAATACTATTTAATGTACCAACAACAGCTTCCATTTGTACCTCCCCAATAGTAGTGGATCACAATTTAAATAACATAAGAAAATTCTGAAAATTTGTTGAAAACGTTTTCAAACGATAATGCTAGCTAGGATATCAGTTTATCAGTAACTTGTTTATCAATCTTCTAAGAGAACTTTCACGATTTTGAACAGAACGTACATACTTGAAAATGAAAAAAAGTGGAATTACAGATATTCCTGTAATTCCACTTTTATAAATTCGTATTCTATTCATTAAAATCAAACGTACTGTCAATAGGAATCCGTATCAAGAATTCAACCCCTTTATTTTTTGAGGAATTAAGCTGTATTGTACCTCTAAGGGTCTTGTTTACAAGGTTTGATACGATGTGTAAACCCAGTCCAGTGGAACCTTTAATCTTTTTGGTGGTGTAGAAGGGTTCAAATACTTTATCGAGTTCTGTTTTTTCTAATCCTACACCATTGTCACGATAGATCAGTTCCAAGGTTTGATGTTCAATACTCCGTGCACATATTTCAATTCTTCCATGTTGGTCTTTGTAAAATCCATGAACCAAAGAATTTATGAGGAGATTGGTAAAAATTTGAGATATGGCGCCTGGGTAGGTAAAGACATTAATATCTTCAATATTTTTAGCTAGAATCTCAATATTGGTATTCTTGAATCTAGGATATACACTCACCAGTATTTCATTCAAATATTTTTTGATACTGATTGATCGGTATTCCTCAAAGTATTGGTCATTTGCCATGAGTTTAAAACTTCTGACTAAATCAGAAACGCGACTCAGATTATTTTCTATGGTTACCAATGATTCAAGATTTTCATTTATAGACTGAATAAGTGCAGTCTTAGTTATTGAATCTTGATTAAACTTTTCAAGCAAAGCTGTTTCGTTGTTTTTTACGAATGAAGTAAGCGTAACACCAATGCCTAAAGGGGTGTTAATATCGTGTGCGACTGATCCAACCAATTCTCCTAAAGTTGCTAGTTTCTCTTTGACAATCAGTTGATCTTGAGCTTTTTGTAAATCTGTATAGGAGTCTTCGAGCTTTTTATTAAGCTGTTGGAGTTCCTCTTGTTTCTGCTTTTGGCTTAATACCACTGATTCCAAATATTCATTGTTTTTATTAAGCTGTAGGGTTCTTCTGTCCACTTCTTTTTTCAAATCTTCATTTCTTTTGAACATATTGTTTACATATAATCCTGCTATTGTACTTGTAATCACACCGAGAAAAATGAGTGCATAAAACACAGGGGTCTGACCTGTATATCCAATGGCGTAGATTGCCCGAATTTCCCACTGTATCTGAGGGAGCTGCATGCTTGTACTCATAAAACCTGGTGGCAAGTTATCAACATTTGTATAGATAACTGAAGTAGAGTTTGAAATAGGATCGTCGCTCTGATGAACTTCTAAGAGTATAAATTTATCAAGCTCGTCAAATGAAGCTTCATTAAAAAGCCTATTGTAGTCGAGTACAATTCCCATTTGTCCCCAATACTTTTCTTGCATAGTGCCTTCATTAATAATTATAGGCATTCGAATGATAAGACCTACGCCCCCTTGAACCAAGTCAACGGGTCCGGTGATGATGACTTTCTTGTCATCTTTTACGGATAATATCATATCTTTTTGAAGTTCTATTTTTCCTAGATCCACACCAATGGCAGCTTTATTCTCTTCAAATGGATATACAAATGTAATGGTGGTGTCTTTGATAGCCGCAAAATTAACAATGGTTTCATCCATTTCAACTTCCATATGATCCAAATATGTTTCGTAGTCATCACCTGTAAGATCTGGGTTTAACTGAATATAGGTTACTAATCCAATGGCTGTTGAAATACGTTTATTTATAGCAGTTTCGAGTTGTACCCTGATAAAATCAAGTTCTTTATTAAGGGCATTTTTTCTTTCTTCTACAGCTCTGCTGTATTCGACTGATGCTGAATATATAAAACTACTTAGAACAATAAGTGTTGTAAAAATAACAATGATAAGTCGTCTTAATTTAGGCATGTTTGCAACCTCCTAATTGGTACTTGTATATCTAATATATTGTCAAAATCATGAGGCGGTAAACTTAAGATCATCAGTATTTAAGATTATTAACAAAGCCAGCAATAATGTTCACCTAAAGATCAATTATGTTCATTAAATAAAATCTCAATTGGCCTATAATCATACTTGAACAAGATTCAGGAAAATTAAGTTTAACTAGATGAGGTGAAGAAATGAATAAAATTAAACTTGGAAATAAACCATGTGACTACTTTAGGGATTCAAGAGAACAAAACGTTTTCAATTAACTTACCAAGTGCAGATATGATGAAGGTCACGGACTATATCGGAATCGTTTCTGGTGACAAAGTTGACAAATCGAAGTTATTTGATGTGTTTTATGGAGAATTAGAATCAGCACCTATGATCAATGAATGTACACTAAACATGGAATGCAAGGTGCTAAAAATTCTAGATTTGAGTGGTGTTAACTACATTATTATTGGTGAAATTATAGAGAACTATGCGAGGGAAGAAGTTTTGACTGACGGAAATCCTGATGTTGAAAAAATGAATCCTATGGTGTTCTCTATGTTTGATAACAAGTATTTTAGAATTGGCCAACACTTAGGAAATGGATGGTCTGTCGGTAGAGAGTATGAAGTAGAATCTAAATAGATAAAAAGTAAAACAATTTAATGGTCATCTTACACAAAAGGCTTTTGGTGAAATACCAGAAGCCTTTTTAACTCATTTTTAAAACAAATCATCAAGTCCATTAATCGTTGCCTGTTCGTCATCATTGATAGGAACAACAATACAACGTTGGCCGTTGATGAGCTCTGTTTTGATGAGTTTAAGCTTTTCTGGTTTTACCTGTAAAACCACATCGTACTCAAATTCTAATTGTTCATCTTGAGGTTGAACTGAAACATCTTCGGTGTCTGCGTTATCAACTTTATCCGAAGCTTCGTCCTTTACAATTTCATCCTCAACCACTTCATTATTTGTGTGGTCAATACCTAAATCAAGTTTAGATTCTAGCTTAGACTCCAATGCTTCGATTTGTGTAATCAGTTGCTCTTCTTTTTTCTTTTGTGCATTTTTCTTGATCAATTTCGCATCAACTAAGTTTTCTGCAAGAGGTGGTTCTTTACCAAATTGCTGCTCAAATGAAGATTCGATTTTTATAGAGGCCTCTTCAGAAACACCACATTCTATTAGAATGTCTTTAACTTTTTCCTTAGACAAGGTAATTGGTTTTTCGTCTGTATCCTCATAGATCTCATTATGTTCCTCAATCATTGTATTAAGGTTCTCTTGAATATCAATGAAGATTTTTTCTGATGTGTATTCATCCGCTTCAACAGTACTTTTAACAATGGATTCAAAGGTTTCCATTTGAATGGTTGCTGTTTGTTTTGCCGAACAGCCTAAGGCATTTTCCATGAGCTCACTATGTGGATTTTTAGCATTCTTTGTATAATACATAACTGTATTCACATCTGAACCGCGGTCGATAAATCCAGGGAATGTGAACCCGACTGCTGGTGCATCAACAACCCAGTCTCTTATTCTAGATTTTATTTTTCTTTCATCATCAAAATAGCCCAGTCCTGCTTTAGACAATGAAACAGGGCAAATGGCACAGATAATATATTCATAAAGTTCTTCTGATTCATCCAGTTTACGATTGTCAGAAGTTTTGACCATAACATCATAAACATCATGGAATAAAAGGATTAAATAATTTCCCGAGTAATCAAAAGTGTCAATAATAGAGTCGTAAAAAACAGATAGGAGCGCGTCTTCTTTTAAGCCACTTCTTTTTAACATCATAAAAAGCTGTTGTTTTTCATTTGAAAAAGCTTCACTTTGAGTGTTTTCGATTTCAGGAAAGTTAAGTTCTAAAAGGTTGTTTCCGATTTTTCCAGAGAGTGATTTTTTAGCTATTTCCAAGTATTTGAACATGTCATCATCAGGTAAGTTTAAGAAGGTTTCTCTAAACTCAAAAAGGGGCGTTTTCTCACTATTTACATAACACCCACAGACTTTGGTGAATGTACACTCTTCTTTTTTAAAGCGTTTTTTCAGTTCCATTACATCTTTTTTATTCATATGACCTCACTAATATTTTTAATAAGTACTTATATAGTATAATTGATTGAGTGGATTTTAGTAATCAAAATCTGTTAAATCGCCAGTCGATTAGACAATGGTGTGTTATGAGGAGACCATAAATGCGTAAAAATAACTGGACAGTTTTATTGGTTGGAGGTTCTTCTGGGATTGGAAAATCGCAGCTGACCAGACAACTTGCAAAAAAATATGGTGCTAAAATAATTGAAGCCGATGATATCTGTAATGCAGTGAAAGCGATGACAACTGCAGATATATACCCTGCAATCCATTACTGGATCAGCGATATTGATTGGACAAAAATAGGTGTTATGGAGAATGTAGATTATCTATCTAAAGTGAGTGATGAACTAAGTCCAGGATTAAGAAAAATTGTGGACAACCACCTCAGAACAGAATCCCCTCTTATTATTGAAGGCGATTTTATATCTGTTGAATTTGCCGCTTCTTTTAACAATCCGAAGGTTCAAGCGATCTATGTATATGAGTCTGAAAAATCTCAAATCATCGAAAATTATTTGCGAAGAGAAGGTGGCGCCCCTCAGGACTTTAGAGCAAGTATTAGTGTTGCGTTCGGGAGAAAACTTCAAAACGACTGTGACACTTATGGTGTGAATATAGTGGAATCAAGACCCTGGAATACCTTGCTGGATAGGGTTATAACACGTATTGACAAAAGGTAATTTAAGTTCAGAACGGAGTGAAGAGTCGACGCAGTTCGTTTATGGCAAATTTTAGAATAATAGATTAAATAAGACCCCCACTCATTCTAGTTGAGTGGGGGTCTTATTGGTTTTAAGTAACAACAAGCAAGTTTTGATGAATGAAATTGAGAGCAATGCTTGTTATAATTTGAGGTTCAAAGTACTACTTTTAACTGCTTGGATAACAGATTAAATGGAGGGTTTTATGAATAAGTACAAGAGTCTGAGAATGGAATTAGCTTTGATTATTGCAGTATTCGTAATTATTGCATTGACTACATCAGGTATATTCATTCGTGGAAGCATCAAATCCATGGCAGAACATACAAGTGAAAAAATCCAAGAAGAAGGGCTTGTGATGTCAGGCACCTATGCTGACACTTTGGTTGAAACAAATCTTTTAAGTTCAGAACAACAGCTTAATGTATTAAATGATGTTATGACCAGCTACTTTAGAATCCCCGAACAAGCACTAAATATTATGTTAAACAATCATTACCTAAAAGCAGCGGGGACAGATTTATCTCCAGCTTTAGAGAAAGAAGCACGTTTGGCTTTAACTAATGTGAGAGCGCAAAGTGAAGATGTGGTTCTATTTCTTTATATAGGATTCGAGGATAAGAGAACCTTTACTGCCACAGGATGGGATACGCCTGAATATGATCCAACTGCAAGACCATGGTACAAACATGCAATAGATAACCCAGACCAATTGATTTGGACAGATCCGTATATTGATTATAATACTGGTCAACTTGTGATCTCTGTTGTGCAGACATTGAGAGATGACAGTGGAAGGATCATTGGAGTTGCTGGAGCAGATGTTTCGCTTCAAAAGCTTCAGGATATGTTGAATGTTTATAAAGTTGGAAAAACTGGATATGTGGTTGTTACAGATAAGAAGGGGATCGTTCTAAATCATCCTATTGATATTGGCGTTACAGATCCAGAGGCCTATCAGATGGTTGGAAAAGTGATTCCAGTTAAAGAACTTTCTGATTATGTAACAGGCTCTGAGTCAGAACTAAAGCGCATTAATTACCTTCATAATGATTCTGAAAAAATTGCTGTAGTAAAGAAGGTTCCTGGCATACAAGCAACACTCATTGCAAACTTTGAAATGGCACATGTATTGGCGCTTGCTGATGACAGCCGAAAGCAATACAACGATTTCAGCAAACAAATGACAAGTGGTATTCGCAAGGAACAAGAAGATACAATGATTCAAGTGGTGGTAATTTCTTTAGGGCTTATTCTAACACTAAGTTTTGTAGGATTCCTTTACTCGAGTAAGATTGCAAAACCGATTCTTTCCCTTTCTAAAGATATGAAGAAGATATCTGAAGGAGATTTTAGTTCAGATATAAAGACAGTTGCAAAAAATAAAGAAATTCATGATGCGGTTGAAGGCTTAAAGTCTATGCAAGTGGCTGTTGGAGATGTAGTGAGGGATGTTATTAATCTTGCAGACGAGATCTATACATCTACAGACGAACTTAAGAGAAGTGGTGAAGGACTTAGCGAATCATCAAAAGCTGTTACTTCGGCAGTTACAGAGATTGCTGAAGGTGCAACAAGCCAGGCCTCAGATAGTGAAGAAAGTGCGAGGGCGATGGGGTCCTTATCTCAAGTTATTATGAGTCTGACAGAGTTTAATAAGATTCAAATTGATCAGACAGTGACCATGAAGGAATCAAATGAGAAAGGTTTACATGCAGTATCTACCTTAGACACTAAAACGAATCAAACCATGGGTATTCTTAATGAAACAAGCGAAAAAACAAATGAACTTGTTGCTGTTGTTGGTCTAATTACGAGCATTACTGACACAATAAATTCGATCGCGGATCAAACCAATTTATTGGCATTAAATGCATCCATAGAAGCTGCAAGGGCTGGTGAAGCAGGACGTGGATTTGCAGTGGTTGCAGATGAAATTAGAAAACTTGCAGAGGAAACAAGCACTTCAACTGGAAAAATTTCCGAGATGATTACTAGGATCGAAACAACATCAGATGAAGTTGTGAACGCAATTGGATCACTCGGAAAAATTTCTGAAGAGCAAATGAATGCCAACAAACATGTTGTTCGTGAGTTTGATGAGATCAAAATTGGTCTTGATGAAATGATTTCGATGATCACTTCCTCATCACAAAAAATAACAGAAATAGAAGAAAGCAAAAATGATGTGAATGTGAAAATCGACAACATCGTAGCAGTAACCGAAGAAACTGCAGCAGCAACAGAGGAAGTTAGTGCTTCAATTGACCATCAAGATGATGCAATACACCTTGTCTTAGATCTTGCAAATGCATTAAAAAAGCAAACAGATAACCTAAACAGTCAGTTGCAGAAATTTAAGGTCTAAAGTTTAAGGTTTAACTAAAAAATATTGTATTAGCGTGAAATTCTATATAGAAATGGCTGTTGAAACGACTTTATTCAAGACGATTTTCAACAGCCATTTTTTTGCAGATCTATTGAACTTATAACGTATCACTCACTTTAGGCCATTTCCAACATAACTTTACAATAACAACCAATAGAATAATCTCAATGAATGAACCAAAGAATAAGTAATATCCTGTTTCTCCAATGACATTTCCAACAGCAATAATGATGTATAAAACAGAAACAATAATATTTGTCCACCTTGTCCACTGTACAGGAAGCATAAGGGATAAGACACCCATAACACTTGGAATTGTCATTAGAACAAGTGCACTAAGCAACCAGGTCTGTGTAATGTCAAAGACCCATACCTTGCCGTTTAGAATAGACTCAAGTGATCCTGGTTCATAGAGTGCAAAGTAGTCCACGTAAATATAAATGAACATAATGGCTGACCAAAGAGCAAATAACTTGTAGCGTACTGGTACTATCGTGTCTTCATATTTCTGGATTGTATTTTTCATAGTTCCCCCTCCATGTAAAGCAAATTTGATTAATTCCATTTTAAGCTGAAATTATTAAGGTCTGCTTAGAGTAAGATTAAAGATGACATAGATTAAAACATGCAAAAGGTTACCATGATCACAGGTATTCATCTTATAGATTGGGTAAAGATATTGTAACTGGGTGCGTTTATAATACGGTCAAGTTATTGAGTTGCTAGTTATTTAAAGGTGCGTGGAAGGGTTTAGGGGGGATGTTCTATGACTAAAAAACTTTCTAGGGTAATAGATGTAGATAAGGACAAATGTGTTAATTGTCATGCTTGTATTGCTGTTTGTCCAATGAAATATTGTAACGATGGTGTCGAAGATATTGTTGAACTTATCGAAGATAGGTGTATTGGTTGTGGTGCTTGTATACGTGCATGTACCCATGATGCACGTATTGGTGTTGATGATATTACAGATTTTTTTAATGGACTAAAAAACAAAGAAAAAATTGTAGCTATCGTTGCACCAGCAATTGCGTCAAATTTCCCAAATGAGTACTTAAACATAAATGGATGGTTAAAGTCAATTGGAGTGGATGCCGTTTTTGATGTGAGTTTTGGTGCAGAATTGACTGTTAAGTCTTATCTGGAACACATTAAGAAGGATACCCCGGAACTCGTCATTGCTCAGCCGTGTCCTGCAATTGTTTCATACATAGAGATTCAGCAACCTGAGCTGATAAAATATTTGGCACCTGCCGACAGCCCGATGGTTCATACAATGAAAATGATTAAAGAGTATTATCAGGAATATAAATCACATAAAATTGTTGTGTTATCACCTTGTTATGCAAAAAAAAGAGAGTATGAAGCTGTTGGTATTGGAGATTACAATGTGACATACAGTTCTTTAAGAAAATATTTAGATGATAACAAAATCGTATTATCCAAATATGAAAAGTTAGCTTACGATAATCCACCAGCTGAACGTGCTGTGCTTTTTTCAACACCAGGTGGATTACTTAAAACAGCAATGCGTGAAGTCCCAGGGATTGAAAACAAGACCAGAAAAATTGAGGGTACTGAGATTGTCTATGACTATTTAGAGAAATTGCCTGAGGTTATAAAGGATGGACATGCACCTTTACTGGTCGATTGTTTAAATTGTGAAATGGGATGTAACGGAGGCCCTGGTACACTAAATCTTGAAAAATCACCAGATACAATAGAGGCGTTGATTGAAGATCGTAATCAAGAAATGCAAAAAAACTATAAAAGAAAAGGTATGTTTAACAGTAAAATTAACAAAAAGAAAATTAGGAAAACAGTTGATCGTTATTGGAAACCCAATTTATATACTAGAGATTATAAAGACTTGAGTGAAAATATTGCGATGAAAATACCATCAAGTAATGAACTTGCTGCTGTATATTTGGAAATGGAAAAACACAGCGAAGACGATATAAAGAACTGCAGAAGTTGTGGTTACAATAAATGTGAAAGAATGGCAGTTGCAATATTTAATGGTTTAAACAAGAAAGAAAATTGCCATTGGTATCAACATGAACTTGTGGTACAGGAATCAGAGCATATAAAACAACAGGCACAAGCAGCAAGTGAAATCGCGGTTATTTCCAATGATTCATTGGTGAGCAATAAGGACCGACTAGAGGCAAATCATCAGATGATTTCTGATATAGTAGCAACAATATCGGATTTAGAAAAGGCAAACCAAGATGTTGTGAGCAAAATGAAAAAGAGTTCTGAGGTTACAACGGATTCTCAGGAAAAATTTATTTCTGTAAATGATAAACTGAGCAGAACCTCAGACAAGGTACAGGAACTCGACGAAATTGTTGAAACGATAAGTGGAATATCATCACAAATAAATTTATTGGCACTAAATGCAGCAATAGAAGCAGCGCGTGCAGGAGACAGTGGAAGAGGATTTGCAGTTGTTGCTGATGAAGTTAAGAAACTAGCCGAACAAAGTAAGAGTGAAGCAGAAAAAATAGCACCATTTTCAAGCGAGTTTAAAAATGAGTTTAACAAAATTTCGGCTGATATTGAAGAGATCGTCAAGTCATTTGATGTACTGGTTGATGTTATTTCAACAACACTAACAAAAACAGAAGAAATATCAGTTTCTACCAATGAAATCAGCCATGGGGTGAATCAATCAAAAAATGAGTATGCCAAGTTAAAAGAAACTGAAGAAACAAAGCTAATTGAGAATAAAAAGAATCTAGAGGATTTGATGAGCAACATTGATGCTTTATAGAGTAACGCACTGATACTGAACTCCGTTCGAAAGAACGGAGTTTTTGTTCAATTCACACCTAAAAAATGATCGATATAATCTATATCCAAACAATATTTTCCAAAATTCCTGAACATCGATTGAATTGTAATAATATTAATGTTAAAATAAATTTAACGATTGTATTATACTTATCCTATGTTCAAGGAAATGACATCGGAAGCAGTCTATATGAATCTGTTGGTTTCAAGGAAACAGGAGAGATTGATCACGGGGAAGTTGTTATGTCCTTAGATCTTACAGAAAGCTGAGAGTGACTATGTTTGGATTAGACAGAAAATTATTTAAAGGCGCTTACAGATATTTTATCTGGGCGGGCGTCAGTATATTCTTTGCGGCTGTATTTCAGCTAATGAGTCCAGTCATTATAAAACTTATTATAGATGTTAATATCGAAAAAGTATCAGTAGAAGATCCTATACTTGCTAAACTGGGTGCAGTTCTCTTTAGCAATGATCAAATTCTATATAATCTACTGACAGCAGCAGTTGTAATACTTCTATTTTCTGCCGCCCGCGGAATTACACTGCATTTTAAAGGAAAATATGCTGCTATAGGTGCAGAGATGGTTGCAAAACGTATAAAGGATGAAATGTTTGGTCATATTCAGGAGCTTGATTATAAGTTTCATGTGAATTCAGAAACTGGGGATTTAATTCAAAGAGCCACCTCTGATGTTGAAACCATTAGAAAGTTTCTTGCCAATCAGATTATTGAAGTTGTACGTGCGATATTTTTGCTTATTGTTGTGACGATTTTTATGTTGAGTCTGAGTGCAAAACTTACAGTGTTCGCCCTCAGTTTAATACCTGTTATTATTGCCTATTCATATTTTTTCTTTGTCATCGTTAAAAAAGGGTTCGTTAAAGTAGAAGAAGCCGAAGCTGAATTTACAACTGTTGCCCAGGAAAACTTGTCTGGTGTTAAAGTCGTTAGGGCCTTTAATCGAAAGGCATATGAGAAAGAAAAATTTGACGAAAAAAACAGCCAGTTCCGAATTGAGCTGTTTAAGCTTATCAGGAATATGGGATTTTATTGGGGGATCAGTGATCTACTCTGTTTCCTACAAGTCATGATTACGGTTATCGCTGGAACCTACTTTGTTATAGACGGTCAAATTACTGTAGGTACCTTTGTTGCCTTTGTGAGTTATGGCAATATGATTATTTGGCCAGTCAGAATGATGGGGCGCCTGCTAACAGACTTTGGTAAAGCTAAAATTGCAGGGGGTAGAATCCATGAAATCCTTTCTGAAACACAAGAAGAAATTGAAGGGATCAAACCAGAGCTTAAAGGAAATATGGATCTTAAAGATGTGAATTTTTCTTATGGGGACTCAAAGGTACTTAAGGGTGTTGATATGTCTGTAAAGCCTGGACAAATCGTTGGTATAGTTGGGCCTACTGGATCAGGAAAAACCACCCTGGCCAATGTGCTTATTGGGATGTTAACACCTGAAAGTGGTTCAATCTCAATAGATGGTACCCCTCTTAAAGAGATCGACAAAAAACATTTACGAAAACATGTGTCTTTGGTTATGCAAAATACATTCTTATTTGCCAAGTCTATTGAAGAGAATATTAAGATCTCCAGTGACCATTTAGGAAGAAATGAAGTAGAAAGAGCCGCAAAAATTTCTTCGATTCATGAGAGTATTCTCGGTTTTGAAGAAGGTTATGAAACACTTGTGGGTGAAAAAGGCGTATCTCTTTCGGGAGGACAAAAACAACGTGTTTCCATTGCAAGAAAAATTATTGAGGATTCTAAACTTATCATATTTGATGATTCACTCAGTGCTGTGGATACAGACACCGAAATTAAAATTATCGACGCACTAAAAGAACTTAAAGATACTCTAGGAATTGTACTCATTTCACATAGAATCACATCCGTAATGGATGCAGATGTCATCTATGTCCTAGAAGATGGAATTATAAGCGATCATGGCACGCATGATGAGCTTAAGGTGAAAAATGATTTCTATAGAGAAATTTGTGATGTACAGGAAGCGGATTACAGGGAGGAGCATCATGTTAAAACAACATAAAAAATTGATCATGTATCTCTTCAAACCATTTACAGGTCAGTTTCTACTACTATCTGGCCTACTTGTATTAATCGCATTGTTAGATGCAGCAATACCATATGCAACCAAAATTGCAATTGATACCTTTATAACACCCAAAACAACAGAGGGGTTAGTCCCATTCGCAGCTATATATGGAGCTACCATTTTAGTCTTTGGCACTTTAATTGTTGTATTTATAATTATTGCAGGCAAGCTTGAGTCGGGTATTGCTTATAGACTGCGTAAGGAATCATTTGACCGAATGCAGGATTATAATTTTACTTATTTTGATGATGAAGGTGTTGGCAAAGTTCTCTCTAAAATCACTTCAGACATAGGGAAGTTATCGGATATCATTTCTTGGGGACTTGTAGATCTGGTCTGGTCAATAACTTTTATGGCTATTATTCTAGGGGTTATGTTTGTGATCAACTGGAAATTGGCAGCAATAGTATCTATAGTGGTGCCTATTTTAATACTTGTAAGCTACTTCTTCCAAAGTAAAATTTTCTTTATGCAAAAGGATGTAAGAAAACTAAATTCTGAAATTATTAGACTTATTAATGAAGGTATTACTGGTGCAATTACTTCTAAAACATTGGTTACAGAAGAAAAAAATACCGGTGAGTTTAAGGAAGTTACTGAAGATATGAAGGACAAGTCAATTCGAAGTGCCTTTCTTTCAAGTATCTATACACCCGTTGCACTCAACATAGGATCACTCAGTGTTGCACTTGTTGTTGTGGCAGGGGGGCTTTATCTTGAGAACGGACTCATATCCCTTGGAACTTTGATTCTATTCATTAATTACTCAAGTATGATATTCGATCCTATCACACAGGTTGCCCGGGTAATTTCTGAAATTCAGGCTGCCAAGGCTGCTGCTGAGAGGGTATTAAACCACCTTTCCCAGGAAAAGTCTTTACATGTTTCTGAACCGAGTGGTCCATTTGAAATTAAAGGCAATATTGAGTTTGAAAAGGTCAATTTCTCTTATGATGACCGAGAAGTTGTATTAGAAAACTTTAATTTAAAGGTTCAAGCAGGCGAAAAAATAGCCTTAGTAGGTGAAACAGGCTCAGGAAAAAGTACAATCGTGAACCTCATTTGTAAATTTTATGCACCAACTGAAGGTAAAATGACCATTGATGGGGTTGATTATAAAGGCATTGAAAAAGAGTTCATTCAATCTAATTTAGGATATGTCCTTCAAACACCCCAGTTATTCAGTGGTACGATTAGAGAAAACATCCGTTATGGCAGACTCAGTGCAAGCGACGAAGAAGTCGAAGCTGCTGCCCGTTTGGCACAGTCAGAGGAGTTCATAACTAAGCTGGAAGAGGGATACAATACAAAGGTTGGAGAAGGTGGAGCCAAGCTGTCATCAGGTGAAAAACAACTGATATCTATTGCACGTGCAATTTTAGCTGATCCAAAAATATTTGTTTTAGATGAAGCCACATCTTCAATAGATGTAAATACAGAAAAGAAAATTCAGAAGGCCATTGAAAATGTATTGGCACATAGAACCAGTTTTATTATTGCACATAGACTATCTACAGTGAAATTTGTGGATAGGATCATCCTTATATCCAATGGGAAGATCAAAGAAATGGGAAGTCATAAGGAACTGATGAACAAACATGGAGACTATTATCATCTTTATATGAATCAGTTTGCCTAGGTATATAAAGACTGTATTATGTCGACTTTGTCGGTAACCAGAAATGCCAACTTAATTGAAATTAAGTTGGCATTTTTTTCGTACCAAAAAGTGAATTAAGATCAACTTTATACTATAATAGAGTGATATGGTAAAACAAGGTTTTGATACAACTAATTAGGATGATTGAATTTTATTATCTGCTTTTGATTATGAAACGAAAATAAGAGTAAACATATAAGTGAGGATTCTAAATAATTAAACCAAAATTTGGAGGGAAAAATGGAAAAATTCATTAGCAAATTTAAAAAAGGAACACAATTTGTAAATATAGTATCAGCAGTCACATCAGACGAACTAACAGCGAGTGATTCGGTGAGTATGGACTATACCAATAAGAAATGTATTAAATTCATCCCTGCCAGTGGGGCAGCAACAAGAATGTTTAAAAATCTATATGCATTTTTAGACGATAAAGTTGAAACAGATTTTATTAATACTTTCTTCAACAACCTAGAAGCATTTGCATTTTATAAGTTATTAGAAATCGAAGGGTTAGAAAAAAATAAGTTGGAAGACCGAGTTACAATTGTAGACATGGTTCTGAGTTCAAAGTTAAACTATGGTCAACTACCAAAAGCATTGATTAAAATGCACGCTTATGATGAACACACCACAACACCAATAGATGAACACATTTACGAAGGTGAAAGCTATCTGGGTTCAGACTTGGTTAATCTTCACTTCACAATATCAAAGGAACATGAAGTTCTATTTAATGCGTATGTAGAAAATGCACTAAAGGGTAAAAAGAATATAGATATTACATACTCATTCCAAAAGAAAGAGACAGACACATTAGCAGTAGATATGAACAATGAACCATTTGTTTTAGAGAACGGAGAAATACTTTATAGAGCAGGGGGTCATGGTGCTTTAATTGAAAACTTAAATGACCTTGATGGAGATATTATATTCATTAAAAATATTGATAATCTATGCCATAAGGATCTTTCTAAAGACACGATCGATTCGAAAAAAATGCTTGCTTCAGTTGGATTAGAGGTTAAGCTACAGGTAGATAAATACGTTAAAGACATACAGGCAAACTCTTTTGATCTTTCAGAGATTAAATCGTTTATTAACTCAGCACTTAACATAACATTCAAGAGTGAATTTACAAAAGAAGATGCTTTAAAAATTCTAGATAGACCCCTCAAGGTGTGTGGTGTGGTTAAGAATCAAGGTGAACCAGGTGGTGGGCCTTTTATCGTAGACAATGGAGACTATTTGGACCTACAAATCTGTGAAAAAGCTGAGATAGATCTGGAGAACCCAGAGCATTTAGACATTTTAAACGCATCACAGTATTTTAACCCAGTGGATTTAGTATGTTTTGTAAAAGATTATAAAGGTGAAAAATATAATTTATTAGAGTATATAAATGCAGACAGATACTTTATTAGTGAAAAAACTTATAAAGGTAAAAAGTTGAAGGCACTGGAACATCCAGGTTTGTGGAATGGTGCAATGCATAACTGGAATACCCTGTTTGTTGAGGTTCCACTTTCTACATTCAATCCTGTAAAAACAGTGAATGATTTGCTAAGAGAGGGTCATAAAAGTCAGAAGTAGAAGAGGTAAATCATGAAAATCCGAAAAGAGATTACATGCCCCTTAGAAATCACCCATGATATTCTTAAGGGAAAATGGAAAACTGTTATTCTATATCAGCTCAGATATTTTGGACCAGTCTCATTGTCGCAACTACAAAGTGGCATTAAAGGTATCAGTCAGAAAATGCTGCTTGAGCAGTTGAAAGAACTTATGCAATTTGGACTGGTTGAGAAAACAATTTTTGAAGGATATCCACTCAGAGTTGAATACTTTCTAACAGAGGGTAGAGGACTAAAAATAATAGAAGCCTTAGACATTATGCAAGAAGTCGGAAAAGACTATTTAGAGGAGCAGTCCTGCCCGAATAGGCAGTAGTTAACAAATTAGATAATTAAAAAGTTAGTAAAGTTGATAGCTTATGAAAAAAGGTCGGTATCCACACGTAGGATACTGACCTTTTTTAGTGAATTTATATTAGAACTCCAATGTTTCACCGGTCTACAGGTATAAGAATCCAGGTAATGAAGCTTTCTCAGATAACATAGGATCTGTTAAGAATGTTTTTGATAAGAATGGGGTATGTAATAAGAGCAAAGTGATTATGAAAGTTATTCTAAGAGCAAAGAAATAGACAGGATAACTAGTAATTTCTCAAACTCATAACCTCAAATTAGATATTTGTATACGAAAGAAGGTTTGAATATGAAATTAAGATATAAAGCTATGACACTGATATTATTTTTGCTATTAGTTTTTGTGTCTAATTTTATTTCGTATGCAGTCACTGAAAAATATATTGAACTTGAATATTTTGCTGACGAAACAGGCGCACTGCTTTTTGAAGATATTATTAAAATGGATGTAGATCATATGTTTGATTCTTCTGATGATATTCCCAGAACGAGTGATAAAAGTGCGGTTTGGCTAAGATTTAGTGTTACTTCTGAGAATAATGATTTATATGGGGAAGTTAACGCTGCTCATATAGATGAAGTGGAATTTTATAAGCCAGTAAATGAAAATGAGTATGAAGTATATAAAAGCGGAATTTCGAGAAATAACAATACGAAAGAGTTTAATCACGCCAACTACGTATTTAGTATAAATGGTAATAATGAGAGGGCATACTATTTAAAGCTGAAGAGTTATGGCAACACTTCTTATGATTTCAAAATATTAACGTATAAAGAACTTCTAGAAAATACATCCGATATGAATATGTTCTATTTTATGATTTATGGAATAATAGTTGGTTTAACAGTATATATTTTGTTTATGTGGATTGGTATTAGAAAATTAGAATACTTATATTTATTTCTATTTTTAATGTCCTCATTAATTTACTCTATGACTGCGCAAGGTTATGCATATGAAATATTTAATTTAGAAGCAAATATGAGTAAAATCCTTATGTGGTCGAGTGTATGTGCATCTTATATCTTTTCAGTTTTGTACACTCTAAGTTTCTTTAAATATAAAGTAAATCGAAGGGTTACTTTCTTTTTATATGGTTTAATGAGCTTAACTATTTTAATGACATTGTCTATTGTTACTGAGATTTCAAATATTGGACTCAACCTATGGATTATAAATCCGTTACTTTATCCATTAATTATTATAAGCATTGCACTCGTGAATTTGATTAGAGGATATAAACCTGCAAGATTTTTTATGTTTGCCTGGTTCTGGATTGTACTTGCAACTATTTTAATCGCTGTTGGTATTAATATTGATTTAGGATTTGCAACGTCGACGATCTATCCTATTTCAACAGCTTTAAATGCAATTTTCTTAGGTTTTGCAACAGCAGATAAATATAAAACTTTGACGGATGAAAAGAGAAGACTTGAGGCTGAAAAGAATGAGCTATTGAATGTTGTTATCACGGATTCACTAACCGAATTGTATAACAAGAGTTTCATGCTGTCTTACTTAGAGCAAAGTGTAGAGCGTGAGGAGCCTAATAATATTGACCTTTCAATAGTTGTACTAGATATTGATGATTTTAAAAACATAAATGATGAGTATGGACATATTCAAGGAGATAAAGTTTTAAAAGATATATCTAAAACAATTTTAGAAATAATCGGAAATGATAATTTTGGCTGTAGGTTTGGTGGTGATGAGTTTGTAATTATACTTCCAGATACAAAGTCTGAGTATGCGATTAATATAGCTGAGTTAATAAGGGATAAGGTTGTTAAACTCAATACATTAAACTCCAAGGAAAAACAGAGTTCCGTAACGGTTAGCCTTGGTGTGACCCAGGCCTTAATAGGTGATAGTGTAGAAACCTTATTAGAAAGAGCTGATGGTGCCATGTACAAGGCAAAACAACTAGGAAAAAATAGAGTACTGGAGTTATGATAATTTGAATATTACGATTTTATCATCATCAATATTTTAGCCTAAAAAGGGACACAAGCGCTTTGCATACAGAATGATTCGGAACAGTGTTCCTAGGGCGTTTTGGGCTATTGGAGAGTAAAATTTATGGAAACAAGCTTATAGAGAACGAATAAGTCACTAAAATTACAAACAAGATCTGAGCCCACAATTATGCTCAGATCTTGTTTGAATTATGCCTGATACTTGTATTTTAATTACTAGAGATATTACGAATGGGTATTTGTATTTCTGAAATATACTCATCTTCAGAATCGGAGGACTCATAATCTATAATATTTTTTTCAATGGAATCCCCAGCAATTTCATAACCATTGCTATGGATCCAATCGGTCAAAGTTTTATAATGTTTTACCATGTCCTCATAGGGACCTAAGACGGTCATACAGATATAATCATTTTGAGGAATTTCAGTGACGTGGTGAACGGTATCGTCAGTATGATTGATCTCGATAAAGTAGCGGAATCTATTAAAAATACCTTTGTTCATGTCTTCTTTTGTAAGGGATGTGTAGATCTGTCCTTCTACAAGCCAAGAGCTGATTTTTAGGTAACGTTCATTATCTTTAAAGGCTTGTTTGATCTCTAAAGCGTCTTTATGGGCATGCATATCTAAGAAAATACCAAGACGTTTTTCCATTCGATTAATGTATATTTTATTGAGTTTTGTATCGACATTTTCAAGGAGTTCCAGCTTGGAAGTTATCTTATGTTGAAGGTTAGAAAGCCGGTGTATCCTCATTTCAATCTCGTCATTTTTCTTTTTTAACAATCTCATTAAACGTTCACGATTCTTGTTTCTCATGTAGTCTCCAATCTCTTTTAACGAGATATCTAAATTCTTGAGAAAAAGAATACGACTTAGCTTAAAAATACTTCTAATGTCATAGTATCTATAATTGTTGTTGGAATCTTGATGTGGTTTCAGGAGTCCTTTTTTATCATAAAGTCTAAGTGTATCTGTACTGATGTTAAACAGTCTTGCGAGTTCCCCTATAAGAAAATTATTCTTCATGTAAACGCCCTCCTTTATACTGAAGATTGTAGCTGTAGTTTAACATATTTTATGTAAATTTCACGCATATAATATGCATATAAAATTGAAAAGTGAGAAAATTTCGAAAAAAGTATTGACCTTGGACTTAGTCCAAGGTTTATATTGATTGTATTAGAGGGCCCTAGGACAATAAAAAGTAGAAGGGGAGAAATTATGTTCACAATAAAAAACAAATATCTTGTTCTTGTGGGAGCACTGCTTGCACAGGTCACAATCGCTGGATTATATGCATGGAGTATTTTTGGTACAGCACTTCAATCGGAGTATGGATGGAGTGGGGACGAGACCTTTTTCCCTTATGCTTTGGCGCAGTTTATATTTGCTTTTAGTACATTACTGTCTGGCCGTATTGTTGACAAACACGGCCCTAGACCAGCTTTGGCTATTGGTGGACTTCTTTATGGTGGTGGTTTAATTCTATCATCTATGGTGCAGTCGCCTATTATGCTCTACCTAACTTACGGCGTTATTACCGGTGCAGGCGTTGGTTTTGTATATGTTTGTCCACTATCCACGCTCATTAAATGGTTCCCTGAGAAGAGAGGCATGATTACAGGTTTATCTGTTAGTGTGTTTGGCGGAGGCAGTATTATATTTAAAGAAGTAATTTCGAACTTATTATTAACAAATACTGTGTCTGAAACATTCTTTAAATTAGGGATTGCTTCACTAGGTTTGATTCTGGTTGGGGCATTACTAACGAATAATCCTGTTGGATTCTCTAAGAAGGCTGTTGAACGTGGTGTTGGTGATTTCACAACAGGTGAAATGATGCAGACGCGTAAGTTTAAGGTGACATGGCTTATGTTCTGGCTAGCGGTTATTCCAGGTCTTCTGGTTCTTGGTGCTGCTAAGAACATTGGAATAGAAGTAGCTGGTTTAGATGCCTCAGTGGCAGGGGGTGTCATTTCAATTTTGGCACTGGCTAATGCAGGAAGCCGACTGGTTTCAGGTACTCTATCAGATAAGATCGGTACGCTTAATATGCTAAAAGTGGTGTTTGCAATCACCATTGTATCTCTACTTTCACTCAGCTTCTTAACAGGAAATACAACAATATTCTATCTGAGTGCAGCGGGTGTAGCAGTAGGTTATGGTGGATTCTTATCCCTATTCCCAACTTTCACAAATCAAGAGTTTGGCTCATTTAGATATGGATCTAACTATGGTGTTGTATACCAGGCTTATGGTCTGGCAGCATTGACGGGTATCTTGATCAAACGTATGGCTGGATCATTCACAACGACATTTGCGATTTCAGCAGTGGCAGCAGCCATTGGATTGGCATTGGCATTTACAATTAAGGAACGTGCAAGTGAATCAGTTGTTGGTGAAAAAGTAGAAAAAGCAGCATAAAATTAGGTATAGACATATAACAGGTTTTGATAATGAAAATTATCGAAACCTGTTTTTTACGTTTAAATTTGAATTAGAGTAAAAATTTAATATAGTATAGAGTTAAGAATATGAGTAGACCATAGATGTGAAGGGGCGTTTAAATTGAATCAAAAAAACAGTACATTTCAGGACTTAGTAGGTCGTAGACAAAGCACACGCAAATTTACGGATCAAGAAGTGGATATAGTGAACATAAAAAAGTGTATAGAAGCAGCACGACTTGCACCTTCAGCATGTAATTCTCAACCTTGGAAATTCCATGTTATTAGTGAGCCTGTCTTACGTCAAAAGATTGCTGAATCAACGCTACAAAAAGGAATTGCCTTAAACCGGTTTGCCCTTGAAACACCAGTGCTGGTAGTTGTTACCGCGTCAAAAGGTAATCTGAAAACAAAAGTTGGGCAAATGATCAGTGGCCTGCCTTATTATTTAATAGATGTTGGCATAGCGGCAGAACATTTTTGTTTACAGGCAGCTGAAGTGGGCCTTGGAACATGTATGATAGGCTGGTTCAAAGAAAAAATAATAAAAGCTGAACTCAAGCTGAATTCTGCAGATAGAGTGGCTCTTGTTATTGCTGTTGGATATCCTTCAGATTCTGTTGTTCGAAAGAAAGCACGTAAAGACTTAGACGAAATTACTCTTGTTTATGATTAAAATGTAAAACTGAGCAGTGGTAATATGCTCAGTTTTTTAGAATTCTTACTGCACTTTTTTTGTGTTAACGACCGTACTCAGGGCCTGGCTGAAAACTTTTTCAAGGTATTCTTTTTCAGCAGTAGAGATTTTATCAAAATCTAGTGAGATCAGATATCCTTGACCGTGTTTACGGAAAATGTCTGATTGATTAATATCAGACCGATGAATATGATCGATGACTTGATAGGTCTGCACAGGCTTAGTTATGCCTTTGACCTGTATACTATTCATTTTCTCACAGTGAATCCTATCATTAATGAGTAGGTAGGTTTCATCTGAAATCAGAATTTGATCAGGTGTAGCGTTAGACTCCAACCTGCTTGCTAGGTTTACTTGACCTCCAACAATGGTATAGTCAATTCGATCTTCAGAACCAAAATTTCCGACTGTACAGTAACCACTATTAATACCCATTCGAATATGAAGGGGCTCTGCAATACCATGAGAATGCCACTTATCTCGTAAATATTTCATTTTTTCTCGCATCTCAATCGCCATGGAAATACATGCGTATGCGTCTTCTTTTATACCCTGGGATTCAGGATCACCAAAGAAAACCATAATGGCATCCCCCATAAATTTGTCAATTGTCCCCCCGTATTTCAGCGTTATATTGGCCATTTCATTAAGATAATCATTTAGTAGCTCAGTTAACGACTCTGATTCGAGATTATCTGTTATATCTGTAAAACCAACAATGTCAGAAAAGAAGACAGTTAAGCGTCTTCTATAGGTTTCTATATTTACATTCTGCTTACCTGAGAATATTGAAGCATAGACTTGTGGAGACAAGTATTTTGCCAGTTTTCCAGCTAAACTTTCCAATTGATTTTTCTTTTCTTCAACTGCAAATGTTGCCTTTTCAAGTTCACCAAAGAAATAGACTAAAACAAGGAAAAATACGATTAAGACTGCCCCAATATTCATTGTGAAAAACAATAATGTATGAAGTTGTTGAGGAGAAGTAATGTTTAAGTGTAAATAAATGTCCATAAATGTCGAGGTGAATAAAAGCAATAAAAATGCGCCAAGCCATAAATAGGATTTTTTCAGACCACTAAATATTATTGAGCCTAACGGGGCTAAAAACGACCATACAATAACAGAACCAGAATTGGCGTAGCCACCTAAACTCCACTGTAAAGCACTGGGTAATAGGAGTATAAATAACAACTGGATTTGGAGAAAAATTTCAAATCGTTTATGTATAAAAAACGCAGCTAAGTTGCTTCCAATAAATAGCGTTGAAATAAGAGCAATAGCAAATGGGGCATTATACCCGAGTGCCAAGTACATGACACTCCACAACATACCTGCAATAACCACTAAAATGGATATTAAAGCCAAAGCAGCTTTACGGGCTCGGTTGTTTTTACTATCACTTTGCAGTGATACAGTATTTTCTAAGTAGGATAATAAGAATTTCAAGGTGTTCCTCCTATTGTTGCTCATCCAAATTATATATAAGGTTAGGGCCTGGAATTAGCCACTTGTAGTCTTATGATCAATATAGCATGAAATATGATTTTAAACATCAACCGAAGGGTTGATATAGGCTGGAAGAATCAATAATAGCATGAAATTATTGTTCACAATTTTTTAGTATGATACCATTAACGTAAGATAGGGGGAGAAATATGAAAGCAAAAGAATTGATGATGGAAGGGTTTTTGAATACAGTGGCTGAGAGAGCTACGAATATAACTTGGACTGAAGATAGAAAAGGTATTGTAACCCTAAAAATTATGAAACATAAATTGGTAAGAAAGATTCGTACCTTAACTAAAAAGCCAGAGGAAATTATCATAACGTTAGATAGAAACGGTAGTTTTATTTGGAAAAGTATTGATGGAAAAAAGGATTTTCGAGCGATCGCTAAAGCAGTATCTTGTAAATATGGGAACACAGATAAAGATAACAAAAAACTTCTAAAATATGCGAAAATACTTAAAAGAAATAGGTTTATAAAGTTTAAATAAAAGTACTGGTGTTTATTATGAATAAATAATCCCCCTTGATATGTTTGTGCAATTTCGACGAACACATCAAGGGGGATTTAGTATATTTATTCTTACAAGTTTTTATACAAACACCGACTGCCTTCAATATACTTTTCGATCACACCATTTTCAATAAGTGCGCCAATGTAATGGGAGAGTGTGTGTTCAATATAGGTGTATTTCATGAGTTTTAAATCTTCTACACCAAACTGCTCTACAAATGTACTTAACAGTTCTTCAAATGATTTAGGTTCTTCTAACATTAAAGCTATTGTTGCAAGTTTGTTTGTAAGGTAGTCAATGTTAATATCACAAAGTTCTTGAATATCAGTTTCTACAGACTTATGTGCTAAAATATACTTATCATATTGAAGGCTTTTTAGCGATTCTATTGTACTTAGATCGGTGTTCAGATCATAACTAGAAGGCAATTTCATTGAATGGATTAAACGTTTTGATATTAAAGCATCCCCAACATAAAGAATATTGTCAGGTGTAGAAATCCCAATATGAAATGGGCTATGGCCGTGGAGTTGAATAATTCCAAAGGAAATACCATCAAGGGTAATTTGAGTTTGATCTTCTTTTAGGGGAAAGTCTGTGTCAAAAATTAATGAATCAATAAATGAACGCGGATCTTTCGAAGTTATACGACTATAATAAATCCTTAGAGCGTCTTTAGAAGACACGAACTTGGCCTCGAATTCTGGTAGCGCAATTTGAGTATCAAACTCATTTTTTAATAGAGCATTTGCCCCAATATGATCAAGGTGCAAATGACTATTAATAATATATTTTGGAACAAGCTTCTGTTCTTTTAAGTAATGATATAGCGTGTTTGCATGATTCAAATGTCCAGAGTCAAGTAGTACAATTTCAGTTTCGTTCAATTTATAAAATGGAATGAGCAGTTCTCCATGAGACAAAACGTACGTATTTCCAGATATGTGTTTTAACTTCATATAGATGTATGCAGTCAACAAAAGTGTTGATGCTCTCCTTTCTGATATATTTCAATCATACCTGAATGGGTATGAAAACACCAGATGCAACCGCTGGTTGACAGATTTCAAAGTTGGCTTGATAGATTGCAACCACTTATTTTGGTATTTGTACTTCTGGCATTTATATTATAGTTCCAGCATCCCTCTTATATAAGGCACTTAATTTTATAGTGGGTGAGGGCGACTATGCACCATATAAACGTAAACAAATGAATCGAATTAAGAAACTGGGTGCCTTTTACTGGCCTTTTGTTACAGCAATATATATAGGCTGGAGTTTATGGACAATGGCATGGGGAACCACTTGGATAGTGTGGCCTGTTGCATCTATTGGATTTGCAGCGCTTATAGGTTTGATAGGTTTGTTTGATTCAAGTGATGACATGAATATGTTTTAAAGGATGAAAGCTAGAAAAAGTAATATGAATAGGTGATTGATGAATCCTGTCAAGGCAAATATGCTAGATATACAGAAACACTTTAACTTGAACTCATAGCTAGTTTTGCCATAAGAAAACCGACCTCCTAATCGCTAGAATTTAGTCTAACTATTAGAGGTCGGTTTACTTTTTTATATGCTAGGTTTTAAAAATTAGATTCAATTTACACTATGCTGCATCGGTCTTCTGAACGTCTTGATTGCGCGTTTTAAAGTATTTCGTATAAATCATTCCGGCGAATAGGAGTATGCCCATGTAACCCGTAGAAGGGTATACAATACCAACCATACTACCGAATTGAAGCTGTCCACCAAAGTAAGAAATAATGATGATTGCTGTTGCTGCAATCTTGTATTTTGTACTTTTTTCATCCGTCGTAATTCTATTACAAGCAGTCCACAGCATTGGTACTGCCGTTGTGTAAATACCAGCCAGTAATAGGATTGCAAAGATGGATCCGATCAGTGGGAACAATTTACTTGCTACGACCAGCGATGGGATTTGTTTGTCATAAACATCCGCTAGGTTGGCAAGTAAACCTGTACTGAGTATCATTGCGCCTGCCATAAATGCGACGCCACCAAAGATACCTCCATAAAGTGTATCGGTTTTACTTTTAGCCTGTTTGCCAATACCAGCAATGAAAGGCATAAGGCCAACCACTGCAAAGGCAGCATAGAGAATACCTGCAAACATCCAGTTAGAAGCAGCTCTAGGGACTTCAAGTGTTTTAATAACCTCAGTTGAAGACGCAATCCCCGCTGGATTCTGTGCGATACTTAGTAGTCCCATTCCGATTGTAAATACAACAATGATTGGACCTATGTAACCAATAATTCTTACAAGCTTTTTTAGACCAAGAAGTACTGTTGCAAGAGCAGCAATTGCCATTCCGATACGGCCGATATTTGGATTAATACCATAATGTTCTACAACGGTTGCACCTGCACCTGAAATCATAATGGATACAACTAGAAATAGAAGGGCTGGTACAAACCATTCAAAGAACTTTCCTATGGCTGGTCCGCAGTAATAAGCGAATATGGAGTTGGGATCTTCGAGCTGAAGTTTACGTCCATCTTCGAGAATGACTGCACTGAACCATGCAAATAATAGCATTGAAACTGCACCAGCACCCAGGCTACCCCAGAGCCCAAAGCCTACGAAAAATTGCAGAACTTCTTGACCAGAAGCGAAGCCTGCCCCAATCATAAATGCCATAATTGCGCCACCAAAAGCGATAATGTCTTTCCAGTTTGCTTGATCTTTCATGTTACTCCCCCTAACGATTGTGTAGTAAGAAATGAAATATAACGAACTAATACAGTCTCATGAACGCCCACCATGGCAGGTAGATCATTAAGACAGATAGCAGTGTTACAACGGTTAAGATAACGCCAAATTTAAGGACATGACGGTTGTCAAAGTAATCATTTCCATACCCCAACATGATGGTTACATGATGAAATGGGAGCAGGTAATGAAAACAGACCGATGTTGCTGTAAGTAAGACAATCAGTTCTGAAGGAATAGCTCCAGAAGTTAATACAATTAAAGTTGGAATGAGGACGGATAAAGCAGTAATTAAACTGCCCATAAGCATATGAAGTCCCATAATCAATAGGATAATTATAGGGAAAAACCACATAGATCCAACATGGGGTATAAATTGTGTTAATACCTCCCCAAGTCTTTCAGCAATACCACTACCAACCAAAACTTTTCCAATTGCGAACTCAGCGGTTAGAAAGATCAACAGGCTGATATTGATTGCTTTATGATCTTTTAGGTGAATCATTTTCGTCGTAAACATGAGTAGAACACCCAGTAGAGCAACTTTTGCTGATGAAATATCATGGACAGATTCAGTTAACCAAAGAACAATGACTAAAGAAGAGATGACCATGGCCTTGATCTCCATAATTGATATGGGCGTATTTGTTTTTTGTTCCCATTCAAATGTTGATGTTAATGTGTTTTTAAAGAGCTTTATGTAAAGGAACATAATGAGTGCTGTGGTTATGATGGTTGGAAATGTCATGAGCCGAGCCCAATCAAGAAATGAAAACTGTACTTCGCCGAATCCCTGGATGGCATTGTTTATGATAATGTCACCGTTTAAAAACATAAGAGAAGTGACAGACGCAGCTACAAATACACTGAAAAGAATTACTTTTTTCTCTTCGATAGATATGTTTGAAGCTTTAAGTAGATTCAAATAGATTGTGGACAATAAGATGACTCTTGGGAAGGGTTGAGGAATAATTACGATGAACACAACACCAAGTAGAAAAGCCATCAGTACCAAGTGAATACTGTTTCTACAGAACCTTTTAAGTAACTTATTGGCTAAACGATCTGCAATGCCACTGTTGATTATCCCTTGCGATAAAAGATATGAGGCAATAACCAAAATGATATTGCTGGAGAGTGGAAAATATAGAACTTTTTTAATGGGTGTTCCACCGAAAATGAGAAAGACTCCAATCAAATAAAATGAAGCGACATTCTTATGAACAATACCTGTTCCCCACCACACAATGACTAAAAAAAGTGAGCCAAGTATGATGCTTTGTGTCAGCGTTAGCCCAAGTGGTCTAACCAATATGACAACAATAAGCACAAGCCATGATAAGATCAATTTACGATTTTCTTTTATAGCGGTTAACATCTGCTTCTCCTTAAAATACACCACTGACCATGTTATAGATCAATATTTGGTCAGTGGTATACAACCAGTAATGATTCGTACATCTACGCTACTGAATTCACCTTATTCTCATAGGCTTCGTACTTTTCTTCTTCCATAATTTCCACAATACGTTCAACCATTTCATAAACATCTTCAAAACGAACATATAGAGGTGCAGGAGCAAGTCGAATTACATTTGGGAACCTGAAATCAGGAACCACATTGGCTGCTTTTAGGGCTTCATTGATTCGAAGGGCATCATCGTGTTCAAGAGCAAGGTGTCCCCCACGTACTGCATCATCTGTAGGTGAACCAACCTCAAAACCAAACTTGGAAAGTTTTGTTTCAATCAAAAATCGCATATAAGCTGTGAGCTGAAGAGATTTATTTCTTAAGTTTTCAATACCAGCCTCTGCGTACATATTTAGTGAACCTTCAAGAGGAGCCATACATAAAATACTTTGAGTTCCAGACTGCCATCCACCGGCGTTGGCTGCTTTTTCAAATTTGTGATTTAGTTCAAATTGTGTCTCTTTAACATTGCCGTGCCATCCTGGAAGACCAGAGGGTTTATCAAAGTGTTTTCTATTAATATAGAGTCCTGCTGAGGCACCAGGTCCACCATTCAAATACTTGTAGGTGCACCATACTGCAAAATCAGGATTGATGTCCTTAAAATCGTGTGCAACAGCGCCAATTGAATGACATAGATCCCAACCGATAATAATGCCACGTTTGTGGGCTTCATCCGTTATATACTTCATATTCACAAGCTGACCACTTCTGTACAAGACAGAGGGGAGTAAAATAAGGGCAACATCATCCGTCATTGCTTCAACGATATCGTCTTCAAAAATATGTTTTCCATCTCGACTTTTTACGACTTTTACATAAGAATCTGGATCTAGTCCTTTTAATCTAAGCTGGCCATCAACTGCATGACGATCTGTAGGGAAGTTGATATCATCCACTAAAATTTTATTTCTTTTATCTGTAGGTTCATAAAATGTTCCGATAGCGGTGTGTATGTTGATTGTCGTGTTTGAGTGAATGGTAACTTCGTCTGCATCAGCATTAACAAGCGGGGCACATAATGCACCTAAATGGTCTTGGTAAAGGAAAAGTTGGGTTTTAGGCTGAGTCCAGCAATTAATCCCCATGGTTTTCCATTCGTTAAGTACACGCATAAGCGTTTCTTCCGCATCCTTAGAGCACAGACCAAGTGAGTTACCATCCATGTAGATTTCACCTTCGTTCAGATAAAATCTGTCTCGGTACTGGGCAAGAGTATCCTTTGAATCCATGCCTTTGGCAAAATCTAATCCGTCTTCAAATATGTATTTCATGATTTAATTCTCCTCACCTTTGATGTTCAATTTGATAATTTGAAATTATTTAGATACCTAAATTTAAGATACCTAAATATTAGCACCGTGTAATCATATAGTCAATTACAAATTTTCAGAATTCTTTTTTTGGGGGTGGATTTGAAGAAGAATAATCTTTTAAAGTGTTGAAAACACTAAAGGTTCTAAAGACTAAAAAGTTGTGATATTATATTAGTTGAGACGAATAGAATCTAAAGAATTGAGCTGATACTTATGAAAAATAAATTTGAAGAGCATTTGGGAAAAGATTTGTCTAAGACACGGATGGGGTATTATATTGATTCATTATATAAAATCGAAAAAACCCTATTTGATAGAGAATTTGAAAAAATAGGTATTACTTACTCACAGTTTAAGGTTCTAAACTGGATCTGGAGACACGGTGAGCTGACACAAAAAGAGATTCATGATTTTGTGAATGTTAAACCCTCCTCTCTAACCACCATGATTAACGTGCTCATAAAAAAAGAGTTGGTCGTTAGAAAACAGGATGCAAATGACGCAAGAATTCGCAGAATTACCGCTACAGACAAGTGTCTTAACCTAGCAGATGATGCGTGGAATATTATTGAATCATTTGATACAAAAATTCGTGGAATATTGACCGATGAAGAATATAAAATGACAGTTCAAGTGATGATGAAACTTACGGACGCCTTCGGTATCCATGGAGATGACTAAAAATTTATAAGAACCCCAATTGATGAAATGACACCAAGGTGTGATATTCTCATCAGTTGAGGTTCTTTTTTATTTTTGAATTATTTATTTGCCTTTTTTCTCAACCTCAATACGAATAAACTCAGGTAAATAATTAGGGATACAGTTCTTTGGCACTTTCTCATCTTTGTACAAACCAAGGGATTCTCCAAGCGCAATACATCTAGGCCTGTAATCAGGGTCAAATATACCAATTTGTGCTGCAGCAAAATTCATGGCCCATTGCACCTCTGGTTCTTCTAGCTCTAAGTTTTTTTCAAGAGACTGCATAAGCTCATCTGTATTATCTGGAGGTGTTTGACCTGTCCAGCGCAACCTTGCTTGGTAGTACCAGAACAATCTTCTGAGTATGGGTGAATCATTACCTTCCCACGTAAACATGAGAGCTTTCGTCTTTGTGTCTTTCATCAGCTGATTGGCCATGAACCATTCACTGATTCGATTGCGTTCGTCAGTATTATGAACCATGAGATCATCGACCAGGGTGTCAATATATTCTTGGGACAATAGTTTTTTGTCCATAATAAGCACTGAGAGCATGCGGGCATAGAAATTTTGAGTTGACCAAAGCTCTATTGCGAGATCATGGTCTTTCTTTATTGCCTTAGCCATTTTTTTTAGGTCACCAGACTTCATATTGTCATGAAGCTGAAGTAAAACTTCATTGGCTTTTTCAGTAAACATGTAAACATCTCCTTTGATCAATAGTTACCCTGATATAATAAATATTAAAATGAAAATGTTTATTAATATCATATTTGACAAGAATTAATTTTGTGCGTATGATTGACATAATTTAATAAAAAAGTTTTCTAGGGTTCCGTAACATCAAGTTAGCTGGTCCGAGAGAAAACGCACAGAAATGTGTACACGGAAGGACAAAAGCCTGGGAGATATATTATAAGTATATTTCTCAGGCTATTTTTATACTTAGAAGACCCATAATATATCTCCTTTGTTATAGAGCATGCATCACTTAGAAAGTCATTTAGAGCAATAAAGGAGGGTAATATGCATTGGTTTTATTTATTGGTAGCGGGTATATCAGAAATTGTATGGGCTGTAGGCATCAAGTACACGGATAGATTCACCGTTCTAGTCCCGAGTACGATTTCCATAGTTTTCATGTTTTTAAGTGTTTACCTACTGGCACTTTCTGCTGAGAAAATTCCGCTGAGTACAGCATATGCTGTGTGGACTGGCATTGGAACTTTGGGAACTGCGCTATTTAGTGTTATTCTATTTGGAGAGGTTATTTCTTTAACCCGATTGGTAAGTATTATATTTATTGTTGGTGGTGTTATTGGTTTAAAAATTTCTACTTGAAGGAGATTTGCATGAGAAAATTTATTATTGAAGAAGAATTTTGGAGTCTATTTCCACAAGCTAAAATTGGCATTGTCATTGCAGAAAATATAAACAACAAGTACAGCAATACAGATGAATATGCTGATATGTTAACACAGGCTCAGGGAAAATCGTTGGAGCATTTAAATAATGAAACCTTTAGTCAAAATAAAGTTATAAGCGTCTGGAGAGAAGCTTTCCAGAAGTTCAAAACTAAAAAAGGTGCACGCTCTTCTATCGAAGCTCTGCTTAAGCGGGTAAGTAAAGGCAACAGTATTGGTACCATCAATCCTTTGGTAGATATTTATAATACCTGTTCACTTTTATATGCACTGCCCAATGGTGGTGAAGATATAGATACATTTGAAGGGGATGTAAAGCTAACCCTAGCACATGGAGATGAGGATTTTGTGACTTTAGGTAGTGATAAAAGCGAGCCTCCTCATAAAGATGAGCTTGTATATAAAGATGAAGCAGGTGCAATCTGTAGATGTTGGAACTGGAGAGAAGCTGTACGAACCATGTTAACTGAAGATACAAGAAATGCATTTTTATGTGTCGAGTTGGTAGACATTGAACGAGAGGATGCCTTTAATAATGCACTTGAGTATTTGAATACATCAGTAACAGAGCAGTTGAATGGCCAGTGTAAAGTTTTTGTATTAGACAATGAGAATCGGGAGATTGAGTTCTAATAAACACATTTAAGTATAAAGAGATATAAATGAAGAACGTATAGTAAACCGCTTAAAACTTGATTGTTTTCAGCGGTTTTTAATTCCAAAAGTCCCCTGGACATTGTTTGTGTTATTATGGAAAGCACACTTGAAGTGGCCTTATACTTATGGATTTGTTATACCCCTATATAAATCATTGATATTTGAGGTCGTATCAATTAAACTCAGTTTATATAATATTATGTGTCTATTATAGCAACGAACTATCTAAATGAGGTAATTATGAAAAATTCGAAGTTCAACATACTCATATTACTTGTAGGGGTATTCTTTTTATCAACATCAGCTATTTTTGTTAAGGTCTTGAATGTGTCAGCGGACATGATTGCTTTTTATAGATTGTTGTTCACATCAATCATCATGCTACCTATTTTCATTACAAATAAAAATCTGAGAACAGAAATTGTGTCACTAAGCCCTAAACAGTATTTGTTGAGTGGGCTTTCTGGTTTGTTCCTTGCAAGTCATTATGTATTGTGGTTTGAATCGTTAAACTATACCTCTGTAGCCAGCTCAACGGTAATCGTTACCCTACAGCCAATATTTGCTGTAGTAGCAGGCTATTTCCTATTTAAAGAACGTGTCGGTTTTATAGGAACTGTGGGTATTCTTGTTTCCATTGGAGGCAGCTGTTTTATAGGGTGGCAAGATTTTCAGACCAGTCATTTGGCCTTGTTCGGAGATCTTTTAGCGCTGGTTTCAGCTGTTTTGATAACAGCCTACTTTTTGATTGGTCAAGCTGTACGCCAAAAGGTGAGTGTCATGACTTACTCAATGCTGGGTTACATCAGCAGTATTGTGATTCTCTTTATTTATGGCGTATTTCAACAATCATCATTTACAGGTTACAGTCAAAAAACATGGATACTATTTGTGTGTATGGCCATTTTCTCAACCTTGTTTGGACAAATGCTGATTAACTGGGTGCTTAAATGGATGAATACAACGACCGTTACAGTTGCTATATTAACAGAAGTCATATGGGCAGCGGTATTATCAACAATAATTCTAAACGAGAAGATAACCCTTCATCAGTTTATTGGTATATTTATTATAATCTCAGGGCTTCTTATATTCTCATACCGGGATAAGTTAAAGCTAAAAAGAGAAGAAGACGGTTCCAACACACCTGTTGCGTTAACGGAGGATGTTTAAATGAATAAAATTAATGTGAATGAAAAGTTTGAGATGATTGATAGCTACTGGGATCCAAAAATAATTGGTGAGGCAAATGATTCATATGTGAAACTGGCTAAATTTAAAAACGAATTTGTATGGCATGTTCATGAACATGAAGACGAGATGTTTTATGTTGTTAAGGGTGTTTTAACCATCAAGTTCAGAGATAAAGATGTTGTTCTAAAAGAACATGAGTGTATTATTATTCCAAAAGGTGTTGAACATATGCCGTGTGCAGAAGAAGAAGTGTACGTTATGTTAATAGAAGCCAAAACAACACTTAACACAGGGAATGTTGAAAATGAAAAAACAGTTAAAAACCTAGATTCTATTTAATGTTATCTTAGATCTATTAAAGGAGTTATGAACATGCTACCCAATTGTCCAAAATGTAATTCGGAATACACTTACAAAGACGGTGATTTTATGATTTGTCCAGAGTGTGGACATGAATGGAATCCTGATTTGGAGACAAAATATGTTTGGAAAGATGTAAACGGAAACCTGCTAAACGATGGGGATTCAGTGGTTGTTATCAAACAGTTAAAAGTAAAAGGCAGTGCCACAGGAATAAAACAAGGCACCAAAATTAAGAATATAAAACTTAGAGAAACAGAAGACGGCACCCATGATATTGATTGTAGGGTTGATGGTATTGGGAGAATCGAAATCAGTTCAATTTATGTGAAGAAGGTTTAAAGAAGTATTAATTTAGGTCTAGAATCGACCTAAAGAATACATTAAAAAACAGAGTAGCTCACGCTACTCTGTTTCTGTTTTTTGGTCCAATGAGGTTATACGTTAAACTTATTGATCTGATCGCTAAGATCTTGCGTTAGTCCTTTTAAAGATTTACCGTAATTGCTTAGCTCAGAAATGGCTTGCTGCTGTTCGATCATATTGGAGTTGGCTTCTTGAGTACTTGCTGAAGTCTCCTCAGAAACTGCAGAGATGTTTGAAACAGCATCCATAATGTCTTCTTTATTCTGATCAATGATAATGGCGTTCTTATCAACAGAGCTCACTTTCTCTAGTAGAGAGGCAAATGAGGCATTGATTTGATCAAAGATCTGAACAGATTCTTGAATTGTTTTAAACTGTTCTTCCTGAGCAAGTGTGACTTCGTCTACACGAACCACTGCATTCTTGGAGTTTGAAATGACCTGACCAACAATATCTTTAATGTCCGTGGTTGCGTTTGCAGTTTCCTCAGCCAGCTTTCTGATTTCATCTGCAACAACGGCAAAACCTCTACCAGCTTCACCAGCTCTAGCGGCCTCAATTGAAGCATTTAGTGCAAGTAAGTTTGTTTGGGCAGCAATAGAATCTATTAGAACGGTAATGTTCTCAATATTTACGACGGAAGTATTCACCTCACCAACCGCAATTGAAATTTCTTTTGATTTTTCTCTTGTTTCATTTGTAATTGAATCAAGATTTTCTAGGATGTTAATACCTGTGTTGGATACTTCCTGTGTGGTATTAGAAATTGTCTTAACGTCCATGATCAGTGTGCCCATTTCGGTAATCATTTCGCTTAGAACAGACATTTTTCTTACGATATCCTCAATATCTTCAGCCTGTTTAACATTAGCTTCAGAAATCTGATTAACAATTGTTGTAACTTCACTGATAGAACGCGCACTATCATCAGCTAAGTTAGACATGTTATCTGAACTGTCCCCCACGGACTCAGCTGAGCCTTGAACATTAACAATCAAGTCTTTAACGCTTTGAATCATCACATCAAAATCGGCTGAAAGCAGTCCAATTTCGTCACTTGTGTCCAGCTTACAGCTTTGAGTAAGGTCTCCTTTGCTAACAGATGAAATCGTCGTAGAAAGCTTTCTAATTGGGTTGTTAATACTCTTAGCAATAAAGTAAATCATAGCAATGATGATAAGAAGAGCAAAACCTATGATAGTAAGATTTCCTTTTAAGTTGGCTTCATATTTGGCAAATACGACTTCCTTAGGAACGAAATTAATCAAATACCATTCTTTGTTTTTATCAATGAAACGGAGTGTTTTGTTAACAACAAGCTGGTCATCTGAGAACAGGTCTACAGCTTCAATTCTTGCTGGTAGCTCAGGATTAGCAAGAATATCACTTATAACTGCTGAAGAACTCATATTTGTGTTAATCGTTGCTGGATCAAGGGTAGAAGCAAGGACTGTACCTTGATCAGTTACTATAATAGAGTTCATTTGCATTTGGTCTTTAGAAGGATTATTCATTGCGTTTGTTTGAAGTGTATCCAGTGCAACATCGGCAGTAACAACACCTACAAATTGATTTCTAACCGTTACAGGATATGAAACAGTTATCATGAGTACATCTACGCCATTAACAGGGTAGAAATAGGGTTCTGTGATGACAGCCTTTTTAGTGGCCTTTGGAACAAGGTACCAATCACCATCTCCTGGTACGTCATATCCGACCAGTGGTTCAACAATAATTTTATTGTTAGGATCTGTATAAATATATGGCAAGAAGCGGCCCTTCTGATCAGCACCGAGGACTGCACGGTTCTTATACGACATGTCGTTGCTGTCAAAGGCATTGGTTTCAAATGCGGCAGCATGCCCAACAACAGCTGCATTTTCAAGGACACTTTCACTTAAAATTTCAAGCAATCCTTCACGTGATAAACTATTATCATCAATAAGTAAGGCGAAGTCCTCAGCATAACTTTTGACAATAAACTCAATGTGTTTTAGTTCACTTGAAGTAGTACCTGTTTGAGTTTCTGTTATGACCTCAATTTTTTTCTGTGTTTCATTCAAATCAGTGGTACGAATGTTCAAAATAAAGTTACCAATGAGTGCAAAATTAATTGTAACAATAATGACTGCGAGTAATATTACTTTGTTGATGAGTTTCATGTTCTTGAACATTGTGTTCCTCCCTTACATACAGCGTTCTGCTGTATGCCATATCTGTTCCCCCATAAATAAATTATACCAATTTCTCTATAAACACACTTGGTATAATATTCTAACTTTATAAGTATAAAACTTTTACCTAAAAAATGCTACACCTATTGCAATTACTCCATATAAAGGTTGTTTAAGGTAATCGAATTTACTGTTAAATAGAAAAAAAACCCAAATTTCTACTATGATAATTTGGGGGTTCTAAACGTTTATTTAGTCGAGTAGGGTAGCAATTAGTAAAAATCCTAATTCTGCAACAGAAACAGCACAGAAGACCTTCGAAGCATTTACTAAAAGAGCATAGTTAACAGCTTAAAGGCAAAAAGGAGCTTATCCGAATGAACGGATAGCTCCTTTTTTATGTGTGCCCAGCATGGGCACAATCTAACGGGTGCAAGTCCCGAACACGCCCTAGTAGTGGGAAGTGTATAGCTCAAGGCAAGGGTGTCCTCGGTGACGAGGAATCTGAAGGAAGCCAGCGGCAAATCTCTGGTCTGACGAACAGAAACCACATCAGGCGAAGATTGAATGGATAAGGTTGCATAACGTGCTGAAGTCCAATAACTACTCGGAATCAATCAGCGTAAATGTGGCAGATGGATGGAGAGAAAGATTGTGCTCTTACCTGGGGAGGTCTCATGGACGTGCAAAACACATTTGTAAAGCACGGTTGATATAAGATTTGTCATGAGAAGTCAGCCGAGGTCATAGTACCTGAAGTTTTTTTTTTCAGGGAAGGACTGAACCTAAGGAGGTGAAGGTCAATGAAAGTTACCGAAATCGGGAAGAAGAAAAGCAGAAAACATTATAGTGATAATGGCTGCTGCCGGAGAGCTAGTGCGGAACACGAAGGGTATGGCAGAGTGCTTACTGAAAAGAGGATAACTGAAACGGATATCGCTAACACAAGTAGTGAAGTAGATAGACTATTAGAGGAAATCATGGAGCCAGAAAACCTTAACAAAGCCTTTAAACGTGTTAAGAGAAATAAAGGTTCCCATGGAGTTGATGGTATGGAAGTAGGAAAACTGCTACCATATCTGAAAATCCATGGCGAGGAACTCAGGAAGTCTATACTGGATGGAAAATACCGTCCAACTCCAGTTCGACGAGTAGAAATACCAAAAGACGGAGGAAAGACAAGACAACTAGGTATACCGACAGTTGTCGACAGAATGGTGCAACAAGCAATACAGCAAAGATTGTCAGAAATCTACGAACCATTATTTAGTGAAACTAGTTATGGATTCAGACCAAAGCGAAGTACACATGATGCCCTCAAAAAGTGTAAGGAGTATGCAAACGAAGGTTATAGCTACGTAGTAGATATGGATCTTGAAAAATTCTTTGACACAGTGAGTCAGTCAAAAATGATAGAAATACTGTCTAGAACCATAAAGGATGGTAGAGTCATTTCCTTGATACACAAGTATTTGAGAGCAGGTGTAATTAGAGGTAGAAAGTTTGAAGAAACAACAGAAGGTCTAGCCCAGGGCGGAAATCTAAGTCCGTTATGCAGTAACATTATATTGAATGAACTGGATAAAGAACTAGAAAGACGTGGGATACGTTTTGTGAGATACGCTGATGATGGTGCGCCACGAAGGCGTGTACAAGTAGCATAGGCTACTCGAATACAGCTGTGCTGTACAGATGATGGTGGTCGGCCCACCGAAGTCGCCATACAGGTGGAGACTTCAAACCGCCTTAAGGTGCTGTAGCCAAAAGCTATGGTATTGAGCGTTAAGGAAAAGGCAGTGGTAACTGTCAGGTGTGTGTTATGGAGATGAATGAGCATGTGAACCACTTACGAAAATGTCGAAAGCGTATAGATTCCATCAAAACCAGGGGGTTGTCGTTAACCTGGGATTAGCTTAGAGGAAACCTGTTTACTGTCTAAGTGGTGGGCGGCATAAAGGTGGCATGAACTTAACACAGGCATTTGTACGGAACGTGGGAACCCACGGGCTGATGTTAAGGGAGTATTTCAAGCGGAAGAACCGTGAGAAAAGAGTACCAATGCAGTCATGGGGGCAGATTGAGTTGTAGTAGTGAGGAAACTTCTGTAATGGGAGTGGAGCGAAGAACTCAAGTTATCCAGTTTCAATCATGAGTCAACTTTAAAAAGAGGAGGAGCTTATGAAAGAAACAAAGCCGTTTAACATTTCAAAAAGAGCTGTACAACTAGCTTATAAGAAAGTGAAAGCAAACAAGGGAACGCATGGAGTCGACGGACAATCGATAGAATCCTTTGAAGAAAATCTGAATGATAACCTATATAAAATATGGAATAGGATGTCATCAGGTACCTACTTTCCGAAACCAGTAAAAGCTGTAGCAATCCCAAAGAAGAATGGTGGAACAAGAATACTTGGTATCCCAACAGTCGAAGATCGGATTGCACAGATGGTGGTAAAGATATACTTTGAGCCATCGGTAGAGTCGCTTTTTTATGAGGATTCTTATGGTTATAGACCAAATAAATCAGCGATACAAGCAATCGAGAAGACACGGAAAAGATGTTGGAGAAAAGACTGGGTGCTGGAGTTCGATATTAAAGGTCTGTTTGACAATATCAGACATGATTATTTAATAGAAATGGTGAAACGACATACCAAAGAAAAGTGGATTATACTCTATATTCAGAGATGGTTGACAACACCGTTTCAAATGGAAAATGGAACAAAAACACCTAGAGCATCAGGCACACCACAGGGAGGTGTCATCAGCCCAGTGCTTGCAAACTTGTTTCTGCACTATGCATTTGATGATTTTATGGTTAAAGAATTCCCAACAATCCCTTGGGCAAGATATGCAGATGATGGAGTAACCCATTGTGCATCGTTAAAACAAGCGAAATATCTGCAACGAAAGCTTCAAGAGAGATTTGGACGGTTTGGATTGGCGTTGAACTTAGAGAAGACAAGAATCGTATACTGCAAAGATGATGATAGAAAAGGAAATTATCTAAATATAACATTCGATTTCTTAGGGTATACTTTCAGGCCAAGACACTCAAAGAATAAATACGGAAAGTTTTTCACAAACTTTTTACCTGCGATAGCAGAAAAAGCGAAGAATGCAATCCGTAAAGAGGTGCGATGTTGGCGACTTCAGCTAAAAGTAGATAAAAGTCTGCGAGACATAGCGAACATGTTCAATAAGAAGATACAAGGTTGGATTAACTACTATTCACACTTCTATAAAACCGAACTTTATGGAGTACTTCGTTATATAAACAACTGTATAATCAAATGGGTGCGCAGCAAATACAAGAAACGCAAGCACAGGCGTAGAGCTGAATACTGGTTAGGGAGTGTTGCGAAAAGAGACAGAAGGTTGTTTGCTCACTGGAAATTTGGAATATTACCAACGGCTGGATGATGGGAGCCGTATGAGCTGAGAGGTTCACGTACGGTTCTGAGAGGGGCTAAGGGGGAAGTTCCCTTGGTCTACTTACTTAATGTTATTCGCAAAGACAAAAAGAAGTGCATCACGTATGATGACCAACATCATTCCATTCATAGAAGGCAAACTAAAGCTTCGTGTGAACGAAGATAAAAGTTCAGTCTCCTATATCGGACGTATCAAATTTCTGGGATATGGTTTCTATACATCGAAACGAGACATAAAGCTAAGAGTTCATGGTGAAAGTGTCCGCAAAATGAAGGATAAAGTCAGAACGATTACATCCAGAAGAAACGGTATTAGTTATGAATCGTTAAAACGCAAGCTAAAACAATTCGTTACAGGTTGGGTAAACTACTTCAAACTTGCTGACATGAAGAACCTGTTGAGAGAGACTGACAAATGGCTACGTAGGCGACTGCGCATGTTCATCTGGAAAAGATGGAAAAAGATAAAGACAAGATACAAAATGCTGAAAAGGCTTGGTTATAATCATTCGAATGCCAAGAAGTATGCGAATACAAGAAAAGGCTACTGGCCTGTAGCCGGTAGCCAAATACTTAGTTGTTCCATAACAGATGACAAGCTTAGAAAAGCTGGTTACCTGTTCTTTTCTGATCACTACAAAACTGCAAAAGTGTAAACTTAGGAAGCGCCGTATACGTGACCCGTACGTACGGTGCTGTGAGAGGTCGGGAAAATTATTTAATTTTCCCTCCTACTCGATTGAATTATTAATGATCAAGAAAGAGGCCACTATGTACACCATTGGTGAATTTGCAAAACTTACGAATGTGACTCGAAAAACCCTAAGACATTATGATGCGATTGATCTACTAAAACCGAGCAGTATACATCCAGAAAACGGATACCGACTATATGCTATAGACCAGCTGGACAAAATGAACACCATTCAAATCTTAAAAATATCAGGATATGAGCTCAGCAAAATTAAAGAGTTCTTTGAGATATATGAACCTGAGCTTTTGGTGGAGCTTCTTGATCAAAAAATTAAAGATATAGATACACAAGTTGAAAGACTTAGGGACGTACAGGCGAGTCTTAGAAGAAAGTCAGATATTATTAAGTTTGGAGTCAGTGATGTATCAATCTCAGAGTTTGAGATTAAGGAGTTGCCAGAAAGATATGTCTACAGGGAATCTATTGTTGGTCAAGATATCAACAAACACTTTACCCTTGTGGTCAATAAAATTTTAGGGGGGAGAGAAAGTATATTACTCCATCTTTCATTTATAGGTTTGATCCTACCTAAAGATAGTTTCCTCAATAAAGACTATGAAGCGCATACCCATGTGATTGTCTTTACGGAGCGAAAAAGCAAAGACACCTTTTCAATTGATGCAGGAAAGTATTTAACTGTAAAACACCATGGCGGTTATGATTCCATTAGAGAAACATATTTAAAATTGTTCAACCATATAAGAAAAAATCATTATGAAGTTACGGGACCATCTGTAGATTTCGGAATTGTGGACACCCTCATAGCGAATGATGAAGAAAGATATATAACAGAAATACAAGTTCCTATAAAATAGCTTGACCTTAACCTAAGGGGAGGGTTTAGTCTATAATTAGGAGGAATTACTATGAAACAAGCTTTAGACTTACAGAAAGACAGTATCATACGTTTATTTATGAGTTACTTATTACCGGCAATTGCATCAGGTGTAATTACATCTTTGTATATCATTGTTGATGGTATTTTTATTGGGAAAGGAATAGGAAGTCAGGGTTTGGCTGCTGTTGGACTGGTTGTTCCCATGTTCACCATGTTCAGCGGGCTCAGTTTGGTATTCGGAATTGGCGGTTCAACCCAGAGCTCAATAGCAATTGCCAGAGGCAATAATGACGAGGCATCAAAATACTTTACACATTCAGTTTTGGGAATTACTGTCTTGATGACATTTTTTATAGTTTTAGTTCTAATTTTTAAAGAATCCATATTAACAATGTTTGGTGCACAGGGTGAACTTCTTGAGTTATCGAGTATATATTTAAGTGTTATGATTCTATTTGGCATTCCATATGCGCTTGCGCTTGTTCTCTCCATGTTTGTACGTGTTGAAGGCTTCCCAAAGCTTGCCATGACAGCAACGGTTATTGGTGCCTTAATTAACGTTGTTTTTGACTATGTATTTATATTTGAATTCAAGTGGGGCATATTTGGTGCGGCCCTTGCAACAGGCATGGGTAATATTTTTGCAACGGCTGTCCTGTTGGTCTTTTTCTTAAAGAAAAAAGGTCAGTTAAGATTTATAATATCGGGTTCAACCCCCAATACCGTAGGGCTTAAGATCAAACAAGTATATGTAAATATCTTGGCAATTGGTGCTCCAACATTCTTAGATCAAGCTTTTGTATCTATTATTATCATTGTCTATAACAAAAGATTAATGAACCTGATTGGCGAAGCGGGTGTATCTGCTTATAGCGCAATCGGCTTCTTAATGCCTTTTTCGATCATGATATTTGTAGGCATTGCGCAGGCGTTACAACCGATTATTAGTGCCAACTATGGATCAAGACAAATAGAACGAATAAACGAAGCAGTATCAATCGCATTAAAAACAGGTGTAATGGTAGGACTTGTCTTTGTTTTGGCTGCGTTTACAATAGACAAACAAATCATGGGACTGTTTATTTCAGTTGGGGACCCAGCCTATGAAGTCGGAAAAGAAGCCTTTAGATTCTATTTTGCTAGCTATTTATTTGTTGGTGTTGTCATGGTAATAAATTCATATTTCCAATCAATAGAAGAACCGAAATATGCACTGTATTTAACGTTGTTAAGGGGTGCGGTTATAATCTTCCCTGCAATGTTCCTAATGAGTAACATTTGGCATGTAAGTGGTATGTGGTATGCTGTATTGTTTACAGAAGTTGTGACCATGCTGATTGCTATCTACTTTAAAGTGAAACACAGCAAGTCAGTACGTATAAAAAATGATTCACCGCGTCATGCAGTTCAGTAGGCAGTATCATAACAAGAAAATAGCAACTAAACTAATTTGTAAATAGAGGTGTCTCTTCTTAATGAAGAGGTGCCTTTTTTGATTAAGTACAGACCATGATCTTATAGACTAGGTTCTAATACTTAAATACCAGTTTGAGAAGAGGTATTTACATGTCTGTCTTGTTCAGTTTTACTCAGTAAACTTGCTGCAAACCTAGTGATTATAATGATAACAAGTAGAGAAGCAGTACCATATTTATGATCAAGGAACACACCAAAGAGCATCTGGCCTAAAGGAGCGGCAATGAGTGTGACGGTTGTAAAAATTGATCCTATTCGGCCTAACATGTTTTGAGGAACTTTTGTTTGAAAAAGAACAGATACTTTTATATTATGAATTCCAATGACTACAAATAAGAGTAATGAGAGCAAGGTATATATCCATAATAGTGGCGAACCGTATTGTTCAAGGTTAACAAATCCGGAATAAAATAATGTGTTAACCAACATCAAAACAACCAAGATACTCATCCATTTAAGTGTTCTGACAAGCAATCTTAGATCATCATCATTTGATAAGTATTTATAGAGTATAAACGGAGCAAGAACTGCACCTATCATAACTATTCCTGAAAACAACCCAAACTGTTCTTCAGAACCATTCATGATTTGGATGACTGTGAAAGGCATGATTACTCTAACGAGAGCTGCTAATGCAAAATTTGCTATGCAAGTGACTACAAGAAGGTTATTGAGAATAGGATTTTGGTTCAGAAAGGCAAAACCATCTCTTAATTCTGAAAAGTATTTGCTATTGCTTTTATGATCGTTTGCAACTGGTATATTAATATGAATGAACATTTCAGATATACCAGAAAGTATAAAGCTGATAGCATTGATGATTAAAATGGAGTTTAGACCTAAGTATGCATACATTATTCCACCAAGTAAAGGACCAGTAATACTTGTTAAACTGAGTATAAAGCTCTTGATACTGTTAGCATCAGATAAATAAGATTTCTCGACAGTCATAGGAATCATTGAAGCCATTGCAGGTGTAAAAAACAGATTGATACAGCTTAGCAATATGGTCAATATATAGATATGTGTTATTCCAAGCTCACCGTAGAAATGCATAACAAGAGCTGCTGCAAATACGAGTATGCCAGCAAGAAAGTCAGAAATTATAATAACCTTCTTACGATTCCATCGATCTATGAAAACACCAATAAAGGGACCTAAAACAAGCTGAGGGATAATGGCAATGGAGACAACACTTGCAAACAGAACCCCTGACCCTGTCTTTTGGAGGACATATAATGACAATGCAAACTGCTGGAGTATATTCCCCTTGTTTGAAATAAGAATTCCCATCATTAATAAAGTGAAGTTTTTGTTTTTGAAAAGATCCTTATTCATTAGTATAGCTCCAATTCTAGTTTGATAGTTTTGTTCCAAAAAGTGACTCAAATAAGTTTTCATTGGAGTAATAAAATTTTAGTCTGTCGAGTTCATATTGATAAAAATCCATAAAAGATAATTTTATAAAATCCCCAACAATTAACAATACTTAGAGCATGATTGGACCTTAAAACGCCATGATTGGACCTTAAAACGCCATGATTGGTAACTTTACCCATGTTGATTTGATTTCTTTTAAATTGAGCTGTTGCTTGTTTCTATGTTTTTTACTATAGTCGAAGTAACAAGCAATATTCAGAAAAAATTTATTAGAAAGTTTTGGTGAAAAATGGAGAAATCACTTATAAAAATAAAGTCATCAGCCTGTACTAAAGATTGTCCAGGTGGGTGCTCCCTTAAAGTTCATGTTGAAAATGGGACATTCACAAAAGTAGAAGGGGATAAAACAAGTCCCATATCTGCGGGCATTATTTGTTCAAAAGCTAGAAAATACCCTAAATATTTGGATAGTAAAAGAAGACTTTTAAGTCCCATGAAAAGAACTCAAAATAATGGGTTTGAGAAAATCTCTTGGGACCAGGCCTATGAAATGCTTTTTGATCAGTTAAAAGCATGTAAGGATTCCAATACGACAAAATCTGTTTTTAGATACAACGGCTCAGGTGATTTTGGAATTATGAGCACAAAATACGCACAGGGATTTTGGAGTCAATTTGGGACGATTACAAGTGTCAAAGGCTGTTTGTGTAACAGTGCTGGTCGCGAAGCTGTTAAGTTCACTTATGGTGATAAAAAACAGAATGATCGACAGGAAATTGCGAATTCTAATCTGATGTTATTATGGGGGAAGAATCCAGAAAACACAGATATTCATACCATGATGGGAATCAATAAAGCATTAAACAATGGTTCAAAACTTGTTGTGATTGATCCACGTGTAAACAAGACCTCTAAGAAAGCAGACCTGCATATCCGTCCTAACTTAGGGACCGATGGTTTTCTTGCTCTAGGTTTTGCAAAATTATTAAAAGAAGCAAAGGTATTTGACTATAAGTTTATAGAAGAAAACTGTTATGGATTTGAAGCCTACAATGCATATTTGGATTCTATTGAAATAGACCACATTGTGAGTAAAACAGGTGTTACGCTTGAAAATATGCGTGCTGTTGTGGCTTATATTACAGAGTCTCCAAACTACTCCTTACTGTGTGGGTACGGCCTACAGAGATATGAAAACGGGGGTCAAACTATTCGTTCTCTGGCTATCTTACCAGCACTTACTGGGAGTATTGGAAAAAGTGGTGGTGGATTCTACTTTTCAGACAGCAGTACTGGCAAGTTTAAATGGCCTTATAATGCGCCTAGTCCACTCGGTACGGATAGGCTAGTTGAGGTTGGAAAAATGGGATCTTACCTTGACAAGTTAAGTGATCCAGAGCTTAAAGTTCTATGGATAGAAAAAGCCAATCCGCTTGTCAGTAATCCAGATTCAAATGCATTTAGAAGAGGGATGAAGCATGTTCCTTTCACCGTGGTCATAGATTTATTTATGACTGAAACTGCAAAAGAAGCAGATTTGATATTACCTGCTGCAAGCCTATTTGAAAAAGATGATCTTGCTACAGCTTCAGGATCACATTATGTACAGCTACGAGAAAGAGTTATTAATCCTATTGGAGAATCAAAGAGTGAAACTGAAATCTACCATGAACTGGCAAAAAGATTTGGATCTGATATGTCTTATCTGCCAACAGATTTTGAAAAAATTGTAGATGCCTATTGTGAATTGAACCAATTAGAGACATCATTTAAAGGATTGCAAAAAGAACCTTATCTACATAGTACCATGAATAGAATCGCTTATGAGTCCTTAGAATTTAGTACGCCAAGTGGAAAAATAGAGTTTTATTCAGAGTCCATATCAAAAGTATGGGATGTTGATCCACTGCCTGTATTTAAAGAACTGTCCCTCAACAATGAGTCTAAGTATCCCTTAAGGCTGTCATATTATCATTCAAAGGATGGTATTAACTCACAAATGATGAATCCTGATTATGATCAGTCCAGTTTAAAAATGAACACTAAGGACGCTGATGAGAGAGAAATTTCTAGTGGTGATCAGGTGACAGTGACAAACGAACTGGGAAGTATAAGGATGTCTGTCGAGGTGAGTGACGAAGCACTTCCAGGGACAGTGTTTGCGGTGTTTGAAGTTATAAAAAATGCTGGACTTAGTCTCAATACCATAACCCACGAAAGACTCACAGACCTAGGTGAAGGTACAGCGTCTAACGGTCAGTTTGTAAAGGTATCAAAAGTGAATGCTTAGAAAATTAAATAAGATTGCTTAAAATTGAAAGGTTGAACTAATAAAAAGTTCAACTTTTCAATTTGTTTTCGTCGACAATGTCTTTTTAGAATGTAAATCTATATATCCTGCATGGGCGCCCTTTGCCTCCGCTGGACTTGCGACCGATAACTTCAACGTATCCGGTGTTTTCAAGTTTTTCAACCAATCTATTCACTGTTCTAAGTGACATGTTCAATTGTTCTGAAACACTTTGAGACGTATATTCATGACGTTTGTTATTAATAATCATGGCCTGCAATTTATAAATGGTGTCAATACTAATAGAGGCCTCTTTCGAGACTTTTGCAAGACGAATTTCATAGAGGGCATGATCATATTTATTGGATTGACTCGATGGGAGTATAGGTCCAACAATTTTTTTTGAATTGTACATCACATAGGCTCGGCTTTCTATACGTGCAGTTGCTCTAGAATGTGCTATGGTAGACAGTTTCATAGCCTCTCTGTGGTTAACTCCAAATCCTATTCCAATAAATATAGAGAGCATTTGTTTTTCAGTTATAACATCTAGAAGCTGAAGTTTGGTAAAATCCTCTGTATGGGCTTCAAGTATTTTGCTGTCACAGAAGATGTTGTATTGCTTTCTTGAAATGGCAATAAAACAGCCATTCACTTTTTCGGAGAACCAATATACCGCTTCTGCAATTCTGTTGTAAGCTAGGATTAGTGCATGTTGTGTGGATTCCAATATAAAGTTTTCAGAGGGCATGCTTAAAGAAATCGTAATTACTGCAAGTTTGTTTTTTCTTTGAACAGCGACTTGCGTTTTGGTCATGAGACTTTTCACAGCTTTTAGGAGCGAATCCGTACTCCGTTTTAACAAAATTACTTTATGTCCCTTTTTAAGGAGCTGATATTCAACCTCTATGATGTCTGTAATGATCAGAGCGTTGTTATGTAATTGGTTGTGTATATGAGACTCTATAATGTTTTCGATCACGCCTACCTGTTTAAAATTAGTTTGAACAGTGATGATATTCAGGTTGGTACTTTCCTCAGATTCGATGAGTTCAAATCCACTTAGAACATCATTGTAAGTGATTGTATCAATACTCAGGTTCTGCAAATTATAATTATATTTCATGCCTGCGCTTAATAATGATCTAAGTATTTCTTGTGTATCAATTTGAATGATCGTATTGGGAATTTTGTGAAGGACATAGTGATTGAAAACGTCGTGTAAATATTGATTTATATATAGAATGCCATCACATTGTGATTGCATTTTTTTTATTCTTCCAATGTGTTTTGATAGCTGTTGTTCTGACTCTACGTTAAGTGCTGTTATATGTATATCTGCAAAATGATTTCTTATCTCTTTTTCTATTATAATGTTTGCTTCTGGATTACCAACCAGTCCTAAAATGAATTCCATTGACTTAAATTCCTTTCTAAATTTTAAAGTCTAAAATTTCTGAATATTATACAACTGTTGCAATGTAGACGGTCTATCACTAGTTCGTTAATTGTATAGTAAAGAATAATTTGAGTCAATATACAGTCAATGCATGTGATGATAATATTTATATAAAATACAGCACAGAAACATGTGCGTTGAGGGAGAGTTAGAAATGAAAATGTATGATTTTGGACTGAGTGCGTCCCAAATTGAAAGAGCAAATAGAGTTTATGATGAAAGTCATGTTATCGATATGCTGTGTCAAGGACCTGTGGGTACATATGACATTCCAGATATAGTGAATGATTTACTTGAAAAAATTACTGCTGAAAAATTTCCAAATGATGAAATTGCAAGAACTGGTATGGCTGAAGAACTCATAGCCGACTGGATGATTAACGGAGAATTAGCTGAAACTTATAACATAATATTAAAAGACAGTGGGCTTACAGCATGTTGTAGACAGCTTAGCATTACAGACATGGAAACACTTTATAAAAGCACTTGTAAAGTACAAAAGGAGTTTGATAATAAACCGAACTTAATGAAAATTCTTAAAAGTAGTGATCTTGATCTTGCTAGAGAAGAAGGAAAAATTGCTGGGATCGTAACCAGTCAAGAGACATTAGGTTTTGGAAAAAATGTCGACCTCCTTACATCAGCACATGATTTTGGTCTAAGAGTTCTTCAACTGACCTATAACAACCACAATTTTGTTGGTGCAGGGTGTATGGAGCCCAACGATGCAGGACTATCTGTTTTTGGAATCAAATTTGTCAAGATAATGAATGATCTTGGTATTGTGGTAGATACGGGTCACTGTGGAAAACAGACAACATTAGATGCTTGCAAACACTCATCTAAACCGGTCATTGCATCTCACACTTCTGTTGAAAGTGTACATTATCATAAAAGGGCAAAGTCTGATGAGGAGCTAAAGGCGATTGCAGCATCTGGTGGCGTGGTTGGTATTTTCGCCATGCCTTGGTTTACTGCAGAAGACCCTGCCAATACAACCATTGATGATGTTCTTGACCATATTGATTACGCAGTAAAACTTATTGGTGAAGACCATGTTGGTATAGGTACAGACTGGCCCATGCCACAGACCACTTGGATGGCACTGACCTTCAAAAAATTTTTAGCCACAAAACTTGGATTTTCGGATGGAGACGGTCCATCAATTGAAACGGTTAAAGGGCTTGATAGTTATGGTGATTTTAAGAACTTTGCCTATGGACTTGTTTCGAGAGGGTATAGTGACGAAGCTATTTCAAAGATATTAGGTGGCAATTGGGTACGTGTTTTTAAGGAAGTGTTTTAACAAGCGTATTTAGATAAAGTAAATTTAACGTAGGAGGACATAATGAAAAATCTAAGATTTAAGCTTTATGTGAGTGGTGTTGAAAAAGGCACAGTCATATTTGGAGAAGAAGAATTGTCTTTTTGTCCTATAGATGAGCGCACAGGTGCTCAATTAAAAGAAAACCTATTGTCAGCATTTGAAACAGATCAATACATGATTGCGTTTAATGAAATCCATAAAGACCTTGATATGTATGAATCATTTATCTGGGAAGGGGATAAAATTCAGCTTCCTAATGGAAGACGATACAATAAATATCTGACTTTTACAGGCCAAGTTATTGAGAATCCAATAACATCTCAGCTTTGGGCAAGACGTGGGCTTGGTGGCAGTGACAACGACTACGAAACAAATGTAGACATTGTAACAGCAGAAGGTAAGGTCATTGCCTTTGTATCTACAGGTCGTATTGCAATGAACATTTTGGTACTAGAAGGTTATGAAAGTGTAACGCCCTTAACTAAATATGAGGATGATAGACTGTCGTCTACAGATCGAAGAACCTATAATCAAGGGGTATCTTTAGTTGAAACCAGAGATGGTGTTAAACTTGCAACTGAAGTTGTATTGCCTTATAAAGCCATTCAAGGTGAGAAAGTACCCGCGCTGGTCATAAGAACATGTTACGGCAGAGACAGAGATGTATTACGTGCACAACACTGGGCAAATTACGGCTATGCAGTTGTTATTCAAGATGTACGAGGAAGAAGTGATAGTGACGGAGAATTAATTCCGTTTGCACATGAAAGAGAGGATGCCTACGATTTATTTGACTGGATTATTGAACAGCCTTGGAATGATGGAAAAATTGGTATGTGGGGAGCAAGTTATTTAGGATACACCACAACAGCTGCAGCGACAAGTGGTCACCCAAATCTTGTTACAGCAATTAGTGAGGTTAATGTAGGTTCGCCTTTTTATGATACGGCAAGGCGAGGAGGTACAATCTGTTCTTGGCCGCTTCTATCCTGGACACTAGCCCAATCGGTAAGCAATAGAACAAACTTTGGGATTTTTGCTGGTGCGTTGGTCGATCCAGATGTTGTATGTAAAACAAGGCCTATTCGAGATATTCCAAAGAAAGTACTAAACATTGAATCTCCAATATGGGACCGTTGGGCAGATCATTACTACTATGATGACTTCTGGCGTGCCCAAAGTCATGAAAATTATATGGATAATGTAAAAATACCAATGTTGATTATGTCTGGTTGGTACGATGGAGATGCTTTGGGTGTACAAGAGACTTGGAGGTTACTCGAAAAACATGATGTACCTGACAGGCGCATTATTATTGGCCCTTGGCCTCATGGACTGAATGCATTTAGAGACTGTAGAGACCTGGAATTTGGGGATAACGCCATCGATTATGATTTTGACACAAGAATTATACGTTGGTTTGATCACTATATTAAAGGGATTGATAATGGAGAAAACGATCAACCACGTGCTAGCTATTATGTTGTGGGTGAAAACAAGTGGAGAACGTCTAACACGTGGAATCCATCAGAAAGCACACTAGTAAATCTATACTTAACAAGTGAAGGTCGTGCAAACTCTCTATTAGGTGATGGAAAAATTCTTCTAGAACCAAAAGAAGATACAGGTCATGACACCTATATATATGATCCACTTCATCCAGTTGGGGATGAAGGCAGTGTTGAACCCTATCATTGTAACCATATTCAGGTTCGACAGGACACACTTTGTTATGACACAGAACCTCTAAAAGAAAATGTTGCAGTTGCAGGAAATTTCTATTCAGAGTTTTATGCGTCATCAAGTGCAGTGGACACAGATTTTATTATTCGTGTTTCTGATGTAGATAAGAGCGGAATTGCAAGAAAAATTTCAGACAATGTAATCCGTGCATGTTACAGAAAAGGTCTGGACCAATATGAGCTGCTTCAACCGGATAAAGTAGAAAAATTTGAAATGGAAATGTACTTTAACGGCTACGTATTTAATGAGGGACACAAAATTAGAATAGATATAACATCTAGCAACTACTTGGAGTTCTTCCCCAACACGAATACAGGCGTCAACCCTTACGATGATCCAACGCCAATTGTAGCAACACAAAAGATTTACCACGGAAAAACATACCCGTCACATGTAAAGATACCTGTGTTATACGGTGAAATATAGCAAGGAGAAACTATGAGAATTATTGATAAAACAGATTCGTTTAGGCTGTTAACCATGAATGAATGTATTGCAGTGATGAAGGATTCCTTAATTGCATTAGCTGAAGGTAAAGGTAAAATGCCATTACGGTCTGCAATGATGCTTGAAGGTAGTAATTTACTAGGGATGATGCCATCCCATTTACCCAATAAGGGTGTATTTGGTACTAAGATTATTACTGTTTTCCCTGAGAATCATAAAAAAAATGTTGAATCACATCAGGGGATTGTTGTCCTGTTTGACGATGAAACTGGTTCGATTAAAGGGATTGTTGATGCAGTGAGTATAACAGCAACAAGAACTGCGGCAGTGAGTGCAGTTGCAACAGACCTACTTGCAAACAAAAATGCAACAACACTGGCAATTATTGGAGCAGGACACCAAGGAAGGACACATCTGGATGCAATTAAAAGAGTGAGACAAATAGATAAAGTCTATGTTTGGGACTATTATCACGAAAGTGCTATTAAATTTTCAAAAGAGATGCAAGCACGCCATAGTATTGAAGTCATCCCTTATAAGACCATTAAGGATTGTACAATAAATGCTGATATTGTGTGTACTGTGAGTTTAGCCAAAGAGCCTATTCTTTTTAAAGATTATATTAAAAAAGGAGCCCATGTGAACGCTGTTGGAGCTTGTCGTCCTCAGGATAGAGAAATAGCCAGTGATTTGGTTGCAAGTGCAAAAGTATATGTAGATAGAATGGAGTCTGCAATGAATGAAGCGGGAGATATACTTTTCCCGATCTCGGAAGGATTGATTACTCAAGAACATATTGTTTGTGAGCTCGGTGATGTAGGTCTTAATAAGACGCTGGGGAGATCAAACGAGAATGAAATTACTATGTTTGAAGCACAAGGGTTGGCAATAGAAGATTTAGCCTGTGCTCAACTAATTTACGAAAAGGCGTGCAAAGAAGACCTTGGAACGACAGTCTAAATAGAATTGAATTATATAATCGGGATAAAGACAACATTTGTTTGTACTTTATCCCGTTTTCTTTATGAGTATTTTACTTGGAAATACGAAGTATAATGCAATTTGGGTAGAGTCTTGTACTTTGGGTAAAATAACGATGAGTATTGAACAGTCAACATTGACCATAAAGGATGTGCTTACCTTGTTGAACACGAATACATATGAGCCAATAACAAATTCAGATCAAAGATACAACGTAATCCTGAATGAAGGTGGGTTTATTTCTGATGCGGATGAAAGTTTTTCAGAACTTATTGGATTATCTGAGTGTGTTGAGGATAGGTCCCTATCTGAAATAATAGCTAATAGGTCACAAGATGAGATTACTTCTTGGTTGAAAATGGTCCGAATGGGTTCACATAATACTTTACTCATTCATTTGTTGTGTAATGAATTAAGACACGTTGAAATGAGTATGCAAGGAACCTACTTAAAGCTTACAAACTCTTATTTATGTAGTTTAACAGTACTTGAATCATATTCAAAGTTCGGTAGTAAAACTGAAAGAAAAGCCATTGAAGATGTTGCCGATCTATCTGAGTTTATCAATAGAGATCTGTTTCAATCATTAATGGATGAGTTCTTTAACCTGACCGGAATTCCGATTGGAGTCATTGACGTAAATGGCAATGTACTAGTCGCAGAAGGATGGCAGGATATTTGCACAAAATTTCACCGGATAAATCCAGAAACCTGTGCCAATTGCCAAATCAGTGATAATGAACTGACAAAAGGTATCCGTCCGGGAGAGTTTAGGGAATATAAATGCAAAAATAACATGTGGGACGTAGCAACCCCAATTTATATAGGCGGAAAGATAAAAGGTCACATTTTTCTGGGACAGTTCTTCTATGATGATGAAGAAGTAAAACATGATTTTTTTATTCAACAAGCAAAAATATATGGATTTGATGAATCAGAATATATGAAGGCGCTTCACAAGGTCCCAAGATTTTCACGTGAGGCAATTAAACTTGCAATGTCCTTCTATGCGAAACTTGCAGATCTTATTTCTGAACTCAGCTATACCAATGCGAAACTAAGTGAATCTATCAATGTCTTAAGAGACAATATTGCATTTGAGCAAACGCTCATGGATGCGATTCCATCTCCTGTGTATTACAAAGATTTAAATGGAAAATACCGTGGAGCAAACAGGGCCTACGAGGAAGTTGTGGGACAACCTAGCAAGGCATTTGAAGACAAATCGGCTTATGAATTACATCCTGAGGCGCTTGCTAAAATATATGAACAAGCAGATCAAGAGTTATATAGTGGTTCAGGTGAACAGATCTACGAATCTACTGTGACTTATGCGGATGGAAGTCAACATGAAATCATGTTCCATAAGGCAACTTATTCTGATTCTATAGGGAATATTGCAGGGACTATTGGTGTTATGCTTGATGTAACAAGCATTAAGAAGAGTGAAAAAGCACTTCTAAAAGCGCGTGATGAGTTAGAAAACTTGGTTGCAGAAAGGACTTCTGAACTCCTTGCATCTAATCAGGAATTAATTGCACTCAATGAAGAGTTGTCTTCAGCATTAAGCCATATAAAAGAAGTTCAACATCAACTGATCTTATCAGAGAAAATGGCTGCACTGGGGTCGTTGGTTGCAGGAATATCGCACGAGGTGAGTACTCCCCTTGGAGTGAGTTTAACGAGTGTATCCTATGTAGAACATGAGTTGAAAGAAATAGATAAAAAGTATCGAGAAAGTGCAATGAGAAAACAGGATTTGGAAAGTTTTGTTGAGGACTCTAAGGTAATGTTAACAAGAACTGTGAACAACCTTAAACGTGCCCATCATCTACTGAATACCTTTAAAACCATTGCTATAGATCAAACGCAAAATGAATGGAGAACATTTAATGCAAAGGCGTATGTGCGTGATTTGATTTTGAGTTTAGAACCTGTTCTAAAATCTATTGAATGTACAGTTGATTTTGAATGCCCACAAGCGCTCACAATCAAAGGGTATCCAGGAGCTTTTGCGCAGATTATAAGCAATTTGGTGAACAATTCCGTAGACCATGCTTTTGAGAATAAATCAAACGGTATGATCAAAATTAGGCTGGACAAACAGGGAAATGAGAACACCATCCATTACTCTGACAACGGAAGTGGCATGTTTGAGGATGTAAAGAAGAGGGCCTTTGAACCATTTTTTACAACAACAAGAGGTTCACAGGGTGGAACAGGGCTAGGGCTTCATCTAGTGTACAATCTTGTTACCCAGAAGCTGGGTGGAAGTATAGAACTTGAAAGTGTGCTCGGAGAAGGGACACAGTTCAAAATCAGTTTTCCGGACATCGTTTCTGATCAAATTTCAAATTGATTTTTTAGAGTCAAAGTTAAAAGACTGTTCAAAGACGCTTGGTATACTAAAATATACGTAGTTATAAATGAAGCAGGACAGGGGGATTGACTTTGAATATTGTAGTACTTGATGACGTTACAATAAATGAAGAACAAATTGAACGCTTGAAAAAACTTGGAAATCTTGTTGTACATACTGGAAGTCCAAACTCAGATGCAGAAATCATCGAACGTGCAAAAGGTGCAGATATTATTTTAAACGGATGGTCGTATTTAAATAAAACAGTATTAGAAGCCTTGCCTGATTTGAAGTTTATATCCTTGTGGTCAACCGGTTATGACCATGTTGATTTGGATGTTGCATCAGATCAAGATATAAGGGTCTCCAATGTTAGAGGGTATGCAAAAAATGCAGTTGCCGAAATGGCTGTTGGACTGATGTTAGCTGTAATGCGTAAGATTCCACAAGCAGACACCGATGTAAGAGCATCACAGGCTTACAGGTGGGATCTATTTGGTGGATCTGAACTGACAGGAAAAACCATAGGTATATTAGGTACAGGAGCTATTGGACAGAAAGTCGCACGCATAGCTTATGGATTTGAAATGAAAATTGTTGCTTATGATCCATATCCAAATGAGGTGCTTCATAATAAGTTTGGTGTCCAGTATGTTAGCTTAGATGAAGTGGTTGAACAATCAGATGTACTTACCTTACACCTTCCATTGATCGAATCCACACAAAACTTAATATCTAAAACAAAGTTGAAAAAGTTGAAGCCAAGTGCAGTGGTTATTAATACTGCGCGTGCTGAAATAATAGATCAAGATGCTCTTTGCGCATCTTTAAAATCAGGTGAAATTGCAGGTGCTGGTTTGGATGATATCCACCTTAAATCAGAAAGTGGTCTTGAACTGCTGGAACTGGACAATGTGGTCCTTACACCCCATATAGGTTTTAACACAAAAGAGGCAACCCTGGTTAAAACAGATGGCTGTATAGATAATGTAGAAAGTTTTATAAATGGAAATCCGCAAAACGTTCTCAATGAAAGTTAAAACAATTTGAAGATAATTGAATTAAAGATAATAGAAAAACTCCTGATTTCAGGAGTTTTTTTGTTGTATAGATTAATGATCTTACTTCAAGACAATAATTCAATTAGATACCGAGTTTTTAGCAAGTGTTTTGTTTTTTGTCGATTTACTGGAAGTAACAAGGTATGTGCCTACTAGGATGACGGTTCCTCCTAGAATGGTCGACAAGCTTACAGGTTCACCTAATAGTATGTATCCCCAAATGATTCCGAACACAGGAATTAGAAAAGTAACCGTAAGCGCCTTGGTTGGTCCAACATCTTTAATGAGTTCATAGAACAGTAAATATGCAAGTGCACTACAAATAATTGCGAAGAGTACAACCGTAAATACAATCTTGAAATCCAGTACAAAGGAAACAGGATTTAAAAATGCAAAAGGAAGTAGCGCCAGTCCAGCAAAGACCTGACTACCCGCAGCAATGGCTTTAGGCTCAATGTGAGAAGCCTTTAGTTTAATATAAATACTGCTGATACCATAACAAATGGCTGCTGTTAAACATGCACCAATAGACAAGTAATACTCAAGTCCACCAGCTGAAACACTTAAAGATGAAACTATTCCGACGCCGATGGTTCCCAGTATAAGGCCAATACTTTTTCTTACACTCAGAGGTTCAATTAAGAATATTGCTGAGAGTATGGCACCAAACATGGGGGTCATGGAATTCATGATGGATGATAGTGAAGCGGGAATATGCAGTGCTGCAAATGCAAACATAAAGAATGGTATAGAAGAGTTAACTATGCCAATAACAATGAGCTGCCTGTAGTCCCTTTTCCAGTGAATTTTATAGTTGGTAATTTTAAATATGATAACCAAGAAAATGCCTGCAATCAAAGTTCTCATACTTGCAGTGAGTACTGGTCCAAGGACGGGAGATATAACCCGCATAAATATGAAAGAGCCACCCCAAATTGCTGATAAAAGAATAAGTCTGATTGTATTTTTTCTATCCATTTTACACCTCTTTATTGTCGTTGTTGATGATACATCTACTATACATCTTTGCTCGGTATTTAGATAGCAATATTCGGTCATTACATTTGTTTAGAATTTGCAACAATCAGAGATAAATAATGTTATAATCACGATAATAAGTGTCAAAATTTGTGAAATACGTGTAGCTATGGGGGTGCAAGTAATATGATAAAAGAAAAGACGACGGAAACATTTACAGCGGCGTCTATCCAGTTTAATCCGGAAATGTACCAGCTTGACTCGAATCTTAAAGCCCTTGGAAGCGAAATTATACGCGCTGCGAATAAGGGCGCCAAACTTGTTGTTACAACAGAGATGGTAACAACAGGGTATGGATACACAAATAGGCGTGACATTGCACCCTATGTAGATACGATTCCAGGAAAAACAACTGAATACTTCACTGTCATCGCCAAAAACTATGATGTACACATTGTGATAGGAATGGCTGAAGTTGATCCTGAAACAAACATATATTACAATGCTTCTGTTTTAATAGGTCCAGAAGGGCTCATTGGCAGATACCGAAAAATTCATCAATGGGAAACAGAGCTCTATTGGTCTGCCTGGGGAAATCAAGGGGTTCCAGTATTTGATACCAAGCTAGGTAAGATTGCAATGATGATATGTATGGATGGTGCATACATGGAAACAGCCAGGCTTGCTGCTGTGAACGGTGCTGATATTCTTACATTTTCAACAAACTCTGCTGGACATACAGTCGCTTTACTTCAAGGACGCGCTGAAGAAAATGGTTTATATGTGATTAGTTCCAATCGAGCCAATACTGAAAAGGGCTACCACATGGTGGGTGCCAGTGCGATATGGAACCCTGAAGGGGCTAAACTTGCGGAATCACCAGCGGCAGCAAGTGAAGCTGACGCTGTGGAGCATACCACCATTATTTATGGAGAAATTGATCCCACTCTGTTTAGAAATCCTGCCAAAGATAGGATAAAGAAGGAACGTAGAACCGACGTGTATAAGGACTTAATGCTTCATATCGCACCGTGGAATTTCAAAAAGAATATGACCGAACACAAGGTAAAGGCAATGGCATTACAATACGAGGTTGAGGCATTAAACAAACAAAATGTAATGCAAACCATCAATAAAATTATGACGGATGCATTTGAAATGAATGAAGATTTAACCAGTACAGAGGCAAATATAAACTTAGTAGTTCTTCCAGAACTATCATTAACAGGCGTAATTAAGAACTTTGATTCTGCAAAAGACGACTCTGAAAGTTTGTCTGGCATGACAGTGGACTATTTTAGAGCCTTGGCAATTAAGTTTAATACACACATTGTTTTTGGAATGGTTGAACGTGCATCAGACAACTTATATAATTCTGCTGTTTGTCTGAATCAATTGGGAGAACTTATTGGTACTTATAGAAAACTGCATTTGACGGAGTCTGACAAGACATGGGCTCAACCAGGAAGTGAGTTAAACATAGTTGAAACTGATTTTGGCACTCTAGGAATTATGATCGGTTACGATGCTGCTTTTCCTGAAATGTCTGGTCTCATGGCTGTAAAACGTGCAGATATGATTGCAATTCCATCGGCATGGAGTGGAGAGTTTGGAACAGAACTGGACCTCAATTTAGATGTCTACACCAATAATTACCCAGCGGCTCATACCAATTCAATTTGGCATGGTATTGCTCTGAATGCACAATCCTACACAATTGTTTCTAACTTTACAGGAGGACAATATGGAGGAGGATCAGCACTCTATACCATTGACCCCATATTTGGTTTAGATAGAGCTGTTGTGGCACCCAAATTGAATATTGGCGCACTTGAAGTAAACTTTAAAACCATTCAAAAAGATTGGCACTTTAACCAGGAAAAACTTGTTGCTTCTCGTAGAACGGACTATTATGTACCATTAGTCAAGTAAGCCAATAACCTTATTCAGAAAAAACCGCTGTCAAGGATTCGAAATTGTACCGAATTTATGATGGCGGTTTTTTATATAAACATTTATAGTGTTACGTTTATACTTCAAAGTTTTTTAAATCAATGTTTTTAATAAATATTTGAGACGCATAAATAGCGCTGCCAATGGCAATAGAATCCGCCTGATAATGTCCACCTTTTACAAGCTCAACATTAGAGTTAAAGGCATCTCCTAAATGATCAAGTGTAAACTTAACCACTTGATTATAGAAAAAAGTAGACTTGTTAATGAGTGGACCACCGATGACAACTTGGTTTAAGTTGAATAACTTAATGTAATTTGAAATCCCTTTTCCTAAAGCTTCTGCACCGTCTTTGATGATCTTATTTTTAATTTCAGTATTTACACTTTCAGTCGAGCCATCAAAAAAATCAGGGTAGTTGGCCATCGGAATTTGGTATCCAGTTTCTGCTTTATACCTGTCTAAAATACCTCGAATACTACTTCTCAAGTCAATACAATCCACACTTCCACAGTAACAGCTCATACCAGATGAATCAACAGAAGTGTGTCCAAGTGTGTCTTCACGGTCATTAAGTGTAGCAACAATCGAGCCATTGATCATGGTACTATTTCGTATTCCTACTCCACAGTTAATATATGCAGCATTAAATTGTGTTTTGTAATCTACGAAAAATGACTCAGCAAGCAAGGCCATATTAGCACCCGTATTGAGATAAACGGGTTTTTCAAATACGTTTTCTAAATGATCTTTAATAGGCACTTGATCCCAGTCTTCTATTTGGATATAAGAAGGTTTTCTAAGGAGGCCTTTATGAATGTCAACAGGACCTACGGAACCTATACCAATTGAAAGAACAGTATAAGATTGGTGTTTTTTAATCAGACTGTCAATAGTATCTGTAATCTGAGTTAATGTATAATCACGTGTTTGTTTATCCTTCAATTGAATCGTGATCTTATCGATTTCATCCATCTTAAGTGTTGTCAAAACGACTTTAATGTATGTTCTCGAAATATCAATGCCAATCACAGCATAACAGCTTCTGTCTATATCAATAGAATTTGATGGACGTCCACCTGTTGTGCTTTTTTCGTCAGTTTTGTAGATCCATCTATTATCAAAAAGTGGAGTCAACATTCTATTTAAGGTTGTAAGGGTAAGTCCAGTTTTCTTTTGTAGAGCCTTTTTAGTAACTGGCCCAGACTGCTGAATGATTTCAAGCAGTTTATTCGTATTGCTCATAGTATCACATCCCAATACAATTATATTTCATTTTGACCACATAGACAATAAGTAGAATGGGGTATTTGAATGGCTTAAAAAGGAAAAATAAAATATTGAGTTGACTTTTGACCATAATGGTTATAATATAAATTTATAATAATATAGTCGGCTATATTCCTAAAATCAAAACCTATACCTATAACTCTATCCACGTTAATTACAACTGTGGCGGGCTAATGGATAGGTGTTTATTTTACAAAAAACTTTTAACCATAATGGACAAAAGAATAATAGAAGGAGGTAATTATGTATCTCATGTATTGGTTGGTCGGATTTATTGCTACATCACTGGGGGCAGTTGCAGGACTTGGTGGGGGCGTAATTATTAAACCCGTTCTAGATAGTGTTGGGATGTATGATATTGCAACAGTAGGTCTATTGTCATCGGTGACAGTGCTGGCAATGGCTTCAATATCACTTGCAAAATCAATTAAACAAGGGGTGAAATTCCAAGGCAAACAAAGTGTGATGATTGCCCTAGGTTCAATCGTAGGAGGGAACTTGGGAAAGATTTTACTCCGTTCATTTATAAATTTATGTGAAGGGATTATAAATCCCAATTTTATAATTTCGATTCTCCTTGCAGGTATTATGATCATTGCATTCACACTAATTTTAATGAAAGACAAAATCAAACGTTATGCACTAAACGATCTTAAGCACTGCATGGCAGTTGGTGTCATTCTTGGAGCAATGTCCTCATTCTTAGGAATTGGTGGTGGACCCATAAATGTAGTTATATTCGTAATACTGTTTTCAATGGATACAAAAAGGGCTGCGCTTCATTCAATTCTCATAATCTTCTTTTCACAGTTTTCAGGTCTGATCAATATTTATATGGGGAGTGGTTTTTCTAGGTACAATTTGGAGATGATCTGGGTTATGATTGCTGGGGGAATAAGTGGTGGTTATTTAGGAAGTCACTTCAGCAAAAAAATGAAAGAAGAACATATCAGGTGGATGTTTAATGTGACCATGGTATTCATTATTGGGCTTAACCTATTCAATGCTCTATCGGCTGTGAATATTTAGATATGTACACTATAGACTGTGCTTAAATATAGCCAAACCGTCGAAAACTATTTGATAAATAAAATTTAAGATTTCTTTGCTGCGATCGGTGATATACTAAGTAGAGTTTATGACTGAAAGTGGTGAATAAATGAGTTTCTTTAGTATTGATGGGCCTGCATTCAGATGGGGCACTATATTGTTTGACATGGTATATGTCAGTGTTCTATGGTTTTTAACAGTAATATTAACTGCTGGCTTTGGTTTAGGTGCTGCAACAGCAACCTTGATTTACACAGTAGACAAATGTATCTTGAATGACCTTGGTAGTATCACAAAAGACTATTTCAAAATGTTGAAGAAGAATTTGTTCAAAGGCATTTTGGTATGGATTCCAATAGCACTCCTGATGACAATTATTTCATGGCGATTATTTACTTCTACAAGTAATGGTGTGCCAACTGGAGGCATTGTTAATAACATATTGGTGTTTGTACTTCTATTTTTGACTTTATGGGCAGTAAACATTGTGGCCTTAATGTCAAAAGTGGATTATCCAAAAGTAAAAGATTTTTATATCAATAGCTTATTCATTGGACTTAAACATTTCTCGAGTTCAGCTAAAATGACAATTGCTACAGTTTTGGTCATCGTAACAGGGATAATAGTACCACCATCTCTGGGAATCCTTGCTGGAATGTGGGCTATGTATGTAGCTAGAGAGTATATTGGGAAAGTCCTTCCCAATTACTACAGCGAAGAAGATTTAAAATCATATAACTAATTGAAAAAGTATTTGTACAAAAAATTAATGCTGAAGCGATCACAATCGCCTCAGCATTTTTATTGTTTATAAGAAGAACATACATATACTTCAAGCTAGAGCCAGTTGCCTGGTTAACAGCAATTTGGATTAGCAGATTCAAATGCATCCATAAGCAACGACACAGATTTTAGAACTTCATCAATCTTGTTCTTAGGGAGGTTTTTGGTAATATCCTCATAATAAGAGTTAATTTTTTCTTGAACTGTTTGTGCAGATTCTAATCCAAGTTCAGATAACTCAACCACCACCACGCGTCGATCCTCTTCACTGCGTTTTCTTATAATGTACTTGTCCCTGACAAGTTTATCTACCACACGGGTCATTGTGCTGGTACTTAGGTTCATTCTTCCACTCAGCTCTTGCATAGTTAAAGAACCATTTTGCATAATTTCAATTAGGCAGTATGTTTGAGACATTGTGAAACCCAATTGTTTTACTTGATCACGCTCAAGCATTTGAAAATTACGTACAATTCTTTTTACTGTATCTCCAACTTCATCAACACAGCATAGATAGAGTTCTTCTTCGTTTGTGCAAGTTGAACACTGATCATTTTTGTCCATTAGAACCACCCTTCCTAACTACAGTTTAAGGGTCAAATTATTTTACGTCAACAATATTCAGCTAATACAAGTAAAGAATACTATCCATCTAAAGATTTAACAGCAAGATTTTTTAGTAGGTTGATCATCACAACAGTCGGCACAACATGTTTCAGCTTTTGGAGTATCACAACAATCGTCACAACAGTTTTCGGATTTGCTTGTCTGCTCTGGTGAACAGTCACAAGTAGCTTTCGCCTCAAAATGAGATACCAGTTTGTTTTTTAAGTTTTTCATCATTATATGACTCCTTTACATTACACCTGTTAATATATAGTTGAATAAATATCCTACGATTACGATACTGACACTGGTAATGAGGACAAATATTTTAACGAGCTTTGCTTTAAGTACTTTTCTGAGCATAATCATTTCTGGGAGTGAAAGAGCAGATGCAGCCATCATGAAAGCAAGTGCTGTGCCTACGCCCATACCTTTACCAATCAAAGTTTCAACAATAGGAATCATCATGACGTTACTTGTATAAACAGGAACGCCAATAATTACCCCAACTATTACAGCCAGTGGATTATTTGGGCCTGCGAATTTCATCAAAAGACCGTCTGGTGTCCAACCATGGATTAGGGCACCAATGGCAATACCAATAAAAATGTATTTCCAAACATGCGAGACAACCGATTTAACTTCAGTCCAAGCAAAGTTCAGACGCTCTTTGAAATTCTTAAAGGATTGTGTTTCAATTTCCTTTGAACTCATTTGAATATGTTCTTCAATGAGGTGTTCAAGATTTAGTTTTTCAATGATCCATCCTCCTAAAACCCCAATAATTATTCCGGTTAGGGTATAGGTGAATGCTACCTTCCAACCAAAGGCAGCCCACAATAATGCAATCGCAGCTTCATTCACAATAGGTGAAGTGATCAGAAATGAGAACGTTGCCCCAAGAGGTATACCCGATTCTATGAATCCGATAAAGACTGGAACCGATGAACATGAGCAAAATGGAGTCACAGCACCTAGTAGTGAAGAAAGCACGTGGCTTGTAAAAGGCCCCACTTTTGATAGAGCATTTTTTATTTTCAGTGGATCAATATAACTTCTAAGTAGACCAATGGCCATAATTAGAACCGTCATAATAATAAAAATTTCTGTGGTAGCGAAAAGGAAAAAATGAATGATTTCTCCAATGCCACCGATTGTAGAAAGTCCGAATATGTTTTCTAACAACCAAGTTAATAGATTTGATAAAGCTGACATGTGTTTCCCTCCTAAATTTAATGTTAAAGCAAGATGTTTGTATGATGCAAGTATGTGATTAATAAAAAACTTGGCCTACCAAGTCGAGTTGAATAAGTTCTTGTTTTATAATTTAATTGTATGATGCAACTAAATGATTGTCAAGGGTTAATTTGTATCATGCAATTAAAAGTATTTTGTAACGAGAATCAATTAAGAATAATTTTAATAGCATTTACATCAATTGTAACGTTTTACTTGGAGTTAGTGGTGTTTCTATCCCTTGGGACACATTAATTTTGACTGTTAACTTAAGCACTATTTGGAACAGACAGTCCTGTTGCCCTAGCAGTTAGAGTGGGTGTACTTGTTAATAAGAACTTGAACTCGAAAGTTGAAGAGGTACTAAATCACTTAGATATGAACACAAAGTAGAAAAACAATTCATTCAAGTAAAGCGTCTAGTTTAATTTTAAATTAGGCGCTTGTATAGTCCTTGAATGAGGCTATAATTTTCAAGTCTCTCAAATACGATGCTTTTTTTATTGACATTAATTTGGCAAGCAGTTATATTATAAGCATAACTATATTAGAATATTATAATATAGTTATGCTTATAATATAAAAAGTAATGCTATCACTTACGAAAAGTCTGTAGATCGGTTAGGAATGATATGGATGAAAATTAAGCAAAGTGAAGTAAACATATACAAAGCACTTGCACATCCACTAAGGCTTGAACTGGCAAAAAAGCTTATGGAAAAAAGCGCATGTGTATGTGAACTTAATGAAGACATTGATTTTACGCAGCCCCTTATTTCACAACACTTGAAAATTATGCGTGAAGCTGGTGTGGTGAATCAGGAGAAAGACGGTTTAAGAGTAAATTATAGTCTAACATGTAATTGCATAAAGGATCTAATCGAAGCAGTTGAAAATTTGGTTTTAAGTCGAGAGGTACAGACTGTAAACGATTATACAAACACATGGACAGGGGGAATTAAAAATGGTTAATTTTGTGAATGATATGCTTAAATTTAAATGGCTATATGAAGGTGTTGAAAAACTTATTGGAAATATCTTTGGATTGTCATTAGATTCTAAGCTGGGCTCTAGTGTTCATTTTTTCATCTACGACACAATTAAAATTATGATCATGTTGGGAATCATGATCTTCATTATTTCTTACATAAGAAGTTATTTCCCACCTGAAAGAACAAAACTGATACTCAGTAGATTTAAAGGTATAACAGGAAACATCATGGCATCTTTGTTAGGGATTGTAACTCCTTTTTGCTCTTGTTCATCAGTTCCAATATTTATAGGTTTTGTTGAAGCGGGTGTACCACTTGGACTGACCTTCTCGTTCTTGATTACCTCACCAATTGTCAATGAAGCAGCATTCGCGATCTTGTTAGCGGCCTTTGGACTAAAAATAGCAGTGCTTTATGTTGTAACTGGCGTTATTGTTGGTGTTGCTGGTGGTTTATTGATTGGGCTTCTTGGTATGGAAAATGAAGTTGAAGAATACGTGTATCAAATGCAGATGGGTGAGACAAATATTAAACAAATGAACAGAAAAGAACGTTTTCAGTTTGCCATAGACAATGTAAAAGAAATAATACAGCGTATCTGGATCTACCTTTTTGTCGGCATTGGAATAGGTGCTTTAATTCACGGTTGGGCTCCAGCACCACTGCTTGCAAAATATGCAGGTCCAGGGAACCCATTTGCAGTACTTGTTGCAGTAATATGTGGGATTCCACTATACTCAAACGCCCTTGGAACTATCCCAATTGCAGAAGCACTCATCAATAAAGGTGTAGGTCTAGGTACAGCTCTCGCATTTATGATGGCAGTTACTGCCTTGTCCCTACCAGAGTTGATACTTCTAAGAAAAGTAATAAAGCCAAAGCTGATTCGAGCATTTGTGGTTATTGCAGGTGTGGGTATTGTATTTGTAGGTTATTCCTTTAATGCAATTGTACACTTGTTATAAAAGTAAAATTAGTAAGTTCACTTAAACTATATTTGGATCTAAATCGAGGAGGATCATTATGAACATTAAAGTGTTAGGTACAGGGTGCTCAAAGTGCAAAAAGTTAGAAGCAAATGTTAAAAAAGCCATTGATCAAATGGGACTTGAAAATGTAACCGTTGAAAAAGTTGAGGACATTCAACAGATCATTAAATATGGTGTAATGAAAACCCCAGCACTTGTGATCAATGAAGAAGTAAAATTTATGGGGAAGATAGAAAAACCAGCTGCATTGGTTGAACTGTTAAAGCTAGAAGGGTAATTATGAATAAAAATATCGAGTTTCTAAATGTATTGGGGAGTGACGAGTGTGGAATAGAATATACACTTGAAAAAATGGGTGGTAAGTGGAAACCATTTATCCTTTGGTATCTTGGAAAAAATGGTGTTAAAAGATATGGTGAAATTCGAAAATTCATCCCTAAAGTAACCAATAAAATGCTGAGTCAGCAGCTTAAAGAACTGGCAGAAGATAAACTCATTAAGAGAAAAGACTATAAAACTGTGCCGCCGAAAGTAGAGTACAGCATTACCCGTGAAGGGGAAACATTAATGCCAATACTTGACCTTATGTGTGGTTGGGGGTATGAACGTAAACCTAGATAAAAAGAGGAATAAAAAACACTTCAACAATCAGCTTTATAAGCCATGTTGAAGTGTTTATGCATTTTAAAACGAAGGTGGTGTCATTGCCCATATAGAAATACTCTCGGTATCCCCAATATTCACATACTTATGTGGTTTGGTACTATCAAAAGATATACTATCTCCCTCTTCAAGGATGTATTCTACATTTTCAAATATGACTGCAAGTCGTCCTTTAATGACAATCCCACATTCCTCACCCACATGACCAATAAGATCTTCTGTGGATGCTTCATCTCTATTCAGAATAATTCTTAAAAACTCAATTTTTCTATTTAAGTCTGGCGTTAAAAGTTCATAAATTGCATCTGAGTCATCTGTTGTAATACGCTTACGATTGTTTGCTTTAACAACGGGATTGACCATATGTGGCTCTTCTTCATCAAAGAAGTATCCAATACTAACATTCAATGTTTGTGCTATTTTCCATAATGCCATAACTGAAGGAACAACCATATTTCTTTCAATCTGGCTAATAAGACCTGTACTTAATTGTGCATCAGCGGCCAATGTTGCTATGCTCCAGCCCTTTTCTTTTCTGAGTTCTCGGATTTTTGATCCAACATCTATATTCATACTGTCACCTCTAGTTCATTCTATCAGAATATAGTTATATCTGGGAAGAAATCGATAGAAATGCTAAAATTGAACAAAACATATGGCTCCCAATATTCAATATAATAAATTTTGTTTAATATATTGAATTATCATTACAATTCGTATATACTAACTTCATTCAATATATTGATGGTTTATTCGGAATAATGAAATTTATCTTAATATCAAAAACGGGAGGGTTTTATGAAAACGTTAATAAGTGCAGATAATACCTGGTTACTTTGGGCGATTATCAGTGGTTGGGCAGCAATCAGCATTCATCTAGAACAAAAATATCAGTGGGCTGCGAAAGTTTCAGGTGCAATTATTGCACTCGTGGGGGCCATGATTCTATCCAACTTAAAAGTTATTCCCATCGATTCACCAGTGTATGACACAGTTTGGGGATATGTTGTACCACTTGCAATACCGCTATTATTATTTCAGTGTAATATTAAAAAAATATGGAAAGACAGTGGGAGAATTCTCATTATTTTTTTAATCAGTTCATTTGGAACCATGTTAGGTGCAGGCATAGGTTATGTGTCGCTTAACAAGTACATACCTGAGTTATCAAGTGTTGCAGCTATGATGAGTGGTTCATACATCGGTGGTGGGGTTAACTTTGTTGCCATGGCAGATTCATTCCAAATTCCTGGTGAGCTTGTTTCTGCAGCTGTGGTTGCGGACAATATGCTTATGGCACTTTACTTCTTTGTACTTATTGCGATTCCATCTATGGCACTTTTCAGAAAATACTACGCACATCCACATATTAAGGAAGTTGAAAGTGTAGAAACAGATGGAGGTGAAACAATTGCATCAGCTTATTGGGGTAGAAAAGAAATTTCACTTAAAGATATTGCCTTTGCAGTATCGAGTGCTTTCTTTATCGTTGCAGTTTCTCAAGAGCTTGCAAAAATGTTCTCATCAATCATTCCTACATCAAACTTTTCTCTATCAATGCTGAATGATCTGTTAGGGAATAAGTATTTGATTATAACAACACTTACGATGATATTAGCAACAGTTAAGGCCGATGTATTTGGTAATATTAAAGGCGCACAAGAGATAGGTACATTCCTAATCTACCTATTCTTCATGGTTATTGGTATTCCAGCTTCAATTACTTTAATTCTTTCTAAATCACCTATGTTATTAATCTTTAGTGCTGTAATGGTTCTAGTGAACATGCTTGTAACATTTGGGTTTGGTAAACTGCTTAAGTTTGATATGGAAGAAATTATACTTGCATCCAATGCAAATATTGGTGGTCCAACGACAGCGGCTGCAATGGCTATTTCCAAAGGATGGACAAAGTTAATTGGTCCAATCATGCTGGTAGGTACTTTGGGTTACATTATCGGAAACTACTTTGGTCTCTTTATGGGGAACCTACTGGGTAGTTAGAAGGAGAAGCATATATGATATTTGACGGACATTCGGATATTCTGACAGATTTGACAATACGATATGCAGAAGGTGATGATAATCCTTTTAAAAGTAAACATAAGAATGATCTCGATGTGGGACAAGTAAAAGGAGGCATCCTTGTTCTTTGGCCGGAGCCACCGAATGATACTAGACCCAATGAAAGAACGGGTGAACTGCTCGAATCATTAAACAAAGAAACAGGTAAAGGTCATATTAAATTGGTCCGAAATTATCAGGAGCTTATGTTGTCTTGGGAGAAAGATGAGTTTACTGCTTTTCTTGGTGCAGAAGGAATCAGTTCAGTTCAAGACAATCTTGAATATATCGACTACTTATATGAAGTGGGTCTGCGCCACTGTTCTCTAACGTGGAATGAGTCCAACCAGTTTGCGACAGGTGTCACAGGAGATCCACACCGCGGTCTTTCTGTACTGGGCAAATCCGTGGTAAGAAAAATTGAGGACAAAGGTATTCTATTAGACTTGTCTCATTTGAACGAAAAGTCATTTTGGGATGTTGCTAAAATAGCGAACAAACCCCTTATTGCCTCTCATTCAAATCTAAGACGTTTATGTGACCATGATAGAAACTTGACAGACGATCAGGTAAAATTCATTAAAGAAACAGGTGGGTTAATTGGTATTAATTCTTACAAAGGATTTGTATCAACCGAGCCTGTTGGTCAGACTGTAGATGGATTTGTTAGACATGCTGTTGAAGCCAGTGAAATGATAGGTGTTGACCATGTTGCTTTAGGATTTGACTACTTCGGTTATCTAGAAGCAGATGTAATTGACTCTTTTAGTGAAAGTTCTCCAAGTGTTAAGGGTCTTGAAAATGCATCTAAATCTCAAAGTATAATTATGAAATTAAGGGATGCAGGATTCAACAAAGATGAAATTGAAAAACTGTGTTTCAAGAATTATTTTAGAATAATCAAGGAAGTTATTGGTTAAAAAGTATCAGACAATTTTTAAAATAATAGTTCTGTAAGCTTAAAAAGCGCTCAAGTCAATTGAGCGTTTTTTGTGTGTGAACATGCACGAAAATAATTAAACGATTTTTCAACGCCAAATTTATATGGTCTTCTATAGGGTAATACATTATGATTTACTAAAGGGGCGAATTCATATGTATAGGTTGTTTTACAACGGAAATATTATTTCGATGGACAATATTGGAACGGTGTATAATTGGATTTACATAGAACACGGTGTAATCATCGACGCTGGAAATTATGAAGGGTATCATAAATATCTTAACAAAACCATAGACACTGTTGACTTAGATGGCAACTCTGTTTTACCTGGATTTACTGATTCTCACGTTTATTTAGTTCAAACAGGTATTAATAAATTGGCTGTAGACCTATCAGAAGCAACATCCATTGACGAAGTCATTCAGTTACTTGTCAAACGTGCATCAGAAACTTCTAAAGGAAAACTTGTTAGAGGTGTAAAGTTAGATGAATGTAATTTGAACGAAAAAAGACTTCCTAACAAATTTGAGTTAGACAAATATTTTAAGGAACACCCAGTTTGGATCAATCGTATTGAGAAACATACAAGCATTGTGAACTCATATGCCCTAAGAGAATTAAAATTACCGTTTAACCTTCAAGGAATAGAATACGATGGAAATATTCCAACCGGCATAGTTTATGACAGGGCTAATGCATTTATTACTAATAAATTTTACAGCCAAATAGCTGACGATGTTAGAGATGAAGGTGTACAGTTGGCATTTGAACACGCTATGGAAAAAGGGATAACAACAATAAATGCTATGGAAGCCGGTTTCGCATTTTGTGATAGAGATGGCGAATTTGTATATTTAAATAAAGAAAAGTTCCCAATAGACGTAAATTTATTTTATCAGACTCTAGATCTTGAGAAACTGAATAGAATGGGAATAAAAAGAGTGGGGTGTTTATTTCTTGATGGATCAATAGGGTCAAGAACTGCAGCATTATCATCTCCTTATGCAGATGATCCAACATGTAATGGTTCACTCTATTTTTCTAAGAAAAGTTTGGATGATATTGTATTAAAAGCACATTTGGCAGATTTTCAATTGGCGATTCATGCAGTTGGTGATAAGGCAATCGAAATGATACTAAATTCTATTGAGAAAGCTCTTGCAAGCTATCCAAAAGTAAACCATAGACATCGAATTGAACATTTTGAATTGCCTTCAAAAAGCGCTCTTGAAAAATCACGGAAACTGGGTGTTATAGCATCTATGGTTCCTAATGCAATAGAGAAGTGGTCAAAAGAAGGTGCAACTTATGGTGTACGACTTGGTCGCGATAGGTTAAATATCAATAATCCGTTTAGAGATGTTTTGAATTATGGCATTAAAATAGCAGCGGGTTCAGACAGTGATACAACTGAAATGGATCCGTTTAAAAGTATGCAAGCAATTGTTGATAATAAAAATGTACATCAAGGTGTAAGTATTAATGAAGCATTAAAAATGTTTACCATAGATGCAGCATATGCAAACTTTGAGGACCGTATGAAAGGGAGTATTGAGAGAGGTAAACTTGCAGATTTAATCATAATCAATCAGAACCCTTACGACATTGATCCAAGTAAATTGTCACAAATTCAGGTCCTAGAAACAGTTAAGAATGGTTTAACTGTTTATAAGTCTGGAGCACAAAATGAGTAAGCTGAATATAGTGACACTTGATGGGTTGAAAATTACAGTCAACGATAAACGTGTTGACGAAGTTCTCAGTAAAAAGGCAAAAGGGTTATTGGTTTATTTGATAAGTACAAAAAATGAAGTATCAAGAGAAAAATTAGCAGAGCTATTTTGGGAAGACTGTTCAATTACTTCTGCAAGGAATAATTTAAGACATGTTATATGGGAAATTAACAAACTTTGTCCTAACGAAATAATTAGTAGGAATAATGAGAATTGCAAAATTAGCAGCAAAATTCATGTTGAATCTGATATTGTTACCCTTGAATCAATTTATAACGAGTATCAGAGTACAAATATTGAGATTCTTAAGAAAAACATTCAGTGTTATAAAAATGATTTTCTCGATGGCATATATTTTAAAAATGTTATAGCCATAAATGATTGGTTGATGATGAGGAGAAATTATTTGCAACGAATTTACTATGAAATAATATCTTACATTGGAGACTTCTTACTTGAGCAGAAAGATTATAATCAATCACTGACGTACTATGAAAGACTCCTAAAAATCAATCCACTACATGAAGAAATTTATTTGAAGCTTATGAGAAATTGTGTTGAGGCTCAAGAAATTACGCATGCGATTAAGTATTATAAAATTTGTAGTGACCATCTACGAAATGAACTTAATATTGATCCAGGAGAAGAATTACAAGATCTATACTTCAGAATTATTGGAGAAAGAAACAGTATGAAAGCGAATGGAGAACAGCAAAATTCACAAGTGAGTTCAAATATTCAAATAAGAATAGATGGCGAATCAGAGTTTCATTATGAGTTATGTTGCCGATTAATTGATTTGGTAATTGATTATATACAGTTAGAGAAATTAACTGAAGATGAGAGCTATAATATCTCTTACTTAGGTTTACTTCATCCATCTAGTAAATTTCAAACACACAATCCTATAGATGCATTCCAAAAGGAGCCATTTATATTTATTGCGATGGCCGTTATGTTTAAACTGTTGAATGATGTAAATGTTCAAATATTTATTCATAATATTGAGCGTTCGGATGAGAAGTCTAAAGGAATTTTAAAGGCTCTTGCTCGACATATTAGCTATAAGGGTAATCTAACACTAGTGTTAAACTAGTGTTTTTTTATTTTTTTGATAATTATTATGTATTCTGAATATTTAAACGATCAAATAACATTCCGTTGCTAGAATGGAATTAACAACATTGAAGGAGAACAAAGATGAAGAACATTATAGAAAATATATTTCAAAATTTGATGAGCATTCAAAGTGACACAGGTACAGAACAGGAAGTTAAAATTGCAGAAGAAATTTACAGCTATTTGTCAAATATAAGGTACTTTCAAGACAACAGTGGAAATTTGATAAAGCAAAAAGTTGAAGGCGATCCGTTTAATCGATTTAATGTTATTGGTCTTATTAGGGGCACAACAGATAAAACTGTAATATTCATTCATCATCATGATGCAGTAGATATAGACAGCTATGATGAGATGAAGTCTGTTGCATTTGAATCAGAATTGCTAAAAAAAGAATTGTTGAAAAAAGCATTACCTGATGAAGTTCATCATGATTTACTAAATCCTGACTGGCTGTTCGGACGGGGGTCTGCCGATATGAAAGCAGGAGCTGCTGTTCAAATAGCACTACTTGAAACCTTATCAGAAGATGCATCCTTCCATGATAATATTGTTTTACTGTCTGTCTGTGATGAAGAAAACTTGTCAGTAGGGATGCGGCAAGCGTCTGCAGTTTTGAACCAGTTGAAGAAGGAATATAATTTAGATTACAGAGTTATGATCAACTCCGAACCAGTTGCAAGAATCTCAGAAACGCAAGGCATTTATTATGAAGGAACAGTTGGAAAATTAATGCCAGTAATCTACACACGAGGTAAAACAGCACATATAGGAGAAGTCTTGTCAGGACTAAATCCACTATTGATATTGTCAGAAATTCAGTCGAGGATTGAGTTAAATCCTGAGTTTACAGATGAATACAAAGGTGAAGTAACCCCTCCACCAACATGGGTACATTATAGAGATCGAAAACTAATGTATGATGCATCTATACCTGAAACTGCATCGGCGTATTTTAGTGTATTGACTTTAAATACTTCCCCTCAAGAAATAATGAGAAAGATTAAGGTTGTATCTACTGAAGCATTTGAAAATTCAATCCAAAAATATGAAACTTGTGTGAAAGCAATTAACAAAAAATCCAAGAAGACAATTATGAGTGCAAGTTTTCAACCTAGAGTTATGGCATTTGAAGAGTTAAATCAAATGCTTATTGAAAAGAAAGGCGATTCATATATTAAAGAAATTAAAGTTCAAAGTACTCGAATAAAAGAGAAATTAGATTGTGGCGATATAAATTTACAGTCGGCTTCGATAGAAATAATGGAAAAAGCAGTTTCATTTTTAGATGATAAAGAACCAATTGTGGTAATTGGATTCTCTGGTCCATTTTATCCGCATTTAACCAATGATTTATTAGTAGACGAACGAACTTCAAAATTTGAAAAAATAATAAATGATGTGTCATTTGAGCGGTTTAACATGAATTATGTAAAACATAATTACTTCATGGGAATATCAGATTTTAGCTATTCATCATTAAAATTGGAAGAATCAGATATAAATATTATTGAGAAAAACATGCTTGGATGGGGACAGTTGTATAGTATTCCGTTTGAGTCACTAAAAACAATTGAGATACCAATGGTCAATTTAGGCCCTTGGGGAAAAGATCTTCATAAAGTAACAGAACGTGTTAATAAAGAGGACTTATTCAATAGGCTACCAAAACTTATCGAAGGTTTTATTAGAGCTTTATAAAGCTCTGGATTAATAAGGGGGAGAGATAATGCAAAATGTAGTTAATTATTTGAATGGATTATTGTGGAGTAACGCACTAATTTACGCATTACTGGTTATGGGGATTGTATTTTCATTTAGATTAAGGTTTGTTCAGTTTAGATTGTTTAAAGATATGGTAAAGCTCTTAATGGATCGAGATGCTGGAGAAAAAGGAATAACATCATTTCAAGCATTAGCACTATCAATTGCTGGGCGTGTTGGCGTAGGAAATATTGCAGGTGTTGCAGTAGCTATATCTGCTGGTGGTCCTGGAGCTGTATTTTGGATGTGGTGTTTGGCGCTTATTGGCGCATCAACAGCATTTGTAGAAAGTACACTTGCGCAAGTTTACAAAGAAGAATACAAAGGGGAATATCGAGGTGGAACTGCATACTATATTGAAAAATACTCTGGTATGACAATATTAGGTGTGATCTTCTCAATTGCCCTTGTTTATGGATCCGCTGTTGGTGTTCCATGGTTACAGAGTAATGCAATTGCATCTAGTGTTGAAAGTGCATTTGGAATTTCTAAAATGGTAACAGGATTTGTTGTTACTGCACTAGTTGGTGTTATCATTTTGGGCGGTGTAAAAAGAATCAGTAAAGTTGCAGAAGTTCTTGTTCCGTTTATGGCACTCATATATATAGTGATTGCAGTCATTATCATTGGATTTAATATTTCTGAACTACCAGCAACTATTGCATTGATTTTTAAGAGTGCATTTGGAGCAGAGCAAGCTTTTGCTGGTATTATTGGTGCGGCAATTGCGAATGGTGTTAAACGTGGAATATATTCTAATGAAGCTGGTATGGGTACTGCGACTCAAGCAGCGGCAGCGGCAGATGTATCCCATCCCGCAAAACAGGGGCTAGTTCAAGCATTTTCAGTTTATATCGATACCATGTTGGTTTGTACTGCTACAGCTTTTATGATCATAATAACAAAATCATATAATGTAATGGGAGCTGATGGGAGTGCAATTGTTAGTAATCTTGAAAATGTAGAAGCAGGGCCATTGTACACTCAAACAGCAGTGGATACACTAATCCCAGGTTTCGGTTCAGCGTTTGTAGCGATTGCACTATTCTTATTCGCTTTTACTACGCTAATAGCATATTATTATGCAGGTGAAACAGCAACTGTCTACATACAGGAGAAAACGGGTTTAAACTTAGTCCCAGCGATGCGTTTACTGATATTAGCATTTACTTTTATTGGAGCAACACAAACATCTTCATTAGCTTGGGGAATGGCCGATCTTGGTGTTGGAATGCTGACTTGGATAAATATTGTGGGCTTAACTTTAGCGGGTGGCGTTGCAGTAAAAGTACTTAAAGACTATGAAGAACAAAAATCTCAAGGTTTAGATCCGGTCTTTAATGCAGAAAGACTGGGCATTAAGAACACAAGTGTCTGGAATAAAAAATCAATATCTAAGGACGAGAAGCAAATGAAAGCACAGTAATTTCATTTTTGAAGAGATAAAAGACAAAAACATGCTTTATTGATTATAAACAAACTGGATTTAAATATAAAAAGGGGGTGTTGCAGAATGACTTTCTAACGAAAGTCATCAGCAACACTTCTTTTTTTGTTTTTTTGCATGAATATGTGAGATTTCATTGATAAACTCAATTTACTAATATTCACAATCTAATTTTAGACATCACAAATAGAGGGTTTGACCCCTCATGCATTAAAATTTTAGATTCATCATTTATGCTGGTTTTAAAGTATATAAGGTTGTACCATTTTTACTATTTTGAATGTTTCTGTGCAACTTATTGAAGTTGTATCCAAAACACAATAGTACGAACTCAGTTCCAACATTAGCTTTGCCTTTTGAGAGAAATCTTCTAAAACCATAATTCTGTTTGAGTATGCCAAAGACACCCTCAACTTGAATAGATCTATTCATACGAAGACATGTGCCAAGAGCTGAAGTAATATTTGCTCTTGAATTTTCACGAAAATTTAGAAAAGCATGTGATACTTCAATACGTCTATTGCCTGCAGCTTTAGTACACTTGGCTTTCACAAAACATTTCGAGCAATCTTCACACTGGTAAACACTGACCTTCGATTCAAAGCCTGTTTTGGAAGTCCGTTTTTTATATCTTTCAAATGTGAGTTTTTTGCCCTGGGTACAAATGTAGGTATCGTTCTTAGAATCATAGGTCATATTTTCTCGCCGACCTATTTTATTTTTGAATGCTCTAGATTTAGTTTGTTCGTAATTGCTAGGTTTAATGTATGATGTTTGTTTATTTTCTTCTAGTTTCACATAGTTCTCTTCACTTTCATATCCTGCATCTGCCACAATGTTCTTGTATTTCACACCAAGAAGTCGTTCGCTCTTTTCAAGGAATGGCCAAAGTGTTGTTTGGTCTGTACATTTATCTGAAATGTCCACACCCACTACATACTCTCCTTCAACGCCAATCTGAATATTATAGGCTGGTTTGAGTTGTCCGTTTCGCATATGATCCTCTTTCATTCGCATGAAAGTAGCATCTGAGTCGGTTTTAGAGAAACTGTTGCGGTCGCCTAAGATTTTGTAATAGCCATCATATTTTTCTTGACGATCCTTCATTTCAGTAAGAGTCTCAATATCTCTTTGAAGTTGTGTTTTTCGTTTGCCTTTACCGGAAACAAACTCTATTTTCTGCTCATCTTTTAGTCCCATCAACTTGTCTATAATATTTTTGTGGTCTCTTGTTTTTAGATCATATCTGCACACTATTTCTGTAATTTTTTCACTAAGTTTTTCCTGAAGACGTGTTTCGTGCTTCTCCACAGCTCTTTTCCAAACAAATGTGTATTTATTCGCAGAGGATTCCAGTTTCGTTCCATCTATAAATATATTTTCATAGGAAATCTCGTTAAGCGCCTTAAGTTTCTTCACAAACTGAGCAAAGAGTTCATCGATTACACATCCCAGTCTTCCTTTTTTAAATCTACTGATTGTGCTATGATCAGGCACTTTCTCATCACCAAGAAGCCACATGAAATTTATGTCTCGCCGACAGCTTGTTTCAAGTGCTCTTGATGAATAGATGCCATTCATATATCCATAGACAATGATCTTGAATAGAGTCTTTGGTGCAACCGCGGATTTTCTCCCTTTGCGAGAGTACATCGAATTCAGTTCTTTGTAGTCAACCTCCTCAAGAACTCGATCTAGCAGCCGTACACTATCATCATTTGGAATGATCCGTCCAAGATCAAATGGTAGAAGCAGTTGTTCTTCTACGTGATTATTGTTATAATCTTTAAGTATTTTGTTGTTACTAGACATAGCTTCATCATACAACTCAGGCGGGTTCTTTTGAACCCGCCTGTAAGCTTTTTTGGTAGTTTAGTGGTGTAAAAAATGTATTTCTTATATAAAAACGGAGTTTCGCGGTTTCAGACTGAAGAATCATAGGTGTCTGATGAAAGTCAGCGATTTCAGAATTTTGGACATAGAAAAATCCCGGACGCTGTTTGAGCATAGCGAGTTTGGCCGGGATCTATGACTAAAATTTTGAAATAGCATGAGTTTCACAGTCGTCTATGTTTTCGTAAGGCTGAATTTGCGAATCTCTGTTTCTTCATAAAAAGGGACTGTATTTTGCAACAGCCCCTTTTTTATGGTGATGAATTGCCTTGATAATGAAGTAGAGTGGTCCCAGAGTATATAATGGGTATATCTTTTTGTGTTAAGAAGTGGTGTCATAATTTGCATGTCGTTAAAAATTTTAATATGATTGAATGGAACTATTTTGACACAATACAAATAGGAGGCTTATCATGAGTTTATATAATGAATTCCACAAAGAAATGCAGAGTTACTGGCTAAAAAATGAGCCAGCACAAGTATTATCTATTCTTCAAGAAGGATTAACTAGATTTCCAGAACATTTGGCAGAACTTTTGTTTGAGGGAATTATGGCATGTATAGATTTGAAACTCACTGAAGAAGCACTGAGTTTAATGAAGCTTGCAGATGAAAATGACTACTGGTACCCTGCAGAAATGTTCCCACAAGATGAAATATATAAACCCTACTTAACTAAATGGGCTAAAAACATTTCTACTGGTGGCACAACAGCATTGGAAGTGGGTAAAGACAGTGGTATTAATATGCTTGCGCTTCATGGATGGGGAGAAGATTTACACTTATTTCGAAGGTATTTTAGCTCTGAATTGTTTGAACAAAGAGGTCGAATTCACTACTTGCAATCTAGTCAGCAGATTGGGTCCATCCAGTATGTTTGGACGGATAAAAAACAAGCTGAAAAAGATGTTCGCCATTACTTATGTGAAGCCTTTGATTCTCTAAAAATTGACTTTATTGCAGGGTTTTCACAAGGGGCTCAACTGGCCCTCAATTTAGTTCTTCAAGATGTTGTTGAAATCGAAAAGCTTATTCTTGTATGTCCTGGAAAAGAAAATTATGCACCAGAAGTATTGGAAAAATTGAAAGAAAAAAATGTGAAGGTACTTCTGATTTCTGGTGAACATGACCATGAACATGACTATCATAATAATTTAAATAAAGTATTAAAAAGCTTTGAAGTGGATATTGAATACGTTACAATAGAGGGCATGGCACATTGGTTCCCTGATAATATTGATACTTTGATAAACGATTTTTTGTAGTTTTTGGATATGATGAAAACAATGAATCAACAACTACAATGACTAAGAAATGGTGATGATGTGGTAGAGCATAAACTTATTAGAAAAATTGAAGCCTTTGAGATGTTGTCTGAAGACACAATTGAGCGAATTTCCAAAATTGCAGATGATGTAGACCTAAAAAAAGGTGAGACGCTGTTTTGGGAAAAAGATCAAATTGATGCGGTTTATGCCATTGTTGAGGGGAAAGCTGCTATGCTTCGGTACAGTGGGGCTGGTCAAAAAAGGATCTTTTTTATTCTTAATGAAGGCGCGTTGATTAACGAGGTTGCTTTTGACAACCTTCCAGTATCAGTTGTGTGTGAAGCTTTCGAAACTGCAAAACTCCTTAGATTTCCAAAAATAGAGTTTTTAGAGATCATGCGTGAGGACTTTGATTTAACCTACAACATTATGTGTTCAATGGGAAAAAAACAGAGAAGATTATACCGTCAGCTTAAGAATACAGTACCAATTAAAGTAGATAAAAAACTGGCTGCAAAGTTATGGAAGCTTTCAAAAGATTATGGTGTTGTAGAAGACGAGTGGATTCGGATCGATCTTAAAATGTCTGTGACCAACCTGTCTTATTTAATGGGGAGTTCAAGAGAAACAATATCTAGGGCCCTTAAGTTGCTTCTAGACTTGTGTATTGTAAAATGGGACAAGAAACAACTTCTAGTAAAAGAGCAGGACATCCTTGATTATTACAGACATGAGTAAAAAAAGAATGGAAATAAGTAAATAATTTCATATTGATAAATAAAATATTAACGAAAAGAAAAATGTGTGATTAAAATCACATATTTTTTTTTATGTCCTAGATATAATAGTCACAAATAGAGGGTATGGGTGAGGCGACGACGTTTTGGATTGTGATTTCCATAACAAGCCAAGTTCCTGTTCATACTAAAAAAGTACCAGGGAGGATGTATATGTTTAAACCAACGTTAGACGCATTAGGAAACGCAGCAAAATCAAAAGCAAACTTTGTAAAGGAAAGTAAAGGGAGATACTTAACAGCTTCAGCCCTAGCAGGATTTTATGTAGGTCTTGGAATTATTCTTATTATGACTATTGGTGGTATCTTATCAACAGCGGGTTCACCTTTTACCAAAATTATTATGGGTGCATCATTTGGTATTGCACTGAGTCTTGTAATCATGGCAGGATCTGAGCTCTTTACAGGTAACAACCTGATAATGACTGCAGGTGCACTAGACAACAAAGTAACTTGGAAAGATGCAATGTCAGTATGGTTCTTTAGTTACATTGGCAATTTTGTTGGATCTGGACTAGTCGCAGCCATATTTGTTGCAACGGGTTCACTTGGTGGTACAACAGGTGCATTTATCCTCAAAGTAAGTGCTACAAAAATGGGTGGCGCATTTATGCCACTACTAGCAAAAGGTATAATGTGTAATATTTTAGTTTGTTTAGCTGTATTATGTGCTCTAAGAATGAAAAGTGAGTCTGGTAAATTAATTATGATTTTCTGGTGTTTATTCGCATTCATCACTTCTGGATTTGAGCATAGTATTGCTAACATGACTATTTTCTCAATTGGATTAATGATCCCTCACCCAGAAACAGTATCGGTTGCTGGTATGATGGCAAACTTAATTCCAGTTACAATCGGAAACTTTATAGGTGGCGGTATTCTCCTTGGTGGAAGTTATTTCTATATGGGTAAAGAGTAGTTATTGGAATTGAGAGGAGATGGCCACATTGAAAATTAATATGACACAAGATGCTTTAAATAAAGCATTTGAATCATTAAGAGAATCATATACTCTAATGGCTCCTGTACGTCAGCCTTATAAAGGCACTATGTCGGACACAGACGCTATTCGGTACGAAGAAATTACAAGCTACGAGCAAATTGAGTTCGATGCTAAAGCACAATTTTCTGCAAAAGAAATATTTCAACCCACAACACAGGTGTTGTTCTATTTCACAGAAGAAGAGTATAAAGTTCCAGCAGCGGATCAAAAGAAAATATTGGTGTTTTTGCGTGCTTGTGATATTCACGCCGTTGACAGGGTGGATCAGATTTATCTAGATAATGGCCCAGTTGACCCGTATTATAAACAAATTCGAGACCGTGTTGAATTTGCACTGATCGGTTGTGAGAAATCATTCAGGAACTGCTTCTGTGCTTCTATGGGAACGAATAGATCAGATGACTATGTGTTGGGTATCAAACCTGATGGTGCCAATGTCTGTCTAGAGATCAAAAGTGAAAGTCTATCAAACACTTTTGGTCAGTTCGATTCGAACGCGGTTGATTTCGAAATGGATTACGTTACTGAAAACAATATTAGGGTTGAAACGCCTGAAAACTTAGATGGACAAGCGATTGCAGACCACGATATGTTTAGAGAATATGACTCAAGATGTGTTGCATGTGGTAAGTGTAATTTTGTATGTCCAACGTGTACTTGTTTTGCTATGCAAGATATATTCTACAAAGATAATGACAATACAGGTGAGAGAAGAAGGGTTTGGTCTTCTTGTCACGTGGATGGTTACACAGATATGGCTGGTGGTCATGGCTTTAGACAGAAGTATGGAGAGCGAATGCGCTTCAAAACACTTCACAAGGTCCATGATTACAACAAACGTTTTAACAAACATATGTGTATAGGTTGTGGTCGTTGTGACGATGCATGTCCTTCTTACATTTCATTCTCAACATGTGTAAATAACATAACGAATCTTGTAAAGGAGGGGCAATAATGACAAACGCATATATGCCATTTCCATCTGAAATATTAGAAATTATTCAACACACAGACATAGAATATACTTTCCGTATGGCCTATGAAGGGGATGTTATACCTGGACAATTTTTCGAGGTTTCAATTCCTAAGTACGGTGAATGTCCAATTTCGGTTTCTGGAATAGGTAAAGACTATATTGACCTAACCATTCGCCGTGTAGGTCGTGTAACAGATGAACTTCACAATTTTAGAGCTGGACAAAAGTTCTACCTTAGAGGTCCCTACGGGAATGGTTTCTCTATGGACAACTACAAAGGTAAAGAATTAATCATAACTGCTGGTGGTAGTGGCCTTGCGCCTGTTAAGGGAATAATTGACGAGGTTTATAATGCGCCACAGTCAGTTGAAAATTTCCACTTAGTTGTTGGCTTTAAATCACCTGAGGATATTTTATTCAAGTCAGATATTAAGAACTGGCAAGATAAAGACCTAAGGGTTACACTGACTGTTGATGGTGCAGAAGAAGGATATGAAGGCCCTGTTGGTCTTGTTACAAAATATGTACCAGATTTAAAAATTGATAACATGGACATGGTTGAAGTTGTTGTGGTTGGTCCTCCGCTAATGATGAAGTTTACAGTAATGGAGTATTTGAAGCGTGGTGTGCCTGAAGAAAAAATATGGGTATCTTACGAAAGAAAAATGCACTGTGGATTAGGTAAATGTGGTGGATGTAAGATGGATGACACATATATTTGTCTAGATGGCCCAGTGTTCAATTACGTAGACGCTAAAAAGTTATTTGATTAAGGTAGGAGGCGACCATGGATATAAATACGAAGAAACTGACCAAAAACGCCTATCGTGTAACGAAAGAGCGTTATAAAACAGCACTAAGAGTCCGTGTACCTGGTGGACGTATTGAAGCAAAACACTTTGAAATACTTCAAAAAATTGCTGAAGAGTATGGTGAAGGTGATCTTCACTTAACAACACGTCAGGGTTTTGAAATCCCTGGAATTGACGTAGATAAAGTAGAAGAAGTCAATCAACTCATCCAACCCGTAATTGAAGGTCTTGAGATTAATCAAATTGAACCCAATACTGGATACCCAGCAGCTGGCACGCGTAATGTTGCCGCGTGTATTGGCAATAGAGTCTGTCCAAAGGGACAATACGAAACAAGTGGATTTGCAAAACGTATAGAAGATGCCATCTTCCCAAACAACTTGCACGTTAAAATCGCTCTAACCGGTTGTCCGAACGACTGTATTAAAGCAAGAATGCATGATTTTGGTATCATAGGAATGACGCTACCTGAGTACGATAAACAGAAATGTGTTTCTTGTGACCGTTGTGTTAAGAAGTGTCGCCAGTTATCAACGGAAGCGCTTAAAATGGAAAATTATAAAATTGAACGAGACCATGAAAAATGTATTGGTTGTGGTGAGTGTGTCTTAAATTGTCCAACAGGGGCGTGGACTCGAAACGACAACAAATATTACCGTCTGTCTGTAATGGGCCGTACAGGTAAAAAGAATCCAAGGCTGGCAGAAGATTTTATTATTTGGGCTGATGAAGCCAGTATTATAAAAATAATCCTGAACACCTATGACTATGTTGAAGAATATATTGACCGCAGCCTACCCAAAGAACACATTGGTTACATTGTAGATCGTACTGGATTTATGGAGTTTAAAAAGTGGGCTCTGAGGGATGTTGAACTACCTGAAATAGCTAAAGTGGCGAACAACATTTACTGGAGTGGCGTACGTTATCCAAATACGGTAAGATAATAAATGTTCTGCTTAATAAATACGTAGGATTAAACGACCTAACTCAGCTTAGGTCGTTTTTTTATGAATTCAAATTTATTGCTAAATTCAGAAAAATAATAATTATGCATTGACACGGTATACTATCTGCCGTATACTACTATCTAAATACATAATGATCTCATCGAGAGAGACCGAGGGAGCGGCCCTGTGAAGTCTCAGCAACCTGCTAGAAGTAAGGTGCTAAATCCGACAGTCATTGACTGGAAGATGAGTTATGAAGACGTAAACCGACTTCTCTCATCTAAACACGAGAGAAGTTTTTTTATTGTCTTTCTGCTCTTTCTCGATCATTCATGTACCCATTCTTATTCACAGCATATGTAGAGAAAGCGAGGCAACATTATGAGTCAATCAAAATTCGGTCTAGGAACTATTGCAGTACAGGGGAGTTATACAGCAGATGAAACAGGGGCAAGAACAATTCCTATTCATCAAACTGCATCTTATGACTTAGGGGACGCAGATCGTGCGGCAAATCTTTTTGGCCTAAAAGAGTTTGGAAACATTTATACACGACTTAACAATCCGACAAATACTTCTTTTGAAGAAAAAATTAACTTACTTGAAGGTGGTGTGGCTGCCCTTTCAACATCATCAGGTCAAGCGGCCATTACTCTAGCAGTTCTGAATATTTGCCAATCAGGAGATCACATCTTGGCTGCAAGTACACTTTATGGTGGAACATATACATTATTTGCATATACATTCAAGAAATTTGGTATTGATGTAACATTTGTTGATCCTGAAGCATCCCTTGAAGACTTAAAGAAACATGTAAAAGCCAACACGAAAGTTGTTTATGCTGAAACTATTGGCAACCCGGGTTTGAATATTCTAGACTTTGAGAAATTCAAAGCGTTATCAGTATTTGCTGAAGCTCCCTTTGTAGTAGATAACACTTTTGCAACACCTTATTTGATTAGACCATTCGAACATGGCGTAGACATAGTGGTTTATTCAGCTACAAAATATATTGGTGGTCACGGCAACAGTATTGGTGGGGTGATTGTTGACTCGGGTAAGTTTGAATGGACAAGCGAGAAGTTCCCAGGTTTGGTAGACCCCGATCCAAGTTATCATGGACTTGAGTACGCAAAAACTTTTGGAGAACTTGCATTCATAGTTAAAGCAAGAGTACAGCTTCTAAGAGACTTAGGGTCGACGTTATCACCCTTTAATTCATTCCTGCTACACACAGGGCTTGAAACGCTTCACCTTAGAGTTCAACGACATAGTGACAATGCACTTGAGCTAGCCAAGTATCTTAAGCAGCACGACTTAGTTGAGTGGGTTTCATATCCTGGACTAGAAGACCATCCATCGTATGAACGTGCTAAGAAATACCTTCCAAAAGGACAAAGTGGTGTATTAACATTTGGTGTGAAGGGCGGAAGAGAAGCGGGAAAAACATTTATTAACAGTGTTGAACTCGCGAGTTTGGTTCCGAATATTGGAGACGCAAGAACGCTTGTAATTCACCCTGCCAGTACAACACATTCACAGTTAACAGAAGACGAGCAAAAAGCGTCAGGTGTATTACCAGACCTAATCCGAGTTTCGGTTGGTATAGAGGACATTGAAGACATTAAGGCTGATTTTGATCAAGCACTTAGAGCAGAGTAGGAGGATATTATGCCCGTAGTTGTTCCAGAGAGTTTCCCGGCGTTTAAGACTCTTACAGAAGAAGGTTTGTTCTTAATGGACAAGCTGAGAGCAGAACATCAAGATATTAGACCTCTTGAGATATTGGTTCTGAATTTGATGCCGCTAAAAATAGCAACAGAAACACAACTCCTCCGACTGATCTCAAACAGTTTGGTACAGGTGGATGTTACTTTTATAAATCCATCGTCCTATGAAAGTAAAAACACAGATGCAAACCATTTAGATACCTTCTATAAATCATTTGATGAAGTAAAAGATAAAAGGTTTGATGGTATGATTATCACGGGAGCGCCTGTTGAAAACATGGAATTTGAAGATGTTGCTTACTGGAAAGAGCTTGAAGAAATTATGAGCTTTTCAAAGACAAATGTGACCTCCACAATGTTTATTTGCTGGGGGGCACAAGCTGCACTTTATCATTTTTATGATGTACCTAAACATCCCTTACAGAAAAAGAAGTTTGGTGTTTTTGAACATGATGTAGTCGCTAGAAAAGTCCCCCTTCTAAGAGGCTTTGACGAAACGTTTCTAGCACCACATTCAAGACATACGGAAACACGTCGTGAGGATATTGAATCAATTGATGGACTTAATATTTTATGTGAATCAGATGAAGCAGGTGTATACATCGTTGCGAATAATGATCTGAGTCAGGTGTTTGTCACGGGTCATTCTGAATACGACGGTTTAACACTGCATTTAGAATATGCAAGAGATAAAGATAAGGGTGCGGATATTCAGGTACCACACAACTATTATCCTGGAGACAACCCAGCAAATCGACCCAAAAACAGATGGCGATCACATGCCAACTTACTATTCTCTAACTGGTTGAATTATTGTGTATATCAAGTGACAGATTATGACTTGTCTCTAAAATAATAAAGCTAAAAATTTATGTGTAAATAGAATATGGGTCTGATGATTTTCATCAGACGCATTTCTATTTTGCAGGTGTAACTTCATTTATAATATCCTTTGCAACTTCCTTGTTCAAAAATATAGGAATTGTAATTACACAAAATCAGTATTACGGATTTCAATCTCTGTACCTTCAGGTGCGATGAGCTTGAACTGTAATCCGCCTTTTATTCTATAAATATCTTTACCATGTTTTGATTTGGTAACAGCCCCAAATGCTTTGGCTTCATCAAAGGCTTTTTCTATATCTTCAACCTCAAAACTTAAATGTGTTATACCTTCAAGCCCATTGCTGTATTGGCCGTATTTTTTATTACACTTTTCACTGAGGAGTTCAATCATGAGTGGACCACGTTTTAACCATGTTCTGTGCAGGCGTTTAGGTGCGCGTAAATCGTCTTTAACAAGTTCGAAACCTAACAATTCGTTGTAAAACTTGAATGATGCATCATAAACCGCAGTGTGAATGCAAAAATGGTGGAAAGACTTAATCTCCATTTAATTCTCCCTTTAACTCTCTCTTAAAATATCCCTTAAAAATGCCTTGTTAATTAAACCAATACCAGTTTATCAAACTATACAAATTTAGACCAGTTTAACTTGGTTGAAATTCATTTAAATGATATGATTTTAATGATGGAATATGTAATGGATGCGTCATAAATATGACTAGGAGTGTTTATGAGATTTATTGGGATAGATTTAGCATGGACATATAAGAATGAAACAGGAGTTTGTGTCATAAAAGAAGATGGAAGTGTCTTATTTTTAGATGCAAAAGTATATTCAGACGAGGCGCTAGTATCGATTATTAAAACATATTCAGAAGGGGATGTATGTATAGGTGTGGATGCACCACTCGTAATCGAGAATTTGTCAGGTGCAAGGGAAGCTGACCGTTTGCTTACCAGACATAAAATACATGGGCATCATCTTAAACTGTTTATGGCCAATCGTAATTTTTTTGAGAAAGCGTATGGTGGTATACGTGGTGAAGCGTTGGTAAAGATGATTAAAGGAGAACTTCCCAGAGCGGAATGTGGTTTTATTGCTGAAAAAGGAAAACAAATTATGGTAGAAGTATTTCCTACAGGCGTTTGCTGCGGCCTATTTCCAGAAATTTATCCCGTAAAATATAAAGTAAAAGCAAAAGTTCCATATGACGAAAGCCGTAGGCAGTTGGTCAGAATTTTGAACCGTGTTGCAGATATTGAAAAGAAAGAGAATAGGGTTGCTGGGATAGTGGATATGTTGGGCCTGGATAAGCTTGAATTTGACAGGAAGTCCCATAAACATATTGAAGACCAACTCGATGCTTTTCTAAGTGCATATGGTCTATATACAATATATAAAGGTTATGCAAAACAAGAGTCTTTTGGGGAAATCAGTGATGGATTTATCACAATTCCAGTCAAAGAATAGAACTGCTTTAATGGCAAAGTTAACATGATCAAAGCCAGAATACATTATAGACATATCAATTGAAAGATAGTGGTAAAAATGTTAAAGTGATCTCGACCATTAAGAAAGGTGAGATCACATGCATAATAACAGACAATATAAAGAGCCGTGTGCAAAAGAAGAATGTCGAGCGTATTTGAACGTTGTTGAGGAGCTTACTGTCGTAAAACGCTTAACTAAAAAACTCGATACTGTGCTGGAATCCTCATATGATGGCATATATATTACAGATGGTAATGCTGTAACAACACGTGTAAACAAAGCATATGAGAGAATCACAGGAATTCGGAGTGAAGAAATACTCGGAAAACATGTAAATGTTCTCGTTGAGCGCGGGATCATCTCAAAAGCCTGTAGTACGGTTGTTCAAAGAACAAGAGATGTTGTTACAATGCATCAGAAATTGTCTTCAGGAAAAATACTTCTTGTTACGGGGACACCTATTTTTGATGACCACGATGAAATAGAGATGATTGTTACAAACGTCCGTGATATTACGGAGTTGTTAAGGTTGCGTGAGGAGCTGTATGAACGCGATCAAAAAATGGATATGTACAATACCAAACTGGAGTCACTTAGGAAAACGCTTAATGAAAAAAAAGACTTATACTCACGTGATGCTAAAATGGGTAGATTGCTTGAATCCGCATCACGGGTTGCGAGCCATGAAACCACAGTTTTAATAACGGGAGAAACGGGTGTTGGTAAAGAGCGAATGGCTGAGTTTATTCATCAGAACAGTCAAAGAGCGCAGAAAAAACTCATCTCAGTCAACTGTGGTGCCATTCCAGATACCTTGATTGAATCGGCACTTTTTGGTTACGAATCTGGTGCGTTTACAGGTGCAAAAGCAGGTGGCAAAGTTGGACTGTTTGAAGAGGCCAGTGGAGGCACTATATTTTTAGATGAAATTGGTGAACTACCATATAATATGCAAGCCAAACTACTACGGGTGCTTCAGGAACAAGAAATACAACGTGTAGGTAGTGTTGATACTATAAAAATTAATGCAAGGATAATTACAGCAACCAATAAAGATTTACTTCAGATGTCCGAACAAGGTCATTTTAGAAAAGATCTATTATATAGACTTAATATAATTCCTGTTCACATCCCACCTTTGAGGGAGAGAAAAGCGGATATTATTCCATTGATTAATGAGTTCCTTAGTGCCCTTAACAACGAGTATGATGAAAATAAGAAACTCTCTAAAGAGGCTTATGAGAAATTATACAATTATAATTGGCCAGGCAACATTAGAGAACTTAAAAATGTGATAGAACGTGTTTTTGTTATGTGTCAAGACGATACCATCGAGGCCAATGAACTTCCTATTGAAGTTGAAGTTTACTATGATGAACACATTATAAGCCCACTTGGTTCGCTAAAAGATGCTGTTGCAAATCTTGAATCTCAAATGATCAAACGTGCTTTTGAAGAATTTGGTAATGTGCGGGGTGCTGCAAAAGCTTTAGGTATTGACGCCTCAACATTTGTTCGGAAAAGAAAAAAATACGCGAATTTGTGAAAAGTGTAACAATGATACAAACAGCGTTGCAGAATTGCAACGTGGTGCATTTCTGCAACGAGTAGTGAAAAAGTTGGTTTAAATGTTGAAAAATAAAGAAAATGTATTAAGCGTGTTGAAGGTGGTTGTTGCATAAATGCAACAACCACCTATTGTTTTGTACAGGATAAAGTACAAAATTTGCTGCATATTGTGAAATAGATAACAATTACAAAGTTTCATCTATGCCTTGCAATTACAAGGTGTTGATAAATTAGTTCCAATTTCGATTGAAGCGGTTTTGAAATTGGCACGTGAATTGCGATACTAGAGTGTATAAATTAAAATAATACAATTTGATTTATCAGTTAATTAAGTAGGATAACGCTTAAACAGGAGTGATTAAAATGGCTTTAATGACAAAAGAACAGTACATTGAAAGTTTAAGAAATATGAATCTGAAGGTTTACTTGTTTGGTGAACTGATCAATAATCCAGTGGACCACCCGATGATTCGACCCTCTTTAAACTCGGTGGCGATGACTTACCAACTGGCTCATGAAGAAGAATATAAAGAGCTAATGACTGCCACTTCAAATCTGACTGGAGAGACTGTCAATCGATTCTGTCATTTACACCAGAGTACAGATGATTTAAAAAATAAAGTGAAGATGTTAAGACTGCTTGGTCAAAAGACAGGTTCTTGTTTCCAACGTTGTGTTGGAATGGACGCATTTAATGCCGTCTTTAGCACAACATATGAAATCGATAAAAAACATGGAACAAGCTATCATGAAAACTTTACAAAATACATGAACTTTGTACAAGATAAGGACCTGGTTGTAGATGGTGCTATGACAGATCCAAAAGGTGACCGTGGATTAACACCTTCTCAGCAGGAAGACCCAGACATGTATCTCCGTATTGTGGAAGAACGTGAAGAGGGCATTGTAGTTAGGGGAGCCAAAGCCCATCAGACGGGTGCAGTAAACTCACATGAACATTTGATAATGCCAACAATTGCAATGAAAGAAGAAGACAAAGATTATGCTGTGAGTTTTGCAGTACCAAGCGATGCAGAAGGTGTATTTATGATATATGGTCGCCAGTCCTGTGATGCAAGAAAGATGGAAGCAGGTGCAGATATTGATTTAGGAAACAGTCAATTTGGAGGTCATGAAGTACTTGTTGTATTCGAAGACGTATTTGTTCCGAATGAAAGAATTTTTCTAAAAAAAGAACACGAATTTGCCGGTATGATGGTTGAGCGATTCGCAGGGTATCACAGACAGTCCTATGGTGGCTGCAAAGTTGGCGTGGGTGACGTTCTTATTGGTGCAGCTGCACTTGCAGCGGAGTACAATGGTGCGCATAAAGCCAGCCATATTAAAGACAAATTAATTGAGATGACACACTTAAATGAAACCCTATATAGCTGTGGAATTGCGTGTTCGTCAGAGGGCACAAAAATGGCTGCTGGGAATTATATGATTAACTTACTGCTTGCCAATGTGTGTAAACAAAACGTGACTAGGTTCCCTTACGAAATTTCAAGACTGGCTGAAGATGTTGCAGGTGGCCTTATGGTAACACTGCCATCTGAGCAAGATCTGAAACATCCTGAAATTGGACCTTACATTACAAAATATTTTAAGACGAGAAGTGAAGTGCCTACTGAACATAGAATGCGTATACTCAGATTGGTTGAAAATATGACACTTGGGACTGCAGCTGTCGGTTATAGAACAGAATCCATGCATGGTGCTGGTTCTCCGCAAGCTCAAAGAATAATGATTGCCAGACAAGGTAATATTCAAGCTAAAAAGGAACTCGCTAAGAATATAGCTCAAATTGATGACTCTGTTAGAGAAGAAAAACTGAAGTCGGAAAGAGCACAATAATATGAAGGTTGTTGATGTTGAGTTTTAATATGTGTTCAACAGAAACGTAAACTTAAGTTAGAAAAATAAATTATGTGTTAAACGGTATGGATAAATAGAATTTTGTATTGTTATATTTTACAAAATATGCATAAATATGAGAAATTAGAATGTGTTTTGAAAGGAGGTTCATATGGACTGGAAAAAGGATTATCAAAGAAAAGTGAAAAGTGCTGTATTTGCGGCAGCTATGATCCCGTCGAGTTCACGTGTGGTTCTTGGGCATGCAGCCTCAACGCCTATAGACGTATTAAATGCAATGACAGATGCTAAAGAAAATTATAGAAATGTTGAAATTGTACATATGTTGTGTCTGGGCGAGGGACGCTATTTGAAAGAAGATATGCATGGACATTTCAGACATAACGCCTTATTCGTAGGCGGAAATTCTCGAGAGGTGGTAGCAAAGAATCGAGCGGATTATACACCTTGTTTTTTTAATGAAGTTCCAGAGTTGTTCAAAGAAAAGAAACTACCAGTGGATGTAGCGTTAATTCAAGTAAGCAGACCTGACGATAAAGGCTACTGCAGTTTTGGATTATCGAATGATTATACAAAACCGGCCACAGAGTGTGCAAAAATTGTCATAGCTGAAGTAAATTCCAAGATGCCACGTGTTCACGGTGATAATTTTATTCATGTTTCAAAGATTGACCATATTGTTGAAACAGAAAATGAGTTACACGAAATACCACTTCCTAAAATTGGAGCCGTAGAAAAAGCGATTGGTGAGAATTGTGCACAGTTGATTGAAGACGGTTCAACTCTGCAACTTGGGATTGGAGCAATTCCAGACGCAGTGCTATTGTTTTTAAAAGATAAGAAAGATCTAGGTATCCATACTGAAATGTTCTCAGATGGGATTTTAGAACTTGTTGAAGCGGGTGTTATTAATAACAGTAAAAAAACACTGCATCCAGGCAAGATGATTTCAACATTCCTTATGGGTACTCGAGCGCTTTACGATTTTGTTGATGACAATGCAAATGTCGAGTTGCACCCTGTTGATTATGTCAATAATCCAGCTGTAATTATGCAAAATGAAAACATTGTCTCAATTAACTCTTGTATTCAAATTGATTTAATGGGTCAGGTGGTTTCAGAAACAATTGGATTGAAACAATTTAGTGGTGTTGGCGGACAGGTTGACTATGTTAGAGGGGCGAGCATGGCTAAAGGTGGAAAGTCTATTATAGCTATTCCAGCTACAGCTTCAAAAGGATCTGTATCACGTATTGTCCCTTTCATTGACGCCGGTAGTGCAGTTACAACTACAAGAAATGACGTTCACTTTGTTGTAACAGAATTTGGAACTGCAGAACTCAAAGGAAAATCGCTTCAGCAAAGAGCGGAGGCTCTCATTCGAATAGCACATCCAGATTTTCGAAGCATGTTGATGGAAGAGTATGACAGAAGGTTTTAAAAGAAAATTTTTAAAGGAGATATTATGCAACTATTCAAATTAGGGTCAACGATTCATCAGTTTGAAGTATTTGAAGAATTTGCTAAAGAATTTCAAATGGGTGAGGGCGACTTGGTTCTGACACATGGGTTCCTATACGAACCATTTATGAAACCGCTAAAACTACCTGCGGAATTTATAATTCAAGAGTCTTTTGGGACAGGTGAACCATCAGATGAAATGATGAATGCAATTGTAGCAGAAGCGAAAAAGAAGCCTTACGATAGAATATTTGCCATTGGTGGTGGAACGGTACTGGATATCGCCAAATTACTGGTTCTAAAAGATATATATAATGTGTTACACGCTTTTGAAAAAACAGTACCTCTTGTTAAAGAAAAAAAATTAGTAGCGGTTCCTACGACTTGTGGAACGGGCAGTGAAGTAACCAACATCACCATAGCTGAGATTAAGGCAAAACAGACAAAAATGGGACTGGCTGTAGACCAACTTATCCCAGATGACGCAGTACTTATTCCAGAGCTTCTTGAAGGATTGCCCTATCAATTTTATATTTACAGCTCAATTGATGCATTAATTCATGCAATTGAGGCCTATGTATCACCAAAGGCAAACGCGTATACGAGATTGTTTAGTATAAATGCTATTGAAATGATCATGAGTATTTATTTAGAAATCTTGAAACATGGAGAAGAATATCGATTTAAGAGACTTGACAAAATGTCAGTGGCTAGCAATTATGCGGGTATAGCGTTTGGGAATGCAGGTGTAGGTGCGGTTCATGCTCTTTCTTATCCATTAGGTGGCATGTATCATGTGCCACATGGTGAAGCCAATTATCAATTTTTTACAGAAGTATTCAAACTCTATAATTCAAGAAATCCCCATGGAGAAATTAAAGCAGTCAATAAAGTGCTCAGTGAAATACTAGGTGTAGAGGAAGAAGCAGTATACGACGAAATGGAGTGTGTGCTTGGAAAACTGTTGTCGAAGAATAAATTAGAAACTTACGGTATGAAAAAAACTGAGATAGAATCATTCACTACAAGTGTATTAGAGGGTCAGCAAAGATTGTTAGCAAACAATTATGTTGATTTGTCTCGCGAAGACATTCTAGGGATATATACAAGACTGTATTAAAATGATGGAGGTAATATTATGTTAGGTGAAATGATTGCACAATCAAGGACAGCCCAAAAGGCATTTGAAGAATTTTCACAGAGTCAAGTGGACCTCATCGTTCGTGAAATCGGGAAAGTTGTATATGATAACGCTGAAATGCTTGCTGAAATGGCAATTGAAGAAACCAGAATGGGCGTATATGAACATAAAGTTGCAAAAAACAAAGGGAAAGCCAAGGTTATCTGGAACGACCTTAAAAATAAAAAATCAGTGGGTGAAATATTTAGAGACCCAGTAACGAACATTGTAGAAATTGCAAAACCAATAGGTGTGGTAGGTGCAGTTACACCCACTACAAATCCAATTGTAACACCAATGTGTAATGCAATGTTTGCTTTAAAAGGGCGGAATTCAATCATTGTTGCACCGCACCCTAGAGCAAAAAACTGCAGTTCTAAAACAGTCGCATTAATTAATGAAAGAATTGAAAAGCTAGGCGCGCCAAAAGGTCTTATTCAGATAATTGATGAGCCTTCTATTGAAAAGACCAATGAGCTAATGAAGGTAGCAGATGTTGTTGTTGCTACAGGTGGAATGGGTATGGTAAAAGCAGCTTACTCAAGTGGTAAACCAGCTTATGGTGTAGGCGCAGGCAATGTTCAGGTTATCGTAGATCGTGATGTAGATTTTGAGAGTACAGCCAAAAAAATCATTGATGGTCGTACTTTCGATAATGGAATAATCTGCTCTGGTGAACAATCAGTGATTGCACATAATGATGATTTTGATGCTGTAATGAAATCGTTTGAAAAAAGTGGTGCATACGTCGTTAAATCGAGTGAGGAAAAGGATAAATTCAGAAAAGCAATCTTTTCCGGCAACCATATGAATAAAGATGTTGTGGGTCAATCCACACATAAAATTGCAGAGATTGCAGGTGTGGAAATCCCTGAAAACACAAGAGTAATATTGCTTGAAGCAGATGGTATTGGTGAATCAGATATTCTGTGTAAAGAAAAAATGTGTCCGGTGATGGCTACGTTTAAATACAGTGACTTTAGTCAAGCTATTCAGATTGCTAAGACAAACTTGGAAATTGAAGGTAACGGACATAGTGCTGCAATTCACTCCAATACACTGGATAACATAAAAAAAGTAGGTGAAGTACTATCAGTGTCTAGACTTGTTGTGAATGCGCCATCCGCTACAACTGCAGGAGGAAGTTTTACGAATGGGTTCTCCCCATCTACAACACTTGGGTGTGGAAGCTGGGGGAATAATTCAATTTCAGAGAACTTTACATATAAACACCTGCTTAATATTTCTAGAATTGGACTTCTGAGAGAAGGCGTTAAAATCCTAGAAGATGAAGAAATTTGGGCACTAAATCCATCAGCATAACCCTATAACGCTGATGGAAGGCCTTAATAGGAGTGGAAACTAATCAATTCTACTCTCAATAAATACATGAAACCAAATCGTAAAATATCTGGCCAGGATATGTGGTTTCATTTATAGAGAGTTCACCGACCGACCATAACCGACCAAAAATAATTTTGTTGTAATTAAACAAGACTTAAAGTGAATTGAATATCTCTAAACTATTTCAGGAAAACTCTCTAAGACTTCGACCATCTTAGAGAGTTTTTCTTGCAATGTTAAAAAAAGTAAGTTAGAATTAATTAACGTTAAAAAAAGTTGAACGACTGTATTCGAGTGGAGGTTAAGTCATGAGAGAAATAGACTACACAAACTACTTTTGGCAAGATGATAAAATAAGACTTCGGTCCTTAGAAGAAAAAGATTGGGAAATGCACCACTACAACCGCTTTGATACACCTGGTCGCAGAAGGGTAAATTGTTTAATTGAACTGCCATCGACCCAGAAGGAAGCAATGGATTTTGTAGAGGAGTATAAAGAATTTCCTAAAGACAGCAGCCGAATTATGTTCACTGTTGAGAACTTGCAAGGAGAAGTTGTGGGTGGTGTAAACCTAAACTCTATAGATGAACGTAATGGGACATTCAGTGTTGGAATGTTAATCGACACAAACCACCGTTCTAAAGGATATGGGACGGCTGCAATGAAAATGATATTCCGTTATGCTTTTTTAGAAAGACGCCTGAATAAATACTATGGTGGTGTTATTGAGGGAAATATTCCTTCAGCGACCATGTTAGAGAAATGTGGCTGTGTCAAAGAAGGTGTTAGAAGACAAACCTGGTACATGGATGGAAAGTACCACGATATGATCCTGTACGGACTTTTAAAAGATGAGTTTGTTGAAAAAATGAATGTGTAACCATGAATGTATAAATAAGTAAAAATAAATCAGCCTGTTAAGAATGTCTTAACAGGCTGATTTGTTTTGTATTTGTTATTTTTTGATCATCAGTTGCATAATATCATTCGAACGTTTGATGAAATCAGTCATTGCTTGAGGTTCAAGTGGCTTATGACTCATCATAGCCAGGTCGTAAATCTGCTTAGCTACCAAATCAGCAGTTTCATTTTCTGCTTCAGCATTCTCAAGTGTGAACTGAACCAGTGGGTGGTTTTTGTTTAACACCAAAGCTTCGTTAGAAGGGAACATGTTTGGATCCATACCAGACATACTGAATTGACGCATCATGTCCTGCATTCTTCTGTTTTCTTCAGAAAGAATGATCATACCAGCAACATCTTTGCTTTTTAAGGATTGTAGCTGAACATTCACACTTTCTTTACCAAGAACACGCTTGTAAAGTGATTCGATAAGCTCTAGAACCTTCTTATCTGCTTCTTCATCAGTATTTTCTTCAGCTTCTTCTAATAAATCAGTTAAATCGGCATCAACACGTTTGAATTCCAGCTTCTCTACCTTAGACTCAAGCATAGAAATGAATGGGTTATCAATATGGTGCTCAAGTAGGGCAGACTCTATCCCGTGTTCTTGAAGTAACTTGATGTATTGTGCCTGTTGTTGTTTATCTGTTGCGTAGTAGATTGTCTTCTTTTCTGAAGCCTCATCTGTGCTGTATTCATTGATGTTTCTGTAAACGCCAGCAGTATCCTTAAAAAGAATGCTGTCTTGAACACGCTCAGCAAATTTTTCATCTTTTAAAGCACCGAACTTAATGAATGGGTGGATGTCATCCCAGTAGTTTTCGAAAGAAGCTCTGTCCACTTTTTGTAGTGAGCTGATCTTATCAGCAACCTTCTTTGTGATGTAATCGCTAATTTTCTTAACAAATCCATCGTTTTGAAGGAAACTTCTCGAAACATTAAGGGGCAGATCTGGGCAGTCGATGACACCTTTTAGCAGTAATAAGAACTCAGGAATAACTTCTTTAATGTTCTCAGCTACAAATACTTGACTGTTATAAAGTTTAATCTGACCTTCTAATGTATCAAACTCTGTACTCAGTTTAGGGAAGTATAATATACCCTTTAGGTTAAACGGATAGTCCATGTTTAAATGAATCCAGAATAGGGGCTCTTTAAAGTCCTTAAACGTTTTTCTGTAGAATTCTTTGTAATCCTCATCTGTACATTCGTTAGGTCTCTTAATGTAAAGTGGTGTTACATCGTTAAGAGCAGTTGGTTCTTCAATGATCACATTGCCTTCTTCATCCTTTTTAGGTTCTGCTGAAAGGTCTGTAAAGAAGATGGGGTAAGGCATTACAGAACAGTACTTATCTAATGTTTCTTGAACCTTTGCACCACTTAGGAACTCTGTGCCTTCATCACCTAGGTTTAGTGTGATTTCTGTACCGCGCAGTTCTTTGTCGCCATCCTCCATAGAGAACTCAATTCCACCATCACAATGCCATCTAACAGGTGTTGAATCAGCTACATGTGATTTTGAATGAATCTCAACAGTATCAGCTACCATGAATGAAGAGTAGAAGCCAAGTCCAAAGTGACCAATGATTTGATCAGCGTCACCCTTGTCCTTGTACTTTTCTATAAAATCTTCAGCACCTGAAAATGCAATTTGGTTAATGTATTTTTTAATCTCTTCACCTGTCATGCCAATGCCGTTATCGATAATTTTTAGTGTTTTAGCTTCTTTATCTAAAATAACATCAATTTTAAAATCTTTTTGACCCTGTAAATCTGCTTCGCCCAGCGAGTTCAGTCTCTTAACCTTTGTAATCGCGTCACTTGCATTAGAAACCAGTTCTCTTACAAATATATCGTGGTCTGAGTACAACCATTTTTTAATAATTGGGAAAATATTCTCGCTATGTATAGACAGATTGCCTTTTTCCATATCCATTTTGCATCACTCCTTGAAATAGTATTCGGTTAATTAATGACAAATTGTTTCTCTTAAACAATGATAAAACCATTGGGGGAACTTGTCAATAGAAATTAGCACTCGTTTACAAAGAGTGCTAACAAGTTAACAAATTGTTCACATACCCTTGACAGGCATCAGTAACCCCTCTATAATCCATGCACCACCAGGAGGTGTATCAAGCGATTAACCGAATGGCTAATCAAAAGGAGGAGATCATGTTTATAAGTAGTATGACAGCGACGTTCAAAAGAAATTTTGTTTCACAAGTAAGAGCATATCCCATGAGTTTTTTTATTGGAAATCTTCTTACGGCATTGTACTCAGTACTCTCTGCATGGTTTATGTATCATCTGTTATTTGAAGGTGCCCTGGACACTTCTTTTAAGGTGTTAACGGGAACTGCGGATTACATTTCATACGTCATTATAGGGAGTGCGGTCTATGCGCTTGCTGTACGAACCTGTTTGAATGTGAGTCGAAGTCTGATCACGGAGTTAAGGGAGGGAACACTGGAAAGTCTGATGTTAACACCATTTAATCGTTATGGTTATTTTATAGGAAACATGTTACAACAAACAGTCACATCGATTGTGGAAGTTTCGATAGCGCTCATTATTTGCATGCCATTCGGATTTAATCCCTCATCATTCTCGCCCTTACATTTCTTAATTGCCTTGGTGGTTTCATTATATGCCTTCTTTGGAATGTCGATGATGTTAGGTGCTTTGATGCTTTACACAAGAGACACATACATTTCTCAGAATACACTCTTTGTATTTATGTTTTTAGTCAGTGGGGTATTGTTTCCTTCAGATTACTTGCCTAAATATTTAAACGCCATAGGAAGGTTGATACCTTTAGGCCATGCCTTAGATGTGATAAGGGCATCGATTATTGAGGATTTAAGCGGGGAAGGTTCAGCACTTTTCATATCAAACATCCATCAACTTTTGATGTTTGGATCGGTGTATATCATTGCCGGTTTTTTCAGTCTAAAACGTATTGAGCGGATTGCTCTAGAAAAGATATTTGGTTAAGGAGGCTTTTATATGATTCAATTGTCTAATGTTCAAAAAGTGTATGAATCGAAAACGGGGAAAAATCCATTTAAAAGAATAAAAAACCAGAAAGTTGCAGTGGACCAGCTGAATATGCAGATCCAAAAGGGGAAAATCGTTGGTTTACTGGGCGTAAATGGAGCTGGGAAAACAACAACCATAAAAATGATTTCAACCCTTTTGGAGCCAAGTTCAGGTCAAATAACTATAGATGGTGATGATGTTGTCCAACATAGAATGAAAATTAAGAGAAAGGTGAATATGATAACAGGTGGTGAGCGTATGATTTATTGGCGTTTGTCAGGGAGAGAAAATCTCAAATATTTTGGACAATTATACGGCATAGAGAAAACGCTATTAACAAATCGAATCAATACACTCGTTTCATTGGTAGGCCTTAAGGACAGTATCGATATTCCAGTTGAAAGGTATTCTAAGGGAATGAAACAACGTCTACAGATTGCAAGAGGGATGATTAATGATCCAGAATATTTATTACTAGATGAACCTACCTTAGGGCTCGACGCGCCTATTGCAAAAGACATACGTTCTTATATTCGAAAGCTGGCTGATGAACAAGGGAAGGGGATTCTTCTTACTTCACACTACATACCAGAGGTTGAAGAGCTGTGTGACTACATTTACGTGCTTCATAATGGGAAACTATTGTATGAAGGGACATCAAGTATGTTGTCAAACCAAGTCTTTGATACTAAGAAATATGTGTTTGAAACAGTGGCTTTATCTACAGAAAAGTGTAAGTCGTTTGAGCGCTTTGCAGAAAGTCTTGGTGCCCATGTTTCCATTCGTTTTGAAAAGAATATACATACCATAACATTAGAGTCTAAAGAAGACTGCCATGAAGCCTTGATGACCTATATTCATAAAAATAGATTCCTAATTCATAATTTTAGAGTGGATGAAGCAGATCTTGAAAGTTCAATTATTGAGTTGTCGAGGAGGCTGGCATAATGAAAGCATTTATCAGATTAGTTTTTGCTGAAATGAACAAACAATACAAAAATTACTTCCATAATAAGTTCATATATTTTTCGCTTTTTTTATGGCCAATACTAAGTTTTGTGGGAGGGTATTATCAATTTAAACCCTTTGACTTTACAATGGTATCAATCAAAATTCCATATTTGAATAGTGAGTCACTCCTAAGTTTTATTATGATTGGTTATATGGCCATGATCTTTTTTAGAACATTGGTACAATCGGCATGGCACTTCTCATTCGAGAGAACCGCAGGAACTTTGGAACTTATTTACCTGTCTCCAGCCAGTCGTGTTGCTGTTGTGTTTGGGAATTGTCTATCCGCACTGATAAATAGTGTGTGGTTATTTGTAGTGTTTATGCTTGGGATTCATTACTTTTTCTCTTCTATCACCATAAAGAATCCACTGTTATTTACGATTGCATTTGTCATGATGATGATTATGTCTGTCAACTGGGGCATGTTACTTAATGGTTTGTTTATCTTCACAAGAGATTCTGCTTTTCTATTTACGATTTTAGAAGAGCCTATGGAGATCTTCTCTGGAGTCAAAGTCCCTGTAACCCTAATGCCACTCTGGGCACAATCTATTGCAGCAGTATTTCCATTAACCTATGCTATCAAAACGCTAAGAATGTTTATGTTTGAGGAATTACAGTCCATCGAAGTTATCAAAGTTTTTGCTTTTATGGTAGCTATTTGTATTACAATGTTTGTACTGACCCTTCTGATTCTTTGGTGGGGGGAAAGATACAATAGGAAAACAGGAAATCTTGCATTGTTTTAGAATAGGATGAATGAAATGATCATAAACCGTGATGCCTTTATGCACTGGTCAGTAACCTTTGAATACGCACCTCTCTTTGAAATGTTATGTAGTTTACATGTGCTCTATAATCCTGAACATCACCAAATGCGTCTTGAGTGGGCTCATTTAATGAATGCGGAAATTGATGAAGACCTTTATGAAGGACTTAAGTTTTTTGACAAAGTAAGTAAAGGGTGGATGACTGTACTTGATTTTCTTGATGCGTATCCAGAACTGAATGATATAGATGTCATGAAGGCGCTGGATTTATTCGAAAAAATTGATATAGATGCTTTTACAGAGATTTTGTTTGAGGGTAAGTTAAGTCGAACTGATATTAAGAAAATCAGAGTACTTGAAAAAGTACATATAGAAGACCTGGATCATGAAAGTATGACCTATTTACTTGAAATGAAGAAACATAAGTCGAAGTTTTTTAAACTTCTTAGAAAATACCATCAAGATCACTTCAATTTAATACAAGACAATACACAAGCGTATTTGGTGCGTGCCCTTGAAGCACATAAGTCATTAAGCGACATGATGCCATTTTTAGATTATATTCGTTTGTTACACCCAAGGATTGAAGTCACTGAGGACAAGGTATGTTTTCATAAATTTAAACGGTTTGATGTTCCTTTTGAGTCCATTAAAGTGGTTCGAATACGTATCAGTTCATTTATAGATCCACACCTTCTTATTGGACTAAAAGACGATAAAATGCAGCTGACAATCCGAGCTAAAATTAGAAAAGTAGACAATGATGTCCATGAAGACCTTTTTAACACATTAAAGGCGCTTGCAGACAAAACAAGACTCAGAATACTTAAGTTTCTCTTCAGACATCCTTGCAGCACTCAGGAGTTGGCAGTACAACTTGAAATGTCTGAAGCTGCAGTTTCAAAACATTTGAAAAAGATGACCTCCGCAGGTCTGTTAAGTAAAATTAGACACGGCAATTATGTGCTTTATTATTTAGACCGATTGGAAATAGACAGGTTACCCATGAACATGTATCAGTACTTAGATGAGTAGTTGAAGCAAATAACCAATCCAACTTGACTTTGGAGAGGATTCATCGTAAAATTAAACCAAACATACGTTCGGTTTGTAAGGACGGAGGGTCACATGAATCGGGTTGAGAATAAAATAAAACTAAGTGAAATAGAAAATATGGTTAAAGAAGCGTGTTATAAACCAACCAATGTTTTTGGGACAGGTATATGGGAGCATCATATTAAATGGGTTGTGAAATTTGGTAGAATGCTAAGCTCTGAGACTGGGGCAGATCCATTGATTGTAGAACTCTCTGCACTTCTTCATGACTATGCAAGTATAAAATCTTTTGCGCTTTATACAAATCATCATGTACATGGAGCTCAAGAAGCTGAGCGAATTCTTGGACCAATGGGATACAGTACTCGTGTTGTCGAAGGGGTGAGTCACTGTATTCTTACGCACAGAGGCAGTATGAAGTTGGGTAGGAAAACCATAGAAGCACAATGTGTAGCTGACGCTGATGCCATGGCTCATTTTGTGGGTGTTCCTTCTTTACTTAATTATGCACTGGAGGGGAAGGGATATTCAGTACAAGAAAGCACGGCTTGGGTGTTGGCAAAACTTAAAAGAAGCTGGAACAAACTAAGCCCTGTTGCCATGAAATTGGCAAAACCCTATTACGCAGCAGCGGTTAGACTGTTAAATGATGAAGATCAAGTAACAGATGTGATACTTCCTTATAAGGAGACGGTCGTAAAAAGAACATTGCAAATGACAATCTAAATATCGAGATGATAACAACTTAAGCCGCCCTATTTTGGGGTGGCTTTTTGTCGTTTTTTGGCGAAATGTGGGGGATGTGTGAACTGGAAAATATGAGTCTTGGGATATTTTGGTTAATCAACGTATTTAATCGGGACCATTGTCATATATTTTCCAGTAATTGATCTGAATTGATTGTAGTAGTCCTGCATTTCGTGTACAATTGGGGTAGAAAGTGGTTTCAAGTGGAGAGTCGTGGGGTAAAATCCCATTATAGTGGTGGAGATGGTGTCTATGTTCATTGGCGAATATAATCATTCTGTCGACACCAAGGGTCGGATGAACGTCCCGGCAAAGTTTAGAGAAGACCTTGGTGAACGATTTTATATAACTAAGGGACTGGATAATTGCTTATTTATGTTCCCAGAGACAGAATGGCGTGTTTTCGAAGAAAAGCTTAAAGCTTTGCCTTTAACAAATCGGAACGCACGAGCATTCGTACGTCTATTTTTTGCAGGCGCTACGGAATGTACATTAGACAAACAAGGCCGCGTTAATATACCTCAACCACTTAGAGATCATGGTCAGATTGAAAAAGATGTAATCGTTATTGGTGTAGGCACACGTGTTGAACTATGGAGTAACACGAACTGGACTGAATATAACGACCCAGACAATATCAGTTATGATGATATTGCTGAACAAATGGCAGAACTAGGAATTTAGGAGGGCTCTCTAATGGCTTTTGAGCACGTTTCAGTATTATGGGAAGAGACCGTTGAAGGACTGAATATCAAACCAGATGGCATTTATATAGATGGAACACTGGGCGGCGGTGGACACTCGGAACTTGTTCTGAAAAAGCTGACGACGGGAACACTTATTGGTATTGACCAAGATACCGATGCCCTTGCAGCAGCATCTGAAAGACTTAAAGCGTATGGGGATAGATTCAAGCCTGTACACAGCAACTTTTCAAATGTCCTTGAAGTTCTTAAAGAACTTGGAATAGATAAAGTAGATGGTATGATGATGGATTTAGGTGTTTCATCATATCAGTTAGATGAAGCAGAACGTGGATTTAGCTATATGCAAGACGGTGAACTGGACATGAGAATGGATAGAAGTAGACCGTTTTCAGCTAAAGACGTTGTGAATACATATTCAGCTGATGAACTGAATAAAATCATTAGAGATTATGGCGAAGATCGTTGGGCCAAGAGAATTGCTCAATTTATTGTCGAAGCAAGAGCTGAGAAAGAAATCACTCGAACATCCGAACTTGTAGATATTATTAAAGCTGCTGTTCCAAAGGGCGCAAGAAAAGATGGACCACATCCAGCGAAGAGGACCTTCCAAGCCATTCGTATTGAAGTGAATAACGAACTTGGAATTATATCCGAAACAATAAAAGATATTTCAACTGCACTCAATCCAGGTGGGAGAATTTCAATAATTACTTTCCACTCACTTGAAGATAGAATCGTAAAGGTTGCTTATAAAGAGCTTGCCACTGGCTGTATTTGCCCACCAGAGTTACCTATTTGTATGTGCAACAATAAACCGGTGGTCAAAATAATTACAAGAAAACCAAAGCTTCCATCAGATCAAGAAATTGAAGAAAACCCAAGGGCAAGGAGTGCCAAACTTAGGGTTGCAGAAAAAATCTAATTCACAAGTATTGTAGAGTGTTAGGAGGGGCAAGGATGCTGCCAGCACGGAAATTACCTGAATATAACTCATATGAAGAGTATCACCGACAACAGCATCAGGACAAAATGAAGAAGGCGTCTGATCTCCTTGAAAAAAAACAACGGAGATATCAGCGTAAAAGACGTGTGCGTTTTTTGATGAAAGCATTTATCAGTTGCCTTTTTGTATTTGGAATGCTCTCCTTTCTAATTATGCGTTATGCAGTCATTTATGAGATCAACTATACGATTAGTGGTCTTGAAAGAGAAATTGATGAACTCGAGCTCGAGAAAGATGATATGAGCGTTCGTTTAGACTCGACCGTGGTTTTAGACAATATCGAAAAAGTTGCGTTTACAGAACTTGGAATGCAATATCCTAAACCGGAACAGATTATATATATTAACTCAAATTGGAATTACACTTTAGACGAAGAATTTGCATATTTGGATAGGGAACCAGTCATGCAAAATGATATAATGTATGATGATGAGAATATTGTACGCAAACTGCAAGGGTATGCGGTACATATTCGTTCCTGGTTCCTACTAAAAAGATGACTAAGGTAGACTAATCCAGGATCGAAAGCGTTGACGCTTTCGATCCTTTTTTATGAGAGTGTATATCATTGTATTTCTAAATGGTGTTGAAGTTTGGAGTTGATTGATTTATGGAACCAAATGCGAGCAATAAGAGACGCCTATGGGTTGCATTGTTTTTGGTATCGGTAATCTTCATGGGATTAATTGGACGGTTAGCCTATATTCAAATCGTTAAAGGTGAGGAATACAAAAAAAGAGCATTGCTTCAGCAGACTGGAAAAGAGACGATTTCTGCAACTAGAGGTTTGATTCTAGATAGAAAGGATGTTCGACTTGCTCTGAATACGAAGAGTTACATAGTGTGGATGCACCCAGTACGAATTGATTCTGATAAATGGTCCGAAAATGCAAAAATAATATCAGAAATGTTAGATATGTCTTATGAATCAATTTATTCGAAATATGATTCACAAGAGGACATTGTAAGACTTCTTAAGGACTTAACTAAGTCTGAAGCAGACTTTATAAGGAATTCTGGCATTCGAGGATTAAGTGTGGATACTATTAATGAAAGAGTTTATCCAAATGGAGATTTTGCATCTCGTTTAATAGGACACACTTCAATGGACGGAGTTGGAATCGCAGGTTTAGAGTATGAATACCAATCTATTCTCGCAGGTGAAGATGGAAAAAGAATTTTTTTAAAAGATGCATTTGGAAATCGACTGCCATTTAGTGAGGAGAAGGTTGTTGAACCAGAGAATGGATTGAATCTTGTACTAACAATTGATGAAATAATACAGCACTTTACTGAAGAAGCACTTATTAGAGGCGTTGAAGAGCACAGTGCTGAAAAAATCACTGCAATAGTAATGGAATCCAAAACAGGTGAAATACTTGCGATGGCTTCAAAACCAGGATTTGATCTTAATAACCCAAGAGATATAAGTGATATTTATCCTGAACTCAGTTTATCTGATCTAAGTAACGAGGAGTTGGTAACTCTTTGGAATCAGACGTGGCGTAATCCCAATTTAATAGACACATATGAACCTGGTTCAACTTTTAAAATTTTAACGACTGCAATTGCTTTTGAAGAAAATGTAGCAACGCCATATACTAAGTTTTCAACATCGGGCTATATTGATTTATACGGCAGCCGAATTAAAAACTGGGACTATCCGAGATCTCATAAAAATTTTACATTAATTGAAGGTATGGAAAAGTCACTAAACACAATGTTTATTGAGTTGTCTGATGAAATTGGTAAAGACACTTTCTATACATATGTTGAAAACTTTGGATTGACCAGAAAAACAGGTATTGACCTTCCGGGTGAAGCGAGTTCTATTTTGCTTCCTAGGAAAAACATTGGACCAGTTGAATTGGCTACTATTTCATTCGGACATGGTATTGCTGTGACACCGCTTCAAATGGTATCTGCTATTAATGCTATTGCCAACGACGGTAAACTAATGGAACCACACATTGTGAAATCATTACAAGATTCTGATGGGAATACTGTTAAAACTATTGAACCGAAGGTTATTCGCAACGTTATTTCGAAAAAAACATCTGTTGATGTTCGCTTGATTATGGAATCCGTTGTTGAGAATGGTTCAGGCAAGCTTGCGTATATTCCTGGCATTCGAATTGGCGGTAAGACGGGTACATCTGAAAAAATTGTCGATGGAGAGTATTCAGATGAATTGGCATTTGCATCATTTGCTGGTGTTGCCCCTGTTGATGATCCAATGATCACTGTCCTTGTTGTGGTCGATGAGCCAAAGGATACTAACTTTGGTAGCCAGACTGCCGCTCCTGTGGCTAAGGACATTATGGATGACACTCTTAGATACTTGGGAGTTGAACCCGAAATTCCAGAGAATACAAGAGAAGTTAAGGTGCCAAACCTTTTGGGCAAGTCCTTTGATAAGGCAATTAAGATTATTGACGCATCAGGACTGTCATATACGACAGAACCGGTTAACATTCTTAATCCAGAGAGTAAGGTAATTAATCAGTTCCCATATCCGGGATCGATCGTTTCGGGACAAGATATCATAATCCTAAATGTAGATCCATTACCAGCAAATCCAGAAGACAATTGATGGTGTATTTTGAATAGTGACAATATGGTTATGTGTATCACAAAAGAGGCAAATTCTGATATAATATGAATGTTGCAAAACAGGCGATTTGAATATCTTAGCGTATTTTATCGCCTTTTTCTTTGTATGGAATTAACAACAACTAGGGGAGATTGTATGCTTTTAGAAAGCATTTTAAAGGGACAAAAACATACCGTCTTATGCGGTAGGGTGAATATTGTAATTAAAGCTGTTGAACAAGACAGCAGAAAAATAGTTGATCAAGCTCTATTTATAGCAATCAAAGGCTTTGCAACTGATGGTCATAAGTACATAGATAAGGCTGTCGAGTTAGGTGCAAATGCTATAGTTCTAACTGAGTATAGCCAAGCCCTTATAAAAGAATTGGAAAGTAAGTCAATGACAGTGCTTCATGTTGAAAATGACAGAGAAGCCATGTCTCGTATTGCCTCAAATTTTAATGGTAATCCAAGTGAAAAACTAAAAATGATTGGCATAACAGGAACGAACGGAAAGACATCGACATCAAGAATTATTTCTGATTTGCTCAATGCTTCAAATGTTCAAACGGGACTATTGGGAACAATTGCTAATGAGATAGGTGGCAAAAGTTATGCGTCGAGTTTGACGACACCCGAACCCATAGAACTTCACAACTTATTAAATAAAATGGTTGAAGATCGTATTCAAGCATGTGTTATGGAAGCGTCTTCACATGCACTGGACCTTAATAGGGTTGATGATGTTCAATTTGATTTTGCCATATTTACCAATCTGACAGAGGATCATTTAGACTATCATCCAGATTTTGAAGCCTATTATCTAGCTAAGTCCAAACTATTTGCTTTGGCTCAAAATGGAAATTTAATCAACATTGATGACACATACGGTTGCAGACTTTATGAAGACTGCAAAGCACTTAAAACACATGTGTATAGCTATGGAATAGATAAAAATGCTGACTTTAGTGCAAGTCAAATTGAATACAGAGGATCGGGATCATCTTTCATATTTGAGACACCCGGCGGAAGTATAAAACTAAGTGTTCCTTTACCTGGAAAAATATATGTGTATAATACACTGGCCGCATTTGGTCTGATGTACTTAATGGGAATGACACTGGATCAGATAAAACAAGCCTCTGCATTCATAAACCATGTTCCAGGAAGAATGGAACTTGTGGACAAGCAGTCAGAAGTGCGTGTATTTGTAGACTATGCCCATACACCAGATGCCTTAAGCAATGCACTGGATATAGTTAGAGGCATGACTGAAAAAGAAGTAATAACGGTCTTTGGTTGTGGTGGGGATAGAGATACAACAAAACGACAATTGATGGGAGCGGTTTCTGAGCAAAAGTCAGATAAGGTTATAGTGACAAGTGATAACCCACGAACTGAGAATCCTGAGAAAATCATTGCTGATATTATGACAGGTATTCAAAGCAAAGAAGATGTCACAATTATTGCTGATAGAAGTGAGGCAATTGGCAAAGCCATTCAGATCTCAAGCGCGGGTGATGTCGTTTTGATTGCTGGAAAAGGGCACGAAACCTACCAAGATATCCAGGGTGTAAAATATGACTTTGATGACAGGGTTATCGCACGTGAATACCTAAATGAAAAAAAATAATAAATATAATTATTCTATAGCACAAACGGAGGCAGAAAATGACAAACTCATGGATGTTAATGCTAGCACTTGTGGTTAGCTACGCTGGATCAACACTGATTGGTCCAAAACTTATTCCATATCTACAAAGACTTAAATTTGGACAAAGTATTAGACAAGAAGGTCCTAAATCTCACTATAAAAAAGCGGGAACCCCTACAATGGGTGGCTTTATCTTTTTAACAGGCCTACTATTAGCCATGATTTTGGTTAGAACTTTTAATAGTACAGCCATGTTTATGTTATTCTCAATATTTGGATTTGGTTCACTTGGTTTCTTAGATGACTATATTAAGGTTGTACTTAAAAGAAACTTAGGGCTTAGAGCTTGGCAAAAACTACTTGGACAGTTCATTGTAAGCACCATCCTTGCTGTATGGGGCGCACAACTGTTTGGAACTGAAATCCTAATTCCTTTTGTGAAGACAACATTTGATTTGGGCTTTTTATACTATCCTTTTGTAATCTTTGTTGCAATTGGGACAACGAATGCGGTGAACTTAACAGATGGTTTAGATGGACTCGCTGGATCAGTTTCAACACTTGTTATTGGCTTCTTTGGAATCGTAGCAGTGTCTCAACAGAATGTGACGTTACTTGTTATAGCTGTTGGATTGATTGGCGGTCTAGGCGGTTTCCTAAAATACAACAGATACCCAGCACAAGTTTTTATGGGTGATTTGGGATCCTTAGCGCTTGGTGGTGCTGTAGCAGGTTTTGCTTTTGCAAGTGGTACAGCTCTAATGATTCCAATCGTTGGTGGTATTTATTTCGCAGAAACTCTTTCTGTAATTATTCAGGTCATTTCTTTTAAAACAACTCGAAAACGTGTATTCAAAATGTCTCCACTACATCATCATTACGAGTTGTCTGGTTGGAGTGAAACGAAGATTGTAGGAACGTTTTATATAGTAACCTTGTTTTTAGTGGTAGCAGGTTATTTCATAGCGATATAGGGGGCTAATCATATGCGTACAGAATTCGAAAATAAAAAAGTTCTTGTTGTTGGTTTAGCACGTTCAGGTCAATCTGCTATAAAGGCACTTTCAAAAAGAGGTGCTTTAGTATGGGTTAATGACATGAAAACAGAAAATGAACTTGAAGATATATTAAACCCAGTTAGGTCCATGCTCAGTGGCATGATCTTAGGATCTATGCCAACAAAGCTTTCAGAGTTTGACATGATGGTACTAAGTCCTGGTGTACCCTTAGATAAAACATTTGTTATTGAAGCTATGGAAAATGACGTTGAGGTGATCGGTGAACTTGAGTTGGCATATAGAATGACCAGTGCTAAGTTTATAGGCATCACAGGAACGAATGGAAAAACAACAACAACGGCGTTAACAGGTGAGATCTTTAAATTGGCAAGTGAAAAACATTTTGTTGTTGGAAATATTGGAATACCGGTTATTGGATGTGTTGATCAGTCAGATGAGAACACAACCATGGTTACAGAAATAAGCAGCTTCCAACTTGAAACAGTTGAAAGATTTAAGACAGATGTAGCAGCAGTACTTAATCTGACACCTGATCATTTGAATAGACATAAAACAATGGAAAATTATATAGATGCAAAGTGTCGCATCTTTGAAAAACATACAGCAAACGATGTTCTGATTTTGAATTATGACAATGAACCCACACGCGACCTTGCTCCTCGTACACAGGGGAAGGTTGTGTTCTTTAGCCGTAAACTTGAGCTTGAATCAGGTGTATTTGTTAAAAACGGCAATGTGATTATAAAAGAAGATGAAAACGCGGCAGAAATTGATGTAATTGCAGTTGAAGACATTTTTATTCCTGGAGACCACAACATTGAAAACGCACTGGCAGCAACAGCACTTGCATACTATAGCGGAATAGATATTGAGTTTATTGCAAAAGCATTAAAAACTTTTACAGGTGTTGCTCATAGAATTGAGTGGCTTGGAGAAATCAATGAAGTTGTATTTTACAATGATTCAAAAGGTACCAACCCAGACGCTTCTATTGTTGCAGTAAAAGCAATGGAACGACCGACAGTGCTCATTGCTGGCGGTATGGATAAAGGCAGCGAGTTTGGTGAATTTATTAAGTCGTTTGGAGATAAGATCAAACACTTGGTTGTATTTGGTGAGACAGCTAAACTCATGAAAGAAACTGCAAGTGGACTGAACTATAACCAAGTAAGTATTGTTGAGGATTTAGAGACAGCTGTAGATAAAGCATATGAACTATCAGTAACAGGTGATGCAATCCTTCTTTCACCAGCTTGTGCAAGCTGGGATATGTATCCAAGCTTCGAACACAGAGGAGATCACTTTAGAGAGTGCTTTGAAAATCTAAGGAGGCGATAGGCATGAAACGCCATGCCATGGATTTATCCTTATATGTTATTGTCATTGTGCTCGTTTTAACTGGTGTAATGATGGTTTTTAATTCGAGTCATGCGGTTGCTACTGTATATTGGGAGAACATGTTGTTTTTCAGTTTTAAGGATATGATTTATGTATTGTTAGGGATCATAGTAATGACAATTGTAGCACTGATTCCTTATCAAACTTATCGAAGGTTTGCTCCAATGTTGATGATTATCAGTATAGTTCTATTAATACTTGTACTTACTCCAGTTGGTACTTCTGTTAATGGAGCTAGAAGGTGGATATACATTGGTCCAATATCGATTATGCCTTCTGAAATTGCAAAGATATGTGCGATTATTTTCACATCGCATAATTTAACATGTAATAGAAAAGGATTGAAGAAATTCACAATCGGTATATTGCCCTATTTGATCTTAATTGCAGTTTATTTTGGTTTAATTATTAAACAACCCAACTTATCTACGGCTATAACGATTTCTCTTATTATAATAGCGATGGTATTCGTTGCAGGTGCGAGGATAGATCAACTATTTGGTATTGGGATTTTAGGGAGTGCAATGTTTACGTTGTTTGCATTCAATGCTGAATATCGTCGTGATAGATTATTAGCATTTTTAAATCCTTTTGAGTATGCTGATGGCATAGGATATCAAGTTGTTCAATCCTTATATGCTTTTGGAACTGGAGGAGTGTTTGGGGCAGGGATCACAAGCAGTATTCAGAACAAGGGATATATTCCAGAACCACAAAACGACTTCATTTTTGCAACAATTGGTGAGGAGTTTGGTTTTATTGGGTGTGTAGTAATTATGTTGCTTTTTTTCATTTTGATATATCGAGGTATAAAAATTGCGGTTAATGCACCTGATCTATTTGGCTCGTTGATTGCAACTGGAATAGTTGCTATGATAAGTATCCAAGTAATAATTAATATTGCTGTTGCAACAAGCTCCATGCCTGTTACAGGTATACCGCTTCCGTTTATAAGTTTTGGAGGAAGCTCACTACTCATATTAATGGGGTGTATGGGAATATTACTCAATATATCTCAATATACACTCACGGACTAAGTTGATAAAAAGCAGGAGATGAACCATGAAGATGATTGTAACTGGCGGCGGAACAGGTGGACATATATATCCAGCTATATCGATCGCAGAAGCATATAAAAAGAAAAATAAAAAAACAAAAGTCCTCTATGTAGGTAGGAAGCAAGGTCTTGAATCGGATCTGGTTCCAAAACTAGGATATGATTTTAAGCCGATTTCAATTGAATATAAAAAAAGAGGTATTCTTGGCGCAGTTCGACATGGATTGAGTCTGTTTTCAAGTTTGCTAGAAGCACGTCGTATTATTATTGACTATAAACCAGAACTTATTGTGGGCACAGGGGGTTATGTTTCGGGTCCTGTTATGTTTGTTGGTGCTTTAATGGGTGTTAAAACTGCTGTTCATGAAGCCAATGCTTTTCCTGGTAGAGCCAATAAAATGCTTAGTAGATTTGTTGATCTGGTTATGATAAGTTTCGCTGAAAGCAAAGATGCATTCAAAGATAAAACAAAGGTTGTTTTAACAGGTAATCCAGTACGTCAAGATTTTTATGGACTTGACCGCAATAAATGTAAAAAGGACGTTCAGGTTTCTGAGGATCAGTTTTTAATCCTATCTGTCGGTGGCAGTGGTGGCGCAAAGAAAATTAATGATGTGATGATTGAGCTAATGTCAAAGGTTAATGGAAATAAAGACATTCAACTGATTCACGTGACTGGTAAAACATACTATGAAAAACTGATGAAGCAGTTAAAAGATATGCGTTTAACCTTTGAAGACAACATTAGAATTGTACCCTATGTTTATAATATGCCTGAGCACATGGGGGCAGCAGATGTTATGATCACGAGAACGGGTGCTTCGACACTTGCTGAAGTAAGCATAACAGGTACGCCAACGATTTTGATCCCATCTCCAAATGTTAAAGACAATCATCAGGAGTACAACGCAAGATCAATGGAAAAAATGGGTGCGGGCATTGTCATGTTAGAGTCTGAACTTCATGAAACTATGGTGTTAGATACAATCAATGATCTTAAAAACAATCCAGAAAAATTAGATGCCATTAGAAAAAACTGCGAAAATTTACCTGGAAAAGATGCACTAGAAATTATTGTTGAAAATCTTGAGTCTATTGTTAAAGCTTAATTGATAATATTTATCGTAAGGTCAAATTATGAGAATAGGCTTCAAAGTAATATAGAGGTGAAGACATGTCGGGTAATAAGAGCAAAGCTACTAAAAAGAATAATAAGACCAAAAAACGGATCGGATTTTTGTTTGTATTCCTAATTTTGGTGGGTTCTGGTCTTCTGATATTTAAAACCAATATATTTATAGTCAAAAAATTTGAGTATCCACCAAGTGTATACTTATCTGATGCCGATATTAAGAAATACGGCGGTATTGAAGAAAACAGTTTATTCTTTACAGTGGGTGTAGAGTCGGTTTCTAAATCACTTACGAAACATCCTTATATTAAGTCGGTCATAGTCACGAAAAAATTTCCAGACAAACTGGTACTCGATATTGACTACCGCAATGAACTTGCTGCGATTAAATATTCAGGACTCTACGTAACAATTGATGAAACCTTGACTGTATTGAAAGTTGAAGAATCAATAGGAGATATCTTCCTGATTGATGGTTTTGAGTTTAAGTCATTTAATATTGGGGAAGAATTGAAAGTCGAAGATTGGCGGATTTTGCAACGCACTGTGCAATTAATCTCCCTTCTTAAAAACTCTCATATTGAAGCTAAGCCATATATACGTTATGATAACGGTATTGAATTATTACTAAATGATGCCTACCGGGTTCGTTTTGGTAAAGGGCAAGATATTGAACGTAAGTTTAATAATTTTGTTGATATATATGAGCAATTGTCAGAGAAAGGTGTTCAATCTGGGATTATTGATGTAAGCCATAATGGTTTACCCATATTCAAACCGTTTGGACAGTAGGAGGCATTATATGAAAAAGGATTATTTATGGATCGGTTTAATCTGTGTGATCCTTGGTATTATTCTGTCACAACAAGCTAAAATTATACAAAGAGACATGTTGGACGGTCTCTCGCCAAGACAAAAATCTGGCGAGCTTGTGAGTGAGCTTCAAAAAGTTAAAGAAGAGAAAGAAGTTTTGCTCGATCAAATTGTTGCACTTGAGACGAGACTTCAGAATATTGAATCGTCCGAATCTAAAGACAGTGTTTTAATTAAATCACTAAATGAGGATTTAGACAGATACAAACTGTTTGCTGGACTTAGCAATGTTGAAGGTCAAGGAATTGTTGTAACCATCGACAATCCGCCTGTAGACATGAATTATGCTTATGAGGCAAACTTTGTTTATGATTATCATTTGTTGCTTTCATTAGTCAATGAACTTAACGCTGCTGGTGCTGAAGCCATTAGTATTAATGAGCAAAGAATAACAGGCCTTAGTGAGATAAGAACAGCTGGGAATTCTATTAATATTAACTTAATACCTCAGCAGGCGCCATTTGTTGTAAAGGCAATTGGCAGTTCAGATACCCTAGATGGCGCTGTTAATCAAAGGTTTGGTATTGTTTCGCAAATTAGAGACAAAAGATACCTCATTGAAGTAAAGAAATCTGAAACAGTTAGAATCACAAAATTTAATGGAATTGTTGATTTCAGACATGCCAATGTAACACAGTAATCGTGAGGTGGCACATATGTTTAAACCACGCACAATCGCACTCATATTCTTACTAGCGATATTGATACCTATTCAAGTTCGCGCGGCACAAGATGCAGAAAAATATGTTTCGCTTAACGAAATCCAAACCTATACTAGGGATCTCGACCGTGAAGCAGCTGAGTTGGATCAACTGGTTGACCGGGTTCGTCAAATGACAGAGCAAATTAATGAGTACGAAAATTCTAAAGCTTCTTCAGGTGATATAGAAGGTGCTATTAGAGGTCAAATAGATGAAATTAAAACCATATCAGGGTTAAAGGATCTAAAGGGTCAAGGTGTTATTGTTATTATTAACGATGGCGAACGAGAGTTAAATGATTTTGAAGATCCCAATAATGTACTTGTTCATAACATGGATGTTCAAACACTTGTGGATGACTTAAGATATGCAGGTGCTGAAGCTATTTCTGTAAATGGACAACGTTACGTGTTTGGGAAGACCAAAATTCAGTGTACTGGACCTACCATTCGTATTAACAATGAAGTTTTTGCTCAGCCTTTTATTATTAAGGCCATAGGTGACAAACATCACTTAGAAGCTGCAATCAATGCGCCGGGATCATTTGGACAAATTTTAAGACAATACGGCGTATTCTTAGAGGTATATACCAGTGTGAATTTAGAGATTCCAGCATTTACAGGTTCAATAAGACCGGTATTTATGAAGGCGATAGAGGATGGTGAACAAAGTTGATAATAGCAGTACTCGCTATAATTTTAGGATTACTAATTGGATGGTTTATGCCAATTGGATTAAGTTCGACCTGGTCACTTTATGTGGCAGTTGCCATTTTAGCAGCAATAGATTCAGTTTTTGGTGCGATTAGGTCAAGTATGGAAGATCGTTTTGACGCTGTAATCTTTGTAAGTGGATTTACAACCAATGCGTTTCTGGCCGCATTCTTAGCCTATATAGGTGATTTTCTTGGTATTCCACTCTATTACGCTGCTGTATTTGCTTTTGGCGTTCGATTATTTCAAAACATGGCGATTATTCGAAGATTGCTTATTGATAACTTCAGAACAAAATGGCGCAAAAGTCATAGACCTGTAGTCCTAGAAAAACCGAAAAAAATGGATGAAAATCAGTTGTAATCTTCAGAAATACCAAAGTTGATATTAGTTTCAATGAGGGTTTGGTCGAAAATGTAAATAATCTTTATATTTATTGAAAAAAGCCGTCTCAAAGTGGTATGAATTGTGGTATTATAAATAGTAAGTCGAATATTATGTATTCGGCTGTATCAGTAAGTCGTGTACATTTGAATTTAAAAAAATGTTTGTTTGAAACTGGAATATGTAACATTTAATTACATTTTGTATGTTTCTCAAATAGAAAATAGCTGTAACTTATACAGTACAAATATGAACGACATTTTTTCATCGTGGAAAAAGGGGGCTGTCACATGTTAGAGTTCGATATCGACATGGAGCAATTTGCGCAAATTAAAGTTATCGGTGTTGGCGGTGGCGGAAACAACGCCGTAAACAGAATGATTGAAGCCAGTTTAAAGGGTGTTCAATTCGTAGCAATAAACACAGATAAACAAGCATTATTTAATTCTAAAGCGGAATTTAAAATTCAAATTGGAGAAAAACTGACAAGAGGTCTTGGAGCTGGAGCGAATCCTGAAGTTGGCGAAAAAGCTGCTGAAGAGAGTCGTGACGACATTTATCAAGCACTTCAAGGATCAGATATGGTATTCATCACTGCTGGTATGGGTGGTGGAACAGGTACAGGTGCTGCACCAATCGTTGCTGATGTTGCCAAAGAAATGGGCATCCTAACAGTAGGTGTTGTTACAAAGCCATTTACGTTCGAAGGACGTAGAAGAATGCTTCATGCTGACAACGGTATTAATGAACTAAAAGATAAGGTAGATACATTAGTAACTATTCCGAATGATCGTCTACTACAGGTTATTGAAAAGCGTACAAGCATTGTTGATGCATTTAAAATTGCAGATGATGTTTTACGTCAAGGTGTGCAAGGTATCTCTGACCTTATTGCTATCCCGGGTCTAGTCAACCTCGATTTCGCCGACGTTAAGACAATTATGTTTGAACGTGGTCTGGCACATATGGGTGTCGGCAAAGCAAGTGGTGAAAACAGAGCTGTTGAAGCTGCTAAACAAGCGATACATAGTCCAATGCTAGAAACGTCTATTGAAGGTTCTAAAGGCGTTCTGCTGAATATTACAGGTGGTTCTAACTTAGGCCTATTCGAAGTTAATGAAGCTGCAGAGATTGTTGCTGAAGCTGCAGATCCAGATGCGAACATTATATTCGGTGCCGTTATTGACGAAGCGCTTAAAGATGAACTACGTATTACTGTAATTGCAACAGGATTCGATGATCACCAACCTAAAAAAACAACTTCAAAGCCAGTTGTTAAGGAAGAAACTCAAGAAGTTCAAACAGAAGAAGTTGAAGAACCTAGCCAAGCTCAAACAGAGGAAGTTACTGATCAGGATTCCGAAGAGTTTGACATTCCGACATTTTTAAGAAGACAAAGATAAAATAAGCGAAATAAGTAAAATAAGATTACTAACATAGGCTACCTTTTGGGGTAGCCTCATTCATTAGATGTAACTTACATTAGATGTAACAAGCATTAGATAGTAACAAGCATTATATAGTAACAAGCATTAGATAGTAACTTAAATCTCTCAAAATGTGAGGTGGAAATTATGAAATGTCCTTTCTGTGATTATATTGAGTCCAAAGTAGTGGATTCTAGACCAACAGATGATAGCAGTACCATTAGACGCCGTCGAGAGTGTGTTAAATGTAAACATCGTTTTACCACTTATGAAAAAATTGAAGAAATCCCACTCATCGTTGTGAAGAAAGATGGCAATCGAGAATCGTATGACAGAGCAAAAATGATGCATGGTCTAATCAGGGCATGTGAGAAAAGACCAGTTGCATTCCAGAAGATTGAAGACCTAGCCAAACAAATTGAGAAGAAATTATACAACTCAATGGAAAAAGAGATTTCTTCAATTTACATTGGTGAACTGGTTATGCAAGGACTCAGAGAACTAGACGAGGTCGCATATGTAAGATTTGCATCAGTGTATAGACAGTTTAAAGACATCAATACATTCATGGACGAGCTTAAAACCATGTTAAACGATAAAAAATAAGGTCTTAGACATATAATCAGGTGGTGATAACATGTTGCTTAAACAGAAGCAAAATGTGGAGTGGCTGCAATTTGAAAACCTCTCAAAACACGTTAATCTGATTCACGGATTTACAACTAGGAATGGAGGGGTTAGTCACCCTCCATTTTCGAGTTTAAATATGGGTCGATTTACTGACGATTGTGAAGAGGATGTTTTAGAAAATTATAATAGAATATTATCAGCGCTTGGTATTAATGACAGGCCAAGGTATATGACTAAACAAGTGCATTCAGACCTTGTACATCATGTTGACAAACATGACCAAGAGGCATTTGGGGCGCCAGAACCTTTTGAAACCTTCATAGAAGCCAAAGATGGTTTGATTACCAGCCGTTCAGATGTTAATTTAATCACCTACTATGCGGACTGTGTCCCTTTATTTATATATGATCCTGTGAATCATGTTGGGGGCGTTGTACATAGTGGTTGGAAGGGGACGTCAAAACGAATTGGTATGCGTGCTGTTGAACGGTTGAGTGAGCTATTTGGCTCGAATCCGACTGATCTCATTATTGGTATCGGTCCATGTGCCAGTGTGTGTTGTTATGAAGTGGGTGAAGATGTGATTGACCTGTTTAACTGGATGCATGAAGATCTTGAACACTACCTAGAACAAAGTACTGAAAGTCATTATTTGATAGATCTTAAAGGCATTAATAAACATATTTTTGAATTGTCAGGTGTTCAAGCTAAAAACATAGAAATCAGTAATTTTTGCACAATGTGTAATACAGACATGTTGTTCTCTTATAGGAAAGAAAAACCTTTGTCTGGACGAATGTCGGCAATTTTCGCTCTTAAGTGAATATAAATAGTGCATATTTAGAACTTAAATAGAAGTAAAGTATATAATATGATACGATAAGCCTTGACGCTAACGCGACGAACGTGTAATATGTACGAGGATTGTCGGAGGTAAAATTAATGGAACTTAATTCAGTAAAACATAATGACAACCGAATATCGAAGGTATTACTTGGAAGTATCGCCGAGGAAATGGAAATTGAAAAAGGTGATGTTCTTCTAACCATTAATGGTCGTCCTGTAAAAGACATAATCGACTACTTATTCTTAATTAGCGACGAGTATTTAGAACTTGAAGTGAAAAAACCTGACGGTGAAGTCTGGCTCTTAGAAATAGACAAGGACTACGATGAAGAGCTTGGTCTTGAGTTTAAACATCCAATCATGGACCACGCACGTAACTGTAGAAATAAATGTGTCTTTTGTTTTATAGATCAACTACCAGAAGGTATGAGAGAAACACTTTATTTTAAAGATGACGATTCAAGATTATCATTCCTGCAGGGAAACTTTGTGACACTTACAAACGTGTCAGAGGATGAACTTCAGAGAATGATCGATTATAATATCAGCCCAATTAATGTCTCTATTCATACAACTAATCCAGAACTTCGTGTTAAAATGTTAGGCAATAAAAATGCTGGAGAAGTTTATAACAGACTAAAATTACTTGGAGAGCACAGAGTTGAGATGAACGGACAGATTGTTTTATGTCCAGAATTTAATGATGGCATCGAACTAGACAGAACACTAAGAGATCTTCATGATCTACCTGGTGGACTGAATTCCATTGCAATTGTTCCAATTGGTCTAACCAAGTTTAGAAATGGTCTAGCACCTGTACTTGGTTATGATAAGGAAATGGCTCAAGCCGTGATAAAACAAGTTGAGAAATGGCAAACGTACTTCCTAGAAAAAAGAGGAACAAGGTTTGCATTTTTATCAGATGAATTTTATGTTCTTGCTGGACAAGCGAGACCAAACTATGATGCGTATGAAGGTTTTATACAAATCGAAAATGGTGTTGGACTTATGACCAAACTAGAACATGAAGTGTATGACGCGATTGATCAAGCGGATGCAACTGAATCTAAAAAACGCAGTGTTAGTATTGCAACAGGTACATCTGCATTTGAGTTTATTCAAATGTTGTCTGACAAAGTTGTTGAGAAATTCAATGACCTAGATGTTCATGTTTATAAAATAAAGAATAAGTATTTTGGAGAGAGTATCACTGTAGCTGGTCTTTTAACAGGTTCCGACCTGATTGAGCAACTTAAAGACCAGAAGCTTGGAGATGCACTCATCATTCCGAAAAGTATGCTCAAAAGTGGTGAGCCCGTTTTTCTAGATGATACAACAGTAGAGCAATTAGAAGAAGCCTTGAATGTGACAGTGTTACCGATTGATGTAACTGGAAGCGCCTTTCTGTCAAATGTTCTGGGCTATAATGAGGAGGCGTAATAATGGGTAGACCAGTTGTTGCAGTAGTAGGTAAGCCAAATGTAGGTAAGTCTACATTTTTCAATAAAATAGCAGGCAAAAGAATCTCTATCGTAGAAGATAGACCTGGAGTTACAAGAGATAGAATCTATGTTGATGTAGAGTGGTTAGGCAATCATTTCACAATGATTGATACAGGCGGTATAGAACCAAATTCTAAAGATATCATTCTTTCACAAATGAGAGATCAGGCACAAGTTGCTATCGATACAGCGGACGTGATTCTATTTATGTTAGATGGTAAAGAGTCATATACAACTGCTGATGAAGAAATCGCTCAAATGATGAGACGTTCTAAAAAGCCAATTATATTGGTTGTAAATAAAGTGGATACGGCAAAAATTCCAGATCATTTCTATGATTACTATGATCTTGGTCTTGGAGAGCCGATTGCAATTTCTTCTGCTAACCAATTAAACTTTGGTGATTTACTCGATGACATTGTTGCCCTATTCCCTGAAAATAATGTTGATGATTATGATGAAGACGTTATAAAAGTTGCTCTAATTGGTAAGCCGAATGCAGGTAAATCATCACTTATTAATACCATTTTGGGTGAGAACCGTGTTATTGTAAGTGAAGTTGCAGGAACGACCAGAGATGCGATTGATACACCATTCAAAGTTGGAGAACAGGATTTTGTTCTTATCGATACAGCTGGTATTAGAAGAAGAAAAAATGTAAGTGAATCAATAGAAAAATACAGTGTGCTGCGTGCTTTAACGGCTATTGAAAGATCTGATGTATGTCTTATTGTAATTGATGGTGATGAAGGCATTACAGATCAAGATAAGAAAATTGCTGGTTATGCCCATGAAGCAGGCCGTGGTGTACTCATTCTAGTCAATAAGTGGGACCTTGTTGAAAAAGATGGAAAGACAATGAAACTGTTTACGGACACACTTCGTAACGAGTTGTCATTCATGCCTTACTCATCTATTTTATTCGTTTCTGCACTGACGAAGCAACGTGTGAGTAATATTCTAGAGCGTGTTGTTTACATTGATCAGCAAGCGTCTATGCGCGTTCAAACGGGTCTTCTAAACGATATTCTTAATGAGGCTATTGTTCTTAACCAACCACCTTCAGACAAAGGTAAACGTCTGAAAATTTACTACATGACTCAAGTAAGTGTTAAACCACCTACATTCATCCTGTTTGTAAATGACAAAGAGCTTGCCCACTTCTCATACATGCGTTACCTAGAGAATGTGATCCGTAAAAACTTTAAGTTTGAAGGAACACCAATTCGTATTCAGGTACGTGAAAAGCAAAAAATGAGTGGACCAAAAAGATAATATAATAATGAACAGGTATTAAAGCGTGTAAGCGTTTTAATACCTGTTTTTTTTATAATTCACCCATCGTTTACTCATTATTAAGAAATTATTCACATACTTAAGACCAGGTCATGATATAATGTGTTGGTCAACATAGTATTATCCAATATAGATAGGAGTTGTAACTATGAAAGTTGCTGTACTTGGAGCGGGTAGTTGGGGAACTGCACTTGGGCTTGTACTGGCTCAAAAAGATATTGAAGTAGATCTATGGTCTTGGCAACAAGAGCAAACAGATGAAATTATAAATACAAGAAAAAATGAAAAATACCTACCTGGCGTAGAAATTCCCATGAATATGACGCCAACATCTGATATTAAAAAAGCCATTGAAGGCTCAAAAATATTACTCATAGCTGTGCCGTCTCAGGTGGTAAGACAAACACTTGAAAAATGTGCAAGTATGGTATTGCCTGATCAGGTAATCGTCAATGTTTCAAAAGGTATTGAAATGACAACCCTCAAGAGAATATCTGAAGTGGTTGAAGAATTTTTACCTAACAATAAATTTGTATCCCTGTCTGGTCCTTCTCACGCAGAAGAGGTTTCTAAGAAGATACCGACAACCTTGGTATCCGCTTCGATAGATAGAGAAGCTGCTGAGATCGTACAGGACGCATTTACAACAGACAACCTTAGAGTGTACACAAACCCTGATCTGATTGGTGTTGAAGTAGGCGGTGCCCTTAAGAATATTATAGCACTGGGTGCTGGTATCAGTGATGGTTTGGGTTATGGAGATAATGCAAAAGCAGCTCTCATGACGCGTGGCATCCATGAAATCGCTAGACTGGGGCTTAAAATGGGCGCTAAGCTAGAGAGTTTCTCAGGATTATCAGGCATAGGTGATTTAATCGTAACTTGTACATCGATGCATAGCCGTAATAGACGCTGTGGTATTATGATCGGTGAGGGTATGACAACACAAGCGGCTATAGACAAAGTCGGTATGGTTGTAGAGGGTATTTACACAATCAAGTCGGCATACGGATTAAGTCAAAAGCATGGCGTAGAAATGCCTATTACAGAGCAACTTTATAAGGTGATCTACGAGGATTATGATGCAAGAGAGTCTGTAAGAAATCTTATGTTAAGAAGAATGACCCATGAAACTGAAGAAGCAGCATACGAGGTTTGGGGCGATAAGTAATCGTTTGTAATCCTTATGTAACTTTGCTCACGAATGCAGTCGTTGGAAATATAGCGCTATTGATGTATAATATGTATAGGGCTATTTTGAAAGTGGTGATAAAATGAGTCGATATATAGAAATGATATTGTTCTTTGCTTTGTTTTTATCTGTTTTTGGTTACTTGTTTTCAGTAATTAAAGAAAGAATGGACCTAAAGAATCAATGTGTATCCATTAAAAGCAAAAAAATCACACAAGACTTGATCGATGACATTGATTTTAAAGTGTTTAAATTGGGTGAGAAAAAGCTTAATATTGGTGATGAAGTGAGTGTACGTCTTAAGAATAATAGTCATGTAAAAGGGACTTTAATTGGTGCAAAAAAAGTTGAAAATGCACTGTGTATTGTAACAGACGAAGATGAGCTGCTAGATGTTCATGTGACACGTATAAAAAAACTTAGAATAAAAATGAAGTACGGTAGATTATTCTAGAATAAGTTGAACGAATCAGAGGCTACTGAAGTTGGTAGCCTTTTTTATTGAATTAGTGTGTATTTATGATTGATTGGGGCTATCAATATGAAATTCAATTTTGGCCGTTTTATTAGATCTCTCATCATTTTAGGCATAATCATATACTTTGGCTTTAAATTGGCTATGGGTATATTGATGGATGAGAAATTGACGGAAACAGTTGTATATGGACAACTAAATATTGAAAACGTATATGATGGCATCATATTCAGAAATGAGCTTATAATAAATACCAACGTTGAAGGCAATATTAGGTATAACGTAGCAGATGGAGACAAAATTAAAAAGGGTCTTAAAATCGCTGAGGTTTATAGGGCTGAGGGTGAAGCGAGTGTTATTGAAACTTCAATTGATGAATCGAGTGAGTTTGTTGCTGCTCAAACCCTAACTATTTCTGAAGACGAACTGAACTTAGAAATCACAAAACTGGTGGATGCACTATTAGAAGCCAGATTAAGGAAAGATTTTTTACAAGTAAAGGACCTAAAACAAGACCTGGATTTGAAGCTGGATAAAAGAGAAATGTTAGCCAATATGGACTCACGATCAAACAGTGGTTTTGAGCAAGCTTTTGTTGGTGGAGGTGTTTTATCTGAGGGGCAGTCCATTTCGTTTTATAGTCCCAAAGCAGGCATCGTAACATTTGCAAGTGACAGTATGGAATCAGTACTAACGCTTGAGAATATTTATAAGTTAGACTATGACAGCTTAATCAAACAATCTATTAATGTAAAATCATTAACAACAGACTATGTGACCAACGGAAGACCGGTCTATAAAATTGTAGACAATTCTGTTTGGATGCTTGTTGCCATTATCGAGAAAGATGAGATCGGTTTGTATGATGAAGGTAAGTATGTCAAAGTAAGAATTAATGATGACTCAGTAACAGGTGTGGTTTCTAAAGTTTTTGAAACTGGTGAAAAAGGTGCACTTGTACTTAAAATGACTGAACAAGTTATGGACTTCCACAAAGAGCGTGTTGTTAAAACGACGATTAGTCGAGAAAACTATCAAGGTTTAAAAATACCAAGTTCTGCAATTATTACACTTGAGGGGACTCAAGGTGTCTTTATACTTGGTGTTGATAATAAAACAGTATTCAAACCTGTTCAGGTTATTGGTTACGATGCAGCATTTGCGATTGTAAAAAATGGATTTGTAGAGGTCGTTAAAAACGAAACGTCAGAGCGCGTGAGATCAATTGATGTTAATGATGATGTATTGATTCATGGTGTCAATTTTAAAGAAGGCGACTCAGTGTACTAGATGGGGTGAAGATATGTCATTTTCATATGTTAAAGAAAATCTTGAGGACATCAAGAAGAATATTGAAGCTGCCTGTGAGCGGTCTGGTAGAAATGCAGACGACGTAACGCTTGTGGCTGTAACAAAAACTGTAGAAGCGGACGTTATGAATGCATCCATTGAGTTTGGTGTACAAATTGTTGGTGAAAACAGGGTACAAGAAATACGTAGAAAATATGACGATGTTAAGGACGGTGTTGCATGGCACCAAATCGGTCATCTGCAAACCAATAAAGTGAAATACATTGTCGATAAAGTTGATATGATTCATTCGGTTGATAGCATAAGACTTGCACAAGAAATATCTGACCGCGCAAGCAAACATCAACGTGTGATTGATATACTTATTCAAGTTAATGTAGCAAGCGAAACTCAAAAGTTTGGCATTTCTGAAGAAGACTTAGCCGTTCTTATTGAAGAAGTTTCTAAGATGCCATCTGTTCGTGTAAAAGGGCTTATGTTAATAGCTCCATTTGCAGATGATCCAGAAACTGTTCGCCCTATTTTCAGAAGAATGAAGGAAATCTTTGATTCTACGAAGAATATTAACTATAATAATGTTGAAATGAAGTATTTATCTATGGGAATGTCGGGGGATTATGTCATTGCCATTGAAGAGGGAGCTAACATGGTTCGCATCGGTAGTGGTATTTTTGGTGCTAGAACCTACCAATAAATTGGAAGACGGAGGTCAGCATGTCTGAGAAATTTGTAGATAAAATTAAGTTCTTTATGGGGTTTGGAGCTTACGAAGATGAAGAAGAATATGTTGAAGAAGATGTAGTTGAAGAGGAGAAAAAGCAATTGACAAGTACAATTAGTCCAGTTTCATCACCATCAAAGGTTGTAAACCTACATTCAACTGTTTCGTCGGGCTCTGCACTTGGTTCGAATATGAAAGTTGTTTTATACCAGCCACTTGAGTTTGAAGACACGAAATCAATCGTAGACAGTCTTAAAGCTAAAAAACCGGTTATTATTAACATTGAAGATATAGATGCTGAACTTGCTAAAAAAATCTTTGATTTTTGTAGTGGGGCTCTATATGCACTCGATGGTCATATTCAAAAAGTGTCTAGGGGAATATTCATTTTAGCACCAAATAACGTTGATGTTTCTGGCGACGTTAAGACAGAACTGGCAGATAAAGGTATTTTTCCTTGGTCAACAAAGTAATATGATGGGTCTAAAATAGGCCTTTAAAGGAGTGTAGAAACATGTATGCATTTAAAGCAGCAACAGCTTACTTTTTTCAACTAATATATTTACTCGTAATGATTAGAATTATACTTAGTTGGGTTGGTAGAGGTATGAACAATCAAATAACTCAAATTGTTTATCAATTAACGGAACCACTACTAGCACCATTTAGAAATTTCCAGCAAAAATTAGGCGTTGGAGGTCCACTAGATTTTTCTCCAATCTTACTACTTTTGACTCTGCAAATGATTAGCGGATTCATTGGTAGACTATAATTAATGCTAAATAAAGAACGAATTCTTGAAAAGGTGCGGGTGAGTGCTTCTTCAAAACAAGTTGCCATAAGAACAATTGAACTGGCTGGACGCGTTTTGAAGAATCATGAACCTGCTTTTTCTGATTTTATGTCACCTGAAGACCAAGATGTTGCACTGCGTGTGTTAACACAAATACCAGATGTTCAGTTTGAATTGTTTGGTGGCTATCCTGATGCTGAGTATCTTATGTTGGGTATTTTTCCTGACTGGATGATGTACTCAAATGAGGATTTTCCAATACGGGTTGTGGATGTTTCTGTTAAAGAAGAAGCAACACATAGATCAGTACTGGGGTCTGTACTTGGGCTGGGAATTAAAAGAGAAAAAGTAGGCGACCTACTTGTATATGATCATGTGGTTCAAGTTATAGCAAGTGGACAAATGGCTGAATACATATCAATGCATTTAAGAAAAATTGGGAAACACAATGTAAGCAGTTCGGTTGTCAAGGTGGATGCGTTAAAACCCAAAGAACCAGAATATGATGAAATCTATACAACGGTGAAATCATTGAGACTGGATGCAGTCGTCTCTTCTGGTTTTAACATGTCTAGAGGTAAAGCTGCTGATTTAATTAAACAAGAAAAAGTGAAAGTAAACTATAGATTCGTGACGTCCGTATCAGCGTCTCTCAAAGCAGGTGACCTAATTTCTGTTAGAGGCAAAGGCCGGTTGGTTTTTGCAGGTGACGACGGTACAACAAGAAAAGACAGGATCAGAGTGCAACTTAAACGCGTTAAGTAAGGAGGCTTTACATGAAACCAATAGATATTCAAAAAAAAGAATTTAATAAGTCCATGAGAGGATACAATGCCTCAGATGTGGATTTATATATGAATGATATTGCCAAAGCTATGGAAGAGCTACTTGCTGAGAATGAAGAATTAAACCTACGTCTTAAAAATGCAGAAGACCAGCTCGACAAGTTTAATAGGATCGAGCAAACGCTGAGAGATGCGCTTGTTGTTGCACAGAGCACAGCTGAGGACGTTGTGCGTACAGCCAACGAAAAAGCAGACCATATTGTTGTGGCTGCGGAACATAAAGCTGAAAAAATTCTTGATGATGCAAACAATAGAATTATTGATGCAAGACGAGAGTATGAAGAAGCTAAAAAAGATGCTATACTATTTAAGACAAGATTTAAAACACTTTTAAGTGCCCAGTTGGAGGCTGTTCAAGATTCACTGGTTGACGAGCTGTAGAAAATCCATTATAATGCAAATGATATTTATTTTAGAAACTAAATATTTGAAGCGTCGATGGGGACGAGTAAAAAGGCATGCTTTTTGAGAGAATTGGTGGTTGGTGCGAACCAATAAAGCAGAATTTTGAAGATCACCCCTGAGCATTTGTTTCCAAACGATCCAAAAACATCTTATGTATTGTGTATGTTTAAGTCGGAGTAGTAACAAACGGTTTGATACCGATAACATCACAATGAGTGATTTGTATAGTTATTATGCAAATAAACTTAGGTGGTACCACGTGGTAATTTTATCCCGTCCTAAGCGATTAATCGTTTAGGGCGGGATTTTTTAATTGTAAATAACCTGGCAACAGGTAAGAGATATGAATGCGTATGCATTTAAGGAAAGGGTGTTTGAATTGGCAAAGTACAAAGAACTGCCTAAAAAACCGGTATATGAAGTAGAATCAGATATTCGCGCATTTTGGGATGATATCGATCTTCTACAAGCAAGTGTAGACACCAGAGAAGGCAATGAATCGTTTGTTTTCTTCGATGGTCCTCCAACAGCAAATGGAAAGCCTGGTATTCACCACGTAATTGCACGTGCACTTAAAGATTCTATTTGTCGTTACAAGACAATGAAGGGTTACCAAGTTAAGCGAAAAGCTGGCTGGGACACGCACGGTCTTCCTGTTGAGATTGAAGTTGAAAAGCGTCTAAATCTTAACGACAAACATGAAATTGAAAATTATGGTCTAGAAAAATTCAACCAGCAATGTCGTGACTCAGTATTTGAGTACGAAGCTGCTTGGAGAGATCAAACTGAGCGTATGGCTTACCTGATCGACCTAGACAACCCATACATCACTCTAGATAACAACTTTATCGAGACTGAATGGCATATTTTGAAGAAATTCTTTGATGAGAGTATGATCTATGAAGGTCACAAGATCCTTCCTTACTGTTCGCGTTGTGGTACAGGTCTAGCTTCTCATGAGGTTGCTCAAGGCTACCAGGAAAAGAAAACAACGACTGTAACAGTAAAAATGAAGCGTAAAGATGCTGACGAGTACTTCCTAGTATGGACAACAACGCCTTGGACACTAGCATCTAATGTATGTATTACAGTGAATCCAAATGAAACTTATGTAAGAGTAAAACAAAATGATGAAGTATTTATCATTGAAAAGACACTTGCATCTAAAGTAATGGGTGATGACATTGAGATCGTAGAAGAGTTTAAAGGTTCTACACTAGAAGGTATTGAGTACGAGCAACTTATGCCTTTTGTTAAGACAGACAAAAAAGCATTCTACGTTACTCTTGGCGACTATGTTACAACTGAAGATGGTACAGGTATTGTTCATACGGCGCCAGCATTTGGTGAAGATGATTACGCTGTAGGTGTAAAATATGACCTTCCAGTTCTTCAACCTGTTAACGAAGATGGTAAATACACAGAAACACCTTGGAAAGATATGTTCGTAATGGATGCTGATCCACACATCGTGATCTGGCTGAAAGAAGAGAACAAGCTATACAAAAAAGAAACTATTATGCATAACTACCCGCACTGTTGGCGTTGTAAGACACCACTTCTATACTACGCTAAGCCAAGCTGGTATATTGAAATGACACGTCTTAAAGATCAACTGATTGAAAACAATAATGGTGTTAACTGGTTCCCACCACATGTTGGCGAGAAGCGTTTCGGTAACTGGCTAGAAAACCTAAATGATTGGGCTATTTCTCGTTCAAGATACTGGGGTACACCACTGAACATCTGGCGTTGTGATGATTGTTCTGAACTTACATCTGTTGGATCACGTCAAGAGCTTGTTGATCGTGCAAAAGAAGATATTGATGTAAATATTGAACTTCACAGACCATACGTGGATGATGTTCACCTAACGTGTAACTGTGGCGGCAACATGACTCGAGTTCCAGACGTAATTGATTGCTGGTTCGATAGTGGAGCAATGCCATTTGCACAACAACACTGGCCATTTGAAAACGCAGACAACTTCGATCAGGTTTATCCTGCTGACTTTATCTGTGAAGGTATTGACCAAACACGTGGATGGTTCTATTCACTCCTTGCAATTTCAACATTTGTTACAGGCAAGTCACCATACAAGAATGTTCTTGTAAATGACCTGATCCTTGACAAAGAAGGCAAGAAAATGTCTAAGTCAAAAGGCAACACTGTTGATGCACTAGAGTTATTTGATAAGTACGGAGCAGACGTTGTACGCTGGTACTTATACTATGTTTCTCCAGCTTGGGTACCAACAAAGTTTGACGAAGAAGGCGTTAAGGAAGTAAGTTCAAAGTTCTTTGGTACATTCAAGAATGTATATAACTTCTTTACACTTTACGCAAACACAGACAATGTTGATGCATCTGAATTTAATATTAATGAAAAAGATCGTCCAGAACTAGACCGTTGGGTTCTTTCTAAACTGAACTCACTTGTTAAGAATGTTACAGCTGACCTTGATGTATTTGATACAACAAAAGCGGTACGTAAGATTCAAGAGTTCATGAATGAAGACCTTTCAAACTGGTACATCCGTCGTTCGAGAAGACGTTTCTGGAGTACTGAGCTAACAGAAGACAAAAAATCTGTGTATAGAACAACACACGAGGTTCTTTCTACAGTGGCACAATTAGCAGCACCATTTGCACCGTATATCTCTGAAGAGATTTATATGAACCTAACTAAAAATGAGTCAGTTCACCTGTCTACATTCCCAGTTGCAGATGAAACATTAATTGATCTTCATGTTGAAGAAAAAATGGACCTTGTTCGTGAACTTGTACGTCTTGGCCGTGGCGCACGTGAGTCTGTAAAGATAAAAGTACGTCAACCTATTCAAAAAGTACTTGTAGACGGACACTATGAATCGCTGATTAGTGATCTGGTTCCACTTGTACAAGAAGAATTGAATGTTAAAGAGGTAGAATTTGCTAAGAGTTTAAACGAATACATGAACTTTGGTCTTAAGCCAAACTTCCGTGTTCTTGGGCCAATTCTAGGTAAAAACATGGGTCTGTTTGGAAAAGCACTTAAAGGACTTGATGCAAGTGTGGTAGCACCACAACTGGATGCTGGTGAAACTGTAACAGTGGATCTTGGCAATGGTGAAACTTTAGAGGCAACATCTGAGCACATCCTTGTAAGCATTGATTCTAAAGAAGGCTTTACAGTTGGCGTAGAAAACAATGTGTTTATCATTCTAGATACAACTCTAAATGATGCATTAATCAAAGAAGGTTATGCCCGAGAGTTCGTTTCAAGAATTCAGCAACAAAGAAAAGCAAGTGACTTTGAAGTATCAGACAACATCAATATTTGTTACGATTGTGGTACTGACTTTGAAGAAGGTGTAGAAGCTTACCGTGACTTTATCAAGTCTGAAACGCTTACAATTACACTTGATAAAAAAGCACATGACGCAGCTGAAGAATTTAGCCTTAATGGTCATGATGTAAAAATCTTTATCGAAAAAGCATAATTTGATTTAAACAAAATACAAAAGTGTAAGGTGGTCGTTTGACTTCCTTACACTTTTTTGTGTGGAATATATTATTGAATTATCATAGAACCCAGTGTCTTTAAATCAGTAGGGGTATGGTCTTCTTCGAATATGCGAACCATTGCAATAGAGTCCTTAACTAATTTTGAATGTTGCTCCCATCCTACAAACAAGAAGTAATGATTATTGGTTTTTATAAAGACACATTTTCCAGCTTGGTCTGTAAATCCAGTCTTTATAAAATTAAAATATAAATCATCATAAGCAGTCCATTTTCTATAGGTGGTACGTCCGAAACGGCCATCATATATTTTTGCATAAATTTCAATGAGGAGCTCATTTTTAGCAAATGCTTTTAATACATTTGTTGGTGTGTCTTTGTTCTCATACCTAACACCATCAATATATGCAGGTAAGCCGGAAGATGATATAAAGCCTTCCTTTGGAGGGCTGTCTAACATGTTTTCTGCAACTGTATTACATGAGCGTGCGAGTATTGCTGTAATAGCGTCGACATAAGAAAGTGTATCTCCAACTTGAACCTTAGAATAATTGTAGGGGGTATTGTGGGCGATGGTGACCTCTAAGGTTTCGTTTTCGATGAATTTGTTAAGTGTGTAAGCTTTTGTGAGTGAAGCGAGATATATGATTTCTGTATCTGGGTCAGAGGAGCCATAAATTAGCTTTTTATTGTCATTCCAGATCCAAAACTGGGGGCTGTTCTTATATGGTATTTTAAATGTACCCTCTAATGCTTGAGCGTCATCGGGTATGGATTGGCTGAATGTGATATTTACTGGATTAAGTGAGAACAAGGTGATGGATAAAAGCAACAATATTGTAAATCTCATAAGATGACCTCCAATCACTTATATCTTATTTATACCGAATTTCTGTAAAGGTCATTCAACAAATGAGAATTGTAATCAATTTGATTTAATAAACCTTGATAATCCTTTTTATATTGGTACATATTAGGGTATAGGTTCTTAAAAAGGGGGAATGATTATGCATGCATATATTATGACAAGTCGAAAAATCAGAATAAGACGTACTGAGAATAGAGATCTTAATTATGTGATTCAAACTGAAATGGATGAGATGAATTCTAAATTTATTGGTCACAATACACCTGAAGAACATTTGGCAATGATGCAGCACCCTGATGTGCTACACCTGCTTATTGAATCAATCGAAACAGGAGATCCTGTGGGTTATATGATATTGGCAGGACAGAAAAATTTAAATCATGCCATTGAGATCAGACGTATAGCTGTATCTGATAAAGAGAAAGGTTTTGGGGGAGAGGCTTTAAAGTTGGCAATTAAACTTGCCTTTGAGGAGTTAAATGCGCATAGACTTTGGTTAGATACACGTGTTCACAATGAAGTGGCACAACATGCTTATGAATCAGCAGGATTCATTTACGAAGGTATTTTAAGAGATGCTGCACGAATTGGGAGCAAATTTGAGTCTGTTAAAATATATTCTATGTTACGTCCAGAATATGATGCGCTTTAAGGCTTGCTACGAACAGAAAATATAGCTATAATAACTAATATAATTGTAAATGAAAGAACTGCCTTTGGCAGTTCTTTTCTTTCTCTGAAAAATCAAGGCATATAAAGTTAAGGCAAGAGGTGTAGTTTTGGAAACGTTTTCGTTTATTATAGAACCAGAAGACAGCGGAGAACGTATTGATACATTCTTAGGAAAAGCTATTGATAACGTTTCACGTTCGTATATACAAAAGTTAATCAAAGAAGGGCATGTTAAAATCAACGGGCAAACCCTTAAAAAGAAAAACATAAGATTAGAAGAAGAAATGGAAGTTGCTATCGAAGTGCCTGAACCTGAAATTCTTAAGGTTGAAGCTGAGGATATTCCAGTTGAAATAGTTTACGAAGACGCATGTTTAATGATTGTAAACAAACCTCAAGGGATGGTTGTCCATCCTGCACCTGGGAATTATTCAGGAACACTTGTAAATGCGCTTATGTTTCATGCAGAAAATCTATCATCAATCAATGGTGTTATACGCCCGGGTATTGTACATAGAATAGACAAAGACACTTCTGGTGTTCTCATGATAGCAAAAGACAATCAAGCACATAATAGTTTGGCAGGACAATTAAAAGAAAAGACAACCAAACGCGTGTATGTTGCAGTTGTGTTAGGCAAAATGGGCAGTGAAGCAGGAACTATTTCGGCCCCAATTGCACGCCATCCTAAAGACCGATTACGCATGGCTGTAGTGCCAGGTGGTAGAGACGCTGTTACACATTACAAGGTGATAAAGGCTTTCAAAAACTTTACGCTGGTCGAGCTTAGGCTTGAAACGGGAAGGACACACCAAATTCGTGTTCATATGACACATATAGGCCACCCGCTTCTTGGAGATCCAGTGTATGGTAAAAAGCAATCAAAAATTAAGCACTCGGGACAATTACTACATGCGAAAATGTTAGGCTTTGACCATCCGCGTACGGGAGAGTACATGGAGTTTGATTCAGAGCTGCCTGAGTATTTTAAGAATATTATCAAAAAAATAGAATCTGTTGAAAGGGGTTAATCCTTCATGGAATTTAAGGCAAGAATATTGGATGAAAAAGCAATGAACCGTTCTCTCACAAGACTGGCACATGAAATCATCGAGAAGAACAAAGGCATCAGTGATGTTATCCTTGTAGGAATCAGATCAAGAGGTGTACCACTGGCACATACCATCGCAGAAAAAATCGAGTCAATTGAAGGCGAAAAGGTTGAAGTTGGATCACTAGACATTACGCTTTACAGAGATGACTTAACTGAAATCGATAAACAAGCGATTGTCAAAGGCTCAGACATTGAAGGGGATATAACTGGGAAAATTGTAGTTCTTGTAGATGATGTCATATTTACTGGAAGAACAGTTCGAGCAGCTATGGACGCACTGATAGATATTGGTAGACCAAAGTCGATTCAATTGGCAGTGTTGATTGACAGAGGGCATAGAGAGTTCCCAATCCGCCCTGACTATGTGGGTAAAAATGTACCTTCTTCCCGCCATGAAATTATTCGTGTTCACCTAAACGAAATAGATAATGTGAATGAAGTCTGTATTTATCAAGGTAAGGAAAATGAGTAAGTAACTTAAAAAAGCTACCAATAACACCGTTCAAAAGGCGGTGTTATTTTTGTTCAAATAAAAGAGCGTATGAGCTGGGTTGGATTGTTGTATTGCCAGATTGTTGGCATATATGAGAAAACGACACCACTCAGAAAATGAGTAGTGCCACTTATAAGTTAATCATTTGTTTTTAGATATTAAGACTTGTCTCTCATAGATTCAATATCTTCTTCGTCCGGTGTTACGTATAATGTTTGGTTTGTTGCGTAAATGACCATACCAGGTTTTGCACCACTTGGTTTTGTAACGTGCTTCACCGGTGTATAATCAACAGGAACTTGACCGGAAAGTCTTCCTTTTGAGTGCCAAGCGGCAATGCAAGCTGCTTCATAGATGGTTTGCTCAGGAACCGTTTGTCCCTGCGTACGAATAATAACATGTGATCCAGGGATTATTTTGGTATGTAGCCACATATCTTTATTGGAAGCAAGTTTCAATGTTAAGTAGTCATTTTGAACGTTGTTTTTGCCGACCAGTATTTCAAAGCCTTCTGATGAAGTGTATTTTAGAGGGGCTGAGCGTTTGGTCTTTTTTTCTTTTTTCTGGTACTTCTTTTTAAGTAGACCAGACTCCACAAGTTCTTGCCTGATTTCTTCTGTGTTGATCGGGTCATCTGATAACTCAACAGCTGATTGAACCTGTTCTAAGTATGCTAAGTCCGATTCTGCTTCAGCTATTTGTACTGCCAGTTTTTCTTGGGCTGTTTTCAGTTTGTTGTATTTTTTAAAGTACTTCTGCGAATTCTCAGTGGGTGTGAGTCGAGTATCAAGCTTAACTGTAATTTCTGGTGATTCTGGATCATAATAATTAAGAACTTTTGCTTGGTGCATGCCTTTTTCAATCTGATAAAGGTTGGCAAGGATCAATTCACCATAAACTTTAGATTCACTTGCATTCTCAGCATAAAGTTGTTCTTCTTTTAATTTCTGCAACTTATTTAGAAGCCTGTCTATTCTCTGTGATAGGAATTTTCTCAAGTTTTGAGTTTTATGAAGCATTCTGTTCACTTGGTCTTTTCGTGAGTAATACTCTGAAATAACATATGCAATGGACTTGTTATACTCAATGTCATAATCCATTTCAGTGTATTGGTGAAGGGGTACAGAAGACAAATCAGTATATTTGCCTGTGTTCTTCTCTCGAATTATAACGGGTTTAAAGGACTTGTTTTCTAGAGTGTCCTTTAATGAAGCCAGTGTATCCCATAAGTTGCTAAGATCATTAGCACCTAGTGCAGTAACATCTGCACTTTCGGCTATGTGTGCATCAAAGCAAATGGCACGTGCCAGAGCGGGGCTAAAACCCTGATAAGACATATAGAGCCATTTAAAGACCATTTTAGAAGAAGATGTAGCTTCTAGCTTTGCATCAAATTCGACTTTTGTTGTCGTTTTAAGGTCTAACTTATCTGTTTCCAAAAATTCGTATCTTAGTCCAGGTAGGATCTGACGAATTCTCGAAACACTTATTGGAATACGTTTAACGCTGTCTAGAATGATGTTGTCTGAAGAATCGACCAGTATTATGTTTGAGTGTTTGCCCATTATTTCTATAATGAGCCTTTTAACGGTTAAGTCCCCCAGCTCATTACGTGCTTCAACATCGATCATGATCACACGTTCAGACATATGCTGGTGAATATCAAGAATCCGTCCACCAGAAAGATGTTTTCTAAGTAACATACAGAACATCGGTGGTTTAAGTGGGTTATCCATTTTTCTGTCCAGAAGTGTTACATGAGGTAGGTTGGAATTTGCAGATATGTATAACATCGCTTTTTCTCTACCTGATTTAATATGAATAACCAGAGCGTCAGGCTCTGGTTGGTGTATTTTATCAATGCGACCTTGGACCAATCGTGATTTTAGTTCATCTGTGAGTCCAGCCATTAGTATGCCGTCATAAGCCATTTTGTGCCTCCTTTAATACGTAAAACCTGTGGTCAAGTATACCACCAATCCAAGTAAAATGAAAGAGAGGATAGTTTTACAACTTTTCACAGTTGGGCTGTTATTCGGGACTAAATGTGATAGAATATAGGGAGTGTTTTATCCTGTTAAATTATTTCTAAAAAATATTGAAAAAACAGGATGAACAGATTTTGATGAGGTGAGGACATGAAGATAAAATTCAAAAAAATGCATGGTGCTGGAAATGATTTTGTGGTCATGACAGACACGAAAGACTTCCCAAAGGATCTTAACGCATTGTCTCTAGAAATGTGTCATAGACGCTATGGTATTGGTGCAGATGGATTTATGCTGGCAGCATCTTCTGAAAGTGCTGACGTTAAAATGGTATTCTATAATGCGGACGGAACAGTCGCAGAAATGTGTGGTAATGGAGTACGATGTTTTAGTCGGTATGTCTATGAAGAGGGAATCGTGAATAAAACTGAGTTTTCTGTGGAAACCTTAGCAGGGATTCAGTATATTAAACTGACGATGTCCGCCGGACAAGTCGAGTCGGTTCGCGTTGTAATGGGAAAACCTCAGATTTTAGCAAAAGAAGTACCAGCTATTACAGAACAGGATGTGTTCAAAGATGTTTCTGTTTTGGTAGACGATGAAGATGTGAAGCTTTCTAGTTTACGGGTTGGTGTACCACACACCATGATATTTGATCATACATTTAATGAAAAAACAGTTGTTGAGTTGGGGCCAAAGGTTGAGACTCTTGATTTGTTTCCTGAAAAGACCAATGTGAATTTTGTAGATGTTGTCAGTTCTACAGAAATTCGAATGGCAACTTGGGAAAGAGGTGCAGGTGCAACACTGGCATGTGGAACAGGTGCTTGTGCTACTTTTTATGCTGCTTATACAAATGGGCTGGTTGAGAAATCGGTTAAGGTGAATGTACCTGGTGGTACACTAACCATTTCGTTAAATGATAAAAATGAAATCATCATGGAAGGAAATGCGGTGCTTGTTGCCGAAGGGATTTACTACTATAAATAGGTAAGATAGATGGAGGGACAACATGGTTTTAAGTATGACCGGTTATGGTCGTGGAGAATTTGAGAACGAGAATTACAAAATCACATCTGAAATTAAAACAGTCAATCATAGATACTGCGATATTATTATAAAGATGCCAAAGAAGTTAATTGCTTTAGAAGAAAGAATGAAAGCGGTTATTAAAGAGAAAATCAATCGTGGCCGTGTTGAAGTGTACATCAACTATGACGAGGTTGTAAAGAACGAATACAATATCAATCCAAATTATGCTGTACTGGACCAGTACCATGGTGCGCTGTCATCAATTAAAGAAAAGTACGGACTGACAGAATCAATTTCACTAGGCCTACTTTCTAAATATCCGGATGCTCTAGAAGTTACGTATGAAGAAACAGACCAAGAAGCTGTTTGGGCTGTTATGGAAGCGTCACTAAATAAGGCCATAGAGTCTGTGTTTGGTATGAGAGAAGTTGAGGGCGGTAAGCTTAAAGAAGATATACTTGAGCGTATTGAAAGTCTTAAAGAAATGCTAGATGCTATTGAAGTGATGGTCCCTGAGATTGTTCAAAACCATAAAAATAAAATGACTGAGCGTATTCATGAACTGCTTGACGGAGAAGTTGAAGTAGATCAAGACCGAATCATTCATGAAGTTGCTGTTTATGCAGACAAAACGAGTATCGCTGAAGAAGTAACAAGACTGTACAGCCACTTTGATCAACTACATGATTTCCTTGAAAAAGGTGGTAATGTGGGTCGTAAGTTAGATTTCCTTGTTCAAGAGCTTAACCGTGAAGTGAATACAATTGGTTCAAAATCACCAGATGTAGATATTTCTAATTATGTCATTGAAATGAAGAGTGAAGTTGAAAAGATCAGAGAACAGATACAAAATATCGAATAAACATTGGAATTGATGTTGATTGGAAATCAAATTCATGGTTTAATAGAGATTGCAAAGTTAATTCAGATCTACGTGAGAACACTTGTAAGTGGCTACAATGCTCAGTTTCAAGCGGATTTTGTAGGTTAATATAGTATCTGAAAGGGTTATCTATGAAACGTAGAGGACTACTATTAGTCGTATCTGGACCATCTGGTGCGGGTAAAGGCACAATTTGTAAAGAGCTTCTTGATAGAAGAAGTGAAGGCATCACAGTTTCTGTGTCTGCGACGACCCGTGAACCACGCGCTGGTGAAGTTGAAGGTGTAAACTATTTCTTTCTAGAAAAATCAACTTTCAAGACAATGATTGGTGAGGGTGAATTCTTAGAACATGCTCAAGTTTATGACAACTTTTATGGAACACCTAAAAAGTTTGTAATGGATGAGCTTGTGGCAGGAAGAAATGTTCTTCTTGAAATCGATATTCAAGGCGCAATGCAAGTACGTGAGAAGTACCCAGAAGGCGTATTCGTATTTGTACTACCTCCATCGATGAAAGAACTAAAAAATAGAATTATTGGAAGAGGTTCAGAAACAGCAGAATCACTTGAAAAGAGATTCTCAAGTGCATTTTCTGAGATCGACTTTGTTAAGAAGTATGATTATTACATAATCAATGACAAGGTTGAAAAAGCAACTGATACCCTTGAATCTATAATTGATGCGGAATCGCATCGTGTTGTTGAAAATATTGAAGAGTTGATTACTGAATTTAAAGGAGAGCGAGAGTAATATGCTTAAACCAAATATTAATGAATTATTAGACCTAGTAGGTAGTAGATACTCACTTGTTATTGCAGCTTCTAAAAGAGCTAGACAAATTATTGATGGTGCTGAACCACTAACGTATTCTGATTCACTAAAGCCAGTTTCAATTGCAACTCAAGAAATATATGAAGCTAAAATCGAGTGTGTTGAAGCAGTTGACGCTACAGAAATTGAAGACGTTATTGATGTTGAGGCTCCAAAGTCAGAGTAGGTGATCCTATGTTAAAAGGCAAGTCTGTTGTACTTGGTGTTACAGGCGGAATAGCAGTATATAAAGCTGTTGATGTGGTGAGCCGACTACGCAAAAAAGGTGCAGAAGTTAATGTCGTTATGACAAAGAATGCACAACAATTTGTGTCTCCTGTTACCTTTCAAGCTTTGGCAAACAATCCTGTTGTAACGGATATGTTTGATGAACCTAAAACGTGGGATACAGAGCACATTTCATTAGCTCAAAAAGCAGACGTGTTTGTAATAGCGCCTGCAACTGCGAATATAATCGGTAAAATGAACAGCGGCATAGCGGATGATATGTTGTCTACAACTGTTATGGCAACAACAGCTCCGGTTGTTATTGCACCTGCAATGAATACGAACATGTATTGTAATCCTGTTGTTCAAAGAAATATTCAAGGGTTGAAAGAGTTGGGTGTTGAGTTCATAGAACCAGCATCTGGTAGACTCGCCTGTGGTGACATAGGTGTAGGCAAACTTGCATCCCCAGAAGATATTGTAGATTATATTGAATATGTTTTATTAAGGTCAGAGGCTCTAAAAGGCAAACGCGTTTTAGTTACGGCTGGTCCAACAGTAGAACGCATTGATCCAGTACGATACTTAACCAATCGTTCGTCTGGTAAAATGGGGTATGCTGTTGCTAAAAAAGCAGCGCTGATGGGTGCAGATGTAACACTTGTATCTGGTCCAACTGAGTTGAAAACACCTGTTGCAGTGACTCGAATTGACGTTGAATCTGCTGAGGATATGAATTTACAAGCAAACAAACATTCAGATTTTGATATTATTATTAGTGCGGCAGCTGTTGCAGATTATAGACCGGCTGTAATTGCGGAAAATAAAATTAAGAAAGCTGACGATGACCTTTCTATTGAACTTGTTAGAACACCTGATGTTCTATTTGGTTTAGGTAAAAAGAGAACAGAAGGTCAGTTTATTGTTGGATTTGCAGCAGAAACAAATAATATTATTGAAAATGCGATGAAGAAAATAGAAAAGAAAAACCTTGATATGATTGTAGCCAATGATGTAAGTCAAGCTGGTGCAGGATTTAAAGGAGACACCAACCAAATTCAGATTATCGAAAAAAGTGGAGAAATTCATAATTTTGATATGATGTCTAAAGATGAAGCAGCTGGTGAAATTATGAATGCCATTGTACAACTGCTAAATTCTAAGATGTGATTAAGGTAATATTATGAAGGCTTACGTGACACAATCTCGTAAGCCTTTTTACGATTTTGACTATTCTAGGAGTGATCGATAATGTCTAAGACATTTGCACATGTTGCACTTACAAATGCATCACGAGAAGTAGATCAAACCTATACTTATAAAGTTCCGAAGGAATATGCAAACATTGCTAAAATCGGTATGAAAGTCATGGTGCCATTTGGTAAAGGCAACCGTGTTATGGAAGGTATAATTTTTGGATTCGCCGACAGCTGTGAATACAAAAGAATCAAGAATATATCTCATTTCCTTGAAGATGATATACATTTGGATCCGGTTCAAGTAGACATAGTCGGGTGGATCAGAGAGAGGTATTTGTGTACCTATTCAGATGCGCTCCAGACAGTGATGCCAGCCGGTACGAGTTTAAAAAGAAATGTAACATATCATATAACACCACTGGGTCGTGAAGCAATAGAAAATGATGAAACCCTTCATATTTTTGATAGTGGTGAAGAACTTAAAAGAGAAGACTTTGATGAAATGTCCGATTATAAACTGAGATCATATATCAAAAGAGGACTTTTAGAACGCAAAGAAGTATTTGAGACCTCTGTCAGTGATCAGGTTAAGATACGTGTTATGCTCAAAGTAGATAGGGAAGATGCTCTTGCTGCTATTCCTAAAAACAATTCGGCTCAAATTCGAGTGATTAATTATTTGTCACGCAAAAATGGGGCTGTTTTACAAGCAGAGGTGACCAAGGCCTGCCGGGTGAACCCTTCAGTAATAAGAAAACTTGAAAAGCTTAATTTTGTTGATTCAGATGACGTAACGGTGTTTAGAGCTCCAAAACATTATGTTAGAGATGAAAAATCAAGTGTTACGCTGAATGAAGAACAACAAATGGCGTATGAAATCATAAATGAAAGTGCTTCGCTTGAAAAAACCGATACCTATTTGCTACATGGTGTAACTGGAAGTGGCAAAACGGAGGTTTACATCAGACTTGCAGAAGAAGTGTTAAGAAGAGGAAAACAGTGTTTGGTACTGGTCCCTGAGATCTCACTCACACCACAGATTGTAAGTAAATTTGTGAGTCGCTTTGGTGATCAAGTGGCTGTTTTCCATAGTAAACTTTCTTTAGGAGAAAGATTTGACCAGTGGAAGGCTGTCCAGCGTGGTGATTTAAATATAATTATTGGAGCCAGATCTGCTCTTTTTGCGCCCTGTAATAATCTTGGGTTAATAATACTGGATGAAGAGCATGACAATGCGTACAAGTCGGATCAGAATCCTAAGTATAGAGCCATAGACGTTGCAAGACAACTGGGACGATATCATATGGCGCCCGTTGTATTAGGTTCTGCAACACCAAGTCTTGAAACAACCTACAATGTAAAGCGTGGAGCGTATCGTCAGTTAGACCTGAAAAGCAGATTTAACGACATGCAAATGCCAAGCGTGGAAATTGTAGATATGAGAAACGAACTGGCTATGGGCAATAAGACCATATTTAGCGAACTTCTCTTTGAGGGAATAGAACAAAGGCTGAAAAATAAAGAGCAAATTATTTTGTTTCTAAATAGAAAAGGACACTCAACTTTTGTGTCTTGCAGGTCGTGTGGATTCAGTTTAAAATGTCCCAACTGCGAAATATCGCTGACTTTCCATAAGAACCAAGGACGAGCAAGTTGTAATTATTGTGGTTATTCGATCCATGTGCCTACAAAATGCCCATCCTGCAACAGTGGTTATTTCAAATTTTTTGGTACAGGAACTGAAAAAGTAGAGGAAATGACAAAACTGGCATTTCCAAATGCTAGAGTTGATCGCTTAGACCGTCAGTCGGTAAGTCGAAAAGGCAGCATGGAAGAGATCCTGGACCGATTTGATAAACATGAAACAGATATATTGATTGGAACTCAAATGGTTACGAAAGGTCTCGATTTTGCAAATGTTACTCTTGTTGGTGTCCTATCAGCAGATGTGCTGCTAAATCTACCTGACTTCCAATCTGGTGAAAGAGCCTTTCAGATCCTAACACAGGTTGCCGGTCGTGCTGGGCGGGGGGATAGACATGGTGAGGTTGTTATTCAGACCTATACCCCTGAACATTATGCTGTTCAAGCAGCAGGAGATCATGACTATGATGGTTTTATAAGGTCTGAAACTGAGCTGAGAAAAGCTTATAATTACCCGCCGTATCAAAGATTATCCAATATTTTGATCAGCGGAACCAACGAATATAATGTGACGAAGACTGCACAAAGGCTTTTCGAGCCTTTACAAGCAGAATTTATTAAAAATAAATTAAAAAAGGCACAATTGTTGGGACCTAATCCTGCAATCTATAGTAAAATAAAAGGAAGGTATAGATGGCAAATTCTCGTTAAGTCAGACTACTCTGATGGAGATGTCATTGGCAATATATTAAGAAGTGTATGTCTGGATCAAAAACAAGAGCATGTCGTTGGAGATACTTCAGTGAGTGTAGATATTGATGCAGTGAACATATTGTAGTCGGGAGGACATAAAATGGCAATTCGAACGATCCGTACGGATGAAGATCCAGTACTAAGAAAAAAATCTAGAACAATTGATCAAGTGGATGCAAAACTTACTGGTCTAATTGAAGATATGATAGAAACAATGTATGACGCAGATGGTGTAGGACTTGCAGCGCCACAAGTAGGCATACTTAAAAGAATAGTAGTCATCGATATTTATGACGAAACAGGTGTGAAGGTTCTTATCAATCCTGAAATTATTGACGCTGAAGGTGAACAAGAAGAGGTTGAAGGTTGCTTGAGCCTACCTGGAAAAGCTGGTGTCGTGAAGAGACCTGCGAGAGTTGTTGTCAAAGCTCTTAACGAAGCGGGCGAAGAGTTCATCGTTGAAGGAACTGGTTTACTAGCCCGTGCCTTATGTCATGAAATTGACCACCTTGAAGGCGTACTGTTTACTGACAAAGTGATAGAGTATGTGGAGGCTGAATAATTGAGAATAGTATTTATGGGAACACCAGATTTTGCAGTTTCTAGTTTAGAAGCTTGTCTGGATAAACATGAAGTGATTGCAGTATTCACACAGCCTGACAGACCCAAAGGTAGAGGGAAAAAATTGGCTCCACCACCTGTTAAGGTTAAGGCCGTGGAACATAAGATACCAGTATATCAACCCTTGAAGTTGAAAACGCAAGAAAATGTAGATCTTTTAAAAGAATTGGCTCCGGACTTAGTAGTCGTTGTTGCATATGGTCAAATTCTATCAAAAGAGATTCTAGATATTCCACCTAAAGGGTGTATTAATGTACACGCATCCTTGCTTCCTAAGTTTAGAGGCGCCTCACCAATCAACTGGTGTATAGTCCAAGGCGAAAAAACGACTGGCGTTACAACCATGTATATGGATGTTGGTTTAGATACAGGTGATATGATCGAAAAAACAGAAGTAGAGATTACACCTGAGATGAATGCAGGTGAGCTCCATGATATACTAATGGTAAGTGGTGGCACCTTGCTTTCAAGTACACTTGAAATGCTAGCAGATGACACAGCACCAAGAACCCCTCAGAATGATGAAGAAAGCAGCTATGCACCTCTGCTAGACAAGACTACAGGTATTATTAACTGGTCAAACAATGCTCAAAATATTGTGGATCAAATAAGAGGACTAAACCCTTGGCCTGTTGCAGTAACATCATTTGAGGGCAAAAAAATGAAGATATATTCAGCGGTTGTTGGTGAATCAACACCAGAAACAAAAGGTCAGCTTGGAGAAATTCTAAAGGTTGATAAAACCGGACTATATGTTCAGGCAAAAGATGCGGTTGTTAATGTGCAAATTTTACAGTTTCCAAACAGTAAACGTATGCATATTTCACAATATATTTTGGGACATGAAGTTCCATGCGGGATTCAATTAGGATAAAGCCTGAGTAATCGATAGTCCTTTAAGAAAATAGGATTTAAAAGGAGGAAAAGTCATGCCGTATATGTTTTGGGATCCAACGATGATTCTGCTCATACCTGCAATGATTTTGACGATGATTGCTCAAAGCAGAGTTAAATCAGCGTATCAAAAGTATTCTCAAGTTAGAAGTATGAAGGGAATGACAGGTGCAGAAGTTGCCATGCACATTCTCAGAAGAAATGGTCTGAATGAAGTAAATGTTGAGCAGACTGGTGGCACACTTTCTGATCATTATGATCCAAGATCAAGAACCGTTAGATTGTCTGCAGGAATCTATCAAGGAAATAGTATTGCTTCAATTGCTGTTGCTGCACACGAATGTGGTCATGCATTACAACATCACTTAGGATATGCACCGCTTAACTTCAGAAGCGCATTTTTCCCAGTGGTGAATATTTCAAGTAAAGCGGCTATGCCACTTCTATTTCTTGGTTTCTTTATTCGTAGTGTAGGAATGATGAACATTGGTATTGTTTTATTCTCAGTGGTCGTTATTTTCCACCTTATTACACTACCTGTAGAATTTAATGCAAGTTCTAGAGCGATAGTTCTAATTGAAGAAAATGGATTTTTAGCTGATGATGAAGTTGGCGGTGCTAAAAAAGTACTGAATGCAGCGGCTCTAACTTATGTTGCTTCTGCTGCAATGGCTGCAATTCAACTATTGAGATTCATTATATTAAGAAATTCGCGAGACTAAAACTGACTAAATGAGTGGGTGATCTTATGTATCATCCACTCCATTGTTTTGTTTGGAACTGAATCAAATTGATATGATCATATGATATAGAAAGAGGCATTTATGAAAGTACTCACAGCAAGACAATTGGCATTGTCAGCACTTCTAGAAATAGAGAAGATGGATGGCTATTCCAATAAGGTGTTAAATAGACTATTAAACGAATCAAAACTTGAACCAGCTGATAGAAGACTGACGACAAAATTGATGTATGGTGTTCTGGAAAACAAGAACTTATTAGATCACATTATCCGTCAAAATATTAATTTTAGAATCAATAAACTTGATCCAGCCATTCGCAGTATATTAAGAATGGGGATTTATCAGATCCTTTTCATGGAGAGTATTCCAGACTCAGCTGCAGTCAATGAAGCTGTAAAACTCGCAAAAGCACACCAAAAGCGCTACAGTGGTTTTGTGAATGGGGTTCTTCGTAGCTTTATTCGTAACGACAAAGCATATAAACTGCCAAGCCGTGAGAAAGACCTGCTAAATCATTTAACGGTTGTTTATTCACACCCAAACTGGATTGTTGAAAAATGGCTTAAAAGATATGGTGCTGAGTTTACAGAGGCACTTTTAAAAAGCAATAATGAAACGCCTGAACTTTATGGCCGAGTGAACACGATGAAGACAAACCGTGAAAGTCTACTTCAGAAGCTTGAACTAGAAGGCTTCTTGGTTGAAGCAGGTGAGTTGCCGGATGCCTTCAAAGCTAAAACGGAAAATGCGGGTTCTCTTGCTGATTCTGAAGCTTTTAAAAACGGCGAGTTCACAATACAGGACATTGCAGCACAAGCTGTAAGCCATGTAGCGGGTCCAGAATCAGGCCAGCTTGTAATTGATATGTGTGCAGCGCCAGGTGGAAAATCGACACATATGGCAGCACTGATGAACGATGAAGGTAAAGTGTTGAGCTGGGATATATACGAACACAAAATTAAAACTATTAATGAGAATACAAGTCGACTTGAACTGAAGTCAGTTGAAGCAAAATTGAATGATGCTCTTATTATTGATGAAAGTCTGAGTAATCAAGCAGATATCGTTTTAATTGATGCGCCATGTTCAGGACTTGGCATTATTCGTAGAAAGCCAGAAATAAAGTTCAACAAAGTAAGTGAAGATATTCTTGAGTTAGCAGATATTCAGTCGGATTTACTTGATGTAGGTGCATCGTATGTAAAGTCGGGTGGGCATTTGATATACAGCACATGTACGATAGAACCAGAAGAAAATGAAGAACAAGTTAAATTATTTTTGGAAAGACATCCGGAATTCCAAGTAGAAAAAATAGATGGTGAGATGTTACCAAGAACTTGGACGCCAGACGAAGCAGGATATATTACTCTATATCCACATATTCATGGCACAGATGGATTCTTTATTTGTAAAATGGTGAAGAAAGACTAAATTTGACAGCTTGGAGTGATGGTATGGAGGCGTTCGCAAAGACGCACACAGGCAAAGTTAGAACGAATAACGAAGACTGTTATTTTATCTCAGAACAGGGTCCGAAACTTTTCATAGTTGCTGACGGTATGGGTGGTCACAATGCAGGAGAAGTTGCAAGCCAAGTTGCTGTGGATGCGGTAAAATCATTTGTTGAAAATGAAATTGATGGTGCAAAATCATTAGAATTGATTGAAGAAATGTTACTGGGTTCTATTCGTCATGCAAATGCAGAAGTCTACGAACTATCTAAGACAAAAGAAAACATGGAAGGTATGGGAACAACACTTACCTTGCTGCTCGTAGTAGAAGATATGATGTACTTTGCCCATGTTGGTGATAGCAGAGCATATTTATATAAAGAAGAGTCCCTTGAGCAAATCACCAATGATCATTCCTTGGTGGGTGAACTTGTCCGTGCAGGCACTATAACTGAAGAACAAGCACGTGTTCATCCTCAAAAGAATATTCTAACCAATGCAGTTGGGACAGCATTAACAGTGAAAATTGATATATTACATAGAATTGTTGAAAATGGTGTCATCCTTCTGTGTTCAGATGGTTTAACAAATCATGTGCATGAAGAAGAGATTATTCGAATAATGACTGCACATAGTGAGTTAGAACATTTGTGTGATGCCCTAATAGATAAAGCCAACGATAAAGGTGGACAAGACAATATAACAGTCGTAGCAGTTAAATGCAGCTAAACATTTAAAGGAGTGAAGTGCGGATGAATCAAATGATAGGAAAGATTCTAGGGAATCGCTATCAGATCATCGAGAAAATAGGAGAAGGTGGCATGGCGCATGTTTATAAAGCCAAATGCCTGCTCTTAAATAGATTTGTAGCCGTTAAGGTATTAAGACCTGAACTTGTTTCAGATGAAGAGTTTGTTGCAAAGTTTGAGAAAGAATCCCAGGCGGCAGCGAGTTTGTCTAATCCCAATATCGTAAATATTTATGATGTTGGAAAAGATGGTGATGTACGTTATATTGTTATGGAACTTGTAAGAGGTGTGACACTTAAAAAATATATTAAGGGACACAACGGTTATATTCCAAACGATGAAATCATTGAAATTGCGAAGCAAATTGCACAGGGTTTAGAACATGCCCATGCAAACAGGATTGTTCATAGAGATATTAAGCCACATAATATACTGATTAATGAAGATGGGATTGTTAAGGTTGCAGACTTTGGCATTGCTCGTGCGGTAACCTCTTCAACCATTGTAACGACAAAAGAGGCCATAGGTTCTGTACATTATTCGTCTCCAGAACAGGCACGTGGTGGATTTGTTGACGAGAAATCGGACATTTATTCATTGGGGATATTGCTTTATGAGTTATCAACAAAGAAACTTCCTTTTGATGGAGATGTTCCAGTATCTGTTGCAATGAAACATCTAAAAGAAAAAGTTGTAGAACCAAGCCAATTGAATAGAGAAATTGGTAAAGGTCTAGAAAGTGTTATTTTGAAAGCCATTCAAAAAGAGCCAATGAACAGATACCAGTCTGCGCGTGAGCTTATTGAAGACCTGAATAAACTTTCTAAAAATCCTGAACTTAATGTGCCATTTTATGTTCAAGCTGAGGATTCACCAACTATGATAATTCCAAATATCAACGATGTAGAATTTGATGAAAAACCGCCTAAAGAGAAAAAAAGTAGAGTTGGTATTGCTTTAACAGTCCTGGCTGGACTTTTAGCAGCGGTATTAATAATTGGTGGTTTCACACTTTCTTCTATAATGGAAAGAATGAAGCCGAAAATAGTTGTTATGCCAGATCTTGAAGGTGTCGTTTATACAGAAGCCGTAGATACACTTCATAACTTGAATTTGAATATCAAAGTTAAAGACTATGTTTTTGATGGAGATATTGAGAAAAATAGGATCGTAACACAGTCTCAAGAAGCAGGCCTTGAGTTAAAAGAAGGATTTACTGTAGACGTAGTGGTTTCAAATGGACCAGAACTCGTTAAAGTGCCTAACCTTCTACAAAAGGATGTTGCAGAAGCTAAACTTGTACTTGAAAATAAGTCCCTTAAAATTGGTGAGATTACCTATGAGTATAGTGACCTACCAAGTGGCCTTGTGGTTAAACAAGATCCTTTAGCTGGCGGAAGCTCTAAAAAAGACGCAAGTGTTTCTTTGGTTGTAAGCCAAGGAAAGCCAATAGAAACAGTTCTTGTACCAAATCTACTTGGTAAATCCTTGCCTCAAGTAAAATCATCATTATCAAATGTGAGTTTGTCCCTAGGGAATGTAACCTACAATTTTTCAGAGTCTTATGCTAAAGATGTGATAATGATACAGAGTATCAGTTCTGGAACAGAGGTAGAAGAAAAAACCAGCGTAAGTGTTGTTATAAGTAAAGGTAGTGAAGATGCTCCTGAGGGTACTGAAACCGCTGAAACGCCTGAAGCTGGTACAGAAACAGGAACGCCTGAGACGAATCTTGTGGATAAAACTTATATTATTCCTTTAAGTTTCGCTACACAAAAAGAAACAGTTCGCGTTGAAATGATTCAAAATGGTGTTACAACGACTATTTATGAAAAAGAACATGATAAATCAGAAGAAAATGTTCGTGTGGTCGTAAGTGGGACAGGTCAAGCAACGGTTAACTTCTATTTTGGAACTTTACGCGTAAAATCAATGCAAGTTAGTTTCAATTAGTTCGATTTTTCGCTATAATGAATTGACGACAATGCGTGAAGCCGATAAGGTTCATGAATCATATTTAAATTAAATGACGCACATCACATGGTAACGATAATCATAATATCTTGTTGCCATATGATGTGCATTTGATTGAGATAACATAAGTGAAGTAAACAACCGTGAACTAAACTACAGGAAGAAATAAGAGAGGGGGATCCTATGGTCGAAGGTATAATTATTAAAGGTATTGCTGGCTTTTATTATGTCAGAACAGCCACTGGAATTTACGAATGTAAGGCCAGAGGTATCTTCAAAAAAAGAAAAATCACACCCTTTGTAGGCGATAAGGTTAAAATAAATATATTGTCTGAAGATCCAAAAGAAGGCTGGATTGAAGAAATTGAAGAACGCCAGGTAGAACTATTCAGACCTGCAGTTGCGAATGTAGACCAAGCGGTCGTTGTATTTGCATTAAAAAGTCCAGATCCACATCTGAATTTACTCGATAAAATTTTGTTGCTTGGTGAATATGCAGGTTTAGACCTAACAATTTGTTTTAATAAAGCGGACCTGATTAAAGGTGATGAAGTCTTTGAACGTTACAAGGCAATTTATGAGCTTGCGGGTTATAAGGTTGTTATGACAAGCACCAAAACAGGTGAAGGCATTGAGACCATCAGAGATTTGTTGAAAGACAAGATTTCTGTGTTTGCAGGCCCATCTGGCGTGGGTAAATCATCAATGCTAAACGTAATTCAACCGGGTCTAGAACTAAAAACAGGTGAGCTCAGCGAAAAAATTCAAAGAGGTAAACATACAACACGTCATACAGAGCTTATCGAACTCAACTTTGGTGGTTGGGTTGTTGATACACCTGGATTTACTTCTCTGGATTTAAACTTTATTGACATGGAAGAGTTAGCAGACTTATTCCAAGAGTTTAGAGAGTTCCAGGGCTACTGTAGATTTAATGACTGTATGCATATAAATGAACCAGATTGTGCAGTTAAGGCAGCAATTGATGAGGGTCATATTCATAAAAATAGATATGATTCCTACTTATACTTTTATAAAAACATGGTCGATAGCAGGAGGCATAACTCATGGTAAAATTAGCGCCATCAATACTTTCAGCAGATTTTTCTAAATTGTACGAAGATGTTAAAAAGGTAGAAGATGCTGGAGTTGAATACTTACACGTCGATATTATGGACGGACACTTTGTTCCAAATATTTCTTTTGGCCCTGTTGTTCTTAAGTCTTTAAAGGGCAAAACCAACCTAGTAAAAGACGTCCACCTTATGATCGAAAATCCGGATCAGTATATTGCTGAGTTTGTTTCAGCGGGTGCTGATATAATCGTTGTTCATGAAGAGGCATGTCCGCATCTTCATAGAACGATTCAAAACATTAAAAGTCATGGTGTTAAAGCGGGTGTATCTCTTAATCCAGGTACGTCAATTACAACACTAGAAGAAGTCCTCCCTGAACTGGATATGGTCCTAATTATGTCGGTTAATCCTGGTTTTGGTGGACAAAGTTTCATTGAGTCAAGTCTTGATAAAATTAAAAGACTTAAGAAAATGATTGATGACCGTGGTCTGAACATTGACATCCAAGTTGATGGTGGTGTTAAGGTTTCTAATGTTAAAAAAGTAGTTGAAGCAGGTGCGAATGTTATTGTTGCCGGTTCTGCTATTTTTGCACAGCCTGATGTTGAAAAGGCTGTAGCCGATTTTAGAGAAGAAATAGGATCGTAATATGGGTCATATGCTCATTGTCATTAATGGTGAAATTAACGATTATAAGCATTATGTTGATTTGACTAAAACTGTTGATACGGTAGTTGTGGTTGATGGCGGAAGCCGTCATATTAAACCTTTAGGTATAAAAGCGGATGTATTACTTGGAGATTTTGATTCTATTGAAGATTTTGAGTCTTTTAGAGTAAACCATGCTGGCGTTGAGGTGGTTCAGTTTCCACCACGTAAGAACTTTACAGATACGGAACTTGCTGTTGAGTATGCTATTAGCTGTTCTCCAGATAAAGTGACCTTGATAGGTTGTATTGGAACAAGAATGGACCATACTTTCTCAACAATTCTCTTGCTCAAAAAGTTTTTAGAGGCTGGAATACATGCTGAAATGGTGAATGAACATAATGTTATTCGGTTAATTGATAGACCATATGACATAAAAGGGAACATTGGTGACTTAATGTCTCTTGTCCCTGTCACAGAATTGGCTGAAGGGATTAATCTATATGGATTTGAATATCCCCTTGAGGATGCCACACTGGCCTTAGGAAGCTCTACAGGCATAAGTAACGTGTTTGCATCTGAAAAGGCAAGAATAGAGCTTAGAAGTGGACTCTTGCTTGTATTTCAGTCTAAAGATTAAAAGCTATACAATTGATTACACCCTTTGAATATTAAAGTATTCAAAGGGTGTTTTTTATATGTAAGGAACTGGGAATGATGATATACTAAGTAAACTGCTTATGAAAACTCAATGTATTGGTGTAAGTATTTATCACAAAAATAGGAGACGCGGTATGAAAAATACGGGAAAATGTACAAAATGTAATTCTACAGATGTTGTTAAAGTTGAGAACCGACTAGGACAACAGTTCGACAATATAAAAATTGGATTTATGGGTATTGCAGAAGTTGGGAAATATATCTGTTGTGACTGCGGATTCATTGAAGACTGGGTTGAGAGCAGCTTTGATTTGAAGAAGTTAAAGGAACGGTATGGCGTAGAGACTGATTAAAAGCAGTGTGCTGAGCAATCGTTGTTTGCTCAAGTCGCTCGTTTATACTGTGGGTAGGGCGTGTTGCTTTGATGAAAAGAACTGCACCGAGCAATTTTCAATTGCTCAGGTCGCTAGACGCGCCTTATATGAAAAAAAATAAACATCCATAAATGAGCGAAAATCGCTCGTTTTGTACTGTGGGTAGGGCGTGTTGCTTTGATGAAAAGAACTGCACCGATCAATTTTCAATTGCTCAGGTCGCTAGACGCGCCTTATATGAAAAAAATAAACACCTATAAATGAACGAATTCATGTTTGTGTTGATTGTGAGGTATACCAAACTTATATGATTATTAAAGCCGTACTGAGCAATTTTCAATTGCTCAAGTCGCTGGACGCGCCTTATATGAAAAAAATAAACATCCATAAATGAGCGAAAATCGCTCGTTTTGTACTGTGGGTAGGGCGTGTTGCTTTGATGAAAAGAACTGCACCGATCAATTTTCAATTGCTCAGGTCGCTAGACGCGCCTTATACGAAAAAAAATAAACACCTATAAATGAACGAGTTTCGCTCATTTATAGGTGTTCACTTTTTTCGTGCACTTCTTATTTTTTCTCGAAAACGCGAAAACCCGCTGATTTCTCAGCGGGTTTTTTAGCATGATCATGCCAAAAAAAATTTAAAGCTTAATGGATTCCGTAGATTAATACCGAATTAGATAGCTCTTGTAACATTACCTGATCTTAGACAACGAGAGCAAACTCGGATTCTCTTTGGAGAACCGTTAACGACAGCCTTAACTCTTCTGAGGTTTGGCGTCCATGTTCTTCTTGAATGATTGTTAGCGTGAGACACATTGTTACCAGACATCTTGCCTTTTCCGCATACTTCACATTTTTTAGCCATTTATCTTGCACCTCCTTCGAGCGTTTAAACAACATAAGCATATATATAATACCAGAGAAGCCTCTGTTGTTCAAGTCAAATTTAAGTAGGTGTGTTTACCCACAAATGATAGTATAATAGGTAATTGCAAAAGATACAAGAGTTAAATGCAAAAAAGTTGGGAAAGTGTCAAGTATTTTTCCTTGATAGGGGTCAAGAAGGGCTAAAATAGACTTTTTACATGATTTTAGTTGAGATTTTCACCTAATAAGTGTAGAATTACAGTAGTGTCTTTAAATAACGAAGGAGGGTCATTATGACTATTCGTGTAGAAAATGAAATCGGCACTATCGACATAAACTCAGATGTTGTAGCTACTATTGCAGGTGCGTCTGCTGTAGAATGCTATGGTCTTGTCGGTATGGCTTCGCGATCTACGACTAACGGGATCGTAAATCTTCTTAAAAGAGAGAACTTGAGCAAAGGCGTTTTAATCCAGATGGAAGAAGAGGGAATCGCAATCGACCTTTATGTGATTATTCAGTTTGGGACAAAGATATCCGTCGTTGCAGAAAATATCATTGAACAAGTAAAATACAATGTAGAAAACCAAACTGGACTAAAAGTACTGAATGTTAATCTTCATATAGAAGGTGTAAGAGTTCAGTCGTAGCAAGGAGGAAATGAAATTGGATATCATGCATATTGATGGTGACCTACTTCTAAAAATGTTTAGACAGGGTACCTTTGAATTGAATTCCAATAAAGAGCTTGTAGATTCACTGAATGTTTTTCCTGTTCCAGATGGTGATACGGGAACAAATATGTCACTTACTATGAATTCAGCACTAGCTGAAGTATTAAAAGGTGAGTATGATTCAGCTGGTGAAGTAGCAAAAGCTATTTCAAAAGGCTCATTAATGGGCGCTCGTGGTAATTCGGGCGTAATTTTATCACAGATCTTTAGAGGTTTTGCTAAGGCGTGTGAAGGCAAAGAAAAGCTTTCATCTATCGATCTTGCAAATGCGTTTAAACAAGCGTCAGACACGGCGTATAAAGCGGTTATGAAGCCTGTTGAGGGTACAATCTTAACTGTAATCAGAATTACATCTGATAAAGCATTAGAATACACAGAAGAAGAAATTCCTGTGCATGACTTGTTAAAAATATTAATTGCTACGGCTGAAGAAACACTTGAGAAGACACCTGAGTACTTAAAAGTACTGAAGCAAGCTGGTGTTGTAGATGCAGGTGGTAAAGGTCTTAATTGTATTATTCAAGGATTCTATGACGCGATTATTGGAAAAGAAGCAAAGGATCATGAACTTGAAGCACATATGTCTTCTGAATCGAGTGTAGCTGCACAAGCTACCTTTAATACAGATGACATCAAGTTTAGCTATTGTACAGAATTTATCGTTCGCGGCGGTAAAGAAAACAATATGCCTTTAAAGAAAAAGATCGAAGATCTTGGTGATAGTATGGTATTTGTTGAAGATGACGATCTTATTAAAGTTCATATTCATACCAACAATCCAGGTGTTGCTCTTGAAAGTGCTTTGGAGTTCGGTGAACTGCTTAATATCAAAATTGAGAATATGAAAGAACAACACTCTTCAATCATTGACGAAGATCATCCTGGTAAACAACCACAAGTGGAAGAAATAGTAGAACCAAAACCTTTTGGATTTATTTCTGTTGCTATGGGTGGTGGGATTGCAGAGATTTTCAGAGATTTAGGTGTTGATCACGTTATTGAAGGTGGTCAAACAATGAATCCAAGTACAGAAGATATTGTTAAAGCAATAGAATCTGTAAATGGTGATGCTGTTTTCATTCTTCCAAATAACTCTAATATTATATTGGCAGCAGAACAGGCAAAACAAATTGTAGACAGACCTGTATATGTAATTCCTTGTAAGTCGATTCCTCAAGGTATATCAGCTATGCTTGCATTTGATCCTTCTGTTGACGCAGAAGAAAATCATCAAGAAATGACGGGTTCAATCGCTGAAGTAAAAACTGTACAAATCACATACTCAGTAAGAGATACTATGTTTGATGATATGGAAATTAAAAAAGATGATATCCTTGGTGTTGCTGAAGGTGAGATTCGATCTGTTGGTCGAGACTTACATGAAGTAACAGTTTCCTCATTAGACGAAGTTATTGATGAAGACTCAGAAATTATGACAATCTACTATGGTGAAGATATTGATAAAGAACAAGCAGAAGCACTTGCTGAAGAGCTTGAAGAAAAATATGAAGATCTAGAAGTAGAAGTTTATAGTGGTGGACAGCCTCTCTACTACTACATTTGTTCGATCGAATAAAACTATTAGGGCTCGCAGCATTTGTTGCGAGCTTTTTTAAATTGCAGAAGTTGTATATTTCATAGTTTCTAGACTTTGCTCTGGTTTAGGAGGACGCATGATCAAGACGCAAGTTCAAATGTTAAAAGGTATTGGACCTAAAAAAGCTTTAAGACTTGGAAATTTAAGAATTAATACATTGGGTGATGTTGTTGAATTTTACCCAAGAACATACATAGACAAGAGAAAAATTTTTAGTTTTTCTGATGTTTTAGACGAGCTAACAGGGACTTTTATATGCCAGGTTGTGTCTACTAATGCTACAAAGAGTTATGGCCGGAACAAGGCCATGCTTAAAGTAACTGTTCAAGATGATACGCAAAAAGCTGAAATGATGTTCTTTAATGCAGCATATTTGAAAGACAAGTTTCAGGTAGGTACACGGTTGATCATATTTGGAAGCGGGAAACGCCAAAATGGTAAAGTCTCATTTATACACCCTGAGCATGGTGTTGAAGGGGTTGTAAATGCAAAAGAGTTCTTACGATTGACTCCGGTTTATCCCTTAACAGAGGGGATTTCGCAGAAGGATATGATTGGAATTGTTAAACAGTCTCTTCCACTCGTGTTTACTGAACTCGAAGAAACACTGCCTGAACTGGTGTTAGATCAGCAGGACTTAATGGACTTAGAAGGTGCATTAAGCAATATTCATTTTCCAGATGATGACGGTAAACTTCGAATGGCAAAACGGAGATTAATCTTCGAAGAACTTTTTAATCTACAAATCGGACTTATATATTTGAAAAAAGAGTTTAGCCAAGAGGCTGGCGTTCAAATGAAGCCTTTTGATAAGGTGAACGACTTGATTGAGAGTTTACCTTTCAAACTTACAAATGCCCAGTTTAAAACATGGAATCAAATCCATGATGATATGACTTCTGATAGAACCATGAACCGTCTAGTACAAGGGGATGTAGGCAGTGGTAAAACGATTATTGCTGTGATTGCCATGTATCTGGCTACATTGAATGGTTATCAGTGTGCAATGATGGCGCCAACAGAGATTCTAGCAGAACAACACTACGAATCTGTAAGTGCTTTATTTAAACCCTTTGGCGTCAAAGTAGGGATGTTAAAAGGGAAAAGCAAGGAAAAGAAAAAAACATTAGAAGAGCTTAAACGGGGTGACATACAGGTAGTCGTAGGAACCCATGCCCTTATACAAAAGGATGTAGAGTTTTCAAATCTTGGTTTAGTTATTACAGATGAGCAACATAGATTTGGTGTAAGACAGAGAAATGTTCTTGCTGATAAAGGACAAACGCCTGATGTGCTCATTATGTCTGCTACGCCCATCCCTAGAACACTATCTCTAATATTATATGGAGATGTCGAGGTTTCAGTTATAGATGAACTACCAGCTGGAAGAAAAGTAATCAAAACACATTTCATTCAGCAAAAGAAGTATTCCGATATGTACAAGTTTATTGACAATGAAGTAAAATCAGGCAGGCAAGCCTATTTTGTATGTCCGCTTGTAGAGGATTCAGATGTTTTAGATATTGAGTCTGCTGAGAGTCTATATGAGAGATTGTCTAAACAAGTCTTTAAAAAGAGCCGTGTTGGACTCGTACATGGTCGAATGAAGGCACAAGAAAAAGACGAGGTGATGAAAGCTTTTGCCTCTGGGAAGCTGGATATACTGGTCTCGACTACTGTAATAGAGGTTGGCATTAATGTGCCAAATGCTTCAATTATGGTTATTCAAAATACAGAAAGATTTGGTCTTAGTCAATTGCATCAGCTCCGAGGCCGAGTGGGTAGAGGTGAGTGGCAGTCGTACTGTTTCCTAACCTCTGAAAAACCTGGTAAAATTGCGCAAGAAAGAATATCAACATTAGTACAAACAAATGATGGATTTGAAATTGCGGATAAAGATTTAGAACTTAGAGGTCCGGGTGAGCTGCTTGGAATTAGACAACATGGCATTCCGGAGTTAAAGCTTGCTAATTTGTCTAAGCACAGTGACATATTAGAAGCGGCTCAATCTACAGCGATTAACGTTATGCGTGAATATGCAAAGGGGAATAACCCACAAGTGGACATAATTGTTAAGCGAGTTACTGATAAATTATTTGAAGATTTTTCAATATAGTTAAAATAAATGGAAATATTCGGTTTTAACAAAACTATATTTCTGCTAAAATAGCTTTGAAAGGGGTGTTAGCCGTGAGAGTTATTGCCGGCACTGCACGAGGTACTAAGTTAGAAACGATAGAAAGTTTTGATACACGACCAACTACGGACCGTGTGAAGGAAAACATTTTTAATCTAATACAATTTGAAATAATGGATGAATCTGTACTTGATCTATTTGCGGGATCGGGTGCTTTAGGACTAGAAGCAGCCAGCAGAGGCGCTGGTTCTGTAGTTATGGTTGAGGCAAATCCAAACTGTGCAAAAATTACACAGCGAAATATCGATAAAACTCGAATGAATGATAAAGTAAAACTATATATTAAATCAGTTGAACAGTCACTTATGTTACTTCCGAATAGCGATCCATTCCACGTTGTTTTTATGGATCCACCTTATGATAAAGGGTTTGTTGTACCAACAATTGAGCATATTGATGCATTGGGTTTGGTTGATGAGTCTGGTATTATTGTTGTAGAACATAATTCTAATTCGAAATATCCAAGTGTTATAGGATCCTTTGAATTGGGTAAAACAAAAAAGTATGGCAGTGTATCTGTTAGCATTTATAGGAGGACATCATAATGAAAACTGCTGTGTATCCTGGTAGTTTTGATCCTGTCACTAAAGGGCATCTTGATATTATTGAAAGAAGTTCAAAACTTTTTGATAAAGTCATAGTTGTCGCATCCAACAACACGAGCAAAACACCCATGTTTACTGTAGATGAAAAAGTAAAAATATTATGTGAATGTGTCTCACACCTCGACAATGTTGAGGTAGATGACTTTCATGGTTTATTGGTAGATTATGTAGAAAAAAATAATATTAATGTTATTGTTAAAGGACTTCGTGCAATTTCAGATTTTGAAATGGAGTTCCAAATGGCTGGTATGAATAGAAAACTAAATCCCAAAGCGGAGACAGTTTTCTTAATGACATCTACAGACTACTCATATCTAAGTTCGAGTATTGTAAAAGAGATATTTAAGTTAGGCGGTCCGATCCATGATTTAGTACCACCAATTGTGGAGGAAGCCATGCAAAATAAGAAGAGCGGGGGAGGCACTCAATGAGTATAAGTCAATTTGATTTAGACCTTAAGGTTCTGGATTTACTAGAAGAGTTTGAAGACAAGATCGACAATCTTTCTACTATTCCTTTAACTGGTAAGGTAATGCTTGACCGAGAAGAAATACAAGAAATTATTCGTGAAATTAATATATTGTTGCCTGAAGAATACCAACATGTTAAATGGATTAAATCTCAAAAAAATCAAATTATTGAAGATGCTCAAAATACTGCAGATGCCGTTATAGCGAACGCTCAACAAGATGAAATGAAAATAATTGAGAATGCTAAAAGTGAAGAATCAAGAATGATGAATGAAGTTGAAGAACACCTGCGTCACCGTGTTGAAGAGCATGAAATTGTGCGTCAAGCCCGTGAAAAAGCAGAGGAAATCATAGCTGAAGCTGAAAGTCATGCTGCAGACCTAAAACAGAATGCTTATGATTATACAGAAGATATGCTTCTAAAAGTAAAAGGGAATTTACATGAGTTACTTCATACCGTTGATAAGAACATCAATGAAATGAGCGGCTACAAGACGGATGAGTACTAAGCTTTACAATAAAATGAGATAATAACCCAAAGGGGCAATCGGGAAATAGAATAGTATTTCTCGACTGCCCTTTTTGTATCTAAAAATAACGGAATAAAAATTTAAGCCCGATTAACTAACTGAAAAAAAGCAAAAAGGAAAACCTCCTACTTATGACGAAGATAATGAAATAGGAGGTTTTTGCGCACGAAAAAGAGATGGAACTCTAACCCCCCATCTCCTATCGGCCTCGTTACATAGTGTAACGTGACAGCACTTTAAAACTAAAATGTATAATCATTATAACGAATTCTTTGAAATAGGACAACAAGTTATCAGATTTAACCTTTACGAAATAAGCTTACCAAAAGATGATCCCGTCTACACTTTGAAGCAAGTTATGGAACAGATGGACTTTACAAATCTATCATCACTCTATAGCAAACAAGGTCGAAAAGGTTATAATCCAATCATGCTTTTCGCAGTGTTACTCTATGCAAATATGCGAGGGATCAGATCCGTAGACAGAATTGTAGAGCTTCTTGAACGCGATATTGCATTCATATGGCTGGCGCAAGGCGAAAGACCCAGGCGAGATGTATTCTATGATTTTATAAACAAGAGGCTAACTAAAGATGTACTAGAAGATTTGCACTATCAGTTCATAAGATTCCTTCAAAAGGAAGGACTTGTTTCCCTTGAGCGTCTTTTTATAGACGGGACAAAGATAGAAGCAAATGCAAATCGCTACACTTTTGTGTGGCGTGGTAGCATTAACTACCGGCTTGCAGGTCTCCTTGATAATATCGAAGCTCTATATGAGCGCTACAATACTTTAATCAAAGAAAAAGGCTATCACAAAAGATATAAAATACCCCTGGCAAGGATGTTTGTAATAGAAGGAATGGACAAGGTTAGAGAGATTATCAAGAAAAATCGAGAACGAAAAATCAATCATAAGAAGAAACTTTCAAATAACAGATTGATCGAAATAGACGCGATCTCTCCACTGGAAATTCTAGGCCTACAGAAAACATTACTGGATATTGTTGAGGGCGAAAGCATTATATTCGAAAGTGGTAAAGGCAAACGAAAATCGGAGTTACAAAAACTTCATGAGGAACTTGAAGCTTTAGGCGAGAGACTACTAAAATATAAAGAATCCTTTGAAATTATGGGTTCAGGTAGAAATAGCTATTCGAAGACAGACCTAGAAGCCACATTTATGCGAATGAAGTCTGATCATATGAAAAATGGCCAGTTAAAGCCAGCTTACAACTTACAAATAGCTGTAGAGAACTATTTTGTAATCCATATACATGTGAGTGCTGATCGGACAGATTATAATACCCTCATCCCTGTTCTTAAGAAACATAATGACCATTTAGAAATGTACCCAAAAGAAGTAACAGCCGATAGTGGGTATTGCAGTGAGAAGAACTTGCTATTCTTAAAAGAAGAAAATATTTGCAGTTATATCAAACTTCAAACCCATGAAAAAATGAAGACCAAGGCATATAAAAACGATATTGGTAAGTATTATAACATGGAAGAACTTGAGAACTGCTATATATGTGCGCAAGGCAAGAAGCTAGTTTTTTCGCATGTTGAACTCCGTAAGTCAAAAGGTTTTGAACAGACATTTAAAGTCTATGCTTGTAAAGATTGTAGCGGTTGCGACAAAAAAGCACAGTGCCTTTATAAATATGACGAAGAGCAACATAAGGACAAAAACAAAATCATCAAGGTTAATAGAAACTGGGATAACCTCAAAGCTCAGTCACATCAGAATATCAAAAGTGATAAAGGTATATATTATAGACAAATCCGTTCAATTCAGACAGAAGGATTCTTTGGTGATATGAAAGAAAATGATAGGTTTAGAAAATACAATCATAGATCCTCAGAAAAAGTCTATAAAGAATCCTTGATCTATATATTTGGAAAAAACATTGGTCGATGTCATAAATTCATGAATGATGAACTAAAAGAATATGTGATGAAAAAGGAACAATCAGCAGCTTAAAAACCATCTACTTCTAAAATCAGCTAGGTGTTTTTGTCATGTCAAAAACATAAATCAAAAATTATAAAAAAGAATCCTCTGAGATTAAAGGCTATTTTTGTGCCCTTAATTTCAAAGGATTCTCTTAATTTTATTTTCTATTGTCAGAATCGGGGATTTCCCGATTCCCCCTTTGTTGTGCTTTGAAAAATGTTTATTGTTGCGATCTCAAATAAATAGGTTGTTTTGTACGGTCGAGTGCACCAGTGCAGTCGCCTCTTAGTAAGGTATATATATCCGTTGATGTCATGTCTTTTTGTAGCATGGTATCACAAAGTGGAGCGTTGAGGTTTGCCTTGTTTACGTTTGTAATCAGAGGAATAAGAACATCTTTTCTTAAGTAATTCATAACTCTTCTACCATTATCATTGAATCCAAGTACGCGGGCATAGGCTGCGTCATTACTTGTAATAACTTCTTTAACATATTCTTTTCTAATATCAAACAGTATATTGAGAAGAACTCTTTGAATACGTGTTCTAACATATCGTTTGGTCTTAATTCGTTCTACCAAATCTGTATAATCTTTGGCTTTAACCGCCGCATCTTTAATTCTAAACTCCAATCCTTCAGACATATCATGAATAGTCGAAAGATCATCTATTGAAGTTGATCTAATTTTATAGAGCAATAAGTTGGATAACGTATCTGGAGAAACGGCGTTTTCTATATTGTCGTTTAAAAGGGCGTAACTCTCCTTAGGCATGGTATGTGCTATTTGACCGATGTTCTGCTCGAAAAAGGCCTTTCTGATGGCTGTGGCGCTACTTAGGGCTTTCTCAGTGTCTAAATCATGATAGTCGCTGGAGATTCTTTTAATTGTGTCAAACTTCATTTTTGAGTGGGTTCTTATTCCGGCTTTAAGGTATTCAATGCCTAGAATGTCATTGGGGAGGGTAGGGATGTTATTGTTATCAAGAATTTGTTTTAATGCATTCTCTCTCGCCACTGGAAATGAGAAGCCTTTTCCCATTTCTAATTTTAACGCTTCTTGAAATTCTGGCGTTTCTTTACTCACATACTCTGCAATTCGCTGTAAAGGTTCAATCTGACCTGATTCAGAACCGAATATGACGTGATTAACTTTGCCAAGGCCATTGAGCACACGTATGGCACCAAGAGCGAATATTTCTGCACTTCCAGTAGCATAAGTTGATGGCAATTCAATAACTAAATCTGCGCCACATTTGAGTGCCATCTCGGTTCGAGTCCATTTGTCGAGAAGAGCGGGGGTGCCTCTTTGAACAAAATTACCACTCATAACGACCACTATGGCGTCAGCCTTGGTTTTATTTTTGGCGTTTTCTAAATGGTATAAATGCCCATTGTGAAACGGATTGTATTCAGTTACAAGTCCAGTAATGTTCATATTTACTCCTAGTAAAAAAATGTATACAAGAATATCATCTTAGATTTAACAAGCCAAGTTAACCAATTAATCTAATAGATGGAGGACGAATTTGATTCATTTGCATGTTGAAAAATTGTTTTTTTGTTGTTTATCGCATAAAATTAATTTTTTTGAATAATTAAACTTTTAACATAAGACACGGGTCAAATATTGACCCAAGCTTAGATATGTCAAATATATCAGCCTGAAGGTAGAGCTGTCAATGAAGGAAAACGTTAACTTCAACCTGTTCAATTTAATAAAGGGTATTGAAATTATTCATAGATGAATTATAATTATTTATGTGTGGGAAAAACGGGTGCTAAAAATTTACAGTTCACAGGTGTGTGGATAAGGTAAAAGTTTTCTGTTTTTCTGTATAATTATATTATTGTATACATAATAATATATACAAGCCAAGGAGGTCCATTTTCATGAAGGTTATGGTTATTAACTGTGGTTCGTCATCTCTTAAGTACCAGCTGCTAAATATGGCAGATGAGTCAGTGATGGCAATCGGTCTCGTAGAGAGAATCGGTATTGAAGGTTCAAGAGTAAAGCACGAAGTTCCAGGTCGCGACAAGGAAGTTATTGAAGTTCCTATGAACGATCACAAAGAGGCACTAGGTGAAGTACTTAAAGCTCTAACAAGCTCAGAGTATGGCGCTATTAAAGAAATCAACGAAATTGACGCTGTTGGTCACCGTGTTGTTCACGGCGGAGAGAAATTCTCTGGTTCTGTTGTAATCAATGATGAAGTAATGGCTGCTATGAAAGAATGTATCGATCTAGCACCACTTCATAACCCTGCAAACATCATGGGTATCGAAGCAATGCAAGCTCTTCTTGATGTTCCTATGGTTGGTGTATTTGATACAGCATTCCATACGACTATGCCTGCAGAGTCTTACATTTACCCACTACCATATGAACTATACGAAAAGTATGGTATCAGAAGATATGGTTTCCACGGAACTAGCCACAAGTACGTAGCTCAAAGAGCTTCTGCTATGCTAGAAAAGCCACTAGAAGAGCTAAAGCTGATCTCTTGCCACCTTGGTAATGGTGCATCAGTTACAGCTATCGACGGTGGAAAATCTGTTGCAACTTCAATGGGCTTCACGCCACTTGAAGGTCTTGTAATGGGTACACGTTGTGGTGATATTGACCCTGCTATTGTTAAGTTCGTAATGGACAAAGAAAATATGACAATCGCTGAAGTTGATACTCTAATGAACAAGAAGTCTGGTGTATTCGGAATCTCTGGCGTTTCTTCAGATTTCCGTGACATCGAAGATGCTGCATCTAAAGGCAACGAAAGAGCAGCTCTTGCACTTAAAGTATTCGATGAGCGTGTTAAGAAGTACATCGCAGCTTACGCTTCAGTAATGGGCGGCGTTGACGCTGTAATCTTTACTGCTGGTCTTGGCGAAAACTCTATCGATAACAGAAGCAGCATCTGTACAGGTCTAGATTTCATGGGCATCAATGTTTGTGCTGATCTAAATGCTACAAGAGGCAAGGAAGCTTTCGTTAACGATCCTTCATCAAAAGTTAAGGTTCTTGTAATCCCAACAAATGAAGAAGTAATGATCGCTCGCGATACAGTAGATCTAGTTAAGTAATTGACAGATTGAAACTGGAAGGCGTTAGCGCCTTCCAGTTTTTTTATGTATATGTACAGCAAAGGTTGTTCCTAATTATTAGAAATGCTTATGTTGTATAAGTCTTAAAACGGTGGAGATGAATTAATAATTTTCACTATTTTCTAAATGAATGACCAGTCTGAAACCAAGGCTGTGACTTTATTGCGGAAGTTGTCGTGCGGAATGTGCAAAATATTTATATTATTTTTGATTATTTCACTTGAAAGTGAGTAAAAAATAATTTAAGATATATCAAGTAATATTACTTGACAAACCCCATGCTGACTTTTATAATATTCGTGTTGCAGTAAAGAGGTGAATGCTCTTGCGAATCAACGTTTCAGAAGTAATACGTGGTAGAGTAAAAGCAATTCCGATTGAATTCCAAATGGATCTTGATCTGGAAATGTTAACTGACCACGGTATCGTAAATGCTAGACCGGTACAACTTGAAGGTCAAGTTTATAAGGCGGATAATGATGTTCTTGTAGATGTGACCTATGAAGTTGAAGTGGACTTTAGTTGTGATCGATGCCTAAAAGATGTCACCAGAATGGTGGAAGGACGCATAACTCGTGATGTTCAAAATGAACAAGGGGATGACCCAGATCATGAAGCTATGCAGATACTGATAGATCATGAATTGGATCTGCAGTCCGTGTTAAGAGAAGAACTTCTTCTTAACATGCCTATGCAGGTTCTGTGTGACGCAGAATGCCAAGGATTATGTCCGGTGTGTGGAGCTGACCTCAACACCGACCCTTGTGATTGTGATAATGAGAAGATTGATCCGAGACTGGAAGGTCTCAAAGACTTCTTTCGTTAGTTAAGGAGGTGTAGAAAATGGCAGTACCAAAGCGTAAAATATCTAAATCAAGAAGAGATAAGAGAAGAGCGGCTAACATCAAGATGACAGCTCCAAACGTTATCGAGTGCCCGCAATGCCATGAGCCAACGGTTCCACATCGTGTTTGCCCATCATGCGGTCAATACAAAGGCACAGAAGTAATTTCAGTTAAATAATTTTTTATCTGACATGAAAGCAATGGATTTCCATTGCTTTTTTTACGTAAAAAACAAAGAAATGCATTGAAATAGAGAAAGACCCTGAAACGAACAAAGTTCATTTCAGGGTCTTTCTCTATTTCAATATTTGGCGCGTAAAGCGACAAGAGCAATCGAAGATTGCTCGGTATTTCTTTTAAACAATGTTAAGTTAACAAAGTTCCAAACCTCAAACAAACCCTGAAACGAACAAAGTTCATTTCAGGGTCTTTCTCTATTTCAATATTTGGCGCGTAAAGCGACAAGAGCAATCGAAGATTGCTCGGTATTTCTTTTAAACAATGTTAAGTTAACAAAGTTCCAAACCTCAAACAAACCCTGAAACGAACAAAGTTCATTTCAGGGTCTTTCTCTATTTCAATATTTGGCGCGTAAAGCGACAAGAGCAATCGAAGATTGCTCGGTATTTGATTGTTATTGGAAATTGCTCGGTATTTCTTTTAAAATATTCACGGTTTATATGTGGATATTTAAGTGAATAAACCACTAAAAACGGGTAACTTTCAATATATACTTAAGATCTCATAATATTTGTCGATAATATAAATGATTCAAACAATAAGATAGATTGATCGATTTGATTAGAATAGGGACAATTTTACAAAGAATTATGGTAAAATAGTCATGTATATATATAAATTGAAAGGTAGGTGTGATGTTAAATGAGAAAATTCTTTGTGCTTTTGCTAATGGGGGCAGTACTAGCAGTGAACACAAGCGTTGGATTTGCAGACAATTATAGAGATTTGGCTAAGAATCCAATTGGAATAATGGTTGATGGTGAAAAAGTACCTTCATTTGACCAAGAACTAAATGCAGATTTTCCAGCAATTATTGTGAATGGCAGAACGATGATGCCACTTAAACAAACATTTGATCTATTCGATGTGAATACACAGTGGAATGGAGAAGAGAAGAGTATCACAGCAATATCTAAAACAGGTGAGCAAATATGGTTGCAGATTAATAACATTCAGGCTAAAATCGGTGAAAGTATGGTGACGTTGGATACAGCGCCAACTATATTTGAAGGACGAACGTTTGTGCCGCTTGGATTCGTCTCTAAGGCGATGGGAGTGACACCGCAATGGGATGGCATCAACAAGATAGTTATGTTGGATCTGAGTGGAATGAAGGGCTTAGCATTGCCTCCAGAAATAAAAGGGGCATACCTTGATACATATGAAGCTGAGAATCAAACGAATTATTACTATCATCGATCAAATATATATAAAAGTGTTGAGATAGTGGAACAAAAAATCGAAAAAATTGAAGTTGCTGAATTAGTAGCAGCGAACTTGAATATGGAAATAGAAGAATTCTCTAATATTAGTGAGAAAGATGCATTGATGATGACCTTTATGAATGCAGAGCAAATCCAAGTGAATGTAGTTGTATTTGTAAAAGACGATAAAGTTTACTCAGCTACATTTAATGATTTTACATCTGACGAAGTTAAAGCAATATTAGTGAAACTATAGTGGGAGGATATAATATGAAATTTAGAAAAATAACTGCACTCATTGTATCCACAGCTATGTTGCTTACATCTATGCCTGCTGTTACATATGCATCTGATGATATCAATATGGTTGAAAGAGATACAGCACAGAACATTGTTAATAAGTATGCAGAAAATGGTACGCTTGTTGGTATCGATATGGAAGTACAAGGTGTTAACGATCAAGGAAATGATAGTTATGCTTATGATGCTACAAAAAACCCATATATAGCCGACAATGGTCCAATTAAAGTGGTTATCGAAAATGCTGATTATGCAGTGGTAGATGTTTCGTATAATGGCAGAGGTCTTGAAACGATCGGTGGGCAAAAACAGTTACTTCTTCATGTGAATGCAGAGGATAGAATAATTGTTAAAACGACTGATAAACACGGAAGTAGCAATTATGACGGTTGGCATGTCGAGTACGGCAATAAAGACAGATACTATGATGAGGATACAATTGCTTTAGATCTTAGCTCAGACTTCATGGGGGTATATGACAAGGTTGTATTAAAGCCATGGTCTGGAAGTGGATCTACTTCAGAGGAGTATGACGATGACGTTGTATCATATAGACTACTAGATGATTACAATGGTGCATTTGGCATCGATAAATACTCTGGTGTCGTTTTTGTTAAAGACAATGAAGATTTGAAAAACACAACATCCACTTCGGGTTCTGTCTCATTAACAAATCCGATAGGGTTCAATTTTAGGTATATTGGAAACACGAAGAACTCGAAAGGTGTCATTAAGTTAACTGAAGAAAAGCAAAGTCAAAGAAGTGGCGCTTTTTTAAATGACAAGATTAGCTTAGAGAGTGATTTTGACATATCTTATAATGCTTATTATGGAAAAGAAACGAAGAACAGATCTGGTGCTGATGGGATGGTATTTGTCCTTACTGCGACCAACCCATCTTACGTTGGATGGTCTGGTGGATCATTAGGTTATTACGGATCAAATTATTTCCCAAACTCTATTGGTATAGAGTTTGACACACACAAAAATAATGAATGGTATGGTAGTGATCCATACTTCGGGAAAAATAGCGAGAATCATATCGCATTCCATAGCAATGGAAGTGTAGACCATGATAATGTACTGAGTTACAAAAATGCACAAGGAAATACAGCGAATGCGCATAGTGTGCTACTTGAAGATAACAAATGGCATGATGTTCGTATAACTTGGGATGCTTCTGAGCAAGAGTTAACAGTGTATTTTGATAATGCTAAAGTGGGTACACTTGAAAAAAATATTGTTGCTGAGTATCTAAACAACAACACAGAAGTGTATGTTGGTTTTACTGCATCAACAGGATCATATTCAAACAAACAAAGAATATCTGACTTTGCTATAGAAGTTGGATCATCTCCAAGTATAGTGGTTGAAGCACTATATGATGGTGAGTCGGTTGTGATGACTGTGCCATTTGAAATTACAACAAATCATGAAACCTTAAATGCTAGTAAAAGCACTGCCACTTTAAATGAAGATCAGGTTAAGATAATTTATGCATCTGATCATAAGGGTCGTGTATATAAAATTGATCCAGAAGTACAGATAACAGAAAAAATTGCAGATACAGGCATAGCTTGGTTTGATATCGCAAATGACAAGTTTACAACGCTTTATGGCGTGCGTGGAGATGGTAGACTGTATTCTGATATTGATGACAGTGCAACTTATGAAACGGATTTAAGTAATCCTAATCTAACGATAAACTCGCTTGCAGTTGATGAGTCGGGTAACTTCTATTATGTACGAAATGCTGTTTTGAAGTTCTATAACGACGAAACAGGTAATATTACTGATATTATGAATACGACTTATCAGTCATTAGGCGACTTGGTTTTCCACGATGACAAGTTGTATTATGCTGCATATAAAGGAAGTTCATATGGATCTCAAGCGGTATTAGTAGAATTAGATATAGAAGAGAAAACTGTTCGTGAAGTTGCTTCAATACCGAGTCAAACTTATGGGATGGCATCGGTGAATGGTGAACTGTTAATCCTATTCAATAAACAAATTGACAAAATCGATCCTTCCAATGGCTCAAGAATCAACAAAATGGTCATTGGCGCGGGAGCTAATTACATTTATGGTTCTGCACAAGGTGAAGTTATGATCAATGACAACGTACTGCTTAATGACCTTGGGGACAGTACTAAATTTATTTCTCAAGTTGATGGACAAGATGTTGATGCAGATCAAGATGGATACATGCGTGTATATGGCGATTATGGTGTCCTATTAATTAAACCGGATGGAACGTACATCTATATTCTAAATGGAAAACTCGATGTTCTTCTTGACCTTGATCAAGGTGAAACGCTAACAGAAACATTTAGATACACTTCATCATACGAAGATCTTTCACAATCGGATCAAGCCGATTTAGTGATTACAATCAACGGTTCAGATGATGCTGAAAGTGATTATAATTCTAAGAAGGGCCTACATCTGAATGCTTTTGATATTGATGGTGATAATGTTGATGATGTAGATGTGACAGATGGAGAAAGTATAGCAGTATGGCATGATAGTGCTGGATATGATAATTCGGCAATCGCTCAAAGTGGGAACCCTACTCTTGCTTTAGATGGTATTAATGGTAAAAGAGCTGTAAATTTTGGTTCTTATACAGGTGGTATGAACATAGCTTCGCATGAAGACATAAATAAATCAGAGTTTTCAAAGAAATCAATTGCCGTTGTATTTGAAACGTCAAATGATATTTCTGGTGTTCAGTACATCTTTGAAGAAGGTGGAAATGTACGTGGCTACAACTTTGTTGTTGCACCAGATGAAACGAATACACCGAGCTTATATGCGATGGTATATAACGAAGTTGAGTGGAGTTCAAATCAACATCGCGCCATTAAACTAACGACAGTTGAGCCAAATACTGTGTATGCAGCATATATGGTTCATAATGCAAATTCAAGAACATTTAAAGCCTACGTTAATGGTGATTTTATCGAATTACAGACAAGTGATATAGAAACAAATGTTGATCAACAGTATGCACATCCTAACCCAGCAGGTGTGGGTTGGATCAATGATGATACAATTTATCCACATAATTTTGTGGTTGATGAAAATGGTGGTGCACCATTTGATGGTATGATTGGTGAAGTTATTTCGTGGAACGATGCACTGACTTTTAAAGAAGTTCAGGAAGTGAATGGACTACTTAAACGTAAATGGAAGCAACCAGAAGCTGTTGCTGAAGTAAGTGCTAAGCAGATTGATAATGAACTTCAAATTAACTGGGCACCAGCAAGTGGTGTGTCTAATTACGAAGTTTATTTATCTCAAGATGGCTTGATTGATAGTAGCGATTCTAGCTTTACGGTTTCAAATAACATGTTAACTGTAGAGTTGCCTAGTAAGTTTAAAAACCTAGACAATATTCAAGTTATTGTGAGATATGTTCAAGATGGCGGATTTAGTAAAAATGCTCAAATAGATCACAAAGTACTAGGTCAACCACAGAACTTTGTGTATACCGATTTAGGTGAAGAGAATTTGCTTAGATATACACATGAAGTAGGGAAATCTTATAGTATCAAACACAGTGGAAATGTTGAAGTTGCTTTAGGTTCATCTGGATATAAGTTGATTTCGTCCTCGATTGATATCAGCACAGTTGAATTATACGAAGTAGCAAATTCGGGTGGTGTACCAAGTCTTCAAGCGGGACATGGTATTAAAGCTGATGGTCCTGTAGAAAAACCACTTAAAAAAGTAGAAAATCTACTAGGGACCCTTTCGGGATCTAATATTGAATTGACTTGGGACAACTTTAGTGGTGCAATACAGTACATCGTATATGCTGGTGATGATGAAGCAACATTAACAGAAATTACTAGAACCACAAGCCCTAATTACACATTTAATGCCGATGCTTCAATTGAAGCCAATCAAGTTGGCTTTAAATATTTCAAAGTTAAAGCGGTGACAAATAACGAGTATAAGTTCTCGGCTGACTCAGATGCTGTATCAGTGGGAACACCTTATTTAGCACAAGTGAAAGCCGAGCTGGTTGAACTAATTGCACAAGCTAACGCACTTCATACGAATGCTAAAGAAGGCTTAGGAAACGATGAATTAATTGAAAACGACTTGTATGATCCTGGTGAGTATGAATTGGGATCAAAAGCTATATTTAAGGCGATCATTGAAACGGTTGAAGCTGTGGCTAATGCATCGGATACAGATGTAGAAATAACAGCAGCACTTAAAACATTAAATCTTGCAGTCGCTGAGTTCGATACTCGAAAAGTACTTGTAGATAACTCAATTACTCTAGAGTTTAAGGATGCAACTGGAGATGCTATTCAGAATACTAAAACGTATTATGGACCTATGGGTGGTGGCATTACTAATTACCAGTTAACTCTAGACATCGGCATTGAAGGCTATACAAGACTTGAAGGAAATGAGATTACAATTATATTTGGTAGTGACCAACAGCTTAAGGAACTTATCTACTCAGCTGATTTACCAAAAGCTATTGAAAAAGCCGATGCTGCACTTGCTAAGAACTATGATCTCGGACCAAAAAGTGATGCATTCTACAATGTGGGTCAGTTTGACCAACAAGCTTACGATGATTTAAAGGCCTACCTAGTAATAGCAAAAGCTGCAAATTCAGACCCAAATGCGGATAAAGCTGCAATAGCTGAACTGCTAAAAGCAAAACTTGAGGCATTTGAAAAGACAAACGTTACAGAGTCAAATAAAGTGACATTAAAATATGTAAATGCTGGTGGTGAACCAATTGATATTAGTGGAGGGAATACGCCAACCGAATATGTGAAGTATGCGCCTACAGATTTTGTTATTGCATATACTCCGGAAAGCAACAACTATTATCAACCAGTGGTTTCGCCAATTGATGTTCATTTTGAAGACAATCCGAAAAATCAATTGATTAGCTTCGAAGAAACCCCTTTATTTGTACTTGTTAAATCGGCTGAAGCTAAATACGCCGCTGCAACTTCTGGTCCTGGGAGTGATGGATATCAACCTGGTGAATACGAAAGTGGTGCGAAAGACGTATTACAAAGTGCAATTGATGCTGCTAGAAGCCTATTGGCAAATGCGAATGCAAGTCCAGGAGACATCAGTGCTGAGCAAGGTGCACTTCAAAACGCTATAAACACATTTGACACGAAAGTAATTATAGAAGACAACCGAATCATAGTTAATAGAGTTTCTGGCGAAACAGGAGAAGCTTTAGGCTCTGAGATCGTTTATGGTCCAGCTGGCTTTGCGACTACAGTAAATCTAGATGTGGTGAGTAACTATAAACCATATGTAGCACCTGACAACGATGCGTCTAATGACTCTGCTGAGATATTTAGTGGACTGGATGTTACATTTACAGACGCAGTACAAACGTTTAATGTAATGTATAGAGAAGATGATGCTGATCCGCTTTCTTCTTCTGTTAAAACGAACTGGAGAGTTACAGCAGAAACGAACATAATCCAGTACGCTCAAGATGATAGAATTCCATGGAAAGGCAACTCACGGTACGATGTTGCAGACGTTACAGATGGAACGAGTTTATCCGCAACTAAGGAATACACAGATTTCTTAAATATTCTTGGGACGGCATTAAAAACACCTGACAAGAAGTATGCTACAGAAGAGTTTGTGGATGAGTATGTAAAAGATATTGAAGATCCGGAAGATGGAACTGTGATTGAAATTTACGATGATTTAATATTGATGCTTCAGAGGTATTATGATGAAATTGCAGATTCTTTCTACAGTACGGATTCAACTGAAGGTGGATCGAACAAAAAACTAGATCAGGGTAAGGAAATCTACTATGAAGATGATATTAACACATCTCTTGTCTTCAGAGTGTTAGATGAGACAATATCTGATCCTGAATTTAAGTTTAACCTGTTTGGGAATAAGTATTTAAACTACACTTATCCTCAAATTAAGCTCTTTAAATTAGAAGAAGGGCAAGATCCAGCTGAAGACCCGAGTGTTCTTAACAAGGGATCGATTATGTCTTCGAACACTAAGATTACGACAATCATTAATCAGGCTGATGATATATATGGTTATGAAATCTCAGTAAAACCAGAATCATCAGATGGAACACCATTAACGTACGAGAAAGGGGACATCTACTACGCTGAAGTTATTACCAGAGTAGAGATTAACTATCAGTCACCATTCTTTGCAGATGCTGTTCAAAGTGCTGAAACAGAGAAGGAAAAGAGAGATTTGGCAGTATCGCACGTTGTTCAAATGTACAATGATAATCAAGACTTGTATAACTTTGATACTGGTAAAGTAGATGATGAAGGCAATGCGATTAAAGGGCGTAATATTGATGCGTTCGATCTGCAGTTTGCTCTTGATATTATTAGAGACACAAGCGAGTCGGAGCACAAGCGTATCATTGAGGGCCTACGTATTACTTCGAGACCTTCTTGGAAGGAGAATGGCGTAGATCAATCAGGTGCTGAAGTAGACAGTGTGCTCGATTTTACTGTCAAACCACGTCCGCCATTAAGAGAATCTATCTAAACTGTTTACCAAATTGTAATTCTTTTAGACGCTCCTTAAAAAGAGCGTCTTTTTTATACGAAAATCAGCTGAAATGCTGTCTAACACTCACTAATTGAAGGTTTGATATGTTATAATAATAGTTGAAGGCCCAGTTATTAGTACCAGGTTATAAAAATAAGTACTAAAAAATTCGCGAATCCTCTTGACGAATGGTTTGGTAATGTTTATACTCTGTATTAGTAGCAGGTGCTAAAATTTAGTACTAAGACTTGGAGTGGTTCTTATGGCAAAGCTCAAAAAGAAAGAACGGCACGAAGCCCTTCTCAACATTCTTGAAACAGACCCATTTTTAACAGATGAGGAACTGAGTGAGAAGTTTGAAGTGAGTATCCAAACAATTCGATTGGACCGTTTGTCGTTAAACATCCCTGAACTTAGGGAACGTGTTAAGTCTGTTGCTACAAACAATTATGAAAAGGTTCGTACACTAGGTCAAGCTGAGATCGTTGGTGAACTCATTGATCTTGAACTTAATAAACGTGCGATTTCATTTCTCCAGACTGATGATACAATGGCGTTCCAAAGAACGCGTATTGTAAAAGGTCACTACATCTTTGCAATGGCAGAATCGCTTGCCATGGCAGTTGTGGATGCAAATGTTTGTATCACTGGCATTGCAAACATGAAATATCGTGTACCAGTTGCAGCGGGTCAAAAATTAGTAGCTAAAGCTGAACTTGTACGTGTTAGAGGTAGTGAATTCTTTGTGCATGTCTTAATCACAGTAAACACAGATCAAGTATTTAGATCAAAGTTTATTTTGACAGCACTCAATATTGAGTAATGGAGGAAAAAATGAAAATAGCAGTAGATGCAATGGGTGGAGATCACGCACCTGCAGAACCAGTTAAAGGCGCACTTGATGCTCTAGAGCACATAGGGTGCGAAGTGGTTCTTATTGGAGACGAGACTTCAATCCAAAACGAACTTAAGAAATATGATTATGATACTTCACGTGTTACTGTCGTTCATACCACAGAGGTAATAACAGGTGAAGACAAACCGGTTCAGGCAATTAAAAGAAAAAAAGATTCTTCAATGGTAGTTGGACTATTGAGTTTAAAAGATAATACGTATGATGCTTTTATTTCTGCTGGTAATACAGGAGCTCTTCTAGCAGGAGGACTTCTTAGAGTCGGAAGGATAAAAGGAATAGATAGACCGGCATTGTGTTCGGTTTACCCAACACGTAATGGGATGTCCATATTGGCTGATGCAGGAGCAAATGCTGACTGCAAGCCAAGAAATCTTAAAGAGTTTGGAATTATGGGCAGTCTATATGCACAAAATGTTCTTGGAATTAATAATCCCAGAGTTGGACTTGCTAACATCGGTCACGAAGAAGGCAAAGGAAACGCTCTAGTAATTGAAGCATACGACATGCTAAAAGAGTCAAATTTGAATTTTATTGGCAATGTTGAAGCGCGTGACATACCAGAAGGTGCAACAGATGTTATTGTTTGTGATGGATTCACAGGAAATATTATTCTTAAACTTTCAGAGGGTGTTGCAAAATCATTTTCATCAATGATTAAAGAGATCTTTATGAAATCCCCATTGACCAAAGTGGCTGCATTATTGGTTAAAAATGGTCTGGGTGATATGAAAAAAAGTATGGACTATACAGAGTATGGTGGCGCTCCGTTATTAGGTGTTAAAGGTCTGGTTGTAAAAGCACATGGCAGTTCTAATGCCAAAGCATTTATGAATGCAATCAGGTACGCTGAAAAAACAGCAGCATCTGGTGTGGTTGATAAGATCGCAGCGGAAGTCAATGTAAGTTAGGAGCTGATGTAATGCATCGTGAATTACGAAATGTAGGAATTATTGGTACAGGTAGTTCTTTACCAGAGCGCGAAGTGACAAATTATGATATGGAAAAGATCGTTGAGACTTCTCACGATTGGATCGTATCTAGAACTGGCATAGAGAGTAGAAGATTTGCTGATGAAAATACGGCAACTTCTGATTTAGCATCTGAAGCGGCTAAAAAGGCAATGGAAGCAGCGGGTGTGACAGCAGATCAAATTGATTTGATTATTGTGGGTACACTGACACCAGATCATATAATTCCTTCAACGGCATGTATCGTTCAAGAGAAGATTGGTGCTAAAAATGCGGCAGCTTTTGATTTAGAATCTGCGTGTTCAGGTTTTGTTTATAGCGTAGCTATTGGTCAACAGTTTATTACAACAGGTATATATAACCATGTTTTAGTGATTGGTGCTGAAACTATGTCAAAAATTCTAGATTTCGAAGACCGTAAAACATGTGTGTTATTCGGTGACGGTGCAGGAGCAGTTGTATTAGGACCTGTAGGTGAAGATAAAGGTATCTTATCATTTGATTTAGGTGCTGACGGTAGTGGTGGACCAGCTCTTATGGTGCCTGCTGGCGGAACTAGAATGCCTGCAACACCACAAACGGTTAAGGACAGACTACATTTTCTGACGATGGATGGAAGTGAAGTGTTCAAATTTGCTGTAAGAACGATGCCGATGACATCAAAACGTGCCATTGAAAAAGCGGGACTATCTGTAGAAGATATTGATTTTATGGTTCCACATCAAGCCAATACACGTATTATTGGTTCAGCAGCAAAACGTCTAAAACTATCAACAGAGAAAATTTATATTAATTTGGATAGAGTGGGCAATATGTCAGCTGCTTCTATTCCAGTAGCACTTGATGAAGCAGTGCGTGCAGGTAAAATTAAAGATAATGACAAGGTGATTCTGGTTGGCTTCGGAGCAGGTCTAACTTGGGGCTCTTGTGTCATCAACTGGTAGGAGGCGAAATAATGGGTAAAACTGCAATCGTGTTTCCTGGACAAGGTGCACAATACGTAGGTATGGGTCAAGCGTTCGCTGAAAACTTTCCTGTATCGAAACAAGTGTTTGAAAATGCAAGTGAAGCAATGGGTTACAGCATGGAAGAACTATGCTTTAATAGCTCAGATGATGAACTGAGAAAAACTGAAAATACACAACCGTCAATTCTGACGACTTGTATCGCAATATATAAAGCTCTTGAAGACAGTGGCATTAAAGCTGATGGATTTGCTGGACTGAGTCTTGGCGAATATGCAGCACTAGTTGCAGCAGGAGCTATGCCGTTTGAAAGTGCTGTAAAGGTAGTGCGCAAGCGTGGCCAATACATGCAAGAAGAAGTCCCAATGGGTGTTGGCGGCATGGCTGCAATTCTTGGCCTAGGCAATGAAAAAGTTGTTGAAGCTTGTGAAAGAGCATCAGAAACTGGCATTGTTGAACCTGCTAACTTCAATTGTCCTGCACAGCTTGTAATCGCTGGTGAAGTTGCTGCTGTTGAAAAAGCTGTAGAAATTTGTAAGGAACTTGGTGCAAAGAAAGCAGTTATGCTTCCGGTATCAGCTCCGTTCCATACTTCTATGCTTAAAGGTGCAGGTGAAAAACTTGCAACTGAGCTTGAAAGTGTTGCTTTTAAATCTCTTGAAAAGCCTGTTGTAGGTAATGTTGAAGCAGATTATATCGCTTCAGAAAACGACATTAAAGACTTATTGATACGCCAGGTAAGTAACCCAGTAAGATGGGAAGAATCAATTCAGCGTATGATTAATGATGGATATGATACTTTCATTGAAGTCGGACCAGGCAAGTCACTTTCTAAGTTCATCAAGCGTATTTCCAAGGAAGTTCAAATCTTAAACGTTGAAGATCCTGCATCGCTTGAAAAGACCCTAGAAAAGCTAAACGCTTAAGGAGGCTTCATCATGAATTTTAATGAAAAAACAGTTATTGTAACGGGTGGTTCACGTGGTATTGGACGTGCAATTGCTTTAGATTTTGCTAAGTCAGGTGCGAATGTTGTAGTGAACTACAACAGCAATGCTGAAAAAGCTGAAGGTGTGGTTAAAGAAGTCGAAGCACTTGGAGCTAAAGGTCTTGCAGTGCAGTGTGATGTTTCTAAACAAGAAGACGTAGATACGCTACTTAAGTCTGCTGTAGACACTTTTGGCAAAGTTGATATTTTAGTTAACAACGCAGGTATTACTAAAGATACATTAATACTTCGTATGAAAGAAGATGACTGGGATCGTGTCCTTGATACAAACCTTAAGGGTACATTCATGACAACGAAAGTTATCGGCAAATACATGCTAAAGAAGAAACAAGGCCGTATTGTTAATATCACATCTGTGGTTGGCATTATGGGCAATGCTGGACAGTCTAATTACGCGGCTTCTAAAGCAGGTGTAATTGGATTTACAAAGTCAATTGCAAAAGAATTTGCAAGCAGAGGTATCACTGTCAACGCAGTGGCTCCAGGATTTATTTCTTCAGATATGACAGATGTTCTATCTGACGATGTAAAAGCTGCTTACTCAAAAGCAATCCCACTTGGAAAATTGGGCGAGCCTGAAGATGTTGCAAATGCAGTTAAGTTCCTTTGTTCTGACATGAGTAAGTACATCACTGGACAAGTTGTTCAAGTTGATGGTGGTATGTTAATGTAATTCCGCTCAGGAATTTCATATAAACTTGAAGTTTAACGCTTCATGTGATAAAAAAGAATCTGATGGTTAAGAGACTTATAAGAGAATTTGTGTTTTGCAACATTTGGGTGTTGAAAACAGGGTCTTAAGTTTCTGGTTAATGAAAAGTATAAAAAGCGAGGTTATGAACATGTTTGATAAGATTGTAGAAATTATTAGAGAGCAACTAGGTGTAGAAGCAGACGTAGCAATTACTAAAGAAACTTCAATGATGAAGGATCTAGAAGCAGATTCTCTAGACGCTGTTGAGATCATCATGGCTTTCGAAGATGAGTTTGACGTTGAAATTCCTGATGAAGACGCTGAAAAGTTCAACAACATTGGCGACATCTGTACTTACCTAGAATCAAAGCAATAAGAATTAATCCAATTATGTTTAATGACTGAAAGCCGGCAAGTCGCCGGCTTCAGTTTTATCGTTCAAGTACAACTAAGCTTATTCTGCGATGGGCGTTAGCTCACGTATAATCATCCGTTAAAATTAGACTTTGACACATTAAGCCTAATGTTTGGGCAGAAACTTATGTAGCATTTAATAAGAAGTCCATCATAAACCTTATATAAATAGAGAATTATTAATCATTCAGTTTAAAGTGTTTGTATAGGGTATGTGATGGACGGAAATTGAAATGTATAGGAATCTCAGATGAAAGATTGCTCGGTATCAGCGAGTACAATATAAAAGGAGGCAACTACAATGAATAAGAGAGTTGTTGTTACAGGTATTGGTGCTATTTCACCAATCGGAACTGGAAAAGAAAACTTCTGGAACGCTTTAAAAGAAGGCGTTGTAGGTACTGATAAAATTACTCACTTTGATGCATCTGATTACGCAACACAAATTGCTGCTGAAGTAAATGACTTCGTGCCATCAGACTACATCAATAAAAAAGAAGCAAAGCGTATGGACAGATTTACACAATTTGGTGTTGCTGCAGCAAGACTTGCTCTTGAGGATTCAAAAATTGACACTGAAAAAGAAGATATGGAACGTTTTGGCGTTATCATTGGTTCTGGTATTGGTGGTATTGCTACTCTAGAAAAAGAACACGAAAAACTTCTTAACAAAGGTCCAGGTCGTGTAAGTCCTTTCCTAATTCCTATGATGATCGGTAACATTGCTTCTGGTCAAATTTCTATGAATGTTGGAGCAAAAGGACCAAACACAACAGTTGTTACTGCATGTGCTTCTGCAACAAATGCTATTGGTGATGCTTTCAAAGCAATCCAACGTGGAGATGCAGACCTAATGTTCACTGGTGGATGTGAAGCATCAATTACGCCAATTGGTATGGCTGGATTCTGTACAATGAAGGCAATGAGTACAAGAAATGATGATCCTAAAACTGCAAGTCGTCCATTTGACACAGAACGTGATGGATTTGTTATGGGCGAAGGCGCTGGTATCATAATTCTTGAGGAATTAGAACATGCACTGGCACGTGGTGCTAAGATCTATGGCGAAATGGCTGGTTACGGTGCTACAGCAGATGCTTACCACATTACGAGCCCGGCTCCAAATGGTGAAGGTGCTGCACGTTCTATGAACATGGCAATTAAAGATGCAGGCCTGAACCCAGAAGATATCACATATGTGAATGTTCATGGTACGTCTACGCCTTACAACGATAAATTCGAAACAATGGCTATTAAAACTGTATTTGGCGATCATGCTAAGGACTTATTAATCAGCTCAACGAAGTCTATGACAGGTCATATGTTAGGCGCAGCTGGTGGTATTGAAGCAATCGCTGCACTTCTAGCACTTTCTGAAGGTTATGTACATGGAACTATGGGCATTCAGAACCAAGATCCTGAACTGGACCTTAATGTTCTACCTAACAAGGGTACAGAAGCAGATGTAAAAGCATTCATTTCTAACTCACTTGGTTTTGGTGGACATAACGCTACAATCTGTATGAAAAAGTACGAAGCTTAATAACATGATTCACAAGTAAGCTTATTTCACACTAGGCTCCGTGATGATTGGATTATACTCATATAGCAATAGGAGAATGGATTCCATTCTTCTATTGTTTTTTGGTTTTGTAGGTGGTTTATCTAAATCTACACGAAGGATCACTTTAGAAAATTGAATAAGCAAATGAAGAATCAGGAGATCTTGCCATCAAAGTATGGCCTAAGTGAGATTTATGTTGATTTGTACCAATAAACTGGGTTAGAATAGTAATGATGGAGAGGCTTTTTAAATGTATTATGAAATACTCTATGAACTGGTTTAGTGTATTTAAAAGGTCTCTCGACACTATGTCGGGAGGGACAAAATTAAATGAAGATTAAAGAACTGGAATTGAAGATTGGATATTCTTTCAAGAATATGACACTTCTTGAAGAAGCGCTTACGCATAGCTCTTATTCAAATGAGAGAAGAAAAGAAGCGCGAAAGAATAATGAAAGATTGGAGTTTCTCGGAGACTCTGTACTCGGGATTGTGATTAGTGATCATCTATTTAAGAATTTTCTAGATATGCCTGAGGGTGAACTAACAAAAATTAGATCAAAGATTGTATGTGAAACAACTCTGGGTGAGTGCTCTAGAGCAATTGGTCTAGGAAACTATATGTTCTTCGGTAAAGGTGAAGAAATGACAGGTGGTCGTGATAGAACATCAATCCTGGCAGATGCTTACGAAGCACTTATTGCATCTATCTATATGGATGGCGGACTAGAGGCAAGTAGCAATTTCATTTTGACGCATATGAAGAAAAAAATTGATGATGCTATTGCAGGCAAAGTCTTCTTAGATTACAAAACACATTTACAAGAACTTGTTCAAGTGAATAAAACCAATAAAATCAAGTACGAAATCATTGATGAAGAAGGTCCTGATCATTGTAAGGTTTTCCATACACAAGTAAGTTTAAATGAATCAGTCATTGGATCTGGTATGGGAAGAAGCAAAAAGGAATCTGAGCAGGAGGCCGCAAAAATGGCACTGCGAAAGGTTGAGAACCTTGACCTTAGTTAATAGATCAAAAAAAATTGAAAGTCGAAAAACGGGTGTTATCCCAGTTTTTGTTCCACACTTGGGTTGCCCGCATGATTGTGTCTTCTGTAATCAAAAGAAAATTACTGGCCAATCATCAGCTTTCGATTCAGCAGAGATTATAAAAGAAATTGATTCATATCTTGAGACAATGAAAGTAACAAGGTATCCGATTGAAATAGCATTTTATGGTGGTAGCTTCACAGGGATTGATAAAAATCTTCAGATTGAATATTTAAAAATTGCCCGTCGTTATATCAATGACGGGCATATTCATGGTATAAGGCTTTCTACAAGACCAGATTATATTAATGAAGATATCTTGTCCCTTCTAAAGGAATACGGGGTTACGACCATAGAATTAGGTGTGCAGTCGTTAATGGAACCTGTTCTGAAAGCTTCTAATAGAGGCCATACAGAAGACGATGTTTATAGTGCTGTGGCACATATTAGAAAACACGATTTTACCTTAGGGCTTCAAATGATGATTGGACTCCCAAGTGACACACTTGAGTATTCTAAACAGACAGCGATGAAACTCATTGGACTTGAGCCTGATTTTGTGCGCATATACCCCACTGTGGTGATAAAAGATACTGAACTAGAAACGCTCTATCTCAACGGAAAGTATCAAGCACTCAGTGTGGATGATGCAGTGGAATGGTTAAGTGAAATAATGCCAATGTTCTCAGAAGCGAGAATCAAAGTGATTCGTGTAGGTCTCCAAGCAACTGACGAACTTACTGAGGGCTCAAGTCGGGTAGCGGGCGCTTACCATCCTTCCATGCGCCAACTTGTTAGTTCAGAGATCATTAAGAATAGAATAGTTGCAATTCTAAAACGATTAGTGCATAAAGAATCGACCCAGTCAACACTGGGGGTAACCATAGAAGCGAACAGTAGAAATTGGACTGAGCTGCGTGGCATAAAACAGAAGAATTTTTTTGAACTAAAAGAGATGTTTAAAAACATCAATTTTGAGTTTTCAATAAACGAAGAAGTTGAAAGTAGCACTATAAAAATAGAGATTGTTGTAAACGATAAAACAGAAGTTAAGATAGTAAAAATAGATTAGTATGATGAGGTGTTCCATTTGTATCTTAAGAAATTAGAAATGAAAGGGTTCAAATCCTTTGCTGATAAAACTGAAGTGGAATATGAAAACGGTGTAACGTGTATCGTTGGACCCAATGGCAGTGGTAAGAGTAATATTACAGATGCTGTTCGGTGGGTTTTAGGGGAACAGAAGGTTAAGACCCTACGTGGCTCTAAAATGGAAGATGTTATATTTAATGGTACAAAACATAGAAAGCCTCTTGGAATGGCAGAGGTTTCTTTGGTTTTTGATAATCGTGAGAAGTTTTTTCCACTGGATTTTAGCGAAGTTACTGTAACAAGACGCGTATTTAGGTCAGGTGACAGTGAATACCTGGTTAACGGAACGTCGTGTCGCCTGAGAGATGTAAAAGAGCTCTTTATGGATACAGGTATAGGTACGGATGGGTACTCTATCATTGGACAGGGCCGAATCGACCGTATACTTAGTAATAATGCTGATGAAAGAAGACAAATCTTCGAAGAAGCTGCTGGAATTGTAAAATTTAAGTCTAGAAAAGATGATGCAGAGAAGAAACTTAAGAATACGTTCGCTAACCTATTACGTGTAGATGATATCATCAATGAGCTTGAAGGGCGTGTTGAGCCCCTGCGTATTGAAAGTGAAAAAGCAAGCCAATACTTAGAACATACTGAAAAGCTAAAAACACTTGAAATGAATCTATATATTAGACAAGTGGATGCCTGTGACAGTAAAATGAAAGCAGAAAACGAGAAGACCAGACAGTTGAAGAGCAACTTAAACAAGATGCAAAACGAACTGGCGGGTGTTGAGGCTGAAATTGAAAAAATAGAAGTTCAGATGGACGAATACAATAGTGCTGTTAAAGAAGCTGAAGTGGCATTTTTGAATTCGACAACGGAGATGGGACACTTCGAAGCACGTGTTTCTCAAGTTGAAGAAAGACAAAATTCAGTTAAGGCAAATACGATAAGAATTGAAAGTGAAATCAATATCTTAGATGAAGCTTTAACAGTACATACAGATAGTTTAATGAGATCAGAAGTGGTTCTTGAGGAACTAAATAAGAAACTGGAAGTACTAAATGAAAAACTCATTGTTATAGAAGAAGAGTATGCTGAAAAAGCAAAAGAACTTGTAGAAAAAGAAACAGATTCAGAATCTGCTAAACAAAGAGCCATTCAAATTTTGAATGCAATAGAGCGCGAAAAGGTTGAAATTGCTGGTAGAGAATCAGCAATTGAAAACCTAACTGGAAGAATGGACTCTATCCAAGAAAATTTGGATGCAGGTCAGTCAAATAGAAATGGTACGAATGAGCGTCGAAATGAACTTCAAGACGCACACACACTGATAAAAGCAGACTATTCAGAAGCACTTCGGGACAGAGAATCAACCACAAGTGCACTTAAAAAAATGATTTTGACACAAAAGGGACTAGAAACAAGCATTCAGGGTCTAAATCATAAAATTATGAAAGCTACAAGCGAAAGACGTCTACTTATAGATATGGAAAAAGCTTTTGAAGGCTATGACCATAGTGTAAAGGGTGTCTTAAAAGCATGTAGTAAAGACCCAAAACTAGGACAAGGGGTCAAAGGTGTTGTAACGAACCTGATGACGATACCAAAGAAACTCGAACGATCAGTAGAGGTTGCACTTGGGCGACAGTTACAAAATGTTGTAACTGAAACAGAGCAAGACGCAAAACGTATAATTGACCATCTTAAGCGAAACTCTATGGGTCGTGTAACCTTCCTTCCCTTATCGAATATTAAAGCCAATCGATTTAATGTGCCTGTACAGGTAGAAAACATGAAAGGTTTTATAGGCGTTGCGGATACCCTTATAGGTTACGACCTTAAATACAAACAACTTTTCACATATTTACTTGGAAGAACTGTGATTGTAGAAGATTATCAAACGGCTGTTGCTTGTTTAAAAGTGGGTGGCATGCGTCATAGAATCGTAACCATTGATGGTGAAGTGTTAACCCCTGGTGGTGCCATTACAGGTGGTTCATTTAAATCACGTATAGCCAATATATTAGGTCGTAAAAGAAAAATTGATGAACTTGCTGTACTAGAGGAATCTTATCAAAAGGAACTGAAAGCAAAAGAAGCTGAAAAGCAATCATCGCTAGATAAAATTGAGTCTTATCAGAAGAAAATTGGGGAATTAACTGAAGTTTGTGAGACCAAACGTGTTGAAATAGTTAAACACGAAAGTGAAATTGAAGCTGTGGTTAATGAACTGGAACGTCTTGAAAAAGAGTCTGAACGTTTTAATCGAGAGTTTGAGATGATTCATAAAGAAAAGAAGTCTGCTTCAGCACTGATAGAAGAGAAAAAACAGAAGATTCAAGTTCTTAATTTAGAGAATACTGATATTGAAAGTGCTATGAAAGGATATTCAAGTGGTATTCAGGAGTTGCAACAGGCTGTTAAAGACTTGTCTGAACATATGACGACTCAAAAGGTTGAGAAGGCCTCTGTGGATCAAAAGCATGAATATCAGCTCATTGAACTCAAAAGACATAATCAATCCGTTTTATCTAGCAAAGCGCAAATCAAAAGTAAAAATGACGAGTTAATAAAACTTGTTGAAGACAAAGATGAATTAGATATTGCAATGAGTGTAGCCCAAGAGGATATGCGTCAGTTAAGAAAATCAATGTTACAAATAGAAATTGACAAAGAAGAACTTTCTGTGAAATTACAAGGGTGTCAGACAACACTTGTGAATAAGAGAATGACCCATGAAAAAGAGTTAACAGACTTGGAACAGATTAAAGAAGTACTTCATAAACAAGATCTGGTTATAACGAAAATTGAAATGGAAAAAGAAAACGTAATAACGAACTTGTGGGAGAAGTATGAAGTTAGTCTGAGAGAAGCACTTGAATATAGAATTGAGATTGACGTTGAAGCATCTGAAGTTGAAGTCAAAAGTCTGAGAGGTAAAATAAGACGACTTGGCGAAGTGAATATCAGCTCTATTGAAGAATATCAAGAAGTTAAAGAACGTTATGAGTTCCTGACAAGCGAAAAAGACGACCTTATAAAATCTCAGAAGGCACTAGAGAAGGTTATTAAAGACTTAGAAAAGAAAATGGTTGAACAGTTTACGGACAACTTCAAAATTGTTAAAGAACATTTTACCGTAATATTTGGTAAGTTGTTCGAAGGTGGTCAGGCAGATCTTATTCTGATCGACAAAGATGACATTTTAAACAGTGGGATCGAAATCGTAGCACAACCACCAGGAAAAAAATTGCAAAGTCTGAGTTTGCTCTCAGGTGGCGAGCGTGCCATGACTGCTATTGCCTTGCTTTTCGCAATATTAAAGACTAAACCAGCACCATTCTGTATACTTGATGAGATTGAAGCAGCACTTGATGATGTAAATGTATTCAGATTTGCTGATTTCTTAAAGGAGTTTACACAGAACTCCCAGTTCGTCATCATAACCCATAGAAAAGGGACGATGGAAGTCGCCAGTACACTTTACGGGGTTACAATGCAGGAATATGGTGTTTCGAAAATAGTATCTGTTAAACTAGAAGACGTAGCACTTTAAGGAGGATATCATGTTTAAGAAATTATTTGGATTTGGTAAAAAAGAAGAAAATGCTGTAGAGCCTGAAAATCAGGAAAATGAAGTACAAGAAATAGATGAAGACAAAAATGAAGAAATTGCTTCTGAAGAAGCAGTAACGGAATCTACATCGGCTGAGGAAACAAGCACTGTAGAGAGCACTCAGGAAGAGGATTCTGATCAAGATGAAGCTTCTACTAAAGAAGAAGCATCTATTCAAGAAGAGGTCTCTGTTCAGGAAGAGATTTCTGTTCAGGAAGAAGTTCCTGTTCAAAAAGAACCTGTGATAGAAGAAATAAAACCGAAGAAGTCTTTCTTTGGAAAGCTAATGGATGGCCTAAACAAAACACGTAAGGGCATTACGGATCAAATTGATAACCTACTAAACAATTACGGTGAAATTGATGAAGATCTTTTTGAGGAATTGGAAGAAATTCTAATCATGGCTGATGTGGGCATGAATACGACAATGAAAATCATTGACGCTCTTAGAGAAGAACTAAAGGCAAGAAAAATTAATGATTCTAGTCTTGTTAAAGATGTACTTCATGACGTCATTGAAAGATTACTAACAACAGATTACGATTCAGAGTTAAAGATTGATCCAGCACCAGCTATTGTTTTGGTAATAGGTGTAAATGGAGCAGGTAAGACAACTTCAATTGGTAAAATGGCGCATAGATTTAAGTCAGAAGGTAAAACTGTACTTATGGCTGCTGCTGATACGTTCAGAGCTGCAGCAATCGATCAGCTGAAGGTTTGGGGAGATAGAGTGGATGTTAACGTAATATCTCATTCTGAAGGGTCTGATCCAGCAGCAGTTATCTTTGATGGTATTCAAGCTGCCAAAGCGAGAAACGTGGATGTACTAATTTGTGATACAGCTGGTCGTCTACATAATAAAAAGAATCTAATGAACGAACTTGCAAAGATATTCAAGGTTATTGAAAGAGAATATCCGGAAGCTGTTAGAGAAGTCCTACTTGTTCTTGATGCAACAACTGGACAAAATGCCATTCAACAAGCCAAACTCTTTAAAGAAACAGCAGACATTACAGGAATCGTGCTGACAAAGCTAGATGGTACTGCAAAAGGTGGGGTTGTACTTGCTGTAAATGATGAGCTGAGCATCCCTGTAAAGATGATCGGCGTAGGTGAGGGAATGGAAGACTTACAGAGTTTTGATCCTAAGAATTTTGTAAAAGCTTTGATGGATGCATAAAAAAATAAAAAAGCTTCAAAATAGTGTTGACATGAGGGTCTCATGCTGTTAGAATACATCTGTAAAGCATTTGACCTTTACAACTAATCAAGCCGGATGGTGATCGATTTGATAGAGAAGAAAATGAGGCTCGGTAACTTATTTGTTTTTTACGGACAACTCCTAACTGCAAAGCAGCAGGATATATTAGAGTTGTATTGCCATAATGATCTCTCTCTTGGAGAAATCTCAGAGGATTTAGAGATTAGTCGTCAGGCTGTTTACGACACAATCAGACGTAGTGAAAAGTTACTAGAGTCATATGAAGATAAATTGGGTCTTATGATGAGATTCGATGAAAATGAAAAACGTATGAAAAACTTAGTAGCCGAAATTGATAAATTGAAAAGCATTATTCTAGAAGATGGTGCACGTGAACTTCTACTTCAAGAAATTGAAGAGATTAAAGCACGAGCAGCAGCAGTCGCAGAATAGATTAGGGAGGTTGTCCAGTGGCATTATTTGAAGGCCTTGCGGATAAACTACAGGGTACATTTGCTTCGCTTAAAGGAAAAGGTAAGCTATCTGAAAAAGATGTTAAGCAAGCCATGCGCGAAGTTAAACTAGCGCTACTAGAAGCCGATGTAAACTTTAAGATTGTAAAGAATTTCACTAAAAAAGTGACTGAGCGTTCAGTTGGACAAGAAGTCCTTTCGAGTTTAACGCCAGCTCAGCATGTTATTAAAATAGTAAATGAAGAACTGACAGCTCTGATGGGAGAAACACAAAGTAAATTAACTTTTTCTTCTACTGGAACCACTGTTTATATGATGGTTGGTTTACAGGGTGCAGGTAAAACAACGACTACTGGTAAATTAGGTGCCCTTCTTAAGAAGCAAGGGAAACGCCCTTTATTGGTAGCCTGTGATGTTTACAGACCAGCAGCGATTAAACAGCTTCATGTTGTTGGTGATCAACTTGAAATTCCAGTATTCTCTATGGGTGACAAGGTTGATCCAGAAAACATTGCAAAAGCAGGTATCGAACATGCTAAAAAGCATGGCAATGATATTATCATTCTCGATACTGCCGGTCGTCTTCACATTGACGAAAATCTTATGGATGAACTTGACCGTGTTAAAACGGCAGTCAAGCCACAAGAGATTCTACTTGTACTTGACTCGATGACAGGTCAAGATGCAGTCAATGTTGCAGAAAACTTTAATAGTAAACTTGGCCTTGATGGTCTTATTATGACGAAGCTTGACGGTGATACGCGTGGTGGTGCTGCACTATCTGTAAGAGCGGTAACTGGAAAGCCGATCAAATATGCTTGTATTGGTGAGAAGTTAACAGACATTGAAGAGTTCCATCCTGATAGAATGGCATCAAGAATTCTTGGTATGGGTGATGTCTTAACACTTATTGAAAAGGCACAAGCAAATATTGATGAAGATAAAGCACGTGAGCTTGAACAGAAAATCAGAAAAGCAGAATTTGACTTAAATGATTTCCTGGACCAGCTTCAACAAATGAAAAACATGGGTCCTTTAAGTGACCTACTTGGTATGATGCCTGGAATGAACAGTAAAGCAATGAAAAACGTTCAGGTTGATGACAAGGATCTAGTTAGAATTGAAGCGATCATCCAGTCTATGACAAATGATGAACGCCGAGATATAAGTATCATTAATGGTAGTCGTAAGAAACGTATTGCTGCGGGTAGTGGAACGAAAGTTCAGGATGTAAATAGACTGATCAAGCAGTTCGAGCAAACACGCAAAATGATGAAACAATTCTCTGGCATGGGTAAGAAAATGAAACGTGGCGGAGGAATGGGATTACCGTTCTTTTAAAGTTTAGGCTTATCATCTAGAATTAGAATGATAAAATATATTCACTAATAAATGAGGAGGTGTAATACATGGCAGTTAAAATCCGTATGAGAAGAATGGGTTCTAAGAAGAGACCTTTCTATAGATTGGTAGTAGCAGACTCTCGTTCTCCAAGAGATGGTCGTTGCATCGAAGAAATCGGTTACTACAACCCAATTTCTGAACCTGTACAGATCAAGATTGACGACGAAAAGGCAGTCAAGTGGTTGAACGATGGTGCTCAACCTACAGATACTGTAAAGGACTTGTTCAAGAAGCATGGCGTTTACGACAAGCTGAACAAGTAGAAACAAGGGAGTGTTTAGCATGGGTGAACTAGTCAAAGTCATCGCTAAAGCGTTGGTTGACAACCCTGAGGCAGTAGAAGTTAACGAAGTTGAAGGCTCTCAATCAGTCATCATCGAGTTAAAAGTTTCTCCTGACGACATGGGTAAGGTCATCGGTAAACAAGGCCGTATTGCTAAAGCGCTACGTACTGTAGTGAAAGCAGCTGCGACTAAAGAAAATAAAAGAGTGGTTGTTGAAATTATTCAATAAACGATTCGGAGAATTAGAGCTCGCTTGCGATTCAATCGCAATGCGGGCCTTTTTTATTGCCTGAAAAGTAAGTTAAGGTTTTGTTCGGGTCTAAACTAATATTTACGCACTCGATTACCAACTGTACACAACTCTACAAAACGATTACACAATGTATATGGTTGGTGGAATTGTGGCTGTAAGGTACGATAAAAGCACTTATACATTAGTCATTTCATTTGGAATTTATGGTATTATAAGAAATACAATATAGGCTTTACGTCATGGGTAGGCGAAGGGTTTGGATATCTAGGGGGATATATAATGAAGAGTATTAGGGGTAAAATCATGATTGCAGTTTCAATAATTGTAATCGTAGCACTGGCAGTACAAGGGTATGCTGTCAGTCAATTTGCGAAAGACAGTTTAAACACAGAGGCAAGGGCTGAGTTTGAAGGCAATGCTATTACACTGCTTGAAGAATTGAGCGACATGGACAGAAATATTGCTACAGCCAACAAGAGTATGTTAGAAGGTTATGATAGAGATATTAAACATTTAACTGAAGCTACATACACCATGATTGTTCAAGGTTATGAAAACGCTAGGCTAGAAATTGAAGCCTTGCCGGGCGAACTCACGGATGAAGAAAGAATTGTTTTATCTGATGAAATCACATTAAAACACCAAGAATTAACCAAAGAATCTATTAGACCTATGCGTTATGGTTCTGGTGGATATTTTTGGATAGATAATGAGGAATATGTACTACAGCTGTTACCTCCTAAGCCACAAGCTGAGAACATATATCGTGGTGATCTTGAAGACAAAACAGGTAAAAAAATTATTCAAGACTTGGTTAACGGTGCTATGGAACATGGTGAATTCTACTATGATTATTTCTTCCCAAAACCCAATGAGGATGTTGCTTCACGAAAACGTGGTTATGTTAAATATTTTGAACCATGGGGCTGGATTGTTGGAACAGGTAACTATGTATCAGATATAGAGATTGAGTTGGAACGTAGAATATTCCAAGAAAACTTATATTATCAGTCTAAGATAGAAAAATATGATGAAGGCCATTTAGTTGCTATAACAGATTCGGATGGAATTGTAACTTTTAGTGACGATGACACGTTGTTAAACAAAGATTTAGCACTTATTAATAGCAGTACTGGTAGTAAGATTCTAGATGACATTTCAGGTTTAAACAACGAATTCTATGAGTTCTCAGTCGTTGAAAAAAATGGTGAGACACATTACTTTGGATTTGTCTCTTATGATGATCTTAATGATAGAAGAATCCTATATGCAAAAGATATTGGCATCGTGTTTGGACTCGTTAACAAAGTGATTAAAACAGTAATCACTATTGTTGGAGGTATGATTTTATTTGGTTTAATACTGAGTTACTTTGTCGCTTCATCAATTACAAAGCCAATTGTTAAAATGAAAGATTTTACGAGAAAAGTTGCTAAAGGTGACCTTACAGAAACACTAACTGTTAAAAGTAAGGATGAGGTAGGAATACTCAGTGCAGATCTTAATACAATGGTTGACAGTTTAAGGGCTTTGGTTAAAGAATCTACCGATATGTCTACACTTGTTTATGATACATCTGAAACTTTGGCTGGTATGTCAACCCAAACAAGTGAGGCAATTGATCAAGTCGCTAAAGCGGTTGAAGAAATTGCATCAGGGTCGACAGAGCAGGTTAAAGAAACTGAAAAGGGAGTAGAGGGTGCTGATTCGCTTGAAACCAGTTCAAATCAAATACAGTTTGCTGCGGATGAAATGAACCTAGCTATAGGGGGAATGAAAGAAAAGAATGAAGTGGGTATTCGTTCTATGGAATCATTACTTGTAAAACAAAAAGAGAGTTTTGAAACCATTCAGGACATTGACCGTGTCATCCAAGCATTAGCCAATCAAATCAATCAGATTACTACGTTCACAGACACTATTACAGCAATTTCTGAGCAAACCAATCTACTTGCTCTCAATGCGTCAATTGAGGCGGCTAGAGCAGGTGAACATGGTCGTGGTTTTGCTGTTGTTGCTGATGAAATTAGAAAGCTTGCAGAGGAATCAGATGCGTCTGCAAGAGAAATACAAGAATTGACGGCTAAAATCAGTAAAGATACAGGCCAAGTTGCAATAACGGTACAGAACGCTGAGCAGATTTTTGTAGATCAGAATCATGCAGTTGAAGAGTCTGGAAAATTGTTTACTGATATGAATGAATCTGTTGAAACCTCTGTAGAAAAACTAGGGGCTGTGATTACAGCTTTAGATGAACTTACCAATGTAAAAAATGGCATGGTGGATATTGTTAATAATATCTATAATGTTGCTGAGGCGTCGGCTGCCTCATCGGAGGAAGTGTCTGCTTCGGTTGAAGAACAAACAGCTTCAATGGATGAAATCAATAGTCAATCACAGCAGTTAAAGGGACATGCTGAATCGCTCTTAGAAACGATGTCTCAGTTTAAGCTATAGAATAGTAGAATGATAATGTTATGATTATATGCCAAGGGTAGCCGTTAAGGCTATCCTTGATTTTTTGAACTATTAAAAGTATGATAGAAGACGTATGAACAAGAAATGTAATTCTGTACTTATTTAAACGCGGAGGAAAACATGAGCGAAAAACTATTAGTCGGAAAAATAGCAAACACACAAGGTCTTAAAGGGCACGTTAAAATTTTTCCATACACAACAGATAAAACTGAATTCGATGAATTTGATTACCTAATCATAGATAATGAAGGAAATGAAAAGTTTAAGATTAACAGTATCAGATATCAAAAAAATATGGTTATAGTCCTGTTTGAAGGTTTTAATAATATTAGTGAAGTTGAAAAGTTTAAAAATAGAGAAGTGTATTTTTTAAGAGAAGACCTTGGTGAAATGGACTCAGATTCTTTTATGTATTCAGAAGTCATTGGGTATGATGTGATAGATGCTGAACAGGGTCTAGTGGGTAAACTAAAAAAAGTTGATACTGGAGCTGCCCATGAACTTATTATTGTCGAAAAGGAAGACGGATCAACATTTATGATTCCAAGTGTAAAAGCTTTTATCAAAAAGTTTGATCATAAATCTAGTGAACTTCATGTTACTTTGATTGAAGGTATGATGAATGATATTTAAAGTATTAACTTTGTTCCCGGACATGTTTGATAATTTTAAAAATATAAGTATTATTGGTCGTGCCATACGTGATGAGAAGTTAGAAGTTGAAACAATAAATATACGAGAATTTGCTGGAAATAAACATAATAGGGTGGACGACTACCCATATGGTGGCAGTGCGGGAATGGTTATGCAAGCTATGCCTCTTAAAAGTGCTTTAGAAAGCTCAGGCTGGACCGAAAATAAACGTGTGGTATACATGACACCTAAAGGTCGAAGACTCACGCAATCTCAAAGCAATTCACTTTCAAGTGAAGAAGAGATATTTATAGTATGTGGGCATTATGAAGGTGTTGATCAAAGATTCATAGATATGTATGTTACTGATGAAATTTCAATTGGTGACTATGTATTAACAGGGGGTGAACTTCCTGCTATGGTCATGATGGACTCCGTAGCACGATTGCTACCAGGTGTTCTTGGTAAACAAGACTCCTATGAAGATGAAAGTCATATGGGTGGACTATTAGAGTACCCACACTATACAAGACCTGCCGAATTTGAAGGTAGCAAAGTTCCGGATGTGTTACTGTCAGGACATCATGCAAACATTGATAAATGGCGTTTAGAAGAGTCTGTAAAGTTAACACTTGAAAGGCGACCAGATATGATTAAAGCGCTCTTGGTTGATCCAGAAACCGATCCAAAAATAATTAAGCTTATTAATAAGCTAAAGAATGAAAAATAGCTTGTTCCATACATAAGAGTATGGTATAATTCTTTTGTTGTATTACGGACGGTCCTCTGATTCTGAGATCAAGAACGTCTATGGAGAAGAGAGGAAAAATTATTATGAATATGAATATCATCAAAGAACTTGCTAATGAGCAAATGAAGTCTGAAGTAGTTACTTTTAACGTAGGCGACACAGTTCGTGTACACCTTAAAGTAAAAGAAGGTAAAAGAGAGCGTATCCAGATCTTCGAAGGCATTGTTCTTAAGAGACAAGGCGGCGGAATTGGCGAAACTTTCACTGTAAGAAAGATTTCTTACGGCGTTGGCGTTGAAAAAACTCTACCTCTACACTCACCAAAGATCGCAGAGATCGAAGTTGCGAGAAAAGGTAAAGTACGTCGTGCTAAGCTTAACTACCTACGCGATAGAGTTGGTAAGCGTGCAAAAGTTAAAGAAAGACGTTAATATTTGCATTAAAAAGACTGTATGTATGTACAGTCTTTTTTTAATGGTACGATCGAAATCTATGATTTCGAGCATCGTACCTTACTCCACGAACGAAGAGAGTCGAGTGCATTCCTGACTGCCCGAAGGGCACTAGCGATCGAAATTGATATAAAACTTACTAACATCTTTTACTGAACGTGTTTCAGTTACAGATGTTATTCTTGTAATTTTAATGTAAAATAGATTTATGAGGTGAAGAAATGCACATTAACTGGTATCCGGGTCATATGAAAAAAACGAAAGACCTGATAAAAGCAAATTTAAAGTTGGTAGATGTAGTTGTAGAATTATTGGATGCAAGAATTCCGATGAGTAGTAGGAATCCAGCGTTTGATGAATTGGTTGGTCAAAAACCGAGAGTTGTAGCTCTGAATAAATTTGACCTTGCTGATCCATCGATTACAAAGACCTGGATAGAAGACTATAAGGCTAAAGGAATAACAGCAATCCCTGTCAATGCTCTCACAGGTGCAGGTATGAAAGATTTACTGGCTGCAATAAAAGAAACAGGAAGCGACCGCGTAGAACGTCGTATGGCAAAAGGCGCAGACCGTTCTGGTGTACGTGTAATGATCGTTGGTATTCCAAACGTAGGTAAGTCTTCGTTAATCAATAACTTGGTGGGTAAGAAAAGTACTAAAACTGGAAATAGACCTGGCGTTACAAAAGGCAAACAATGGGTTCGTATTCGATCAGACATCGATCTGTTTGATACACCTGGGATCTTATGGCCTAAAATCGATGACCAAAATGTTGGATTAAAATTAGCATATACAGGTGCAATTAAAGATGAAATACTTCACATTGATGATATTGCATACAACCTGATTGGTGTTCTAAAGAATAAATATCCTGAACTTTTAAAAACAAGATACAACCTGGAAGAACTTAATGAAGAAACACTTGAAGTAATGAATGAAGTCGGTCGTCGTAGAGGATGTTTAAAACGTGGTAAAGAGATCGATTACGACAAGGTGTCTCGCTTAATTCTTGATGAGTACCGTAAAGGTGTTATTGGTCGCATAACTCTAGAGAAACCATCTGAGATTGTTCAAACAGAGGAGAATGCATAATGATATCTGAACTTTCTGCGTCTAAAGTAAAAGAACTTGTGTCAGAAAAAACTTTAGATGAACAGATTCTATTAATGGAATCCTTAAAAGCAGATAAGAGAAAATCTGTGAATCAATTGGCTGTAAAAATTGAGAAAGCGTTAAAAAAACGCGAAGATGAGTATCTTAGATTAGAAATTATGCAAAATTTTGAAAGAGAAGCACGTGTGAATGGATACGCACAAATCGCAGGGTTAGATGAAGCTGGTCGCGGTCCGTTGATGGGTCCTGTTGTAGCTTCTGCGGTTATCTTGCCGGATGATTGTATCATTATGGGTCTAGATGATTCAAAAAAAATATCTGAACCAAGAAGAGAAGAATTGTTTAAAGAAGTGACTGAAAAAGCCCTCGCCATTGGTGTAGGGATTTCTTCACATATAGAAATAGATGAAATCAATATATTAAACGCAACAAAACTTGCTATGAAAAGAGCTGTAGAAAATCTGGACAAAACACCTGATTATTTACTTATAGATGCTGTTAAATTAACCGATATTAATATTGAACAAGAATCGTTGATTAAAGGTGATTCTAGGAGTTTGAGTATTGCGGCTGCATCTATAATCGCAAAAGTAACCAGAGACCGAATTGTTACAGAGTTATCTGAAATGTACCCTGAGTACGGCTTTGAACAACACAAGGGTTATGGTACAAGCGCACATTACCAAGCGATAGAGAAGCACGGTATAACACCTGTTCACAGAAGAAGTTTCTTAAAAAATATTCTCTAAAGGGTGAGTGTTATGAGAGTGACAAATCAACAGGTTTTAAACCAAATGTTGACAGATGTGAAAAAAATTGAAAGTCAAAATAATGGAACACTTGAAAAAGGACAAGTGATTAAAGCTGTGGTTCAGGAAGTTATGAGCGACAGTTTGCTGCTTGCCTTAAAGTCAGGTGAATTGGTAAGAACGAATTTACCCGAAGGCCAAGTTTATACAGAGGGGTCTTCGCAAAGTTTTGAAGTTCTGGAAAGTAATAAAGAAGGTTTAACAATTGTTAAACCTTTTTCGGATGCATCTTTAGAAACTCTTGAAAAGACCTTAGAAGGCCTTTTTAAAGGTACAGGAGAAGCTATAACACCTGAGAAATTAAGTGCAGCAAAGGCTCTGGTTAACTTTGGTGTGCCTCTGAGTAGGGAAAGTGTTAAAGAACTAATGACAACTGCCAAACAAGTTGACACGCTTAAAGGTTTAATCGAGTCTGATATTATCAAGCTAAATGATATTCCACCTAAAGCACCAGTCAAGCAAATACTGGTTGCTCATTATGCTCAAACGGGTGGCGGATCAGAGAATAATTCTGATGATCTGACAAAATTACTTAATAATATGGATAAGGTGTCGGGAGATAAGACTACAAGTCAATTAACAGGTCAGATTAAACAAAACGTGGAAACTATGGATTCCAAGATGGCTTTGGATAGTAAAACGACACTTGAAACTACAGGAAAGTTATTGGAACTGCTTAAAAATGTTGACTTTCAAAAGTTGGCCTTCCATAAAAGTTCGAATCTAAACTCTACAGTGCAGAATTTAGCTATGTTAGACAAGCTGGTATTTGGTAATGAACCTATAGGAAAACAAATCCAAGCACTTATTCAGACTGTGAATGACTCTATAGACACGCTTCCAGAAGATGTGAAGGTGCTGCTTAAGAGTTTAGAAGGTCTGGGTGTGAAAAATAATGAAGAAGTGGATGAAATGTTATCCAAATTGGTCTCAAAGCTTGGAGCAAGTAGAGATGACTCGGGAGAAGTTACAAACGCAGCAATGAAAGATCAAGTGACATCAATTCAACAATCAGTGAATTATATGAAAGACTTAAATGAGTCTATGTCCTATGTTCAACTGCCTCTACAGATGAATGATGAAATGAGAAGTGTGGATTTCTTTATCAAAAAAAGAAATAAGAAAGATAAAGAAAATGAAGACACGACTATTTTTATTTCTCTAGATACCAATGAGCTAAAAACTGTTCAAGTGCTTGTCGAGTACAAGAAGTCAGATGTAGGCATACAGTTCAGACTTTCTGACACAGAAATTTTAGATATATTGCGTGTAAATGTTGATGGTCTAAATGAGAAATTGACAGAACTATCAGATAAGAAATTCAATGTGCAATTTAGATTAAAAGAACAATCTCAGAACAATCTGGATGTCATTGCTGAAATGACCGACCATGCATCGTCAATTGATATGAAGGTGTAATTTATGGCTGAAAAAAGAAAAGTTGCTACTGCCCTAAAATATAATCGAGGTGAGGACGATGTCCCTAAACTGGTGGCAAAAGGTTTGGGATTGGTTGCTGAGAATATAATTGAAAAAGCCGAAGAACACGATGTGCCAATCTATCAAGACGAAAGACTTTCACAACAATTATATAATCTTTCTTTGGGTGATGAGATTCCACCTGAACTGTACGAAATAGTTGCTGAAGTGCTTGTATTTATAGCTAAGTTAGATAAGAAGGCCTAATATGCTTAAAACTTTGTCTGGTAAACACGGTGAATCTGTTGCAGAGGAACTATTGATAACATGTGGATGTACCATAGTTGATAAAAACTGGTATTGCAGGTATGGTGAAATAGACATCATTGCAGTGAAGGTGCATGTTTATCATTTCGTTGAGGTTAAAACAAGACTCTCATCTGAGTATGGATCTGCGGTAGAAAGTTTGACAAGTTCTAAAATTAAGAATTTACTTAGAAGTGTCAATAGTTATACCAAGGCTAAAAAGCTATCTGATATACCAATATCCATTGATTTAATAGCGATTGATATAGATGGAGATGGTGTTATTAATAGCGAGTGGATAAAAAATATAACTACTTAGAGATCGAGATGACACTTTGCTAAAATTAAAGAATCGGGGGATATTAAATGTACAAGATAGAAAAGCAACCTATTTACATTCAAGCTGGTGTAGCGGCAGCGATGATGTTTTTTGGTGTAACGGTTTTACGCAGCTGGATTATGTCTGGAATTCTGTGTTTCTTTGCGATTTTATTGTTGAAAGACGTATATGAAATGTTTAACGCTGAATATGTGGTTGCTGAAACGGCACTACAGTATAAAGTGAAAGATAAAGTGAAATGGGAAATCAAGTGGATGGATCTGGATATGGTGACGCGTACTAAAAAAAATGCGCGCTGGGTTGTGGTATCTGATGGAACAGAGTTCAAAATGTTAAAACATACGATTACCAATTTTAAGGATTTAATGGAAGATGTGCTCAGACATGGTGCGGTAAATAAAGAACTTAAAATCCATGAAACGATATCTGAATATGTGGATATGAATTTACAACTTGACGACATGGGTAGAATCAAGAAAAAATCTAGGGAAAAACTTTTGGATAAAGCTGAATCAGACGAATCATAGGTTCAAAATATTATATTTTAATGGTAGGGTGCTCTCGAATAATTCGAGGGCTCTTTTTTTATCTGTTGGAGAGTCGTATAACTAATAACTTTACATATATTTACATTTGACTGAGGTGGATGTATAATATTTCCAGGAGGTGGCTTATGTATTCAAAAATTCAGTCAGCTGTAATACATGGAATAGATGGCTTATGTATAGAAATTGAGGTTAAATTGTCAAAGGGATTGCCTTCGTATCAAATTGTAGGATTGCCAGATAAAACCATTCGTGAATCCAAAGAAAGAATAAGATCTGCAATTGAGAGCTTGGGTTTATCCTTTCCTGCTAGGAGGATGACATTAAATTTAATTCCTGCTGAGACCCCAAAGGATGGGAGCCAACTTGACCTTCCCATGGCTGTTGGGATACTGTGCGCCCTTGGTGAACTGGAACAAGGCGGGATTGACCAGATAGCATTCTTTGGTGAACTTGCCTTAGACGGAAGACTCATGCCTGTACCGGGTATTCTTTCTATGGTTTCTGCTGTAATGAAACACAAAATTAAATACATTATTGTACCAAAGGTGTTGCAAACAGAGGCGAGTTTGATAGAAGGCGTTATGTGTTTTGGTGCAAACAATCTCGAAGAGGTGTTTGCCCTGCTTAAAGATGAAGGAAAATTTAACCGTTTCAGTTCAGATATTAGAAAAATCAACGTGGTCAGAGAGAAAAGGTCTTCCATAGATTTTGAAGATGTAATCGGACAGGAAATGGCTAAACGTGCCTTGGTGATATCGGCAGCTGGCTTTCATAACATATTGGTATCCGGACCACCAGGCTCAGGGAAATCGATGATGTTTTCAGCCTTTAAAGACATACTGCCAGACCTAACTTTTAGCGAAGCTGTAGAGGTTAGACGAATTCTAAGTGTGAAAAATATAGCTAACAGTGAATCATTATCAATTTCTAGGCAGTTTAGGAAACCACACCACAATATTACACCGACTGCTATGACAGGCGGAGGTGTAAAACTTAAACCAGGTGAATTGTCCTTAGCCCATTGTGGCGTATTATTCTTAGATGAACTGCCTGAATTCTCAAGGTCTGTTATTGAGTCGCTTAGGCAACCGTTAGAAGATAACTGTATTCATCTATCAAGACTCAGTGGAACAACGACCATGCCAACAAAAATCATGTTTGCAACAACCATGAATCCATGTAAATGTGGTTACCTATTTAGTCTTGATCGTTCGTGTACGTGTACTACACATGAGATAAATACCTACCTAGGAAAGCTTTCTGGACCAATACTCGACAGGTTGGATTTATTAGTTGAGGTTCAAAGGGTGGATGAGACACTCAAACAAACAAATTCTATGACTACTGACCTGATGCGTAGTCTTGTAAAAAAAGCCGTTAGAACTCAAAATGAACGATTTGAACATATATCGATCAATTTCAATTCGGAAATGACAAGTAAGGAAATTGAGATGTATTGTTTACTTACCGATCAAGCACGGTTCTTGTTTAATGAAAGCACAAAACAGTTCCTATTTAGTAAGCGGGTTCAAGATAAGCTGTTAAAAATTGCAAGAACTATCGCTGATGTTGATGGAGTTGCAGTTATTGATCTGCCTCACATAGCGGAGGCAATACAATACAGAATGGCTGAATCTAGGTTGAGGAGAGAAAAGATATGATAGAAGTCTTATTTTGGTTATCAAAAGTTGATGGGATTGGTCCTCTTAGAATAAAACACATTATTAACGAGGTAGGAGATGAAGAGGTGCTTTGGAATGCGTCTTTCGACAGACTTTCTGCTTACAAATCCGTGACTAATAAACAAGCTAGAAACCTCATTAATTCAAGAAACAAATCAGAAATTGCTGATGAAGTAAAAAGAATCAAATGTATGGGAATTTCAATGATCGGTTTAAATGATCCTTTCTATCCGCAACAGCTTAAAGAAATCCATGATCCGCCACCGATTATTTATACAAAAGGCAATAAAGGGCTTTTGAACGTAGATTATAAGAAGTTGGTTGGTGTAGTTGGTACACGTAAACCTACGGCGTATGGATGCAAACTTACTAAGGACATTTCGGCAGCACTATCAAATGAGGAGGTAGTAATTGTCAGTGGTATGGCATTAGGTGTTGATGAAATCGCACATCAAAGTTGTAAAGAGAACAATTACAAAACGATTGCAGTTCTTGGCTGTGGGTGTGATGTTGTCTATCCCAAATCAAATAGACATATATATGAAGGAATTTTACAAAATGAAGGATTATTACTCTCGGAGTTTCCTCCACATACACAACCTTTAAGGCACCATTTTCCGAGAAGAAATAGAATCATTAGCGGTTTGAGTTCTGGTATTGTCGTTGTAGAAGCCAGTGACCGAAGCGGGTCTCTTATTACTGCCAAGTTTGCTAATGAGCAGGGAAGACATGTTATGTGTGTACCGGGCAATGTTACCAATCCTATGTCTAAGGGGAGTTTTAAGCTAATCAAAGAAGGTGCAGTCCCAGTTGCATCTGCAAAAGATATCATGGACGAGCTCGAAATCGAAATGAAAATGACGCTTGTATCAGAAAAAAATATACACACAACACTAGAAAAATCATTGGCATTCATAGAACCAGCTACTGCCGATCAAATTTCTGCTTTACTTGACACAGATGTCTATGATATTATGTTGCAGCTGACCCTTCTTGAAGTGAAGGGAAAAGTTAAAAGGTTGCCTGGTGGGCTCTTTGTTTGTTCTTGATATTTGTGGAAATTTTCAAAAAAATCGTGAATATTTAAAAACTTTTCTTTCTTTTTTTCAGTTTTATGTTTATAATTATTTGATGTGACGCCAACAGGCGTCGCTTTTCACGTTTAGAGAAAATAAATTACATTGGTTAAAACAGTATTGAATAAGAAAAATATAGGTTGGCAAAAAAGCCAATTATAGTGTACAATTGATTTTGCATAATATTTTGAAAAATTCAAAAAATTCTGTTATAATACTCAATGTTTATAATTTTATGCCGGAGGTGCATATGTCAAAATATCTGGTCATTGTAGAATCGCCGGCAAAGGCTAAGACGATTGAGAAGTTTCTAGGACGTAATTATAAAGTCAAAGCTTCTATTGGTCATGTCAGAGATTTGCCGAAAAGTAAAATGGGAATCGATATAGAAAGTGATTTCGATCCTAACTATATTACTATAAGAGGTAAAGGCCCTGTAATAAAAGAATTGCGTACTGCTGCTAAAAAAGCTGATAAGATTTTCCTCGCAACCGATCCCGATCGCGAAGGCGAAGCTATAGCATGGCATTTAGCATTCTTATTAAATGTTGATCCAGAAGAAGCATGTCGTGTATCATTCCACGAGATTACAAAAGACGCGATTAAATCTGCAATTAAGACTCCGAGGAAAATTGATATCAATCTAGTAGACGCTCAGCAAGCAAGACGTATTTTAGATCGACTTGTTGGTTATGGCATTAGTCCACTGCTTTGGAGAAAAATCAGAAAAGGTTTAAGTGCAGGTAGAGTACAGTCTGTTGCAACCAAAATGATATGTGACAAAGAAGCTCTAATAAAAGCCTTTGTTCCGGAAGAGTACTGGGAAATAAATTCAAAGCTAATAAGTGGTGGGTCAAAGAAAATCTTTGATGCGCAGTTTAAAGGCAAGAACGGCAAAAAGTTACCTATAACCAACCAAGAAGAGTCGGATGCAATCTTGACGGATCTTGAAAGCAATCAATACGTTATAAGTAACATTAACAAGAAGGTTAAAACAAGATCTCCACAGGCTTGTTTTACTACAAGTTCACTTCAACAGGAAGCGTCTAGTCGTTTTGGTTTTTCAACTAAGAAAACCATGATGATTGCGCAGCAACTTTATGAAGGTATTAATGTTAAAGGTGCTGGTACAGTGGGTCTGATTACTTATATGAGAACAGATTCCGTGCGTATTTCTGACGAAGCAAGAGACTTAAGAAAGACTTTTATTGAAGAGAATTATTCTGAAGCTTACCTGAGTGGTACTGAAAGAAAAAAATCGAATAAAAAGTCTGCTCAAGATGCCCATGAGGCTATTCGACCGACGTCAGTACTTAGAGTGCCTGACGAAATCGTTGAGTCATTGTCAAAAGATCAACATAAATTATATAAATTAATTTGGGAACGTTTCGTTGCACATGGTATGGCCAATGCAGAATTTGATTCTGTAAGTGTTGAACTGAAGAATGGTGAATATGACTTTAAATCAAACGGAACACAGTTGAAGTTTGATGGTTTCTTAAAAGTTTATACTTACACAAGTGTGAAAGAAAACATTCTTCCTGACTTGGAAGTGGGAGAAACTTGTAAACTGAAAAAAGTCGAGCCTTCACAGCACTTCACACAGCCACCAGCAAGATATACAGAAGCCTCGCTTGTAAAAGAAATGGAAGAGAAGGGTATTGGACGTCCGAGTACGTACGCACCAACAATCTCTACTATTTTAAGCCGTGGTTATGTAGAACGAGAGAAAAAAGCTCTGAAACCTACAGAACTTGGTGAACTAATTAACGAAATAATGGAAAGTTACTTCGATAGTATTGTGAATGTTGGATTTACAGCAGCACGTGAAGAAGAGTTTGACTCGGTTGAAAATGGAAATGTAGAATGGAAAGATGTAATCCGAAACTTCTACGGACCTTTTGAAAAACTGCTTAGTCATGCTGAAGAAGAAATTGAAAAAGTTGATTTGACTGAAGAAACCGATATAGACTGTGATAAATGTGGCGAAAAAATGGTTATTAAATATGGCCGTTTTGGTAAGTTTATGGCATGTTCTAACTATCCGGAATGTAAGAACACAAAACCGATTTTGAAGGAAATAGGAATAAAATGCCCTCTTTGTAAAGATGGCGAGGTTGTTGAACGTAAGACTAAAAAATTCAGAACGTTCTATGGCTGTAGCACATTCCCTGATTGTCGTTTTGTTACATGGGACAAGCCAACTGGCGAAGCTTGCCCAGACTGTGGTGAATTCTTAGTAGAAAAAAGAACTAAAAAAGAACACAGTATAAAATGCTCTAGTAAAACTTGTAAATATAATAGACCAATTGAAGAGCCGAGTGGTCAGTGAGTGAATTGAAACGCAGGAGGACATTATGTCGAATACATTACTTGAAAAAACGAGAAGATTAAACAAAATTCTTCAGCAAACAGGTCAAACGCCTATTGCTTTCTCAGACTTATGTGAAATATTAAAGGAAATCCTTGAATCAAATGTATATGTTTCAAGCAAACGTGGTAAAGTTCTAGGTGTATCGCTATTTGATCACGCAGACAGCCCACTTGTAGTAGAAGAGTCTACGGGATTAGAGTTCTTCCCAGAGAACTACAACCTAGAACTTCTTAAGATTCAAGAAACAAAGTACAATATCACAGAAGAAGGACTACTAGAAATCTTCAAGAATGATATTGATAGTTACTCTAAGATCGTAACAATTGTACCTATTCTAGGTAATGGTCAAAGACTTGGAACGCTTGTGATTGCAAGAAAAGATGGTCCATTCAACGAAGAAGATCTTGTTCTTGCTGAATATGCTGCAACTGTTGTGGGCATGGAAATCATCAGAGCTAAGAGTGAAGAGTTTGAAGAAGAAGCGCGTAAAAAAGCTGTTGTACAAATGGCGATTGGTACACTTTCATTCTCTGAATTAGAAGCAATTGAGCACATCTTCAACGAACTTGATGGTACAGAAGGCCTGCTGGTAGCAAGTAAAATTGCTGATAGAGTTGGTATCACACGTTCGGTAATTGTTAATGCATTACGTAAATTTGAAAGTGCTGGCGTTATTGAGTCTCGTTCATTAGGAATGAAAGGCACTTACATCAGAATTTTAAATGAAAAACTTACGGACGAACTAGAAAAACTAAAGAAATAATAAAATTATAAAGCCTGATCAAGTGTGAATGAAAACTTGATCAGGCTTTTGTAGTTTTTGGACAACGGTTAAATAGGTCCTTAAATACACAAAAGCATTACTTGATAAGATCAAAAAAAGGACGATTGTCACAATACTTGTAAATTATCATGAAAGCCCCAATTTAGCTTCATTCTATGTTATAATTATGAGTGATAGAGCGTGTAAATACAGTATTTTAACGCGCTTTAACAAATAAGACTATAAAAACTTTAAAGTGTCTTTAGTGAAGTGCCGATATTTTATGAAAGACTAAATCGGAGGCGATGATCATGTTAGATAAGTCCTTTCAAAGGGTTGATATATTTAAGAAAACGATGGATGCATCTTGGCTAAAAAATGAGACGATATCAAACAACCTAGCCAATGTGAACACACCTGGTTACAAGAGACAGGTTGTAAATTTTGAAAATGTTTTAAAAGACCATCTAAATATGGGTTCAGGGACAACAATGAGAATTACTAACAAAAAACACATGACAGCTAGTGGTCCACTAGGATTAAATCCACGAATTGATGAAGTTAAAGATACAAGCTTCAGAACGGATCAGAACAACGTTAATGTTGATGTTGAGATGTCTGAACTTGCTAAGAACCAAATAAAATACGCTGCACTGACAGAGCAGTTGAATGGACAGCTTACAAGGTTAAAGACTGCAATTAAAAGTAATCGATAGGAGGCGTGATGTATGAGTTTCTTTAATTCAATAAACGTGAGTTCTACAGGACTTACAGCTGAACGTCTGCGCATGGACGTAATTTCTGAGAATATTGCAAATGCGAATACGACAAGAACAAGTGCAGGGACACCTTATAGACGTAAAGTGCCTGTATATAGAGCTTTAGAATCCGAGGATTTTGGTGATATCCTGTCAAAAGCAAAAGGAAACAATCCAGTTGGTAATGGTGTTGAAGTCATCGGGATCAGAGAAGATTTATCTGAATTTAAACGTGAGTTTAATCCTGGACATCCTGATGCAGATGATGAAGGTTATGTACTACTACCCAATGTTGAAATTGTATCAGAAATGATCAATTTGATTTCTGCATCTAGAGCTTATGAAGCGAATACAACCGCTCTAAATAGTACCAAGTCTATGGCCATGCGAGCTTTAGAGATCGGAAAGTAAGTTGTCGTTTAATTCGTCAGTGTTAGTTAAGGAGGTAAGTCCTTGAAAATAGATCAAAATATAGTTAATTCAATACAGTCTAAACAAATCAACCCTACTAAAACAACTCAGAACTCATCAGTGGATTTTAAAGATATCATGATGGATGCACTTAATGAAGTTGGAGATACCGAAAAGATTGCACAGGCTATTGATGAAAAATTAGCTGTAGGCGATGTGGATAATTTACATGAACTGAGAATTGAGGCTATGAAAGCTGATATTACACTAAATATGGCAGTAGAAGTTAGAAATAAGGTTGTTGATGCTTACAATGAAATCATGCGTCTACAGTTCTAGTAATATGTAGTCAGACGTTGCTGAGATAAGAATATGACAGAATGCGCTACTACTGATAGTCGTTGATAAAGTAGCTTTACGAGGTGTAATAATGGGTGAATTTATTCAGAGAATTAGAACTCAAATAACAGAGTTTCTAGATAGTTTAGACAGAAGACAAAAAATATTATATTTTGGTGGTGGCTCAGCATTTGTACTCATTGTTGCTGTAGCCATTTTGTTGTTAACGAGAGTTGAGTATGTACCACTTGCAACAGGACTTTCGCTTGACGATGCGGCACGGATTACGACGAGTTTAACTGAACTGGGGATTACATATAAAGATGAGGATAATACGACCACCATCCTTGTGCCAAAAGCGGATATAAGTAGAGCTAAAATGCAGTTAACACTTAATGGATCTTTGACATCGAAGGATTTTAACTGGACACAGGCTTTTAGTAGTACATCACTTACATATACTTCCGAAGATAAAGATAAAATGTATGAACTTGCACAAGAAACAGCTCTAGCTGAGACAATTGAAACGCTTGACTCAGTTGAACGTGCAAAAGTCAACCTAACTGTACCAAGTGATAGTTCCTTTTTATTGAATGATCAAACCATGTCTAAAGCTTCAGTAACCTTGTTGTTAAAGGGGAGTAATACACTTAATCAACAACAGGTTAATGGTATTGTAATGATCCTTGTTAATTCGGTTAAAGGTTTAGACGCGAACAATGTCTCAGTTGTAGATAATACAGGTAGAGTTTTAAACGAAATTGCAAGCAGTGAGGGGCAAGTCCTTGCGAATAATCAGCAAGAGCTGCAACTTGATATACAAGACAAATTGGAGTCGGATCTGCAAGCTTTTCTGGCTACAATATTTGGTCAAGACAGTGTACGTGTTATGGCTTCTGTAACTTTAGATTTTGACAGTCAGATAACCAGCTCAACAATGTATAGTGTCCCAGTTGAAGGGGAAACAACAGGGTTGATACGAAGTATGACAGACATTCAAGAAAGCACTGTGAATGCAGGGACGGCAGGCGTTCCAGGAACAGATACAAACTCTGAACCCACAAATTATAGTGAAATAAGTGGATCAGGTACCCAATATCAGAAAGCATCAAAGACTATTAATTATGAAATGAATGAAACATTGACAACTGTTGAGAAGGCTCAAGGTCAAATTTAGAATATTACAGTCAGTGTTATTATAAATACGGCAAGTTTGGTAGATCAAACTCTAACAGAAGAACAGAGGGTTGAGATCACTGATCTTGTGTCAGCGGCAGCTGGGCTAGACACAAAAGTTGTGCAAGTCTCTGCTCAGACCTTTAATATTCCAGTTGATGAGTTTGCTACAGCTGTAGAGTCTGGTGGGATTCCACTATGGGTGTTTGGAATTATTGGTGTTGTTATCCTTGGTGCTGCAGGCAGCGCAATGTTCGTTATGAGACGTAGAGCTAAAACGGATGAAGAAGAACGTATTATGCGTGAGCTTGAAGAACAGCGCGAAATTGAGGAAATCAGACTTGAAGAAGCGGATCAATCAAGTCCTAAATTCCAAATTGAAAAATTCATTGATACAAACCCGGAAGTTGTTGCTCAATTATTGAGAGCTTGGCTTAACGACGAATAGAGGAGCAATAAGATATGGCTAGAAAAAAAGGTGAATTTACTGGAAGGCAAAAAGCTGCAGTCCTATTGATTTCATTAGGACCAGAGAAATCGGCACAGTTATTCTCTCATTTACAAGAAGATGAAATTGAGGAAATGACCTTAGAAATTGCCAATATGCGTAAAGTTGATCCAGATGAAAAAGAAAATATTTTAGAAGAATTCTATCAAGTTTGTCTAGCGCAGGAATTTGTTTCAGAAGGTGGTATTGGATACGCTAAAGAGGTTCTTGAGAAAGCTATGGGATCACAGAAGGCCCTTGAAATCATCAATAAACTAACCGCTTCTTTACAAGTTAGACCCTTTGACTTCGTTAGAAAAGCAGATGCAGGTCAACTGTTAAACTTTATTCAGAATGAACATCCTCAAACACTTGCACTTATATTGTCTTACCTCAATCCAGGACAGGCATCCTCGATTCTTGCTGCACTACCGCAAGATAAGCAGGCTGATGTTGCTCAAAGGATTGCGCTGATGGAATCTACATCACCTGAGGTTATCAAAGAGGTAGAGCTAGTTCTGGAAAGAAAACTCTCATCAATGGTTACGCAGGATTATGCAGCGACTGGCGGTATTCAAGCGATTGTTGATATTTTAAACTCAGTAGACCGTGGTACAGAGAAGTTTATTATGGAAACTTTAGAAATACAAAATGCGGACCTTGCTGAAGAAATTCGTAAACGTATGTTTGTATTTGAGGATATTATTAATCTGGATAGTGTATCTATTCAGAGATTTATTCGTGAAATTGATAATAACGATCTATCTGTTGCCTGTAAAGGTGCTACAGAGGAAGTTAGAGATGTTATATTTGCCAACATGTCGAAGCGTATGGCTGAAATGCTACAGGAAGATATGGAATTCATGGGACCTGTTAGATTACGAGATGTTGAAGAAGCACAGCAGAAAATCGTTAATGTTATCCGTAAGCTAGAAGAAGCTGGAGAAATCATAATTGCACGTGGTGGAGGAGATGAAATCATTGTCTAGAATTGTTAAACGTACACAGGTTATTCTAGATGAAAAGAAGTTTAGACTAACTCCTGAGATAACACCAGACATTCCACCTGAACTCGATGAACAAGAAACTCAAGGCGCTGAAGAGGTTACCTCCGCAGCGCCTTCTATTAGTGAAGAAGATTTGAAAAACATGGTGGATGAGGCTGTAATGGAAGCTCGGACGCTCACTGAAAAAGCAAAAGTTGAAGCAGACCAGATTGTTGAAGTAGCGTATGAACAGGTCAAAGGAATTTATGAGAAAGCCAATCAAGAAGGGTATGATGAAGGCTACCAGATTGGGTTTGAAGAAGGCAGACAACAGTCAGATGTTCTAATACAAGAGGCACTTAATATTAAAGAAACTGCTGTAGCTCAATATAAAAGTATGTTAGACAATGCTGAACCTGAAATTATTGATCTTGTTATTGTGACTGTTGAAAAAATACTCAATAAACATATTGATGAAGATGGTGTTGTTATTGAAGGGCTCATCAAAAGTGCGCTTGAAAAGTGTGCTTATACAGATGACTTGGTCTTACGAGTTTCTTCAGAGGACTTTAGTTATGCCCTTAGTTTAAAAGATAGAATTCTTACCTTAGCTGAAAGCGTGGATAGTATAGAAATTAAAGAGGATAAATCATTAGGTCCTGGTAGTTGTATAATTGACACAACTGCAGGAAGTGTTGACAGCAGTGTTTCAACTCAGTTTGAGCAAATTAGAAGTATGTTTGAGTCTTTGTTGGGTAGTGAGTGATGACGATGAATAAAATCGATTTATTAAAATATAGAAATGCACTAGATCATTTGAATCTAATAAAGTATAGTGGCCGGGTTTCAAAAGTTGTTGGTTTAACAATTGAGTCTGAAGGGCCTGCCGTTGAGTTAGGGGAAGTTTGTGATATTTTTCCTCTAAAAAGTGATGTTCCAATCAAAGCCGAAGTTGTGGGTTTTAAAGGGGAAATTGTCTTTTTAATGCCGTTAGGTGAAATGTCGGGAATTGGACCAGGTAGTAAAGTTGTTGCCACAGGACATGAACTTCATGTAGATGTTGGTGAGAACCTACTTGGAAGAGTTCTTGATGGACTTGGACACCCGATAGATGGAATGAATAAACCCGTAACAAATAAAAAATACTCAGCAGACAACGATCCTCCGAATCCACTCATGAGAGATCGAATTGCTGAACCACTTCCATTAGGCGTCAAAGCGATAGACGGACTGATAACATGTGGTAGAGGGCAACGTATTGGTATATTTGCAGGTTCGGGTGTAGGGAAAAGTACACTTATGGGCATGATCGCTAAGAATACGACTGCTGATGTGAATGTAATAGCATTGATCGGCGAGCGTGGTAGAGAGGTTCGTGAGTTTATTGAGAACGAACTTGGAGAAGAAGGTCTAAAAAAATCTGTACTCATTATTGCAACATCTGACAAACCTGCTTTGGTTCGAGTAAAGGGGGCAATGCTTGCCACTTCGATTGCTGAATATTTTAGAGACCAAGGTAAAAACGTCGTGCTAATGATGGATTCGCTAACTAGATTCTCCATGGCACAAAGAGAAATAGGACTTGCAGTTGGAGAACCGCCAGTAACAAGAGGATATACCCCTTCGGTATTTGCAGTTCTACCGAGACTGCTCGAGCGTGCTGGCAACTCAGAGAAAGGTTCTATAACAGGGTTGTACACGGTCTTAGTAGATGGTGATGACTTTAATGAGCCGATATCGGATGCTGTTCGTGGTATTTTAGATGGTCATATTCTTCTTTCGCGTAGACTAGCACATCTGGGACATTACCCGGCAATTGATATTTTAGGAAGCGTAAGCCGTGTTATGCCACAAATTGTAGATGCTGCTCATTTAGAGTCCTCTAGGAAGTTTAAAGAAATTATGGCGACTTACAGTGAAGCAGAGGACCTAATAAATATTGGTGCCTACGCCAAAGGTACAAACATTAAAATTGATGAAGCTATTGAGAAATACCCATTGTATATGAAGTATTTGGCTCAAGGTATGCATGAAAAAAGCACATACCAGAGTTCTGTGAATGAACTGAAAAAAATGTCCAACTAGAAGGTGAATTATTGTGAAGTCATTTGTGTTTAAATATCAGAGGGTTCTAAAACAGCGTGAAGATGAAGAAGAGGATGTTAAAACCAAACTGGGAGAAGTGAATTTTGAACTTCAACAGTTGCTTGCTCAAAAAAATCAAATTCTTTCACAGCAAAGAACATTTATGGATGATGTACAAACGAGACTCTCGGGTGGTGTAAGGACCTCTGAGTTACAAATGTTTGAGCAATCCAAATACCACTTTAAGTCAAAATTAGAGAACCTTGAGGCCAAAATAGCTGAGGTTCGATTAAGAATAGTTCAAATTAAGAAAGAACTAACGGAAGCTGTTAAACAAAGAAAAATTATGGAAAAATTAAAGGAAAAAGAGTTAGAAGCATATACAGAAGCACTAAATGCATCAGAAAGAAAAGTAATAGAGGAAATCGTCAATTATAGAAGTTCTCAGAAGAGTGGTGATTCGTAATGGCTGAAAAAAAAGAAGAAAAAGGCGGAGGCCTTAAAACAATACTCATATTGGTTGTTGTGTTAATTATTTTGCCTACTGGGGTTTTGGCTGGATTTTATTTTTTGAGTGATACATTCAAAATTGAAACGAATAAAATATTAAGTAATGTTCCTGGCCCTGTAGGGACATATTTTGAACAATTCCCTACGCAACAAGAGACGTCCTTGCAGCTAAAATCTATTGCTGAGTATTACTTGGACATAGATCAAGATAGAGCTGTAGATAAGTTATCATTACTTGCAACCGAAGATGAGATGGTCTATGACGAAGTTATTAAACATATGCTGCGAATGAACCCCAATGCGACTAAACTCATATTAGAGCAGATTCGTGGTGATAATATTAAAAAAGACATTATCCTAAATACATTAGACCAAATTCATGAAGAGCAAAATGTAGATACCAAGTCAAGAGCAGACTATTTAAGTTCCCTAAGCATACAAACTGCAATGGAGGAAATAGCCTTTATCATTGATGCCTCTGTGAATGGCCATAAGGAGATGGCATCTTATATTGACGCCATGGATATAGAAAATGCTGCTAAATTGATGGAACAGCTCCCAACAGAAGATTTTAACAAAATAATGTCGTTTATGGATGAGACAAAAACAAGAGAAGTAAGAACAACAATTGCAGATAACAAAAAAAGAATGACAGAACTAGAAAATATAGCTTTGATTTACTCATCAGAGGACAAAACGACCCTGATAGATCTTTTAGGAAATACATCAACATATAAACTTGAGGAATTGGCGAAGTTATACTCAGAGTTAGGCCCAATAAAGGCTGGACAGGTGCTTGCAAGTCTTAAAAATGATAATTTTACCTTTGAGTTGATCAATAAAATTAAGGATCAACAAATTATTGAAACAGGTTCTGATAAAATTACTGCAGATATTCTAAAATCATTAAAGATTTATAAGGAATTTGACGATAATGTTACTGAGATGACAAAAGTCTATTCCAATATGGACATCGGGAACGTCTCTAATGTTATTCAAAGGATGATTCGTAACAGTTCCGTTCCTAAAATATACAGTTTAGAGAATGGTGAATCTATTATAATTTCCGATGAAGATATTGCTTTAGAATTGATATCTCGTTTTGATGCAGTACGCGTTGGTGAGCTATTATCAAATTTTGATGATACATTAGCATCAGATATTTCGAGAAAACTTACCTTACCCAAGACCAATTAGGAGGTGACTTAAGTGTTACAAGGAGGATCAGCCATAATGTTTAATGGGCTAGATACTCGTCAGCTTAAAGTTTCCGGTGGAGATTCAAGAACGGCAGCGTTTGATTTTAAATCAGTTTTATCTGAGAAACGCAGTACAGCTTTTGATTCTGATAAAGACCGGTCGATAAGTCGAAAAGATGAAAAACTGAATAAGCACGAAATGACGAGAAAAGAAAAGCCTTTGGTAAACAAAAAAAGAGAAAGTCAGGATGTTAAGAAGACAGACTCAAAAGAAAAAACAAAGACAGATGAATCAAAGGAAAGCAAAGAAATTAGAGCAGCTAAAAAATTGCTCGAAAAATTGGGTATGAGCGTTGATGAAATTGATCAAATGCTTGGATTGATGCCTGAAGAAATGATTTCTGAATTAACAGCACTCATGAATATGATCCCACAGTTAAGCGGGTCAGTAAGTAAAGAAGGCGAAATGTTAGAAGGGTTGTCATCATTGGTAGGTTCGATTTCAAATCTTCTTGATGAACTCTCTCAGCTAGATAATATTTCGAGTAATTTACTATCTACAATTCAGAGTCTAGAATCCAAATTAGATATGGCTCAACTTAATTTGGAATCAATGGAAATTGAAGAATTTACAGAAATACTTAAAGAGGTTCAGTCTTTAACTTCTGAAGGTACAGAGACAAGTGTTGAAAAAGGCAATTCAGAAATTGAAATACTTGATGTTGAAGTTACAAGTGTTAAAGATGAAACTTCAAGTACAGATGTTAAGAATCAGGATGTTTCAAAAGTCGAAACAGATCAAACTAGTGGTGAACAGTCGGCTGAGGGCAGCGCTACAGATGCTGAATCGTCTGAGAATGGCACAGGTAATTCTTATTCATCAACAGTGGTTGCAAGTAATACGGAGTTGTCACCGAGTCAAGTAGACCAACAGTTTACGGACATGTTGAAAGTCGAAAACACTGTCATAAAAAATACCCAACCTATGGAACTTGCATCTGGACGTGTCAGATTAGCACAAAACGTCATGGATCAGGTAATGCAGGGAGCTAAGTTGCAGCTAAATCCGATGGAGAATGGACAGCAAGTAATACTTCGTCTTAGACCAGAAGAACTTGGAAATGTTAACCTTAAATTATCTGTTGAAAAAGGTATTTTGATGGCTGAGTTTAGTGTTGAAAGTCAAATTGTTAAAGAAACACTTGAATCTAACATGAGTGACTTAAAACAAGCTCTTTCAGAAAAAGGATACAATATTGAAGGTATGGAAGTATCGGTTGACCAAGAGCAAACAGAGCAGCAGAGTGAGAATCAGTTCTTTAACCAAAGCAAACAAAGAAAGTACTTTTTCGGATTAGAAGAAGATTTACCTGACTTTGAATCAATAAACAAGTCATTAGCAGGTTTACAGTCATCCTTTGAATATTTTGGATAGGAGGTATAAAATATGTCAGATATTAAAGTAATGAATGGATTGTTTACACAGTCTCAGTTGGATGCTTTAGATGAAATTTCGAAAAACAAGGAAAATGAAGAGAAGCTAAAGAATCAAGATGTTGACAAAGATGCATTCCTTAAACTGTTTATGACACAACTTGCGCATCAAGATCCACTAAGTCCAATGGACAACAAGGACTTTATCGCACAAATGGCCCAGTTTTCTTCAGTCGAACAGTTAACCAATATTGCTTCATCTACATCAGAATCGCTTAGTAATGATACAACAATATCAGCACAGATTGAGGCAATGAATAACAATATAGTCGAACTGATTAATAAAATTGATGGTACGACAACTACTACTGAAGGTGAAACAACTGTTGATGATAGTCTAAATGCCACATTGAATGAAATTAAAGCTGTTAATTCAGATATGCTCAACCAGTTGATCAATCTTAACAAAGCAAGTGAAGCATACTCAGGTGAATAGGTCGTGATGATATGAAACCTATAAATATGAATAATGATTATGTGTTACGTAAAGCTAAAATTACTGGTGTTAATCAAACGCCCAAAGGAAGCAATCAAACACAGGGTGTTAAAAGTCAGAAAAGTTTTGAAGAAATACTTGGAAAGATTCAAAGTAATCAGGAATTAAAGTTTTCAAAACATGCTCTACAAAGACTTGAGTCAAGAGACATCCATCTTAATGAGACAGATATTGAGAAATTAAATCAAGCTGTGGATAAAGCAGAATCAAAAGGTGTAAAGGATGCACTCATCATTATGGGAGATAAAGCATTCATAGCCAGTGTTACCAACAGAACTATTATTACAGCAGCTGCAGAAGATCAGCTGAAAGAAAATGTTTTTACAAAAATTGACGGCGCGGTTATTATTTAGACTGGACCTATAAAGGAAGTCAAGGATTTCTGACCGATAGACGAAATCCACCGCGCATCTAACGATCTTAAGGAGGTCACAATTATGATGCGATCTATGTACTCTGGTATATCAGCACTTCGTGCTCACCAGACGCGTATGGATGTTATTGGTAACAATATTGCCAATGTTAATACAGTAGGCTATAAAGCCTCAAAAGTTACTTTCTCAGAAGCATTTAACCAAACACTTTCTGGAGCTGGTTCATCATCAGACTCTGGTCGTGGTGGTACAAACCCTCAACAAGTTGGACTGGGTGCCAACTTATCAAGTATTACTGTTTACCATACACAGGGTGCAACTCAAAGAACGGATAATCAAACAGATTTGATGATTGATGGTAGTGGCTACTTCATTCTTTCGCCAGATAGTTCAGGCGAAAATAGATTTTTCTCAAGAGCTGGTAACTTTACAGTTGATAGACTTGGATATTTGGTTGCACCAAATGGGTATAAGGTACTTGATAAAGATTATAAACCTGTTCAAATCAATCAATCGGATACAATGAATGCTACTGAAACAGGCAAAATTGAACTTCAAGGCAACTTAGACTTTAATGAAGAAACGGATGCAACAACGGATATTTCATATTCGACTACTGTAGATTTGTACGATAGTGTTGGGGATACGAACACAGTTACTGTAAACTTTGGTGAGAAGTATACCACTCAACCTGGTACTTCACCTGGATTCTCTTATAGAATCGTTCAGCTTCCATCTCCAGATGGGGATGCAACAACAAATATTGGTGCGTTAACTGATGTTAATATTGCTGATGGAACAAGTACTGCAGCTTTTGATGCTGCTGACCCGACTGCCAATGCAATTTTTGCCGAATTTGACGATTCTGGTAACTTTATTCGTATGGTTGATCAGTTGGATTTCACAGATGTTGGTGGAGAACTATATGTTGATTCAGCAGATACGCTGAATGAACTTGGTGCTGCTGTTCCTGATGGAAGAAATGATTTGGGTAATACAATAACACCAACGGTTACACTCCAAGCTGGCGGTGTTGATGATGTTCAATTTACACTCGATGAAGATATGTTTGCAAAATTATCACACTATTCTCAAGTAACAGATGCAAATGCAGTTGCTGTCGACGGGAACTCAGCTGGTGTTATTGATAACTTTACAATTGCAGCAAATGGTGAGGTTATCGGTATCTTTACAAATGGTGAAAGAGAAGTTTTAGCAACAATAGGTATGGCGGATTTTGATAACCCTTCTGGTTTACTTAAAATCGGTGGAAACTTATTCTCTGAAACTGTCAACTCAGGAACGCCTAAATTTGGCCAACCGGCAACAGGTAGTTTTGGCGCACTTACACCAGGTGCTTTAGAAATGTCAAATGTAGACTTATCTGCTGAATTTACTGATATGATTACTACACAACGTGGTTTCCAAGCGAATTCAAGGGTAATAACTACATCAGATGAAATTCTTCAGGAACTTGTTAATTTAAAGAGATAATAATAAGTAGTTTGTATTAATAAATAAAAATAGTGAGCTCCGGGCATTTGCCCGGACTCGTTTATGGGAATTGGTGATGTGATGATTAGACTGACCAGACTAAATGGGAAAGCATTTGTTGTGAATGCTGAACTGGTTGAAATATTAGAAGAAACACCCGATACTGTGGTTACTTTAGTAAATGGGAATCGATTTGTAGTTACAGAGACAGTTGACGAAGTAGTGAATCGGATAGTAAAATATAGGAAAAAGATTTACCATTTCACCATAGATAATAACGCAGATAGAAGTGGGGTGTAGAAATTGGATTTAGCTAGTGTAGGCGGTATGGTAATAGGTTTAGTCCTTATTCTCTGGGGGATCGTCTCTGGTGGTAGTTCTGTTGGATCATTTATTGATACAGGTTCAATTATCATCGTAATTGGGGGCGGGTTTGCAGGAACCGTTGTAGCTTTTCCTCTGGCTGCAACAACAGGATTTGGAAAAGTTTTAATGAAAGCAATTAAACCTAATGATTTTAAGACAAATGAAATCATTGGAAAAGTAATTGATCTTGCAAATGTAGCTCGTAGAGAAGGTCTGCTAGCCCTTGAAGAAGCGGTTAATGATATCCAAGATGAGTTTCTACAAAAAGGTGTAATGCTTATTGTAGATGGAACGGACCCTGAACTTGTTAAGAACATTCTTGAAACAGAGTTGGGCAGCCTTCAAGACAGACATGCAAGTGGTAAAGGTTATTTTGATACACTGGGGGCCTTTATGCCAGCATTTGGTATGATTGGAACCCTTATCGGACTGGTAGCCATGTTATCTAACCTGAGTGATCCGAGTTCGATCGGTCCTGCCATGGCAGTTGCACTTTTAACAACATTTTATGGATCGTTATTTGCAAACCTGTTCTGGATTCCACTGGGTCAGAAACTTGGTGTAAATAGTGCAGAGGAACAATTGATACGTCAGGTTATGATTGAAGGACTTTTATCAATTCAAGCAGGAGAAAACCCACGTATCATAGAAGAGAAACTAAAGGCATTCCTACCTCCAGATGTTCGAAAGACTATTGGAACACAAGAAGGAGAGGGTGGAGAGTAAATGGCAGAGAAGAAATGTCCTGAATGTAAAGCTGGTGCACCCGAATGGATGACTACATATGGTGACATGGTAACACTCCTAATGGCCTTCTTCGTAATGCTTTTTGCCTTTTCAAGTATTGATGCTCAGAAGTTTGAACAGGTCATGCAATCGTTTCAGGGGTCGGCAGGTATATTATCTGGTGGTGTAACATTAAATCAGAATGATTTGATATTTGAAGCACTTCCAGAGTCGAATATAACTGAAACCGTTGTTACAGTTGAAGATAACCTAGAACTTATAAAAGAAACAATACAAGAATATATAGAACTAAAGGAACTAGAATCTGAGGTTTCTGTTGAATTTGACACACGTGGACTTATTATTCGATTTAAGGATAATGCCTTATTTGATTCCGGGAGTGCAAACTTAAAATCAAGTTCTGAGGAAATATTACAATTTATTGGTGAACTTCTAAAGAATGAGGAATTTATGGACCGGTCTGTACGTGTTGAGGGCCATACCGATAATATACCAATTAATACAGCTAGGTTCCCTTCAAACTGGGAACTGTCAACAACACGTTCAACAAATGTTATTAAGTATTTTATTAATACATCTGAAATCGAGCCCGTTAGATTGTCGGCTTCTGGGTATGGTGAATACTATCCCATAGCAGATAATACAACAGGTGAAGGACGATCAAAAAACAGACGTGTTGATATTGTCATATTAAGTAGATTTTTTGAAACAACTGGACCAGAAGCAGAAAATAATTCAGGGGAGAGTACACAAGATGAATAAGACAGTAATGATAATAGTAGCAGTGGTTGTACTTCTTGCAGTAGCTGGAGCAGCAGTGTTTTTCTTAGTTTTTAATAAGTCGGATGAGCCAGAGCCCGTTGTATACATTGAATTTGAGATGGGTGAACTTTATACGAACTTAGCGGATGAACGGAAAATTTTAAAGTTCAATATGGTAGTAGAATATACTGACGAAACGCTACTGACACTTATTACTACGAACAAGTCAAAGATCACAAACAATGTTTATGAAATTTTTAGAAGAAAAACATATGAGCAAACACAAAGTCCTAGTTTCCAAGAAAGAACTAGAGATGAGATAAAAGAAATGATTATTGAGATTTTAGAATCTGATGCTGAAACTATCACGAATGTGTATTTTCTCCAATTCATCATCCAAGGCTAGTATTAGTCCCTAAACGTGATTGAAAAAAGGAGGTGAGGTAAATGTCAGACGTATTGTCCCAAGGTGATATAGATGAACTCTTATCCGCCCTTAGTACCGGTGAGGTTAACGTAAAAGAGATTGAAGAAGTATCACACGAGAAAAAGATAAGAAAGTATGATTTCTCCAGACCTGACAAGTTTGCGAAAGATCAGTTGAAGACATTAGAAATCATTCATGAAAACTTCTCGAGACTACTAAATAACTTTTTATCTGGTTATTTGAGAACTTTTATTGAAATTGAGGTTTTATCAGTACAGAGTTTGATTTATAATGAATTCAGTAACTCTATTTCCAATCCTGCAATACTTGGCATTGTAGACTTCGCACCTCTAGACGGACAGATCATTATTGATTTGTCAACGGACATAGCATTTGCGATGATTGAACGTGTTCTTGGTGGTGCAGGTGCCAGTGTTCATAAAGAACATAGAGCACTTACTGAAATAGAAATGACGCTTCTTAAAACTGTGTTAATAAAGTTTATTAATTTACTTAGAGAACCATGGGGTAACATAATAGAAATGAGACCGAAGCTTGAAGCAATTGAGACAAATTCACAATTTGCTCAAATCGTGTCTCCATCAGAATCTATTGCGCTTGTAACATTCAGTATAAAAGTCGGCGAAGTAGAGGGTATGATCAATATTTGTATACCTCATTATGTAATTGAACCTATTCTACCTAATCTTAGTTCGAAACTTTGGTTTTCTAAAAGTCAGAAAAAAGACACGACAGGTGATGAACGTCAAGCGCTTCACGATAGTGTTGGATCAAGTAATGTAATGATTCGTACGATTGTTGGGAGTACACAAATTTCAGTCGGAGAGTTTTTAGGACTCCAAACTGGAGATGTTGTAATTCTCGATAAAAAAATCGAAGAGGATTTTGAAATATTTGTAGAAAAAGACTTACAATTTTATGGTCGACCAGGGTCAAAGAAAAATAATGTTGCCATCAAAATAACAAAATCTCTAACGGAAGGAGATGAAGTAAATGGCTGATATGCTCTCTCAAGAAGAAATAGATGCATTATTAACTGGTGGAGATTCCGACGATTCATCCCCAAGTGGTGCAGTTCCTCATCTTACGGATGATGAAAAAGATGCACTTGGTGAAGTTGGCAATATAAGTATGGGTACAGCTGCAACAACGTTATTTACACTGTTGGGGCAAAAAGTAACCATCACAACACCACGGGTATTCGAAACAAATATGAATGAATTATCAAAGGATTTTGAAGATCCTCTTGTCATGATTCATATAAAGTATAAAATAGGTATAGAGGGATTAAACTTATTAATCCTTAGAGAAAGTGATGTAAAAATAATAACTGATTTAATGATGGGTGGAGATGGTACAAATGTACCAGAGGAACTTACTGATTTACACCTAAGTGCGATCGGTGAAGCAATGAATCAAATGATTGGTTCTGCATCTACTTCTCTCTCAGAAATGTTAGCAACCAAGGTGGATATTTCTCCACCTGAGGCTATATATGAACAAATATCGAATGTTGATATTAGTTCGTTTGGAATTGATGGAGACGAACCACTAGTTAAAACTGCCTTTAAGATGACTGTTGGTGATTTAATTGACAGTGAAATCATGCAGATACTTCCAGTGGATGTTGCTAAGCAGCTAGTGACGAGTCTACTTGAATCCAGTACACCACAAGAGGTCGCAGAACCTGAAATGCCTGCACCGGCACAAGCTCCTGTTGCACCACCGGTACAACAAGCACCACCGATGCAACAGCCGCAGGCAGCTCAACAACCGCCTCCTCAACAAGCACCACCAATGCAACCTCAGCAACCTTATGAGCAACAGTCAGCTTATGCTGCGCCACCGCCTCAAGGGTACCAGCAAGCACCACCAAGACAATATGCGAATCCGGTAAATGCTCAACCATTCCAATATGAGAGTTTTGACGGAGGAACTGCTGGACAAAGTTTCTCAGCTGATATTGCACTCATCAAAGATGTCCCCCTTGAAATTACCGTTGAACTTGGTCGAACATCTAAAAAAATCAGTGAGATTCTAGAATTTGGAATTGGCACTGTCGTCGAGTTAGAACGATTAGTAGGTGAGTCTTTGGACATATTGGCGAACGGCAGAAAAATTGCAAAAGGGGAAGTTGTCGTCGTTGATGAAAATTACGGTGTTCGTATTACGGACATAATTGTACCTGAAAAAAGAATCAATAATGCTTAGCAAAGTTTAAGGAGGATTTCATATGCCGAACGGAATACTAGTTGTTGATGACGCTGCATTTATGCGTATGATGGTTAAAGATGTATTAACAAAAAATGGGTATACAGTACTTGGTGAAGCTGAGAATGGGCAAAAGGCTATAGAAAAATACAAAGAGCTAAACCCTGATTTGGTTATCATGGATATCACAATGCCAGAAGTAGATGGTATTCAAGCAGTAAAAGAAATTAAGAAGATCGATCCAAATGCGAAAATCGTAATGTGTTCAGCAATGGGTCAACAAGCTATGGTTATTGAATCTATTCAAGCTGGTGCACGAGACTTTATTGTAAAGCCTTTCCAGGCTGATCGTGTTATTGAAGCTGTTAAAAAAGTATTAGGATAAATCGTGGAAGGGGACGATGCATATGAAGCATGTTTCCTTTCCACTTTACACACTTTCAAAATATGGACCAGATAGTGTAATTGATGGTATGTCATACGGCGTTTTTATCAATTTTTCTTTATTTTTTCTGGTCTTGTTTTTAGTGTATTATCTTGTACGACGTGCTACGAACTCAGGTAAAAATCAACTGTTTAGTAAGCACATGCGCATAGTGGAAAAAATGCCTCTTGGTATGGACCGATATGTTTTGATTATGGAATTAAAAGAAGTGTATTACGTAGTATATATGGACAAAAATGGCGCCACTCTATTAGACAAAAGAAATGATCTGAATATAGAAACAGTTGAATCAAACAATGACTTTCAGCAAATCATTTCAAAATTGGTGTCAAAAAAAGATAAGGAACAGGATGAATCTGATGATGTATAGGGGCTTTTTTAGACTGATTAAAAATCGTGGCACTTGCTATAAAGCGTGTGCTTTATTAGTCGTTTTTGTATTTGTTTTAGGGATCATCCCGCAAACGCCCGTATTTGCAGAGGATATTACTATTCCTTCTCTAAATGTTGATTTTGGTCAGTCTGCATCTGGTGAAGAGGCGGCGTCCACTGTACAGATTTTACTTTTCTTCACTATTTTAACGATAGCACCATCAATACTTTTAATGACAACATGTTTTACTAGAATAATAATTATTTTTTCATTTATAAGACGAGCGCTTGCGTTGCAAACAACGCCACCGAATCAAGTAATTATCGGACTTGCGCTCTTTTTAACGTTCTTTATAATGTCGCCAGTAATCACAGAAATAAAGACGAATGCTTATGACCCGCTTGTTGCAGGTGAGATTAACCAAGAGGTAGCTTTAGAAAACGCAGAAAGGCCCCTTAGGGAGTTTATGTTACGACAGGTGCGGACCAAGGATTTGAAATTATTCATTGATCTTGCAGGTGTTCAAGAAGTCTCAGAATATGAGGATATCCCGACGACAGCCTTAATTCCTGCATTTATCATAAGTGAGATTAAAACGGGTTTTGAAGTGGGATTCTTGATTTTTATTCCATTCATAGTTGTAGATATGATTGTAGCGAGTACTCTTATGGCACTGGGAATGATGATGTTGCCACCGGTAATGATTTCTATGCCGTTCAAAATACTACTTTTCATTATGGTAGACGGTTGGAACCTAATCGTCGAAAAAATCATAATGTCCATTCGATAGCGGAGGTGCAGTATGGATCAAGGAATGGTGGTCGATGTTTTTTCGCTAGCGCTTAAAACAATTATGATGCTTGCAGCGCCAATGTTACTTTCAGCGCTTACGATTGGTTTAATTGTTGCAATTTTTCAAGCGACTACACAAATTCAAGAGCAGACATTGGCCTTTGTACCCAAAATATTGGTTGTTTTCATCGTTCTAATGACTGCTGGGCCGTGGTTGTTACAGAATTTAATATCAATGACAATGACAATTTTTAGCTACATGGATCAGGTAATTCTATAACATCGGGGTGGTATCATGGCACTTTCAGCATTATTTATAGCGTTGGTATTATGTATTTCTCGTATGTCAGGGCTGTTTATTATACTACCTATATTTGGGAGCCGAAATATACCTGCTCAAATGAAGATTGGTCTTGTGTTTTTCACAAGTTATGTGATTCTTCCAATCTTGGACCTTCAATATATTACAAATATTGATACATTACTAAATCTTGCTTATTTGGTAATCATAGAGTTTGTAATAGGTCTTACATTTGGTCTTGCGATTGTTATTGCCTTAAGTTGTCTATACCTAGCAGGTGCAATTATTGATAGAAATATTGGTTTTTCAATGGTAAGTGTTGTAAATCCAATTGGGACAGGACAGTTGCCTGTCACAGCAAACCTTTTTTACATAATGACTTTGATGGTTTTCTTTATTACAGACAGCCATCATTACCTTATTCGTACACTAGTAGAAACCTATGAATTTGCTCCAGTAGGACGGGGGTTTCTCAATATTTTTGTATCACTTGAACTGACGGACATATTGCAGGCAGCATTTATAACTGGTTTTAAATTGTCATCACCTTTTATTATTACAATATTTGTTACCAATGTTCTACTTGGATTACTTGCAAAAGCAATGCCAGGGATGAATGTATTTATGTTGGGGATGCCTTTTAAAATTTCTGTTGGATTCTTCTTATTTACTATTCTGATGCCAAGTTATGTCTCGGCATTTGCGGAAGTGTTTAATGACATTTGGGAAACCATAGCCAAAATGATGGTGTATATAAGATGAAAAAACTTATAAAAGTAAATCTCCAATTATTTGGTGGAGAAAAAACGGAACAAGCGACAAGCAAAAAAAGAAGAGATGCACGCATGAAAGGCCAGGTTGTGCAAAGTAAAGACCTTGGATCTGCTGTATCTTTGCTTGCTGTTTTCTTTGGAATCGATATATTAAAAGAATATTTGATAACGAAAATGTTGGAGTATGTTGGTGTTGTAACCAGCGCTATGGAAGGGCCAGATAGAATGGCAGACATAACTTATGTCTTGCAGCTACTTGGTTATACATTTAGAACGATTCTTGTTATGGCGCTTCCTATTATGGGAATTGCTGTCGTTGTGGGTGTAGTACTTGCATATATGCAGGTTGGCTTTTTATTCACAACGAAAACACTACAACCCAAACTGGACAAGATTAGTCCAATCAGTGGTTTTAAAAGACTTTTTTCATTAAAATCATTGGTAGAGCTGGTCAAATCAGTTTTGAAAGCAACAGTACTCCTTTATATAACTGGATCTTACTTAATAGATAGACAAAATGAGCTTGTCATGCTATTTGATATGAATGTATTTCAAATAGCAGCCCTAATGTGGGATATAACATTTAATGTCATGCTCAGAGCAGTAATTTTACTTTTGGTACTCGCAGTACTAGATTATGCTTACAAACATTGGCAGAATGAAAAAGATCTTATGATGTCAAAACAAGAAATAAAAGATGAATATAAAATGACAGAAGGCGACCCTCAACTTAAAGGCAAGATAAAGCAAAAGCAGAGGGAGATATCCATGGGTCGAATGATGTCAGATGTTCCTGAAGCCGATGTAATCATCACAAATCCATCGCACTTTGCAATTGCAATAAAATATGATCCAGATAAAGCTGACGCCCCAAAAGTCGTTGCAAAAGGAAAAGATTTGATTGCTAGAAATATTAAAAAAATTGCAGAAGAGAATGACATACCTGTCATTGAAAATAAACCTCTTGCAAGAGCGCTCTATGCCGAAGTTGAAATAGGTGCATTTATTCCTGAAGAACTTTATCATGCAGTCGCAGAAGTACTTGCATATGTATACAAGTTAAACAAAACAAGTTAAGGAGGGTATCATGAAATTTAGTGATATTGGTGTTGTCATATTACTGATTGGCATTATCATGCTAATGATCATACCTGTGCCTCTAGTATTCTTAGATTTATTTTTAAGTATGAACATTGCCTTAGCAATGATCATTATGCTTATTTCTATGTTTATCAAGGAACCGTTAGAATTTGCTGTGTTTCCATCAATGTTACTAATTACAACATTGTTCAGACTTTCTCTAAATATTTCAACGACAAGAAAAATCTTATCTGAAGGCCAAGCTGGTAGTGTTATTGATGCATTTGGCGAGTTTGTTATTGGTGGGGATGCAATTGTAGGTTTTGTAATATTCATTATTATTATTCTTATTCAGTTCTTAGTAATAACAAAAGGTTCGGAGAGAGTATCGGAAGTTGCAGCTAGATTTACTTTAGATGCAATGCCTGGTAAACAAATGGCAATTGATGCTGATTTAAACTCAGGACTGATTTCTGAAGCTGAAGCAAGAACTAGAAGATCGACTATTCAAAATGAAGCAGATTTTTATGGCGCAATGGATGGTGCAAGTAAGTTCGTTAAAGGTGATGCCATTGCAGGTATCATAATAACTATTGTTAACATTGTTGCCGGATTTGCAATTGGCGCATTCAGGTTTGGATTATCTATACCTGAAGCTTTGGAAAAATATACTTTACTAACCGTTGGTGATGGTCTTGTAGGTCAGATTCCTGCACTTATGATTTCAGTGGCAACGGGTATTGTAGTTACTCGAGCTGCATCGGATTCTAACTTGAGTCAGGATGTATTTTCTCAATTATTTAGAGAACCCAATATAATGTTTATTGTTTCAGGTGTACTGGCTTCTTTAGGGTTGTTTACACCCCTACCGGCAGTTCCGCTCATATCAATAGCATTGTTTTTAACATATTTAGGTTACACATTAACACGTGAAGTAAAAAAGGCAATTGAAGAAGACGTTGCTCAAGAAGACGAAGAAGCACCAGAGATGGATGATATCAGGAAACCTGAGAATATCATTCCCTTGCTACAAGTAGATCCGATTGAACTTGAGTTTGGTTACGGAATTATACCACTGGCTGATCCTAACCAAGGTGGCGATTTATTCGATAGACTTGTAATGATTAGAAGGCAAATTGCTCTCGAATTGGGAATTGTTGTACCAATGATCCGTCTTAGAGATAATATTCAGTTGGAACCAAACGCATATTCCATAAAAATTAAAGGGAATGAAGTGGCATATGGCGAAATAATGTTTGATCACTATTTAGCGATGGATCCAGGAAATGCAGAAGGTACAGTAGAGGGTGTGGACACAGTTGAACCTGCATTTGGCTTACCTGCTAAATGGATTTCAGCAGATGAACGTGAAAAAGCAGAAGTTCTTGGATTTACTGTAGTAGATCCATCATCAATAATTTCAACGCATTTGACTGAAATTGTAAAACGACATGCACATGAGCTACTAGGACGTCAAGAAGTCAAATCATTGATAGACAACGTTAAAGAAAACAATGCAACGCTTGTAGATGAACTCATTCCAGCTCTTATGGCAATCGGTGATGTACAAAAAGTTTTGGCAAATCTTCTTAAAGAAGGGATATCTATACGAGATTTGAATTCAATTCTTGAGTCTCTTGCAGACAACTCCAGATCTACAAAGGATGTAAATATTCTAACGGAATATGTAAGACAAAATCTGAGTAGACAAATAACATCACAGTACATGCCTACCAAAAGAGCACGTGTGGTCACTCTTGAACAAGAACTTGAAAACACATTAATGGAATCTATTCAGCAGTCTGACATGGGAACCTACTTGTCTATTGATCCAATGACAACGCAGTCCTTGCTCAATAATTTAGCTGTAGAGATTCAAAATTTATTGTCACTTGGTGAACAACCAATCGTTTTAACAGCACCAATAGTAAGGTTCTATTTTAAAAGATTAACTGAAACACAAATTCCAGATTTAATTGTATTATCTTATAATGAAATTGAACCAGATGTTGAAGTACAATCTGCGGGGATGGTGACTGTTTAATGAAAGTAAAAAGGTATATTGGCAACGACCTATCTGAAGCTATGATACGCGTTAAGAATGAGCTTGGTAGGGACGCTGTTATTCTACATACAAGAAAAATCAAGAAAAAAGGAATTTCTGGATGGTTTGGTGGTAAACTTGTAGAAGTTGTTGCTGCAATTGATGAACCGGATGTTAAAATAGAACAGAAGGGTAAGTCACATGAGCAAGAAGTACAGGATGCTCTTGAAGCAATACGCCAAATTTCTGAACAGAAGAAAACGAATCCTATTCCTGAGACAGTTCAGCCAACACATGATGTTGTCGCAGAACCTTCATTGACGGGTGAAGTGAACGAACTTAAAAAAATGGTGTTCCAGATGATGGAGAAGCTTGAATCTAAACAAACACCTTCAAACCATGCAACGGATAAAAACGTTTTAGAAAGTTTGGCGAAACCAGAAATTGGAGTCGAAGCAAGAAGTGAAGAACCTCTTGTTCAGACACTTAAGAGTACAATTGCAATTGAACCTTCGAGTGAGTTAATTGCTCAGCTAAGAGATAAAGAATTAGCTGAATACACAATTGAATCGATTCTGAGTTCAATAAATGTACATGATAGTCAAGATCCGCTTAACGATTTAAAACCAGTCATTCGCAATATGTTAGGGGAACCTTACACCATAGAGTCAAGAAGTGATTCGCAAAGTGTGTTTCTTTTTGTAGGCCCTACAGGTGTTGGGAAGACCACGACATTGGCAAAACTAGCTGCGAGACTATCGCTAGTAGAAAATAGGTCAGTTGGGTTAATAACCGCTGATACATTTAGAATTGCTGCTGTTGAACAGCTTAAAACCTATAGTGAGATACTTGGAATTCCACTCACTGTTATTTATGAACCAGAAGAGGTTAAAGAAGCACTTAAGAAGTATAAAGAAAAGGACTTTGTCCTTGTAGATACAGCTGGACGTTCTCACAAAAGTGATGAACTTAAGAATGATTTAGATAACTTACTGAAACACTTGAAAAATCCAGAGATATTTTTAGTTATCAGTTTAACGACGGGGTATAAAGATATTGTAAGTATCTTGAACTCTTATGAGTTCCTGAAAGATTACAAGTTGCTATTCACAAAACTTGATGAAGCAAGCTCTTTAGGGAACATACTTAATGTAAAAGCTCACACAGGCAAACCACTTTCCTATTTTGCAATAGGACAAAGTGTTCCAGATGATATAGAGATTGCTAACGTCGAAAAAGTCGTTAACTTCATTGTGGGGGAATAGCGATGGATCAGGCACAAAAATTACGAGAAATTATATATAGTTCGAAGCTAAAGCGATCTGTGGATCAAGAAGTTGCACCTCCTATTCGTGATGCAAGAATAATCACTGTATCTAGTGGTAAAGGTGGTGTCGGCAAGACAAACTTTACAGTTAACTTAGCCATAGCATTGGGTAGACTTGGTAAAAATGTAGCAATTATCGATGCAGACCTTGGACTTGCCAATATTGATGTTATATTAGGTCTTGTACCTAAGTTCACATTATCGCATGTCATTAGAAACGAAAAAGAGATTAAAGATATCATACTTGAAGGACCACATGGTATCAGAGTCATTTCTGGTGGATCTGGGGTTATGGACCTTGTTAATCTAGATACAGAGGAAATTGGCCGTCTGATCGGAAGTTTAGAATTTTTAAATGATGATTCAGATTATATTTTAATTGATACAGGCGCTGGACTGAGTAGATCAGTCATATCATTCATTGAAGCAGCTTCAGATGTTGTCATGGTAATTACACCTGATCCAACATCAATTACAGATGCTTACGCGGTGATAAAAAATATAGCCAGCGAGGATAAGAATATTAAAGTTGTTGTTAACCGTGTTGACTCGAATAAAGAAGGTCAAAACGTTTTTCATAAGCTGAATTCAGCTGCAAAAAAATTCCTCAATGTTGAACTTGATAATTTGGGGTATATTTATGAAGATAACAATGTTAAGAAGGCAGTTCGGTCTCAGAGCCCGTTTCTGCTAGAACATCCCAATTGTTTAGCAAGCCGTGGTGTTGAGCTTATTGCATACAATATTGAAAATAATAAAACATTTACCGGCTCATCTAGTGGCTTCTCAAGATTTATTGAGAAATTGTTTAAAGCCAACTAGAATATAATTGTTTATGAAACTGCACAAGTTAGGTTATTACACGGGTCTAAACTTAAGGACAGAGTAGGTAAGACAGTCAGGAGGGGCAGCTGTGAGCTTTGAATTTGATAAGATCATGGAACCTGGGGATCCAGTTGATCTGGATGTTCTGACCAAGGACAATACAATAGTTAGACTGAAGTGTAATGTCCAAATGGTAAAGAGTAATGTGGATCTATTTATTAGTTCTCCTATTTATGAAGGTCGCATTTATCCAGTTGAATCAGGAAGCATGTTAATGGTTATACTGTCTCGAGATACATCTGGTATTTATACTTTTTATGCAACGGTTGCTGGTCGGACTGAAGTTGATAACATCAGTGTGGTTCACCTGAAGAAAAGCAGTGAAGTAAAAAAATCTCAGAGAAGAAAGTACTTTAGACTACCGTACTTTGGTGATATTCGCGTCAAGGATCCATCTCAACCTGAAGTTACCGAAGCTGAGATACGTAAGAGAGAACAACTAAAAGAAAAATTCAAAGACAACCCTGACATAATAATTGATGACGAGCCCGAGATGGCTTACATTGACATGACAGGTAGAGATCTGAGTGGCGGTGGATATCGCGCACTAAGTCGAAAACCACTTGAACTCGGAATAGCAATTAATGGTTTCCTTACACTTGACGAACTTGAGCTTGAGTTTGTAGGAAAGGTAGTAAGGTGTAGGTCAACGATGGATACATTTGAAAACTATGAAATTGGTGTTATGTTTGAGGGAATGGACGATCAAGTGCGTTCTCAGATTATCAGTTTTATCTTTAAAAAGCAGAGAAGTATGCGCAAAAAAGGGCTGATTTGATGAAAACAAAAGTGCTAGTTGTAGATGACTCCGCATTTATGAGGCGAGTCATCACAGACATTATTAATGAAGAAGAATCATTTGAAGTCATCGGTACTGCACGCAATGGAAAAGAAGCGGTTGAGAAAGTTTTGGACCTTCATCCAGATGTGGTAACGCTTGATGTTGAAATGCCAGTAATGGATGGCCTAGATGCGTTAGAACGTATTATGGAAGAATGTCCAGTACCGGTCTTAATGTTGAGCAGTGTTACTAAAGAAGGTGCTGATGCAACAATAAGGTCACTTGAACTGGGTGCTATTGACTTTATTACCAAACCGTCAAGTATTTTTAAAGTTAATACAGACGATGTAAAAAAAGAACTACATGAAAAAATACGTATGGTTCGAAAAGCGAGAATTCGCAGTGTAAAAACCAGACCTCGTGTTGCTACTCGAGAAGTTGAGAGAACCAGACCAAAGACGCGTAGACCTGCTGTAACAAGAACTGCTTCGAGTGGTGATTTAAGAAAAATCATAGCAATAGGTACTTCGACTGGCGGTCCACGAGCACTACAATCAGTGATTCCTATGCTTCCGGCAGACCTAGATGCAAGTGTTATAGTTGTTCAACACATGCCAGCTGGGTTTACCAAATCATTGGCAGACAGAATGAACTCCATGTCTGAACTTAATGTGAAAGAAGCTGAAAATAGTGATGTATTAAAACCTGGATGGGTTTATATCGCTCCAGGTGATTATCATCTGAGAGTGATTAAAGATAGGAATGGTTACAAAATCAGTTTGGGGGATGATCCTCCAGTGACTGGCCATAGACCTTCCGTTGATGCAATGATGTACTCACTCGCCGATTTGGGCACACAGAATATAGTTGGCGTGATTATGACGGGTATGGGAGCAGATGGGGCTAAGGGACTTGTAAATATTAAGCAGATGAACAAAGCACACATAATTGCACAAAACGAAGAAAGTTGCGTAGTCTTCGGTATGCCAAAGTCGGCAATCGCTGAAGGTGTTGTTGACAAAGTTGTATCGTTAAATGAAATCTCAACTGAGATCCTGAAAGCCATGGGGGTGTAAATTTATGGACATGAGTCAATATCTCGAAATCTTTATTGATGAATCAAAAGAACATTTGCAACATATGAACACAATTTTACTAGATCTTGAAAATCATACGGAAGACCTTAATTTACTAAATGAAATTTTCCGAATCGCGCATACAATAAAAGGTATGGCTGGTACAATGGGCTTCACGCAAGTTGCCAATGTTACACATGAAATGGAAAATGTACTTCATAAAGTTAGAAATGGTGAAATTCCTGTAACTACAGTTATTGTAGATGTATTATTCGAGTGTTTTGATATGCTTGACGATCATATTAGTTCACTAGAAAGCACAGGACAAGAAAGCAGCACCGATGCAACACCACTTGTAGAAAAGCTTAAAGAAATTTTAGTCAATAATGGTTCACTTGCTCCAAAAGGTGGCAGTGCAGCACCTAAAGCAGATGTTGTATCAGAAGAAACAACAATTGATGCCGTAGAAAACGAAACAGGTGATTTTAAACTTGACCTATCTGATATAGGCGATGTTTTAAAAGAAGCTATGGCTCAAGCACTTAATCCACTAAAAATTAGAGTGACACTTGACGAAACATGTATGTTAAAAGCTGCTAGATCTTTTATCGTATTTAATACGCTTGAGCAGTTTGGTGAGATTGTAAAATCTTATCCATCAGCTGAAGATATTGAAGACGAAAAATTTGAAGCCGGATTTGAGATTCTTTATATTACGAAGATGGACGCAGATGATATCAAAAATGAAATTATGAATATATCTGAAATTAGCGATGTACTTGTTACTATAGTTGAATCTGACGAACTTATCATTACTGAAGGTGTTGATTTATCTCCAGTGGTTGAAGAAGAAGCAGACGAAGTTGTTGAAGACATAGTAGACGAGAAACCGGTTAATAAGCCTGTTACTAAGAAAGCTGCATCAAAAAAGGCAGCAGCTGCTGATGAGAAGAAGCAAATGAAAGATAAGGCAAAAACATCTAAGACAGTTCGTGTTGATATCGATAGACTAGATAACCTTATGAATTTAGTAAGTGAGCTTATCATTATTAAGACGCGTCTTGAAGTTGCTGAAGGTACGAACAACAGCTCGAATATGGATGACGCTGTTGAGTATCTTGAAAGAATTACAACAAGCCTTCATGATGCAGTCATGAAAGTTAGAATGGTACCTGTTGAGAGAACGTTTAACAGATTCCCAAGAATGGTGAGAGATTTATCTAAAGATCTTGGCAAAAATATTCAACTTATTATGTCTGGTGAAGAAACAGAAGTTGATAGAACAGTAATTGATGAAATCGGCGATCCACTGATTCACTTAATTAGAAACTCTATTGATCATGGTATTGAATCTCCTGAAGTAAGAGAAGCACTGGGCAAAGATGAAAAAGGTACTGTTGCTTTAAGAGCTTATCCAGACGGAAACACCGTTGTGATTGAAGTTGAAGACGATGGTGGCGGAATTGATCCGGATAGAATTATGGCTATTGCTCAAAGCAAAGGTGTTGTAACAGATAGAGAAGTTGAAACAATGTCACCGCACGACATTATCAACCTACTCTTTAGACCTGGATTCTCTACTGCTGAGAAAATTACAGATCTTTCTGGTCGTGGTGTTGGTCTTGATGTTGTTAAGAGTAAAATTGAATCATTAAATGGTACAGTTGAAGTAGACTCTGAACTTGAAAAGGGAAGTAAGTTTACCATTCGCTTACCACTGACACTTGCAATTATTCAGGCACTAATGGTTAACCTTGCTGCTGAAAAATATGCACTGCCTTTGAACAATATTAAAGAAATTACAACAATAGAACGCTCGTCAATTAGTATGGTACAGAATCAAGAAGTCGTATTATACCGTAATAAGACACTTCCGATTATTAGACTGAACGAAGTACTTCAAGTTCCTTATAAAGAAGAACAAGAGGAAAAGAAGGAAATGATCGTTGTAATCGTGAGAAAAGGTGAACTTGAAGCAGGACTTGTTGTTGATAGTCTAATCGGACAACAGGAAATCGTAATTAAGTCACTGGGTAGATACTTGACGGGTGCTAAAACAATTGCTGGAGCAACTATTCTTGGTAATGGTAGCGTAGCTCTAATCGTAGACCCAAATCAACTGCTGTAATTCAGATTGTACAAAGGAGAGATAGCCATGAGTAATATTCAAGAGTACGTTGTATTCAAGGTTAATGAAGAGTCTTATGGAATTGACATAAAGTACGTTGAAAATATTGAAAAAATGTTACCTATAACACGTGTGCCTTATACAGAGGCGCACGTTGAAGGTGTTGTTAATCTACGTGGTAATGTTATTCCTGTAATAGATCTAAGAAAAAGATTTTCTATTCCTAGGGAGGATTTTACCGACGAATCGAGAATTATTATTGTGAACTATAAAGAATATACTGTAGGTATGATTGCTGATTCATCGTCTGAAGTTTTCCAGATAGATAGAGACAGTGTTGACCCTGCACCAAGCATTAAGGCTGGAAGTGACGATTTTGTTCGCGAAATCGGAAAACACGATGGCCGTATTGTTATGTTGATTGATCTTAAAAAAGTTCTTGGAATTGAGAGTATTGAAGCAGAGTAATCCAAGACAGGAGAGTGTATATGGACGGATATATTGAGCAAATGGATACTGTAGTCATGGATGTTCTAAAAGAAATTGGGAACATCGGTGCCGGCAATGCCGCAACTGCTCTAGCTAAAATGATCAATAAAAAAGTAGACATGAATGTTCCGAAAGTAAACGTACTTGATTTTGCTGAAGTCCCTGAAATTCTTGGCGGGGCTGAAATGCAGGTTTGTGGGATATTTTTTAAAATCGAAGGTGATATAAACGGTAGTATAATGTTTATCCTTAGCCTTGAAGACGCTTTAGCGTTGGTTGGTCTATTGATGCCACGCGAAGAAAACACAATGGATGAATTCACATTCTCCGCTCTTAAAGAAATCGGAAACATATTATCAGGTTCATATGTTTCTTCACTATCAGGTCTGACTAACCTGAATATTAAAATTTCCATTCCTTCCATAGCTGTTGACATGGCAGGGGCTGTGCTCAGTGTTCCTGCAATCGAATTTGGCCAAGTTAGTGATAAAATTCTAATTATCGAGAATGAATTTATCGAACTTCAAGAGGATGACTCTGTAAGAGGTTTCTTCTTCTTAGTACCTGACTTGGACTCTTACGACACACTATTTGGGAGCTTAGGGATACAAATATGAGCCAAGTATTGAAGGTTGGAATGGCAGATTTAAAAGTTACGGGTCCACCTGAAGTCTTGTCAACTTTAGGGTTAGGTTCGTGTATTGGAATATGTTTATATGACCCAGTTACAAAAGTTTCTGGATTAGCACATATAATGCTTCCAAACAGTAAAACAATTAGAAATAATACCAATCGTGCTAAGTTTGCAGATACTGCAATAGACGACATGATTGGAGTAATGATCGGCAAGGGCGCTAATAAAAGGCGCCTTGTCGGTAAAATTGCTGGTGGTGCACAAATGTTCTCATTCTCAAGCAGTAATGATATGATGAAAATTGGTGCCAGAAATGCAGATGCAGTTCGTTCAATACTTAAAGATCTAGGTATTCCGATTAAAGCAGATGATACTGGCGGAAACTTTGGTCGTACAATCGAGTTTTACCCTGAAGATGGACGGTTGCTGATTAAAACCATCGGTCACGGTACTAAGACAGTATAGATGTATGCACAGAAAAAGGGGACGGATATGGCATGTCGAGAAATCTTAGCGAGTACTGGATGGCGTATAAGAATGATGACAGCCAAAACGCCAAAGAAACTCTAATAGTTGAGTATGTTGAATTAGTAAAGATTATAGCAGGCCGTCTTTATACCACATTTAATGCCAATGTAGATTTTGATGATCTCGTGAGCTATGGCATAATCGGTCTTATTGATGCAATTGAAAAGTTTGATATAAGCAAAGAAGTTAAGTTTGAAACCTATGCTAATATCCGTATAAGAGGTGCCATAGTAGATCAGATAAGAGCACTCGATTGGATTCCAAGAAGCACTAGGCAAAAGTTCAAACAACTTGATGAAGTTCTCAGTCGACTACATAACACATATGGTGAAGACATTACAGATGAAGTGCTCGCCCGTGAAATGAATATGACTGTTACCGAATTGAGTAAATTTATGGGGGAGGCAAGTGCGTTATCTGTTATTTCGTTAGATGAAAAGCTTTCGGAAAATTCGAATTTTAGCGTGCGTTCAGAAGACAGAGATATTAGTCCTGAAAACAATTTATTTGATAAGGAAACTAAAAAGTTACTGATGCAAAGAATTGAATCATTGCCTGAAAGAGAACAAATGATCATAAATTTATACTATTTTTCGGAGCTGACTTACAAAGAAATTGCAAACATTTTAGAAATTTCTGAGTCAAGAATATCTCAGCTTCATTCAAAAGCAATATTGAAATTACGTGGGGCTGTAGAAGATTTATACTAGATATGATTGGCGGTGGTTGCAATGACAAACGAAAACGAAGCACAAGATGAAAAACAATTTAAACATCCACATATTAAAACCACTCTAGCAGGAGATTACTATTCTGCAACAATAACCGTTGATCCAGGAGATAATCCATCTCTTGTTACACACGATTTTTTGTTAACGGGTCTAAAAGAGAAAAATATTACAGTTGGGATCGATTTAGATGTAATTGATTCAATAGCGCAAGATCCTACGAATATACAAACTGTAATTGTAGCAAAAGGAAAGCCACATCAGAATGGTCAAGATGGCGAAATAAAATATTTGGTTGACATCCATAGGGAAGCAAAACCAAAAATGCTTGAAGATGGTTCTGTAGATTTTAAAGATATTGATGCGTTTGTTACTGTTAAAGCTGGTGACATCCTCGCTGAAAAAATAAACCCTACAGAGGGAACCGATGGTCTGACTGTAACTGGAAAAATGATAAAAGCAAAACCAGGTAAACTTGCTAACTTTAAGTTTGGTAAAAATGTTAGAGTAAGTGAAGATGGCATGCAAATTATCGCTGAGACAGATGGAACAATCAAAATGGAAGGTCACAGAATTGTAATCATCGAAATTCTGGAGATCCGTGGCGATGTCGGTGTTAGAACAGGTAATGTATCCTTCAAAGGAAAAATCCTTGTAACAGGTAATGTTATCACTGGCTATGAAATAAACTGTGAAGGTGATGTAGAAATACAGGGTGTTGTAGAAGGTGCAAAAATAACTGCGACCGGAGACATCATTGTTGGGTATGGTGTCCAGGGTCAGGATGAAGCCGTTATTGAATGTGGTGGAAACCTAATAGGACGTTTTATTAATAATTGTAAGGCCGTTGTAAAAGGCAATATTGAAGCTGATGCGATCATGCATTCAAAAATTATGTGTGACGGTGAAGTTAAAGTTGCAGGTAAAAAAGGATTGATAGTTGGCGGAGAAATAAAAGCCAAAGAACAGGTTTCAGCCAAGATAATAGGCTCAGACATGGGGACGCAAACAAAAATCACCCTAGGCGTTGATTCTGAACTTATTGAAAGATATCAGTTCTTAACAGACAAGATTAAAGAGCTTAGAGAAAGTATTAAAAAGCTTGATCAAGCAATTAATATGATTACAAGACAAATGTCAGCCGCTCCTGGTAATGATCAGTTAAAAGCAATGTTAAATAAAACAAAGCTCAGTAAAATTGAGTACCATAATGAATTGACTGGGTTTGCAACAGAGCTAAAGGCTTTACAGGAGAGAATTAATAAACTACAAGGATCAAAAGTAATTGCAACCGAGGTTTATCCTGGGACAAAAATTACAATTGGTCATTCACACTATAATGTAAAAAATGTAATCAAAGATGCTGAAATTTGCAAGTATGAAGGAGAAATTACGACTGTAAGAAGATAGAAGAGGTGAGTTCTATGCCACTTAGACCTATTGATATGCAGGTAATACTGCCTCGTGTGCAGAGTTTCAAGAATGCTAAAGAGACAATTCTTCAAAAGGATGTTAATACCATACATCAACAAAAAATAACCAATGCTGAAGATACTGATAAACAGATGAAGCAGGTTAATAAGTATGAGCAAAAATCAGAAGAAAAAATAAAAGATGATAACGAGAATAAAGGCAGCAACTATACTAAAAATGCGAAAAAGAAAAAATCTGATGATGATGAAGACGAAGAAGAACTAAAAGGTAAAAGTAAGGGTCTTGGTTATCATAGATTTGATATGAAGGTGTGATTTATTTGATTGGTATCATGAGTATACTAATCGGCTTTGTCATGGTCGTAATTTCCATTATTCTGATACGAAAAGAGTTCATTCGTGCTAACAGGGATCAGAAAAGATCATTTAGTAGTTTAAGCGATGAAAATGTAAATCAGGTCATGCAGTATCTTAAGAAGATTGAAAAAGAGCTGGATGAACTTAATTCTGCCTATTATGAAATCGTTTCGGACTTAGAAGGAAAATACAGTGTTCATGATAAGGAAATTGAGTTGCTGCAAGAGAAACTTGAGAGCGTTCAATTGAATAATCCGGTTAAACGAAATGTGAGTCGTGAGAAAATTTCAAAGTCTGATACAGTAAAGTTGGATTTAAGTGATTATGATGGTTTAGATGAGCAATCCAAAATATGCCGTGAGGCGGTCAGACTCAAGCAAACGGGACTTTCCATGGGCCAAATTGCTAAAGAATTAAATATGGGAATTGGGGAATTACAGCTCCTTCTCAAAACAAAAGGATAACACCGAGCAAAAAAGTCGCTAAGATTGCAGAAAATAGCCGATTTTATGTTGCTCGGTGTTTTTTACTGTGGTATACTACTTGAGGTGATATTACGCACCCGACATAATTAGCAGGCGGTGCCGCAAGGTTCCTGTTAAGATGATTGTCGGGGAGGAAAAACTTAAGGAGGACATTAATATGTCAGTAATTTCAATGAAACAACTTCTAGAAGCCGGAGTTCACTTTGGCCACCAAACTAGAAGATGGAACCCTAAGATGGCTAGATACATCTTTACAGAAAGAAACGGAATCTACATCATCGATCTTCAAAAAACTGTTAAGAAGGTAGATCAAGCTTACGAATTCATCAAAGACGTTACTACTGATGGTGGTAAAGTAATCTTTGTTGGTACTAAGAAGCAAGCTCAAGAGTCTATTGAAAACGAAGCAAAGCGTGCAGGTATGTACTTCGTAAACCAGAGATGGTTAGGCGGAATGCTTACAAACTTCAAAACTATCAAGAAGAGAATTGATCTACTTGAAAAGCTAGAAGGCATGGAAGCAGACGGTACATTTGAAGCACTTCCTAAAAAAGAAGTTCTTAAGCTAAAGCTGAAAATGGCTAAGCTACAGAAGTTCCTAGGCGGTATCAGATCTATGACTGATCTTCCAAGAGCTATGTTTGTTGTTGATCCTAAGAAAGAAAAAATTGCTATCGCAGAAGCACGTACACTAGGTATTCCAGTAGTAGCTATCGTAGATACTAACTGTGATCCTGACGAAGTTGATTTCGTTATCCCTGGTAATGATGATGCTATTCGTGCAGTTAAACTTCTTGCTGGTAAGATGGCTGACGCATGTCTTGAAGGTATGCAAGGCGAGTCTATGGAAGAAGCACCTGCTGAAGCGTAGATAGAAATAATAAGGTAAGGGGAAACTCTTACCTTCTTTTATAAGAATCGTTTAAAGATTTGATGAATGTATTTTCTAAGGAGGAATTCCAATGGCAGTAACAGCTGCAATGGTTAAAGAACTGCGTCAAACAACTGGCGCTGGTATGTTAGATTGTAAAAAAGCACTTCAAGAAAAAGACGGTAACATGGAAGCAGCGATCGATTTTCTTCGTGAAAAAGGTCTTGCTAAGGCAGCTAAAAAAGCTGGTCGTGTTGCAGCAGAAGGTATCGTAACTTCTTACATCCACGGTGGTGGACGTATTGGCGTTCTAGTTGAAATCAACTCTGAAACTGATTTTGTTGCTAAGAACCCTTCATTCCAAGAGCTTGGTAGAGACGTAGCAATGCAAATCGCTGCTTCTAACCCACAGTACGTTAAACGTGAAGAAGTACCTCAAGAGCAAATTGAGCGTGAAATGGAAGTTCTTAAGGCTCAAGCACTTAACGAAGGTAAGCCAGCTAACATCGTTGAAAAAATGGTTGTTGGTCGTATTGAAAAATACTACAAAGAAGTTTGTCTTCTTGAGCAAACATTCATCAAGAACCCAGATATCACAATTCAAACACTTCTAAACGAGAAGATCGCTACGATCGGTGAAAACCTATCTATCCGTCGCTTCTCTCGCTACGAAGTAGGCGAAGGTATCGAAAAGAAAGAAGAAAACTTTGCTGAAGAAGTTGCTAAGCAACTACAAGGCTAATTAAATTCTTTACAAGTAGATCAAAAGAGAACACATTCGTGTTCTCTTTTTTAAAGCGGGTATATAGTTAATCGAGTCCTTAAAATGAACGATTGAGTTATAAATTGTTACAAATTTAATTCTAGATCAGTAATTTTATGTATATGTTGGCTCAATAAAAATGTTTTTGATACGATTTTGCAAATTTTGAAGGGTTATCGTGTCTATTTGTAGAATCTTTTCTTTGGAATGGAGGTATCTTCTTTTGGAACCTAAATATAAAAGAGTCATACTTAAACTTAGTGGTGAAGCATTAGCAGGAGAACGTGGCTTTGGAATTGACAATGTTACGGTAGATTCTGTTGCAGCACAAATTAAAGAGCTCATCGACATGGGTGTTCAAGTTGCGGTTGTAATTGGTGGTGGAAACTTCTGGCGAGGTCGTAGTCACGACTCTATGGATCGCTCTACAGCAGATTACATGGGAATGTTAGCAACAGTAATTAACTCTCTTGGTATTCAAGATGCAGTAGAAAACCTAGGTATGCAATCACGTGTTATGTCTGCGATTGAAATGAGACAAATTGCTGAACCTTATATTAGAAGACGTGCAGTGCGCCACCTTGAAAAAGGCCGCGTTGTAATTTTCTCTGCTGGTACAGGAAACCCATTTTTCTCAACAGATACGACTGCTGCACTTAGAGCTGCAGAAATTGAAGCTGAACTTATTCTATTAGCTAAAAAAGTAGACGCTGTATACGATAGTGATCCAATGATCAATCCGGATGCTAAAAAGATAGACCGCATTAATTATATTGATGTAATTAATCAAGGTTTAGCTGTAATGGATACAACTGCAATTACACTTTGTATGGAGAACAATATTCCAATCCAAGTATTTGGTCTAAAAGGTACTGACAACATTAAACGCGTAATATTAGGCGAAGATCTAGGAACAATTATTAAGGAGGACTAAGACCTTATGGTAAATCAAGTACATAAAGCTATCGGCGAAAAAATGGACAAAACGATTAGTGTTCTAAGAGACGAATTAATGACACTTAGAGCAGGACGTGCAAATCCTCATATTCTAGATAAGATTGTTGTAGAATATTATGGTACTCCAACAGCTCTGAAACAACTGGCAAACATCAGTGTTCCTGAGCCGAGATTACTACAAATCAGCCCATATGATGTTACATCAATTACTGACATTGAAAAAGCAATCATGAACTCTGACCTTGGAATGAATCCTTCTAACGATGGTAAAATCATTCGTCTATCTGTTCCTATGTTAACAGAAGAGCGTCGTAAAGACCTTGTTAAGCAAGTAAAGAAGACTGGTGAAAACGCTAAAGTTGCAATCCGTAACGAAAGACGTGAAGCCAACGATAAGCTTAAGAAGATGCACAAGGACAATGATCTTACAGATGACGATCTAAAGTCAGCTGAAGATGATGTTCAAAAAATGACAGATAATCACATCAAAACTATTGATGATCTTGTTAAATCTAAAGAAGCTGAAGTTCTGGAGGTATAAACCTTGCAGATCCCAGACGTTTTGGGTTTGAATTTAAATGAAGCTAGAGGAGAGATTCGGACAAAATGCCCGAATCTCTCCATTATCATTAAAGAAACCCACTCAAGAAAAGAACCAGAATTGCTCGGTATTGAAAAAGCAAAAGTTATTCGTCAGGAAATAACAGAGGAAGGTATTAAACTCCTTGTTGCGTTTTTCGGAGATGTTTATTCCGATAAAATAAAATGATATAATCAGATGAACTTCATTTGATTTGTATGGGAAAGCGGCCAATGCAGATTGACCGCTTTCCCGAATAAGTTAATTATCTGAAGTACAAAAAATTTGACATAATGTAAAGGGGTAATTAGAGTGAAAAATAATGTACCTGAGCATATAGCAATTATTATGGACGGTAATGGTCGCTGGGCTAAAAAGAGGAATCTACCAAGACTTGCGGGGCACAAAGCAGGTGTTGAAGCATTAAGAAGTGTTATTAATCGTGGTGGAGATATTGGTGTAAAACATCTTACCTTCTATGCGTTTTCAACTGAGAATTGGAAGAGGCCAGAAGACGAAGTCATGGGTCTTATGAACTTGTTGGTTGTTTATCTTAAATCCGAAACTAAAAAGCTTCATGATAACAATATTAAAATAAGTGTTTTAGGTGACACGTCCAGACTACCGAAACTGGCACAAAACGAACTTAAAAAATGTATGGATTTAACTGCGAATAATACTTCGTTAACAGTTCATATCGCACTAAATTATGGATCTAGAGATGAAATACTAAGAGCGGTCAAGTCTATTTCAACAGATGTGAAAAATGAACTTGTACGTGTAGAGGACATTGATGAATCCCTATTCACAGGTCGACTTTACACTGCTGATGTACCTGATCCAGACCTTATGATAAGAACTTCTGGGGAGGTACGATTAAGTAACTTCTTATTATGGCAGCTTGCTTACACAGAATTTATATTTACAGACATGTACTGGCCAGACTTTGATGGGGATGCACTTGAAGCATCGATTGAAGAGTATCAAAATAGAAATCGTAGATTCGGCAAATTATAGGAGGCAATTAATGTTAAAGCGACTTATTTCAAGTCTTGTAGCACTGCCCATCTTATTCTTTGTAGTATTTATGGGTGGTATTTATATACAAGTGGCAGCACTGATCCTTAGTTTAATGGGATTACACGAGTTTTATCATGCGTTTAGACAAGCTGGCTATCAACCATCCGCTAAGCTTGGTTATACATATACAGTGGTCTTGTATGGCCTGGGACTGATAAATGCGGGTCCGGTATTTTATATCGCTGTTGTCTTTATGTTTTTATACAATGTTTTAATTTATAATGTACTCAGTAAACATGAGGCAATTCTAGATATGGCACTTACGTTTTTAGGCTTCTTTTATGTTGCCTTTTCGTTCTTCCATATTTCATTGATTGCGACAGTAGACACCAATTTCTATATTTGGTATATTTTCATTTTGGCATGGGGATCAGACACAAGCGCATACTTTGCTGGTCGTTTGTTTGGTAAACATAAGCTCATTGAACATGTATCGCCAAAAAAGACAATAGAGGGCGCTGTAGGTGGTCTTGTGGGTGCAACTGCATTTTCTGTGGCTTTTGCTGCAGTACTTAAACCTGACTTTGTTCCATTTGCTGCTTTACTGGGACTCATTGGCAGTGTGCTGGCACAAAGTGGTGACTTAATTGCTTCGAAGATTAAACGCTATTGTGGGGTTAAAGACTTTGGTAAAATTATGCCTGGGCACGGTGGTGTACTTGACCGATTTGACAGTATTATTTTAACTGGACCCTTTATTTACTATTTCATTTATGTATTTATGAGATGGCAAGAATTTATGTAAAAGCAAACTTAATATAGTAGAAAAACTTAGACTTTTTAAAGACTTACGATGTAATAATCGTAGGTCTTTTTTTATGAACAGATTGAGAACAATTCTCATATAGTGGTGTATGTTTTATTAAGTGGGTATACAAATTAAAAATTAATTGTTTTAGGGTACAACTATGATCTATTGAAGGTGGTTCAATTGAAAAAACTAATTGTCGTTTCTGACTCTACAAATCCATATGTGAATCAATCAATGGAATACACGCTTTTAAGTGAAGTACACAACTTTGATAGCATATTATTTTTATGGGTCAATAAGGCAAGTGTGTTCATGGGCCGTAATCAAAACCCTTGGATAGAAGCGAACATTGAGTATCTTGAGAATAATGATATCAATTTGTTAAGAAGGAGATCAGGTGGTGGAACGGTTTATCATGACCTAGGTAATCTAAACATATCGTTTATTCAGAATATCAATACATCTAATGCCAAGAAAAATCTAATGATGGTAAAAAATGTTCTGGAAAAGAATGGGGTAGACCTGACAATAAACGAACGCTATGACATGCGCTTGGATTTACAGAAGGTTTCAGGGAGCGCATTTTATCTTCATAAAGGGAGAAAACTACATCACTGTACCTTGCTAGTCAATGTTAACGAAGATGATCTATGGCGTTCATTAAGCTTTAACCCAAACCACTATATTTCCAGATCGATTAAATCAGTAAAAAGCCCTATCAAGTCAATTGCCAAGGAGAATCAGAGTGTTGGTGTAGATTCTGTAATTGAAGATATGATTCAGGCCTACAGTCAATCAGAAACAGATGAAGTTTATAAAATGGTCCCATCAGAAATACTGAGTCAAAGTAAGGTGATCAATAATAGCTTTGTTAGAAATAAAGAGTTTTTCAAATCCAGTGAATGGATTTATGGTGAAACACCAAAATTTGAAGTACCAATCGGTCACGGTTTTATCACAGTGAAAAATGGAAAAGTGATTAAGGCAAGTGAGTATATTGAAAATGCTATTGGTCACATATTCAGTTATGAATTAAGGGACAAATTGATAGAGACAATGAGGGTATTAAAAGACGATTCAACGCGTATTAAAGGAGGCACAAAGATGACCTTAGATACTTATGATCCACTAAAAAGTGAAATGATTCAGATTATGGATAAAGACGGAAATATAAGTCAACCGGACTTGTTGCCTGACATTTCCACAGAAGACCTACTTACCATGTATAAAACCATGGTGAAGAGTAGGGTTACAGATATAAAAACACTCCAGTTCCAAAGACAGGGGCGCATTTTAACTTATGCTCCAAACATTGGACAAGAAGCAGCACAGGTTGGGTCTATTGCAGCCTCTAAAAAAACGGACTGGATGGCGTCGGCGTTTAGAGAGTTGGGTGCATGGCTATACCGTGGTGCACCACTTTATAATATTCTGCTTTATTGGTTGGGCAACGAACAAGGAATGCACATGCCTGAAGATGTAAAAATTCTTCCTGTGAGTATCCCAATTGCATCACAACTACAACATGCAACTGGACTTGCCTATGCTTCAGTTTATAAAAATGATGGTGATGTTGTTTTAGGCTATGTTGGAGACGGTGGAACATCACAAGGTGATTTTCATGAGGCTTTAAATTTCGCATCTGTTATGGCATTGCCTTGTGTTTTCATAGTGCAGAACAATCAGTTCGCCATATCGACACGGGTAGAGGTACAAACCAAATCCAGTACCATTGCTCAAAAGGCAATTGCTTATGGCATGCCAGGCTACCAAGTGGATGGCAATGATATATTTGCAATGTATGCTGTGACTAAGCTTGCAGTTGATCGTGCGAGAAATGGACATGGTCCAACGCTCATTGAGGCATACACCTACCGTGTGGGTGCACATACAACTTCTGACGATCCGACAATTTATAGGGATGATGCAGAAGTCGAAGCCTGGAAACAAAAAGACCCTATCGATAGGTTAAAGAAGTACCTAATATCGGAAAAACTTTGGGATGAAGACAAAGATCTTGAACTTGTAAAATCTTACGAGACGGAAGTAAAAACCGAATTCGAAAAAGTAGAAAAATCAGGGTTAATACCTATTGAAGAGGTGTTTGACCATACCTATCAGAAAAAGACAAGGCTCCTTGAGGAAGAACTGAATACCTTAAAAGCCAAGCAAGAGGAGGTGAAGTAACATGTTAGTCATGAGTCTTATAGAAGCCATAACAAGTGCCCTTGATGTAGAGATGGGCCTAGACGAAACGATAATAGTTTACGGTGAAGATGTGGGATTTGAAGGTGGTGTTTTTAGAGCAACCAAAGGCCTTCAAGCCAAATATGGGAATAAGAGATGCTTTGATTCAGTCCTGGCTGAATCTTCAATTATAGGTTCGGGAATAGGCATGGCAATTAACGGATTAAAGCCCGTGGTTGAACTGCAATTTTCAGGTTTTATGTTCCCTGGTTATAATCAAATTGTTACACATGCTGCAAGAATGCGTAATAGAACACGTGGTAAGTATACCGTTCCTATGGTTATAAGGATGCCATACGGTGCAGGGGTTAGAGCACTAGAACATCATTCTGAAAGCTTAGAAGTTCTATTTGCACATATACCAGGTCTCAAAGTGGTTATACCTTCTACACCTTATGATGCAAAAGGTTTGTTGGTATCAGCAATGCGAGATCCCGACCCTGTTATATTCTTAGAACCGAAAAGGATTTATAGAGCATTCAAACAAGAAGTGCCAGAAGAAAATTATGAAATACCAATTGGAAAAGCTAAAATTGTTCGGGCGGGTGAGAAACTCACTGTTGTTTCTTGGGGTGCAATGGTAAGAGATGTAGAAAAAGCTATTGAAATACTCGTAAATGAGGATTCAAGTAATTCTATTGAACATATTGACCTCAGAACAATCTCGCCGATAGATAAAGAAACCATTATCAATTCAGTAAAGAAAACGGGGCGTTTTGTTGTTGTACACGAGGCGGTTACAACATATGGCCCTGGAGCAGAGCTCATATCTATTGTAAATGAAGGTGCATTTTTAAGTTTGGAAGCACCACCAACACGGATTGCACCACCAGATATTATTGTACCTCTTCCTAGGGGTGAACATCACTATCTTCCTGATTCTAAAATGATAGCAGATGAAATTCGAAAAGTACTAAACTTCTAAGGTGGTGACTTTATGTTTCATGTTAAATTTGCAGATATAGGAGAAGGCATACACGAGGGTGTTGTTTTCAAAGTATATATTGAAAATGGTGCTCAAATTGAAGAAGGCGATAATATTATGGCCATAGAAACAGATAAAGTGACTGCCGATATTCCCTCACCGGTTTCAGGAACAATTGAAAACACAATGTTAAAACCGGGAGATAAAGTGTTTGTTGGTGATGTAATTGCCGTGATTCAAGATGGTGCACAAGAAATACGTACCAATATGGTCACAGAAGAAGAAACTCAAGATGTTCCTGCAACACCACAAAAAGTTGTAGAGAGTGTAAGCGAAACGGGCAGTACAAGTGTGGTAGGTACCCTTGAAGTCTCGTCCGAGCTTATAAAATCAAGTGCTGAGGTGCATGTAGCCAAGGCAACAATGCCATCGAAGGTTTTGGCAACGCCGGTGGCGCGAAAAATGGCTAAGGATCTTGGTGTGGATATTACTAAGATCGAAGGTTCAGGACCTGCCGGTAGGGTTATGAAGGCAGATATTCAAAGGCATCATAATCTAGCGAAGGAAAGAGCCTCTAGTCAAGAAGTAAGCGATCAAGAGCCTCAAAAGCAGAAACCACATATGGAGCACAATGAGCATTCTAATGACCCACAAAAAACGAAGCAGTTAAATATGCAAAAGCAGTTTGAAGCCAAAATGCACCGTAAACCAATGTCTATGATACGAAAAAAAATAGCAGCAGAAATGACAAAATCAAAATATACCATTCCACATACATCTGTTATGGATGATATTGATGTGACTAGACTGGTAGATTACCGACAAGGGGTTAAACAGTTGGCTGCGGATAATGGTGTGAAGTTGACCTATATGCCATTTATAATCAAAGCGGTAACGGTTGCCCTAGTTAAACACGAGATCCTTAACGCATCATATGATGATGAGGCTGAGGAAATACTGATTAAAAAGTTCTATAATATTGGTATTGCAATCGATTCACCTTATGGACTTTTGGTGCCTGTTGTTCATAATACAAATCATTTGAGTATTTTTGAAATTGCAAATACAATTGACGACTTAAATCACAGGACCAAAGACAAGAAACTTCATCTTCATGAATTGAGCCATGGAACTTTTACCATTACCAACTACGGTACCTTTGGTTCAAGTTATGGTGTTCCGATCATTCGTCATCCTGAAGCATCTATACTTGGGATTGGTACCATTAAAAAGAAGCCTGTGGTTATAGATGATGAAATTGTTATAAGAAGTATTATGCCAATATCCCTGTCATTCGATCACAGACTGATTGACGGTGGTGAAGCGGTTCGTTTTATACAAACTTTAAAATCACTTCTAGAAAACCCCGATTTATTGATGTTGGGATAGTACTAGGAAGGCGGTAAGTATGCAAAAATATGACATAATTGTACTTGGTGGCGGGCCGGGTGGGTATGTAGCAGCAATTAAAGGCGCCCAACTGGGAGCATCCGTTCTTCTCATAGAAGCCCATAAAATTGGAGGGGTTTGCCTAAACTACGGTTGTATTCCAACAAAAACCCTGTTGAGATCCGCCAACCTATATAAAGATATGATGAACGCAGCAGAGTTTGGAATTGAAATACCAAACATTGATGACGTTCGAATAAATTGGTCAAATCTAATGCAACGAAAAGACAAAGTGGTCTCACAGCTGACAGGTGGTGTGAAACAGCTCCTTAAACACAATGGTGTTGAACTTGTTGAGGGGTTTGGCAAGGTGATAGATAAAACAACTGTGGAAGTAGAAGGTCGCATTTTCCAGTGTTCCAATTTGATCCTTGCAACAGGTTCATCTACGATGATTCCAAATATTGAAGGATTGAAGGTGTCGTATGAAAAAGGCATTGCTGTTGATAGCACTGGGGCGATTGGATTGTCTAAACTTCCTAAGTCATTGACCATACTAGGCGGCGGGGTAATCGCTATAGAGTTTGCGACACTGTTCAATAGTTTGGGAACGCAAGTGACATTGCTACAACGATCGGAAAAAATCTTAAAGCTTTTAGACAAAGACGTCCAGAAAACCATGCAAGACCATTTGATTAAAGAAGGCGTAAATATCATAACAAATGTAAGCATAGAAAAAATAGTGGACCATACGGTTTACTATAGAAAAGACGACAAAGAAGAAAGTTTAGTAGGCGACCATATATTGGTGAGCCTAGGAAGAAGAGCGAATCTCAAAGGACTGGAAAACCTTGATCTAAATAAAACAGATTATGGCGTTGAGGTCAACAGTCATATGGAAACCAGTATTCAAGGTGTCTATGCCATTGGAGATATGAATGGTAAGTACATGCTGGCCCATGTAGCCTCAGCTGAAGGGATCGTAGCCGTTGAATCCATTTTGGGAAAAAAAACGGAAATAAATTATCAACGAGTTCCATCGTGTATATATAGTTTTCCAGAGGTGGGTGTTGTTGGCCTAACTGAGGGTGAGGCACATGAATCAGGATACGATGTGGGTACAAGCCTGTTTCCTTTAAGTGCAAACGGGAAAGCTCTCGCCCATGGAGATAGGACGGGCTTTGTTAAAATTGTGTTTGATAAAACCTATGGTGAGGTTCTAGGAGTTCATATTGTGGCAAGCCATGCAACTGACATGATAGCTGAAGCGACAGCTTCGCTAGAACTTGAAGCGACCATACACGACCTTGCTAAGACCGTTCATCCACATCCGACTTTATCTGAGGTTGTCATGGAAGCAGCCCATGGTGCTGTCGATAAACCGATACACGGGATCAAAAGGTAAATACAATGATGGTAATTGAGCATTGTTATTAAAATGTTCATAGAATGGTTACTATTTTTCATTAGGTTATCTGTTATAATGATATTACAAACATACAGGAGTGACTTAAATGAAAAATATAGCGATACTTGGATCAACTGGTTCAATTGGAACACAGTGTCTTGACATAATTTCAGATTTTCCAGACAAATTTGCAGTGAAAGCTCTAAGTTGTCAGTCAAACATCAAGCTTTTAAGAGAACAAGCGGAGAAGTTTAAACCAGAACATATTGCAGTATTCTCAGACGAAGCTTATCAAACTTTAAAGAGAGAAGGGCTCTCATATCCAGTGCAGATTCATTATGGTATGGAAGGCCTTCTTTATATTTCTAAATTAGAGCGTGTGGATATTGTTCTCACATCTGTTGTAGGAAATATTGGTCTCTTACCAACGATTGAAGCCATAAACGCGGGTAAAGATGTGGCGCTTGCCAACAAAGAAACATTGGTTACAGCAGGATCTATAATCATGCCACTGGCTCGAGAAAAAAATGTACAAATTCTACCTGTAGATAGTGAGCACAGTGCACTGTTTCAGGCATTACAAGGCAACAAAGTATCAGATATACGAAGGATTATACTAACGGCATCTGGCGGTCCTTTTAGAGGGAAATCAAAGGATGAACTGAAAGAAGTATCTGCAGCACAGGCTTTAAAACATCCAAACTGGTCAATGGGTAGAAAAATATCAATTGACTCTGCAACGCTAATGAATAAAGGGTTAGAAGTAATTGAAGCCAAGTGGTTGTTTGACGTTGAAGTTGATCAGATTGATGTGGTTGTACATCCTGAATCGATTATTCACTCAATGATTGAGTACAAGGACAGTTCTATTATGGCACAAATGGGTCTTCCAGATATGAAGCTCCCGATCATCTATGCACTAAACTATCCCAACCGCTTAGAAACTAAACTTGAAAGTTTAGATTTTATGAGAATGAATCAACTTAATTTTGAAGTTCCAGATCAAGAAACATTCCCTTGTCTCAGACTTGCATATGATGCGCTGAGAGCAGGTGGAACAATGCCAACTGTACTGAATGCAGCCAATGAAGTATTGGTGAATCAGTTTCTTGATGGTGATATTACTTTCTATGACATACCGGAGAAGATTGAAAAACTAATGTTAGAGCATGATAATATATTAAACCCTAACATCGAAGATATACTACAGGTCGATAAAGTAACACGTGAACGTGTTCGCAATATATAAAGAGGTGATCTTATGACAGCAGTTGTTTTTATCATAGTATTTGGTTTATTGGTGTTTATACATGAGTTTGGACATTTCGCGACAGCTAAATTATCTGGCATTACAGTACACGAGTTTGCACTGGGTATGGGTCCTAAAATTTTAAGCTGGGAAGGTAAAGAAACGACTTACAGCTTACGTGCACTTCCTATTGGTGGTTATGTACGTATGGAAGGTGAAGACGAGGTCTCTGCCACTGAAGGCTCATTTAGTGAAAAAAGTCCATGGAAACGACTTGCGGTCATAGCTGCTGGACCTATTATGAACTTTATCCTTGCTATTGTGGTTATAACAGGACTGTTTATGATGGATGGTTTCCCAGTGAATAAGGTAGGCGAATTGATTGAAGGTGCACCAGCTCAAATGGCTGGTTTACAAGCAGGTGACGAAATCAAATCTATCGATGGCAATGAAATTGCAACTTGGGACGATGTTGTACAGTCAATTTCAGGTGCTCAAGGTAATGTTTTATCCGTTGAAATCGTCCGTGATGGAATGATTCAAAACTTTACTATCGAAGCAACAGCAGAAGCAGAAACAGGCAGAAGAATTATCGGCATCCGTCCGGCCTTTGAAAAAGATTTCTTTAAATCGATTCAATATGCGGTTATGGGTGTATTCTTAACAATTAAAATGATACTACAATACCTAGGTTCACTGCTGATGGGTCAAGGTGACCTTTCTCAAGTATCAGGACCTGTTGGAATTTATAATGCCGTGAGTGAGGCAAGTCAAATGGGTGTTAGGCGTGTTTTAGACATCATGGCAATGCTGTCTATTAACCTTGGTCTAATCAACCTACTGCCATTCCCAGCACTTGATGGGGGTCGTATCATATTCATAGGCCTTGAAATCGTTAGAGGAAAGCCAATTGCCGCAGAAAAAGAAGGTTTTGTACACTTTATCGGATTTGTAGTTCTTATGACACTGATGGTGCTACTGGTATTTAAAGATCTTAACATCGGAGGTTAATGAAAATGAATCGAAGAGCCTCAAGAACCGTGATGGTTGGTAATGTAGCAGTAGGTGGAAATGCACCAATAACAGTGCAATCTATGACCAATACAGATACAAGGGATGCTGATGCAACCGTGGAGCAAATATTAAAGCTTGAAAAGGCCGGGTGTGAGATTGTTAGGGTAGCTGTTCCGGACATGGAAGCTGCACTACAACTGTCTGAAATAAAGAACCGGATTCACATTCCTCTGGTTGCAGATATACATTTTGACTATAAACTTGCTTTAGAGTCCATAAAACAAGGTGTAGACAAACTTAGAATTAATCCTGGTAACATTGGAGATGCATCTAGGGTTAAAGAAGTGGTCCTGGCTGCCAAAGAAGCGGGCGTTCCTATTCGCATTGGTGTTAATGCGGGTTCGCTTGAGAAGACGCTAATAGAAAAACACGGAGGCGTATGTGCCGAAGCCATGGTAGAAAGTGCTTTAGGTCATATAAAACAGTTAGAGGCGCTTGAGTTTACAGATGTAATTATTGCTCTTAAAGCATCCGACATACATTTAACGCTTAAAGCATACGAAATTTTAGCTGAAAAAGTGGACTATCCATTCCATATTGGTATTACTGAATCAGGGACTAAATTCTCTGGAACGATTAAGTCATCTATCGGTGTTGGTGCCTTGCTTCTAAATGGACTAGGTGATACACTAAGAATTTCCCTGACAGGTGATCCTGTTGAGGAAGTTAAAGTAGGAAAAGAAATTCTTTCATCATTGGGGTTAAGAGAATTTGGTATTCGTATGATTTCTTGTCCAACCTGTGGACGGTGCCAAGTCGATTTAGACAAAATTGCAACAGAAGTCGAAAAACGAATTGCTAATCTCGATAAAAAACTCACACTTGCAGTGATGGGGTGTGCAGTTAATGGACCTGGTGAAGCAAGAGAAGCAGATATTGGCATTGCGTCTGGTCGTGGGGAAGCTTTGATTTTTATCAAAGGTGAGATTGTTCGTAAAGTCAAAGAAGATGAAATTGTTGATGCACTCATGGAAGAAATCGAAAAAATGTAGGTGAGCGAATGTCTGAAACACAGACGGGGGGATTCAGTGCTCTAGTTAAAGAGTATATGGGTCCAAGCGAAGTCGAAATTAAAGAAATTAAATATATAAAACAGTTGAAGCAACTTCAACTGTTTTTTGAAACGCAAGGAATTGTTGATCCCAACTCTAGAGACAAACTTGTACGAAAGCTTCGCAGTGATTTACCACCAGTTGAAGATATAAAAATACAAGTCAGTTTCAACTGGCCTAAAGACGATATCAATCAGGTTATTGAACGTTATTGGCCATCTGTTTTATGGATGTCTTCTAAGATTTGTCCTGGTCTGAATGCAATGTTAAAGGAAATGAGACATGAGTTAAAGTCTGGTATATTGGAAATCCATATGCCTGATGAGTTTTCAGTTCGACAATTAAAACAGAAAAACTGTGAAAAGATTGTTGGTGAGCAAATTCAAAAGGAACTGGATCTGAATTTAACGGTTGAACTGGTTTATGATCAAGAAGGTCATCAAACCCATATGAGACAGTTTGAAGAGAACAAACAGAAAAAAGTTACTGAAGCAATGAAGGTGCAAAAAACAGAACGTGCCAAGAACCTCCAAGAACAAGGAAGTAAACCAGCCCAAGGTGGGGGTGGTGGAAACAACTTTGGCGGTGGAGGTGGCGGTGGATTCTCTGGAGGCGGCAATAAGAGAGCCCCTAAAGAAAAGCCAGCACATGTCATATATAAACGTGAAATAAAACGCCCTGTCGTTGAAATAAAAGGCAATATGGAAGAGGAATCTGTCGTTTGTTTTGAAGGTAAAATCTTTGAAAAAGATGTTAGAGAATTAAGAAGTGGAAAAAAACTTATTTCTTTTGCCATTACTGACTACTCTTATTCAATCAACTGTAAAATATTTGCCAAGCCAGAAGAAGCCGAGGAACTTGAAAATGCTCTGAATAAGGGTGTTTGGTACAAGGTTGAAGGTAATATTCGCTATGATTCCTTCGAAAAAGAACTGATGATGTTCGTTATGAATATCAACGAAGGTAAAGTCGAGAAGAAACGTATGGACAATGCAAAAGAGAAACGTGTTGAACTCCATATGCATAGTAATATGAGTGACATGGATGGTGTAGCTTCCGTGACTGATCTTGTAAACACAGCTGCAAGTTGGGGCCATAAGGCCATTGCAATTACGGACCATGGTGTGCTTCAAGCCTTTCCGGATGCAATGCACGCTTCTGAAGGAAAAGACATAAAAGTTATTTATGGTGTGGAAGGTTACCTCTTTAATGATGATGCAGAAGTCATTAAAAACCCAAATGATAAAGATTTAAATCAAACATTTATTGTTTATGATATTGAAACAACGGGTCTATCTTTTAAACATGACATGATCACCGAAATCGGTGCTGTAAAAGTTATGAATGGTGAAATCATTGATTCATATAGTGCGCTTGTTAATCCTGAAAGACCCATACCAGCTAAAATTGTAGAACTGACTGGTATTACAGATGATATGGTCATAGATCAACCTAAAATAGCCCAGGTTCTTCCGAAATTCTTAGAATTTGTTGGAGACAGTGCTGTGGTTGCCCACAATGCCAGCTTTGATGTTTCCTTTATTAAAGAGCAATCTGACCGGTTGGGTCTTGAGTTTGATCCGGTTGTTTTAGATACAATTACACTTGCGAAGTTACTTCTGAAAGACTTAAAACGTCATAAGTTGAAAACTGTTGCTAAGTATCTAAAAATAAAATTAGAAAACCATCACAGGGCTGTGGATGACGCCATGGCGACTGCTAAAATATTTGTAAGATTTATTTCCATGTTACGTGACCGAGAAATTGACAGTATGCAAGGGATTAATGAACTTGGACTAGAAGAGCTGGATTATAAAAGTGCAGACACGTATCATGTTATTGTACTTGTTAAAAATCAAGCGGGTCTTAAAGACTTATATAAACTGGTCAGTCATACAAATACTAAAACATTCTATAGAAGACCTAGAATTCCTAAAAGTTTCTTAACCAAATGTAGAGAAAACCTAATTATTGGTTCAGCGTGTGAAGCGGGTGAACTGTTTAGGGCAATTCTTTCAAATAAGTCAGAGGATGAAATTGAAAATATTGCTAAGTATTATGACTACCTTGAAATTCAGCCTGTAAATAATAATGAATTTATGATTGCTAAGGGTATTGCTCAAGACGAAGAAGAAATCAGAGAAATGAATAGACAAATAGTAGCCCTTGGTGAAAAGTTAAATAAGCCAGTTGCTGCAACAGGAGATGTTCACTTCCTTAACCCTGATGATGAAGTCTATAGAAGAATTATAATGGCAGGTAAAGGATTCTCTGATGCTGACAATCAACCGCCGTTATACCTCAGAACCACAGACGATATGTTGCGTGAGTTCCAGTACCTAGGTACAGAAAAAGCAAAAGAAGTGGTAATAGATGTCCCAGGGGCAATTGCGGATAGCGTTGAAGAGGTGCTTCCTATTCCTAAAGAAACTTTCCCGCCACGTATTGAAGGCTCGGATGATGAACTGCGCGAAATGTGTTATAAAAAAGCGCGAAGTATATATGGGGATGATTTACCTGAAATTGTTGAAGAGAGAATTGAGACAGAACTGAATTCCATCATCAGCAATGGATACTCCGTCATGTACATCATCGCACAGAAGTTGGTTGTAAAGTCCCTTGAAGATGGATATCTGGTTGGTTCCCGTGGATCGGTTGGTTCATCGTTTGCCGCTACCATGTCAGACATCACCGAGGTTAACCCACTTCCACCGCACTACATTTGTTCGTGTCAGCATTCTACTTTTATTACAGATGGAAAGTATGGTTCTGGAGTCGATTTGCCAGACCGAGACTGTCCAAACTGTGGAAAAGCATATAAAAAAGATGGACACGATATTCCATTTGCAACCTTCCTAGGTTTCGATGGAGACAAGGAACCCGATATCGACCTTAACTTTGCTGGGGTATATCAGGCAACGTCTCATAAGTATACAGAAGAGTTGTTTGGTACGGGTTACGTTTACAAAGCGGGTACAATTGGTACTATTGCAGAAAAAACAGCCTACGGCTACGTAAAAAAATATTTTGATGAACGTGGCATTGAAGGTGTTAACTCTAAAGAAGTTCTAAGACTTTCTCAAGGGTGTACAGGTATTAAAAGAACGTCGGGTCAGCATCCGGGCGGAATCATGGTAATTCCAGATTACAAGGAAGCATCAGATTTTACCCCAATTCAGTATCCAGCCAATGATGTGAACTGTGGCGTATTAACAACACACTTTGATTATCATTCTATATCGGGTCGTATCCTTAAACTTGATATACTTGGACACGATGTACCGACCATAATTCGTGATCTTGAAGATATTACAGGCGTAAATATTTTTGATGTTCCACTGGACGATCAAGAAACTGTAAAAATCTTTACGAGCATTGACACTTTAAAGATAATAGACGACAACTATCCACTGGATGTAGGTTCGCTGGGTATTCCGGAATTTGGAACACCGTTTGTTCGTCAAATGCTTGAAGATACAAAACCAAGTACGTTCTCTGACTTGGTGCGAATTTCTGGTCTTTCACATGGTACAGATGTATGGATCAACAATGCACAGGACCTTGTAAGAAACGGCACTGTAGAAATAAAAGACGTAATTTCAACCCGTGATGATATCATGGTTTATCTCATGTATCAGGGCCTTCCGCCACTACAATCCTTCATTATCATGGAGAAGGTACGTAAGGGTAAGGGACTTACAGATGATGATATAGAACTTATGAAAGCCAATAACGTACCGGAGTGGTACATCTGGTCATGTAATCAGATCAAGTACATGTTCCCGAAAGCCCATGCGGTTGCATACGTTATGATGTCCTTTAGAATTGCATACTTTAAGGTGCATTATCCACTTGCATTCTATGCAACGCACTTTATGATCAAAATAGATGAATTTGATGTTCATTTATTCTGTCAGGGTAAAGCAGCTGTTAACGCAAAAATGCGTGAACTTGAAGGGATGGACGTGAAGCTTTCTAAGAAAGAACAAGATTTCTATACAATACTTGAAATCATTAGAGAAATGTACGCAAGAGGTTTTGAATTCCTAAAGGTTGACCTGTATAATTCAGATGCAACCAAGTTCAAAATTGTGGATGGAAAACTGCTTCCACCATTCCAAGCTTTATCGGGTGTTGGTGAGAATGCTGCAAAAGCACTTATCGAAGTAAAACACATGGGTGAAATCCTATCCATTCAGGATCTGAGAACCAAGTCCAAGGTAACGAAAACGGTGATTGAAGCACTACGTGAACACGGCTGTTTAGAAGGTCTTCCAGAAGACAATCAGCTGTCCCTCTTTGGGTTTGCATAGTTCATCCCACTATGATATACTTTATAAGGACAATAAGATAAAAAAGACTAGAAGAGTGGGTTGAGGCCCACTCTTTTGTTAATGATATGGCTAAAATCTATGATTTTATTGCCATTTCTTATGCACAGAGCGAAGCGGCGAGCATGTCTTCCTGACTGCCTGTGATGGTATGATCCAAATTTTAATTTGGAGTATCATTCCTTACTCCACAGTGAACTTCTGTGGAGATACATTTACGATTTAGTGTCGTATCTTACATTAATGATTTCCACGACTTTGTGGTTACCATATAAAAACTAAATAATACAACTTAATAAGGAGGATGATCCAAATGGCTAAAAAACGCGTTGTCGACGTTGTCAGCGATATCGTTGATAAGTACTGCAAATCTAACGATCTTGAACTTGTGGATGTGGAGTTTGTAAAAGAAGGACCACACAGATACCTGAGAATCATGATCGATAAAGATGGCGGCGTGTCTCTAGACGATTGTGGTCTTGTTAGCAAGTACCTTAACAAAAAACTGGATGATATTGATCCGATCGAGGAAAATTATTTCCTTGAAGTTACATCTCCAGGCGTCGAAAGAGAACTTAAAAAAGATGAAGACTATGACAAATATGCAGGTAAACTTATTCAGGTGAAACTGTTCCAACCCCTAGATGGTGAAAAAGTAATTTCTGGAACACTTGAGAGTCTAACTGACAATAAAATTGTCATCAATAGAGAAGATGGAAGTAGCATAGAAATTCCAAAATCTAAAGCAGCGGTTGTAAAACTGCTTGTTAATTTTGAAGAAGGAGGCGCATAAAGTGAAAGCTGAACTATTTGAAGCGCTAGAACAACTTGAAAAAGAAAAAGGAATCAGCAAAGAAATTCTGCTTGAAACAATGGAAGCGGCGTTGATTACGGCTTTTAAAAAGAACTTCGGTTCTTCTCAAAATGTTCGTGTACACATCGATTCTGAAACTGGAGAATTTAAAGTATACTCTCTTCGAGAAGTTGTTGAAGAATCAATGGATGATTTCACAGAAATCTCTATAGATGAAGCTAAACTTGACAATCCTAATCATGAAATTGGCGATTTTGTTGAAGAAGAGGTAACACCGCGTAACTTCGGACGTATTGCTGCGCAAACTGCAAAGCAAGTTGTAGTTCAAAGACTTCGTGAAGCTGAAAGATCAATTATCTTTGATGAATTCAGCAACCGTGAATCTGAAATTATCAATGGTCAGGTTCAAAGAATGTCAAAAGGTACAATCTACATCAACTTAGGTCGTACTGAGGCAATCCTTCTTCCAAGCGAACAAATCCCTGGCGAAACATATGGTCAAGGCCAACGTGTGAAGTCATTTATCGTGGAAGTTAAGAAAACACCTAAAGGCCCTCAGGTTCTTGTTTCAAGAACACACCCAGGTCTGGTGAAAAGATTATTTGAACTGGAAGTTCCTGAAATCTACAACGGTGAAGTAGAGATCAGAAGTATTTCACGTGAAGCGGGTTCTAGAACAAAGATTGCAGTGTTCTCACCACTTGAAGACATTGATCCAGTAGGATCTTGTGTTGGTCAAAAGGGTGTACGTGTTCAAACTGTAGTTAATGAACTAGGCGGCGAAAAAATTGATATCATCAAGTGGAGTGAAGATCCATCAGAGTTCATTTCTAATGCACTTAGTCCATCAAAGGTTGAGCGTGTAGATGTAAATGAAGATGAGAAAAGTGCTCTTGTTGTTGTTCCTGACTACCAGCTGTCTCTTGCAATTGGTAAAGAAGGTCAAAACGCACGTCTTGCAGCTAAGTTAACTGGTTGGAAGATCGATATTAAGAGTGAAACACAATACGATGAGTTCTTAGAAATGCAAGCAAATAAGCCTGCTTCTTCTGAAGAAGTTGTTGAAACAGTTACAGAAGAAGTTGTTGAAGATGTAGCTGATCTTTCAGACGATGCTCTGGAAGATGAAATTATTGAATAGAGAGGCTGAGGGTTCCCATGCAAAAGAAGAAAATACCGCTTCGTAAATGCGTAGGATGCAACGAACAGAAGCCAAAAAAAGATTTAATACGCATTGTGAGAAACAAAGAAGGCGAAATGAGTGTAGACTTTACTGGTAAAGCTCATGGCCGAGGTGCGTATATTTGTGCAGACATGGAATGCCTTAAAAAAGCTGAGAAAAAGAAAGCTTTAAACAGAGCATTCAGTTGTGTTGTGGATAAAGAAATATTTGAGAAACTCTATAAGGAGCTTGAAGCCCATGGTAAATAACAAATTTTTTACACTGCTTGGCTTTGCTCATAAGTCTAGAAACCTGGTAACAGGTGAGGACACATGTACAATTAACATTAAAAAAGATGCTGTTCGACTTGTACTTATTGCAGGCGACGCATCCGACAATACTAAAGATCGTTTTACACATCTATGCAAAGTGAGAAACATTCCCTATAGGATTGTTTTTGATAGAGATTCACTTTCTTCAGCAATAGGAAAAGTTAACCGAACTGTGTTTGGTGTTACAGACCGTAAATTTGCAGAGGAGATGCTCAAAGCTTTGGATGCGTAGATGAAACGTATAATATCCGGAGGTGAGCGATTTGTCTAAGACTCGTATTTACCAATTAGCAAAGGACCTAGGCGTATCCAGCAAAGAAATGATTGAAAAACTTAAAGAGTTTGAAATCGAAGTTGCGAATCATATGAGCGCACTAGAAGATGACGAAGCAGAACTAATCATTGAGTTTTTCTCAGGTGATGATGTGGCTGAGGAGGCTCCTATCGAAAAAGAAACAGTACTAGAAGAAGAAGAAAAAGTAGAACATGATCATAGTCATGACCGTTTAAAGATTGATCTTGAAGCGATTGAAGATGAAGAGTTCGAAAAGAAAGAAAGAAACATCAAGAAATCTAAATCTGCTAAAAAGAAGAAGAAGCAAAAGCGTGGTGTTTACAAACAAGAACACCAGGCAGCAGAAAAAGCAGAAGCTGAAAGTGGCGTTATCCGTGTAGGTGAGTCAATTGTTGTTTCTGATTTAGCAACAGCTCTTGGAAAGTCAGTTAATGAACTGATTATGAAGCTGATGCAACTTGGAATTATGGCTGCAATGAACGAGGAAGTTGATTTTGAAACTGCTGAACTTCTTGCAACTGATTTCGGTCTAGAAATTGAAAAAGAAAAAGCTATTGATGACGTTGATCTATTCAACCTTGATACTGAAGATCCAGCAGATACGCTTGTTAAGAGAGCGCCTGTTGTAACAGTAATGGGTCACGTAGACCATGGTAAAACATCACTTCTTGATGCTATTCGTTCTTCGCACGTTACGGAAGGCGAAGCAGGCGGCATCACACAGCACATTGGTGCTTCTGAAGTTGTTCACAATGGTGAAAAGATTGTATTCCTTGATACACCTGGTCATGAAGCGTTTACAACACTTCGTGCACGTGGTGCTAAGGTTACAGATATTGCAATACTAGTTGTTGCTGCTGATGATGGTGTTATGCCACAGACGATTGAAGCGATTGACCATGCTAAAGCAGCTGGCGTTCCAATCATTGTAGCAATCAACAAGATTGATAAAAACAATGCAAATCCTGATCGTGTAAAGCAAGAGCTTTCTGATCGTGGTATTCTAATTGAAGAGTGGGGCGGCGATGTTATATCGGTTCCTGTATCTGCTCTTAAACGTGAAGGTATTGATCAACTGCTAGAAATGGTACTTTTAGTTTCTGAAATGTCAGAACTTAAAGCAAATCCAGATCGTCCAGCTGTAGGTACTATCATTGAAGCACGTGTTGACAAGGGTCGTGGTGTTGTTACATCTGTTCTTGTTGAAAAAGGTCAAATGAAGATTGGTGATTCTGTAATCGCTGGTACAACTTATGGACGTGTACGTCAAATGTACAACCATGTTGGTGCACCTATTAAAGGTGTTGGTCCTGCTTCTGCAGTGGAAATCATGGGTCTTAACGAAGTACCTCAAGCTGGCGACAAGCTATATGTTGTAGCTGATGACAGACTTGCTAGAACCATCGCTGAAAAGCGTGCTTCTGATCTACGTGTGAACAGCCTTACAGAAACAAAACAACACCATGTTAGTCTTGAAGATCTATTCTCTCAAATTCAAACAGGTGAAGTTCAAGATCTAAACATTATTATTAAAGCTGACGTTCATGGTTCAGTTGAAGCACTACGTGGGTCGCTTCTAAAACTGACAAATGAAGAAGTCGCTGTTAAGATCATCCATGCTAATGTTGGTACAGTAACAGAGTCGGATATTCTTCTTGCTTCTGCTTCTAACGCTATCATCATCGGCTTCAACGTTCGTCCATCGTCTTCAGTTAAGAATATGGCAGAACGTGAGAATGTTGATCTTAAGACATACAGAATTATCTACAATGCTATTGACGATATTCAAAAGGCTATGACAGGTATGCTTGCACCTGAGTATAAAGAAGTTGTTCTTGGTCATATTGAAGTTCGTGATACATTCAAAGTGCCTAATATTGGCGTAATCGCTGGTGGTTACGTTAAAGAAGGTAAAGTTGTTCGTAATGCTCAAGTACGTCTTGCACGTGAAGGTATTATCATCCATGAAGGTCAAATTGCATCTCTAAGAAGATTCAAGGATGACGTGAAGGAAGTTGCAACTGGCTACGAGTGTGGTATTAGTATTGAGAACTACAACGACATCAAAGAAGGCGACATTATTGAAGCCTTCATTATAGAAGAAATTCCACGTGGATAGTCTTTCAAGAGGTGATCTAAGTGAGTAAACCGAGAAGCAAAAGAATTTCTGAGGAAATCAGAAAAATAGTATCTGAAGTAATTCGTACAGACATTAAGGATCCTAGAGTTTCTAAAATGGCTACAATTACAAGCGTTGAAACAACACGTGATTTACGCTTTGCAACAATCTACGTGAGTGTATTTGACAGCGAAGATATGAAGGCAAAAACAATTGAAGGGCTAAACCGGGCGAAAGGATACATCCGTCGCCAAATGGGAGATCAGTTAGATCTTCGTTATACGCCTGAGCCAATTTTTAAGCTAGATGAGTCAATTGAAAATGCGATTCACCTATCAAAACTTATTCGTGATTCTCAACCAGCAAAACCTGTTGAAGTTGAAGAGGAACAAGAGGACGACGAGGATGAAGAATAATCCGTTAAATGTTTTAGATTTTACGGACGCTTCAATTGTCATCTTGCCACATGTTAGCCCAGACGGGGATACCCTTGGGTCGACTGTAGCACTTTATGAATATTTGAGATTAAACAATGAACGGGTTTGGATCGTCTTAGACGATCCAGTCCCGTTCAATCTTGAATTTTTGGACATAAAAGTGACAACGACTGAAGTGTTTAAAGAAATGAACACAAATCCAGATTTTATATTCTGCTTAGATTCGAGTGATCTAGGACGTCTTGGTGCGCGTCAAAGTATGCTTGAAACAGCAGGCTATGTCATCAATATAGATCATCACATAACAAACATTATGTATGGTGATTCCAATGTTGTTTGGTCAGGGGCTTCATCTACAGGAGAAATGATCTATGATCTTATTGTAGACACAGGCGAAACAATTACTGAAAGAATGGCTCAAGCTATTTATGTTGCTATATCTACAGATACAGGTAGCTTTAAGTACTCCAATACCAGTGCGAAAACAATGAAAACTGCGGGCAAATTAATCGAAGCCGGCATTGATCTTAATTATATAAATACAGAGCTATATCAGAATAAACCTCTTTACAAGATCCTCATATTAAAAGTTGCCATGAAAAACATGATACTTAAAGATGAGGGTAAACTAGCAATATCTTGGATTACATTAGACGATATGAAGGCCATGGGCATAGAAACACTGGATACAGACGGTATTGCAGAATTCTTCCGTGACATTCATGGTGTTGAAGTTGTGATCTTTTTAAAGGAAAAAACAAAAGACGTATTTAAAGGAAGCTTACGCTCCAAACATGATTTTGATGTAGCTTCATATGCTCAAGTTTTTGAAGGCGGAGGACATACAAAAGCCGCTGGAATGGCAATTCAAGGCAGTGTCGAGTCATGTATTGATCGTCTTTTAGAAACCTATAATGAAATGGTGGGATAAACATGCAAGGCGTACTTAATATAATCAAACCCCCACATATGACATCACATGATGTTGTCGCAATTGCAAGACGTTCTTTGGGAACAAAAAAAATCGGTCATACTGGGACACTTGATCCAATGGCTGCAGGTGTTCTACCAATATGTGTCGGTCGAGCAACTAAAATTGTTGAGCTCATTCAAAAGGATAAAAAAACATATCGTTGTGAAATCACCCTAGGTGCAGTCACGGACACCCAAGATGTATGGGGAGAAATTCTTGAAGAAAAGCCAACGGGTTCTATAACAGAAGAAATGATTCGAGATGCAGTCTCTAACTTTATCGGTGATATAGAGCAAATTCCACCCATGTTTTCAGCATTAAAGGTGGATGGTAAAAAGCTTTATGAACTTGCCAGAGAAGGAAAAACTGTTGAACGTCAAGCAAGAATCAGAACGATCTACAACATAGATATCATTCGAGTGATCGGAAATAAAGTATGGGTAGACGTTCAGTGCTCAAAAGGGACTTATATTAGAACCCTTTGCCATGATATCGGTCAAATACTTGGCTGTGGCGCACATATGTCTTTCCTTTTAAGAACGGCGACAGGTATTTTTAATTTGGACAATGGCATTGATATTGAGACACTTCAAAGCATGAAGGAAAATCCCAGTGCTTTGAATGACCATATGATCACAGTTGACCAGGCTCTAAAAGAATTGCCTGAAGGTCGAGTGCCTAAATCGCTTGAATCCATGCTGAAAAATGGTGTGCGTATAAACTTAGCAGAATTCTGTAATGAATCAGAATTGCGAGTAGATCAACTTTATAGAATCTATGTAGATTCTGATTTCCTTGGTGTTGCAAGGTGCAGAAACGTTGAAGTTCCAGAAGTAAAAATGGAGAAACTTTTTAATATATAAACTGAGTAAAACGGTGGTTTTATTCGGTCAAAGTCAGGTGATGAAATGGAAATCATTCGCGACATACATGAACTGCATAAAGTGATAGATTTCACAGGTGTTGCTTTAGGAACTTTTGATGGCCTTCATATTGGACATCAAGAAGTTATTAGAACCATGATACTAAATTGTCAGAAACGAAACTTAAAGAGCTGTGTATTTACATTTGCCAACCATCCAAGGGAATTAACCACACTGGGTGGGGCACCACCGCGGATTTTAGCATTAGAAGATAAGATCAGACTACTAGAGTCCTTTGGAGTTGATATCCTAGTGCTACTTCGTTTTGATGAAAAACTAATGGGTATACCTGCTGATGCGTTTGTTCGTGACATTTTGATAAAAGGACTTAATACAAGATATTTAACTGTCGGATTTGATTTTAGGTTTGGAAAAGGTGCCAAAGGTAATGTAGACCTGCTTAGAGCCTATTCAGAAGATGGCCATTATGATGTTGATATTGTCAGTCCTATCGAAAGAGAAGGAGAGAAAATCAGCTCTTCTATCATTCGTGAATTATTAAAAGAAGGAAAAATTGAAGATGTAAATGCCCAATTGGGTAGACATCATCATGTAAGCGGTGAGGTTATTAAAGGCAAACAGCTTGGAAACAAAATTGGTTTTCCAACGGCAAACCTTAAAATCTCAGCCAATATGACACTTATAAAACCCGGTGTATACGTGACAAAAACCACCTTGCGTGACACCATTTACTATAGTGTGACGAATGTAGGCTATAATCCTACATTTGATGAAAAATTGTTTAACCTTGAAACCTATATATTAGACTTTGATAAAGATATATATGGTGAGGTTATTACAGTTGATTTTTATACACGTATTCGTGATGAATTAAAAATGTCTTCTTTAGATGAATTGGTTGAATATATTGAAAGAGACGTAGCATTTACAAGAGAATACTATAATCTCTAATCTTTCGTTTACAACCAGCTTCTATTATGATAAAATTGCTCTGGTAACCTTGTGCTGTGTCTGTCGACGACTCCGACGACTCACTCGGCATTAGGAAAATTATAAAACTATTATGGAGGTAACAAAAATGGTAATGACAGTAGAACAAAAACTAGAAATCGTAAAAGAGTACGGCGTTAAAGAAGGAGACACAGGTTCTCCAGAAGTTCAGGTAGCTCTTCTGACTTTCAGAATCAACCACCTAAACGGTCACCTAAAGACTCACAAGAAAGATCACCACTCACGTAGAGGTCTTCTTAAAATGGTAGGTCAACGTCGTCGTCTTCTTAACTTCCTTAAGAAGAGCGATATCGAGCGTTACAGAAACCTAATTGCTCGTCTAGGTCTAAGAAAGTAATAAAAGCTATAGAGCGGGGATTCCCGCTCTATTCTTTTAAATATGCTTCCAGAATTTTGCATAGAATATAAGAAACTTGTAATTTTACAATTGATGTTTGTAGTAAATCATGTGTGGATATTCATATAAGGGAGATCTATAGATGATTTACTGTAAGCTGTCAATGGGATTACATTTCTGAATCATGTATAGATGAGGAAGTATACGATTGTTAGGGTGACTACGGAATCTTATATTGTCCTATTTTAGAATGCATCAGCAATCGTCTGGTGGATTTTAAAAGTAGGATGAGTTCCGTGGTACACCAATTTTGAGGAGGTACTCATGGAAAGAAATATTAAAACATTCCAAATGGAAATTGCCGGTAGACCGCTAGAAATCGAAGTTGGCAGAATGGCTAACCTAGCTAACGGCTCGTGTGTTGTAAAATACGGTGACACACATGTTCTTGTAACAGCAACTATGTCTGGTGCACGTGAAGGCATCGACTTCTTCCCTCTAAGTGTAGAGTTCGAAGAAAAGATGTACTCTGTAGGTAAAATCCCTGGTGGTTTCCTAAAGCGTGAAGGTCGTCCAAGCGAAAGAGCTGTACTGGCTTGCCGTCTTATCGATAGACCTATTCGTCCTTTATTCCCAGATGGATTTAAGAACGAAGTACAAGTTATAGCTACAATTTTATCAGTAGAGCAAGACAACACACCTGAAATGGCAGCAATGCTTGGTTCATCAATCGCTTTATCAATTTCAGATATTCCATTTGACGAGCCTACAGCTTCTGTAACGGTTGGTCTTGTTGACGGCGAATATGTGATCAACCCAACAGTTGCACAACGTGAAGCTTCTGAGCTTAACCTGATTGTTTCTGGTACACGTGACGCAGTAGTAATGGTTGAAGCAGGCGCTAACATCCTTACTGAAAAGCAAATGCTTGAAGGTATCATGTTCGGTCACGATGAAGTTAAGAGAATTATTGGATTTATCGATTCAATCGTTGAAGAAATCGGTAAAGAAAAACAAGAATTTATTCCTCCAGCAGAAGACGAAGAACTTGTAGCTAAAGTTAAAGACTTCCTATGGGACAAAATTAATAGAGATGTTCGTATTCATGGCAAAAAGGAAAGAAATGCTGCTATGGACAAAATCAAAGAAGAGCTGGTTGCTCATTTTGAAGAAGAATATCCAGATGATCTTGGATTCATCAAAGGCAAGTTTAAGTCTGTTGAAAAAGCTGTTGTACGTAAGATCATTCTTGAAGAAGAGATCCGTACAGATGGCCGTAAGTTCACAGATGTACGTGCTGTAGATGCTGAAATCAATCTTTTACCTAGAACACACGGTTCTGGTCTATTCACAAGAGGTATCACACAAGCTCTTTCTATTGCGACACTTGGCGCATTAGGTGAAGCACAGCGTGTTGATGGTCTTGATGAAGTTGAAAGAAAAAGATGGATGCACCACTACAACTTCCCTCCATTCTCAGTAGGTGAGACTGGTTTTGCACGTGTTAACCGTCGTGCTATTGGTCACGGTGCACTTGCTGAAAGAGCGCTCGTACCTGTACTACCAAACGAAGAGGATTTCCCATACGCAATCCGTGTGGTTTCAGAAGTTGTTACTTGTAACGGTTCAAGCTCACAGGCTTCAATCTGTGGTACATCTCTAGCACTTATGGATGCTGGTGTTCCACTGAAGGCTCCTGTTGCTGGTATCGCTATGGGTCTTATCAGCGAAGGTGATGACATTGCTATCCTTTCTGATATCCAAGCACAAGAAGATTTCCTTGGCGACATGGACTTCAAGGTTGCTGGTACACCTGAAGGTATCACTGCACTTCAAATGGATATTAAGATTGACGGTCTATCTCGTGAGATTCTTGAGAAGGCTATGGAGCAAGCGCGTCAAGGACGTCTACACATTCTTAGCAAGATGGGTGAAGCGATTGATACACCTAAAGAAGAAATGTCTCCTTACGCACCTCGTGTTATCTCAATGAGAATTAACCCAGATAAGATCAGAGACGTAATTGGTCCTGGTGGTAAAGTTGTAACGCGTCTTACTACTGAGCACAACTGTAAGATCGATATCAACGATGAAGGTCTTGTACTGATCACTGCAGTTGACGGTGTTGGTGGAGAAGGTTGTCGTAAAGAAATCGAAATGATTACAACTGACATTGAAGTAGGCAAAGAATATACGGGTAAAATTACACGTATCATGAACTTTGGTGCTTTCGTTGAAGTTCTTCCTGGTAAAGAAGGTCTGGTTCACATTTCTCAACTTACAGTTGAAAGACTTGAGAACATTGAAGACAAGTTCAAAATCGGTGACGAGCTTACAGTGAAGTGTGTTGAAGTTGATGGTCAAGGTCGTGTGAACCTTTCTCGTCAAGTTCTACTTGAAGGCGGTCGTCCTTACGAGCCTAACAAACGTCCAGCTGGTGGAAACCGCGGTGGCGATAGAAATCGTGGTGGAGACAGAAACCGTCGTCCTAACAACAGACGTGACTAATTCATTAAAAAATTAAAGACGTACTATATATAAAGCCAAAAGCTCGCTTATGCGGGCTTTTGGCTTTAATATGATATTGATATAAATACAAAATATAAAAAGCGTTTGCATAATTAGATTATGTAACCTTATTAACAAATAGATAACATTATGAAACTTACCCGTGTCTTTCGGTTCAAATACCTTTATAATAGAAAGGTAGGCAATAAGAAAATGAATCACAGTACCTTAATAAATTTGAAAATACAATGTAGACTATACATTTAGAATAGAGGATGAAATACACATGTATGAAACTTTTAAACTTGAAAACGGTATTCAAGTTATAGCACAACCCATGACGGGTCTAAGGTCGATTTCTGTCGGCATCTGGATTAAAGCAGGCTCGATTCAAGAGAATAAGGCAAACAACGGCGTATCACATTTTATTGAACATATGCTGTTTAAAGGCACTGAGAGTAGGTCTGCAAAAGACATTGCCATGCTTATAGATGGACTCGGTGGAGAACTTAACGCGTTTACCAGTAAAGAATGTACTTGTTTTTATGCCCGTGTTTTAGATGATCACACAGAAATTGCAGTAGAAATACTTAATGATATGCTTCAAAACTCATTATTCCTTGAAGATGATATTCGAAAAGAAAAAATGATCATTCTGGATGAAATATTTATGTACGAGGATTCCCCTGAAGACTTGGTATATGATATTCTTTCAGATCTCATATTTAAAAACCATCCACTAGGACGTCCTATCCTAGGAACCGAAGAATCTCTAAAAGGACTCAATCGTGAGGCTATTTTGGAGTTCATGAATAACAGCTACAGTTCAGACAAAATGGTGATATCAGTAGCAGGACATTATGAGAAGAACGCGTTGTTAACACTTTTAAATAGAACCTTTGGTTCTGCAAATATAAAACAAGAATCCGAAACAATAGTTGAAACACCTGAGTTCCACAGAGGCTGGGTACACAGATGGCGTGACATTGAACAGGTTCATTTAAATATAGCTTATAAAGGGATTCCGTTTGAACATGAAGATGCCTATGCTTTGCTTATTTTAAATAATATTATAGGTGGTAGCACAAGCTCGAGACTCTTCCAAACCATTAGAGAAGACCATGGCTTAAGTTATTCGGTTTATTCGCATCCAAGTTTCTATGAAGCGATGGGCCTTGTTTCTGTATATGCATCCATGAATCCAGAAAATCTGGATAACATTGTAGAACTGACATTAGAGTCATTAAAAGAGTTTGGTAGTGGTAAGATTAGTGATGAGGAAATCAAACAATCCAAAGAACAGCTTAAAGGATCTTACATCCTAGGCCTTGAAGGTACTGAAAACATTATGAATATGATGGGTAAATCAGTATTGTTCACTGATAGAGTAAAATCAACAGAAGAAGTATTGAGCCGCATTGATGAAACTTCGGCAGAACGCGTTCGAAGTTTAGCAATGGAGCTTATTACATCAGAAGACTTAGCTGTTGCAGTGGTGGGTAAGATAGATGAGAACATAGTCAAAGAGATACATCAGAAATTTGATTCATTATTTAAATAAGTTAGAGCGTCAACAAACCAATCGTTTTAGTTTATCAAGAAATTAGAACACTGCTAAAATGAAGGAGACATTCATGAAAGTCAAAATAATAAATAAATCTGATTTAAAGCTTCCAAAATATGAAACAATCGGTTCTGCCGGTATGGATTTGCTGGCTAATGTTAGCGAAACGTTGACATTAAGTCCAATGGAAAGAAAACTTGTTCCAACAGGGCTTTTTATAGAGATACCTGAAGGTTTTGAAGGTCAAGTACGCCCAAGAAGTGGACTGGCTATAAAACATGGAATTACACTCATCAATTGTGTAGGTACCATTGACAGCGATTATAGAGGAGAACTCTGTATACCTATGGTAAATTTAGGGACAGAAGCCTTTGACATTAATAAAGGTGACCGTATTGCACAGTTGGTTATTTGCCAATATAAACGTGTTGAACTTGTCGAAGTTGAAGAAATAAACAGCTCAGACCGCGGTGAAGGCGGTTTTGGATCGACAGGTGTTTAAATAGGAGGATCGTATGGGGATTATTGTTCAGAAATATGGAGGCACATCTGTATCTACAGAGGAGTCAAGAGCAAGAATCGCTAAGAATGCGATTGATGCTCACCAAAAGGGTGATGGCGTAGTTATTGTGGTATCAGCAATGGGGCGTAATGGCGCACCCTATGCTACAGATACATTGATTGGTTTATATAACAGTATCATAGAAGAAAGAGATACAAGAGAGCTTGATCTTTTAATGAGCTGTGGTGAAACAATTTCTGCGACTATTATGGCAGCGACGATTAGAGCCCATGGTATTGACTGTGCAGCAGTAACGGGTTTTCAAGCTGGGATTATAACGGATGACATTCATGGAGATGCCAATGTACTCCATGTAAAAACAGATAAACTCATGGAACATATCAATGAAGGTAGAATTGTTGTAGTTACAGGTTTCCAGGGTGTAACCAAATCCGGTGACATCACAACGCTCGGTCGTGGTGGAAGTGATACAACAGCTGCAATACTTGGTGAAGCCCTTGATGCAGATACCATTGAAATCTATACAGATGTTGATGGTGTAATGACTGCTGATCCACGTCTTGTTCCAGATGCAAAGGTTCTTGAAATGATCAGCTATGAAGAATGTTATCAGATGGCAATAGACGGTGCAAAGGTTGTAGACCATAAAGCCGTTGAAGTTGCAAGACGGTCTGGTAAGATCCTAAAAATCAAAAATACTTTTAATACATGTGAAGGAACCACGATTAGCCGTCAAACTGCGGCTATACCAAAGTCAATGGAGCCTAAAATAATAACAGCGATTGCAAGCAAGGACAATATCGTCCAATTTACCATACATGTAAATTATGCTGACGAAAGAAACGAAATGTTCTTAAATGCATTTGAAGACCGGAATATTTCAATGGATCTCATCAACTTTTTTGAGGATCAGAAAATATTTACTGTGCATATGAACGACCAAGACAAGGCGGAGAAAATTCTGAACGCATTAGCACTTGAGTTTACGACACTTGAAGACTGTTGTAAATTAACAGCAGTAGGGTATAAAATTCATGGTGTTCCAGGCGTAATGAAGAGAATTGTTTTGTCACTTACAAAAGCTGGAATCGAAATTCTACAATCGGGAGACTCGCATACAACCATTGCCTGTCTTATTAGAAAAAAATCAGTTGAAGATGCTATTAGAGCACTTCATAGAGAATTTCAACTCAATGACTAATAGGATCACCATGTTATAATAACTGGGAAAGAGGTGGTTTTTTGGCTACAAAAACAAATTCATCAAAGCAATCGAGTCGTTCTAGCAGCTCAAAGACCTCTAAAACAGCTTCTGGTTCTAGAGGGAGTGCTAGTAAATCCAATAAATCAAAGACGACTTCTGCTAAGTCTAACGCTGCAGGGAGTAGCAGTAGAAAATCTACCAGCGCAAAAGCAGCAAGTGGAAAATCTACAAATAGTAAGACCAGTAAAACTTCTCCAAGAAGAAAAGGTAAATCGAGTAAACAATCTAAACTTATTCGTTATGAAATCGAACTGGTATTGTTATTTGCATTTACTATCCTTTCAGCATTTAGCCTACACTCTAAGTCCATGGGTGTTGCAGGAGAATTCCTAAGAAATGTTTACCTAGGATTATTTTCTGACACGGCTTATATCGTACCATACTTTGTTGCAGTATTAATTTTCCTTGGTATCAATAAAAACTTAAAGTCGGTGAGAAACCGTTACTTAACAGCCTTTGGAACAGCTTTTTTAGCGATTATGCTGCTCATGACGGTGTCTAGTATGGATATTATTAATGAACTTCTAGAGTTCAATAACATGACCCTAACAAGTCTTGAAGGTGTTCAAATGACCTACAAGAATGGCATAAGTGGCCAAGGTGGTGGTGTGATTGGAACCATGATCACATTTGTCTTTACACAACTGCTTGGGACTATAGGAACCTATGTTGTTATATTTGCCTTATTTGTTATTGCTCTTGTCTTGGGAACGCGGGTTTCAATCTTGGCTATATGGGAGAAACGCAAAATTGCTGCTGAGAAATTGGCATCTATTGAAGTGAATTTGCCTGAAATCAATATGCCTAAAATTAAAACCAAGCCCAAATCTGTAAAAGATGCTAGGCGTCAAATGAGAGAACTTAAAAAATCTACGTCTATGCAAAAAACTGAGACAAAGGTAAGTCCGGTTGTGCCAGTGCAAGCAGTTGCTTCTGTGGATCTGCCAAAAGATAATGAAACACGCACTGAACCGCATAGAGAACCACATGTTGAAGAGCAATCTAATCTACAGGTTAGAGAAAATCTAAAAAGCAAGGTGCGTGATTTTAGTGCCTTTGACTCTGATAATCAATTAGAGGACCAAGTGGATCAAAATACAAACAAAACACTGCCTGGGCATAGCATAGAAGAAGATGTTGCAGCCCATACCAATGTAATGCCACTTGCTAATGATGAAATATCCGAGTCAGCAGAAGCATCAGCCATACGGATTCTTGACTCTGAAGTCAGTGAGAATGACCAGAGCGTGGATTCCAAAACTGATATTGAAAACAAGGAATCACTTATTACAGAATCACTTATAAAGGATTCAGTGTTCGTAGAAGAGGATCCAGAAAGAGCTCAGTTAGATGCGCATATTGATGCACTAACGGAATTTTCAACAGATATTCCAATTAATGTGATGTCAGACTCTTTAGGTGCGTCTAATGTAGTAGAAAGTGATATTAAAATTTCTGCTATACAAGAGCCTGAAGAAGTTGAAATATCTAAGAAAGTTGAAATATCTAAGAAAGTTGAAATATCTAAGAAAGTTGAGACACCTGCACCAGCAAAAGAACATAAAGCTCAGGAAATGTCATCAGTTGATGATGGTGTTCCAAAAGCGGATGCAAACCATAAGTTAAAGAATTCAGACATTGACACTGGAACGAAAGTTGCTGTTGAGAGCTCTATTAAGAAGGCTGTTAAAGCTGAGTTTGAAAATTATAAATTACCACCCCTTAAAATACTAAATACAGTAAAAGCACCTAAAAGTTCTAAGGACAATCAAGAAGTTCTTGAAAAGGCTCATAAGCTAGAGGAAACATTGAGTCATTTTGGTGTCGAAGCTAAAGTTACACAGATTAGCAAAGGACCAACCATTACAATGTTTGAGTTGGAATTAAAACCAGGCACCAAGGTAAGTAAAATTACAAACTTAAGTGATGACATTGCACTGAGTTTAGCAGCACATCAGGTTAGAATTGTTGCACCTATTCCTGGAAAAGCCGCAGTTGGTGTTGAAATACCAAACGAAGACAAATCAATGGTAGGGTTAAAAGATGTTATAGACACTGAGGACTTTAGAACTGCCAAGTCTAAATTAACTTTTGCACTGGGGAAAGATATTTCTGGAAAACCTATTGCAGCAAACCTAGCTAAAATGCCACATATGCTGATTGCAGGAGCAACAGGCTCTGGTAAATCGGTCTGTGTTAATGCCTTGATTAGTAGTATTTTATTTAATGCCAAGCCGGACGAAGTCAAGTTCCTGATGATTGATCCTAAGGTTGTTGAACTGAGTACCTATAACGGTATTCCACACCTGATACTTCCAGTTGTAACCGACCCTAAAAAGGCCGCTGTTGCATTAAACTGGGCTGTCCAAGAGATGACACGTCGTTATCAGTTGTTCGCAGACACAGGTGTTAAAGATTCAGATAGTTTTAATAGAAAAGCTGAAATTTTCAATAAAGAATTGCAAGAAAAACAAAATGCAAATCCTGATGTAGAAATAAAAGACAAGCCAAGAGAAAAACTTGCTAAGATTGTTGTAATTATTGATGAGCTTGCTGACCTGATGATGGTTGCACCAGACCAAGTTGAAGACGCAATAATTCGACTTGCGCAGATGGCCCGTGCAGCAGGAATTCACTTAATTGTAGCAACACAGCGTCCTTCAGTGGATGTTATCACAGGTATTATTAAGGCAAATATCCCGTCGAGAATTGCTTTCTCTGTATCCTCTCAAACCGATTCAAGAACAATTCTTGATATGGCTGGAGCAGAAAAGTTACTTGGACAGGGAGATATGTTATACTATCCTACGGGACAAAATAAACCTAAACGTATTCAAGGTGCTTTTATTTCAGATGAAGAAGTAGAGGAACTTGTAGACACGATCAAGAATCAAGTAGATGGTGTCACATATGATGAAGAAATATTGGAATCTACAATTCAAACACAAGCAATGGAAAATGCGGATGAACATTTATCTGACGCCATTGAACTTGTTGTACACACAGGGCAGGCGTCTGCTTCTATGCTTCAGAGAAAGTTTAGAGTAGGCTACAACCGCGCTGCAAGACTTGTTGATTCTATGGAAGAACGTGGAATTATTGGACCTTCAAGAGGCAGTAAGCCACGAGAAGTATTGATATCTAAGGAAGAATTAGAAGAGCTTAGCATTTAGAACGAATTGAGGAGCAATTTAATGGAATTGAAAGTTTACTTTGAAACACTCGGATGTGCAAAGAACCAAGTTGACACCGAGGTAATGGTTGGTATCATGAGCGAAAATAAATATTACTCTACATCATCTCCAGAAGATGCAGATGTAATTGTAGTAAATACTTGCGGTTTTATCGAAAGTGCTAAAACGGAATCTGTAGAAACAATACTAGACCTGTCTGCTTATAAAGCAGAAGGAAATTGTAAAGCTTTAGTGGTTACTGGTTGTTTAGCAGAAAGATATGCTGCAGACCTAAAGGCAGAAATACCTGAAGTAGACGCATTTGTTGGGACAACACAATTTGATAAGATCCTACCCATCGTAGAAGGTATTTTTGGAAAAGGTTTAACACAGATTCACATTGGTGACATTGATAAATCATTTGAAGAGAATTTACCACGCGTTTTATCCACACCAGGGCATATGGCATACCTTAAGATCTCAGAAGGCTGCGACAACCTTTGTACTTACTGTATTATTCCTAAACTACGTGGTAAGTACAGAAGTCGTAAGATGGAAGATGTTGTTTCAGAAGCCAGACTTCTTGTGGAAAAGGGTGTACGTGAACTTGTAATCATTGCACAAGACACGACTAGATTTGGTATTGATATTTATGGTGATTACCGTCTAGCTGAGTTGTTAGAAGAGTTAAACAAAATTGAAGATCTAAAGTGGATTCGTCTTCAATATATGTACCCAGATGTAATAAATACCAAGTTAATTGATGCGATCGCAAAACTTGATAAAGTGGTTAAGTATGTAGATATGCCAATTCAACACGCTGCTGATACTGTTTTAAAACGTATGAATAGACGTACGGATCAAGCGCATATTCGCCGTGTTGTAACAGAATTAAGAGAAAAAATCGATACTGTAAGTATACGTACAACATTAATTGTTGGCTTCCCAGGAGAAACACAAGAAGAGTTTGAAGATCTGAAATCATTTGTTCAGGAAATGAAGTTTGATCGCCTAGGTGTATTCTCATATTCTAAGGAAGAAGACACACCAGCTGCTAAAATGAAGAATCAGGTAGATGATGAATTAAAAGATCAAAGACGTGATGAAATTATGGCGGTGCAAATGCAGGTATCTCAAGAGAGAATGGCGTCAATGATCGGTATGAATCTTGAGGTCTTGGTTGAAGAAGTTGCACAGAATGACGAAGAAGGACACATTTATGTGGGACGTTCAGCATTTGACGCACCTGAAATCGATGGAGTTGTATATGTACATGCATCAGAGGAATTAGAAATTGGATCATTTGTTCAAGTAAATATCACAGACGCTTTAGAATATGACCTGATTGGGGAGATTTAAATGAATATTGCCAACCAATTAACTCTGCTTAGAATAGCACTGGTACCGGTGTTTTTATACTTTCTAATAGAAGGTGAAATGAATATAGCAGCTGGAATTTTCATTCTGGCGTCGCTTACAGATTTCCTTGATGGATTTTTGGCGAGAAAGCTGAACTTAATTACCAATTTAGGAAAGTTTATGGATCCACTCGCGGACAAAATACTTGTAATGGCAGCTTTTGTTGGCTTAGTACAAGTGGGTTCAGTGAGTTCGTGGGCCGTTGTAATTATATTAGCTAGAGAGTTTATTGTGAGTATTTTTAGAGCCGTGGCAGCTGCAGAGGGTATTGTTATAGCAGCAAGCTGGTGGGGTAAATTAAAAACCAACTCACAGATGTTAGCAATTGTATTGCTATTATTTGGGAAGGCACCTTTTTTAAATGCGGGTTATCCAATAGCACAAATTGTACTATGGATATCTGTTGCATTAACAATTATTTCAGGCGTTGACTACATTATAAAAAATAAACAGGTTCTTAAAGCGTAGGAGGTTTTCGTTATGAAAGCGGCAATTATCGCTGTGGGAACTGAATTACTCATGGGAAAGGTAACCAATACAAATGCGGTTTACCTTTCTTCTGTTCTTAACGAACTTGGCGTGAGTGTTCTTTACCACATAACGGTTGGAGACAACCCTAAAAGACTTGAAGAGACAATAAAATTATATTTTGATGAAGTTGATATGATCATTACAACAGGTGGGCTTGGACCTACTCAGGATGATTTAACAAAAGAAATCGTATCAAAAGCCATGGGTGTTGAACTGAAGATGGATCTTGAGCTTGAAGCTGAGATCGAGGACTTCTTCTCAAGTATCAATAGACCAATGACTGAGAACAATAGAAAACAAGCAATGCGCCCAGAACATTCACGTGTGATGGGGAACACCAAAGGCACAGCACCAGGTTTTATTATTGAACATGGTGGAAAAACTGCAGTCATGCTTCCTGGACCACCAAGGGAAGTGTACCCTATGGTTGAGACTGGTTTGCTTCCATATTTGAAGGAAATACACGATGAAGAAATAACAACCGTTTGGATGCGGGTATTTGGCATAGGTGAATCGTCGGTAGAAGATAAGATCGAGGACATAGTTCTAGCCCAGAGCAATCCAACCATTGCAACCTATGTTAAAGATGGAAGCATAGCAATCCGTATTACATCCAATGGAAGTACAGTCGATGATAACATGCTTCGTATTCGTCCCCTTGTGAATGAGATTAAGGAACGTTTAGGAGATTACGTCTATTCAGAAGAAGATGATACAGTCGAAGAATATGTTGGAAGACTTTTAATTGATAATAAAATTAGTTTTTCATTGGCTGAATCTTGTACTGGTGGAATGATTGCATCAAAAATGGTAGGCCTTTCAGGGATATCATCAGTGTTCGATCGAGGATATGTAACCTACAGTAATGAAGCTAAACATGAAGAATTAGGTGTGCCCTTAGATGTGCTAAAGGCACATGGTGCAGTGAGCCCAGAAACAGCAAAAGCTATGGTTGAGGGACTAAGAAAGAAAAATGGATCACGCTTGTGTATTAGTGTAACAGGGATTGCAGGTCCTAATGGCGGAAGCAAAGACAAACCTGTTGGCTTGGTTTATATTGGAGTTTACTTTGACGAGGAACTTAAAGTATTTAAACACAATATTAATGGAGACCGCACACGTGTGAGAAATGCTTCAGCCAATTTTGCCCTAGATCATGCAAGAAAAATGATTGAATAAATAAATTCACCATTTACTGTTGACACTCAGAAATAATAAGATATAATAAAAACAGAACATGCGTTCGTCGAAAGGGTGGTGAAAACCAGACATCAGGTCTGGGATTATTATGAAGGAAAAAGCTAAAGCACTCGAAAGTGTACTTGGACAAATAGAAAAGCAATTTGGTAAAGGCGCAATCATGCGATTGGGTGATGAACCAACAAGTAGAAACATTGAAAGTATTTCAACAGGAGCACTTGACCTTGATATTGCGCTAGGTATAGGTGGCATTCCAAAAGGCCGTATTCTTGAAATTTATGGACCAGAATCTTCGGGTAAAACGACTGTTACACTACATATGATAGCAGAGGCACAAAAAGATGGTGGCGTAGCAGCATTTATTGATGCAGAACACGCACTTGACCCTGTATATGCTAAAGCGATTGGTGTTGACACTGATAATCTAATTCTTGCACAGCCTGACACAGGTGAGCAAGCTCTTGAAATCGTTGACGCACTTGTACGCAGTGGTGCAGTTGATATTATAGTAATTGACTCGGTTGCTGCCCTTGTTCCTAAAGCTGAAATTAGTGGCGAAATGGGTGACAGTCACATGGGTCTTCAAGCCCGCCTAATGTCACAGGCTCTTAGAAAATTAACAGGTGTCATCAATAAATCTAAAACATCTGTTATCTTTATCAACCAGCTGCGTATGAAGATTGGTGTTATGTTTGGTAACCCAGAAACGACAACAGGTGGTAACGCACTGAAGTTCTACAGCTCAGTTAGAATGGACGTACGTAAAATTGATACGATTAAACAAAGCTCAGGCGAAATCATGGGGAACCGTGTTAAAGTTAAAGTTATTAAGAACAAGGTTGCACCGCCATTTAGAATTGCTGAGTTTGATATTATGTATGGTAAAGGCATTTCATCTGAAGGCAGTATTTTAGATTGTGCAGTTAAAGCAGAGATTGTTCAGAAGTCTGGTTCTTGGTTCAGCTATAATGGCGAGAAGCTTGGACAAGGTAGAGAAAACTCTAAACAATTTTTACTGGATAACCCACATGTAATGGATGAAATTGATAATAAAGTACGTGTACATTACGGTCTTGGTGGAGAAGTGGCAGCGGAAGCTGAAGTCAAGCCTAAGTCTAAAGCAAAATCAGAAGAATCAAAATAGTAATTTCTATTAAATATACAAAAAAGACACCTGAATTTAGGTGTCTTTTTTATGTGAATAATAAAGTCAAGCGGCTCTTTGCGGCATCTTGTCTTTAAAAGTTTTCTTCATTTTGCAATTTTGTTGACTTTTTTCTAGACACAACAAATGGGCCTAACTCTACAGGGGCGGAGTAGACCCATTTGTTTATTCTAAAGCAGGGACGCTTTATTTAAACAATTACATATCTAAAGATTAGTGTATAAGCGCCTTTACGCTCTTTTACACCAGCTTTAAGAATTTCAATAGTCGTATCGTTACCACAATCAATACGATCACCAACAACAGATTCAAAGTAGCTTGTTACTTCTTCAGCAGCTTCTGGAGCTACCGATGCCTTGACTCCCCACGGGAGTGCCATAACTTTGACAGGGTCTCATGTGTCACAGATTGCTGCTTTACGTTCTACGATAGAAGCGTGAATGCTAGCGTGTAGCGCTTCATCGACTTTAATACCAGCTTCAAAATTCATAATAACCTCCTAGTTCTTACGTTTTCAAGGGTTTGCTGTGTGTGTTGTATAAGTTTTTATTGCATTAAAAAAGAATACACGAACAGCACAAAATAAGTGCCTGTGTATTCTCTGTTCTCTAACCTGAGAGCTTCGCGCATAGCGCTTTCCCCGTCGGTGCTGGTAATCCAGACTCTTCAGAGTGCCATCAAACTACGATCCTTTTGCCTGAAAGATTCTACCATGATCGGCATCAAAGTATTGCTTCTTCGGCTCTTGTATAGATTCACAAGTCTCTCTCGCAGTTATCATATGACTTAATATTTACCATCAATGACCTGATGTAAGTTATTTAATATTAGCACATGAATATCAAAGATTCAAGAATAGTCAAAATATTAACAAATTGAAACATGTCGTGAATCTTGTCAAACGTTGAAGATACTTGACACAACTGTAAAAAAGAGTTAAAATGGACTAGGAACGATGTATCTTGAAAAGCAGTTATATCAACACTTAAGAGGCATCTTGACCGACATTATCGGTCTTCCATGACTCGATGCAAAGGAGGTGAGCTTATGAACGTTGCATTATACGTTATATTAGCAATCATAATCACTGCGCCTCTGAGTTTCGGACTAGGGTATTTCCTTAGAAAAAAGACTGCCGAGAAGAAAATCAATAGTGCTGAAGAAAGATCAGACGAGATAATTTTTGAAGCAAGAAAAGCTGCAGAAACAGCTAAGAAGGAAAAGCTTCTTGAAGCTAAGGAAGAACTGCACACATTGCGTGCAGATCTAGAAAAAGAAACAAGAGAACGCAGAGGAGAGCTACAACGTCTTGAACGTCGTAATCTCCAAAAAGAAGAAACTCTTGATAAGAAAACTGTGGCGATCGAAAAGAAAGAAGATAAACTTTCTAATAAGATGAAGCAGTTAGAAAATCGTGAGGAAGCCGTTGAAAAGCTCTACCAGGATCAACTAGTTGAACTGGAACGCATTTCGGGGTACACAACTGAAGAAGCGAAACATCAACTTCTTACAGATGTTGAAAAAGAAATTAGGCATGACGCTGTTGTTCTCGTTAAAGAAATTGAGAACAAAGCGAAAGAAGAAGCAGAGAAGAAAGCTCAGGAAATTATTGCGATTGCTGTACAGAAATGTGCTGCAGACTTCGTAGCAGAATCAACAGTTTCTGTTGTTAACCTGCCAAACGACGAAATGAAGGGTAGAATCATTGGTCGTGAAGGACGTAATATCCGTGCACTTGAATCTCTAACTGGCGTTGATCTGATCATTGATGATACACCGGAGGCAGTTATTCTGTCATCCTTTGACCCGATCCGTCGTGAAACTGCAAGATTAGCTCTTGAAAAGTTAATCGTAGACGGTCGAATTCATCCAGCTCGTATAGAAGAGATGGTTGGAAAAGCAAGAAAAGAAATTAGTAAGCAAATTAAAGAAGCGGGCGAGAATGCTACATTCGAAGCCGGTATTCACAATCTTCACCCAGAGCTTGTTAAACTTCTTGGCCGCTTGAGATATCGTACAAGTTATGGCCAAAACGTACTTCGTCACTCACTTGAAGTGTCATACCTTGCAGGCGTAATGGCTGCAGAACTTGGTGCTGACGTACGAATTGCGAAACGTGCTGGTCTTCTTCATGACATCGGTAAAGCCGTGGATCATGAAATTGAAGGTACGCACATTGAAATTGGCATGAATCTACTGAGAAAGTACAAAGAATCTCGTGCGGTTATCCATGCTATGAGTACACATCACGGTGACTATGAGCCTGAGACCATTGAAGCTGTACTTGTCACAGCTGCGGATGCTATTTCAGCTGCCCGTCCTGGTGCGAGACGTGAAACACTACAGACGTATATCAAGAGACTTGAAACACTTGAAGCTATCGCTGATGGCTACGAAGGTGTAGAAAAGTCATTTGCTATTCAAGCTGGTCGTGAAATTCGCGTTATGATCGTTCCTGATAAAGTTTCAGATGATGACATGATTATTATGGCAAGAAGCATGAAAAAACGAATCGAAGATGAACTGGATTACCCAGGTCAAATCAAGGTCAGCTTAGTCCGCGAAACAAGAGTCGTGGATTACGCGAAGTAAACCTTCTATATCTCTTATTTACTATAAATTCTCATATAGAGCAAATTAGATGGTTTTACCCCATGTTGGGTGTATTTATACACACAACATGGGGTTTTATAATTTTAGCGCCCTATAATTTCCGTATTACTGCGTTGAATGCATTTGATACTTCAATCACGTACGTATGTACGCTCATAAAGCATCAAATGCATTCGCCTTGTTCTACGAAAATTATAGGGCGCTACGCTTTTTGTCCGTATTACTGCGTTGAATCCATTTGATACTTCAATCACGTACGTATGTACGCTCATAAAGCATCAAATGCATTCGCCTTGTTCTACGAAAATTATAGGGCGCTACGCTTTTTGTCCGTATTACTGCGTTGAATCCATTTGATACTTCAATCACGTACGTATGTACGCTCATAAAGCATCAAATGCATTCGCCTTGTTCTACGAAAATTATAGGGCGCTACGCTTTTTGTCCGTATTACTGGGTTGAACTCATTTGCTACTCCAATCACGTACGTTTGTACGCTCATAAAGCATCAAATATAAAGGCTTGGATCAAATTGATCCAAGCCTTTAGTGTACATTTTATGTTTTTATTAATGTGTTCATTTGTGTTTTTTTACTTTTCTGACCCATCATAGACATGGCCTGCGTTGTATGAACTTCTGACTCTAGGTCCCGAAGCTACCCCGTGATAGCCAATACCTACTGCAAATTCTTCGTAAACTTTGAACTGCTCTGGTGTTACATATTCAACAAGTGGGGCATGGTCTTTCGATGGTGGAAGGTACTGGCCAACCGTTAAGATATCACACCCAGCGTCTTTAAGGTCTTGGATAACTTTTCTAACTTCAGTTTCTTCCTCACCAAGACCCAGCATAATTCCTGACTTTGTCATGATTTTACTGCTTGCTTTCTTAACACGTGTAATCAGTTCTAGCGATTGTGCGTAAGCAGCTTCTGGTCTTACATCATCATAAAGTCGCTCAATGGTTTCAATGTTGTGGTTTATAACATCTGGCCTTGCGTCAATCACCAGCTGAAGGGCTTCTTCGTTGCCTTGGAAATCAGGGATGAGAACCTCAATTTTTACTTTAGGTGTAAGTTTTCTTATTTCTTCAATGACAGACTTGAAATGAGAGGCACCACCGTCTGCAAGGTCATCTCTTGTTACAGATGTTATTACTGCATATTCCAAGTTGAGTTTCTGAACCGCTTCTGCTACACGATTTGGTTCGTCCGTATCAATCGGAGTAGGGCAGCCATCACCAATATTGCAGAATGTGCAATGTCTTGTACACGTGGCTCCCATAATCATGAAAGTTGCTGTTCTGTTACTATAACATTCAACACGGTTAGGACAGTTTGCGCCTTCACAAACTGTATGAAGTTTTAAACTATCCAGTGTTTTTTTTACATAATTTAATTCTTTTGTATTGTGAAGTCTTACTTTTAGCCACTCTGGTTTACGTTGTACCATAAAATCCTCCTTGATTATGCAAGTATTCAATTAAACAATTGCATAATTTCTTCGATGTCAATTCCTGAGAAGTAATTATCCAAATCAATATTTTCTAAGGCACTTTTAACTGCCTTTTTATCATGTTTTATTCCAACTAAAGTGTTTTCAACGTCCTGAATGTCGCCCTGACTAAAGAAATCACCAAAAATTTTAGCAGATTTTATTATCCCATCTTTGACTTCTAAATTAATTTCAACAAGACCACCCTTAAATTTCTCTTGATTCGTAAAATTGTATTTAGGTGATGCACCATAATTCCACTCCCAATTTGAAAATCTTTTTTTCTCAATTTTTATTATTTCCTGAATATCTTGTTCCGATAACTCATAGATATTTGAGCCAGGGAAAGTTTTAAGGATGTGTTCGTTAGCGAGTTTCATAAATTCTTCTACAGACATATCTTCTTCTAAATGTTCTTTAATATTCGTTACCCGACTTTTAACGGATGTGATTCCTTTACTCTTAAATTTTAGCATATCAGGCGAAAGTGCCTTGCCAAGTTGTTCCATATTAGAGGAAAAGAGTAAAGTTCCATGATGGAGTAATCTGTTTTTGTGTCGGTATTGAGCGTTACCAGAAAACTTTTTTCCATCAACTAAAAGGTCGTTGCGACCCGAAAATTCTGCGGGAACATTTAGTGATTTTAATAGGTCGATAATGGGGGAGGTAAACTTTTTGAAATTGGCAAAACTATCACCTGTATCCGTTGATATAAAGGCAAAGTTCGTATTTCCAAGATCGTTATAAACAGCACCACCACCTGAAAGTCTACGGATAACATGAATATCATTTTCTTCTACATAATCTGTGTCAATTTCTTTTCGTGTATTTTGATTTTTTCCAATCAAAACAGTTTTGTCAGCTTGCCAAAGCATAAAGACATCTTCAGAGAAATATTTTAAGATATATTCTTCAGCAGCCATGTTGAAACTGGCAGATGTGTTTGGGTTAATTACTACAAGCATGTGATCCTCCTCACTTCAGCAATTTATTGTCCATAAAAATAGCATTTATTAAATATCATGATAGGCATTTCTACATGAATTGTAAATCCCCTAAAAAAAATTTATACCCATGAAAACCGTATCAAAACTTTTGATAGCAATGCATAAATAAAATTTCATCTGTCAGAAAAGATTGACAATTTATAAATTATCCTTGAAATCCTTATTAATAATCGGTAATATATGTTTAAACATCAATACAATCTGTCAAACGAAGAAATCGAGAGATATCCATGAATGGATAGCCGAAGAAGCAATCCCCACTGAATCCTGTTAAGTGCGGAGAAACTTTCAGGCAAAAGGATCGGTTTCGGATGACACTCTGGAAAGTCAATCTAGAATTGGCACCGAAGGAGACAATACGCTCATTTGCGTAGAACACTCTCAGGTAAACATACAGAGGATCTCAGGGCTAGCGTTGCTATGCCTGAGATCCTCTTTTTTACATTTTTCAATTTACATAATATACCAAATAGGAGGTGCACTACATTGAATCTAAAAAAAACACCACTTTATGAAAAGCATGTCGAAGCACAAGGAAAGATCATTGAATTTGGCGGTTGGGAAATGCCTGTGCAATACGAAGGGATTGTTCCAGAGCATACTGCTGTAAGAGAAAAGGCTGGTCTATTTGATGTATCACACATGGGTGAAGTAGATGTAAAAGGTCTTGGAGCTGCTGATTTCGTTCAAACACTTGTTACGAACGATGCATCAATTCTAGTAGACAACCAAGTTATGTACGGCATGATGTGTCAAGATGATGGCGGCGTTGTAGATGATCTACTTGTTTACAAGTTCGACAGAAATCATTTCTATTTGGTTATTAATGCAGCAAACATAGATAAAGATTTTGCATGGATTGAAAAAGTATCTAAGAACTTCGATGTTGAAGTTGAAAATATATCAGATGCAGTAGGTGAAGTTGCTATTCAAGGTCCTATTGCTCAAGAAATTCTGCAAAAGGTTATGGACTTCGATCTAAAAGACCTTCCATTCTTCTTCACAAAACGTGATGTGAGCGTAGGCGGTGTGAACTGTATGGTATCTAGAACAGGTTACACAGGTGAAGATGGATTTGAAGTTTACTCAGACGCTGCTGACACACCTAAGGTGTGGGATGCACTTCTAGCGGCTGGTAAAGAGGATGGCTTAGTACCTGCAGGTCTAGGCGCGAGAGATACACTAAGATTTGAAGCATGTCTGCCACTTTACGGACATGAAATCAATGAAACAATATCACCACTTGAAGCGGGTCTGAACTTCTTTGTTAAGTTAGACAATGACAACTTTGTTGGTCGTGATGCATTAATTAAGCAAAAGGCTGAAGGCGTTCCTAGAAAGCTTGTTGGTTTTGAGTTAGAAAAGGGTGTTGCACGAGAAGGCTGTGACGTTCTTAAAAATGGTGAGAAGATTGGTTTTGTTACAACAGGCTACCATTCACCTACATTAGGTAAGAGTATTGGTCTTGCATTAATCGAAAGACAATACGGCGACATGGGTGCAGAAATTGAGATTCAAATTAGAAAGAAAGTTAGAACAGCTGAAATTATTAGTAAGCGTTTCTACAAGAAGAACTACAAGAAGTAAGATAGACAAACGAGTTAGAAGTTAGAATTAACTGGGTTAAGACTAAGCGTGGCTTGGCCCAGTTACTCACATAAAATATAACTTACAGTCATACATATAAGACAAGTCGCTGTAAGAGAAGTATTAAACGATAAAATATGAGGAGGCAATTAAGATGAATGTATTAAAAGGACTGTTATACTCGGAAGATCACGAATGGGTGAAAGTTGAAGGAACGAAAGCAAGAATAGGTATCACTGATTATGCACAACACGCAATGGGTGACATCGTTTATGTTGAGCTTCCAGATGAAGACGACGAACTAGAAGCTGGCGAAAGCTTTGGAGTTATTGAATCAGTTAAGGCTGCTTCTGACTCATTTGTACCTGTAAGTGGTACTGTAACTGCAGTAAACGAAGATATTGAAGATGACTACGGTGTACTTAACTCTGACCCGTACACAAACTGGATCATTGAAGTTGAGCTTTCTGACGTATCGGAACTAGAAAAACTAATGGATGCAGAAAAGTATGAGGCGTTTACATCAGAGGAGGCATAGTATGTTTCCATACATTCCTATAACTGAACAAGAAGAAAAACATATGTTAGATACGATTGGCGTAGGCTCTATGTCAGATCTGTTTGCAGATATTCCAGACAGCCTACAGTTAAATCGAGCACTTGATTTTGAAAATGCAATGTCTGAGTATTCGGTAAAAAGACATGTCGGTGGACTGGGTAAGAAAAATCAATCTACTGAAGATCTGGTTAGTTTCCTAGGCGCAGGCACGTATGATCACTATATTCCATCGATCATTGGTCACATCACAAGCCGAAGTGAATACTACACAGCTTATACACCGTATCAGCCTGAAATTAGCCAGGGTACATTACAATGTATCTTTGAATATCAGACGATGATGTGTGAACTTACTGGCATGGAAGCTTCAAATGCTTCTATGTATGATGGCGCAACAGCGACTGCAGAAGCAGCGATGATTGCAACTGAAGGTAAAAAAGATAACCTAATTTTTATATCTGAAACAGTATGCTTTGAAACAATTGAAGTTGTAAAAACATATATGAAATTCCGTGGTGTTGAAGTAAGAACGATTCCAGCAGCTGACGGTGTAACGGATCTTAAAGCACTTGAAGAAATGATCTCAAAAGAGTGTTCCGGTGTTATTGTTCAGTCTCCTAATGTATTTGGTGTTGTTGAAGATCTTACTAAAACATCTGAGATTGCTAAGGCGAACAAGGCTTTATCCATTGCCAAAGTAGACCCAATCTCATTAGCACTTCTAAAGTCTCCGGGCGAATGTGGTGTTAATATTGCAGTTGGTGATGCTCAAGGTCTGGGTAACCCACAGAACTATGGTGGACCACATATCGGATTTATGGCTGTAACTAAGAAGCTTCAGAGAAAGCTACCTGGTCGTATTGCAGGTGAGTCTGTAGACACTGAAGGTAAAAAAGCTTATGTACTGACCCTTCAAGCACGTGAGCAGCATATCCGTCGTGAAAAGGCTTCGTCAAATATTTGTTCGAACCAAGCACTTAACTCACTGGCAGTTACGATCTACCTATCTACGATGGGTTTAAAAGGTCTTAAAGAAGTTGCCCTTGAATCACATAAGAGAACAGCATATCTACGTTCACAGCTTCTTGGAACAGGCATGTTTGAAGAAGTGAATGCACAACCATTCTTTAAGGAGTTCGTTCTAAAGTCGAAGGTTGACGCTGGCGAAATTCTTGGAAAACTTAAGGAAAATGGAATTCTTGGAGGTCTAGATTTAGGTATAGCAAATCCAGAACTCAAAGACCAAATTCTAATTTGTGCAACAGAAAAAAGAACGAAGTCTGAAATAGATGCTTATGTTCAAGTTGTGGAGGGAATGAGATGAATAGACCATTAATCTTTGAAAGATCAGTTGAAGGACGTGTTGGTCACCTCGTAGATCAATTTGAAGAAAATGTTGACCTGCAAATCCCAGCATCATTCCTTCGCGAAGAAATGCCAAACCTACCAGAGGTAAACGAAACAGAAGTTGTACGTCACTATACGGAGTTAAGTACTCTAAACTATGGTGTTGACACAGGTTTCTACCCACTGGGTTCATGTACGATGAAATACAATCCAAAAGTCAATGAAGATATGGCTGCACTGCCATCATTCTCAGCGATGCACCCTTACCAGCCAATGGACACAGCGCAAGGTACACTGGAAATGATGCATAATCTATCTGGTTTGCTAGCTGAACTAACAGGTATGGATGAGGTAACGCTACAACCTGCAGCTGGTGCGCATGGTGAACTTGCTGGACTCTATATGATCCGTGCATATCACGAGGCAAGAGGCGATTTTGGTAGAACAAAAATAGTTGTACCTGATTCTGCACACGGTACGAACCCTGCAACAGCAAGTGTTGCTGGTCTAGATATCGTTGAAGTTAAGTCTAACGAAAAAGGCGAAGTGGATATTGAAAGCTTAAAGGCTGTTCTGGATGATAGCATTGCTGGTTTAATGTTAACCAATCCTAATACACTGGGTCTATTCGAGACACAGATCGAAGAAATTGCAGCACTTATTCATGAAGCAGGCGGTCTACTATACTATGATGGAGCAAACATGAATGCCATTATGGGTAAAACACGTCCTGGCGACATGGGCTTTGATGTTGTTCACTTAAATATTCACAAGACTCTTTCAACACCTCACGGTGGTGGTGGTCCAGGTGGCGGTCCTGTTGGCGTAAAATCTAAACTGATTGACTTCCTACCAAAGCCAGTTCTAGTGAAAAAAGATGATGGATCATTTGCTTTTGATCATGATCGTCCAAAGAGTATTGGTCGCATGAAAACTTACTACGGGAACGTTGGAATATCACTAAGAGCATACACATACTTAAAAACGATGGGTGCTGATGGCCTTAAAAAGGCGAGTGAAGTTGCTGTACTGAATGCGAACTACATGCAAGCAAGACTTAAAGATCATTATAAACTTTCACATGATCGTGTTTGTAAACATGAGTTTGTACTTGCTGGTACGGGTGATCTACTGAGCCAAGTTACAACTCTTGATATTGCTAAGAGACTGCTTGACAGTGGATATCATCCTCCAACGATTTACTTCCCACTAATTGTTGATTCAGCTCTAATGATTGAACCGACTGAAACAGAGAGTCTAGAAACCATCGATGCATTCTGTGACACGATGATTCAGATTCGTGAGGAATCAAAGTCGAATCCTGCGAAACTGAAAGCGGCTCCAGAGAACACAATTGTTGGTCGAGTAGACGAAACTGCTGCAGCTCGTAATCCAATCCTTAGATGGAGGAAAGGAGAAGCTTAGTGAGCTATAAAATTATTATCATTGGTGGAGGTCCCGGGGGATATGTTGCAGGTATTAGAGCAGCACAACTGGGAGCAAAAGTTGCAATAATTGAAAATCATAAAATAGGTGGAACCTGCCTGAACTATGGGTGTATTCCAACAAAAGCATTCTTTAAGAGCGCTCAATTGATTGATGACATGAAACACGCTGCGCAGTTTGGATTAAATGTAGAGGGTGTCAAAATCGACACAGACCTGCTTCAAACGCAAAGGGTGAAGGTTGTTACTGAGCTTACTTCAGGTATTGAACAGATACTAAAAGCCAATGGTGTTGATATAATTTATGGCACTGCTTCTTTTAAATCTAAAAGTGTTTTAGAAGTTCTAGATTCTGATGGTAAAACATCCGAACTGGAATCTGAAAATATAATCATTGCAACGGGTTCAAAGGTGTTCCTACCACCACTTAAGGGCATCGAAAACGAACACGTTGTAACAAGCAAGGAACTACTTGAATTTTCTAAGCTCCCAGATAAATTAGTGATCCTGGGCGGTGGCGTTATAGCAATGGAATTTGCAAGTATATTTAATTCATTTGGGTCAGAGGTTACTGTAATTGCAAGAAGTTCAGTACTAAAAACCTTTGACTCAGATGTTTCGAAACGTACTTCAGCGTACTTAAAAAAAGCGGGAATACGGATACTAACTAACACCAACGTTTTGGAGATATGTAATGGAGAAAACGGTGCAAATGTAGTCGTTGAAGGGAAAAAAGGGCAAGAAACCCTACAAGCTGATCTAATACTATCAGCAACTGGTCGTAAACCAAATCATACGGGTTTGAATTTGGAAAACGCCGGTGTAGAGTTAAACGGTTCAGCAATAAAAGTAAATACGCTGTATGAGACAACAACGGAGAATGTATATGCTATTGGTGATGTCAATGGCAGATACATGTTGGCACATGCAGCATCACACCAAGGGGTACATGTCGTTGAATCCATAATGGGTCACACACACAGTGATGATTCAGTGGCGGCAATGGATATTGTCCCAAGTTGTGTCTTTATTACACCTGAGCTGGCATCTGTTGGTATAACCGAAGCAGAGGCAAAAGAGCAAGGTTTGTCTATAAAAGTCAGTAAGTTTCCATTTACTGCAAATGGTAAAGCACTTACAATGAACCATACGGAAGGATTCGTTAAGTTAATTTCTCAAGAGGCGGGGAAATTAATCGGCGCACAAATATTAGGGGCACATGCTTCTGATCTTATACATGAATTAACGCTGGCGATTGCAAATGGTTTAGCTGTAACTGATATTACTAAGACAATTCACGCACACCCAACTCTGTCAGAATCTGTTGCTGAGGCAGCATATGGACTTCTTGATGGATCCCTTCATTTGGCACCAACAAAGAAAAAGAAAACGAACTAATATAAAAGATAGAGAGAGGGCTTATTATGCACTTTAAATTCCTACCGGGACGTGATCCTGAACTATACGAAGCAATTCAACTTGAAATGAAAAGACAATCAACAAACATTGAGCTTATCGCATCAGAAAACTTTACAAGTTTAACGGTTATGGAAGCTCATGGTTCTGCACTTACAAATAAGTATGCAGAAGGCTACCCAGACAAAAGATATTACGGTGGCTGTGAACATGTTGATGTTGCTGAAAAACTTGCAATCAATAGAATGAAAGAACTATTTGGCGCTGAACATGCAAATGTTCAACCACACTCTGGCTCACAGGCAAACATGGGTGTATACTTTGCAGTTCTAGAACCAGGAGATAAAATTCTTGGTATGAACTTATCTGATGGCGGTCACTTAACACATGGTAGCCCTGTAAACTTCTCAGGAAAACTATACGATGTTGTGTCTTACTCAGTAAACGAAAAAGGTTACATCGATTATGATGCTCTACGTGAAATGGCAGTGAAAGAAAAGCCGAAAATGATTGTAAGTGGAGCTAGTGCATATGCTCGTACAATAGATTTTGAAACGATTAAGAATATTTGTGATGAAGTAGGCGCTTATATGCTTGTAGATATGGCTCATATTGCTGGTCTTGTTGCAACAGGACATCATCCAAGTCCAGTGCCATATGCTGATTTTGTAACAACAACAACGCATAAAACATTAAGAGGTCCACGTGGTGGCGCAATTCTTTGTAAGGAAGAATACAAGAAGAAGATTGATAAAACAATTTTCCCTGGTATTCAAGGTGGTCCACTCATGCATGTTATTGCAGCTAAAGCAGCCTGCTTTAAAGAGGCAATGGCACCTGAATTCAAAGATTATCAAGAACAAGTGGTTAAAAATGCTTCAGTACTTGCAGACGCATTCATATCACATGGTTTTGAAATTGTTTCTGGTGGAACAGACAACCACTTAATGTTAGTTGATTTACGCAGTAAGGGTATCACAGGTAAAGACGCTGAGAAGCTGCTTGATACTGTTGGTATCACGACGAACAAAAATACTGTACCAAATGAAACAGAAAGTCCATTCGTAACAAGTGGTCTACGTATTGGTACACCAGCTGTTACTTCAAGGGGTTATAAAGAAGAGGACATGATTGAGATTGCAAGTATTATTAACTTTGTAATCGAAAACCGTGACTCGGACTTAAGCGAAGCAAAATCACGTGTTGATGCGCTTTGTGAAAAGTGTCCACTTTACCCTGAGTTATAAACCATTTTAATACTCCTCAATATGAACCTGAGTTCGGAACCCCAATTCTGAACTCAGGTTTATTCGTTTTTGTTTTAACGGTAAATACAATATATGGGAAAAGATAAAAAAGTAAATTGCCCTCAAAGACAGTGGTAGTAATATTGTTGAGCGTATTACATTTTGTGGAATGGATTGCCGATTCCACATTTTTTTATTTTAATTGTGTTTTGGGTGTTAATTTATGGGTATCGAGTAATAGAGTGTTAGATGGTAGACTTAATAAGGAGAGTGATACTCATTGGGTCGTTAAGATCATGAGGGAAATTCAATAATTTAATACAATTCAATACGTAAATAAATTAGATGCACGTGTACTAGAAAACAAACGGCGTAATAATCAAAATGGTAAACGGTCGAACCACAGGACACAATATTATTTAGACACGAAAAATAGGAGGCGTAGACATGGACGTATTAAAGGTATCAGCAAGATCTAATCCAAACTCTGTTGCAGGTGCATTAGCAGGTGTTTTAAGAGAATCTGGAAACGCAGAAATGCAAGCTATTGGTGCGGGGGCAATCAATCAAGCTATCAAAGCAGTAGCAATTGCAAGAGGATTTGTAGCACCTAGTGGTGTAGATCTCGTATGTATTCCGGCATTTACGGATATTCAAATTGACGGCGAAGAAAGAACAGCGATCAAACTCATTGTTCAACCTAAATAATGATTGTTACAAGGAGGATGCATAATTATGGAAATACTCAAAGTTTCTTCACACTCTAATCCAAATTCTGTAGCAGGTGCATTAGCAGGTGTTATCCGTGAACATGGAAGAGCAGAAATGCAAGCAATTGGAGCAGGGGCAATTAACCAGGCAGTTAAAGCGATTGCTATAGCTAGGGGGTATGTATCTCCTTCTGGAATCGATCTCGTTTGCATTCCAGCATTTGCAGATATTGAAATTGATGGCGAGGAACGTACAGCGATAAAACTGATCGTTCAGCCTAGATAGTTATACTCAACAGTGTAGCATTTCAGATTTTATTAACAATCTAAGGACATCTGTCATAAGGACAGATGTCCTTTTTAATGCAAATATAAAGATAAAGTCATGGATTAAAAGTTGAATTAGGACAGCCATTAGGTTATAATACAAATGCGAATGAAAAATAAAAAAACGAGTTTAATATTCGAATTTCATATGAAATCTTAAGGAGGCTATAAATAGTATGTCAACACAATACTCAAATCCATTAATTGATCGGTATGCGTCGAAAGAGATGAGTGAGATCTTTTCACCTCAGAAGAAATTTTCTACTTGGAGAAAGCTTTGGTTAGCTCTAGCAGAGGTTGAGCAAGAACTTGGACTCAATATTACAGATGAGCAACTTGAGCAAATGAGAGCCAATATTGACGACATCGATTTTGAACGTGCTGCAGAACACGAGAAGATTCGTAGACATGACGTAATGGCACATGTACATACTTTTGGCGAACAATGTCCAGAAGCTATGCCAATTATTCATCTAGGTGCAACCAGTGCATATGTAGGTGATAATACTGACCTCATTCAAATGAAAGAAGGTCTTGAGCTGGTTCGTGTGAAGCTTGTTGATTTACTGGCAAAGCTAAAAACTTTCTCTTTAGAATATAAAGAACTTCCTACACTGGGTTTTACACACTTCCAACCTGCTCAGCTGACAACAGTCGGTAAGAGAGCAACCCTATGGATGATGGACCTTGTAATGGATTACAACGATATAACATACCTAATTGAATCCCTTAAAATGCGTGGTGTTAAAGGTACGACAGGAACACAAGCGAGTTACCTAGCACTATTTGACGGAGATCATGAAAAAGTTAAAGAACTTGATGATAAGATCTCAAAAAAGTTTGGTTTTGATGGTGCGATTGCTGTAACGGGTCAGACTTACACACGTAAGATTGATGCACGTGTTTCAGCTGCTCTAAGTGGTGTAGCACAGTCAATGCACAAAATGACAAATGATTTAAGACTTCTTCAGCATATGAAGGAAGTAGAAGAACCATTTGCAAAGAATCAGATTGGTTCTTCTGCAATGGCATATAAAAGAAATCCAATGCGTTCTGAAAGAATTGCAGCTTTAAGTAGATTTGTTATTGCTGCTGCAGCAAATCCTGCAATGACACAGTCTGCACAGTGGTTTGAAAGAACTCTAGATGATTCTGCAAACAAGAGACTGGCTATTCCAGAAGCATTCCTAGCAACAGATGCTATTTTAGATATCGGTAACAATGTAACAACAGGCCTTGTTGTTTATCCTAAGGTGATTGCAAAACACATGAATGAAGAACTTCCATTTATGGCAACTGAAAACATCATTATGGAAGCTGTAAAGCGTGGAGGAGATAGACAAGAACTACATGAGTCTATTCGAGTTCATTCTATGGAAGCTGCAAAACAAGTTAAAGAGCTTGGTCTGAAAAATGATCTTCTTGAAAGAATTGTTAAAGATCCAGTATTCGGCTTAACTGATGCAGATATTGAAAATCTTCTAGATCCAAAAGATTATATCGGTAGATCAGATGTTCAAGTTGTTGAGTTTATTGAAGCTGAAGTAGATCCAATCATTGAAGCTTTTAAAGATCAGCTCGGGAAAAATGTAGAGCTTAAAGTTTAATATGTGACCCCTCTTCAAATTTGGGTATACCAAAGTGAAGAGGGGTGATTTTATGCATTCATTTGACTTTAAACAGATTATGCATGCTTCAGCGGGACTATACAGACTGCTGAATCTTGAATCATGGGCAGTTGAGGTTGAGAAGAGCTTTGAAATTGACCATGAAGACGATGATGTCCTAGATATCATGCAGTTACATCATCTGGGCAATGTTATTTTAATGCCATCATATAAGTTTCAGTTGGAACATACAGGTGAACTTATAGACAAGATGGAAGAAGGTATACATAGAATTGGATTTGGCACATTTATTACTGATTCAGTTCAATATGATCCTTCTAGAAAAATTATTGAGAGTGATTTTAATGTGACATCACGATATGATAAACCCTATGCATTATTTTACTCTTGGGACATGGCAGAGCAATCTACTTATGGATTGTCAGGGACACAAGTGAAACAGTTGTTCCAAAAGAACCAGTGGACAGGCATGACATCCCAAGAATTTTTAGTAGCACAGTCAAGGTGTATAATCAATTCTGACCAGCGGGAAAAACTCTGGACATGGCTTGTAGACTCAAGTAACGACGTCTTAACTTCTATCGGTTTTCTTGATCAATCATCTATTAAAGTATATACTTGCAAACAAGGTAGTTCTAATATAGAACGCGGTGCACTCATTACGCACATCATACCTCTTAGAGAAGTCAAAGAATACAAACGATAACAATCATAGTAGGTTAGATGGAGTGATAAATATGACAGAAGATTTTAAACATAAAGTAAAAGTTATTCTAGAAGAACATGATGAAGCATGGGGTGCGGTGTTTGAATTAGAAGAAGGCCGTCTGCGAAATTTATTAAGTGAAATCATAATTAATGTTCATCATATAGGAAGTACTGCAATTCCTGGAATTGTCGCTGTACCTATCGTTGATATTCTAGTTGAAGTTAAAAGTATTGATAAAGTGAATCAGTTTAATCCTGGTATGAAACAACTGGGTTATATGCCAAAAGGTGAGTACGGAAAAGCAGGACGCAGGTTGTTTGTAAAAGGCCATGAAGAAGACAGCACGCACCACGTACATGTCTATGAAGTTGGCGATGTGGAAGTTGCTAGACAGGTCAATTTTAGAGATTACTTAAAATTCCACCCTCAAGATGCTATGGACTATTCAAAACTAAAGGAAAAACTTGCTGATTTGTATCCCTATGACTTAGATGCCTACATGCAGGAAAAAGGTAAGTTTATTGAAGATATTGAAATGAAGATTATTATATGGAAGAAGAACATAGAAAAAGATCTATTTTGATAATGTTTTAATTTTATAAGCTCATCTTAAGTCCTGTTTAATACAGGGCTTTTTTTAATGCATAATTCCACGCGAATGGTATTAAATGGTAAATAATGATTGACACCTTGGGAAAAGTTGGTAAAATAAGTAATATACAAAATATACCAGATGGCATTTGAAATGGAGCTAAATATATGAAGTTTAAATATTCTGAAGTGATAAAAGGTATTATAGGGCTGGTCCTGTGTTTGGCTTCCGTCCTTGGTATCTATTACTGGGAGAGTTATGGCAGGACAGAGTTTACCAAGACAGAAATTGTAGTACTAAAAGAATCGGTGAAACCCCTTGCCTTAATTACTGAGGAAGATCTGATATTTGTAAAAAGAGAAGTCACAACACTCATAGAAGATCCAATACAAGAGATGACAGATATCCTTGGCAAAGTATCAAAACACTACATACCAGGCAATAGTCAATTATCCAGCGACTTTTTCGAAGAGTCAGGCCTTATGCCAGCAGATGGGGAGTACATCTTTCAACTGCCCAAAGACTGGATTGCATCCGTACCATCAACACTTAGAAGGAGTGACGATGCTTATATCTATCCTGTTAAAAGTAGCCATGGACCATCTGAAACAGGCAAAGAACATGTTTTGGATGAAGCAGCAATAAAATGTCTCAAAATTGCATTTGTAAAGAATCAAGCCAATAAAGAAGTTCAATCTGTAGGAAATTCTGACCGATTGGATGGTACTTCAACTATTTCTTCGATTGAAATGATTGCTAGCTTAGAAGATATTACTCTTCTGAACAACTATAGAAAAGAAGGCTACAAATTCATGATTATGTATAGATAGGAGACGAATATGAAAAGCCTTGGAATTTTCAGTGAGGACTATGAACTCATAAATAACTTTAGAAAAATAGAATATTTTGATTCTGTAGAAAAGATTGGCTTAGAGGACCTTGAACACAAGGTATATGATGTTGTGGTTGCTAGTGACAGACTCTTATCTTTGAATGATTTTAAAGATTATAAAGGCCATCATGAAATGGGCAAGTGTTTTTATATGGTGTCCAACCACAATCTAACAAATATGAGTCATTCAATGTTAAAAGCTGAAGGTATAGAAATGGTTCCTCCAAGGCTAACGGTGAGCCAAGTTGTAAAGTGTGTAATTGATAAGACTCAAAACACCTTAACGTCCACCAACAAGATATTTACATTCTTTGGAGCTGACACGAAAGTTGGAACAACCATGATCTCGCAGTGTGTTTGTGAAAAAATAGCTCAGATCAACGACCGTGTTATTTATGTTTCTTTGAGTGGTCAAGTCGGAAATGACTATACCACAGCAAACGTGGGTCAGAGTTTAGATTTACTTAAAACCAAACTGCAGACCAAGGTTCTTAGAAAGAATGAGCTCTCAGATATATGTAAAAGAACAGAAGGGGGGTATTACTTCTTGCCAGGACCAAAAAACAGACTTATGCTTCGTCATTATCATCCGGAACAGATTTCATATTTAATTGAAATGTTAGAAGATTTGTTTGATGTCATTATAGTCGATGCAGGCAGTAATATTGAACTTGGTATGACCATATCAGCACTTAATTCCACCCCCAATAGATTTTTAGTGACGACACAACAGGAGCTGGCCTTCCAAAGATTTAAAGACTTGGAGTATCAGGTTCTAAAAAAGCTTTCTATTGACCAGTTTCTATTAATCGTTAACAAGAATATCTCGAATCCTGCACTGAATACACCAGCCCAGTTGGCTAAAAAATATGGCTTAAGTCATATAAGTTGTCTTCCTTTTATGGAGTATGGTTGGCAATGTGAGCAGGAGAAAATGAGTCTAAATCATTTCTCGGACGACATCTTTAGCAAAGGTGTTCAAAATATTAGTAAATTAATAGCTGTGCATTTAGATCTCAAAATAGAAGAAGATGAAGGTGTGAAATCCGGCGTGTTTGGAAAGTGGTTTAGCAAAAGGCGTGTGTTTAAGAAGCCAATTGAGCGCGTGGTGACGTAAAGGAGCGAGGCATGGACAAGCTGTTTGAACTCGATTCATACATATCAAACATTGAGTCGAATGATGTAAATGAAACGTCTTTTTCTTATACACCCGTTCTGCTTAATCGAAAAAGTGAGTTTGAAACATTATGTGACAACATCAGAAGCACCTTCACTAAAGAATGGGAAAACGATGTGAGTGGATTTGAAACAATCCTAGAAAGGCAGAAAAGAGCCATTATTGGTTATGAACGTGAAGTGGACTATTTTAAAGACAAAATTGATGACTATTTGAAGCAGAACCATCTTAAAGAGTCTTGGTATCCAACATGGTATAACAATATTACTGATGCCGTATTCCAGGAAAATTGGGGTGTAGCAGGTTTGGCTGAATGGATTAGTGGAAATTCAAGTGAACTTGAAGGGTCGAGTTCAGCGAAAATTATTGGTGAGCGCATCTATTTTCTAGTTGGCGGGGTGCTTGAGCTTCAACCGCAAACTATAAATCGAAATAGAAGAAAACAACTCAGGAAAGCCTTGCTATTAAAAACTCCAAAAAAGAGGTTGGACAATGACTACCATGAAGTATATATGTTAAACGGTATTCGTATTACGATCTATGGGGAAGGAAAAACCAAAGAAGGCCAAGACACAATTGTTTTCAGAAAGTTCTTTGTAAAAGACTATACCTTCGAAAAACAGGTTGCACTTGGGTCAATTCCTGAAGCATCGGTGCCGCTTTTTAAAGCCATGATCAATACAGGATTTAATGTTGTATTTACAGGTGCTGTCCGTACTGCAAAAACGACATTTTTAACGACATGGCAGTCCTATGAAGATCCTCGACTTGAAGGGGTATCTGTTGAAACAGATCCAGAGATCCCTTTTCATCTGATTATGCCCGAAGCCCCAATTCTTCAGTTGGTTGCAGATGGTGAAGACCTTGAGCGTGTTGTTAAAAGTATTATGCGTTCTGATGCAGATTACATTATTCTCGGAGAAGCACGAGATGGCGTAGCACTGAATATTGCAGTTAAAATTGCCAATAAAGGGACCAAGCGGGTTAAAATGACCTATCACTGTTCAGATACTATAGATTTTTGCTACGATGTAGCTGACGAAATTGTAAAGACATATGGTGGATCTCTCTACAGTACTATTCTAAAGGTTTCTAGGAGCTTTCAATTCGTATTTCAGTTTATTCAGCTTAAAGACAAATCGAAAAAACGGCTTAAAAGTATCTTTGAAATTCAGTATGATCCATTGACCCACGAAGTGGTAATGCAACGTATTTGTAGATATAGACATGAAACAGACGACTGGGTCTGGAATGATCAATTGTCCAGTGGGACCATAGAGTTTGGCAATGCAGAAAATCAAGAAGCTATGAAAGATGTTACTAGAATTTTGAGCAGGTTGAAAAAAGACCATCCTGATGAAGACAAGAGTAGTTTTGCTCCAGCATATGAGCATTTAAAAGCAGGGAAAATATGATTTCTCTAAAACTGAATTTGAGTGACATGGTTATGATGCTCAGCTATTTTATATTTGTGTTTGGAGTTTGGCTTGTCTTCTCAACAAGCATTCAAAGCTTTATAGTGAGACTGTCATTTTTACTAAGAGGATACAAACATGAAGAAAAAAGTGTTGAGATCGCTTTCGTTAAACACATTGAAACTTTACTATTGACTGTGTTTGGTGAAAATGCAAGACGTCTGGCATATACCTTTCTATTTATATCATTCTTAATTGGTCTTGTTATTTGGGTTGTTGTATCAAGGCAATTGGGCTTTATGCAAGGCATATTATTGTCTATGGTGTTTATGGGATGTCCATACTTATTTCTTCGCGTTAAGCTCTATACACTTAGAATTGAGAGCAGTTACGAAGGTGAGTTTTTAATATCAGAGCTGATTAACCAGTATAAGTTGAATCACTTTAATATGGTTGAAGCCATTGAAGCAACAGTGAAATGTTTGAAAAATTCACCACGTACACAGAGGTTGCTGTTCAGTATGTCTATTCACTTAAAGTCATACAAGACGAAAGAGGAATTAGAATTAATTCTTAATGAATTTTCTTATGCAGTAGATACGCAGTGGAGCAAGATGTTGATCAACAACTTTGTACTTTCAATTGAAGAGGGGTTTGTTGTTACATCAGGCCTTACAGATATTCAACAGGAATTACAACGGGCAAAATCGGCTTACGAGAAGAGCGATAGAAATACCATTGAAGGTTTTGCTATTGTGAAGTTTTTAATCCCTATTCTGTATGTTTTCACAATATATTTATCCATAAAATATTTCAATTTCACTTTAGAAAAGTTCATCCAATATCAATTGTTTACTGAGACGGGTCAAAAGCTTTTTGCTATCAACGCAGTACTATTCATCGCAAATTTTATACTCATGATTGTATTTAAGAAAAGAAAATTTGATATTACTTAAGACTTGTGGTAATAAGTCAAATCATTAAATGAAAGAGTTTCAAAGTAATCCAAGTCAAAAGACTTGAAAAAGGCATCACGAAACAAGCCTAAGGTCAACTTGACCTTTGGAATCGAAAGGAATGCACATCGAGTCTATTCGATCTTTACACACTCCTTTCCGGTGCATAAAGTTGGTGGTTGCGAAGTAGTACATCCACCAAGCGCACGAATTTTCTTGCAGTTAAAACGATGGCTCTTTTATGTTGGTGTTTTGGAACTTCACTGTATTTCTTTAGGTAAAACTCACGGTAGATGGGCTCGTATCTTTGAACCGAATTGGCAGCTTCAATCAGGTAGTATCTCAGATAGTGATTCCCGGTGCGTGTTAGTGAAGTTCTTTCAGATTGATATTTACCAGACTGTTTTTTCTTCCAGTAAAGGCCAGCATATTTAGCGAGTTTGGCCTGATCTTCAAAACGTTCAATTTGACCGATTTCAGCAAGAATGCCTGCAGCATAGACTTTTCCCACGCCAGGTATACTCAGAAGAGATTTGGCTTCAGGAATGATTTCAAACATCTTTTCGATAGAAGTGTCAATGGCCTTGATCTGTTTCTTGAGAGTCTGAATCATGAGCGCATAGGAAGCAAGGACAACATCGACAGAGTCTTGCATCACTTTGCCTAAACGATAAGAATCTCTAGTCGCTTTGGAGATGGCTTTAGCAATCTTTTGCGGGTTGCTGAAACGTCCGCGGCCTTTCTCTTGAAGAAGCGCGGCAAGCTCATCGATAGGCATAGCAGAAATTTCATCAAGGCTCAAAGCGTCTGTGAGAAGGTCCATGATTGCAGCACCAAAGACAGAAGTATCAAGTTCTTTTGTAAGCGTATTACATTTGTAATAAAGATTTTCGAGAAAATGCTGCTTACATTCAATCATCTGTTGAATCAGTTGATACCTAGACCGAGTAAGACGTTGTAATGCTATGTATTTTTCCTCTTTGATAAGTGAGAGGTTAAAGCGATCAAAACGCAGAAAATCAGCAATGCGCAGAGCATCAATACGGTCAGTTTTATCTTCATCAAAGAGTCCCTTAAAGCGATGAATCATTTTGGGGTTGATAACAGTAACTTCAACTTTTAAGTCTTTCAGCTCCAGATCTTCCGCCAGGAATGTAGAGGGATGGAAGCTGTAAACGGAAGTGGACTCCATACCGACGATGATGCGATCATAATGCGTTGCATTGCAGTAAGAAATGATGTGCGCCTTAATACAACCAGCACCAGTAATGTCATTGGGAAGAGAAAGTTCATTCAAAATGTTACTGTCGCTGTCAAGAAAGCAAACATCAAGTTGTTCAGAACTAACATCAATACCTACAAATAATTTCATGGGAAGGACCTCCTTTCTATGAGTATTTTGGCTTGGATACTGAACTCTATCCCTAGTACCAACAGGATGGCAACAACCTCGTGTATGAGTATTCTATACTTGCACGACATAAGCTGCCCAGCATCTACTCATGTTGGTATGTCTTACAAGAGATACAGCTTGTGAGTTTGTAGTACAACTGGTGGCTGGGAGACAGTCTTTAAACGCAGTCTAGCTGCAGGAGAAAATAGCCTTTATCCAGATAGATCCTTTTCCATACTTCTATTATCTAGGGATAAGGTTCAGTAGCCAAGCAGGTATTTGATTATGGAATAAACTTATTATACGAGGAGAAGAAAACATGAAGAATAGACAGATTTCAATTTTAATTATAACGAGTTTACTGTTTTTACTATTATGCGGAACGAATTTTACATTTGCTGATGCAGAAATGACACCATCTGGTATTCCCCTGGACGATTTAGAAATAGTGGTCGACAACTATGTAGCAGACTATATTGGTTCAACGGTACCAGGTGCGACAATAGCAATTGTTAAAAACGGAGAAATAATATTTTCAAAGGGATACGGCTATAGCGATGTGACCAATGAGATCGTTGTCAAAAGTAATAAAACAATATTTGAATGGGGATCAATAACAAAAATATTTACTTGGACAGCAGCCATGCAACTATCTGAACAAGGTTTAATTGACTTAGACGCAGATGTGAGACAATACTTGCCGGAATCATTTTTAAACCACTGGGAATTTGAGCAGACAATTACAATGAGAAATTTAATGAATCATACAGCAGGTTTCGGTGATTACGGATTTGATCTAATTTATGATTCCCCAGAACAACTCAGCAGTTTAGAAAATGAACTCATAAAAGCAGATCCAAAACAGTATTATGAAGTCGGTACTGCAAGTGCCTATAGCAATTACGGAACAGCGTTAGCTGGTTTAATTATCGAAAATGTTAGCGGAATGGACTACGATACTTATTTGGACAAAAACATATTTAAGAAGTTAGAAATGGTTTCATCTACATCAGATCGTTCATTTAATGTTGAAGAAGCATTAAAGCAGAATAAATCAAAAGCCTATAAACCATTAGGAGAAACAGGGTATGAGGAAACGATTTGGTCATATGTTGGCTTAGGTCCAGCAGGTTCTTTAAATGGTACTGTTGAGGATCTGGCACAGTTCGCAATTGCTTTAATGCCAAAGAAGGGGGAAGAAACACCCATTTTTGAAAACAATCAAACACTCGACGCGTTACTGACACCATCATACATGTTAACAGCAAATGGTTTTTTCGAATTTGATGGTGCATATCAAAGCTTTGGACATGGTGGAAACACAGCTGGCTTTACAGGACAGTTTGCCATTGTTCCAGAAGAAGAATTTGCCGTAATAACCCTAACCAATGTTAAAGGAGAAACGAATATTGGCTACGGAATTCAAGAAATGTTGATTGGTAAGAAAGAGTATGCAAAAATAGCAGATATTCAATCAGATGTTTTATCGGAAATGCCTAACGCCAAAACAGTGGAAGGCCAATATGTTCCACTTAGAAGATTTGAAGGCAGTTTTTTAGAAGTGCTGTCTTACTTAGCTCCAGCATCTGTTGTGTCAGAGAAAAATAATGAAATTACGGTTTCACTTGGTGGTACGTTTGAAGCAAACTATGTACAAGTTGAGCCTTATCTTTACAAAATAACTGGAAGAGACATACCACTTTTCAACATGGCTATGCCTATTATTGAATTTGAAATGGAAGATGGCCATGTAAAACAAATGGCAACAGGACACGGATTTGACCACGAGCCTATTCAGAAGTCGAAAGGCAAAACGATTCAACTGTTGAGCTTGATCGTGATTGTTATAAACATACTCTTAATTCTGGTCTATGCTGTTCTATCAATCATTAGAATTTTGAAAGCAAAAGGAAGTAGATCTGTTATTAGCAAAACATATAAAAGAGTCACACTGCTAAACTTGGCACTGCTTGCAAACAACATCACATGTTTTAGCATGTTCATGATAAACAGCTTCAGAAATTTTGAAAGTATGAAACCATTTATATTTATGAATTACATACTTCTTCTAGTTTATGCAGGATTCCTGATACTTATGGCAGTGAACAAAAAAGAAAAAAAGCTAGAAAATCAACAAACCAATAAAGGTGTTCATTTCCTAACTTATTTGAATTTAACTTCTATTGCGTTTCTATTTATTGTACTTAACCATTGGAACTTTTTTGTTATACATTAAGGTCTATTAGTTGGTCTTCAAAATTCTCAGGGAAGTCATGTTGCAATCCGCTTATAACACGAAACTCTGATTTAAGACCAGATGAAGTTAAGTGGTCATGAAGCTCTTTACTACAGTCAAAACAGTCGTCGTCTTGGTCTCCACAAATAACCGTTATTTCAGTATTTGAAAGTACTGACCAATCTACTTGGTCAATCCATTCATCTAGATTAGGTAACCAAGGTGCAACCAGTATGAGTTTTTCTGGTTTGATTTCCATAGATAAAATAGACCAAAGCGCTACTTGAGAACCAGCAGAGAATCCACCAAATATCAACTTTGAATAATTGTTTTCAAAAGCTTCAACAAAATGTTTTAGTGCAGCAGCGGCACTGTTGTAATCTTCCCATACAAATCCATCAGAAAATTCAATTTCTGCAGATTGCATCAGTGCTAACCTTGCATTAAGTTCAGTAACAGATTTCCAGTCAAACTCAGCAATATCCATATTTTCTTGGTCACCATGTAGACCAATGAAAAGAGGCATAGATTTTTCTATATCTGTTGTTTCAACAGGATTTACGATTTTTAGAGTGTACTCACCACGGTTAATATTTTCTTTCTGACGGCTCACACATGTGTCAACTAAAGTATTAAAACCTTCAATGCTTCTCATACCTTCAAGGTCATCATCTTCAAGTAGTAATTCAGCGGGATACCAAAATCCCTTGTCATCAATTGCTTCTTTAAGAACATCAAAACCGTCTTGATCTCTTCCAGCTTTACCTAAAAAGCTATAACGGAAATTATACATTTGTGCTAAATTTCCTCTTACTGCGTTCATATGTTTAGTTACCAGATCATATGCTTCATTGTACTTTTCATCCATATAAAGTGCTACTGCAGCATTTAATAATTTCTTGTATGTCATCATGAAATCGTGTCTCCAATCGTTTTCTGACTTGTTTAGAATAAATCTAAAACAGTAACTCTATTATATAAAAAAAATGGACCTTGAGCATAAAATATACACATATTCATGATAATTACTTCTTAACTGCATAGTAGCTGCTTGAGATTACGTGAGCAAGCATGATTGAGCACATCAGACTCAAAGTAAGCTATATCAACTTAGCCTCTGAGCAAAGAAGAGAAGTCTTTAGTAACTGTTCAAATTCAGCAGGTGATTGTAGGGTCTTCCAGCCATAAAGAATATCTCGAGAAATATGGATCGCTAATGCTATCACATGTGCTTGCTGATCTATGTTTTCAATACGCTTGATATCAAAACAGGAATCGACATTAAAAAGTCGGAAGAGGGCTGTACATGCAGCAAGTCCAAGGCCTTCTTGAATAGCACGAGTGATGAATTGATCACGTTGATTTAGGCGTCCGTTGGCGTTCAAATCCCAGAGATCTTTGTACTCTTGGCTGAAGTATTCAAGGATGTCTCTAATAACTGAGATCAAGTAATTTTGATAAGATTTTCTTTCTGCTTCATCACTTTTAATGCCAACATGTAGAGAGGCAATGTTTAATAGGATATTACCAATCATACGACCAAGGTCAAAAGAGATGGGCCCATAACTGGCATATTCAGAGTCATATATACAGATGCATTCTTCTGAAATAAATATGTTGGATGTATGAAGATCATTATGAATGAGACATTGTTTATTGCCTACAAATCGTGATTTGAGCTCGAGGACCTGTGTTCTGATCTTTTGATTTTTACATGTTTCCAGAAGTAGGCCATCTGCCTTAGTGCTGTACATAATTGGATGGCTGTCCATTAGAATTCTGTCAAAAATAACACCGGTCCAAAATGCGTCTGTATCCATATGGTCCATCATTTTGTCGAGCATACGCTTTTCTGTATGGTTAAGGTGATTGATTGATGTGTAATATGCAGAGTGTGCAAGAAATGTACCTATTTGCTTTGGAAACTTAGGATAGCGTTTTCGCTTGATGAGTTCAGAGCGAAGGGTACGCATGCCTTGCAGGTCTTCCATTAAAATGATGAAATTGCCTGAGTCAAAATGATAAACCTTTGGGACTGAACCAGGCTTAATTTTATTCCAAATGAACAGTGATGAGACTTCACTATAAATACGGTCCTGTTCGAGTGGCATATGGATGCCTTGTTCTTGAGCCGCTCTCACATAAGGTAGAACCTGTTTTAGTATAACGGATGGGTTACCATTACTTGATGTAATGCGCATAACAATATTGGCATAACTATCAACGCTCTGCTGAGAACTGTTGAGGTAATATGCACGGAGTGTATTATCATCCGAATAAGCTGGTAGGTGTTTTTGTAAGTGCTGTATTGCTTCGGTGGGGGATAGACTATTATAGTTTGTCATAATGTTCTCCTAAACTGTACACAGGGTATATGACTACTATAACGATTTCTAATGTGATGAGGGTAATACAGAATTGGACTCTGTTGGGAAAAAAATAATGGATAAATCATAATTGTTTATATAAAAACAAAAAAAGTTCCGACAAATGTCAGAACTTTTTTTATTGGCGGGAATGTGTAAGAATCGAACTTACCTAAGACGCTACTAACGCCTCAAACCGGTTTTGAAGACCGGAGGGCACACCAGCACCCATCCACTCCCATGTTTCACTCCCGCAATGGTGTATCAATTGATACCACTCAATTATAAGAATTAATTGGGTGGGTGTCAAGGATTTTATATTGGTCCTTTAAATACACGGAATGATTTGAATATTCATTCAGCTTGAATCGAGTACTGTTCGGTATCTTTTTACAGATCCATCCTGTATAATACATATGTATGGCTGAGTGACAGTAAACGCCTTAGCCGCAGCAAAGTGGAGGACAGAATGAAACGAGATATCTACAACGGGCACTTATTTTTGCTAATCATAATTTTATTAACCATGGGATCAGGAGTCGTGGACCAATTCGTACCAAAGTTTTGGTATGACATGTTGCATCAGATTGTATTTTTCGCTGTACCATCAGTTTTATACATATTATTTAGAAAAAAAAATCTGGTTAGAACATTTAGACTGAACTCAATTTCCAGAAAGGATATATTACTGCTGATCGGCGTAGCATTTATAATGCAACCAGCGGTTTATTTACTTGCAACACTGGCTCAATTTGTATTCGGAAACCAACTTGAGTTTCTATTCTCAGATTTATCTGGCCAAAGCTTTTGGTACCTGCTAGTGACGGTTGCCATACTTCCTGCAATTTGTGAGGAGCTTGTTCTTAGGGGTATTGTTATGGATGCCTACAGGGGTCAAAGTTTATACACGATCATTATTATGAATGGTTTATTATTCGGTTTGTTCCACATGAATCTAAACCAGTTTGTATATACCTTCTTTATGGGGACTGTCTTGTCCTTAAGTGTGTATTATACCAACTCAATATTTGCTGGTATGATCATTCATTTCGTCAATAATCTACTCAGTATTTATGTTATGAAATTTCCAGAGTCTATATACTCTAAAGCTGAACTCTGGTTATTTTCAGTAAATTCGCCACTTGATCTGGTGAAACTTCTAGTTTTGGGTGTAATTAGCTTCCTAATGACTTTTAGACTGGTAAATGCCATGGGAAGAAGAAATAAAAAACTGTATTTACATGATGCTTCTATTCTTAGTTATGAGAAGGTCGTGAACTGGCCACTGGTTGCGCTTGCAGGATTGTTTTTAGTCTTTAGCATACTTTTGACTTTGACAATATCAAATATTTAATCTTGTCACTTTCCTGTTACGATTCCAGATAGAAATTCGTCTATAATGAGAGCGTAGGAGGATTCAAATGCGTAAATACATATGGGCAGTATGTGCTCTTGCACTCACAATGACTGGGTGTCAAGTAGAACCAAAACAAACAAAGCAAATTGAATATAAACCGGCGCCAGCACGGGTAATCGAGAAAAAAGAGAGTTCGGAAGCTGACGCGGTTATGGAAGACTTTAATAGACTGGTTGCCAAAGAACCACGGGAAGATGAAGTGCTCGATTTTATACAATCTAAAATAATGAACTTACCTCCCGCGTACGCAGACGAACTTGTACTGGGTTATGAAAGAATTCAAAATTCGACTTTTAGAAACCGACATCAGTTTATGATGAAAGATGACGTACAAGCAATTTGTATTAACAACTTTAAATATAACGATGTACCTAAGGACCTATCAAAAATTGAGGATGTTGGTCTTCGTATATATGTTGAAGAACTTAAAAATACAGGCTACAAGTTGGTTGTTAAAGACGGAAAGTATCTTCCAGAACTTGACTATAGCTTCTATTCTCAATTTGTAGAGTATCTTTCAGACGAGATGCAGACCTATTTGGAACTAATGGGTCTAAGAAAAGAACTGCTATTTACTGCAGATCAGCGCCTGCCTATTACCTGGGATGAGGTTTTTGACAGGATTATGAAGTTTGAAAGCTTTCTGACTCAGTTTCCTGAATCAAAGAAAAAAGATGTTGTCTGGCTAAACTATGAGTACTATACCAAACTATACTTATATGGTACTGAAGGCACGCCAGCCTTTAATCATACAGACAATGAACTGGATAATTGGTTAAAGGTCAGTTATTCGAATATATATCTAGGCAATAAAGAGAGTCAGTTTATAACGTATTTTAAAGACTATCTTCAAATTATGAATAAAGAAGAGTTTTTATTAACAGAAATTGTAGACAATCAAAGAAATACTGTTCTGGTAAACCTAGATATGCAATTAATCTACTAAAAAAAGGTTCTTAAGAGAAAACTCTTGAGAACCTTTTTATCGTTTATAAACTTATTTTTTAGGTGTTTTAACATTGGGTTGACTGCTAAAAGTGAACTTACTTTCTTCACCTTTAATTAATCGGCTCAAGTTGCTACGATGCCTGTAGATGACGAAAACACCAAGCAGGGTAGCCCACATAACGAACTGTGAAGACAAGCCCAACATATAACTAAAAACAGGGAAAGCTGCTGCTGATAAAATCGAACCCAGTGACATAAATCCAGATATGCGAATAATTACAAACTGGAATACAACAAGCAATAATGCCAGTAGTGGATTTGTACCAACAATCATACCAATCGTTGCTGCGACACCTTTACCGCCTTTGAATCCTAGAGTAAATGGATAGCAATGGCCAAACACAGCAAATGCGCCACATATAACCGCACCATCTTGTCCCATTAATCTATGACCAATTAATGCTGCTACCAACCCCTTGGAGAAGTCTCCTAAAAATGCTACCGCGCCGGCTTTTTTACCTAGAGTACGAATAACATTAGTCGCTCCTGTGTTGCCACTACCATGTTGGCGGATATCAATATTACCCATCCATTTACTTACTAGAAATGAAAAAGGAATACTCCCTAATAGGTAACCAATACCGATTAACATGAATATCTTTGTATTAAACATGTAATACCTCCCATACAAAACTATTTTAACATAAGTTGTGGCTTCAAAACTATACTATTAAATTGGAAAATGATACAATTAAGCCAATAACATCACAAATGGGGGCCACAGAATGAAGGAATTTCAATTTACTTCAGCCGATGGATTGTTACTACAAGGCACGCACTGGACATCGAAAAAACCTGCAAAGGCTGTTATTCAAATCTCACATGGAATGGCTGAACATATAGGTAGATATGATAGCTTTGCAAGGTATATGACTGAACATGGTTATCATGTATTTGGACACAGTCATAGAGGACATGGTAAAACAGCAAAAAATGAAGAATATCTAGGTTATTTAGCTAAAAGTGGCGGGTGGGAGCTACTTGTAGACGACTTATTAGAAGCCACAAAGATGATCAAGGATAATATGGCTGATTTGCCAGTTATATTGATGGGACATAGTATGGGATCATTTGCTGCTAGAAATGCGCTTAGAAAACAAGCTCAGCTTTATGACGCTGCAATTATTATGGGATCAGCATGGCAAAATAATGTTTCTATTGTTATGGCCAATCTCATTGCTCAAATAGTGAAAAATCTTACAGGTGAGTTTAATAGATCAAACTTCTTAGATTCCATGCTTTTTGGAAATTATAATGACGACATCGTCAATTCTCATACCAAGTTTGATTGGCTTTCTAGAGACAGAGAAATGGTCAAAAAATACATAGATGACCCTTACTGTGGTTATGTTTGTACAACGAGTTTTTATTGTGATCTTATTAATGCTGTCAGTAAAGTCATGAGAAAAAATGGTTTAGATTTAATTCCACCTCAATTTCCCATACTCATAACCTCAGGAGACAAAGACCCTGTGGGAGCTTATGGAAAAGGTGTTCAAAAGTTGGCTAACAACTACAAAATGAATGGTAAAAATAATGTTACCGTTCAACTTTATAAAGATGGAAGACATGAACTGCTCAATGAGATGAACCGAATGGTTGTATTCGAGGATTTATTGGCATGGATGAATAGCAATATTGACACAGAAACAACAATATGACATGATGTTAGTATGCACTAACAATAAGGAGGGATTATGTCAAAGTCGACTAAACAGAAATTATGTGAAGCCGCAATAGACTTATTTTCGAAAGAAGGTTATGAGTCAGTAACCACAAAAAAGATTGCAGAGCAGGCTGGTGTTAGCGAAATGACACTCTTTCGTCATTTTGGAACCAAACTTAACTTGTTCCAGGAAGCTTATGATACATATTTGTACCAACCTAATTTTGAATCACTCTTTAATAATGGTTTAAAAGGTGAACTTGAAAAGGATCTACTTAGAATAGGACATGTATATTTAGACGTTTTCAACATGAATAAATCTATTATACTCATGGAGTTGAAATCAAGTGGACTTGATGAAAGCGTTAGAACAACCTTAACCAAGGGTCCTAAACTGTTTAAGAATAGAATGATAACCTACCTAGACAAGCTAAAATCTGAGGGTATGATTCTAGATCAGGATACAGAAATGATAGCAGTAGCATTTGTAAGTAATATAATGGGTCATTTCTTTAGAGAAGCCATCTCAAAGGATGGAATAACAGACATAACAGCAATAGATAGCGTGGACTTCAGTATACGTCTATTTGCAAAAAGTATTGCTAAAACGCCGTAAGCATTTGCGACTGGCGTTATTTTTTAAGGAGGATGATAGTGAGCACTCACATGCATTGCGTGTAATGGCTTGAAAAAGAAGAGAAAAAAATGATTTTATCACTAAAAAGCTAGGTATATATGGTTATGGGAAAAATCCGAGAAGTATGCAGTACATAATTTGGCTAAGGTTATAGTTTCTAATATGAGGTGTTTAAGACATGAAAAAAATCAGACATGCTGGAGTTGATGTTGGTTCAACGACTGTTAAAGCCGTTGTCATGGATGAAAAAATGAATATGGTGTTTTCGACATATGAGCGACATTATTCAGATGTAAAAAGTGCTGCAGTTTCATTATTTGATAAACTTAAAAAACATTTAGTTGATACAAAGTTTACTGTAAATGTCACAGGTTCAGGTGGTTTGATGTTGTCAGATGTTTTGGGCATTCCATTTGTGCAAGAAGTCGTGGCAAGTTCAAAGGCGATTAAAGACAGATATGATGATATTGATGTTGCCATAGAATTAGGTGGAGAAGATGCAAAAATAGTATATTTTGGTCATTCCTTAGAGCAACGTATGAATGGTGTATGTGCAGGTGGAACAGGTGCATTTATTGACCAAATGGCGAGTCTGCTCAATACAGACGCGATGGGTTTAAACAGTTTGGCTTCTGAACATGAAGTTATTTATCCGATTGCATCAAGGTGTGGTGTGTTTGCAAAGTCGGATATTCAGCCACTCCTAAACGAAGGTACACCAAAAGAGGATATTGCTGCTTCAGTCCTGCAAGCTGTGGTTAATCAAACCATAAGTGGGCTGGCTTGTGGAAAACCAATTAGGGGTAAGGTTGCATTCCTAGGTGGACCATTACACTTTCTTACAGAACTCAGAAATAGGTTTTCAGAAACACTCAATTTAGACAAGGATCATGCAATATACCCTGAAAATGCACAGTATTTTGTAGCCATAGGTGCAGCTTTAACCAGTTTAAATAACAAAAAAATGGTCTGGACTGAAGTTGAAGATAAACTGTTCAAGATCTTTGATAAAAAAATGAATGTAAATATGCATCTAGATCCTCTATTCAGTAATGAAGAGGCTTATATAGAATTTAGAAAAAGGCATGATACACATAAAGTAAAACGCGCTGAAATACATAATCACCAAGGGCATTGTTTTTTAGGAATAGATGCTGGATCTACAACAACAAAAATGGCTTTAATCAACCAAAATGGTCACCTGCTTCATTACCATTATGGCTCAAATGAAGGGAACCCGCTTCAATCTGTGATACGGGCACTGAAAAAAATGTATGAACAAATGCCAAGTGGGGTGCGAATATCTAAAGCGGCTGTTACAGGCTATGGTGAACATTTATTAAAATCTGCTTTGAAAATTGATTTAGGTGAAATTGAGACAGTTGCCCATTACAAAGCTGCTGAATTTTTCATGCCTAGCGTGGATTTTGTTCTTGATATTGGTGGTCAAGACATGAAAAGTCTCAAAATTAAAGACGGATACATTGAGAGTATTATGTTAAATGAAGCTTGCTCTTCTGGGTGTGGCTCTTTTATTGAAACCTTTGCAAAATCCATGCAGCTGGATGTTGAAAGCTTTGCTCAAAAAGCATTGTTGTCTGAAAAACCAGTTGATCTGGGAACACGCTGTACCGTCTTCATGAACTCAAAAGTTAAACAAGCACAAAAAGAGGGTGCAAATGTTGGAGATATTTCAGCGGGAATCTCTTATTCTGTCATAAAAAATGCACTTTATAAAGTGATCCGACTTAGAAAAATGGATGAGCTTGGCAGCAATATTGTTGTACAAGGTGGTACATTTTACAATGATGCAGTCCTTAGAAGTTTTGAGATTATTACTGGGCGTGAAGTTGTTAGACCTGACATAGCGGGTGCGATGGGTGCATTTGGCGCAGCGATTATTGCACGAGACAAACATTTAGAAGATGAAGTATCGACCCTCTTAACAGGAGCTGAGTTACAAGAATTTCAGGTTTCAATTTCAAACAGTAGGTGTGGTTTATGTGGCAATAGATGTCTGCTAACGATCAATCGATTCCCTGATGGCCATCGATTTATTTCTGGAAATAGATGTGAACGTGGTTCAGGTGAAGGCATAAAATGGAATGATACCCCTGATATTTATGCGTACAAATATAAAAGAGTTTTTGATTATACATCTTTAAGTAAAGAATTAGCCCAAAGAGGGCGTGTGGGTATACCGCGCGTTCTTAACATGTTTGAGCACTACCCATTTTGGCATACCTATTTTACTGAACTTGGCTACCAAGTGGTCCTATCAGACAAGTCTTCAAAAGAGATGTACATGAAAGGTATGGAAAGTATCCCTTCTGAGTCGGCTTGTTATCCAGCAAAGATTGCTCACGGTCATATAGAAGATTTGATAGACAAAAAAGTTGATTTTATATTTTACCCGTGTATTCCATATGATATTAAGGAGTCAGAAGAAGCGGATAATCATTTTGCCTGCCCAATTGTAACCAGTTATCCGGAAACCATTGGGTCCAATCTTGAACGAATTGAAAATGAGCAGATTCAGTTTTTGAAGCCATTTCTACCAATGGATTCTAAGAAAAAAATGGAATCAAAGTTAAGTGGTCTTTTTATGAAATCTGACTTAACTGGTTTGACGGATATTACCCGAAGAGACCATAAAATGGCGGTAGAAAAAGCTTATGAAGCTTTAAGCAAGTACAAAAAAGATGTCAGAGACAAGGGTGAAGAAATATTAAAATGGATGGATGAGAAGGGTCAAAAAGGAATCGTCCTTGCAGGTAGACCTTATCATGTTGATCCTGAGATAAATCATGGTATACCAAAGCTGATTACCAATTATGGTATTGCTGTACTGAGTGAAGATGCCGTTTCACATCTTAAAAATGTGCCACGTCCGCTTCGTGTTGTAGACCAGTGGATGTTCCACACGAGGTTATACAACGCAGCAACGTATACAGCGACGAGAAATGATCTTGAAATGGTACAGTTGAATTCCTTTGGCTGTGGTCTTGACGCTGTTACGACAGACCAAGTGCAAGAAATCATGACTTCAGCAAATAAATTGTACACCCTGCTTAAAATAGATGAGATTAGTAATCTGGGTGCCGCAAGAATAAGACTTCGATCTTTAATTGCTGTAATGAATGAAAGGGTTCATATAAAAACTCAGCCGCTCGACAAACCACTTCAAAACCGTATTGTGTTTGAAAAAAGTATGAAAAATAATTACACAATTTTGTCACCACAAATGTCACCAATTCATTTTGAGTTCTTTGAAGAGGCTTTTAAGTTGGGAGGCTACAATTTCGAGGTATTGCCAGACGTGAATAAAACTGTAATCGAAATGGGACTCAAGTATGTTAACAACGACGCTTGTTATCCGTCTATACTTGTTGTTGGTCAGGTCATGGCAGCACTTCATTCTGGAGACTATGACTTGAGTAAAACGGCAATCATTATGAGTCAGACAGGTGGTGGCTGCCGTGCAACCAATTATATTGGTTTTATTCGTAAAGCCCTTAAAGATTCTGGTATGGAGCATGTACCAGTGATTTCGTTAAATGCAGGTGGGCTGGAAAAGAACCCTGGTTTTAATATAGGTGCAAAAACCTTAAAACGATTAAGTTTTGCCATGTTATATGGTGACTTAATTATGCGGATGCTGTTTAAAGTTAGGCCTTATGAAGCCATAAAGGGATCAGCAAATGCCCTACATAGGACTTGGTCAGAAAAATGTAAGTCATCTCTTAATAGGGCAAGTAGAACTGAATATAAAGAAAACATAAAGCAGATGATTATAGAATTTGATCAGTTGCCTATACGTAATGAGATAAAACCCAGAGTAGGTATTGTGGGAGAAATACTTGTTAAATTTCATCCAGGTGCAAACAATGATCTTGTAAATTATTTAGAAGCAGAGGGATGTGAAGCAGTTGTGCCTGATTTTGCCGACTTTATGATGTACTGCGGTTATAATGCCGTTGTCAAATATGATGAGCTTTCAGGTTCGCTAAAAGGTAAAATAGGCGGGAACATGCTTATTAAATACATCGAGTATTACCGACAAGATATTGTTAAGTATTTGGAAAACAGTTTAAGATTTTCTGCACCTCATAGCATACACAAAATGGCACAAAAAGCATCAAAGGTACTTTCTGTCTGTAATCAAACAGGGGAAGGTTGGTTTTTAACCGCAGAGATGCTTGAACTTTTAGAAAGTGATGTAAATAACATTGCATGCCTACAACCTTTTGCATGTTTACCAAATCATATCACTGGCAAAGGAATGATTAAATCTTTAAAGAAATTGTTCCCAAAAGCCAATATTGCACCCATTGACTATGATCCTGGGGCAAGTGAGGTAAATCAGGTCAATAGACTAAAATTGATGTTAGCAACTGCTTTTGATAAAAAGTAATCACGATTAGAAAAAGTGTTCATGTCATGTAAGTGTTGTGGTATAATGTCTTGGGCAATATATATTTCGGACGGTTTTTCGTATTATTTCAATATTTTGAATAGCGTTTATTATTTGAATTTTAGTGTATACAGAAAAACTTTTAAAAATTTTCATGAAAACGTTTTACTTCTTGATTCTTTTTGCTAAAATATTGTTGTGTAACTCTTATCAAAATGACAAGTCCAAGATGTAATTATACATATTGTGAACCTGGACTTGCCACTTAAATTATTTTCCTATATGAAAGGGAGTAGTGTGAATGTCTTACGTAAATGAAGTATTTGAACGCGTTCAAGCTAGAAATTCAAGTGAACCTGAGTTTCTACAAGCAGTTGAAGAAGTATTTGAGTCTCTAGAGCCAGTTCTTGCTCAACATCCTGAATTTGTTGAAGCTAACGTTCTTGAAAGAATGACTGAGCCTGAGCGTCAAATCATCTTCCGTGTACCTTGGGTTGACAATGCAGGTAACCTACAAGTTAACCGTGGTTTCCGTGTTCAATTTAACGGAGCAATTGGTCCTTACAAGGGCGGTCTTCGTTTCCACCCATCTGTTTACCTAGGTATCGTTAAGTTCCTTGGTTTCGAGCAGATCTTCAAGAACTCACTAACTGGCTTACCAATCGGTGGCGGTAAAGGTGGTTCTGATTTCGATCCTAAAGGCAAGACAGATGCAGAAGTTATGCGTTTCTGCCAGTCTTTCATGACTGAGCTTCAAAGACATATCGGTCCAGACGTTGATGTACCTGCTGGTGACATCGGTGTTGGCGGTCGTGAAATTGGCTACATGTACGGTCAATACAGAAGAATCCGTGGCGCATTCGAAAACGGCGTTCTTACAGGTAAAGGCCTTAAGTACGGTGGTTCTCTAGTTCGTACAGAAGCAACTGGCTTCGGTCTAGTTTACTTCGTAGACGAAATGCTTAAGTACAACAAAGATACTATGGAAGGCAAAACTGTTGTTATCTCTGGTTCTGGTAATGTTGCTATCTACGCTTGTAAGAAAGCTACTGAACTAGGTGCTAAAGTTGTTGCTGTTTCTGATTCAGCTGGTTACGTTTACGATGCTGATGGTATCAAGCTAGATACTGTTAAGCGTCTTAAAGAAGTTGAACGTAAGAGAATCAAAGAGTACGTTGTTGAGCATCCATCTGCTGAGTACCATGAAGGTCGCGGCGTTTGGGGTATCAAGTGTGATATCGCTCTTCCATGTGCAACTCAAAATGACATCCTAATCGATGACGCTAAGCTTCTTGTAGCTAACGGTTGTAAAGTTGTTGGTGAAGGTGCAAACATGCCTACTACTAACGAAGCAATCAAGTACCTTCTAGCAGAAAAAGTTCTTCTTGCTCCTGCTAAGGCTGCTAATGCTGGTGGTGTTGCTACTTCAGCTCTTGAAATGTCTCAAAACTCTATGCGTTACTCTTGGACTTTCGAAGAAGTTGATGCTAAGCTTAAGCAAATCATGATCGATATTCACACGAATGCAGCTGCTGCTTCTGAGAAATACGGCATGGGTTACAACCTAGTTGCTGGCGCTAACATCGCTGGTTTCCTAAAGGTTGCTGAAGCAATGGTAGCTCAAGGTAACTACTAAGGCACAATCCAAATCTTAGATTTGGAGCATTGTACCTTACTGCGACGACTGTAAGACGTCGTGAGTTTCCTGCTTATTCACATATTAGTGTTAAGTGGAATTGTAGTATTCTTAGCTATTTAAACAACACAACTAATCTGACGATTACAATGACATAACATATATAAGAACCGTGAAGCTTAGCTTCACGGTTCTTTTTATTGTGAAAATATTTAATTTTAAATTACTTAAGTTCTTTGATGAAATCATCAACAGCATTTTCTTTTGTCGCCCATGATGTAATAAGTCTTATAGCAGACCTATCTTCACTGATTGGCTTCCAGACATAAAAATCAAATTTCTTGTGTAGCTTTTCAATCAAGTCGTGTTTTAGAACTGGGAAGAGTTGATTCGTTTGTGGCTCAACTAAAAAAGTTATACCTGCTTCTCTTAATCCAGCCTGAAGCTTTTTAGCCATATCAATCGAATGTTTTGCCAAATCTGTATAGAGGTTGTCAGTAAATAAAGTTTCGAATTGGGTGCCTAAGAGTCTACCTTTGGCAAGCAGTCCACCTCTTTGTTTAATATGGTATTTAATATCTGTCTGAAGAGATTTACTTCTTATGACAAGGGCCTCTCCAAGGAGTGCGCCATTTTTTGTTGCCCCAATAAAAAAGGCATCCGTTAAGTTGTATAAAGCTTCTAGTGTTACACCAAACTTTTCCTGACATAAAACAGTTCCAAGTCTAGCGCCATCACAGTAGAGTATAAGATCATTTGCCTTACAGGTTTCAGACAAGGATTTCAATTCCTCGTATGTATAAACCGTTCCTAACTCTGTTGGATTAGAGATATAAACAAGTTTTGTTTTTACCATGTGTTCATCCCCATGGAGGTCACAGGTGTTTTGTACGTCTGAAGGCCTTAGTTTGCCGTCTAAGGTGTCTAAAACAAAAACCTTATGACCAGTTGCTTCAATAGCTCCTGTCTCATGTACCGCAATATGACCCGTTGAAGCAGCTATACATGCCTCGTGAGGACGGAGGAATGCACCGATAGCTATGAGATTGGTTTGTGTACCTCCTGATAAAAAGTTGATACAAGCTTCTTGGTCATTCACTTGATTTCGTATATATGAAATTGCATTTTGAGAATGGACATCATACCCATAGCCAGATTCTTGTTTTAAATTGCTTTCAATGAGTGCATTTAATAATTTAGGATGCGCTCCTTCACTGTAGTCATTTTTGAAACTATACATATGTTCGCTCCTTATCGATGATCTTGTATTATATGAAAATTAAGTATTGGAGTTATTATAAAGCAAAATGGTTGAAAGTTCAACTAAATTTCGAGTGTGTTGTTATTGTATTTTACAAGTCATAAAAAATCCCCTTTACTCGAAAGCAAAGGGGACTGGCGACTTAATTGGATTTGTTGTCATTAAACTCTTGTTGGAGTTCGGAAAACTCTAGGCTAATAGCATGTTGCCTGTCATGTTGTCTTTGACCAAGTGGCAGCCCATTGGTGTCAAAACCAATATAGTTGGTTTTAATCGGAAGTGTAAAGGTAAATGTAGACCCTTTATCAACAGAACTAACAACATGAATTCCACCTCCGTGAAGATCAATTATATTTTTAACCAGTGAAAGTCCAATACCGTGTCCCTCATGATTTCGGTTGAGGGTTGTATCAACTTGTGCAAATCGGTCAAATATCTTATTTTGATCTTCTGAACCAATGCCAATGCCATTGTCCGCAACAGAAACGACTATGTTTTCTTTATCATCATAATAAATGATTACTTTAACTTCACCGTCTGTATTTGTAAATTTGATGGCATTTGATAACAGGTTCATCACGACACGTTCAATTTCGAATGGGTCACATTCAACAACACCTTCGTCTATGTCTGTCTCAATTGAAAGTTTAATTCGTTTTTTGTCAGCGTAGGGTTGGATAGACATAGTGAGTTCTTCGGCTAAATAAACAACATCAACAAGATCAATATTGAGGGTGTATTTGTCAGCATCCATTTTAGTGATGTCGATGAGGTTGTTAACCACTCGAAGAAGTCTGTAGCTATTGCCTTTAATAATATTTGTAAAACTACCTGCATTTTCAAGGAGTTTATCATAATTCTGTTTGCTAATGTACAACTCATTTAACTGGATGGCACCTAAAATAACATTAAGTGGTGTTCTAAGTTCATGTGAAAGATTTATGAAGTAGTCATTCTTAAACTTCTCATGTCTTATAATCTCATCATAAAGTTGTCTGTTCTCGTCAAGCTTTTCCCTAAGTTGGCGTGTTCTAGAATTTACTTTTGATTGAAGTGTATTCCCTCTGTAAATCAAGAAGAGGATAACCGCTATAGAAAGGCCTAAAACAATGTTAAAAAGCTTTAAGTAAAAATCTTCTTTGTTTCCAAGTTCAAAATCAGAAAGCCAAGTGTTGTTAAGTTTTGTAATGTACCCGGACTTCTTTTGTGTGAGAACAAAGGAGTCCAGCTTGTGCAGCAGTTTGTCATCTTGAGCCCAATACCCTGTATTCTTAAAATACAATTTCTGATCAACAAATTCGATATCTTCTATACTGAAATGATCCAGTACTGAATTTGCCTGATGGAATGGGAGTATTGCAATATCTATTTGACTTTCTTGTAAAGCTTTAAAAGTATCCGATATGGTCTCAAACTCAATTATATTATCTGAAGGCGCCAAAGATGCGATGTAATCATCTACTGTTTGCCCACCAATAATTCCAATGCGATCGCCACTAAACTTAGTGGAGGCTTCATAGAAGCTATGGAGATCATCGGGACTTATCTTTGAAGAGGTTTCAGTGTTAGCATATAAATAGTATTCCTCAACAAATAAGGGGAGAGACTTGTCTCCATGAATTGATCTAAAATACGAACCGTCGTAGAAAAGGTCTCCATGATCTTTAAAAGCCAATAAAGCTTCTTCGGGACTATAGAGTTCTATAACAAGCTTATATCCTTCAGTTTCTGCAAATGTTTGAATGAAGTCAATGGCATAACCAGATGGGCGACCATCAACGTCATAGAATACAAAAGGGTAATCGTTATTTACACCAATAACCGTTAAGGTTTCAGATTCTGCAAAAGTTCCATATGGAGTTATCATGACGAATATTAGTATTAGCAGTGCGCTAATTTTAATTATGCGGTTCATACGCATAACCTCCATTTGATGTTGGTTGATAATGAGTTGAACAAATTAAACGGGTTTATTGAATGATTCTTTCTTGCATACTGTCAGACGCCTTATCAGGGTCTTTTTGTCCTGTGAGTGCCTTTGTTACTTCGTTTTGAAGAATGTAAGAAATTTTGTCATAATATGCAACGCGTGGTCTAGGTTTAGCTTGGTTAAAGTATGGAAGCATATTGTTTATGAATGGCATTTTTTCAATAATATCTGCGTCTTCATAAAGACTCTTTAGAATAGGTAGGTAATTATGGGTCAGTACCATTTCCTTTTCTTTTTCTTCACTAATCATAAATTTAATAAACTCAGCAGCAGCTTCTTTATTTTTTGAGTGTTTAGAGATCATAAACATCCAACCACCGAATGTACCGTGGCTTGAACCACCTTTTTCAAATGAAGGTAGTGGTGCAACTTTGACTTTACCTTTTACAGGAGAGTCGACCGCATTTACATCTCTCCATCCTGCGGGCCAATCACGCATGAATATAAGGTGTTCACCTGTAAATTGTTTTCTAACACCACCACTTGTGTATGTTGTAACATCTGGTGGAACTATGCCGTGCTTATAAATCATATCAACCATCATAGTGAGAGACTCTTTTGCTGTTGGACTATCAAGTGCAAGTGTGTCACCGTCCGTAAAGACTTCGCCCTCGTTGCTCCATAAATATTCTAAGTAATTACAAGTTAGGCCTTCATACTCGAACCATGATCCAGCTAGACCATACATGTCCTTTTCGCCAGCCATGATTACTTTTGATGTTTCAATAAGCTGATCCCAAGTTTCTGGAACGGGCTGGTCATATTTTTCAAGTAGGTCAGATCTGTAATAAAGCATACCTGAATCAATTCTGTACGGAATTGCATACAGCTGATCATTTATGGTTCCAGCATCAATGGCACTTTCTAATAGGTTAGAAAGCTCGTCTTGAGTAAAGTAACTGTCTAAGGGTTCAACCCAACCTGCATCAACAAAGATGGCAGGCCAAATTACGTCAGCATCAATAATATCAATAGAACCATTTTCTAAGGCGAGTGCATTGTTTAATACTTCGTATTTTGCATTTGTGTCATCAGGGAGTTCAATCAGTTTTACCCGAATATTAGGATTAAGCTGTTCGAATTCTTCGATTGATTTTGAAACAAATCCCAATTTATCAGGGTGGAAGTAGAGACTGATCTCTACCTTTTGATTCAAAATATAAATAAAATTGACCAGTAGTCCAATAACAATTAATGTAACAACCGCAAGTAGACCTTTGTTTTTCATCATAAATCCATCACTCCCGCTTCATAGTATACTATGATAATTTCTTTCTTGACCGTATTTCTTCTTATTATAAAAGAAGAGCCCAATTGTCAGCCAAGCTATGTCTAGAAAATACCCTTTTAGGCATCCTTTTAACCAATGTAGAATCCTATGCTAAAAATAAGTGGAAATTCTACAAATGGTTTCATAAATGAATTTATGGCAATATAGGTTTGTTTTCTAGCGGTGTAGACAGAATGATTTCTGTACGTGTGCTCCCTATAGCTTGAATCTCATCTAAAAGTTTTTCTAGCTCCAGTGTATTCGCAAGCATGGCTTTAATCGTCATACAGTCATTGCCAGTAACATGATGGCATTCAACTATAGATTTATGATCGTTGACAAACTTTAAAAACACCTTGTGTGCAGATACATTTAAACCAACATGGATGATAACAGTTACGTTAAGTCCAAGCATGACTTGGTTGACGATTGCCTTGTATCCAGTGATTACACCATTTTCTTCAAGTCGTTTCACGCGCTCTGAAACAGCTGGAGAAGTGAGTGAAACACGCTTGCCAAGCTCCTTCATGGACACGCGCCCATCCTCTTGAAGGATTTCTAATATTTTAGCATCAGTAATGTCCATATTGGCCTCCTAATAATATAAAGGTTTGTTTTCGAAATAACTTACTATATTAACTACATACATATTATCACTTTTGTAAGTCACTGTACACTCGAAAATGACAGATGTATAATTACTTTATAAACATTGAGTATTGTACAAGGACAAACAATTATTTTTTAAACCGAATATATAGATATCCAGAAGTGAAGTACAAGACTCTTAAACTTTTAAAGGAAAAATTGCTTGGGAGGCGTAACAATGTCTAAAGTAAAAATAACTGAAACTATTTTACGTGATGCACACCAATCACTAATAGCAACAAGACTGAAAACAGAACAAATGCTACCTATACTGGAAGCTTTAGATAATGCAGGGTACCATTCACTAGAAATGTGGGGCGGAGCAACTTTTGATGCATCACTAAGATTTTTAAGTGAAAGTCCATGGGACAGACTTCGTACAATTAAGAAGCACGTTAAAAATACCAAACTTCAAATGTTATTAAGAGGTCAGAATATTCTTGGTTACAAACATTATCCAGATGATGTTGTTAGAGAATTTGTAAAACACGCAGTTCATAATGGTATTGATATTATCCGTATCTTTGATGCTTTAAATGATATCCGTAACCTTGAAACAGCAATTGACCAAACGAAAAAAGAAGGCGCACATGCTCAAGCGGCTATTTCATATACGATTTCACCAGTTCATACTGTTGACACATATGTTAAGTTAGCTCAAGATATGCAGTCTATGGGTGCTGACTCGATCTGTATTAAAGATATGTCTGGTCTACTTAAGCCTTACTCAGCATTTGAACTTGTAAGTGCACTTAAAGGTGCGGTTGATGTTCCAATCGAAATGCATTCACACTGTACAAGTGGTCTTGCAAGCATGACATACTTAAAAGCAATTGAAGCAGGCGTTGATATTGTTGATACTGCGATTTCTCCATTCTCAATGGGTACTTCACAGCCTCCAACGGAATCAATTGTTTCTACATTAATGGGTACTGAGTTTGAAACAGGCCTAGATATGAAAGTGCTTAACCAAGTTGCTGAACACTTTGCACCAATCCGTGAAAAGTCTCTAGAAACTGGTTTACTAAATCCTAAGGTTCTTGGTGTTGATATCAATACACTTATCTACCAGGTTCCAGGCGGTATGCTTTCAAACCTTGTATCACAGCTTACTATGCAAAATGCGATGGATAAGTTTGATGAAGTATTAAAAGAAGTTCCACGTGTTCGTGAAGACCTAGGGTATCCACCACTGGTAACACCAACGAGTCAAATTGTTGGTACTCAAGCAGTGCTGAATGTGATTACTGGCGAAAGATACAAGATGGTTCCAAACGAAGTAAAAGCATATGTAAAAGGTATGTACGGACGTCCTACAATTCCAATGAAGGAAGAGTTCATTAGAAAAATTATTGGTGATCAAGAAGTTGTTACTTGTCGCCCTGCTGATACACTTCAACCAATATTAGCTTCTGAAAAGAAGAAGATGGCTGAATACTTTGAATCAGATGAAGATGTACTTTCGTACACTCTATTCCCACAGCCAGCTGAGGAATACTTCAAGTATCGTCAAGCTCAGAAATACAAGATTGATTCTGAGTATACTGACAAAGAGCAGAAGATCTACCCTGTATAAGACGTAAATCTTAGACATATATCATTATAATAAAGTCAAAAGCTGTAAGGGTAAATACTCTTGCAGCTTTTTTTGTAGGCAAAATATAGTTGGTTATTTAATACAATGACAGCCAAAGGGTATAAGCGTAATATAGTAGTAGGCGTATATGTTGGTAAACGACCTATTAATGAATAGTTGGAATATGTATATTTTAAAGAATAAATAGAGTAAGACTTGTGGTAATAAGTCAAATCATTAAATGAAAGAGTTTCAAAGTAATCCAA